>Ga0310834_100079_pt1 | contig 190710 bp, 159 predicted proteins | sample SM_ome_2_FD_201314 | JGI IMG/M metagenome (GOLD analysis project Ga0310834, IMG submission 201314) | Sorghum-adapted microbial communities enriched on stacked mutant (SM) sorghum from Joint BioEnergy Institute, Emeryville, California... ... | reverse complement strand
GAGGTGCCGGTACAGCTCGGCGTGTAGCTTCGCCCAGCGTGCCGCGTTGCCGGAGGCCTGCTCATCGGCCGCCAGGTACGCCTCCACGAACGCCTGCATCTCCGCCTCGACCAGCAGAGGCCGGTAACTGTTGTCGCGCGTCGTCCGATCCACCGACCGCGACGGTCGGATCAGGCGACACCCCGTACCGGCGCCGGGTGTCGCGCCGACGAGCCGGCGCGACACCCGGTCGACCCCCTCCCTCCCCACACCCGGCACGACCCCTGACGGAGGTACGCCGTGACCGCTTCCCCCGCTGAGACGGTCGACCAGCTCCTGTTGGAACACCTCGACAAGGCCAACCTGCCCGAGGCCGTCGTCGACCTGATCCTCGCCGCGATGTGCGGCGAGGACGAACTCGCCGCGACCATCGGCGGTGCGCCGTCCCGGCGACCGGCTCCGGAAACCGCAGCCGCCACCGCCGAACCGATCGGCACCTACCTCGCCAGCATCGAGGTGACCGGGTTCCGGGGCATCGGCCGCACCGCCGAACTCAAACTGGAGCCCGGTCCCGGGCTGACCGTTGTCACCGGGCGCAACGGTTCGGGCAAGTCCAGCTTCGCCGAAGCCGCCGAGTTCGCCCTGACCGGCGACAACAAGCGCTGGTCCGGCCGCGGCGCCAGCTGGCAGGACGGCTGGCGCAACCTGCACAGCCCGGCGGAGCCGCGCATCCGGGTGCGGCTCGGCATCGAGGGACACCGCAACGGCGCCGTCGTCGAGTGCCGCTGGCCACACGGCGGCAAGCTCGCCGGGCACAAGATCTCCCTCCAACTGGCCGGGCAGCCCAGCCGGTCAGTCGCCGAACTCGGCTGGGCCACACCGCTGGAGCTGTACCGGCCGTTCCTGTCCTATTCCGAACTCGGCGGCCTGCTCGGCGGCAAGCCAACCGAGATGCACGACTCGCTGCACCGCATCCTCGGGCTCGGCCGACTCGTCGAGATCGAGGGGCTGCTCAAGAGCACGCGAAAGCGCTTGGAGGACCAGCGGAAACACGCCGCCGACACCCGGCCGGAACTGATGGCCGCGCTCGCCGCGCACCCCGACCCGCGCGCCCGACGCGCCGAGGCGGCGCTCGCCGGCAAACTCGCCGACCTCGACGAGCTCGCCACGCTGGCCACGGTGGACGACGATGTCGAGGACACCAACGTCGTACCGTTGCGCCAACTCGACCTGCTGGAGTTGCCGAGCCCGGCCGAGGTGGCGAACGACGTCGAGCGGCTGCGGAACGCGCTGCACCAGATCGTCGAGCTGGCCGCGACACCCGTCGCCGAGGCCCGGGCCGTCGCGCGGCTGCTCGCCGAGGCGCTGCGGCACCAGCGCGCGCATCCGGACCAGCCCTGCCCGATCTGCGCCGGCCGGATCCTCGACGCGGCGTGGGCCGCCGAGGCGGAGCGCGAGCTGCACCGGCTCACCGAACGGGCGCAGCAGTTGGACGACGCGCACCAGGCGGTACGGGACGCGACCCGCACTCTGCGCGAGCGGATCCCCGCGCTGCCCGCCGCGCTGGCGCAGGATCTGCCCGCCGAGACGGTGCCGCTCGGCGACCTGCGGATCGCCTGGCAGCACTGGCACGAACTGGTCGGTTCCGACGACCCGCGGAAGATCGTGGAGTCGGCGCTCGGCACCTTCGAGACGCTTCGGGCCGCGTTCGAGCCCGCGCAGGCGGCGGCCCGGCAGGCGCTGGACCGCCGGCAGCGGGACTGGCGGCCGGTCGCCGACCAGATCCGTGCCTGGGTCGACGCCGAGCGGGCCGCCCGGCGCGCCGCCAGCCTGCTCGGCGCGGTGCGGAAGGCAATCAGCTGGCTGCTGGACACCGGAGCGCAGATCCGCAACGACAAACTCGCCCCGATCGCCGCCGAGGCGACCGCCATCTGGGACACGCTGCGGCAGGAGAGCAACGTGCGGCTCGGCGACATCCGGCTGGTCGGCACCGGCAACACCCGCCGGGTCGACCTGCGGGTGGACGTCGACGGCGTACCCGGTGCCGCGCTGGGCGTGATGAGCCAGGGCGAGTTGCACTCGCTCGCCCTGGCGCTCTTCCTGCCCCGGGCAACCATGCCGGAGAGCCCGTTCCGGTTCCTGGTCATCGACGATCCGGTGCAGTCGATGGACCCGGCCAAGGTCTACGGGTTGGCCCAGGTGTTGGCGGAGGTCGCCCGGCACCGCCAGGTGATCGTGTTCACCCACGACGACCGGCTACCGGCCGCGGTGCGGCACCTGCAACTGAAGGCCGAGATCCTGTTGGTCAGCCGGCTGGCCCGATCTCAGGTGATCGTGAACACCGACCGCGACGGCAATCCGGCACTGCGCTATCTGAGCGACGCCCGGGGGATCGCGCAAGACGATGACATCGACCGCGCCGTGCGGGTACCCGTGGTGTGCAACCTGGTCCGCGACGCCATCGAATACGCCTGCCACGACCTGATCCGTCGCCGTGCCTTCAGCATCGGCGCGCGGATCGCGGACACGGAGGCGAAGATCGAGGCGGTGCGGGGTGGACTGAGCCAGACCCTGACCCTGGCGCTGCTGGATGACGCGAAACGGGTGGGTGAACTGCCGGCCGCGCTGGACCGGCTGCACCCCGCTGCCCGGCGGGTGGTGCGTGCGGCCAACAGCGGCACCCACGGCGGCGATCCGGGTGGCCTGATCGGTCTGATCGAGGACGCCCGGCGCATCGTGCAGAAACTGGCCGCGTCATGAGCCCGCAGCAGCTCCTCGACGCCGCCGCCGACCTGCTGGCCCAGCCGACACCGAGCATGCGGCGCTGCTGGCAGCGTGGGTGTGCCTGCCTCACCCGGCTGGCCCTGGAACGCGGGCTTCGTCGCTACTGGGAACGGGTCGCCCCGTCCGTTGCTGGCGGTGCCATGCGGCACCAGCTCCTCGCCCTGCCCATCTTCGCCGGCGCCGAGGTCGCGGCCACCGCCCGCGCCGCCTGGTACGGGCTGTCCCGGGCCATGCACCACCACACCTACGAGCTGGCGGCGACCGCCGCGGAACTACAGGGCTGGCACCGTGACGTCATGTCCCTGCTACCCCGGCTGGACGCGCCACCGGGTACGACGACCGACGCCAGTCCCCGCTGATCCACGCGCTGGGCGCCGCTGCCGGGGATGGCAGCGGCGCCCACGGCGACCCGGGTTCGCTCGCAGGCACCGCGACGGGCCGCGGGCAGAATGACCTCGGTGGCGCGCCGGTGCTGGGCCTCGTCGTGGGCTGCCTGGCGCTCGCGGCCGGCTGCCGCCGACACGGCGCGCGTGGTCCGGGACCGGAGATTGACCATGTGACTACGGTGGACTCGCTGGGCAGTCGCAACCAGGGAGGAACGCGTCGTGCGGTCACGGCTGTCGGTGATCTGGAAAGCATCGCTGCCCACCGCGTTCTCCCTGGTCACGGGCCTGCTCGTCGAGAACATGAACCTGTCCAGCCGATGGCTGTGGATCGTGGTCCCGGCGAGCGTCCTGCTCACCGTGGCCGTGGTCTGGGAGGAGACGCGGCGCGACAGGCGGCCACCCGCGCGCGCCGCCGACGTCGACCTGCCGGCCCTCGCCGACAGCCTGGCCGTGGCGGTGGCAGCCGAATGGGAGCGGCAACGGGCGGAGCACCGGTCGGGTGACCCGGTGCCGCTGCCGGTCTCCTGGCATCCGGCCGAGCCGCGCCTGGTCGACCAGCCGGCGAACGTCCGCGGAACGCGGGTGGGGACCCGCGCGACCCGGGTGAACCTGAGCGGCCGACTGGAGGAGATCGCGGAGGTCTACGCCCGGATACCGTCCGGGCGGCTGGTGATCCTCGGCAAGGCCGGGTCCGGCAAGAGCGTCCTCGCCGGTGAACTGCTCGGCCAGCTCCTCGACAGCCGCCAGCCCGGCGAACGGGTGCCGGTGCTGTTCGGCCTCCAGTCCTGGGATCCCGAGTCGAACCTGAAGACCTGGCTGGCCGACCAGCTCGCCCGGCGCAACCCGGCGCTGGCCCTCCCGTACGACGGTCCGATGAACGGGCAGCTCACCCGGGCGGCGGCGCTGCTGGACGCCGGCCTGATCCTGCCGATCCTCGACGGCTTCGACGAGATCAACCCCGGGCTGCACAAGGCGGCGTTGCGGCAGCTCAACAAGGCGGCGAGGCTGCCCCTCGTCCTGACGAGTCGTCGCGACGAATACCGGCGCGCGGTGGAGCGGGCCGGCGTGCTCTCCCGCGCCGAGGGCGTCATGCTGCACGATCTCGACTTCGAGACCGTGGCCGAATACCTGCCCCGCACCACCAGCCGCCGGGCACCCGGCACCGACGACGGGGTGTGGCAACCGGTGCTCACCCGGCTACGCGAACGGCCCGACGACCCCGCGGCGGCGGTGCTCCGACAGGTCCTGCGAACGCCCCTGATGGTGTTCCTGGCCCGCGCCAGCTACTCCGACACGCCGGGCAACGATCCGGCCGAACTCCTCGACCAGGAGCGGTTCCCGACCCAGGAGGCGGTCGAGGAGCACCTGATCGCCGCGTACCTCCCCGCCGTCTACCAGCGGGAGCCGCCGCCGGGCGGCCGTACCTGGCGGCCCGACCAGGCGCGGACGTGGTTGGCCTGGCTCGCCGCCCACCTGGAGACGCAGGGCGCCGCCGACCTGACCTGGTGGCGGTTGCGCGACAGCGTCCCCCGGTCCGAGCGGCTCCGCTTCCTGACCTACGGGTGGCTCGGGGTCATGATCGTGGCCAGCGTGGTGACCGGGCTCGTGATCGAGAACATCGTGCTCGCGATCGGCTACCTGTACATCGGCGGGAACGTACTCCTCCTCAGCGAGCGGCGCTGGATCCGGAACGCGGCACCCGACCCGCAGCCCAGACGGGTCCGGCCCACGGCCCGCGAACTGCTCTCCGCGCTGTCGTACGGGGTCATGGCCGGGATCCCGGCGGGACTGGTCATGTCCGCCATGGCCGCCGACCCGGTGATCGGCAGCGTGATCGGGGTCGCGGTCGGGACCGCCGTGACGCTCGGGGTCGCGGTCGGCGTCTCCCGCCCGTTCGACCAGACCTGGGCGGTCAGTGTCGCCGACTCCCTGTCCGCCGACCGGACCCACACCCTTCGCCAGATGCTCGTGGGCGGGGCCGGCATCATGGTCGCCAGCGGGATCGTCTTCGGTGTGGCTTTCCAGTACGGCCTGGTCGCTGGTGTGGTGGCGGGTCTGATGACCGGGCTCGTGATCGCTCCCGCGATGCTGCTGCCCTTCGCGTGGGGCCAGTGGCTGCTGGTGGTGAGGCTGTACCTGGCGGTCACCCGTCGGCTGCCCTGGCGCTGCGTCGCGTTCCTACGCGACGCCCACCAGCGCGGCATCCTGCGCCAGGCGGGTGCGGTCTATCAGTTCCGGCACCGCCGGCTGCAAACCTACCTGGCGCAGCAGCACGCTTCGTCGCGAGCGGCGTCGACACCCTGATCGCCCACCCGGCCGGCGTGAGGTGCGGTGCCAGGGGTTGCCCGTCGGCGTCAGACCGAGGTCGCCGTACCGGAGGACGTCGACCCGACCGGAAGCGCTGCGCGCCGGGCTGGACAAGAGGTGACGAGAGTCGAGAGGATTCCCCCCGCACCTCGGCACCGGTGCCGGACAAAAGGAGACTTCTCGGTGTCCACCCTCAGCGAACAGGAGAGCCTCGAACCGGCCGCGACCCTGTGGCGGGACGGGCGTCCGGTCTACGACCGTGGCGACACGGTCTGCGTGATCGGCGCCGGGGCCAGCGGCCTCACCGCGATCAAGAACCTGAAGGAGTACGGCTTCGGCGTCGACTGCTACGAACGGGAGACCGGGGTCGGCGGGGCGTGGAACTGGCGCCACGACCGCAGCCCGGTCTACGCCAGCACCCACCTCATCTCGTCCCGGCCGCTGAGCGAGTTCCCCGACTTCCCGATGCCGGACACCTGGCCGGACTACCCGCACCACAGCCTGGTCCTGTCCTACCTGGAACGGTACGCCGACCACTTCGACCTGCGTCCGCACATCTGGTTCGGCACCGAGGTGATCCGGGTCGAGCCCGCCGAGGGCGACCGGTGGGACGTCACCACCCGCAGCACCGGTGGCTACGGCGCCGAGCGGACCTCCCGGTACGCCGCGGTGGTGGTGGCCAACGGGCACAACTGGGCCCCGAAGATGCCGACCTACGACGGGCTGGACGAGTTTCGTGGCCAGGTCATCCACGCCTCGGCGTACAAGGACGCCACCCAGGTGCGGGGCAGGCGGGTGCTGGTGGTCGGCGGGGGCAACACCGGCTGCGACATCGCGGTGGAGGCCGGCCGGCAGGCGGCGCGCTGCTGGCACTCGACCCGGCGCGGCTACTGGTACGCGCCGAAGTACGCCCTCGGGCGCCCGGCCGACCAGGTCCGGCACCGGGCCGCGGCGCTGCGGCTGCCGCTGTGGCTGCAGCAGTGGCTGTTCCACCGGGCCCTGCGGCTGACCGTGGGCGACCTGACCCGGTTCGGACTGCCCCGGCCCGACCACAAGATCTTCGAGACCCACCCGATCGTCAACAGTCAGCTCGTGCACGACGTCGGACACGGCGCGATCACCCCGGTTCCGGACGTCGCCCGCTTCACCCGTACCGGCGTGGTCCTGGTCGACGGCCGTGAGATCGAGCCCGACCTGGTCGTCCTGGCGACCGGCTACCTGCCGCGCTTCGAGTTCCTCGACGCGGAGATCCTCGGTGTGGACGCCTCGGGCCGGCCGTCGCTGCACCTGAACGCGTTTCCCCGACGCCATCCGACGCTGGCGGTCGTCGGCCTGCTGCAGCCCGACTCGGGGCTCTTCCCCCTGATGCACTGGCAGGCGGTGATGATCGCCCGGTTCCTGCGGCTGCGTGACGTCGCACCGGAGCGGGCCGGAGCCTTCGCCGCCCGGATCGCCACCGACACCGGCCAGCGGTGGCACCCCGCCAGGCTGAAGGAGAGCACCCGGCACTGGTTCGAGGTCGGTCACGTCGCCTACCTGCGCGCGGTGCAGCGCGCCCTGGACGAGCTGGAGGTGCCCGCGTGAGCAGGCGGAGCGGACGCACCCGGATCATCCGCACCCCGGAGTGGACCCGGCCGGTGCCGGCGGTACACCGGGAGGTGCTCGTCGCGAACCCCGAGGCGGACGAAGGCAAGCCGCCGTTGCTCTTCGTACCCGGGTTCGGCCACGGGGCCTGGGTCTTCGCGGAGTACTGGCTCGACCACGCGGCGTCGCGGGGGTTCTCGGCGTACGCCGTCAGCCTCCGCGGCCACGGCGGCAGCGGGCCGGCCCCGAGGGCGACGCTGCGGGCGTACGCCCACGACGTGGTCCAGACGGCGGCGAGTCTGCCCCGGCGGGCGGTGCTGGTCGGGCACGGCGCCGGCGCGCTGGTGGTGGCGTACGCGCTCGCCCGCTATCCGGCCCGGGCCGGGGTGCTGGTCGCGCCGGTCTTCGGCGGCTGGGCCACGCTCGCCGCCGCGCTGCGGCGCAACCCGGCCGGCACGGTGCCGGCCGCCTTCGGCGGGGCGCTGCGTCTGAGTCGCCGACAGCTGTTCAGCCGGGAGCTGCCGGACGCGGCGGCCCGGTCGTACGTCGGACGGCTCGGGCGGGCGTCGACGCGGGCGCAGTGGCAGCTGCTCGCCCACCGGGCGCCGGAACCGCCGGTCGGCACCCCGCCGATCCTGGTGCTGGGTAGCCCGGACGACCGGGTGGTGCCGGCCGCGGTGTTGACCCGGACGGCCCGGCGGTACGGCGTCGCGCCGCTGCTCTTTCCGGGCATGGGACACGACCTGATGCTCGACGCCCGGTGGCGGGAGCCGATCGACGCGATCCTGGACTGGCTGGACAAGGATCTGGCCGAGTAGTCGGACCGGCCGGCGGAGTCCACCCCGCCGGCCGGTCTCTCACGTGCCCAGCCGGTTGGCCAGCACCCCGCCCTGGTCCAGCGCGGCGAGGTACGACCGTGCCCAGGCCCGGATGTCGTGTGTCCGCAGGTGCTCGCGCATCGCCCGCATCCGCTCGGTCAGGTCGGTGTCGCTGGCCTGCAGGGCCTGCAGCAGCGTCGACTTGAGCCCCTCCAGGTCGTGCGGGTTGACCAGGAACGCCTGGGTGAGCTCGGCCGCGGCGCCGGCGAACTCGCTGAGCAGGAGGGCACCGTCGTCGTTGACCCGGGCCGCCACGAACTCCTTGGCGACCAGGTTCATCCCGTCGCGTAGCGGCGTGACGGCCATGATGTCGGCGGCCCGGTAGAGGGCGGCGAGCTCGGTGCGGTCGAACGGCTGGGTCAGGTAGTGGATCGCCGGCTCGCCGACCCGGCCGAACTCGCCGTTGATCCGCCCGACCTCGCGCCCCACCCGGTCCCGCAGGATCTGGTACTGCTCGACCCGCTCCCGGCTCGGCACGGCGACCTGGACCATCACGGTGTCCCGGACCTTGACGTGGCCGGTGGCCAGCAGCTCGCTGTACGCCTTCAGCCGCTGCATGATGCCCTTGGTGTAGTCCATCCGGTCCACGCTGAGGATCACGTGCTGCGGGTCGCCGAGGTCACGCCGGATCTGGGCGGCCCGCCTCGCCACCTCCGGGCGGCCGGCCAGCGCCTCCATCTCCCGGGTGTCGATGGAGATCGGAAAGGCGCCGATCCGGACCACCCTCTCGCCGACGGCGATCCGGCGGTCGGTGGCGCTGAGACCGAGCACCTTGGTGGCGAGCTGCGCGAAGTTGTGTGCCGCCTGCGGGCGCTGGAAGCCGACCAGGTCGGCGCCGAGCATGCCGAGCAGCAGCTCGGCGCGGCGGGGGAGCTGCATGAACAGCTCCGGCGGCGGGAACGGGATGTGCATGAAGAAGCCGATCCGCAGGTCGGGGCGCAGGGTGCGCAGCAGCTCCGGCACGAGCTGCAGGTGGTAGTCCTGGACCCAGACCACCGCACCCGGCTCGGCGACCTGGGCCGCCGCCTCGGCGAACCGCCGGTTGACCCGCTGGTACGCCTCCCACCAGCGACGGTGGTAGACGGGCTGTTCGACGGCGTCGTGATAGAGCGGCCAGAGGGTCGAGTTGGCGAAGCCCTCGTAGTGGTCGCGGACGTCGTCGTGGGTGAGGGGGACGGTGTGCATCCGGACACCGTCGACGTCGGGGAGGGTGGGGGCGGGACCGGTGCCGCCGGCCCAGCCGACCCAGGTTGCCGGGGTGTGTTGGAGGAGGGGGTGGAGGGCGCTGACCAGGCCACCGGGGCTACGACGCCACTCGCAGGCGCCGTCGGGCGCCACGCTGTCGTCGACGGGAAGCCGGTTGGCCACCACCACGAGTGGACTCTGTCGCATTCGGGCACCTCGTTCCGGGCGAGGCGACCACATGACGAGCGATCGCGTAGTCGCTGAGGGGCAGGTGACGTACAGCAGTATTCCTACTCATGCGAAATTACGCGATGGTTACGCCTGAACACCAGACAGCGATGAATCTCGCGATCTGGGCGGACCGGTCAGACCACCGCACCGCCGTTCGGGTCGTCATCCTCTTCGTCACCGGGGCGTAGCCGCCAGATCAGCATCACGAAGCCGGTGAGGATGCCGGTGAAGCCGAGCAGGGTGGCCAGCCCACGGCCGACCGGGAGCAGGGTCGGGAAGAGGAAGAGCGTGAACCCGACGACGATCGCCAGGACCCCGATCACGGCGTACTTCGACGGCCGCGGCAACGGGGGAGGCGGGGGCGGGACGTAGCGTTCCTCGTCCTCGTCGGGTAGGTCCGCCCCGAAGGTGTCGAGCCCGTCCAACAGCGAGGGCTCGTCGTCGCGGCCGACCGAGATGCCCGCGACGTCGATGGCCGAGGGGAGCCGGCGTCCGCCCGTACCACCGGGGCCGGGCGCGTCGTGGCCCGGCCGGGCCGGGGAGGTGACACCGCCGGGCTGGCCCGTGCCGCTCTCGGTGATGTCCTCGGCGGCGGGCCAGGAGCGCGCGTCGGCGGCGACCTCGGTGTGGTATCCGGCGACGATCCGGGCCCACTCGGCCTCCACGTCTGGTTCCGGGCGCGACGCGGGCGGCGGTTCCGGCGTGTCGTCGGCGAGTTGGTTGAGGTAGTCGCGGGCGGTGTCCAGGTGACTGCGGTCGACGTAGAGCCGGTCGACGGGGCGTGACGGCGCCGTCGTGGTCCGGGTCAGCGGGTTGAGGTCGGCGGAGGGCTGGAGGTAGGCGGCGATGCCGCCGGCCGCCAGCACGTCGAGCAGGTGTTCACCGAGGCGCGGGTCCACGTCGCCGGCGACCGCGTACTCCGTCGCCACCAACCCGTTGTCCCGCCGGCCCCGGCGGTCTCCTCCCGCTGACACTGCCGACACCCTCCCTCCCGGCCGGTGGGCGCGACGGTGTCCCCGCCACCGCTGGCTCCACCCACCGTGCAATGGAATCGTGACACGGCGGGCACGGGTTCCGGGAGTGCGTTGTGGTGTGCCGTACCCGCTTCGTAGGCTCGGTGCCGACAGGTTTCGGCTCTCCGGTCACCGCCGGACACGCCCCGCCCGCGGCGCGGCCCGGGAGCCGGCGGCGGGTCCGCCGCGGGACGCACGCGGGAGGCTCGGGGAGGGAGACCGGGTGCTGTACTGGCTGTTGAAGTACGTCATCCTCGGTCCCTGGCTGCGGCTGATCTTCCGGCCGCAGGTGGAAGGGCTCGAGAACGTGCCGGACTCCGGTCCGGCGATCCTCGCCAGCAACCACCTCTCCTTCTCTGACTCGATCTTCATGCCGTTGGTGGTCAAGCGAAAAGTGACCTTCGTGGCGAAGGCCGAATACTTCACCGGCAGGGGGTTGAAGGGCGCCCTGGTGCGGTGGTTCTTCGTCGGCACCGGCACCATCCCGCTGGACCGCTCCGGTGGACGCGCCGCCCAGGAGGCGTTGGACACCCAGCTCAGGGTCCTGCGCGCCGGCAACCTCGCCGGCATCTACCCGGAGGGGACCCGGTCCCCGGACGGCCGGCTCTACCGGGGCAAGACCGGGGTGGCCCGGCTCGCGCTGGAGAGCGGCGCACCGGTGATTCCGGTGGTGATGCTCAACGCCGACGAGATCCAGCCGCCCGGGCGACTGATACCGAGGATCAAACGAGTGAAGATCCGTTTCGGCAAGCCGCTGGACTTCTCCCGCTACGCGGGGATGGCGGGCGACCGTTTCGTGGAGCGGGCGATCACCGACGAGATCATGTACGAGCTGATGGAGCTCTCCGGCCGCGAGTACGTCGACGTCTACGCCCACAAGATCAAGAACCGGCAGCGGACGGCGGCGCTGCCCACGGCGGGAAGGGCCGAGGGCCCGGCCGCGGCCTGAACCGACGGCGGCCCGGTACGTCGGAGGCGGCGGACACGCCGTCCGACCCCGAACACCACCGCGCGGGGGGGCAGTCTGCCGGGCGCCCCCACGCACCGGCGCCACGGCGGCGCGGGTCAGGAGGCGAGCACGGGCGTCGTGCCGGGAGCCGGTGGGTTCTGGGTGAGCCGGAGCAGCCCCGGGGCGCGGTTGCGCAGCGCGAAGGTCCGCACCTCGGCGAGCGTCAGCTCGGCCTCGGTCCGCTCACCGGCCCGGTGCAGTTCGCCGGCGGCGAGCGCCATGGCGAGCATCCGGTCGGTGGCGTCCGGGATCCCGGCGTAGATCTCCGCCGCCCCGGCGTACAGCCGACCGGCGCGGGCGTGGTCGCCGTCGTCGGCGGCCATGGCGGCCGCCACCGTGCTCGCCGCGGCCTCCACCCAGGGGGTGCGGTGGGTGACGCGGTCGAGCATGCCGCGGACCCGGGCCGCCGCCGGTCGGCCGGAGAGCGCGGCGGCGTACGCAGCCGCCGGGATCCACTCCCCGCTGGCCAGTGCCGGTACGGCCGACCACGAGGTGGCGAGCTCCTCGATCAGCTCGGTGGCCTCGGCCCGGCGTCCCTGCAGCGCCCGGCAGAGCGCGCCCAGCCCGAGCATGGTCCAGTGCAGCCGGTGGAAACCGCTGCGCCGGGCCGTCTCCAGCGCGTCGGTCACGTCGTCGACCATCGGCGCGTTCCGTCGGATCGGCGTCGCCTCGCCGGCCCGGCCGGCGGGATCGCCTCCCCGGCCGGCGTCGATCGCCTCGTCCGAACCGCCCGGCGCCCGTGCCTCGCCCGTCTGCGGCCGGGCCCTCGCCCCGGGCACCGGTTCGTCGCGGAGCACCCGCAGGCAGGCCCGGATGCCGCGGACCTGCATGTCCCACCGCCCGGCCGGGGTGTCGACGAAGGCGTCCGCGACGGCCAGCAGCCTGCCGAAATCGCCCTCACAGTACGCGCGCATCGCCTCACCGGAGCCGCCGGTCGCCAGCGCCTCGCCCCGGGCCAGGGCGGGGCACGCGGCGATGATCTCGCCCGAGCGGATCCAGTCGCCCTCCTCCCGGACGGCGTAGGCGAGGTTCTGCGCCGCGCGGGGCAACGCGAGGAGCTGGTGGGTCTGGCAGAACTGGTGGATCTCGTACAGCTCGACCAGGCCGGCCGGATCCCCGGCCTGGTAGCGTGCCGTCGCGACGGTGATCCGGGCGTTGGCCTGGGTCTCCACCAGCCCGAGCCGCTCGGCGATGTCCGCCGCGGCACCCGCCGCGGCGATCGCCGGGTCACGTTCGTAGTTCAGCATGTGCAGCCGGCCCAGCTCGGCATAGGCGTCCGCCTTCTGCGGGGTGTCCGGCAGCGCGTCGAAGAGCTCGACGGCCCGGTCCAGACAGGACAGTGCGCCGGGCCGGTCGGCCCGCAACCAGGCGGCCTGGCCGAGCAGGGTCCAGGCCCGGGCCGCGCCGCCGTGCTCGCCGTACGCGAAGAGCCGCTCCGCCAGGGTCTGCAGCTGTTCGGTGCCGCCGCCGGCCAGGAAGGCGTTGCCGTCCCGGAAGTACGAGATCTCGGTGCTCAGCAGCTCCAGCTGGAGCCGGCCGACCGGGTCGGTGTCGTCGGCCAGCCCCAGCGCCCGGGCCGCGTGGTTGGCCGCCACGTCCAGCGCGTGGAGGGCGTACGCCCGGCGCGCGGCGCGGTGCAGCGCCTCCCGGGCCGGCCGGGCGTATCGGGCGGTGTCCACCCCGAGGGTGTGGGCGATCTCGTGCGCCGCCCAGCGGTGGTGGGCCAGGACCTCGGCCAGGTCCGTCTCCCGGCCCTGGGACATGCTGTCCAGCCAGTCGGCGGTGCGTTCGTGCCGGGCGACCCGCTCGGTCCGGGGCAGTCGCTGGTAGCAGACGTCACGGACCAGGATGTGCCGGAACCGGAACTCCGGCTGGCCCTCCATCGTGGAGGCCGGCTGCTCGTGGACGAAGTCGCGCTGCTCCAGGTGGCGTAGGGCCCGCTCGACCGCCTCGACGGGCTGCCCGAGCGCGGCGGCGACCGCGCCCGGCCAGAAGTGCATGCCGACCACGGAGGCGGCCAGCAGCACCGCCCGGTCCGGCGGGTCGAGCAGGTCGACCCGGTTGGCGATGACCGCGTGCACACTCTCCGGCATCGGAAGCTCGTGCCGCTTCTCCAGCGACCACCCGCGCCCGGACTGGCGCAGCGCACCCTGCTCCATCAGCATCCGGACGTACTCGTGGGCGTAGAGCGGGTTGCCGTCGGCCACCTCCACCAACGGACTGAGCATCTCGGTGGAGAACGCCGCCTGGCCGAAGATGTGGCCGTAGAGCGCGGCGATGGCGCTGTCCCGCAGCGGCGGCAGGGTGATGGTCAGCGCGGCGGTGATCGTCTGCGCCCAGCTCGGCTCCCGTTTGACCAGCTCGGGCCGGGCGGTGCACAGCAGCAGCAGCGGCACGTTCTGCGCGTACGCGCCGAGCAGCTCGACGAAGGTGAGCATCGCCTCGTCGGCCCAGTGCAGGTCCTCGAAGACCAGCACCGTCGGCCGGCGCGCGGCGAGCGCGACCAGGAACCGTCGCCAGGCGGACTCGGCCTCCTCGGCGGGCAGCGTCGGTCCGGGCAACCCGACCAGTGGTCGCAGCGCGTCCATCAGACGGTCGGCCTCGCCCGGGTCGACCAGGCCGGCCAGCGTCGACTCCAGCCGGCGGGCGGCCACGTCCGCGGAGTCGGTGTCCAGGATCCCCGCCTCGGCCTTCACGATGTCGGCCAGCGCGGCGAAGGTGACGTTCTCCCCGAACGGCGGGCAACGGCCGACCCGCCAGGTCAGCGGTTGGTCGGTCAGCCGCTCGGTGTGCCGGAACAGCTCCCGGACCAGGCGGCTCTTGCCGATGCCGGCGTGCCCGAGCACGGTGACGAGCTGGGGCAGCCGGTCCCGGATGGACCGGTGCAGGGCGTTGACCAGCAGTCCCAGCTCGTGCTCGCGGTCGATCAGCGGCGTGGTGTCCGACTCCCGATCCGCGGGTTGCCGGAGGACGGGGGCGAGGGCCAGCCAGACCTCGGTCGGCGAGGAGCGCCCGCGCAACGTCACCGGGGGCTGCTCGGCGTACCGGATCGCGTCCCGGGTCAGCGCGTACGTGGTGCCGCAGACCAGCACCCCGCCCGGCGGCGCCACCGACTGCATCCGGGAGGCGGTGTTGACCACGTCCCCGGCCACGATCGCCTGCCCGCCGTCCCGGGCCGCCGCGATGTCGACCAGTGCCTCGCCGGTGGCGACCCCGACCCGGAAGCGCAGGTGGTCGGCGCCGGTGGGGGTGAGTCGGGTCAGCACCCGCTGCAGCTCCAGTCCGGCGTGGACGCAGCGCAGGGCGTCGGTCTCGGTCGCCACCGGCGCGCCGAACAGGGCCATCACCGCGTCGCCGATGTACTTCTCCACCACACCGCCGTACTGGCTGATGACCCGTCGGGCCGCGGAGAAGAAGGCGGTCTGCATGTTGCGGACCAGCTCGGGGTCGACCCGTTCGACGTACGGGGTGAAGTCGATCAGGTCGACGAAGAGCACACTGACCCGGCGCCGGTCCTCCTGGGACACGGTCGCCCGGCGATCCGGTCCGCCTGGTCGGGGCGCGCCGCAGCCGGTGCAGAAGGCGGCGTCCGGGGCGAACGGCCGCTCGCACCGCGGACAGAGCGGGGCGAGTTCGGTCCCGCAGCCGGCGCAGAAACGGTCGCCGGCCGCGGCGGTCCGGCCGCAGTTGGCACACGGAGCGGAGATCCCGTCCTCCTACAGCGTCGAAGTGGTGTGCTCTCTGCCGGGCTGCGCTCATCTCCGGTCGGGGCCGGAGACCGCGGCGGGTCGTCGAGGACCGGGCCGGGTGTGGACCGGAGGTCGGCGAACGCCACCGCCGAGTATCGCCGTCGAAGTCCAGTGTCGGGAACCGGGCTGTTGGCTAGTGGACACTCCACCCGTCGGCGATTCGCGGTACAGTCGTGCCGCCGATCGACCGCGACCAACCGAGGGACAGGCAGGCGACCGACGAGGGACAGGCAATGGTGTATGTCCGACTGGAAAAGGAGTGGACCGACGGCGACGGTGTCGGGCATTCCGCGGGCGACATGATCGATGTGGACGCCGCCACCCTGGCGAAGCTCCAGGCTGCGGGGATCGTGGCCGGGGAGGGCGTGGAGCCGGGCGCGAAGGGCGGCCCCACGGAGGGCACGGACTGGCTGGGACCGACCTGATCCCCCCCGCCCGCTCACGGGTCGGGCGCCCCGGAGGTGGCGACGCGGTCACCCGGGGCGCCGGTGGTGTCCGTCCGGTGTGCCTGCCGGACGCGTCCGGGGCCGGTTGGTGGACGGTCGAGGCACAGATGGCGGACTCCGGCGTCCGGGCTTCCGCCGGCCGGGGGGCCGGGAGCGGGCGACGGCCGCGACCGGGTGGGACGGTCGCGGACCGGGCTGGCGGGTGCCCGCCTAGCGGTCGACCATGCCGGCGCGCCGGCGCAGCGCCGCGACGTCGGTGACGACGATTCGGCGTCCCTCGGTACGCAGCCAGCCCCGACTGGCGAACGAGCCGATGGCCTGGTTGACGCTCTGCCGTGAGCCCCCGGCCATCTCGGCGAGCTGGCTCTGGTTCAGCTCGATGGTGATCATGGGAGCCGGACTCTCCCCGGCGAGCCGGACCAGCGTCTTCGCGACCCGACCGGGCAGGTCGAGGAAGACGTGGTCGGCGTTCTGTTCGGTCAACCGCCGGATCAGCCCGCCGAGCGAGCGCATCACCGCGTCCAGGATGCGCGGGTTGGAGTGCACCAGCTCCATGAAGGCGGCCCGGGACAGGGCCAGCGCGCTGCAGTCCTCGATGGCCTCGGCGGACGCGGAGCGGGTGGAGGCGTCGAGCAGGGACACCTCGCCGAGCACGTCGGGGGGGCGGATGACGTTGAGCACGGCCCGCTCGCCGGTCGGCGCGGTGCGGAACACGGCCACCGCCCCCCGGCGCAGGATGATCAGAGACTCGCCGGGGTCGTTCTCGACGAACAGCAGCTGGCCCTTGCGATAGGTGCGCGGGACCGCGGCGGCGATCACTCGTTGACGCGCCTCGGGTTCGAGGCCGGCGAACATCTCGACGCCGGTGAGGGCGTCACCCGGCTCAGGCAGGCGAACCTCCAAGGCTCAACCCCTCCCCGGTGAAAAATACTTGTATTGCCCCCGGACGACCCGCAACCACCCGAAGTATCGGCCTGATCCTGATACCGGTAGGAGTCCGGCAGCGGTACACGTCAGATCATGACGGCCATGTCGCTTGCTGTACAGTCCTCGAATCACTTCTGTGACAGTTCTGTCGCCAAATGGCTCATGATCCGGGGATGGTTCCGGCGCCCACGGGTGGCCGGCGGGACGTGGAGGGCTTCCGGGGCGCGTCGGCCGAGGCCGACGGCGGGCGGGGCCGCCCCGACCGTGCGGCGCGGACCGACCCGGCGCGTGGCGGGGTCGGACCGGGCCGGCGGCCCGTCCGGGTGCCGGGACGGGTGGTCCCCACCGACCCGGGCCGCGGCGACGAGCCGCGATGGGCGAGGATGGCGGTGATGGTCTACCGCTATTTCTACGACTGCGAGTTCATCGAGGACGGCCGGCTGATCGACCTCGTGTCGATCGGCGTCGTCGACGAGTACGGTCGCGAGTTCTACGCCGTCTCCACCGAGTTCGACGGGTCCCGGGCGGTCCCGTGGGTGCGGCGTCACGTACTGGACCGGCTGCCGTCGCCCGGCGACCGGGCCTGGCGCTCCCGGGAGCGGATCCGCGACGACCTCTACGAGTTCCTGGTGGAGCCGATCCGGAACCGGCCGGGGGAGGAGATCGAGCTCTGGGCCTGGTACGCGGCGTACGACCACGTGGCGCTGGCCCAGCTCTGGGGTGCGATGACCGCGCTGCCCCCGGAGATTCCCCGCTTCACCCGGGAGCTGCGGCAGCGGTGGGACGACCGGGGCCGGCCGCCGCTGCCGGCCGCCACCGAGCGGCACGACGCCCTGCTCGACGCCCGGCACAACCTCGCCCGTTGGCGGGCGATGCACGCCTGACCCCGGTGTCCCGCGACGTCCGACGGGCGGCCGCCCGCGCCCGCCGTCGGCCCGACCGGTGCGGCGGATCCGGCGCGACCGTCCGGATCACGCCCGGAGCGATCCTCGGGCGGTGTCCCGGCGACCGGTGACGGGTCGCCCTGGCCTGCCTTCGGGGCGCCGACTACAGTGCGCAGTGACGGCCCGCCCCGGGCCGGCAACGACGCCGACGGTCTGACACGACTTCGACCCTGGGGCTTAGGCGGGCTACATCGAAGGCTCCTGGAGGATGAGCAGATCATGCGTATCGGCGTGCTCACCGGTGGTGGTGACTGCCCGGGTCTGAACGCGGTGATCCGTGCGGTGGTGCGCAAGGGTGTCGCCACCTACGGCCACGAATTCGTCGGGTTCCGTGACGGGTGGCGCGGTCCGCTGGAAGGGCTCACCAAGCCACTCGGCATCGCGGAGGTGCGGGGCATCCTGCCGCGCGGCGGCACCATCCTGGGTTCCTCCCGGACCAACCCGTTCAAGATCGAAAACGGCGTCGAGAAGATCAAGAACAACCTGGCGGAGCAGGGCGTCGACGCCCTGGTGGCGATCGGCGGCGAGGACACCCTCGGCGTCGCCACCAAGCTTCACGAGCTCGGTGTCCAGGTGGTGGGCGTGCCGAAGACGATCGACAACGACCTCGGCGCCACCGACTTCACCTTCGGCTTCGACACCGCGGTCAACATCGCGATGGAGGCGATCGACCGGCTGCACACCACGGCCGAGAGCCACCACCGCACCCTGGTCGTCGAGGTGATGGGCCGGCACGCCGGCTGGATCGCCCTGCACGCGGGTCTCGCCGGTGGTGCGAACGTCATCCTGCTTCCCGAGCGGCCCTTCGACGTGGACCAGGTCGCCGGGTACGTCGAGAAGCGTTTCCAGCACCAGTACGCGCCGATCGTGGTGGTCGCCGAGGGTGCCCAGCCCATCGAGGGCCAGCTGATCCTGCAGAACCAGGAGCGGGACGCGTTCGGCCACGTCCGGCTCGGCGGCATCGGGCAGTGGCTCGCCGAGCAGCTGGAGGCGAAGACCGGCAAGGAGGCCCGTACGGTCGTCCTCGGGCACATCCAGCGGGGCGGCACGCCGACCGCCTTCGACCGGGTGCTCGCCACCCGGCTCGGGCTGCACGCGATCGACGCGGCGCACGAGGGCGACTGGGGCAAGATGGTCGCACTGCGGGGCACCGACATCGTCCGGGTGCCGCTGGCCGACGCGACGCGCGAGCTGAAGACGGTGCCGCTGGAGCGCTACGCCGAGGCGGAGGTCTTCTTCGGCAGCTGACGCCCGTGGCAGGCCGTCGCCGGCCCGGGCGGCCTGCCGGATCAGGGTGGTGTGGTGAGTGGCCCGCCGTGCCCGACCCGAGGTCATGCTCGGTGTCTCCGCCGGCACGGCGGGCCGTCCCGCTCTGGGCGGGTACACCACGACGGTGTGACGGCATCCCACGGAAGGAGGGGCGATGGCGCCGGGCGTGCACACGGTGGCCGTGATCGGCACCGGGAAGATCGGGGAGCTGATGCTCTCCGGACTGCTTCGTGCCGGGTGGCCGGCGCGGCGCCTGCTCGCCACGACGCGCCGCCCGGCCCGTGCCGAGGAGATCACCGCACGGTACGGCGTGACCGTGGTGGACAACCTGACGGCGGTGGCCGAGGCGGACGTCCTCGCCATCGCGGTCAAGCCGCAGGACGCGGCCGCGCTGCTGGAGGAGATCGGGCCCAAGGTGCCGGCCGACAAGCTGGTGATCTCGCTGTGCGCCGGCCTCCCCACGAGTTTCTTCGCCCGGCGGCTGCCGGAGGGGACCCCGGTGATCCGGGTCATGACCAACACCCCGGCGCTGGTCGACGAGGCCATGACGGCGATCTCCGCCGGTGAGCACGCGACGCCCGAGCATCTGGCGTTGGCCGAGGAGATGTTCCGGCCGCTGGGCGCGACGATCCGGGTGCCCGAGTCGCAGCAGGACGCGGTGACCGCGCTCTCCGGCTCGGGGCCGGCGTACTTCTACCTGCTGGTCGAGGCGATGGTGGATGCGGGGATCCTGCTCGGGCTGCCCCGCCAGGTCGCCCACGAGCTGATCGTCCAGACGGCCATCGGTTCCGCGATCATGCTGCGGGACTCGGGCGAGCATCCGGTCCGGCTGCGCGAGGCGGTGACCTCGCCGGCCGGAACCACCATCGCGGCGATCCGGGAGCTGGAGAACCACGGCGTCCGGGCCGCGCTGCTCGCCGCGTTGGAGGCCGCCCGGGACCGGGCCCGGGAGATCGCCGCCCAGAACGAGTGAGCGAGAACGTCCGGTTCACCCTCGCCCAGGCACGGCACCTGGTCGCCACGTTGCGCCCCCGGATCGACGAACTCGTCCGACTCCGTGCCGACCTGGCCGAACTGCGTGTCGATCTGGCCGAGCGTGGGTCCAGTCCGCTCGGCGGGCTGCCCGAGGCCAAGAGCCTGGAGGCACGCATCGTCGACATCCTCGAAGAGCTGGGCGGGCACGGCATCCAGGTCAAGGGGTTCGCCCCGGTGTTGCTCGACTTTCCCGGTGAGCGGGACGGCCGGCCGGTGCTGTGGTGCTGGCTGGAGGGCGACGACGACGTCGAGTGGTATCACCGGGCGGAGTGTGGCTTTCCCGGGCGGCGTCGGGTCTGAGCCGTTCTCGGACTGCCCGAAACCAACCTGACCCGGTCTGGGGTGCTCTGATCGCTGCCGTGTCGGGCTGGGGCCGGCGTGCCGCCGACCGGGTCGCGGCCGCAACCGGCGGTGGGGAGCGCGCGGAGCGACAGCCGTCGATACCGGCGAGCGGGCCGGACCTGCCGATCCGGCCGTCGCCGGCCTGGTCGCCGCGGTCCGGAGATCGAAACATGGGCATCTTGACGAAGTGGCGGACTCCTGAGTAGCGTCGTCCATTAAATGGAAAGTTTCCTAAGAAATAAGGAGACGCCATGAGACGATCCTTGCGCCGGGCCATGTGGGCCGGCCTCGCGGCGGCCCTGGCCGTCGCGGCGGTCCCGGTCACCGCGGCGCTCGGCGCCGGCAGCCTCACCGCGACCTTCACCGTCAGCTCGGACTGGGGCACCGGACACGAGGTCAGGGTCACGGTCACCAACGGCACCGACGCGGCGGTACCCACCTGGCGGCTGGAGTTCGACCTGCCGGACGGGACGACGATCAGCAGCTTCTGGGACGCGGACGTGACCCGCACCGGCAACCGCTACGTCGCGGTGAAGAAGAGCTGGGCCGGCGATCTCGCCCCCGGCGCCTCCTTCAGCTGGGGCTACATCGGCACCGGCGGCTACCGCGCCCCGCTGAACTGCACGATCAACGGTGCCTCCTGCGGCGGCGGCACGCCGACCCCGCCGACCACGCCACCGACCACGCAGCCGACGACCGCGCCCACGACCCCGCCCACCACACCGCCGGTGACCACCCCGCCGGCCGGACAGAAGGTCGTCGGCTACTTCGCCCAGTGGGGCGTCTACGCCCGCAACTACCACGTCAAGAACATCCACACCAGCGGTTCGGCGAGCAAGCTGACCCACATCCTGTACGCCTTCGGCAACACCACCGGCGGCCGGTGCACCATCGGCGACAGCTACGCCGACTACGAGCGGGCGTACACGGCGGCGGAGAGCGTGGACGGCGTCGCCGACACGTGGGACCAGCCGCTGCGCGGCAGCTTCAACCAGCTGCGCAAGCTCAAGCGGATGTACCCGCACCTGAAGGTGATCTGGTCGTTCGGCGGCTGGACCTGGTCCGGCGGCTTCACCCAGGCGGCCCAGAACCCGGCCGCGTTCGCCGAGTCCTGCTACAACCTGGTCAAGGACCCGCGTTGGGCCGACGTCTTCGACGGCATCGACATCGACTGGGAGTACCCGAACGCGTGCGGGCTCACCTGTGACAGCAGTGGCCCGAACGCCTTCAAGAACCTGATCGCCGCGCTGCGCGCCCGGTTCGGCTCGTCGGCGCTGGTCACGGCCGCGATCACCGCGGACGGCAGCAACGGGGGCAAGATCGACGCGGCCGACTACGCCGGCGCCGTCGGTTACCTCGACTGGCTGATGCCGATGACCTACGACTACTTCGGCGCCTGGGCCGCGCAGGGCCCGACCGCCCCGCACTCGCCGCTGTACTCGTACTCCGGCATCCCGCAGCAGGGCTTCTGGTCGGACGCGGCGATCCAGAAGCTGAAGAGCAAGGGCGTTCCGGCCAGCAAGCTGCTGCTGGGCATCGGGTTCTACGGGCGCGGCTGGACCGGCGTCACCCAGGACGCCCCGGGCGGGACGGCCACCGGCCCGGCACCCGGCACCTACGAGGCGGGCGTCGAGGACTACAAGGTGCTCAGGAACACCTGCCCGGCCACCGGCACCATCGCCGGCACCGCGTACGCCAGGTGTGGCAACAACTGGTGGAGCTACGACACCCCGGCCACGATCGCCGGCAAGATGGCGTACGTCAGGAGCCAGGGGCTGGGCGGATCGTTCTTCTGGGAGCTCTCCGGCGACACCGGCAACGGCGAACTCGTCACCGCCATCTCCAACGGACTGCGGTAGGTCAGGGCCGACGGCCCGGATCTCCCCACCGCGTGCCCTGGTCGCCCACCGGCGGCCAGGGCACGCCCGTGTGGGCGGCCGGTCACTCCGTTCCCAGCTCCTCCGGCGTGGATCGGGCCAACGCCGCGAGCGTGTCGAGCGCTCCGGCGAGGACCGGCAGCGGTGGGGCGGCCAGCGCCAGTCGTACCGCGTTGGGGGCGTGGCTCGTCCCGACGGTGAACGCGGCGGCGGGAGTGACCGCGATGCCCCGGCGCGCGGCGGCCGCGACGAACGTGTCGGCGCGCCACGGCGCCGGCAGTTCCCACCAGCAGTGGTAGGCGCCCGGGTCCGACCGGACGGCGTGGCCGGCCAGCCGGTCTCGTACCAGCTCCTGCCGGCTGCGGGCGTCCCGGCGTTTGCCGGCGGTGACGGCGGCGACGGTCCCGTCGCCGATCCACCGTACGGCCGCCTCCAGCCCGAAGCGGGTGGCGGTCCAGCCGCCGGAGCGGATCGCGGTCGCGAGCCGCTCGGTGAGCTGCGGCGGCGCGGCGACGAAACCGACGGTGAGAGCGGGGGCGAGCCGCTTGGAGAGGCTGTCGACGAGCACGGTCCGGGACGGGGCCAACGCGGCCAGTGGCGCCGGTGCGTCGGCGAGGAACGACCAGACGGTGTCCTCCACGACGCACACCCCGAGCCGGTCGACCAGTTCGGCGAGTGCGGCACGCCGGTGGGCCGGCATCGTCGTGCCGAGGGGATTGTGCAGGGTCGGCTGCACGTAGACCGCCCGCAGCGGGGCGGCGCGGTGCGCCTCGGCGACCGCCTCGGGCAGCAGGCCGTCCCGGTCGACCGGCAGCGGAACCAGGGTGACGCCGAGCCGGCTGGCCACGGCCTTGACGACCGGGTAGGTGAGCGCCTCGACGCCGAGCCGCTCGCCCACCGGTACGAGGGCGGCGATGGCGGCGGCGATCGCCTGCCGGCCGTTGCCGGTGAACAGCAGCCGGTCCGGGGTCGGGGTCCAGCCGGGCCGGTCGAGCAGCCGGGCGGCGGCCTTTCGCGCGGCGGGTGTGCCGGCGGCGCCGATCGGAGACAGGCTTGCCGCCAGTACGTCGGGCCGCAGCAGGGTGGCCAGGGCGCGGGCCTGGAGCGTGGGTTGGTCCGGCAGCACCGAGAAGCTCAGTTCCAGGTCGACCCGGGCGTCGGCCGGTTCGGCGAGGGCGGGCTCCGGCGGTGGGGTGGTGGCCCGGACGAAGGTGCCCCGGCCGACCTCGCCGGTGACGAGGCCGCGCCGGGCCAGTTCGGCGTAGACCCGGGCGGCGGTGGAGTTGGCGATGCCGTGTTGGCGGGCGAAGGCCCGCTGTGTCGGCAGGCGCTGGCCGGCGGCGAGCCGGCCGGCGGCGATGTCGGCGGCGATCCGATCCGCGATCCGGCGGTAGTCGTCCACACTGCACTCCGATTGCTCCGAGGATATTGATCCTATTGCACTCGACTATTGCACCGCATAGCCTCGGCTGTCGAGACCAACGGGTCACCGCGAGACGAGCGCGAAGGAGCCGGCATGGCAACCGCACGGGTCGACGGCATCGACATCGCCTACGACGACCACGGAACCGGGGAACAGGTCCTGGTCCTGGTCCACGGCCACCCGTTCAACCGCACCATGTGGCAACCGCAGGTCGGGTACGCCGTCCGGGCGGGCTGGCGGGTGATCGCGGCTGACCTGCGCGGCTACGGCCAGAGCACGGTGGTGCCGGGACGCACCACCCTGGACGTCTTCGCCCGGGACGTCGCCGGCCTGCTCGACCGGCTCGGCGTGCCGAGGTTCGTCCTCGGTGGGCTGTCGATGGGCGGACAGATCGTCATGGAGTGCCTGCGGCTGTTCCCCGACCGTGTCACCGGCGTCCTGCTCGCCGCCACCTCGGCGACCGCCGAGACCGAGCCGGGCCGGAGGTGGCGCAACGATCTCGCCGACCGCCTGCTCCGGGAGGGGATGGCCGGGTACGTCGAGGAGACGCTGCCGCGGATGCTCGCCCCCGACACCCTCGCGGCCATGCCGGAGGTCGTCAGACGGGTGAGCGTCATGATGCACACGACCTCGCCGGTCGGTGCCGCCGCCGCGCTGCGGGGCCGCGCCGACCGCCCCGACTACGTGGAGACGCTGCGCCGGGTCGCGGTGCCGACCCTGGTCGTGGTGGGCGCCGAGGACGGGTTCACCCCACTCGCCGACGCGGAACTCGTCGCCGGGTGCGTGCCGGGCGCGGAGCTGCTGGTGGTCGACGGTGCCGGCCACCTGCCCAACCTGGAGCGAGAGGCGGCCTTCAACGACGCGCTCGGGCGGCTGCTCCGGCGGGTCGCGGCAGTGGGGGTGCGGCGGTGACGACGGTTCTCGTGACCGGTGCCAGCAGCGGCCTCGGCGCCGCCATCGCCCGACGGTTCGCCGCCGCCGGTGCCCGGGTCGTCGCCTGCGCCCGGCGCGCCGACCGGCTCGCCGCGCTCGGCCCGGACGTGGTCCCGCTGGTGCTCGACGTGCGGGACCGCGCCGCGGTCGCCGCCGCCATCGACGCCCTGCCCGCGTCCCACGCCGACATCGACGTCCTGGTCAACAACGCCGGCCTCGCCCGGGGACTGGAACCGGCGCACCAGGCCGACCTCGACGACTGGGAGCAGATGCTCGACACCAACTGCCGAGGGCTGGTCTACTGCACGCACGCGGTCCTGCCCGGCATGGTCGCCCGGGGGCGCGGCCACGTCGTCAACATCGGCTCCACGGCGGCGACGTATCCGTACCCGGGCGGCAACGTGTACGGCGCCACCAAGGCGTTCGTCCGCCAGTTCAGCCTCAACCTCCGCAGCGACCTGCACGGCACCGGGGTACGGGTCACCTGCGTCGAGCCCGGCATGGTCGGGGGCACCGAGTTCTCCGTCGTCCGCTTCGACGGAGACGCCGAGCGGGCGGCCCGGGTCTACGCGGGCATGGTTCCGCTCACCGCCGACGACGTGGCGGAGGCGGTGTACTGGTGCGCGACACAGCCGCCGCACGTCAACGTCAACACCATCGAGCTGATGCCGGTCGCACAGAGCTTCGCCCGGTTCCAGGTGGATCGCCGTTGACGTCGGGCGGCCGTTGCCCGACCGCACGTCCCCCGCCGTTTCCGAACCCCGACCGGTCGACCACGTCCGGACGACGTCCGGACGTCGCCCGGTCGCTGCCCCGAGCCGCCACCGGCGGCGAAACTCGCCGATCCGGTCGCCACCGCGGGGTCGGTAGGGTCTGTCCATGACCACCGATGCGATCGAGGAGGCGTTGGCCCTGCTCGAGGCCAGGTACGTCTTCCCGGAGACGGCCGCGCGGGCCGCCGGGGAGATCCGGGCCCGGCGGGCAGCCGGGGCGTACGACGGACTCTCCGAGGAGGCGCTGGCCGAGCGGCTGACCGCGGACCTCTTCGCCGTCTGCGGGGACAAACACCTGCGGGTGCGGGTCCGGAACGGAACCCTCGCGGCCGCGTCGACCGAGGCGGAGCTGGCGACCGCACTGCTGGACCAGATGCGGCTGGACAACTACGGGATCGCCCGGGTCGAACGGCTTCCCGGCAACGTCGGCTACCTCGACCTGCGGATGATCGCCGACGCCAGCGTCGGTGGCCGGGCCATCGCCGCCGCGATGGAACTCGTCGCGCACACCCACGCGCTCGTCATCGACCTGCGACAGAACCGGGGTGGCGTGCCGAACGGGGTCATCTTCTGGACCAGTTACCTGTTCCCCGACGACCAGACCCACCTGAACAGCATCTACGACAGGACGAGCGGCACCACCCGGCAGTACTGGAGCCTGGCGTACCTGCCGGGCGAGCGCTACCTCGACCGCCCGGTCTTCGTACTGACCAGCCGCGCGACGTTCTCCGGCGGCGAGGAGTTCTGCTACAACCTCAAGTCCCGGGGCCGGGCCACGCTGATCGGCGAGACGACCCGGGGCGGGGCGCACCCGACCCGGATCTTCCCGATCACCCCCACCCTTGAGATCACCGTGCCGAACGCCCGGTCGATCAATCCGGTGACCGGCACCAACTGGGAGGGGACCGGCGTCGAGCCGGACGTGCCGGTGCCGGCGGAGCAGGCGTACGACGTCGCCTACCGGCGGGCGCTGGAGCACGTCCTGGCCACCGACACCCCGGACGGGATCCGGGCCGAGGCCCGGGCCGCCCTCGCCCAGCTCGGCGACGGCGGGCGGTCGGCGGGAGGGCGGTAACCGTCCCGGTCGAGGGCGACGGGATCGGCACCGGCCGGACGACGACCCGCGACCCGGCCGCCGCGCGTCGGCCCGAGCCGCGTTGACAAATCGGCAGGCTCTCGGCCGACACGAGTGCCGGAACCTTCAGGGCGAAGGTTACCGACGTCCTGAGGAGAGGGACCGTGTCTTTCCGGAAGACGTTGACCGTGGTCGGGGCGGCCGTGGCCGCGACCGTTGCCGCGCTCACCCTGGCACCGACACCGGCGCAGGCCGCGTACACCCCGGAGGGTCTGTGCGGCGGTGGATACTACGTGCAGCGGTCGCACTCGCTGCCCGGAGCCCGGGTCTACCAGCTCTACAACGGTTCGAGCAACTGCGTGGTGACCATCAAGACCTCGTCGGTCGGTACGCCGACGCGGACCACCGCCGGGCTCCAGGCGGAGGGCCGGGACTGGGCGTACGACATCGGTGACTACCGGTACTACGCCGGTCCGGTCCGGTTGTACGCGGCGGGCCGGTGCGTCCGGTACTTCGGCTACCACGGTGGCGGGAACCACACCAGCCCGTGGGGTAACTGCGGCTGACCGTACCCGATGCCGCGTCCCGGCCCGCCGTGGTGCTCCGGCGGGCCGGTCGGCGTGGGCCGGGTACGGGTGGTCCGGCCTGGTGCGACGACCCCGACGCGGAAACGGACCCGAACAGGACTCGGAACCACGGGAGTTCGTCCACCCGTCGTTTGCGCCCTGCCTGTCGTTCGCCGTCACCTGACCGCACGGGGCGCCGGAGCGTCGGACACGGTGACGACCACGCCGCTCGGTGTGCGGTTGACCGGCGCACGGTCGCCGGAGAACCGGCGGGTGGGCCGGGGTGTGCCGTGCCGCGCCCGTTCCCACCCTCCCCGCCGGGGGTACGGCCTTCAACCCGCACCGCGGCTTCGGGTGGCGTCCGACCGGGCGCCCGAGAGGTCTCGAACCCCTGGTGTCCTGGTCGGACGCCGGCGGCCGGCTGACGTCCTGTGGCGGATACCGGCGCGGCCGGCTTTCCGGCGTACCCACCGGAGCGCCTCGTCGCCACCGCGCGCGTCGACGCCCTGTCCGATCACCCGCCGTGGCCGATCACGGTGCGACGAGGAACGCGATCCGGATTCGAATCCCGTGTCACGCGTGCCAGGAATGGAGCATTCCTCTTCGGATTCACCAGTACCGTCGACGAATCCTGCCTCCGGCGCTCGCGACCGTCGGGTGGTGGCAACCAGACTCACCGCCGAAACGGTCCTTGTATAGGGTTGGTGCGCCGACCGGGCGGATACGTGCTCAGCGTCGACGCCGACCACGTCGACCTGCACCGCTTCCGTCGCCTTGTCGCGCGGGCCGACGCGGCCCGGGGCTCCGTCGAGGAGCGGGTGGCGTCGTTGCGGCAGGCGATGACGCTGTGGCGCGGCGACCCGCTCGCCGACGTACCGGGCGAGTGGGCGGGGCGTGTCCGGGAGGCCTGGCGACAGCGCTACCTCGACGCCGTGGCGGCCTGGGCACGGGCGGAGGTGGAGATCGGCAATCCCGGCGCGGTGATCGGCCCGCTGACCGTCCTGGTCGGTGAGTATCCGCTGGCCGAGTTTCTGGTCGCCGCCCTGATGCGGGCGATGCACGCCGCCGGCCGTACCGCCGAGGCGCTCGACTACTTCGCCCGCACCCGGCGCCGGCTGGTCGAGGAGGTCGGGATCGAGCCGGGGGCCGAGCTGCGCGGCGTTCACCGGGCCGTCCTGCGCGGCGAGGCCGTCGGTGCGCCAGGGAGGAGCGCGCCCGTCCCCTGGGTGCCGTTGTCCCACCGGAGTCCCACGCGCCTCGCGCAGGCCGGCTGAGGAAAGATCAGGACCGTTTCCGCCGCCGGCGGTGACCGCTGCTCGTCCCCGTCCCGTGTGCACCCGTCCGGCCGTCTTCGGGGCCTCGGGCGCCCCGCGCGGAGGGTACGTCGGTGGGGGCGGGCATCCGGTGCGCCCGTGACGTCCCGGGCTGTCCGACCAACTCCCCGAGATAGGCGTCGAGCTGCGCGATCATCTCCTCGGCGTCGAGGTGTCCGGCGAGCACGTGCACGCTCAGCCCGTCGACCAGGGCATGCAGCCGGCGGGCCAGCGACTCCACCGTCGCGGTGTGTGGGGCGAGGAGGCCCTTGGCGTCGAGGTCCCGGATCAGGGCCAGGCACAGGTCGTACATGCCCGTGAAGTGCAGGCGCTGGACCCGGGCGAGTGCGGGATCACCGAGCCCGAGGGCGAGGAAGGCGAAGGCGATCGACGCCTCGGTGTGCCGGTTCGCGTCGGCCGGCATGGTCTGCAACAGGACGTCGCGGACGACCTCGCGCGGGCTGCCCACGTACCGCGTGGTCGAGATCCGCGTCGCCACCTTGTCGATGACCAGTTCGCAGGCGAAGGCGAGCAGCTCGGCGCGCGTGGAGAAGTAGTGGCGGAGCGCTCCGGTCGACCACCCGGACTCGGCGGCGACGGTGCGGATGGAGACCTGGTCGACGCCGTCCCGGGCGATCACCCGCCAGACGGCCTCGGCGAGCTCGCGGCGACGAAGGTCGTGATCGACGATCTTCGGCATGGCGCCACTTTACCGCACGATCGTGCTATAAAGAAGTAACACGAGTGTGCGACAAAGGGTTGGTCATGATCGTCGGTCTGATCGTCGGGGGTGAGATCGCCTTCTGGGCGTTGCTGGTGGCCGGTCTGGCGGCGCGCTACCTTCTCCGGGCCCGGAGGCTCAGCACGGCCCTGCTGATCGCCGTACCCCTCGTCGACGTGGTCGTCCTGGGCGCGTCACTGGTCGACCTGCGCCGTGGCGGTGATCCCTCGGTGGCCCACGGCCTCGCGGCGATCTACCTCGGGGTGTCGGTCGCCTTCGGTGGTCAGCTGATCCGCTGGGCGGACCAACGGTTCGCGTACCACGTCGGTGCCGGGCCGGCTCCGGCCCGGCCGCCGCGCACCGGCCGCGCCCACGCGGCGTACGAACGTCGCCAGTGGCTCCGGCACCTGCTCGCCTACGTGGTCGCCGCCGCCGTCCTCGGGCTGTTCACCCTGCTGCTGGGGGGCGAGGTGACCCGTACGGTGCGGATGTGGGGACCGCTCGTGCCGTGGGGGATGGTTCTGGTCGTGGACTTCCTGATCTCGTTCAGCTACACGCTGGTTCCGCGCCGGACCAGGAGCTGAGTCACCGCCCGAGGCGCGGTCGCGGCCCGGCGGTCACGGACTCGACCGCCGATGTTGTCGACATTCTGTGAGGGGTCGTTTTTCGCACAGGTTGAACCGTCAACGGGTGTATCCGCCGCTACCGGCGCTGGTCGCCGTACGCGAGACCGTGCGTGGGCAGCCGCATCGACAGTCGTCGTGCGACAATCGGTAACTGCGCTGTGACCGTTTGCCCGACTTGACTGATAGTTGAGGGTGTGGCCTACTAGGTCAACGGAGGAGTAACGGCGATATTGCTGCGGTGTTACGAATCGCGCCGTACTGCCCGAGCGGTTGTGCAATCTCGACGGGGAGGTGGGAATGTCCGGCACCCACGACTCCGTGCTTGCAGAGCGGCTGGACTATCTCTTCCGCAACAGCCGTCCCCGAGGGCGCCGGTGGACCAACGACGAGGTTGCTGCGGAAATCAAGAAGGAGCATCCGAACATCAAGGTCAGCGGCGCGTACCTGTCGGCACTGCGCAATGGGAAACGTCTGCGGCCCTCGCCGGAGCTCCAGGTGGCGCTGGCCAAGTTCTTCGGTGTCTCCCCGGCATACTTCTTCGACCGTGACTACGCGGACCGGGTCAGCGCCCAGCTCGCCACACTGAACGAGTTGAGCCAGTCAGGAATCCGTGCCATCGCGTTGCGTGCCGTCGGTCTGCCCGAGGAGAGCCTCCAGGCGATCGCCGCCGTCCTCGACCAGGTCCGCGCGCTCCAGGGCCTCCCGCCGGTCCGGGACGAGGACGACAGCGCCGGGTGACGCGCGTGCCCGTCGTTGGGCCCAGGGCCGGAATCAGGCGTGCACCGTGGACCGGCACAGCCCTTCAGGCGCTGGTCTTTTCCTCGGTGCCGCGAGCCGAGAGTTTTCATGATCGCCGAGAGGTCCACCCGAGTTCCCCGCCCGCGTGATAGAGCCCACTCCCGCGACCCACACTTCTGAGGCGTGCCAACAGGCCGCACGACCGCCCTGGGCTGCGGTTCTATGGGCCGATGAGACAAACCTATTGAAAGAGTTGACAGTAACGGCAAGAATGCCGTGAGCGATCAACTGCCGGTTGCTGTCGTGAAGACATGGCGGACGGGGGTGTCCCTATGGAGGTTGCCAGGCCGCGATGTGGTGCGCGTCCACCGGTCTTGGCTGGTAGGGGGTTTCGGCGTGCGGCGCCGCGCGTGGGACGTCGACTCGTTGGCGGACAGGATCAGGCAGTTGGCTCGGAGGCGCCAGCGGACCGAGACCCTGCCGCCGTCGCCCGGCATCGGGGTTGGCACCCGGGCAACCGGTTGGTCGCGCAGCGGGATCGGCAGCAGCCTCGGCGTAGCCACGCGCACCAGATCCACCCACCCAGCCGGGGTGTCGACGCCGGGATCCGCCCACCGCTGCCGGCGCGCCCGGACACCGTCGGCATCCGTCGTTGATGTCGGCGCCGGCCGGCGTCGCCGGTACCGAGTGCCGCCGACCTCGTCGTATCCACGTCCCCGCGTCGCTGTGGTCGCCTCGGCCGCCGGTTCGGGGTCGGGCCGCCGTTAGTCACGTCACGATGCGACCAACACCAGGCAGTTCTGGCAGGTCCTCGTCAGTGGTCCGCCGCCACCTGACTCGGTGCCGATAAGCCCGGGATCGCGACCATGCGCCCGGGATCGTCGGTGTGTCGGGGGTGAAAGAGTCAAGCCGAGCCGGGCGGCCACGGGACCCGGACTGGGGACGTCATGGAAGACACCGGGGGGAAATCGTGGCACGAATCGCAGAGCAGTTTCCGGATCTCCGGTATCCCGGTTTGCCGCCCCGCCTCTACATCAACCGGCTACGCCGGTTGTGTGAGCTTCGGTTGGCCAAGCTGAGTATTTCGAACACGAGTGACGTCCTCGCCCTGTGCGACGAACTCGGCCGGCAGCGTGGACGCCCGATACGGCTCGTGCCTGTCGCGATGCGCGTGTCGCGGCCCTGTGGCCTGTGGATCATGACCGAGGATACCGATTTCATCTGCTATGAGGCCGAAACCACGAAGTTTCACCAACAGCACATCATCTACCACGAAATCGGTCACATCCTGTGTAACCACCGTGGCACCGGGCCCGTCGACGCCGCGACCGCGCGTCAGCTCTTTCCGGACCTGGACACGGGACTCGTGCGGGACATGCTGGGCCGTACCGGGTACGGCGACACGCAGGAGCAGGAGGCGGAGATGATGGCAAGCCTGATCCAGGCCTCCTCGCCGCGACATCCCGTGCCGAAACCGGGCCGGGGCTTCCTGGGCAGTCTCGCGGCGGTGCTCGGCCTCGGGTAGCTGGCTGAGCTGGCAAACATGCTTGAGACGGTCAGAACCCTCGGCGCCGAACTCGAGGTCGTCAGCGTCGTCTGTATGGGGCTGGTGCTGCTCCTGCGTCTGCCCGATGTGGTACGGCCCGGACAGCTGCGCGTCCTGTGGGCGGCGGTCGCCACGGCCGCCGCCGCGATCGCGCTCAACCTCGACGTCGTGACGGAGGCGATCTCCGTGGTGGCCGGGCTGACCCATCTGAGCACCCTGGCGCGAGACCTGTGCGGCGTCGTCGCGGTCGTGGCCGTCGTGTACTTCGTGTTGGTGACCGCCGTGGCGGATCGTCGCGTCCGCTGGCTGCTCGGTGGGGCGGGGGCGGTCGTCGTCGTGAATCTCGTGGTGTTGGACCTGGTCGCACCATTCCACGCGGAACACCGCACTCCGGTCGACGGCTGCCCGATACCCTGTCCCGCGTACTGGGCTGTCCTGGCCCTCGTCCATCTCGCCGCCGACGTCTCGATGGCGCTGCTGTGCTGGAGGTACGGCCGAAGCGGCGAGAATCCCCTGCTTCGCCTCGCGCTGCGGCTGTTCGGTCTTGGCGCGACCTTCTTCGTGCTGTTCTGGGCTTCCGCGATCACCTACCTCGTGGCGCGGCTGGCCTGGATCCCCGCGTTCTTCGGGTTGCTGGTCGGCTGCGGTGGACTGTTCCTGGCCGCGGCGGTCTCGGTGCCGCTGGCGCAGAGCCTCCGTACCCGGCTGACCGACCTGCGCAGTTACTGGCTGCTGTGGCCGCTCTGGCGGGACCTCGTCGAGGCGGTGCCACGCATCGCGCTGGTCCATCCCCGATCACGGCTGTGGGATCTGCTCAGCGGCATACGCCCGTTGGGTCTCCTGCTCTATCGGCAGGTCATCGAGATCCGTGACGCGATCCTGGTGATGGCCGACCACACCGCGCCGGAGGTCGTCCGGGCCGCCCGGGACCATGTCGCCGCCACGGACCTCAGGGGCAGGACCGCCAGCGCCGCGGTGATGGCCTGCTGGGTCGAGGTGGCCCGGCTCGGCGGGCGTGACGGCTCCGCACGACGGTGCGATCTGCCGGCCGTCGCCGAGCACGGTGGGGAGAACCTCCCCGCGGAGATCGGCTTCCTGCTCACCGTGGCACGGGTCCGCCGGTCCGCGCTGGTGAGGTCGTTCGTCGAGGCGATTGTGTCCGGCTCGGGACCGGGGTCGCGATCCTGCCCGTGCAGGACCAGTAGTTGAGAAAACCTCCGTCGCTCTCAACTGCTGGTTGACAAACGAAGATATCCATCGATAGTCTCGGCCTCGTAAATCAACCATCAGCCCAAGTCGTCTGGGCATATTCAACCGGCAGTTGAATTCGCCTGTGTTACGCAGCCATGACGAGTGGTTGTGGGAGCGACTCGTGTCCCATGCGCCCCGGGCCCCGTGCCCCCGATGCCGTGCCCCGGTGCACCAGCCGCGACTGGTGCCCGACCCGACCGTGTGCTCCGAGTGCGCCCGGCACGAACCGACCGGCGCGGTGGAGCGGCTCGCCCGACCGCACGCCGTCAGGTCGGTGCAGCCGTCGCCGTACGCGGCGGAGAACGCCGACCCGCCCGGCCTCGTCGACCCGATGCCCTGTCCCGGGCAGAGCGTGTGTCGCGCGGCGACGCACCCACCTCGACGGGGTGCCGTGCCGCCGGGGCCGTCGTGTGGGCCTCGGACCAGGCACAGGCGATCGACCGCGTGCGGCGCGCGCCCGCCGGGTGCCGCGTCGCAGGGCCCGGGACACGCGCCACGGCACCCCGTGCGCACGTCCTGTTGGCCGACGGCCGGTACCGCGTCGCGAGCCACACGTCGCGCAGGTGGACCGCGTCCTGGCGGCACGAGCCGCGCCAGCGGCCGGCGATCCAATCCGCGTCGGGCGCGCACGACCCGTACCCGGGTCGATGGCGTCACGACGCGACGGTCAGTTGTCCCGACACACCAAGACGGGAGACGCAAGTGGACAGCAGCTCATTTCTGGACCGGTTGACGCTGTTCGGTGATGCGGACGCGGTGGTCTTCGGCGGGCGCACGTACAGCTACAAGGACCTGCTCCGTTCGGTGGACGACTGGCGCGACTTTCTCGTCGGTCACGGGATCGCCGCCGGCGACGTCGTGTCGATCGAGGGGCGGTCGTCCGTGCACATGTGCGCGGGGCTGATCGCGCTGGTCGAGCGCGGCGCCATCGTCGTACCGCTGACGCCGCTGCCACCGGCGAAACGGCAGGAGTTCCACGAGGTCGCCCAGATCGAGGTGATCATCCAGGTCGGGGACGACGGCGAACGCACCTGCGAACGTACCGGGGTCCGGGCCGACCACGAGCTGTACGGGCGGCTGCGCGGCGAGGGACATCCCGGACTCGTCCTGTTCAGCTCCGGGACCTCGGGCCGGTCCAAGGCGTCCGTGCTCGACTTCGACAAGGTGTTGGGCCGCTACGGCGAGCCCCGGCGCCCGCAGCGCATCCTGTCCTTCCTCAACCTCGACCACATCGGCGGGATCAACACCCTGCTGCACACCCTCAGCCAGGGCGGCGCCATCGTCACCGTGGGGGACCGGACGCCGGACGGGGTGTTCGCCACCATCGCCGAGCACCGCGTCGAGGTGCTGCCGACGACGCCGACGTTCCTCAACATGGTGCTCATCTCGGGCGTCCTGGAGCGCTACTCCACCGAGTCGCTGAAGCTGATCACGTACGGCACCGAGCCCATGCCGCTGCGCACCCTGCAGCGGCTCAAGGCGGCGCTGCCGAACGTGCGGTTCAAGCAGACCTACGGTCTGTCCGAACTGGGCATCCTGCCGACGCGCTCGCGCAGCGACGACACCCTGTGGGTGAAGATCGGCGGTGCCGGATTCGAGTACAAGATCATCGACAACGTGCTGTGGATCCGGTCGAACATGGCCATGCTGGGCTACCTGAACGCCCCGGCGCCGTTCGACGAGGACGGGTTCTTCAACACCCAGGACGTGGTCGAGACCGACGGCGACTACATCCGGATCCTCGGACGCCGGTCGGAAATCATCAACGTGGGCGGCGAGAAGGTCTACCCCGCCGAGGTGGAAAGCGTCCTGTTGGAGCTTCCCAACATCGCCGAGGTGACCGTCTCCGGCCAACCCAGCCACATCACCGGCATGGTGGTGAAGGCGACCGTGCAGCTCGTCGAGGAGGAGGACGAACGGTCGCTGCGGAAGCGCATCCGGCAGCACTGCCGCGAGCGACTGGAACCGTACAAGATCCCCGCGGTCATCGAGGTGTCCACCGCGGCACAGCACTCCGACCGGTTCAAGAAGATCCGGAGCGCGGTGTGAGCGCGGCAGACGTCGAGCGCACGACGGCGCCGGAGAACGGCGCAGCGGTCAACGGTGGTACGGCGCCGGACAACGGCAGGGTCGCGGTCGTCAGCGGCGGCAGCCGCGGTCTCGGCCGGGTGTTGGTCGAACGGTTGCTCCGGGACGGCTGGCGGGTCGCGACGTTCAGCCGGAACGCCAACGAGTTCACGGAGAAGACGGCGGCCGAGTTTCCCGAGAGGTTCTGGTGGACGTCGGCCGACCTGACGAACTCCCAGGAACTGCGGGACTTCGTCGCCGCGGCGGTCCGCCGTTTCGGCCGGATCGACCTCCTCATCAACAACGCCGGAGTGCTCCACCAGGAACTGCTCCTCACCCTGTCCCCAAAGAAGATCGACTCACTGATCGCCGCCAACCTGACCGCGCCGATCACCCTGGCGCACGCCTGCGCCAGGGCGATGAGCCGCAACGGCGGTGGCACGATCGTCAACGTCTCGTCCATCAACGCCATCCGTGGCTACCGGGGGGTCTCGGTCTACTCGGCGGCCAAGGCCGGCCTGGACGCGTTCGGTCGGAGTCTCGCCCGGGAACTCGGAGCGCTCAACATCCGGGTCAACTCGCTGGTTCCGGGCTTCTTCGACAGCGACATGACCGCCGGGGTCACGGCGGAGAACCGCGAGCGGATCCGCCGGCGCACCCCGCTCGGCCGACTCGCCGACATCAACGAGATCGCCGATGTCGCCATGTTTCTCGGCTCGCCGGCCTCGTCGTTCATCACCGGTCAAACCATCGTCGTCGACGGAGGGATCACATGCTGAAGAACATCGACGTCCGGAGCGTGGTGCTGCGCGAGATCAGCGACCTGCTCCTGGAGGAGGCCGACGACGTCGGGACGGTCGACGGGCAGGACCAGCTGCACGCACTCGGACTCAACTCGCTGCTGCTGGCGCGGCTGCTCGTCCACCTGGAGGGAGAGATCGGGATCGACCCGTTCGCCGACGGCGACCGGACGGTGTCGGACATCCGCACGGTGGACGACCTCGTCGACGCCTACGAGGCCGCGCTCGGTGCCGGCACCGCGGCCGGGCGGTGAGCCGGATGGGCACGACCACCGCCACGACCCGGACCCAGCTGGCGTACGGGTCGGTCGACGACTACCTCGGCCCCGCCGAGACGCGGTTCTTCGGCCGGGGCTTCCAACGGGCCGAGTACCAGATCAGCGAGGTACGTGTGCAGCCCGGCCGGGAGGACCGGCCCGAGGTGCGGGCCACCGTGTCCGTCAGCTACCCGGCGGACTGGTCCAGGAAGCGTGACAACATCGATCTGCGTCCCCACCTGAGCACCGTCGACATGCTCGTGCTCGGGGTGCAGTTCAGCGAGGTGGCCCTGCTGCACACGTACGAACTGGACGAGGAGCAGCGCCGGGACCTCTGGGTGCGCAAGGTGACGCTCACCGCGGGCACCACGCCGCAGGAGGAGCTGACCGGGCTGACGGGATCGGCGGTGCCGCGGGAGACCCGGCCCGCCCCGGACTCCGCCGACACCCAGATCTCGGTCTTCGACTGCGCGGTGGGCGTGATGCGGGCGCGGGTGGAGATCGAACACCCGACACGCCAGGCCCGTGCCGCGACCGGCACCTACTCGTCCCTGGAGGACGTGCTGGGTGCCCCGGGGCTCCGCTACTACGGCGACGGCTTCAAGCTGCGTCGACAGTACGTCGAGAACGTCCGGGTCGACATGACCGAGCTCAGGGCGACGGCGGACGTGCGGCTCGACCCGGCCGGCAGCGAGTCGGCGACGCGGGGCGTGGACGGCCGCTACCAGCCGTCCGTGTCGCTGGTCGACTGCTTCGTGACGAACCTGCAACTGGCGCAGGTGCTGATGTACGAGCTGGACGGGGTGCCACGGCAGGAGAGCAACACGCTGTGGATGCTCCGGACGGTGCTCGACGCGGCGAAGCCGGTGCGCCCCTTCGGGGAGGCACTGCCGACGGAGGTCGCCATCACCGGCAAACACCTGGTGCCGCTGCGCGGCGGCACGTGGCGCAACGTCGAGATCAGGGGCGGCTGCGGTGGCGTGGATCTGCGCGCCTCGTTCGCCCACGAACTCCCGGCCGCGGCGGCGGCCGTAGCCCGCTGAGTTCCCCCCCAACCCGAGATCGCAGAAACCGATTCCACCGGCCAGTTGGGCCCCGACCCCGAGGACGTCAGATGAAGCTCGCCATATCCGGCACCTACTCCTCCGGCAAGACCCGGACCGTGATGGCACTGTCGCACTACACCGGGATCCCGCGCACCCTCGCGCTGACGATCCGCGAGATCATGCCGGAGGCCGTTCCCGGCAAGCGGCTGGCGGAGGTCACCCCGGCCGAGTTCCTGCAGCTGATGATGCGCCGGCACGTCGGGCGGGCCGTACACGAGGCTCTCCTGGGCGACAACTTCATCTCCGACGGCTCGTCCCTGCAGGAGTGGCTGTACGGCAAGGCCCGCGTCATCCACGGCATGAACCCGAACGAGACGGCCGACCTGGACGAGGTGCCCGTCGTCGACGACCAGGAGATGCTCTTCTTCGAGAAGGTCGTGGACCAGTTCGGGCACGCGATGCGCCAACACGTCAAGGGCACCTTCGACGCCTTCGTCCACCTGCGGCACGAACTGCCGATCGTCGCCGACGGCCACCGGCCGATGAACGCGAAGTTCCGCGACACGATCGACAAGATGCTGCTGGCCACCCTCGACGAGCTGAAGATCCCCTACCACGTGGTGGGCGGGTCGTTCCCCGACCGCCTCAACGCCATCGTGGACCTGTTCCAGCTGCCCCGGGTGCGGCCGATCGAGGAGGCCATCGCCCTGGCCAACGAGGACTACGCGCGGATCGACAAGCGGCTGGAGACCGAGCGGGCCAAGGTCGCGGTCGCCGGATGACGGCCGGATCTCGCGCCATCACCCCACATGGCACGGCGCTCGCCGTGTGACGACACCCCACGATCGCAGGAGAGGAAGGAAACGATGGAGATCCCTCGCGGGACGTCGCTCGAGGCGCGCAAACAGCGCATCGCGTTGCTGTTCGAGGAGATCATCACCAACGGGAAGCTGGAGCTGGCCGACGAGATCTTCGCCGAGGACTTCTACTGGCCGCAGTTCGACCTGCGCGGTCCCGAGGGGGTGCGGACCTGGGTCAGGGCGTTCCGGACCGCCTTCCCCGACATCAGCGACAAGGTCCAGGAACAGATCGCCGAGGGTGACGTCGTCGTCACCCGGGTCGAGTGCATCGGAACCCAGCTCGGGCCGTTCCGTGGCCTGCCGCCCAGCGGCAAGCGCGCCACCTTCACCGCGGTCGGCATCGACCGGTTCCGCGGCGAGAAGGTGGTGGAGCGCTCGGCGCACTTCGACATCGCCGACCTGATGCGTCAGCTCGGTCACAAGACGCTCGAGGTTCCCCCGGTCAACCGTCCCTGACACCCACGCCGGGCAGCGGTCGGCCCGAACCGGGCCGACCGCGCCGGCCTACCCGAGGAGATGACGTGTGAAGCCGACGCCGTTCGCATACTTCCGGCCCGACACGGTGGAGGAGGCGGTCGCCTGCCTGTCGGCCCACTCGGGCGAGGCACGCGTCCTGGCTGGCGGGCAGAGCCTACTCGCGATGATGCACCAGCGCCTCGTCCGGCCGACGGCGTTGGTGGATCTCGGCAGGATCGGTGGCCTCTGCTTCCTCAGCGCCGACTCCGGCGTGCTCCGTGTCGGCGCGATGACCCGCCACGTCGACATCGAACGGATACGCGACGCCGCGGTGTGCGCGGGCTACGGGGTGCTGCCCGAGACCGCCGGCCTGATCGGGCACCTGCCCATCCGTACCCGGGGTACCTTCGGCGGATCCCTGGCCCACGCCGACCCGCGGTCCGAGTGGTGCCTGCTCGCCGTGCTGCTCGACGCCGAGATCGTGGTACGCGGTGCCGCCGGGGAACGCGTCCTCGACGCGTCGTCGTTCTTCGTCGGCCCGTACCGCACCCGGCTGGGTCCGGACGAGATCGTCGTGGAGGCCCGGTTCCGGTATCCCGCCCCGACCGCCGTGCTGACCGAGTTCGCGGTGCAGCACGGGGGCTATCCGCTGGTCGCCGCCGCGGCGGCGGTCGACCTCGACCCACACGGGCGGATCGGCGCCGCCCGGGTGGCTCTCGGCGGCGTCACCGGCCGCCCCGTCAGGCTGCCGGACGTCGAGATGGCGCTGCTCGGGGAGCGCCCCGACACCGCCCTGTTCGACGCCGCGGGGCGGCTGGCCGTCGAGGCCGTCACGCCGGTCGCCGACGGCGACGACCACGACGACCGCTCGTACCGGCTGGAACTGGCGGCGGCGTTGACCACGAGGGCGGTTCGCGAATCCGTGGCGCGCAACGGTCGCCGATCCCCCGACGGCCGTGAGGTTCCGGACGGCGGCCAGACCTCCGACGGCAGCAACGAGGAGAAGGGAGGGAGGCCATGACCGGCCTCGCCACAGCCACCGTGCCGGTGCGGTTCACCGCCAACGGCACGACGTACGACATTGCCGTCGACCCGCGGCGCAGCCTCGCCGACGTGCTCCGGCGCGAGTGCGGACTGACCGGTACGCCGGTGGGCTGCGAGATCGGCGTCTGTGGGACGTGCACGGTGCTCGTCGACGGCGATCCGGTCCGGGCCTGCCTGATGCTCGCGGTCCAGGCGGACGGCGCGACGGTGGAGACCGTCGAGTCGCTCGCGCGGGACGGCAGGCTGAACGCCCTCCAGGAGGCGTTCCGCGACCGGCACGCGCTGCAGTGCGGCTACTGCACGCCCGGATTCCTGATGCTCGCCACGGCGCTGCTGCGCGAGGAACCCACGCCGAGCAGGGACCGGATCAGGCAGTGTGTGGCGGCGAACCTGTGCCGCTGCACCGGCTACACGCCGATCGTCGACGCCGTCGAGGCGGCGGCGCGCGCGGGCAGGAGTGAGCCGTGAGCGTCATCGGACGGTCGGTTCCACGCCTCGAGGACGAGCGGCTGTTGCGCGGACAGGGGCGGTTCCACGACGACGTGGTCCGCCCGGGGCAGCTGTGGCTGCGGGTGGTGCGCTCCCCGGTGGCGCACGCGCGCATCCGTGGTATCGACACCACCGCGGCCCTGGGCATTCCGGGTGTGGTGGACGTCGTCACCGCGGCCGACCTGGGGGAGATGCCACCCATCCCGCCCCGGCAGCCGGCGCCGGGGATCGACCTCACGCCGTACCTGCAGAGGCCGCTGGCCAGCGGGTTCGTCCGGTACGTCGGCGACCCGGTGGCGGCGGTCGTGGCGGAGGACCCGTACCTGGCGGAGGACGCCGCCGAGCGGGTGGTGCTCGACCTGGAGGAGCTGCCGGTCGCCCTGGACGCGCGGACCGCCGCGGACACCAGGCCGGAGTCCTGGGGCGGCGCGAGCGCGGAGGTCGGGGTCGTCGAGTTCGGCTACGGCGACGTCGACGCCGTCATGGAGTCCGCGCCCCACGTCGTCTCGCTCGACCTGCGTGTCGGACGGCACACCGGTACGCCGTTGGAGCCGCGTGGTCTCGTGGCCGAGTACGACGACCGCACCGGCCGGCTCACCATCTGGGGTGCGGTGAAGGTGCCGCACTTCAACCGCCGGGTGATGGCCCGGATGCTCCGCTTCGCCGAGCACCGTATCCACATGGTGGAGGCGGACGCGGGCGGCAGCTTCGGCATACGTGGCGAGTTCTACCCGGAGGACCTGCTCGTACCGTTCCTCGCCCTGCGCACCGGGCGGCCGGTGAAGTGGAGCGAGGACCGCTACGAGCACATGGTGGCCGCGAACCACGCCCGTGAGCAGGAGCACCGGATCGAGCTGGCGTTCGACGACGAGTACCGCCTTCTCGGCCTGCGCAACGAGGGCTGGCTCGACACCGGTGGCTACATCCGGACCCACGGCGTGGTGGTCGCCGCGCTGGCGGCCGGAATGATGGGCGGTCCCTACCGACTGCCGGCCTTCCGCTCGCGGATACACGTCGTCACCACCAACAAGACCCCGGTGGGGACGTTCCGGGCACCGGGCCGGTTCCAGAACAACTTCGTCCGGGAGCACGCCCTCGACGTCGCCGCGACGCGGCTGGGCGTCGACCCGGTGGAGCTACGTCGGCGCAACCTGCTGGACGCGAGCGAGCTGCCGCACCAGCGCCCGATGCACATCTTCGGGGCGCCCATGCTCCTCGACGGTGCGGACCACCTCGGCCACTTCGACAAGGGGATGGTGGCGGTCGACTACGAGGCCTGGCGGGAGGAGGCGCGGCAGGCGCGTGCCTCGGGCCGGCTCGTGGGCACCGGCTGCGCGGTCATCCTGGAGAAGGCGGGACTCGGCCACGACAGTGCCTTCGTGGACGTCGACGTCACGGGGGCGATACGGGTCGCGATGGGCGGCTCGAACGTCGGCCAGGGCATCGAGACCGTCATGGCCCAGATCGTCGCCGAGGAGTTCGACGTCGACCCGTCGACGGTGACGGTGGTGCTCTCCGACACCGACATCCTCCGCGACGGTGCCGGCACGTTCGGCAGCCGGTCGACCGTCGTCGGCGGCATGGCGGTCAGGATGGCGGCCGAGGAGGTGCTGCGCAAGGCCCGGCGCATCGCGGGGGACATCCTCGCCACGGATCCGGACGAGCTGGTGGTACGCGGCGGTGCGGTGGTGTCGTCCCGCGACCCGCAGGCCCGGGTGACACTGGCGGAGATCGCGATGACGGCGCAGACGCCTCGGTACCTGCGTACCGGCGAGGAGCCGGGGCTCGTCGGGCGCGGCACCTACGTCGCCGACGGCATGACCTACCCGTACGGCGCGCACTACGCACAGGTGGAGGTCGACCGGGACACCGGCGCGGTCAGGGTCCTGCGGTACGCCGTCACCTACGAGATCGGCCGGGCCGTCAATCCCGCGCTGGTGCGCGGTCAGCTGGCCGGCGGTGCGGCGCAGGGCATCGGGGGCGCCCTGTTCGAGGAGCTCCGCTACGACGAGCGCGGGATCCCCCAGGCGGTCAACTTCCACACGTACCGGGTGCCGAGGGCCACGGACGTGCCGGAGATACAGGTCGAACTGTTCGAGGACTCCCCGGCGCCGAGTAACCCGCTCGGGTTGCGGGGTGCCGGCGAGGGCGGCACCGCCGGGGCGGGGGCGGCCATCGCCAACGCGGTACGCGACGCGCTGCAGCTGGCCGGAGACGTCGGTGTCCTGCCGCTGCATCCGGCACGTGTCAAGGCCCTGCTGCGGGAACGCGGTGGCGCCTGAGGCGGGGGAGAGCGACATGCGGAATCTGGTCGACGAACTGATTCGGTGGCAGGCGGCGGGTGAGTCGTTCGCGCTCGCCTCGGTGGTGGACGTGCGCGGCAGCGCCCCCCGGCGACCCGGCGCGGCGCTGGCGGTACGCGGCGACGGCGTGGTGATCGGCAGCGTCTCCGGCGGGTGCGTCGAGAGCGAGGTGTACGAGCTGGCGCGCATGGTGTTGGCCGGCGGCGAGCCGGCCACGGTCCGCTTCGGCTACCGCGACGACGACGCGTTCGCGGTCGGGCTGACCTGCGGCGGAGAGATCGAGGTCTTCGTGCAGGCCGTGCCGGCGCAGCCACACACCCCGGTGGCGGTGGCGCTGCGGGCGGTCCAGTCCCAGCGTCCGGTGGCCCTGGTGCGTGTCCTCACCGGGGGCGTCGGGCAGCCCGGGACGGCGATCGCGGTGTTCGCCGACGACCACCACGGGAGTACCGGTGACGCGTCGCTGGACGTGGCGTTGGTCGACGAGGCGAGGGCCATGCTCGACGCCGGCGAGACGGGCACCGTGTGGCGTGGGCGGCACGGCGAGCCCGACCGGGCCGAGGTGCGGGCGCTCATCGAGACGTACGCCCCCCGGCCACGGCTGCTGGTCTTCGGCGCCACGGACTACGCGGCGGCACTGGCCGAGGTCGGTCGGTTTCTGGGTTACCGGGTGACGGTGTGCGATCCCCGGCCCGCGTTCGCCACACCGCGGCGCTTTCCCGCCGCCGACGAGGTGGTGGTGGAGTGGCCGCACCGCTACCTCGCCTCGACCGCCACGGACGCGCGGACCGCGGTGTGCCTGGTGACCCACGACCGGCGGTTCGACGTGCCGCTGCTGGTGGAGGCGCTGCGGCGGCCGTTGGGTTACGTCGGGGCGCTGGCATCGCGCCGGACGCACGCCGAGCGGGTCCACCGCCTCCGCGAGGCGGGCCTGACGGCGGCGGAGCTGTCCCGGCTACGGTCACCGGTCGGCCTCGACCTGGGCGCCAGCACGCCGGAGGAGACCGCGGTGGCGATCGCCGCCGAGCTGGTCGCGCTCCGGTACGGCGGCAGCTGCCTGCCGCTGTCGGCGACGGACGCGCCGATCCACAAGAGCGCCCCGGCCGGGGTGGGAGCGGAGCCGGTCGAGGTCACCGCGGGTCTGGCCGCCTAGGTGGCGGTTCGTGGGACGGCGGTGCCGACCGGCTGGGCAGGTGTCGGGTCGACGTGCTCGTCCGGCGTGACGTCGACCGGGCGATCCGGAGCGGCGTCCACGGCAGCCGTTCCGGTCCTCGCAGGCGCCGGGCCGGTGTCATCCACGGCCACCGGCCCGGCGTCGGCGGGCAGGCGCCGCCACCCGTGGCGGCCGGCGTGTTCGAGCAGCACCGGGTCGGTGCCCACGACGACCGGGTGGCCGACCTGCAGCAGCATCTCCAGGTCGCTGACGTGGTCGCCGTAGCCGTAACAGTCCGCGGCGACGAGGCCGCGTGCGGCGATGACGTCTCGTACGGCCGCCGCCTTCGCCGCGCCGATCATCGGCTGCCGGACCTCGCCGGTGAGCCGGCCGTCCGGCCCGACCAGGGGTTCGGTACACAGCACCAGGTCGGCGTGCAGCTCCTCGGCGAGTGGTTCGAGGCACGCCGGGAACGAGCCGGAGACCAGGACGATCGTGGTGCGCCGCGCACGGTGCCGGTGCAGTTCGTCCAGTGTCGCGGTGACGAACGCGTCGGGACGCCGACGGTACCGGGCGTACCAGTCCGCCCCGGCGGCCCGCAGCTCGGTGAGGGGAATCCCGCGGAAGTAGCGGTAGTACTCGCGGTTGGTGACCGCACGGGGCACGCCGCGCTCCGCCATGTCCCGGAGCCGGCTCACCACCCGCTCGTAGCCGGTGTCGTCGCCGCACCGGGCCGTCCAGAAGCGCAGGAAGTCGAACATGCTCTTGGCGGCGATCAACGTCTCGTCGACGTCGAAGAACGCGGCGTTCGACGGGCGCACGGTCATCCCCTGGTGGGGGTCGGGGCGGCGGACACCAGGTTGAGCAGCCCGGGGAACCGGGCCTCGATGTCGTCGCGGCGCAACGACACGAAGCGACGCGTCCCCTCGACCCGTGTGGTGGTGAGGCCGGCCTCGCGGAGCACCCGCAGGTGGTGCGAGAGCGTCGACTTGCTCACGGTGATGTTGGTGTCCTTGAGAACCTCGCCGCACCACACCCACGACCCGGCCCGCGCGAGGGCTTGGACGTATGCCAGCCGGACGGGGTCGGCGAGCGCGTTCAGCACCGTGACGAGATCCAACTCCGCGGCGTCTGGTCCGGTTATCGCCTCGATCACGACACCATGCTAGCGCCTAGGCTTGATCCCTTACGATGGTCATCGTATTGTTCGGCGTATGTCGAAAAGACCGACGGCTGTCAAACAAGGGGAGCCCGGCGGTGTGACCGCCGCGCCGCAGGCTCCCGACGCGCGCCGGTGGCTCATGCTCCCGGTGCTCCTGGCCGCCACGTTCATGGCCCAGTTCGACCTCTACGTCGTCAACGTCGCGGCGCCGTCGCTGCGTACCGGCCTGGACGCCGGGCCCGCCGCGCTGGAGCTCATCGTCGGCGGCTACGCGTTCATGTACGCCACCGGCCTCATCACCGGCGGCCGGCTCGGCGACCTCTACAGCCACCGGAGGGTGTTCCTGTGGGGGACACTCGCGTTCACCGTCGCCTCACTGCTGTGCGGTCTCGCGAACACGGCCGGCCAACTCGTCGGCTACCGGCTCCTGCAGGGGCTGACCGCGGCCGCGATGGTGCCGCAGGTGCTGGCGGCGATCAGCGCCGTCTTCCCACCCCAGGAGCGGCCACGCGCCCTGGCGTGGTTCGGCGTCGTGATGGGGGTGGGCGCGGTGGCCGGCCAGGTGCTCGGCGGCGCCCTGCTCGTCGGTGACCTGTTCGGTCTCGGCTGGCGGATCATCTTCCTGGTGAACGTCCCCATCGGGCTCGCCGCGATCGTCGGCGCCGCGTTCCTGCTGCCGAGGACCTCGTCGCAGAACCGTCCGAAGCTGGACCCGCTCGGCACCGTCCTGGTCTCCGGCAGCCTGGCGCTGGCCCTCGTCCCGCTCGTGCTGGGCCGGACCGAGGGGTGGCCGACCTGGATCTGGGTCAGCCTGGCCCTCTCGGTGCCCACGATGATCGTCGCGCTGTTGTGGGAGCGGGCGCTGGCGAACCGCGGCGGACAGCCGCTACTGGAGCTGGCCCTGTTCCGCGACCGGGTGTTCAACTACGGGCTCGCGGTGAACATCGGAGCGTTCGCGTCCTTCCACAGCTTCATGTTCACCCTGACCCTGGTGCTCCAGGGCGGCTTCGGACTCACCCCGCTCCAGGCGGGCCTGATGTTCTGCCCGCTCGGCATCGCGTTCTCGGTGGCCTCCATCGTGGCGCCGCGGATCATCGCCCGGCAGGGTGCTCGCGTGATCACCGCCGGCACCACCATCGCCGCCGTCGGACTGTTCCTCCTCCTGGTCACGCTGTGGATGTCCGACGAGACGACGAGCGCGCTGCTGCTGGTCGTGCCGATGACGATCGTCGGCTTCGGCAACGGGCTGGCCGTCCCGGCCCTGATCGGCGCCGTGCTCAGCGGGGTCCGGTCCCGGCAGGCGGGCGCCGGTGCCGGCATCCTCACGACGTCGCAGCAGTTCGCCAGCGCGATCGGTATCGCCGCGTTCGGCGGGGTCTTCTTCGCCGCGCTCGGCACCGGCACCGGTGTGCTCGCCTACACGTCGGCCTTCCGGTGGGAGGTCGTGCTCTCGCTGGTCGTCGCCGCGCTCGCGGCGCTGCTGAGCCTCCGGCTGCCCCGCCCGCCGGCGCCGGCGCGGTGATCCGACGCCGCACCGGCGGAGCCGGCCGAGGACGGGGCCTGGCACGCGGCCGGGCGAAGGAGGCCGGTCGACCGACGGGCCGTCGGACGACGACGGCTCCGACAGCCACCGGTGGTGGAACGGTGGTGGCGGGCGCCCCGGCGCGACAGCCGGGGCGCCGCACCGTCTCCGGCGGCATCCGGTGGTCGCGCTCCTCCGGGCGCCGGTTGCGACCCGGTGCGTCGGCTCACCGCGGCGTGGCGACGGCGATCCAGGTCGCGCGGGCCCACGCCAGGGCGACGCCCTCCAGGTCGTACAGGGTGGTGTGGACGAGGGCCTTGCGACCCTCGGCGCCGACCAGGGCGCCACGGACCACACAGCGTTCTCCGGGGCTGGGTACCCGGTCCAGGTGGGCCGCGATCCGTCCCAGCACGTACGGTCGGCCCGCGTCGATGATGGCCCAGCCACCCGGGCAGTCCAACGCGGCCCAGACGGTGGCGGGCGAGACGTCGGCCGGGACCGTCCAGGGGGCGGCGGTGGTGCCGTCGGCCAGCCGGCCGGGAAAGATCCGCAGACCGTCGGTCCGCTCCGGCCCGCAGACGTAGCAGGTGGGGAAGGGATGGTCGGTGAAACCGGCGTAGCGGGTGCTGGCCTCCTCCGCCTCGGCGTACCCGACCGGCGGGACCACGGCGTCGAGGTCGCCGGCCGGGCGGACCTCGGCCACGACGGCGCCGTCCGGCGCGCGGACGGTCCCGTCGAGCAGCGTGAGCGGGGTGTCGAGCGGCGGCGGCAGCCGCAGCGTGACCTCCCGGTGGGCCTCGCCGGCCGGGCCGGCGAAGAGCCCGGCCGAGTAGCCGCCGTTGCCCGAGTCCGGGGGGCCGTTGAAGCGGGCGGGGATGAGCATCGTCCGTTCTCCGGGTCGGGTGTGGGATCGACCTTACGGCCCCGGCCGGCCGGTCCGGCGCCGGACCCCGGGTGGCATCGCCGGTTCGGCCACCCGGACAGCCCGCTGGTCGCGCCGTTGTCGTGATCCTCGCCCCGCGGGTCACGCCCGGCAAGCCGGAGGGGCGCACCCCGCCCGGACCGTCCGGCGGTCGCCCGGTCGCGGTGTCGCCGGGACCGCTCGGCTAGTCTGTGGAGCCGGTCGGGGAGGAGAACACGATGGGCGTGACACGGCGGAGGGGCGCCGTACTGGCCGCGGTCCTGGCGGTGGTCCTGCCGTTGGGCTCCACCGGCTGCGGTGTGATCGACTCGGTCCGGCGGGGATCGGAGGAGAACGCCGCACCCGACGACGGGCCGGAGCGGGCCCGGGCGCGGGTGCAGGCGTACCTCGACGCGATGAAGGAGAAGAGTGTCGAGGACGGCCGCGAACAGTTCTGCGAGCCGGTGCGCGAGGCCTTCGACGCCGCCGCCACCAGCGCCAACGGCGACTTCGCGGACCACTTCACCGTCGTGGAGGCAGAGATCGTCGACGTCCGGGCGAAGGGCCCCGACCAGGACGTCAGCACGTCGATCACGGTGAGGTCGCAGGGCCGGACCAGCACGATGCGGGTGCTCTTCACCGTGGCCCGGGCCGACGGGCAGTGGTGCATCGCCCGGGAGGAACCCGGCGGGCACAGCCCGGCCCCGTCGGCCGGCGCGGGGACCGAGGGCTGACCCGGCGCGGCGAGGCCACGTCGCCGGCGACCGACGGACTGCCGGATTCGTCCCGGGTCGTCGCACTCCCACCTGCCGGACGGAACGACCTCGGTCGGTGACCGGCCGGAGTCCCGCCGTAGGCTTGCCGCATGCGCCAAGAGTGGCATCAGCTGAGCTACCCCGCCGTGGGCAATCCCGCGTTGCAGACCAGTCGCCCGACCGTCGACTCGGCCGAGGACGAGGCCCTCGGGCTGGACCGGTGGCGAGACCTGCCGCGCGCCCAGATGCCACCCTGGCCCGACCCCACCGTGGTCGACGAGGTCTGCAAGGTTCTGGAGAACGTCCCGTCGATCGTCGCGCCGTACGAGGTCGACCAGCTCCGCCAGCGGCTGGCACTGGTCTGCGAGGGCCGGGCCTTCCTGCTGCAGGGCGGCGACTGCGCCGAGACCTTCGCCGACAACACCGAGAGCCACCTGCTGGCCAACGCGCGGACCCTGCTGCAGATGGCGGTGGTGCTGACGTACGGGGCGTCGATGCCGGTGGTCAAGGTGGCCCGGGTCGCCGGACAGTACACGAAGCCGCGGTCGCAGCCGACCGACGCGCTCGGGCTGCCGTCGTACCGGGGCGACATGATCAACTCGTTGGAGGCGACCCCGGAGGCCCGCGTCGCCGACCCGCAGCGGATGATCCGGGCGTACGCCAACTCGGCCGCCGCGATGAACATGCTCCGGGCCTACCTGGCGGGTGGTCTCGCCGACCTGCACGCGGTCCACGACTGGAACAAGGACTTCGTCCGCAACTCCCCGGCCGGGGAGCGGTACGAGGCGATCGCCCGGGAGATCGACCGGGCCCTCGCGTTCATCCGGGCCTGCGGGATGACCGACGAGGAGGCGCTGCGGACGGTCACCCTCTACTGCTCCCACGAGGCGCTCGCCCTGGAGTACGACCGCGCGCTGACCCGGATCTCCGGTGGCAAGGCGTACGGCCTCTCCGGGCACTTCCTCTGGGTCGGCGAGCGGACCCGGCAGATCGACGGGGCGCACATCGACTTCGTCTCCCGGATCGCCAACCCGATCGGGGTCAAGCTCGGCCCCACCACCACCCCCGAGCAGGCGCTCGAACTCTGCGAGAAGCTCAACCCGGACAACATCCCCGGCCGGCTCACCCTGATCAGCCGGATGGGCAACAAGCTCGTCCGGGACGTGCTGCCGCCGATCGTGTCGAAGGTCACCGACGCCGGCGCCAAGGTCGTCTGGCAGTGCGACCCGATGCACGGCAACACCCACGAGTCCTCCAACGGCTACAAGACCCGGCACTTCGACCGGATCGTGGACGAGGTGCTCGGCTACTTCGAGGTGCACCGCGCCCTGGACACCCACCCCGGCGGCCTGCACGTCGAGCTGACCGGCGAGGACGTCACCGAGTGCCTCGGCGGTGCCCAGGCGATCGAGGACGAGCACCTGCCGGACCGCTACGAGACCGCCTGCGACCCCCGGCTGAACACCCAGCAGTCGCTGGAGCTGGCCTTCCTGGTGGCGGAGATGCTCCGTGGCTGAGCAGGACGGCGCCCCCCTGGTCGACCTGCGCTCGGACACCGTCACCAGGCCCACCCCCGGGATGCGTGCGGCGATGGCCGAGGCCGAGGTCGGCGACGACGTCTACGGCGAGGACCCGACGGTCAACGCGCTGGAGGCCGAGGTCGCGGCGCTGTTCGGGCACGAGGCGGCCCTCTTCGCCCCGACCGGGTCGATGGCCAACCAGATCGCGCTGCAACTGCTGGTGCCGCCCGGCACCGAGCTGCTCTGCGACGCCGACGCGCACGTGGTGACGTACGAAGTCGGCGCCGCCGCCGCGTACGGCGGTATCTCCTCGCGGACCTGGCCGGCGGCCGGGGCGGACATCGACCCGGAGCGGGTCGCCGCCATGATCCGGCCCGACGGCTACCACGCCGTCCCGACCCGGGCGATCGCGGTCGAACAGACCCACAACCGGGGCGGGGGCGGGGTGATCCCGCTGGCCACGCTCCGCGAACTGCGGCGGATCGCCGACGACGCCGGGCTGGGCCTGCACTGTGACGGCGCCCGGATCTGGCACGCGCACGTGGCGGACGGGGTGCCGCTGGCCAGCTACGGCGAGCTCTTCGACACCCTGTCGGTCTGCCTGTCCAAGGGACTCGGCGCGCCGGCCGGGTCGCTGGTGGTGAGCAGCGCGGAGCGGATCGAGCGGGCCCGGGTCATCCGCAAGCGGATGGGCGGGGGCATGCGCCAGGTCGGGATCCTCGCCGCCGCCGGCCGGTACGCGCTGCGGCACCACGTGGAGCGGTTGGCCACCGACCACGCCCGGGCGGCCCGGCTCGCCGAGGCGCTCGCCCCGTTCGGGGTGCTGGCCGGCCCGGTACGGACCAACATCGTGCCGCTCGACCTGACCAAGTCGCCCCTGGACGCCCCCACCCTGGGGGCGAGGGCCCGGTCCCGGGGCGTCCTCGTCTCGGTCCTCGGGCCGCGCACCGCCCGCCTGGTGACCCACCACGACGTGGACGACGCCGGGGTGGCGCGGGCGATCGAGGTGCTCACCGCGATCCTGCGCGGGTGACGCCCGGCCCGTCGGAGGTCGGGCGGTCACCCGCCGGTGCGGCTGAAGTGCTGGTAGTCGGGCTGGCGCCACCGGCCGCCCCACTCCCAGCCGGCCGCGGCGAACGCCTCGACGAGGACCCCGCCCGGGACGGCCGTCCCGGGCCGGTCCGCGGCGCGGTCCGCGTACGCCGCCCCGGCCGGCGGCAGCACCCGGTCGCCGACCAGGTACGGGTTCTCCACCGGGTTGACGTCCACCGCCCGGCCGTACGCGTGTGCCGACCAGCGCACCGGCCCGGTGGAGACCGCCGGTCGGCAGTTGAACCCGGAGGTGTTGTCGTCGGCCATCGACCGGTCGTCGCTGCCGCCGTACCGGTCGACCGGGTGCATCCGCCGGATCGGGAAGCGCGCCTCGTAGAGGGTCCGGAAGACGGTCACCACCTCGGGGACGACCGACTCGTGGACCACGAGCACGCCGAGGTGGGGCCGGTCGTCGAAACCCCAGTGGGACAGCCGCAGCCGCCGGAGCTCGGCGGGGCCGACCGGACAACCGGGACGCCAACTGTCCCCGAGGTCGGCGGCGGTCACCGTGGAGACCTCGGCGGAGAAGGCGGGCGGATCCGCGGTCGCGGCCGGGCCGGTGGCCCGGGGCGGCGGTGTGGGACCGCCCGGCGGTGTGCCGGATCCGCAGCCGGCGAGTCCGAGCGCGCAGACCAGCGCCACCGGGAGCAGGCGGCGCGCCGGGGCCCGGGTGGCGGCGTGCGGTCCGTGGGGGGATGCCATCACCAGCCACCGTACGTCGCCGTGCCCGGCCCCCGGCCACCCGCCGGTGGCCGACGGGCTCAGGGCCGGAGCCGTTTGAGGGTGGCGATGTCGTCCGCGTGCCCGAAGTGCTGCTTCGTGGGCGTCTCGACGATCACCGGCACCCCGGCGGTCGCCGGGTGGGCCAGCAGTTCGGCGAAGGGCGCCTCGCCGATGGTGCCCTTGCCGATCGTCTCGTGCCGGTCCCGGGTCGAGCCGCACGGGTCGCGCGAGTCGTTGGCGTGCACCAGCCACAGCCGGTTCGCGCCGACCGCGGCGACCAGCGCGTCCAGCGTCTCGGTCATGCCGCCCTCCCGGGCCAGGTCGTGCCCGGCCGCCCAGGCGTGGCAGGTGTCGAAGCAGACCCCGAGCCACGGGTGCCAGTCCACCGCGGCCAGGTAGGGCTCCAGGTGTTCCACCCGGGAGGCCAGCGAGCGCCCTCCGCCCGCGCTCGGCTCCACCAGCAGCTTCGGGCCCCCGCTCGCGGCGGCGGCGTCGAGCAGCGGCAGCAGCTCCTCCCGGACCTGGCGCATCGCCGCCTCGGCGTGGCCCGCGTCGACGGCGCTGCCGGCGTGGAAGACCACCCCGGCAGCGCCGATCTCGGCACCCCGGCGCAGCGCGTGTGCCAGGGTCGCCGCCGACCGCCGCACCGTCTCCGGGGTGGGAGAGCCGAGGTTCGTCAGCAGTGACGCGTGGATGTACACCGGAACGCCCCGTTCGGCGCAACCGGCCCGGAACGCGGCGTCCTGCGCGGGGTCGCCGGCCGGCAGAGCCCAGCCGCGCGAGTTGCCGACGTAGATCTGGAGCGCCTCGGAGCCGGCCGCGTCGACGTACGGCAGGGCCGCCCGCGCCAGCCCGCCCGCGGTGGGGGTGTGCGATCCGACGGGCCGCCGCGCCGCGGCCGGGCCCGGTGCGGGACCTGACCCGCCGAGGAGCGGGCCGGAGGGGCGCGACGACGGGGCGTCGGAGGGACGCGACGCGCGGTCGTCAGAAGCAGGTGATGGCAACCTGGGTTCCTGGTGGGACCTGGGCGTTCGGACCGGGGTTCTGTGCGCGTACCGGCCCGTTCGGGTTGATGTGCAGCCCACCGACGGTGAGTCCCGCACCTTCCAGCACTTGCCGCGCCTGCGGGCACGGCAGGTTCACCACCGACGGCACCGTGACCAGCGGCGGCCCCTCACTGACCTCGACCGTGATCTTCGCCCCGGCCTCCACACCGGCACCGTCGGACGGGTTCTGGCTGAGGATCTCGTCCCTCGGCCGGTCGGACTCCTTGTACTGCACGACGATCTCGAGGTTGAGCTGCTGCAGGATCCTCCGCGCCTCGTCGAGGCGCTTTCCGATCAGCACCGGTACGGTGATCGGCGCCCTGCCCTTGCTCACGATCACCGTGATCGTGTCGCCCGGCTTGACCTCGGTACCGACCTCCGGGTCCACGGCGACGACCACACCCTTCGGCAGGTCGTCGTCGTACCGGTCGGGGCCGCGTTTGACCTTCAGGCCCGCTCCCTCCAGGTCGAGCTGGGCCAGGTCCAGCGTCTTGCCGACCACGTCCGGCACCGGGAAGCGCTCCGGGCCGAGCGACAGGGTGAGCGTGATCGTGCCACCGCGGACGATCCGCTCGTCCGAGGCGGGATCCTGCGCCAGCACCGCGTCCTTGGCGATCTCCTCGCTGTGGCGGGGCGCGGTGTACATCACCTTGAACCCGGCCCGCTCGGCCCGGGCCTGGGCCTCCGCACCCGCGAGGTTGATCAGATTCGGCGTGGAGGTGTAGCGCCCCACGCCGAACCACCAGCCGAGACCGGCGAGGACGAGGATGACCGCCAACGCGGCGGCGCCGACGGCGATCCGGCCGGTCCGGTCGGCCAGCAGCCGGCCGCGCAGGTCGGCGAACCACCCGGCCCCGTCGCCCGGGGGCGGTGCGGCACGGCGGCGGTGCGTCGCGCCACGCTCCCGCGGTCGTTCCGGCAGCCGGGCCCAGGACGGCCGTTCGGTGGGCTGGACGGCGGCGACGACCATCGTGGGCTGTTGCACCACCATCGTCGGCTGCTCCACCGGCGACGGGATCTGACGCAGGACGGTGGTGTTGGCGTTCGCCATGGTCCCGAGGTCGTCGCGAACCACCTGCACCTCCGCCTGCAGCGCGCCCGCGTCCGTCGGGCGGGCGCCGGGGTCGCGCCGGGTCGCCCGGACCACCAGCTCGTCGAGGACCGGCGGCAGGCCGGGGACCAGGGTCGACGGGGGTGGTACGTCGCGGTCGACGTGTTGCCAGGCGACGTCCAGCGCCCGCTCACCGTCGTACGGGACGCGGCCGGTGAGCATCTCGAAGAGCACGATGCCGGCGGCGTAGACGTCGGTGCGGGGGTCGGCGCGGCCCGCGGTGACCAGCTCGGGTGCCACGTACGCGGCGGTCGCCAGCAACTGGGTGCCGCCGTTGGTCTCCGAACTCGCCTCCACCGCCCGGGCCAGCCCGAAGTCGGCGACCTTCACCACGGCGTCGACCAGGTTCGTCCGGCCGCCGCTGGGCGCCTCGGCGACCAGGACGTTCTCCGGCTTGACGTCCCGGTGCACCAGTCCGGCCCGGTGGGCCGCGGCGATCGCGGCGAGCATCTGCTCCATGATCGCCAGTGCCTCGCTCGGGTCGAGGCGGCCGCGTTCGGTGAGGATGTCGCGCAGGGTCCGGCCGCGGACGTACTCCATGACCAGGTACGGGAGGCCCTGGTAGGTGCCCTGGTCGTAGACGGCCACCACGTTCGGGTGGGTCAGCCGGGCGATGGTCTTGGCCTCGTTGGTGAACCGGGCCAGGAAGTCGGCGACCTGTACCTGGGCGGCGTGGGCCTGGTGGGGGTGAATGATCTTGATCGCGACGGTGCGGTCGAGCCGTTCGTCGGTGGCCGTGTACACGGTCGCCATGCCACCCCGGGCCACGCGACCGCGTATGCGGTAGCGCCCGTTGATCAGTACGTTCGACAGGGTGTCGCCGACCTGTGCGTCCATTGGCAGACAGTCTATGGCTTGCGGAGATGACGGCAGACAGGATGCCACAGCCGGCACCGGACGGGAATCTGCGCTGCTCTTCCGGACACTCCGGGCGGGGTACCGGGGCTTTCGGGCGCCCGTACCGGGAGGCAACTGGGTGCGGACGCCCGAGCCGTGGCAAGGTGATCGGGTGAGCGAATCCCTACCCGCCGACGCAGGGCCGATCGAGCCGGGCGGCTGGCTGACCCTCTCGGAGGTCGCCGCGCGGCTCGGCGTATCGGTCAGCAGGGTTCACCGGATGATCCGTGACCGCGAGCTGCTCGCGGTGCGCCGGGACGGGACCCGGCTCGTCCCGGTCGAGCTGGTGGCCAACCAGACCGTCCGCAAGCACCTGCCGGGCATCCTCACCCTGCTGCACGACGCCGGCTACGACGACGAGGCCGCGTTCCGCTGGCTCTACCAGCCCGACGACACACTGCCGGGCACCCCCGCGGAGGCACTCGGCGACCACCGGGCGCGGGAGGTCAAGCGGCGGGCCCAGGCGACCGGGTTCTGACCGGGGCATCCCCGATGGGACACCTCGTCTACCTGGCGGTGCTGGGCGGCTGCCTCGGCTGCGCGCTGTGGCTGGAGCCGGTGCTGCGGGTGAACGTGCTGCGCCGCTGGCGGCGGCTGGTGCTCACCCTGGTGCCGGTGGCCGCCGTCTTCGTGCTCTGGGACCTGGCCGCGATCGCCGCCGGGCACTGGACCTTCGACCCGGAGCAGATCACCGGCGTGCTGCTCCCCGGCGGGCTGCCCGTGGACGAGCTGCTCTTCTTCGTCGTCGTACCCGTGTGCACCGTCCTCGGGTTCGAGGCGGTCCGCGCCGTACGGGGCTGGCCGGCCGGGGACGAGGAGCCGCCGTGAGCTACACCACGGCGGCGCTGCTCGGGGTGGCCGGCGCCGTGCTGGTCGACCTCCTCGTGCTGCGTACCCGGCTGGTGCGCCGGCCGGTCTTCTGGGCGACGTACCCGATCATCGTCTTCTTTCAGCTGATCTCGAACGGCATCCTGACCGGTCGGGGCGTCGTCCGGTACGACCCGGACGCGATCGTCGGCTGGCGGGTGGCGTACGCCCCGGCGGAGGACCTGCTCTTCGGGTTCGCGCTCGTGCTGCTCACCCTGTCGGTCTGGGTCCGGCTGGGCAGGGCGGGTGTGCAGCGTACGCCGATGGCCGGTGAGGGGAGCCGCCGCACCGGCGGACGGATCCGCGGGCGGCGTACCGTGCCGGGCCGCCCCGGCCGGTGACCCGGCCCGGACCAGGCTGGTGCGGGGCGGGGCTCGGCACGTGACCCGCCGGGGGCGGGAACCGGACGGTGACCGGCTTCCCGGCCGGTGGGGTCCGGCAGGACGCGCGGCGCCGGTCCTTCCGGCCCTCGCGGCGCTCACCGGACGACCGGTGGATCCCGCCGCCCGCGCCCGCCGCCGGCGCCACGGCGCAGCGCCAGTACGGCCAGCCCGGCGACCAACGCCACGTCGAGCACCGCGCCGGGAGGCTTGCTGAGCGCGGCCACGCCGAGACCGTTCGGCAGGACCAGGAAGCCGGTCAGGACCACCAGGGCGGCGATCCGTCGCGCCCAGTGCGGATCGGTCAGCCCGGCCGCGAGCACGGCGACGGTGACCAGGGCGTACCACGGGTAGAAGACCGGGGAGAGCAGGGTGAGGGCGGCGAAGGCCAGTCCGGCCGCGACCACCGGCGCGCGGCGGACGTCGGGCCCCGGCACGACACCCGGTGCCGACCCGACCCCGGGTCCGCCCACGACGCCGGGGTGCGGCGCGACGCGACAGACCGCCACCCAGGCCCGGCCCACGAGGAGGGCGAGGACCGCGACCAGGGCGACCAGCCCGAACAGCCGGGCCACCGCCACCGCGTCGTCCGCCGCCCCGGGCAGGCCGAGAAGGCGCAACACGTACCCGGCCGCCATCCCGAGCCCGGTGGGCGGCGACGTCCACTGCACCACCCGGCCGGTGCCGGTGAGCGCGCCGAGCCAGCCGAGGTCGAGCCGGGTGGCCAGGCTCACCCCCGCGAAGGCGAGGATTCCGCCGGTCAGCACCGCCCCGCCGCTTCCCGCCACGGCCCCGGCCGTCCCGACCGGTGTCGACCCGGTCCGCCCCGCACCCCTCGGGTGCGGCTCGGCCCGTGCCCGCACGCCGTGCGCGCCGAGCAGGACGACGAACGGCAACGCCACCACCGCCGTGACCTTGACCGCCGCGGCCAGTCCCCAGAACACGCCGGCGGCCAGCCGCCACACCGTGGCCGCGGCCCGGCCGGCCGCCGCCGCGGCCAGCGCGGCCAGCACCAGCCCCACCAGCAGGGCGTCGTGGTGCGCACCGCCGATCGCGTGAACCATGACCAGCGGGGAGAGCAGCCCGAGCCAGACCGCCCGGACCGGCTCGACCCCGCCGGCTCGGGCCAGTCGGGGCAGACAACCGGCGGCCAGGAGCAGTCCGGCCAGTGCTCCGACCCGCAGCAGCGCGATCGTGATCACGAGCTGGGTGTCGGGATCGGTCACCACCGCCCGGGCGGCCGCCACCGCGGCACCGGACAGCGCCACCGCCAGCGGCCCGTACGGCGACGGGTTCTCCCGCCACAACGCCGGCACCGTCCCGGCCCAGTCGCACCGCTCCACCCCCACCGCGTACGGGTCGGCGCCGTCGAGCCACAGCGCGCCCTGGCAGGCGTAGGCGTAGCCGTCCCGGCTGCCGGTCGGCGGGGCGACCAGCAACGGCGCCGCCCAGAGCAGGCCGGTGCCCAGAACGTCACGCGCCGTCACCGGCGGCGCCGGTGCGGCCAGCCGGGTGCCGAGCCGCCACCAGACGGCCGCCAGGAGCGCCAGCCCAATCAGCCACGCGGCCAGGCCGAGCCAGTACCCCCCGGCCCCGCCCGCGCCCCCGGCCGGCACCGCCGCCTCGGGGTCGGCGTACGGCAGGGCGCCCGCCCCGTACGCCCCCACCGCCATCAGGGTGGTGGCGGCGAGCCCCGCCAGCCGGAGCCGGGTGAGGCGATCCCGGTCAGGCACCCCCTGATGGTCGCACGGTCCCGGTTCACGCCGTGGCGGCGTGGGTGAGAAGGAGCACCCCGACCGGCGGAGGCGGCGGTGCGGTGCGCCGGCGGTGCCCGTCCGGTCGCCCCGCCGGCGGAGGCGACCGGCGCCCGGTTCACTCCTTCCGTCGGGTGGCGACCACGGCCAGGTCGACCAGCACCTCCCGGGCCTCGTCCTCCAGTTCGACCTCGGCCAGCGCGGCCAGCGCCGCGTCGGTCAGCCGGGCGATCCGCCGCTCCGTGCGGTCCAGCGCCCCGCTGCTGGTGATCACCTCCCGGAGTTCGTTCACCCCGGCCTCGTCGAGCCCGGGGTCGCCGAGGCGCCGGGTGAGCAGCCGTCGCCCGGCCTCGTCGGTCGCCTCGTACGCCGCCGCGATCAGGTAGGTGCGCTTCCCCTCCCGCAGGTCGTCCCCGGCCGGCTTCCCGGTCTGACCGGGGTCGCCGAAGACGCCCAGCACGTCGTCCCGCAGCTGGAACGCCTCGCCGAGCGGCAGCCCGTACCCGGAGTAGGCGGCCCGGATGGCGTCGGTCGCCCCGGCCAGCGCGGCCCCGAGCAGCAGCGGCCGCTCGACGGTGTACTTCGCCGCCTTGTACCGGGCGACCTTGCTGGCCCGCTCGACCGAGGTGTCCCGGCTGACCTGGGCGAGCACGTCCAGGTACTGCCCGATGGTCACCTCGGCGCGCATCTCGTCGAAGACCGGGCGGGCCCGGGCCACCGCCGCCGGGTCGAGGCCGCTGCTGTGCAGCAGCTCGTCGGACCAGACCAGGCAGAGGTCGCCGAGGAGGACGGCGGTGCACTCGCCGAAGCTCGCCGGTTCGCCGGCCCAGCCCGCCGCGCGGTGCCGCTCGGCGAACCGGCGGTGGATCGACGGCTCACCGCGCCGGGTGTCGGAGCGGTCGATCAGGTCGTCGTGAATCAACGCGCTCGCCTGGACGAACTCCAGCGCGGCGAGCCCGCTGACCACCCGGTCGCAGTCCGGCCCGCCCGCGCCGCGGTAGCCCCAGTAGGCGAACGCCGGGCGCAGTCGCTTGCCGCCGCGCAGCACGAACGCTTCCAGGGCGTCGGCGACGGCGGCGAGCGCGTCGTCGACCCGGGCCATCCAGTCGCGTCGTTGGGCGAGGAACCTGGCCAGGGCAGTGTCGATGCGCCGACGCAGGTCGGCGCGGTCCACCGGTGGGACGGGGGCTTCGGTCACGCCATGACGCTAGTGGACGGCCTGATCAGGCGCCTGCGGGGTGTCGGGCGATCCCGGCCGGGAACCGGACAGACGGGGTCGTACGGTGTGTGACGGATCCGAAGCAGCCGGGTAGAGTCGGCACCGTGGCGCTCGGTCTTCCCTCTGTCCTCCCCGGCTCACGGCCGTCGATCGGGGACCTCGTCCGCGGGCCCCGGCCGACCTTCTCGTTCGAGTTCTTCCCGCCCAAGACGGAGCAGGGTGAACGCCTGCTCTGGCAGACCATCCGCGAGTTGGAGTCACTGCGCCCGTCGTTCGTCTCGATCACCTACGGCGCCGGCGGCTCCACCCGGGACACCACCGTCGCGGTGACGGAGCGGGTCGCCACCGAGACGACCCTGCTGCCGATGGCGCACCTGACCGCCGTCAACCACTCCGTCGCCGAGCTGCGGAACGTGATCGGCCGGTTGGCCGAGGCCGGGGTCCGCAACGTGCTGGCGGTCCGCGGGGACCCGCCGGGCAACCCGACCGGGGAGTGGATCCCGCATCCGCAGGGCGTCCGCTACGCCGAGGAACTGGTCCGGCTGATCCGCGAGTCCGGCGACTTCAGCGTCGGCGTCGCCGCCTTCCCGTACAAGCACCCCCGGTCGCCGGACATCGCCACCGACACCAAGTACTTCGTCCGCAAGTGTCGGGCCGGTGCCGACTTCGCGATCACCCAGATGTTCTTCGACGCCGACGACTACCTCCGGCTGCGGGACCGGGTCGCGGCCGCCGGCTGCGACACCCCGATCCTGCCCGGTGTGATGCCGGTGACCCAGATCGGCACCATCGAGCGCTCGCAGCAACTCTCCGGGGCGCCGTTCCCGCCCGCGCTGGCGGCCCAGTTCGAGCGGATCGCCGACGACCCGGAGGCGGTCCGGCAGCTCGGCATCCAGCAGGCCAGCGAGATGTGCCAGCGGCTGCTCGACGAGGGGGCGCCGGGGATCCACTTCATCACCCTGAACCGGTCGACCGCCACCCGGGAGGTCTGGCAGAACCTGCAGCCCGCGGTCCGGGCGTGACCCCCGGCCCGGGGTCGGGAGGTCCCGGGACGGGGGGCGACCGGACGTGACCGACCCGGCGGTGGCCGGGCGCGACCTCGGGCGTCGTCCGACGGTTGAGCCCAAGGTGAGCAACCGGTTGACGTGGGACGAGTACGCCATCAAGTGGGCGCGGCTGCACGGCGGCTTCGACCCGCGCATGGCGACCACCTCGGTGCGCCGCTGGCTGCGGATGTCGTACGTCCTGGGCTGTGTGCTGGCCCGGCTGCACGTCCCGCCCACGGCGGTGACGGTGGTCGGGGTCCTGCTCTGCGTCTGTGTTCCGGTGGCGATCGTCCAGGCACCGCCCGGACCGGTCGGCCCCCTGCTCGCCGCCGGGTTCGTCCTGCTCGCCTCGGTCGCCGACAGCATCGACGGCGCGGTCGCGGTGGTCACCGGCCGGACCACCCGACTCGGGTACGTCTACGACTCGCTCGCCGACCGGGTCGGCGAGGTCTGCTGGCTGGCCGCGCTCTGGCTGGTCGGCGCCCCGGGGGTGCTGGTGGTCGCCGCCGGGGCGCTCTCCTGGCTGCACGAGTACACCCGGGCCCGCTCGGTCTCGGCGGGGATGAAGGAGATCGGCACCGTCACCGTGGGGGAGCGGCCGAGCCGGGTCAGCATCACCGTGGTGGGGCTGCTGGTCGCCGCGCTGGCTGAGCTGATCATGCCGGAGCTGGCGGCGGGCACGATGACGGTGGCGACCGCGATCTGGGTCCTGCTCGGCTTCTTCGGAATGGTGCAGCTGCTCTCCGTGGTGCGACGGTCACTGCACAACACCGAGCCCACCGGGCCGCGGCGGTCCGCGCCCGCCCGGCACGCGACCGGGGCGACGGGTACCGCGGAGGGCCGGGCACCGGTCGGTGCGGCGCGGGACGGGCGGCGGCCGCCCGGTGGGGAACCATCCGGTAAGGAACTGGTCCGCCGGGAGTCGACCGAGGTGGAGCTGACGGCCCGGGAGCCGCCGGGCACCGAGCCGCCCCACCCCGGGCGGTGACCCGGCGACCGGCCGAAGCCGCCCACCGTCACGGCGGGGCCAGACCCCGGGCCGAGGCCGGCGGCGGTCGTCCGCCCCGGTCAGGCGTGGCCGATCCGGTCGGCCACGATCTGCGCGGAGAGCGCCACCATCGGCAGGCCGCCCCCGGGGTGGGTCGCGCCGCCGACCAGGAACAGCCCGGCCACCGGTCCCCGGTTGGGCGGCCGGAGCAGCCCGCCCACGCTGCCGTGGATCGCCCCACCCGGTGCGCCGGCCGTGGCGGCGAGGTCGGCCGGGGTGCGTACCTCCCGGAACACCACCCGGTCCCGCACGTCGACCCCGCGCGCGGCCAGCACGTCGAGGACCCGGTCGGCGTACGCGTCGGCGAGTCCTGGCCGGCGCCAGTCGATCCCGCCGAGGTCACGGCCGTGCCGAGGGGCGTTGACCAGCACGAACCACGCCTCGTACCCGGGTGGCCGGACCAGCGGGTCGGCCGGGACGCTGACGAAGACCGTCGGGTCGGCGACCGGCCGGGCCGGCACTCCCCGCCCCGGGTCGCCGAAGACCGCGTCGAACTCGGCGTCGTAGTCGGTCGGGAAGAAGACGTTGTGGTGGGCCAGCCCCGAGTCGCCGCGTACCCCGAGCAGCAGCACGAAACCGGCCAGGCTGCGGTCGGCCAGCCGGGCCAGCCGGTCCGGTGCCGGCAGCAGGTCCCGGTAGAGGGTCAGCGCGTCCACGTTGGCCACCACCACGTCGGCCGCGACCCGGCCGGTGCCGCCGGCGAGGCGTACCCCGTGCACCCGGCCACCGGTCGCGTCGATGCCGGTGACGGCGGTGCCGGTCGCCACCACCACGCCGAGGTCCAGGCAGCGGGAGAGGAGCGCGTCGGCGAGCGTGCCCAGGCCGCCCCGCGGGTACCAGCCGCCGAAGGAGAGCTCGGCGTACGGGACGGCGACCAGCGCGGCCGGCGCCCGGCGTGGGTCGGCGCCGGTGTAGGTGGCGTACCGGTCGAGCAGCATCCGCAGCCGGGGGTCGCGCAGGTACCGGCGCCCCAGCCCGCGCAGGGTCCGGCCCGGGGCGACGGCGGCGAGGTCCGGCAGCCGCCAGGCCAGCCGGGCCAGGGTCAGCGGCGAGTCGACCGGCCGGCGCAGCACGTCCCGCCAGGAGGCCGTCCAGACCCGCTCGGCCCGGCGCCACAGCCGCCGCCAGTCCCGCGCCGACTCCGGGCCGAACGCCTCGGCGATCCGGTCGGCGAAGGTCGCCGGGTCGGCACAGGAGTCGAGGACGACCGGTGTCCCGTCCGCCGCCGGGGCGGGGAAGTGGTGCCGGACGATCGGGTCGAGCGGCAGCAGGTCGAGGTACTCGTCCAGTTTGGCGCCGGTCGCCTCGAACAGGTCGGCGAAGACCTGCGGCAGGGTGAGCAGGCTGGGCCCGGTGTCGAACCGGAACGTCCCGGCCGGGGTATTCCGCTGGTACCGGCCGAGCTTGCCGCCGACCTCGGCGGAGCGCTCGTAGACGCTGACCTCGTGGCCCAGGCTCGCCAGCCGCGCCGCCACGGCCAGGCCACCCACTCCCGCGCCGATGACGACCACCCGAGCCATCGCCCGTCCCCCTCATCACGGTCCTGCGGCGACCCGGACGGCACGGACCGGGCTCAACGTATCGGCCGACCTCGCCACGACAGCCGCCCCCGCCTCCGCAGATGGTACGACCGGAGGGTGAGCCAGCCGAGGAGCGCGACCGAGAGCGGGTGTGCCAACACGTCCGGCCACACCCGTCCGCCGGTCGCGCGGGCGCTGACCAGCCGGCCGGCGACCCCGAGCAGGTAGGCGGCGGATGCCGCCAGCGCCGTCGCGGTCGCCCCGGCCACCGCCGCCCCGACGGCGAGCAGCGGTGGCACGACGTACAGCAGGAGGAGAAACGACACGACGGCGGTGGCGGCGGGCGGCGGGCCGAACGCCGCCCACAGCGACTTGCCGTAGCCGTCCCGCAGTTCGCGCCACGAGCGGTACATCCGGCACTCGGCCAGCGTCGATCCGTCCGCCAGCGCGATCCGCCCACCGGCCCGCTTGACCGCCCGGGCCAGCGCGATGTCCTCCAGGACCCGGTCCCGGACCGCCGCGTGCCCACCGGCCCGCCGGTAACCGGCCCGGTCCACCACCAGGAACTGTCCGCCGGCCGCGGCCAGACTCGGCCGTGGCGAGCGCTCCATCAGACGCAGCGGCAGGAAGGTCAGCCAGAGCCACTGCAGCAGCGGCTGGACCAGCCGCTCACCCGCCGAGCCGGCGACGATCCGGGGGTACGGCGACAGCAGCGTCGCCGAGGCCGCCCGCAGCGTCGTGACGGCGGCGGCCACGGCGTGTGGCGCGAGCACCGTGTCGGCGTCGACGAAGACCAGCACCGTCGCCGCGGGCCCGGCCAGCTCGGCGAGCCGGTGGCAGGCGTACGGCTTGCCGAGCCAGCCGGGCGGCGGCGGGACACCGGTGACGAGCCGTACCCGGGGATCGGCGCCGACCACCCTGCGGACCACCTCGGCGGTGCCGTCGGTCGACCCGTCGTCGAGGACGACGATCTCCAGCTCGGGTACGTCCCGCTGGGCCAGGAGCGCGCGCAGGCACGGGGTGACCCGGTCCGCCTCGTCGCGTAGCGGCAGCAGCACCGCCACGGGTTCCCGGTGCGGGGTCGCGGCGTGCCGCGCCACCGTCGGGTCGGGCGGCCCGGTCACCGCCGTGCCGGCGGGCCGCCGCAGCCAGCGGGCGGCGTTCAGCGCGGCGTGCCCGGTCAGCGCCCCGACCAGGCCGGGGAGGGCCCAGACCAGTGCGGCGAGCGGGCCGTTCATCCCGTCTCCGGGACACCCGGGCCGGCGCGGCGGCTGCGGGCGAGGGCCACCGCGAGCGGTCCGGCCACGATCGACATGGCCAGCGCGCCCCAGGCCGCCGACGCGGGAAGGTCCAGGAAGACGGCGTGGGCGAGGATGCTGGCGCCGTAGGTCCAGAGGTACAGCGCGTGCATCGGCGCGTCCGGGTCGCCCGACCGCCGGCCCACCCGGTCGTGGGTGGTCGGGCCGGCGGGCCACCTGCGGGGCGCCGCCCGGCCGGCGGCCGGCCCGAGCAGGGCCATCAGCAGCGTCGCGAAGAGGAACCAGCCGAGGTGGTTGCTGACCGGCACGTCCGGCACCCCGGGCAGTGCCGGCGTCGGGTCCCGCCAGGTCCAGTAGCCCTCGGCCACCATCTGCGGGTCGAGGAAGACGTCCCAGCCGGCCAGCCCGGCGGCGGCCAGCACGACCCGGGCCGGTCCCGGACGCCTCAGCCGGGCCGCGGCGAGCCAGGCCGGCCAGGCCATCCAGGTCCAGGCCAGCGGGATCACCAGCGGCACCCCGGCCACCATCGGGCCCAGCTCGCCGGAGTACCGGTAGCCGCCGAACGGCACCCCGGTGGTCACGCCGAGCAGCTCGACCGCCAGGCCGCCTCCGGTGGTGACCAGGACCAGGGCGGCGGCCGTACGGGGACCCCGGCTGAGCAGGGCGTGGCCGACCGACAGGAGCCAGCCGAGGACGACCGTGGCCACGGTCAGCCGCGCGCGGGTGACGCCACCGGTCAACGGGTAGCCGACCTGGGCCAGCACGAGTACGCCGAGCAGCAGCCACGGCACCCGGCGGACCACCGGCCCGGCGGTGGTGGCGCGTGCGGGGTGCGACGCCGGGCGGGTGGCCGGCGCCGCGGTGGCTTCCGCAGCCCGGTCGTCCGGCTGCGACGCCGTCCCGGGCCGGCGGCTCATGTCCCCGGCAGGGGTGGCAGCGGCAGGGTCCGGCCGAGGATGGCGAAGGCGCGCTCGTCACCCGGGAAGTGGAAGTTCCGCAGGACGTCCACGAAGCCGAACCGCCGGTACAGCCGCCAGGCCCGGGAGGTCTGCTCGTCCGCCTCCGGGGTGGAGAGCAGGGTGGTGCGGCCGCTGGCCATGGTGAGCAGGGCCCGCAGCTGTCCGGCGCCGAGGCCGTGCCCTTGGGCCGCCGGGCGCACGTGCAGCTCGACCACCTCGAAACAGTCGGTGAGCCAGGTGCGCCGGGCTTCGACGCTCAACGCCTGCCGCACCTGGTCGTGCCACCACTGACCCGGGGCGGAGTGGTAACCGTAACCGAACCCGACCAGGTAGCCCTCGTTGCTGAGGGTGGCGACGGCCCGGAATCCGGGGCGTCGGGCGTGGGCGGCGATGTAGCCGCGCCGGGACTCCATCAGGTCGAGCCGGTAGCCCATCGCCTCGCTGTAGACCGCCACCACGTCGTCGAGCCGCCGGGTGAGATCGTCGGGCTGCCACGGCACCAACCTCATCGCTGTCGGCTCCTCACTCCTGGCCAGCATCTCCACCCCCGGTCGCCGTCCTGCCCGATCCAGTCGAGCACCGCCGGATCACCGGCGAGACCGCACACCTCGAACCGGGCGAACAGCTCCTCGGCGTACCACCCCTCCCGAGGTGTACGGATGATCGCCGCGCGGTGCTCGGGGTGACGGTACGCGAAATCGGTCAGGCTCGTGGTGTCACGCCAGACGCTGACCGTGCCCTGCCACCCTATCGGTGCCTCGCCGATGCCGAACCGGGCCAGCAGGCCGGGTGCGGTGCGCAGCGCGGCGGCGACCGAGGGGACCGCCCGCCAGAAGGCGACGGCCCGGTGCGGGCGCAACCGGGCCCGGGTGAGGGCGAGCAGGGGCCGTCCCGGTGCGTCGGTTCGACCGGCGTCCGGGCGCCGCGGTTCACCGGTGTCGGGGGTGTCCGGCTCTCCGGCGTCGTGGGCCGGCGCCGCGGCGGCGTCCCGTCCGGTCCGGACGACGGGACGGGACACCGTGGACCGGACGCCGAACGGCTCCACCCCGGCCCACCGTCCGCGGCTGGCGAGCGGCCGCAGATCGAGCCGCACCGCGGCCGTGGCGATGGCGTGCCAGGCCCGGCCGACCGCGGTCTCGTCGAACTCCGCGGCCCGGGCCGGGTCGCTCCAGACCACCAGGGCGGCCCAGCGGCTCGGATCCGCGTCGGTCGGTCCGAAGCCGTCGCCGGTGCCGGTGCCCAGCAGCTTGCCGAAGCGTACGCCGGGAAGGGCACGCAGGCGGCGTCGGTCGACGGCCACCCGGACCAGCGCCCGGGGCAGCGACCGGTGGGGAATCCGCCAGACGTGCAGGGTGACCAGCCGGACGGGGTCGGCATCCGTGTGGGCCGGGCCGTGTCCACCGCCGGCACCGCGGCCTGCCGGCGCCTGGCCGGTGCCGGCCTCGCCGGGTACCGACCCGGTCCGCCTCACGCCACCTCGGCGGGGGTGCCGGCGGTGATCCGCAGCAGTTCGGCGTAGGTCGTCGGAAAGACGGCCCGCGGTACGCCTCCCGCCGCCCAGATCTCGGGGTGGTCGGCGAGCGCGGTGTCGACGAGGGTACGGATCGGCTTCGGGTGCCCGAGCGGGGCGACGCCGCCGATCGGCTGCCCGGTGTGCGCCCGGACGAACTCCGGGGTCGCCCGCCTGACCGACCCGACCCCGAGCGTCGCGGCGACCCGTGCGGTGTCCACCCGGTGCGCGCCGGAGGTGAGGACCAGCAGGGGCTCGCCGTCCGCGTCGAAGATCAGGGAGTTGGCGATCTGGCCCACCTCGACGCCGAGGGCGGCCGCCGCCGCTGCCGCGGTGTGTACCGCCTCGGGCAGGATCCGAACCCGGCTGGGCGCGCCCGAGCCGTCCCGGGCCCCCGCGTTGTCGAGCGCGTCCTGGACCGCCTGCACGTTGGGATGTGACTGCATGGGCTTCATCTTGCCCCGAGACGGGGGCGGACCGGTTGGGCGGAGACGGTGCCGTGCGACGACGGACGACCGACCCGGGGTCCCCGTCGGAGGTGACCGTCCCGCCGGCCCCGCCGGCCGGGCGCACGGGGTGCGTCCGCGTGCCGGGCACGCTGGACGGGGCCGGGAACGCGGGATCCTCAGCGGGCTCCGTTCCAGTCGACGAGCTGGATGACGACCCCGTTGGGGTCACGGACCTGGAACGCGCGCTCGCCCCACTCCTCGGTGGTGAGCGGCATCGTGATGGTCACGCCCTCGGCCCGCAGCCGGGCCAGTTCACCCTCCAGGTCGTCCACCACGAAGGCCAGGATCAACCCCCGGGCGTGGTCGTCGCGTTGGTCGGCGGGCAGGGTGGGCAGGCCCCGACGCAGGAAGACGACGTTCATGCCGACGTCGTCGCGGGTCAGCGAGGCGAAGCCGTCGGCGGCCATCTCCTCGCGGAAGCCGAAGTGCGTACGGAGGAAGTCGCTGGAGGCGGCGACGTCGTCGACGTTCAGCGACACGGCGGACGCGGTGATCTTCACACGTGCTCCCCGGGTGGAGAACGGAACTCTGTACAGAGTACACCGTACAGCGTACGGAGATCATGTCGCGTGCCTCGCCCGGCGGATCCCCCTGCCCGTCGCCGCCGGTTGCCCCGAGCCCGCGTCCCGGCTCGTCTGACGGCGGTGTGGCGTGGCATCCATCCCTGAATACTCCGTTTGCTGCACCATACGGAGATGGTCCGATTGTGTCCCCACCGCGAAGCTGCTCCACGGGCCTGGTCGCCGGTGCCGGCGCCACGGGCCGCGCGGTCGAGATGACGGTCGGGAAAGGACACGGAGCGTCGTGGTGGCTGGCGCCGGGCGGCATGTCGACGGCACGGCGGACCGCGACGACACTCCTGGTCCTGGCGGCGGGTGCCGCCGGGGTGGCGCTACTCGCCCCGGGTGGGCTGGGCGGCCCACGACGCCAGCTCGTCACGGACGGGACGTCCGCCGCGACGTACCGGTCCGTGGTCGGGGCGGCCGGGCACCTGCCGGGGTGGCTGCACGGGCCGGGCGAGCACGTCGCGCTCGTCGGGGTACTGCTCCTCGTCGCCCTGACCGGCTGGACCGGCTGGCGGGGCCGGGTGCCGGCCCTGGTCGGCGCGGGACTGGTGGGAGCGGGTGCGCTGCTGGCGTACCTGACCAGCGAAGGGCTGAAACTGGTCGTCGACCAGGAGCGGCCCTGCCGGGCTCTCGACGGCGTCGACACCTGGGCGCCGTGCCCGCCGGCCGGTGACTGGTCGTTTCCGAGCAACCACTCGACGGTGGCCGGGGCGCTGGCCGCCGGGCTCGTCGTGCTGAACCCCCGGCTCGGCGTCGTCGCCGTCCCGGTCGCCGGCACGGTGGCGGCGATGCGCGTGGTGGCGGGCGTCCACTACCCGCACGACGTTCTGGCCGGGCTGCTGCTCGGCGCGGCGGCCACCGTCGCGCTGCTGGTCGCGGCGGGCCCGGTCGGGGTCCGGATCGCGGCCAGGCTGGCCGGGCGGGGCGCGCCGCGACCCCGCTGACCGGCCAGGGTCGGCGGGGCCGGGCGGTCAGCGGGGGGTCGCCAGCACGTCGGAGGGCGGGGCGGGAGCGTCGGCCGTCGCCGCCGGCGGGTCGGCGATCCGGGCCGTCTCGGCGAGGGCGACCCCGGCCAGCACCAGCACACCACCGGTGAGCTGGGCGGCGTTGAGGGCCTCGCCGGCGCCGAGCACCGTCCAGGCGACCGCGGACGCGATCACCGGTTCGACCATGCCGATGATGCCGACGCTGGTCGCCGGAAGGTGCCGCAACGCGGCGGCGACCAGCAGGTACGGCGCGATCGAGCCGAGCAGGACGACGTACCCGTAGAGCAGCGCGACCGGGACGCCACCGTCGGTGGTCCCGGCGAGCGGTTCCCAGTCGCCGGTCCCGCCGGTCGCCGCGCCGGTGAGCAGCCCGGCCACCGCGGCGGCGCCGAAGGCCCAGGTGTTCAGCGACAGGGTGTCCCGTTCCCGTACACCCTGGGCCCCGAGGACGTAGTAGGCGGCGAGGAGGACGGCGGCACCGAACCCGGCGAGCACCCCGAGGCCGTCCAGCGTGAACTCCCCCCAGATCTCGGCCACGCAGGCGAGTCCGGCGAGGCTGAGCGCCAGTCCGGCCCAGAGCCGGGGTCGGACCCGCTGCCGCTGGCCGAACCGGGCCCAGAGCGCCACGAGCAGCGGGGCGGTGTACTCGAACAGCAGCGCGATCCCGACCGGCATCCGGCTGATCGCGACGAAGTAGAGCATCGGGACGAGGAAGAAGCCCGCCAGGCCGTACGCGATCAGCACGGGCAACTGGCCGGCGGTGGCCCGGAGCCGGCGGGCACCGGGCCGGAGCACCAGGCTCAGCGCGAGCAGGCCGACGAACGCGCCCGCGGCCCGGATCAGGGTGAGCTGCGGCGCCTCGATGCCGGCCTGCAGGACCAGTTTCGAGACGGTGCCGTTGACCGCGAACAGCGCGCCCGACGAGAGCACCATGAGGACGCCGAGTGCCGGCCGACGAGTTGTCGTCACCGGACGAGGCTATCGAGGGGCGGGGTCAGGGCTGAAACCAAGGTCACCCGTTACTAGATCTCGGGATCGGGCGTGACTTGCGTTTGTGTCGGTGCCGGGGTGTACTCTCTCCAGTAGTTAGAACGAGTGTTCGATTGCGTGAGGGTCGATGCCGGATCGACCTGGCGTGCGGGCACTCGGGCTGACGCCGGGGGCGGCGTTCGCGGCGCAACCCCCGAGGTGCGGTTCCGCGGACCGCACGGGCTTCCGGAACCGCGAGTCCGGGCCCGTCGAGGCGGATCGCCGCCCGCCGCCCACGACCCCCGGCGGCGGACGGCGGCCCCGCCGGCCGGCCGGGTGTGGTGTGGGGAAGCGACCACATCCGGCCGGCCCCACCGCCGCGCCTTCCCTCCGTGGCGGGTGACCTCAGCTGGAGCGTCATCGTCGGTCCGACGGCGGCGACGCGGTGAATGGGTGACGCGGAGGAGACAGTTCCATGCCGACCAGCCAGGCTCAGGCGCCCACGGTGCCGTCGCACGTGCTGCCGCACCGCACCCCGGCCCAACTCCTGAAGATCGCCCGGATGGGGTTGGTGGAAGCCGCCGAGACCCGACCCGACGGGCTGCGGTACGCCGCGGCGCACCTGGCCGCCCTGCGGGCGGCGGCGGCGCTGCTCGCCGCCCGGGCGCGGCCCGCGCCGACCCGCCGGAACCGGGTCACCAGCGTCTGGGCGCTGCTGGTGGTCGTCGCTCCGGAGTTGGGGGAGTGGGCCGACTACTTCGCCGCCGGCGCGAGCAAGCGGGCCGCCGCGGAGGCCGGCATCCCCCGGGTGGTGAGCGCCCAGGAGGCCGACGACCTGCTTCGCGCGGCCGAGCAGTTCGTCGCGGTGGTCGAGGAGGCCCTCGGCGTGGCCCGTCAACCGACGCTCGACGGCATCGCCGCCTAGCACCGGGCGGGCCCCGGCCGCGGGCGGTTTCCCCGTCCGACGGGCCGACCGTGGAGGTGCCGCCGAATCCGGTGCCGCCGGCGTCACCTTCACGGTCGTCGCCTTCGCGGTCGCCACCTTCGCGGTCGACGAGGTGCCGGGGTGCGGGCTGGTTCTCGGGTGGGCCACGGGGACACACCGACAGCAGGAACACGGGGAGCGGAAGACAGATGGCGGGGCGGATGGTGCTCGGTTCCGCCGCCCTGGCCGGGCTGGTCCGGCCGGCGAGCACCCCGGGGTCGACGGCCCCGCACCAGACGCTGCCGGTGCTGCCGGAACTGGCCGGGCTGCTGCCCCGGCGTGGACTGCGGCGCGGCAGCACGGTGGCGGTCGGGCGCCCCGGGCACGGCGGCAGCACCTCGCTGATGCTGGCGCTGCTCGTCGAGGCGTCCCGGGCCGGGTCGTGGTGCGCCGTGGTGGGCATGCCGGCGCTCGGCGCGGCCGCCGCCGCCGAACTCGGCATCGCGCTGGAACGGCTCGCCCTCGTCCCCCATCCCGGCCCGGAGTGGGCGACCGTGGTCGCCGCCCTGATCGACGGGGTCGACGTCGTGGTCGTGGCGGTTCCCGACACGGTCTCCGCCTCGGTGGCCGACCGGTTGGCAGCCCGGGCCCGGCAGCGTGGCTGCGTGCTCGTGCCGTACGGGCGTTGGGCGGGCGCGGACCTCACCCTCCACGTGCTGCGCGGCCGGTGGGACGGGCTGGGCCAGGGCCGGGGCCGGCTGCGCCGTCGAGAGGTGACCATCTCCGCGCGCGGCCGCGGCGCGGCCGTCCGCCCCAGGGAGATCCGGGTGTGGCTGCCCGGCGACCGGCCGGCGGAAGCGGCAGCGCCGGCCTCGCCCCCGGCACCGGCCCCGACCTCGCCGGGTCCGACCGGGCCGGCACCGACACCCGATCCGGCCCTGGTGGGGCCCGGCGGGCGCCGCGCCTCGCTCACCGTCATCCGGACGCGGTGACGTTCCGCCGAAACGGGTCGCGCACCTGACGGGTCACGCGCACCGTGCGGTGTCAGCTCCTCCGCCGCGCCCAGGCGACACGGCCGCCAACGCGATCCGGCCGTGTTCCACGCGACGGTGGAACACGGCCGGAAGGAGCGGCGTGGTGCCGGGCTCAGTTGCCGGTGAGGCCCCCGAGCTGCTTCAGCATCTCGGCGAGGTCGGTCGTCTCCGACGCCGGCGGGGCCTCGATGTTCACGGGCTTGCCGTAGTCGGTGTAGTCGATGGTGAGGTCGCTCATCGTGCCCATCACCACGTGCGCCCGGCGCGGCAGGTACTGCTCGTCGATCCAGAGATCGATCTTGACTTCCTTGACGCCGTTCTTGTTCAGCTCCTGGTCGACGGCCTTGCGCGTCTCGGCGTCGAACTGCTCGAGGTACGCCGACACCGGAGCCGTGACGGAGTAGTGGACGGTGCGAACGCCGTTGACCGTCTCCTCACCGACGGCGGTGACACCCTCGGTGGCCAGCAGCGTCTTGACCTGCTTGGTCGGGTCGATGCCCTCGAACTGCTTGGCGAAGTCCAGGTCCATGCCCGCCTGGGCACCGGCGGCGGCCAGATCCAGCTTGATCCAGCGCTTGCCGCCCATGTCCGCGCGTTCCGCCTCGGGCACCTCGACGTAGAAGATGGAGCCGATCATCCGGACGGTCGTCGAACCCTCCTTGGGGTCCTCCACCGTCATCTCCATCTTGAGCGGGTCGCGCAGGTCTATGACACCCTGCACCGAGAGCTTCTCACCGGCCGCCGTGCCCTCCATCTTCATGGCCACGGAGTCGGCCTTGTCGGTGGTGTCGACGATCTTCTGCAGCGAGCCCTTGAGATCGCTGGCGAGCTGCTCCAGCACGCTCGGCTGCTTGGTTTCGTTCGACGAACCCGCGTCCGTGCCGCAGGCGGCCATCGCGAGGACCGTGAACGCAGAGACTGACAGGACCGCGGCGTTCTTCCAGCGTGACAAGTCGTGAACCTTCCCCCAAGGAGATCGTGGGGCGTCGTCCCCACGGACGGTTGACACGTTATCCCAGCCGGTCAAGCTGATGTGGACTCGCCCCGGCGCGGACCGGAGCCGCTCCGGCCACCGGGCCCGGCCGTGTCACCCGCGTCGGTCGAACGTCCACCAGTGCCGCTGTTGATCGGTCATCTCCTCACCCCTTCACCCTGTCGAGCGTGTCCAGCAGGCGGTGCATGGCGTTGACCAGCTCGGTCCACTCCGCGCGCAGCATGCCGAGGTGAGCCCGGCCGGCTGGCGTGATCTCGTGGTACTTCCGGGGACGGGCGCGGCCCTCGACCTCCCAGGTGGCCGCGATCTGACCGGCGTCCTCCAGGCGGTGCAGCAGCGGGTAGAGCGTGCCCTCCTTGACCTCCAGTACCCCGGCGCCGGTCTGTTCGAGCAGCTTGAGCAGCTCGGAGCCGTAGCGGCGGTCGGAGGCCGGCACGGACAGGACGGCGAGCTCCGTCGTGCCGCGGTCCAGTTCGCGGCACAGGCGGGCAAGGGTGTCCGGCCCGTGCCGCCCGGCCGGGTCCTCCGTGTCGTCCGGCTGGTTGGCCGGGAGTGTCGCTCGTCAGGTATGTGGCGGGCGGGACGAACGACGCGGTCGGGGGTATTCGGGGCGCGGTGTGGGCCGGGCCGGCGCGAGTCGAACACACGTTCTAAGATCTGCGGGTAATCGCTGGTCAGGGGAGGTGTGGGTGAGCTCGGCGCCGGTGCGGACCATGCTGGTGTGGTGCCCCGACTGGCCGGTGGTCGCAGCCGACATCACCGACGGGATCCCGGCCTCGACCCCGGTCGCGGTGCTGCACGCCAACCGGGTGGTCGCCTGTTCCGAGGCCGCCCGCGCCAACGGCGTACGCCGCGGGCTGCGCAGGCGGGAGGCGCAGAGCCGCTGCCCCGGGCTGACCGTGGTGGAGCACGATCCCGACCGGGACGCCCGCGCCTTCGAGCCGGTGGTCGCGGCGATCGAGGAGATCGTCGCCGGGGTCGAGGTGATCCGCCCGGGGGTGTGCGCCGTCGCCGCCCGTGGCCCGGCACGCTACTTCGGCGGCGAGGAGCGGGCCGCCGAACGGATCGTCGAACACATCGCCCAGACCTGCGCGGTGGAGAGTCAGCTCGGCATCGCCGACGGGGTCTTCGCCGCCGGGCTGGCGGCGCGGACCGGGCGGATCGTGCCCCCCGGCGGCACCCCGGAGTTCCTCGCCGGGCTGCCGGTCGAGGCGCTGGGCCGGCCGGCCCTGGTCGACCTGCTGCGCCGGCTCGGCCTGCGGACCCTCGGCGATTTCGCGGCGCTGCCCGCCGGGGACGTCCTGGCGCGGTTCGGCTTCGACGGGGTGTTGGCCCACCGCCTGGCCGGAGGCCGGGACCACCGACCGCTCGCCGTCCGGCGCCCGCCGCCGGATCTCGCGGTGACCGAGACGTACGACGAACCGCTCGACCGGGTCGACACCGCCGCGTTCGCCGCCCGATCCCTCGCCGAGCGACTGCACGACACGCTCACCGGGCACGGGCTGGCCTGCACCCGGCTCGGCATCGAGGCGGTCACCGCGCACGGTCAGCACCTGTACCGGGTCTGGCGGCACGACGGTCTGCTGACCGCGACGGCGATCGCCGACCGGGTGCGCTGGCAGCTCGACGGCTGGCTGTCCGGGACGATCCGGCGTCCCGGCGCCGACCGCCCCGCTCCCGCCCGCCCGACCGCCGGGATCGTCCAACTGCGGCTGGTGCCCGACGGGGTGCTGGCCCACCTCGGCCTGCAACCCGGGCTCTGGGGCGCGACCGGGGCGGAACACGAGCGGGCGCACCGCGCACTGAGCCGGGTGCAGGGCATCCTCGGGCCCGAGGCGGTGGTCACCGCGGTGCTCGGCGGTGGACGGTCCCCGGCCGACCAGGTCCGGCTGGTCCCGTGGGGTGACGAACGGCTTCCCCGCCGCTCGGCGGTTCCGCCGTGGCCGGGCCGGCTGCCACCGCCCGCCCCGGCCGTCGTACTGCCGGTGCCGATGCCGGTCACCGTGGTCGACGCCGCCGGCGAACCGGTCCGGGTGACCGCCCGGCTGGAGGTCAGCGCCCCGCCGGCCCGGTTCGCGATCGACCTTCCGCCACCGCCCGGGATGCTGTCGGCGGCCGGCGCCGGACGCCCGGTGGAGATCGTCGGCTGGGCCGGCCCCTGGCCGGTCGACGAGCGCTGGTGGGCACCGGCCGAGGCCAGCCGGCGAGCCCGGTTCCAGGTGTGCCTCGCCGACGGTACGGCACTGCTGCTCGCCCTCGCCGGTGGCCGCTGGTGGGTGGAGGCCGTCTATGACTGACCGGCCCATGACCGACCCGCCCGTGACCGACCAGCCCGCCGCGGCTGACCGGCCCGCGGTGACCGATCGACCGCCGGGGTCCCGATGAGCTTCCACAATCCCGATCTGCCCTGGTCGGAGCTGGAACGGGTGCTCTCCGGCCGTCCGGCCGGCCGCGCCGGTCACCTCCGGGTGGTGGACCCGCTCGCCGGTGACGGGGCCGACGGTGGCGACGGGCCGGCCCGGAGCCGCCGTCGGCCCCGTCACGTCCCGCCGGAACCACCACCACCGGCCGGGGAGACGGTGCCCTACGCCGAGCTGCACGCGCACACCAACTTCAGCTTCCTGGACGGGGCGAGCCACCCGGAGGAGTTGGCCGAGGAGGCGGCCCGGTTGGGGCTGACCGCGCTGGCGGTGACCGACCACGACGGGTTCTACGGCGTGGTGCGGTTCGCCGAGGCGGCCCGCGCGCTGCGGCTGCCCACCGTCTTCGGCGCCGAACTGTCGCTGGGGTCGCCCGGCCCCCGGTCGGGGAACCCGGGCGGACGCGGGGCGGTTCCCCGGAGTGGCAGCGGGGAGCCGGACCCGCCCGGTCGGCACCTGCTGGTCCTCGCCCGCGGCCCCGAGGGGTACGCCCGACTGTCCCGGACCATCGCCCGGGCCCAGCTCCGCGGCGGGGAGAAGGGCAGGCCGGACTACGGCGACCTGGAGGAGCTCGCCGCCGACCTGCGCGGCCACGTGCTGGTGCTGACCGGCTGTCGCAAGGGGACGGTGCCGGCCGCCCTGCTCACCGGGGGAGTCGGGGCGGCGGCCCGGGAACTGGACCGGCTGACCGCGCTCTTCGGCCGGGAGGCGGTGGCGGTCGAACTGACCGACCACGGCGACCCGGCCGACGGCGACCGCAACGACGCCCTCGCCGAGCTGGCCGCCGCCGCCGGCCTGCCCACCGTCGCCACCAACAACGTGCACTACGCCACCCCGGGCCGGCGGCGCCTGGCCACCGCGCTGGCGGCGATCCGGGCCCGGCGCAGTCTCGACGAACTCGACGGCTGGCTGCCCGCGGCCGGCACCGCCCACCTGCGCAGCGGGGCCGAGATGGCGGCCCGGTTCGCCGCCCACCCCGGCGCGGTCGCCCGGGCCGCCGAGTTCGGTGCCGAACTCGCCTTCGACCTCAACCTGGTCGCGCCCCGGCTGCCGGCCTACCCGGTGCCACCCGGGCACACCGAGATGAGCTGGCTGCGGAAGCTGACCATGGACGGCGCGCGGGAGCGGTACGGCCCGCCCGAGGCACACCCGGAGGCGTACCGGCAGCTCGAACACGAGCTGAGAATGATCGAGGAGCTCGGCTTCCCCGGCTACTTCCTGGTCGTCCACGACATCGTGTCGTTCTGCCGCAGGCGCGACATCTACTGCCAGGGCCGGGGCTCGGCGGCGAACTCGGCGGTCTGCTACGCGCTACGGATCACCAACGTGGACGCGGTCCGGCACCGGCTGCTCTTCGAGCGCTTCCTCGCCCCCGAACGCGACGGCCCGCCCGACATCGACGTCGACATCGAGTCCGGTCGCCGCGAGGAGGTGATCCAGTACGTCTACGCCACGTACGGCCGGGAACACACCGCCCAGGTCGCCAACGTCATCTCGTACCGGCCCCGCTCGGCGGTGCGGGACATCGCCAGGGCGTTCGGCTTCTCGCCCGGTCAGCAGGACGCCTGGAGCAGGCAGATCGACCGCTGGGGAGCCGTCGCCGCGGTCGACGTCGACGGCATCCCCGAGCACGTCGTCGCGTACGCCAACGAGCTGCAGACGTTCCCGCGCCACCTCGGCATCCACTCCGGGGGGATGGTGATCTGCGACCGGCCGGTGATCGAGGTCTGTCCGGTGGAGTGGGGGCGGATGCCGGGCCGTACCGTGCTGCAGTGGGACAAGGACGACTGCGCCAGCGTCGGCCTGGTCAAGTTCGACCTGCTCGGTCTCGGCATGCTCTCGGTCCTGCACGACGCGCACAACATGATCGGGTCCACCCTGGACCTCGGCGCGATGTCCCTGGACGACCCGGAGGTCTACGAGATGCTCCGTCGGGCCGACTCGGTCGGGGTGTTCCAGGTGGAGAGCCGGGCCCAGATGGCCACCCTGCCCCGGCTCAAGCCCCGGGAGTTCTACGACCTGGTGGTCGAGGTGGCGCTGATCCGGCCCGGCCCGATCCAGGGCGGATCGGTCCACCCGTACATCCGACGGCGCAACGGGCAGGAACCGGTGACCTACCCGCATCCGCTGATGCGCAACGCGCTGGAGAAGACCCTCGGGGTGCCGCTGTTCCAGGAGCAGCTGATGCAGCTGGCGATCGACCTGGCCGGGTTCGACGCCGCCGAGGCCGACCAGTTGCGCCGGGCGATGGGGGCGAAGCGCTCGGCCGAGCGGATGGCACGGTTGCGCGACCGGCTCTACGCCGGGATGGCGCGGCGGGGGATCACCGGCGAGGTCGCCGACGACGTGTATCTCAAGCTGTCGGCCTTCGCCAACTACGGCTTTCCCGAAAGCCACGCGATGAGCTTCGCCTACCTGGTCTACGCCAGCGCCTGGCTGAAGCGCTACCACCCGGCGGCGTTCCTCGCCGCGCTGCTCAACGCCCAGCCGATGGGCTTCTACTCACCCCAGACCCTGGTCGACGACGCCCGCCGACACGGTGTCGAGGTACGCCGTCCGGACGTCAACGCCAGCGGTGCCCGGGCGAGGCTGGAGTCCACCCCGCGGACCCGGTGGGGCAGCGCGCCGGGTGAGCCGCCGCACCGGTGGGGGTTGGGCGGCCCGGCGGTCCGGCTCGGCCTGGCCGGTGTGCGCACCCTCGGCGACGACGTCGCGGAGCGGATCGAGCGGGAACGGGAGGAGAACGGGCCGTACCGGGACATGGCCGACGTGGCCCGTCGGGCCGGGCTGACCGCCGCGCAGATGGAGGCGCTGGCCACCGCGGACGCCTTCGCCTGTTTCGGGTTGTCCCGGCGGGCGGCGCTCTGGGCGGCCGGGGCGGCGGCCCAGGACCGGCCCGACCGGCTGCCCGGTACGGTCGTCGGGGCGGAGGCGCCGCCCCTGCCCGGGATGGAGGCCGTCGACCGGCTGGTCGCCGACGTCTGGGCGACCGGGCTCTCCCCGGAGAACCACCCGGCCCGGTTCGTCCGGGCCCGACTCGACGCGCTCGGCGCGGTGCCGATCGCGAGGCTGGCCCGGGTCGAGGCGGGTCGGCGGGTCCGGGTCGGCGGCATCGTCACCCACCGGCAGCGCCCCGCCACCGCCGGCGGGGTCACCTTCCTCAATCTCGAGGACGAGACCGGCATGCTCAACGTGGTCTGCTCGCCCGGGCTGTGGCAGCGGTACCGCACGGTGGCCCGGAGCAGCGCGGCGCTGGTCGTGCGGGGTCTCCTGGAGAGGTACGACGGCGTGACCAGCCTGGTGGCGGACCGGCTCGACCCGATCACCCCGCCGGTCAGCCCCGCCTCCCGCGACTTCCGGTGACGGCTCCGCCGCCGGTCGGGCCGACCGGCGGGGTGGGCCGCCGCGGGCGCGGGCACCGTCGCCGGGTGGCTTAGGCTCGTCGGCGTGGAGCGAACAGAGAACCGGTCGGCGGCACCGGCCGGTCGGGCGTCGTCAGCCGCCACCCCGCAGGCCACCCCCCGTACCGCCGTGGTCTGGGCCGTCCTGCGCCGCGAACTCGACCGGCAGGCCGACCGCCGGCTCAACGTCCTCGACGTCGGCGGTGGCACCGGTGGCTTCGCGGTGCCGCTGGCCGAGGCGGGGCACCAGGTGACGGTGGTCGACGCCAGCCCGGACGCGCTCGCCGCGCTGACCCGCCGGGCCGCCGAGGCCGGGGTGGCCGGGCGGGTGTCCGCGGTGCAGGGCGACGGGGACGCCCTTGCCGACCTGGTGGAGCCGGCCAGCGTCGACCTGGTGCTGTGCCACGCCGTCCTGGAGGTGGTCGACGACCCGTCCCGGGTGGTCGCGGCGGTCGCCGCCGCGCTGCGTCCGGGCGGTGCGGCCAGCGTGCTGGTCGCCAGCCGCGCCGCCGCCGTCCTCAGCCGGGTGACGAACGGGCACCTCGACGTCGCCGCCGCGCTGCTGGCCGACCCCGACGGCCGCGCCGGAGCCCGGGACACCGTGCGCCGCCGGTACGACGCCGACGGCGCCGCCGCGCTGCTGCGCGCCGCCGGCCTGGAGGTGGAGCAGATCCACGGGGTACGCGTCTTCGCCGACCTCGTCCCGGCGACGGCCGCCGAGGGCGACCCGCAGGCACTGCTCGACCTGGAGCTGGCCGCCGCGGCCCGGCCGCCGTACCGGGACGTCGCCGCCCAGTTGCACCTCTTCGCCCGCCGTCCGGCATGACCGGGCGTGGCCGGGCGGCCGGCGTGACCGGGTGGCGGGAGCGGACGAGGTGACCGGCCCACTCGGTGCCGCCGGGCCGCTGGAGGTGGTGCGGCCGTACTACTCCGGCGGCAGCCTGGCCGACGTGCTGCCGAGCGCGCTGGCGGCGCTGGGGGTGGCGGCCACACCCGGGCCCCGGTTCCGGGACCGTCTCTCGGCGTCGTCCGCCCCCGGCCCGGCCGACCCGCTGGGTCTGGCCGGCCCGCTGGCCGGGGTACGCCGGATCGCCGTCCTGCTGCTCGACGGGCTCGGCTGGTACCAGCTTCCGGTCGCCGCGCCGTACGCCCCGACCCTGGCCGACCTGGCGCGCCGGTTCGGCCGGCCGCTGACCTCGGGATTCCCCTCGACCACGCCGACCAGCCTGGTGACCCTGGGCACCGGGGCGGCCCCGGGCGCGCACGGGGTGCTCGGGTTCCGGCTCAACGTTCCCGGGACGGACCGGGTCCTCACCCACATCGACTGGCCGGGGTCGCCGGCGGCCGGGCCGGACTTTCCGGGCGGTGGCCCGGCCTCGCCGGTCGGTGGCGACCGTCCCGGCGCAAGCTGGCCGGGTGGCGGTCTCCCGGACCGGCCGGGGTCGCCGACGGAACCGGCCGCCGCCGGGACGGTGGTCGAGGATCCCGATCCCCGGCGCTGGCAGCCGCTGTCGACCCAGTTCGAACGGGCCGAGGCGGCGGGCGTGACGGTGAGCGTGGTGAGCCGTCCCGAGCTGGCCCGGACCGGGCTCAGCCTGGCGGCGTACCGCGCGGGTACGCACCGGGGCGCGGGCGACGTCGACGCGCTGGCCACCGAGATGCTCGCCGCGTTGACCGCCGGCAGCGGGCCGACCCTGGTCTACGGCTACCACCCCGACGTGGACCGGTACGGGCACCGCGACGGCGTCGGCTCGGTACGGTGGCGCGCCGCCGTCGCCGAGGTGGACCGGCTGCTCACCCGTCTGGTGGACGGGTTGCCGTCGGACGCCGCCCTGCTGGTCACCGCCGACCACGGTCAGCTCGACATCCCGGCCGGGGCGCGGTTCGACCTCGACACCGACCCGCGGCTGCGCGCCGGGGTGCGGGTGGTCGCCGGGGAGGCCCGGGTCCGCTACCTGCACACCGAGCCGGGTGCGGTCGGCGACGTGCTCGCCACCTGGACGGAGGTGCTCGGCGCCGGGGCGTGGGTCGTCACCCGGGAGGAGGCGGTCGCCGCCGGCTGGTTCGGGCCGGTGTCGGAGGCGCACCTGCCCCGGGTCGGTGACGTGGTGGCGGTCTGTGTGGCGCCGATGGCCGTGGTCGCCTCGGTCGAGAGCCCGATCGAGGCGGGCCTGGTCGCCTACCACGGCTCCTGCACCGCGACCGAGATGACGATCCCGCTCCTGGTGGTCCCGGCCGGTGGCTGACGCCGGCCCCTGGGGCGGACTCACCCCGCCGGGCGCTGCCGCCCGGGTCGTCGTACCTGCGGGCTAGCCTGCGGACATGGGTCGTAGCCAGTCGGTGCCGCGCGGGTCCGACCCGCGTTTCGGCGTGGACGCCGACGACTCCGGCTCGCCGATCCTGCACGTGGACATGGACGCGTTCTTCGTCGCGGTCGAGGTCCGGCGCCGCCCCGAACTGCGGGGCCGGCCGGTCGTGGTCGGCGGGACCGGGCCGCGTGGCGTGGTCAGCTCCGCCAGCTACGAGGCCCGGGCCTACGGCGTCCGCAGCGCCATGCCGATGGCCCGGGCCCGGGCGCTGTGCCCGAGGGCGGTCTTCCTGCCCCCCGACTTCGCCGCGGTGTCGGCCGCCTCCCGGGCGGTGATGGAGATCCTCCGGGAGGTCACGCCGCTGGTGGAGCAGATCTCCGTGGACGAGGCGTTCCTCGACGTCTCGGGGGCTCGCCGGCTCTTCGGCAGGCCGGCCCGGATCGCCCGGCTGATCCGGGCCCGGATCGCCGAGCAGGAGGGGCTGACCTGTTCGGTGGGGGTGGCGCCGACCAAGTTCGTGGCCAAGCTCGGCTCCACCCGGGCCAAGCCGGACGGCCTGCTGGTGGTGCCGGCCGACCGGGTGCGGGAGTTCCTGCATCCGTTGCCGGTGGAGGCGCTGTGGGGGGTGGGGGAGCGGACCGCGCAGACCCTGCGTCGGCTCGGCCTGACCCGCATCGGCGACGTCGCCGAGGCGCCGATCGGTCTGCTGCGCAGCCGGCTGGGCGAGGCCGTGGCGACCCACCTGCACGAGCTGGCCGCCGGACGGGATCCCCGTCCGGTCACCCCCGAGCAGGTGGAGAAGTCGATCGGCGCCGAGGTGACCTTCGACGCCGACCTGGCCGATCCCGAGGCCATCCGGCGGGCCCTGCTCGCCCTGTCCGACAAGGTCGGCACCCGGCTGCGTCGGGCCGGTCAGGTGGGCCGGACGATCTCGATCAAGGTACGGTTCGCCGACTTCCGCACCGTCAGCCGGTCCCGCACCCACGACGCGCCGACCGACGTCGCCCGGGAAATCTTCGACACGGCCTGGTCGCTTTACACCGCACTCGGCCCGACTGACCGGATCCGTCTCGTCGGTGTCCGCGTCGACGGACTCACCGCGGCGGACCGGACGCCACGGCAGCTCACCCTCGGCACTCCCGAGTACGGGTGGCGGGAGGCGGAGGCGGCGGTGGACGCCGCCGCCGCCCGGTTCGGCCGGGCCGTGGTACGTCCGGCGAGCCTGATCGGCCGCGACGGGCTCCGACGTTCGGTGAAATGAGTGCGGTGGCCGGAAAAACCGACGAGGCCGTACGTCGTCCCGCTTTCCGACCAGCGACCCCCCTCGTAGACTGGCGAGTAAGCAGCCGGTTGGCTGCCACGGTCTGTCGGTCCGACCGGACCGACCAACGTGACCGGGGAGGAGTGCCGTGCCGCTCTCGGAGCACGAGCAGCGACTGTTCGAGCAGATCGAGCAGTCGCTCGCCGAGGACCCGAAGTTCGCCTCGGCTGTGCGCGCCACCGACCCGCGCTTCCACGCGCGGCGTCGTCTGCTCGTCGCGGTCAGCGGGGTCGTCGCTGGCCTTGCACTGGTCGTCTACGGCACGGTGAGCAAGACCCCGCTGCTCGGAGTGGCGGGGTTCGTGGTGATGCTCGGTTCGGCCGCGTTCGCGATGCTGTCACAGCGGCGGGCGCAGTCGCCGAACCTCCACGTCGTGGGCGGCACCACCAGCCGCCGGTTCCGCGGGCGACGCCTGTCTCTGGTCGACCGGCTGGAGGAGAGGTGGCGTCAGCGGCCGGAGGGCCACCGCTGACCGTGCCACCCGCCGACGGTCCGAGCCGTCGGCGGCACCCGCCGGGTTCCGTCCCGGCGACGAACGGCGATCCCTTGCGGCCCTGATCTGCGGCCCTGATCTCGCGCCGATCCCGGGTCGTGCCACACCGGCCGACCACACCAGCCCGCCCACCACCCGACTCGTCCCGCGTCTCCTCCGCCCGCACCGACTCGTGGGCACACCGGACCACCGACGGCGCCGTCCGTGCCACGGTCCGCGGCCGCGTCGCCTCCGCCGGTCGACGCCCGCGCCGGCGTGCCGATCGGTCCCCGACGACCGGTGACACGGCACCGACCGGCGCCGCATCCCCCGACCGCCGGGGACCGCCACGTGTCCGCCTTCTCGCGGTGTCCGCCCCCGGCCGGTCAGCGCCCCGGCCGCCCGGCGAGCACCCGGCGCGGGCTCCAGCGCAGCAGGCGCTCCCGCAACCGGCCGATCCGGCCCACCAACCCGGCCGAGACATCCGCGACCGTCGACCGCCACCGGGCCAGCACCGACGGCGGCAGGGTGGCGGCGACGATCCGCGTACGTCGATCCGCCTGGCCACGCAGCGCACGGCGTACCACGCGGAGGGCGTCGGCGAGCGGGGCGTGCTGGCGCAGCGGCTCCCGGGCGTACCGGGCCCGCTCCTCGGCCCGGCCGAGCAGTCGTACCGCCTCCTCGGCGTCACCCGAGGTGAGCCCCTCGGCGACCAGTCGTTCGGCCGTGGCCCGCGGTGTCTCGGTCGGATCCACCCGGATCCGGAAGTCGACCAGCGTGTCGATGAACTCGTCCCAGGCGGCGTGCGCGTCGGCCCGGGCCCGGGCCAGCTCGCCGTCGCTGGGCAGCACCCGCGCCACCCCGGGCGGGGCCTCGTCCGCCGCCGCGGCGGCCACGGCACCGGCCGCGGCCGTGGCCCGCCGGTGCCGGCGCCGGCGGAGCAGGACCCGGCGCAACGCGGGCAGGCTGAGCAGCAGCACCAGCAGCAGCACCCCGGCCACCGTCCACAGCGGCCAGGTGGGGCCGCCCGGGGTGACCGGCCCCGCGACTCCCTCCAGGTTCTCGTCGACGGGGCGTGTCGGCCGGTTGTCCTCGGCCGGTCCGGCCGACTCGTCGGTCTGCGAGCCGCCCTCGGCGGCGGGCGCGCTGGTCACCGGGTCCGGGGCGTCGACGTCCGGTGCCCAGGCCGTGCGGGACCGGGCCGAGCCGGGAATGTTGGCCGCGGGCGTCGGGTCGAACGGCACCCAGCCGATGTCGGTGAAGTAGACCTCGGTCCAGGCGTGCAGGTTCAGGTTGGTCAGGGTGTACGTGTTCTCCTGCCGGTTGGTGCCGTTGGTGAACCCGAACACCACCCGGGCCGGGATGCCGGCGGCCCGGACCATCCAGGTCATCGCGGCGGCGTACTGCTGGCAGAAGCCGACCTTGTTGGTGAGGAAGTTGACGATGTCCTGCCCGCTGACCCCGCCCTCGGTGCTCACGCTGTAGCTGAACCCGTTGTCCCGGGAGAAGTAGTCGAAGATCGCCCGGACCCGGTCGTAGTCGTTGCGTTTGCCCCGGACGAGCCGCGCGACGAGGTCGTCGACCTCCTGCACCCGGTCGACCCTGGTGTAGAGCTGGCGCATCGCGTGCTCCGGAGGCAGCGACGGCGCGGCGGCCAGCACCTGCGGCGTGTAGTCCGACCGCACGTAGTCGAAGGAGTACTTCCGCCTCTGCGAGGTGGACCGGTGGGAGAAGACGACCTGCATGGTCTCGTCGTAGAGCCAGGTGTTGTCCACACCGCTCATGCTCACCGGCTCGGAGTACACCGGCAGGAACGGCATGTTGAAGCTGAGGATCTCCACGTCGGCCCGGTAGGCGTGCCGGGTGATGCCCTCGGTGACCCGTCCGGTGCCGCGGGGGTCGGCCATGCCCCGGCTGACCGGGGCGCCGTTGGGCACGCGGGTGGCGACGCCGGTGCGGCGCATGTCGTCGGCGACCGCGAACCGCAGGTAGAACGGGCTCGGGTCGTCGGTGGTGACCTTCACCATGTCCCGGACGTCGGTGCGGTTGAGCTCCCCGCTGAGTGCGGCGAAGAGGTTGACCCGGCCCGGGGAACCACCGGGGCCGCCACCGGCCCCGTCGCCCTGCCCACCACCGCCGGGGCCGAGCTGGCTGAGCAACCCCCCCGACGTCATCCCCGGAACGGCCAGCGGCACCGTCACCGCCACCACGACGCCGACCACCGCCAGCCGCCGGCCGGCCGCGGCCAGCGGGGACGGCTCCCACACGTCCACGTCCCGCCCGTCGCCGGTGAACCGGCGGCCGAAACGCCGTACCCGGTCGACGTTGTCGGCGGCGAGCAGCCAGAGGAAGCCGGCCGCGCCGACGACGAAGGGGACCGCCGAGACGCTGTCGACGTGGACCGCCACCGGCACCGAGTAGATGGCCAGCATCGGCAGCCCGGCCAGCGCCGGACGGCGCAGGGCGACGGTGAGCAGGTCCACCACGATCGCCACCCCGCCGACCCCGAGCGCCGTGATGAACAGCAGGGAGTCGATGTCCTCCACCGGTACGCCGTGCGAGCGCATGTCCTCGGCGGAGCCGGTGACCAGCGCCCCGAAGTGCTGGATCGTGGCCGACGTGGGGATCAGGTTCAGCAGCTCGGCGCCGCTGGGGAAGATCCAGGTGAGGCCGAACAGCAACGCGCCGAGCATGCTCAGCACCTGCGCCCAGACCGGCACGCGCCACCACCGGGCGAGCGCCGCGGCTCCGGCGATCAGGGCGACCAGGATCACGCACTGCACCAGCCAGGTCCACTGCTCGAAGATCGCCGAGAGCGGGGCGGCGGCGAGCAGGGTCGCCGCGGCGGCGACGAATCCCAGGTGGCGGCGAGTCCTCATGACGTACCCCCGTCCCGGCCGGTGTCCCGACCGTCGCGTTCGGTCTCCTGCCAACTCGTCGGTTCTCCGGCGCGCCGGCCCGGCCGTCCCGCGTGGTCGTGTCCGACCACCCCGGCGCCGCGGCGGCTCACCGCACACCCCCGGCGACCGTCTCGGCGAGCGCGGCCCGCCAGGCGAATCCCTGCGAGCCCCGGGCGGCCTGCGGCCAGAGCGCCGGGAGCTTGCTGCCGTGCTCGACGCTGATCACCCGCCAGCCGCTCTGCATCAGCCCGAGGGCCGCGGCGGCGTGCGCGTGGTTCGCCTCCGACCTCGCCTGCGGGGTGAGGTTCAGCCAGGTCGAGCTGTCGATGAGGAACGCGACGCAGGTCGCGCCGCTGCCGCGCAGGCCGGCGAGCAGCTCCGCCTCGGTGGCGGTCAGGGTGCCGAGGAGGGCGATCACCAGCCCGCCGTCGGCGCGCTGCCGGACCCGCTCGACCAGCGTCGCCACGTCGGCGTGCCTGCTCAGCCGCACCTCGGCCAGGTGGTCGAGCAGCAGGCCCTCGCCCCCGGCCTCGGCGGCGGTCAGGTCGATCCCGGAGTCGCTGACCAGTCGCAGCCGGTAGCCGGCCTGCCGCAGGTGCACCGCGATGCTGGCCGCCGCCGAGACGGCCCACTCGAAGCTGGCGGTCGGACCCTCGCCCCGGTGCGCGTACGCCCGGGTGTCCAACACCACCGTCGCCCGACTCTCCCAGGGCTGCTCCTCGCGGCGGACCATCAGCGTGCCGGTGCGGGCGGTCGACTTCCAGTGCACCCGGCGCAGGTCGTCGCCGCGCCGGTACTCCCGGGTCGCCGCGTCGTCCTCGCCGTGCACCGCCACCGAACGGGCCCGGCTCTCGCCGGTGCCGGCGTACTCGCCGGTCAGCCGGACCGCGGGAAGCGGGGTGACCCGCGGGATGACCGTGAGCCGGTCGACGCTGGGGAAGGCGCGGGTCAGCTCACAGAGGCCGAAGGGGTCGGTGAGCCGGATGACCAGCGGGCCGACCTCGTACCGGCCCCGGACGTCGGCCCGGACCGTGTACGCCACCGAGCTGGCCTGGTGCGCGCCGAGCCGTTCCAGCACCACCCGGGGGCGGCTGCCCAACGCGTACGGGAGCCGGTCCTCCAGCAGCAGCGTTCCGGTCGGCAGCCGGGACAGGTTCTGCAGGCGCAGCACCACCCGGGAACTGGCGCCGACCGGCACCCGGTGCGGTTGCAGTGAGCGGCTGCAGGCGAGCTTGTAGCGACTGCGCCCCACGTAGAACCCGGCCAACAGGGGGAGCACGCCGAGCAGGACCGCCACCCGGAGCAGGTCCTTCTCGCCGAGGATCAGCGCGGAGAGCGCCGCCGCGACGGCGGCGGCCAGAAAGGACCGGCCCCGGGTGGTGAGCCCGCGCAGGGCCTCGCGCACCGTCACCGCCTCCGGGGCTCGTACGGCGATCGACCGTTGCCGTTGGCGGACTGGGGCCGCTCGTACGGCGAGCGCTGCCGCTCGTGGGGCAGCGGCAGCCGGTGCACCAGGTCCGAGATGATCGCGTCGGTGGTACGCCGGGCGAGCTGCGCGTCGGCGGTGGAGATGACCCGGTGGGCCAGCACCGGCACGGCGAGCGCCTGGAGGTCGTCGGGCAGGACGTAGTCGCGGCCCTCCAGCGCGGCGACCGCCCGGGCGGTACGCAGCAGTTGCAGGGTGGCCCGGGGAGAGGCACCGAGCCGCAGCTCGGGGGACTCGCGGGTGGCGGTGACGAGGTCGACGGCGTACTGCTTCACGGCGTCGGCGATGTGCACGTCGCGGACCGTGGCGATCATCCGGCGCACGGTCGCCGCGTCGGAGACCGGCTGCAGCTCCTGCAGGGGGTCGACCCCGGCGTGTACGTCGAGCATCGCCAGCTCGGCCCCGGCGTCCGGGTAGCCCATGGCGATCCGGGCGGTGAAGCGGTCCCGCTGCGCCTCCGGCAGCGGGTACGTCCCCTCCATCTCGATCGGGTTCTGGGTGGCGATCACCATGAACGGCGTCTGCAGTTCGTAGCTGACGCCGTCGACGGTGACCTGCCGTTCCTCCATGCATTCCAGCAGTGCCGACTGCGTCTTCGGCGAGGCCCGGTTGATCTCGTCGCCGACCACCAGGTTGGCGAACACCGCACCGGGCTTGAACTCGAAGTCGCGGGTCTCCTGGTTGTAGACGCTGACCCCGGTGACGTCACTGGGCAGCAGGTCCGGTGTGAACTGGATGCGGCGTACCGAGCAGTCGAGGGAACGGGCGAGCGCCTTGGCGAGCTTGGTCTTCCCGACCCCCGGTACGTCCTCGATCAACAGGTGGCCCTCGGCGAGGAGGACGGCGAGCGCGAGCCGGACCGTGGCTGTCTTACCCTCGATGACCTTCTCGATGTTGGCCACGATCGCGTCACTGGTGGCGCGGAACTGGTCAGCCGGCAGTGTGTCGCCCAGTTCGCGCCAGGCTTGTTGGGTCACGGGCCTCCTCCTCGTCGTCGCGACCGCGTAAGTAGAGAGTTGCTGGGACGGCCGAATGGTTCGCGGGAGAATACGTCCGTTTCGTAACACCGATCACCCGCATGCCTCAGGCTAGTCGCATTCGGCGGCAGAGCAGAACACACGGGCAATGAGGGCACAGACGGGCGGTGCCGTCGCCGTCCGTGCGGTGGAGCGCCGCGGGTGACGGGCGCGACAGTCCGGCGAGGGAGGCGGTACAGTGAGCCCATGCCCCGGGCCCACCTGCTTCTTGGTGAGCCGTGCTGACGCGACGAACGCGCCAGCACGGCTACCCCTCCTGCGCGAGGGGTTTTTTTGTGCCCGGAGTATGTGAACCCAGACCGTGTGAGTACGCGCGCAGCGACGAGGACCGCAGCGAGGAGAAGCCATGACCGAGGTAGCCGAGCCAGCGGCGGACATCCCGCCGTTCCGCTACACCGCGAAGCTGGCCGGACAGATCGAGCTCCGCTGGCAGGACCGGTGGGCCGAGCGCGGCACCTTCCGGGCACCGAACCCGGTCGGGCCACTGGCCGATCCGCAGCATCCCCGGGCGGGCGCCGAGAAGCTGTTCGTGCTGGACATGTTCCCGTACCCGTCGGGCGCCGGGCTGCACGTGGGACACCCGCTGGGCTACATCGGCACCGACTGCTACGCCCGCTACCAGCGGATGGTCGGGCGCAACGTGCTGCACACCATGGGGTTCGACGCCTTCGGCCTGCCGGCCGAGCAGTACGCGGTGCAGACCGGCACCCACCCGCGGACCACGACCGAGGCGAACATCGGCTACTACCGGTCCCAGCTGCGCCGTCTGGGGCTGGGCCACGACGACCGCCGGTCGGTGGCGACCACCGACACCGACTACTACCGCTGGACCCAGTGGATCTTCCTGCAGATCTACAACGCCTGGTACGACCCGGCCGCCCGCAAGGCCCGGCCGATCAGCGAGCTGATCGCCGAGTTCGAGGCGGGAACCCGGCCCACCCCGGACGGCCGCCCCTGGGCGGAGCTGTCCGCGGCGCAGCGGCGGCGCATCATCGACGACCACCGCCTGGCCTACGTGTCCGAGGCGCCGGTCAACTGGTGCCCGGGGCTGGGCACCGTGCTGGCCAACGAGGAGATCACCCCGGACGGCCGGTCGGAGCGGGGCAACTTCCCGGTCTTCAAGCGCAACCTGAAGCAGTGGATGATGCGGATCACCGCGTACGCCGACCGGCTGCTGGAGGACCTGGAGAAGCTGGACTGGCCGGAGCCGATCAAGCTGATGCAGCGGAACTGGATCGGCCGCTCCACCGGCGCGCACATCGACTTCCCGACCGCCGGTGACCCGATCCGGGTCTTCACCACCCGCCCCGACACCATCTTCGGCGCCACCTACATGGTGCTGGCCCCGGAGCACCCGCTGGTCGACTCGCTGGTCCCGGAGAGCTGGCCGGAGGGGACGAAGCCGGCCTGGACCGGCGGGCAGGCCACCCCGCGGGCGGCGGTGGACGCCTACCGGAAGGCGGCGGCGGCCAAGACCGACGTCGAGCGGCAGGCGGAGAACCGGGAGAAGACCGGCGTCTTCATCGGCGCGTACGCCACCAACCCGGTCAACGGCGCCCAGATCCCGATCTTCATCGCCGACTACGTGCTGGCCGGCTACGGCACCGGGGCGATCATGGCGGTGCCGGCCCAGGACGAGCGGGACTGGGAGTTCGCCGAGGTCTTCGACCTGCCGATCATCCGGACGGTGCAGCCGCCGGAGCACTTCACCGGCAAGGCGTACACCGGGGACGGGCCGGCGATCAACAGCGCCCGGCCCGAGGGTGACCTGGACATCAACGGCCTGGGCGTCGCCGAGGCCAAGGCGCGGGTCATCGAGTGGCTGGAGGCGACCGGCAACGGCTCCGCGGCGGTCACCTACCGGCTGCGGGACTGGCTGTTCAGCCGGCAGCGCTACTGGGGCGAGCCGTTCCCGATCGTCTACGACGCCGACGGCAACCCGCACGCGCTGCCGGAGTCGATGCTGCCGGTCGAGCTGCCCGAGGTGGACGACTTCTCACCGCGCACCTTCGACCCCGACGACGCCGACTCCGACCCGGAGACGCCGCTGTCCCGGGCCAAGGACTGGGTCGAGGTCGAGCTGGACCTGGGGGACGGGCCGAAGCGGTACACCCGGGAGACCAACGTCATGCCGCAGTGGGCCGGCTCCTGCTGGTACGAGCTGCGCTACCTGGACCCGAACAACGGGGAGCGCTTCGTCGACCCGGCCAACGAGCGCTACTGGATGGGGCCGCGCCACCCCGGCGACTGCGGCGGGGTCGACCTGTACGTCGGCGGCCAGGAGCACGCCGTACTGCACCTGCTGTACGCCCGCTTCTGGCACAAGGTCCTGTACGACCTGGGCCACGTCTCGTCGTTCGAGCCGTACCGCCGGCTGTTCAACCAGGGCATGATCCAGGCGTACGCGTACCAGGACTCCCGGGGCGCCTACGTCGAGGCGGCCGAGGTGGAGGAGCGCGACGGCGGCTACTTCTACCGTGGGCAGCCGGTCACCCGGGTCTACGGCAAGATGGGCAAGTCCCTGAAGAACGTGGTCACCCCGGACGAGATGTGCGAGGCGTACGGCGCCGACACGTTCCGGGTCTACGAGATGTCGATGGGCCCGCTGGAGGTCTCCCGGCCCTGGGAGACCCGGGCGGTGGTCGGGGCGCACCGGTTCCTGCAGCGGGTCTGGCGGGCGCTGATCGACGAGCACACCGGTGAGCTGCGGGTCGTCGACACCCCGGCCGACGACGCCACCCGGCGGCTGCTGCACCGCACCATCGACGGCGTCCGGTCGGATCTGGACAACATCCGGATGAACACCGCGATCGCCAAGCTGATCGAGCTGACCAACGGGATCACCCGGCTGCCGGCGACGCCCCGCGAGGTGGCCGAGCCGCTGGTGCTGATGCTGTCGCCGTTCGCCCCGCACATCGCCGAGGAGCTGTGGGAGCGGCTGGGTCACTCCGAGTCGCTGGCGTACGAGCCGTTCCCGGTCGCCGACCCGAGCCTGCTGGTCGCCGAGTCGGTGACGTACCCGGTGCAGGTGGGCGGCAAGGTCCGGGCCCGGATCGAGGTCGCGGCGGACGCCGCCGAGGACGACGTCCGCGCGGCGGCGCTGGCCGCGGTCGCCGACCAGCTGGGGGGCCGGGAGCCGCGGAAGGTGATCGTGGTCCCGGGCCGGATGGTCAGCGTCGTCGTCTGACCCCGACCGCGGGGGAGCGCTGACGCGGACACGGGGCCGGGTGGCGGGTGCCGCCCGGCCCCGTCGCGTCGGCGCCGGTCGGCCTCGCCGGGCGTGGTGCCGCTGCCGGTTCCCGGCGCGGGCCGGCGCATAGGATGGGCGAATGAGCGCTGAGGCCGTGGGCCGGCACATGCCCGCCGTCGTGACGCTCGACGACCTGGCGGCGATGAACGCCGCCGATCCGAACGGTCACCGTTACGAGACCAGCCCCGAAGGGGTGTTGTCGGTCATGCCGCCCCCCGACTCGGAACGCGCGACCATCGCGAGCCGCCTCTTCGCCTGGTTCGTCATGGCCGGATGGCCGGCAGACCAGGTGCTCCAGGCGGTCGGGATCCGCGTCCGCACACCGAGTGGTGTGGGGGGCAGAATCCCGGACCTCACCGTCTGGCGGCAGCCACCGCCCCGGGGTGTCTGGGTGGCGGTGACCGACCTCGCGCTCGTGATCGAGATCGTCTCGCCCGGTTCCGAGAGCATGGACGCGGTGACCAAGGTCCGCGAGTACGCCGCGGCGGGCATCCCGCAGTACTGGGTGGTCGACCGGGACGGCGCCCAGACGGTCACCCTGCACCGACTGGGCACGCAGGGACGATACGAGGAACGGGCCAAGCTGCCTCTGGCGTGGCTGGTGCAGACGTCGCCGGCCGACCATCTCGGCTGAGGCCGCCGGGCCGCACGGTACGTGGACCTGCGCGGTACGCGGGCGCGGTCGCCGGCCCGGACGGCACGATCCTGGCGGCCACGCCCGACGACGGCTCGGTGCGACTGCGGCGGAGGCGTTCCGTCGGGGATCCCGTGACGTCCGGCTCACGGCACGAGGACGGCACGGCCGGGCACGATTCCCGCCTCCAGATCGGCGAAGGCCCGTGGACCGTCGGCCAGTGGATAGGTCCTGACGTCGATGGATATCTTGCCCTGCTTCGCCAGGTCGATCACCTGTCGCTGGTCGGCGCGGGTCCCGCCGTACGAGCGGCGGACGTCCACGCCCCAGGGCAACGGCGTCGTCTCGCCGTCGGCGTTGTAGGAGAATCGGCCACCCCCGAGGCCGACGAAACGCAGCGCCCCGTCGGGCGCGACGATCCGGGTCGCGAGGTCGACCGTGGGTTGCACGCCGACGAAGTCGAAGACCGCGTCGACCCCGTAGCCGGACGTCTCGTCGAGGATCCGCCGCGCGGTGTCGGCGTCGCTCCTGAGCACCAGGTCCGCGCCGTGTTCGCGGGCGAGTTCCAGCTTCTGTTCGCTGGTGTCGACCGCGATGACGCGGGCGCCGGTGGTCGCGACGAGGATCTGCAGGCCGACGTGACCGAGCCCGCCGACGCCGATCACCACGGCGGTGGCACCGGGATTGAGCCGGTGTCGGGCACCGTTGACGGCGTGCATCGGCGTGAGCCCGGCGTCGGCGAGCGGAGCCGCCCGCACCGGGTCGAGATCGCCGATCGGCTCCAGGAAGCGTGCGTTGACCTTGATGTACTCGGCCATGCCGCCGTCGGGCCCGAGCCCGGGGCACGGCGGCAGACCCAGTCGCCCGCCCGTGGTGGCGCAGACGTTGTCGCGCCCCTCGACACACTGCCGACACACGCCGCAGGCCCAGACCAGGTAGACCAGCACCGGATCGCCCTCGGTGAAGCCGGTGACGTTGGCGCCCAACGCGGCGACGTGCCCGGCGGTCTCGTGCCCGAGCGTCATGTTCGGGACCGGCCACTCGGGCAGGTGCAGGACGTGCAGGTCCGAGTGACACAGGCCGGCTCCGGCCACCCTGACCAGCACCTCGTCCGGGGCGATCTCCGGTACCGGCACGTCCCGGACCTCGATCGTGCCCGGCGCGGTGATCTGTAACGCGCGCATGGGGAGTGCCGCCCTCCGCCAACGAGCTGGACGATTCGTGTGATCGCCCTCACGATACCGAGGGAAAAGCCGGGAAAGCGCCATTAATGGCGAATTGTCGATCCGCCGGTGCTTCCGCCGTGCCGCGGCGGAGGGTCCGGTCGTCGGGTGTCCTCGCCGCCTTGCGGCCTCCCGCGCTCGGCGCCTGTCACATCCCAGGGATCACACTGACCGATCGCAGCGCTGGTCGTCCCCGGATCGTGGTGTGCGTGTCGCCCGCTCGTAGGCGTTCCGTGAAAGTGGGACAGCGGGACGAGATCAACGTCTGACGGTCATGCCGGGGCCTGTCTGGGTCTGTCGTCGGGCAGCCTTCGCGCGTAGGCGCCACGGTATCGGGATCCTGAGTGGCTTTCAGGCGGGAGCCCGCGTCAGGGACGTGATGGGCGCCTGGGTAATGACGGTCGCTGTTTCGTCTGCTTTGAATGGAGATGCGACTACTCATCGTGACAGATCTTGCGCAACCTGCGGAGAATCCATAAGGTCTCTTCGACTTTACGGAGCGACACGGGGGAGGACCTGTGGGTAACCGCAGGACTGAGATGGTTCGCGCCTGCGTGGACGCGGGTACGGCCGTACTCACTGCGGTCGCATTGCTTGCCGTACCCGGCGAGCCGACCGGGATGCTCGCGGCAGGTCCAGACGGGGTGACCGGTGGAATGGAGAACCGGTCGAGTCTTCACCTGGCAGGTGCCTTCCGTGACGGGCGATCAAAACCATCGACAAGTCAGATCATCCCAGATCGGAAGGCATTTCCTCTTTCAAGATCCACGATACGGGTCACCCTTGACGAAGGGCCGAGGCTAGTGGCTGCCATGTATACGATTAGCGTGTAATGGAAACCAGTGGGGAATATTGTGGCGTTTATGGCTGAATTGTTGGTAGATGACTATGGCTATCTCTTTGGCGGGGAAGAGGTCTTCCCTGTCGATGTTACGAAACACGACTGGCTGACACCCTATCCTCAATTCAAGAAAATGGTCTCTTTGAGTGGGGGCCTGGAGACCTTGGGGGTCGCCCCAACATTTTTCGGCATCCCGAGATCTGCGACTGGGTTTGTGATGACGTTGCACTGTCCGTGCTTTCTGGTGTTGCCCAGGCTGATGTGAGGATCCTTGGGGAGGGCAGCTTGGGGCGGGAGCGGATGTATGCCGTCCAGATCGTTTCAATATTGGACGTCGTTGACTTGGAATCATCAATAATACAAAACTACGGACCTTATCAGGTGGTCGGCTTTCCGGCATTTCACCGCGATGCGGAAGGGGAAATCGAATCGCATATCTTCAAGATTCCCGAATCCCCTTTCGACATCTTTCTTGGTAAGGTGGTCAAGGACTCTCTGGACAGAGCAGGGGTTAGAGGCCTGCGTTGCGCGCCGGTCCCCTTCGCGGATGATGAGGCGTTCTGGTGAGGAGTGACGGCGCGGGATGTGGTCGGCGGTTGTGTCGCCTGACCTGGCTGACCGACCTGATTCCTGCCCGTGGCTATGCCGCCGCATCTTCCTTGGATGGCAGTACGCTCCGTCACCATCGAATGCGAGACAGGACCGCCATCCTGACAGACCCTCGCTGCCACGCAACACCTATCCGTGATGTCTTCCTGAACTGCGTGCGAGGTCGGAGATCGCCGCTTTCAGTGCGGCCCACGGAAACATGCGGGCGGCCGACGGGCCCTATTGGGTGCCGGGAGCGGATACCGTTCCGGATCGAACAGCACGGTGACCTTCCAGGAGCGGAGTCGAGCCACCGCCTCGGTGAAGGCGGGATGTCTGGCGAGCGCGGTGTTCGCGGTGGGTACCGCGATGATCGGCGGGCCCAGCCCGATCGCTTCGTTGAGCAGGCCGAGTGCAAGGGTGTCACTGATGCCGTACGCGAGTTTGTTGATGGCGTTGAAGGTGGCCGGAGCGACGATCATCGCGTCGGCGGGTGGGAGTACGTCCGGCTCGTCCGGCCGCTTGTAGTCGGATCGCACCGGATAGCCGGTCAGCTCGGCGAGTTCGGCGGTGTCCATGAACTTCAGCGCGAGGGTGTCGCGACGACGCACGCCTCCCAGCCCGACGCCTGGCAGTGCCGGACGAAGGGAGCGAGGTCGCCGGCGGCTCGACCACCGCGGGCGACGATGTACAGGACGCGCTTGCCCGGGTCCGGGGTGCCGTTACGGGTGGTTGCCGGCACAGCTTCGCCACCGGTACCGCGGTGGTGATGGCGGATGGTACGACCAGGCCGATCGAGGAGGTCGAGGTCGGGGACAAGGTCCTGGCCACCGATCCGGAGACCGGTGAGACCACGTCGAAGGAGGTCGTCGCCACCCACGTCAACCTCGACGAAGACTTGGCCGAGGTCACCGTCTACGACCCGGGGACCGGGGAAACGGCGGTGCTGAACACGACTCAGCACCATCCGCTCTGGAACGCCTCCGACAGGACGTGGAGCGACGCCGAGGATCTGGAGTCCGGCGACCGGCTCGCCACCCTCGGTCCTCGGGCGCCCCCTGCCGTCGCCGCCGTCAAGACCTGGTACGGCGCGGTGCAGATGTGCGACCTCACCGTCGCCGACATCCACACGTACTATGTGATCGCCGGTGACGCGCCCGTCCTGGTTCACAACTGCGGCCCCGAGCCCGGGCCGGCGCCAGCAGGGTCCACCCTGGAGGATTATCGGCAGGCAAACCTTGGAAAGAATGCGCCGCGATTTGTCACCGAATACACCTCGCCTAATGGCAACCGCTATTATGGCCGAACCACCCCCGGGGGCGTGGATATCGAGCCGGGTTCGGTCTTAGACGATGTGCTGCGTGGGCGCCATACAGGTTGCTCCGAGGTTTGTGCGCTCAACGAGGCCCAGAAGGCTGGAGACGAGATATTCGGGGGAACATTCCGAACGCTGAAGGTAAATTCTGGAGAGCTTGTAGATCCCTGCAAGGACTACTGTCAACCTATGATCTACCGGTTGTTTGGAACGTGGATGACGAGGTAGGTTCTGTTCATCGGAAAGTGATGGGGTGCGTGTGATGGATTTGCCAGAAGGTGTTTTGTCGCCGCGTGCCCTCTCGTTCGTGCGGGCGCACGGACAGCGAAAGCCTAGTAATCGGGCGCAGCGATCTGCGGCGCAGTGGATCGAGCAAGGGCTCGATCAGGACCTTGTTCAGCGGGCCATCGATTACGAGCGTCGCTGGGGCGATCTGTATCTGCCGCCGTCGGTTTTCTATAACGGCGGGCCGAAATACCTTGGCCCCGATTTGCTCGTTGGGCGTTGGTCGGACGGCGGATACCTCGAGGCAGGTCCTGCTCGCTTCTCTGTCTTCTACGACTTCCTGCTTGGTCCTGATGGTGCCTTTGGTGTAGGAGACATTGAATTCGTTCCTCTATATGCATCGGTGGAGGGCTGGATCGAGTCGTTGGCGCTCGAGAACGAAATCCGAAGCGCGGCCAACGAAATACGGAAGCTTAGGGGGTCCGAGATCTCTTCGCTCGATTTCTCGACGATGTCGCCCTTTCCTGGCGTTTCCGGGATCTCCGAAAGTTGGCTGATAGACGATGAACGGATCGTCTTTGTTAGTCGCGGGATTAGTTTCATCTCCGGCCATCCGGACGACGTGGTCGCTATCGTCTATTCAGGTATTCCCGATCGCGAGGCGATTCTCGGGCTGTGGTGAGTCCTTTTCATCGTGGGGTTGGTTGGGCTGGTCTGGACCTGTTGTAGGACGAGAATGGTTTGGACGATCGCGGTGGCGTGTTGGGGGGGCAGCAGCGGAGCTTGGCCGAGACTTTCTAGTCCTTGGAGCTCCTACACGATCTTGAGGTGGTTTGCTTGAACGGACGTCGCCAGCGGATGAGCGCGCAGGCGAGGCTGACGAGTGTGCTTCGTGGAGGTCGATGTGGCGTTCCCATCGGATGGCTAGGCGGCGGAACTGGTGGAGCAGGGCGATGCACTGCTCCACGACGTAGCGCAGCCTGCCCAGTCCCTTGATGGTCTTGCGTCCACGTGGCGGGATGATCGGCTCGGTCTGCCGTTGCTGGCAGGCGTTGCGGAACCTGGCGCCGTCGTAGCCCTTGTCCGCCAACAGGACTGGGAACCGTCGGCGGGGTCGGCCCGTCGTCCGACGATGGGCGGTACGGCGTCGAGCAGGCTCACCGCCCCTGCTGACGTCGGGGACGTCGCCACCCGTGGTGATCACCTTCAATGGGGTGCCCGCACCGTCGGTGATCACATGATGCTTGCTGCTCGGCTTGCCCCGGTTGACCGTTCCCTCGCCCTTTTATTGGCGGTGATGTGTCCGCCGTCGACGAATGCCCGCGACCAGTCGATCCGACCCGCGGCGTTCAGCTCGGCCAGCAGCAGTCGGTGTAGCCGGTCGAACACCCCGGCGTCGGTCCACCCGCGTAGCCTGCGCCAGCAGGTCATCCCCGAGCCGTAGCCCAACTCTTGGGGGAGGTCCTCCCAGCCGCTACCGGTGTGGAGCACGAACAGGATGCCGTGCAGGCAGAGCCGGTCCGGTACCGGACGAGGGCCCGGCGACCTGGCCGGCCACGGCGGAAGCAACGGCTCGATCAACGCCCACAACTCGTCATCGATCCCTCAACGGCCTACCCATACCCGTGTGTTTGGGGCTTGAGCTCGCTTACGAGCGGGTCTTGAACGACATCAACAACTAGCGGGCTGTTTTCAACCTGCGAGCGCGTTTTCGGTGTGGGTTAGTCGGGTGTGTTGAGGGTTCGGCGAGCTTGCCGGGTAGCGGGGTGGCCTCGGGTGATACGGTTGAGCATGCCTATTACTCCAACGTCACTTGGCTTGTCTGCCTGGTAGTGGGATCGTCGGGTTCGGGCATGGGATCTTCATCGCCAGGTTGACCAGTGCAAAGTGTTGTGGTGGAAGTGGTCGGGTGAGGACGAGGGCATGAAGAGTCGGCGGGTCTCGGCGGCAGTCAGCGCGATGGGCTGCAGATTGTCGTCGGGCTGTTCGACGGTGATGGTGGCGAGGATGGTCGGGACAGCCAGGGCGAGCATGGCCAGGGTGATGAACCGGTGCCAGCCGGTCCAGCCTCAGACCTTGTAGTGGTCCAGGCCGAACACGACTCAGCACCATCCGCTCTGGAACGACTCCGACAGGACGTGGAACGACGCCGAGGATCTGGAGCCCGGCGACCGGCTTGCCACCCTCGGTCCTCGGGTGCCCCCTGCCGTCGCCGCTGTCAAGACCTGGTACGGCGCGGCCACGGATGTACGACCTCATGGATGAGGAGGCGGCAACGGGAAATACGTGGCTGGGCGAAGTTGCCGTGCCTCCTATCGAGGAAATTGCTGTCGATTCTGAGTTCGTTCCAGAAGTCATTACGCGGGAAGAATTCGAGCTAGTTTGGAGGCAGGCTCACGAGGCGGCAGAATAGCGATCGAGTCTCAAGCGAGAGAGTGCCGGCGCATTGGTGACTGTGAGGTTTGCTACGGTGCGAGTATCGGCACTCTCCATAGTTGCTCTCACGCCTTATGCACTGACCGTGGCCCGAACCCTCACCGTAAAAGGGGAACCAACCCCAGCAACGACATGATGATCGGCTACACGGTACCGAGACCCGACGACTCCTCACCACACTGGCCGTGCGACAAACCCACCCACCAAAACACCGTCGCGGGTGGCGGCGAAGCCGTGTTGGTCGGCGGATCTGCGGACGGTCTCCAGCCTGGTCCGCAGGATGTCACGGGCCCGGTCGACCAGCCGTCCCGCGAAGCCCTGATCAGCGAAGACATGCCGGGTCGGGGTAGCCGCGTAGGCGTCGAGCAGGCTGCTCCGCGCGCCGTCGCGGTCCTGCCAGGACGCGGCGGGCACGGTCACGGTGACCAGCAGGCCAAGAGTGTCGGTGACGACGAACCGCTTCCGGCCGATGATCTTCTTGCCCGTGAACTTCCTCTCCGGCGGCGCCGTCAGCCCACCGATCGAGTAGGAAGAACCGGGACCACCCCTGATGCCGTGAGACGTCCAGTCAGAGCAGCGCCTCCAGGGTGATCGGGAGGCTACGGACCCGCCGGCCGGTGGCGTGGTGGATCGCGTTGGCGATCGCCGCCGCGGTGCCGACGATGCCGATCTCGCCGACGCCCTTCACCCCGAGCGGGTTCACCACATCGTCCGGCACCTCGATGGTCTCCACCACCACGTCCGGGGCGTCGGCGTTCGTGGCGACCAGGTAGTCGGCGAGGTTCTCGTTGGCGTACCGACCGGTGTGCGGGTCCATCCGGGTCGCCTCCAGCAGCGCCTGGCTGAGCCCCCAGAGCATCCCGCCCACCAGTTGGCCGTGCGCGGTTCTGCGGTTGAGCACCCGCCCGGGGGCGAAGACCCCGACGAGCCGGCGTACCTGGACCCGCCCCAGGTCGGCGTCGACCGCGACCTCGGCGAACTGCGCCCCGAAGGTGTGCATGGCGTGGTCGCTGGCCGCCGGCGGCACCGGCGTCCAGGTGCCGAGGGCCTCGACGTCCGGCAGGTGGTTGCGTGTCATCAGCTCGGCGTACGTCTCGCCGACCTCGGGCGCGTCCCGCCGGCACATCCGGCCGTCCCGGACCACGATCTCCTCCGGGTCGGCGCCGTGCAGCGGCGAGCCCGGGTCGGCCACCGCGTGCCTGACGAGCTGGTCGCGCAGCCGCGTGCCGGCCAGGTGTACGGCGGCACTGGTCGCCCCCGCCCCGGCCGACCCGACCGCGGCGGCGACGTTGGGCAGGTCGGTGCTGCCGCCGACGAAGCGTACCCGGGCCACCGGCAGCCCGAGGGCGTCCGCCGCCACCTGGGTCATCGCGGTGAGCGCCCCGGTGCCGAACTCGGATATCCCGGCCTCCACCACCGCGCTGCCGTCGCCGTACATCCGGGCCCGGGCCCGCTGCGGGCTGATCGGCGCGGCGACCGGGTACGCCGCGGTCGCCATGCCGGTGCCGACCAGCCACTGCCCGTCGCGCCGGACGCCGGGGGTGGGGTCGCGGTCGGCCCATCCGATGAGCTCGGCGCCGCGCCGGTAGCACTCCGTCAGCCCCTTGCTCGACCACGGTCTGCCGCTGGCCGGGTCGGTGTCGGCGTGGTTGCGCAGCCGCAGGTCCAGCGGGTCGACGCCGACGGCGTACGCGAGCTCGTCCATCGCGCACTCCAGGGCGAACATCCCGGTCGCCTCGCCCGGCCCGCGTACGAAGGTGGGGGTGACGACGTTTCCCCGGACCAGGCGGTAGCCGCCGGCGTGGTTCGGGCAGGCGTAGGTGACCGCCGCCGACTCCAGCGAGGGCTCGGCCCAGTCGTCGACCTGCGAGGTCAGTCCGATCTTGTCGTGGATCAGGGCGACCAGCCGCCCGGTCCGGTCGGCGCCGATCCGGATCCGCTGCTCCTGCTCCTCCCGGTGTCCACACGAGTGGAACATCTGCTCGCGGCTGAGTGCGAGCCGGACCGGCCGGCCCACCCGGCGGGCGGCGAGCGCGGCGAGGGTGACGTGCGGCCAGACCAGCGCCTTGGCCCCGAAGCTGCCCCCGACGTGGTGGCTCACCACCCGGACGTTCGTCGGCGGCAGGCCGAGCAGTTCGGCGACGCTGAGCTGGGTCGCGGTCGGCCCCTGGGTCGAGTCGTAGAGGGTGAGCCGGTCGACGTCGTCCCAGACCGCCGTGGTCGTCGACGGCTCCAGCGGGTTCTGGTGGTTGACCGCGAACCGGTACGTCAGGTCGAGGGTCACCGCGGCGTCCCGCAGCGCCGCCTCGGGGTCGCCCCGGGTCGGACTCCGTCCCGGGACCAGCCCGCCGAAGATCGTCTCCGGCTGGTACGCCTGCTCCCGCCCCTGGTCGAGCAGGGTCAGCGCGGGAGTCTCCGCGTAGCTGACCCGGACCAGGGTGGCGGCGTGCTCGGCGCGTTCCGGGGTGTCGGCGACGACGATCGCCACCGGCTGCCCGGCGTAATGGATCACGTCGTCCTGCATGGGGAAGAAGCTCTGCCCGTGCGCGGCCAGTCCGGCCAGGGACGGGAAGAGTCGCGGTCGGACGGCGACCCGGGGCAGGTCCAGGTGGGTCAGCACGGCGATCACCCCGTCCGCCGTCGTCGCCGCGCCGCAGTCGATCCCGACGATCCGGCCGCTGGGCACCTGGGCGCCGACCAGCACCGCGTACGCGAGGTTCGGGAGCGGGACGTCGCCCGAGTACCGGGCGGCCCCGGTCACCTTGGCCCGGCCGTCCACCCGGTCCAGGCCCGCGCCGATCGCCGGGCTCACGCGCGCTCCTCCCGGCCGCCGCCGTCCGCGCCGAGCAGCCCGGTGGGCCTGCCGTCGCGCAGCTGCGGGTCGCCGACCGCCAGCCGTAGCGCCCGGACGATGGTGCGCCGCGCCAGCTCGATCTTGAAGTCGTTCATGCCGTACCCGACCGCCGGGGCGAGCTCCTCCCGGGCCGCCGCGGCGAAGCTCTCCACCGTGGCCGGTGCGCCGACCAGTGTCGCCTCGGCCCGGCGGGCCCGCCACGGCACGGTGGCGACGCCGCCGAGCGCCAGCCGGACGTCGGCGACGGTGCCGCCGTCGAGCCGGACCGCCACCGCCGCCGAGGCGAGCGCGAACTCGTACGACTCGCGGTCGCGCACCTTCACGTACAGCGACCGGCTCGCCATCGGGTTCGGTGGCACCTCGACCGCGACCACCAGTTCGCCGTGGTCCAGTGGGTGCTCGCGGTGCGGGGTGTCCCCGGGGAGCAGGAAGAACTCGTCGGTGGTGTACCGGCGGGGTCCGTTCGGGCCCTGGGTCAGCACGACCGCGTCGAGCGCCGCCAGCGCGACCGCCAGGTCCGACGGGTGGGTGGCGATGCAGCACTCGCTGGTGCCGAGGACCGCGTGTCCCCGGTTGATCCCGGGGATGGCGCTGCACCCGGTGCCCGGCTCGCGCCTGTTGCAGCCGGCGGCCACGTCCCGGAAGTAGCCGCAGCGCACCCGCTGCAGCAGGTTCCCACCGATCGAGGCCATGTTCCGCAGCTGCGGCGAGGCGCCCAGCAGCAGGGCCTGGGAGATCATCGGGAACCGGCGCCGGACCGGCAACGCCTGGGCGGCGTCGCTCATCCGGGCCAGGGCCCCGATCCGCACCCCGCCCCCGGGCAGCTCCTCGACGTGGCGCAGCGGCAGGTCGTTGATGTCGACCAGCCGGCGCGCCCGGGAGACGGAGCAGCGTTGCAGGTCCACCTCGGTGGTGCCGCCGGCCAGGAAGGTGCTGTCGGGGTCGGCGGCGACGGTGCCGATCGCGGTGGCGACGTCGGCCACCCGGGAGTAGCTAAGCGGTCGCATCGGGCCCACCCCCCGACGCCGGTCCGGCGCCCGCCGGGCCGGGCCGCGCCGACCCGCCCTCGGCCGCGGTGGCCGGCAGGTGGTTCGTCGCCGCGTCGCGGACCTGCCGGATCGCCGCCCGGATGTTCGGGTACGCCGCACAGCGGCACAGGTTGCCGCTCATCCACTCCCGGATCTGGTCGTCGTCGGCGGCGTGTCCCTCGGCGAGGAACGCCACGGCCGACATGATCTGCCCCGGGGTGCAGTAGCCGCACTGGAAGGCGTCGTGGTCGAGGAACGCCTGCTGCATCGGGTGCAGGTCCACCCCGTCGGAGAGCCCCTCGATCGTGGTGATCTCGTGGGTCTCGCAGGCGATGGCGAGGGTCAGGCAGGCCAGCACCCGGCGTCTGTCGACCCAGACCGTGCACGCCCCGCAGGCGCCCTGGTCGCAGCCCTTCTTGGTGCCGGTCAGGCCGAGCCGGTCCCGCAGGGCGTCGAGCAGGCTGACCCGGGGCTCGACCAGGACGGTGCGGGGCGTGCCGTTGACGTGCAGGCGTACCACGACCGCGTGTGGACCCCGGACGACCGCGGTGTCGGCGGTCTGCACCGCCCCGGCCGTCTCCGCGTACGACGTCACCTGTCCCCCCGCATCCCCCGCTGGCGGCTGCCCACCCGCCCGGCGTGGTCGTCCGGCCGGCGGGTGTCGTCCTCACCGTACCGTCGAAAGTGGCGCTATCGGGCGTACATCGCAGAAGGAGTGAACAGCCCCGGGTCGGGCTACCGCCGGGGGTGGTGACGGGTGGCCGACGGGAACCCCGGCGATCAGGCGGCGGCCGACGACGACCGCCGGGCCCGCCACCACCGGACCCCGTACAGGGCGACGACGGCCAGGCCCAACCCGGCCGGGGCCACGGCGAGCCAGTTCACCTCGTCCGGCGCGACCACCGCGGCTCCCACCGCGGCGTAGCCGAACGCCGAGGGGGCCGAGGCGAGGACGCTGCCGACCAGGAACGGCAGCGGTCGGGCACCCGTGGTGCCGTAGCCGTAGCTGACCAGCCCGAAACCGCCGAGCGGCAGCAGCCGTACGGAGATCACCCCGAGGACGCTCTGCCGGGTGAACCAGTGGTCCAGCCGGGCCAGCCGGCCGCGTACCCGGTCGGCGACGAAGTCCCGCCCGAGCAGCCGGCCGACCGCGAAGCCGGCCGCCGCGGCCAGCAGCGCCGCGGCCAGCGTGTAGCCGGCCCCGGCGAGCGGCCCGAAGAGCGCTCCCCAGACCACGGTGATCGCCGTGCGGGGGACCAGGGCGAGCAGCAACAGCGCACCCACCAGCACCGCGGCGACCGGTGCCAGCGGCCCCAGCCGCTCCACCAGCCGGGGCAGCGCGGCCAGCTCGGGCCGGGGTACCACGATCAGGGCCAGCCCGCAGAGTCCGAGCAGCAGCACCAGGAGGGCGAACCGGGCGACCGGCCGTCGGCGCGGACCTTCGACACCCGCGCCGGCCGGCGGCCGCCCGGGGCCACCGGTCACGTCCGGGCGGCCACGGCCGCGCGGCGCTCGGCGCGCAGCCGCTCCGACCAGGTGTCGTCCAGCGGCGGCAACTGCTGTACGCCGGTGGCCCAGCGCAGCAGCAGGTCGGCCAGGGCGGGGTTGCGGGCCAGCGCGGGACCGTGGGCGTACGTGCCGAGCAGCTTGCCCCGCCAGGCGCCCTCGGTGGTGCCGTCGTTGCCGACCCCGCTGGTGACCCGGGCCAGCGGGGAGACCTCCGGGCCCAGGTGGGTCCGGCCGCCGTGGTTCTCGAAGCCGCTCAGCGGCGGCAGCCCGAGCCGGGCGTCGACGTCACCGGCGAGTTCGCCGACGGCGCGGGTCGGCCCCCGGTCGGAGTACAGGTCGAGCAGGTCCAGGCCGGCGCACTTGGTGCCCTTGGCGTAGAACGAGGCGCCCAGCAGCTGGTACCCGGCGCAGACCGCGAAGACCACCGAACCCTGGGCGACCGCCCGGTGCAGCCCGCCGTCGGCGATCAGCCGTTGCGCGCCGAGCGCCTGCGGGCCGTCCTCACCGCCACCGATCAGGTAGATGTCGGCGGTGGTGGGCAGCCGCTGGTCGGAGCGGACCTCGATGGTCTCCACCGGCATGCCCCGCAGGCGGGCCCGGCGGGCGAGGATCAGCATGTTGCCCCGGTCGCCGTAGGTGGAGAGCAGGTCCGGGTAGATCCAGACGATGCGCAGCGTGCTCTCCCCGCCGGCGGCGGGTGTCGGGTACGTCCGGTCAGTTGACACGGTCCAACTCCGCTCGGATGTCCTGGAACGCCGTGTAGTTGGCGATCACCTCAAGCCGGCCGGGCGGGACGCTCGCGACCGCGTCCGCGAAGGTCCGCACGTGCTGGAACGGTACGTCGTTGACCTCCAGCCGCACCGCCAGGTCGTAGGCGCGGTCCCCGGTGATCAACACCTGGCGTCCGCGCAGCGGTGAGAAGTCCACGTCGAACAGCCACGAGGTGTCCAGCCCGTCGGGATCCCGGGCGTTGATGGACAACAGCGTCGGCACCGGCTCGGCCATGTCGAACGCCTCCAGCCAGCTCGCCGGGTTCTTCGCCAGCAGCAGCCGGATGGTCCGCCCGTCCCGCACCACCTGCGCGTACCGACCGGCGACCGAGGCGACCCCGGCCAGCCGGGAGACCGCGTCGGCGGGGCGTACGCCGAACTCGGCCGCGACGGCGAGCGCGGTGGCGGCGTTGCCGAGGTTGACCCGGCCCGGCAGTTGGAGCACCACCTTGTGCCACGCGCCCTTGGGGTCGACCACGCCGTCGTCCTCGACCACCCAGTGCGGCTCGGGCCGGCGCAGCCAGCACCCGGTGCACCACCACTGGTCGGCCATCCGCTCGATCGGCGAGCCGCACTCCGGGCAGACCCACGAGTCGTCGTGCCAGCGCTGGCCGGCGCTGAACCAGGTCACCGGGTTGGGTTGCACCGCCTCGCTGCGGTTGGCCGGTGGGGTCGCGGCCCAGACCACCATCGGGTCGTCGGCGTTGGCGACCACGCGCACCCCCGGGTGGCGGACCAGCGCGGCCCGCCACAGCTGCGCCATCATCGCCACCTCCTTGGCCCGGTCGAGCTGGTCACGGGAGAGGTTGAGCAGCGCGACCACCCGGGCGTCGGTCGCCTCCAACACCTGGGGCAGGTAGTGTTCGTCGACCTCCAGCACGGCGTACGGGGTGTGGCCCGCCTTGGCCAGGGCGGAGGTGTGCCCGGTGGGCATGTTGGCGCCGAACGAGTTCGTGGCGACCGGGCCGAGGACACCGACCGCGGCGGCGGCCAGCCGGGTGGTGGTCGTCTTGCCGTTGGTGCCCGAGATCAGGGCGATGGCGCGACCGGCCGACAGGTGTGTGAGGAGATCGGGATCGATCTTGAGACCGATCCATCCGCCGATCACCGAGCCGTCGCCTCGGCCGGCGGCCCGGGACAGCGCCGCGGCGGTCCGCGACACGGAGCTGGCCACCCTTGCCCGAAGGGGCATCTTCCCGTCCGTCACGCGAGCGAGGTTACCGGACGGCGCGAGGCGGGCGGCCGGCGCACGAGGGACATACCGCCCGGGCGGACCCCGGGGGCGACAGCGCCGGCAGGCGGTCGGATCGGCCCCACCCGGAGTCGGAGACCGACGCTCCCCGCCCCGGGAGTCTAGTCTCGGCTGCCGATGACCCCCACCGTCGCCACCGTCCTGCGGGCCCTCGCCGACCTCGCCCCGGCCTCACCCCGACGGGTGCTCGACGTCACCCGCCCCGGGCAGCCGCTGATCTGGCTGAGCCAACCGGACCGCTGCCCTCCCTCCCGGGAGGTGGAGCGGCTCGCCGCCGCCGACCTGCTGCACGCCGACGAGCGGACGCTGCGCCGCGCCTGGGGGCTGGTCGCCGGGGCGATCGAGGTCGACGGCGTCCGGCGTCGGGTCCGGTTGCCGCTGGTGAGCGAGCCGGTCCGGCTGGAACGGCGGCTCCGCGGCTACCGCGTCGTCTCGGCGGGGGACCTCGAGATCACCCCGTTGGTCGAGGACCGGGCACACGCCGCCCGACTCGAGGTGCTGGCGCGCGTCGAGCAGATCCGGCGGGCGGAGACGGTGGAACAGATGGTGGCCGCCCGCGGTCCCGGTACGCCGGACTGGATCTCCGCGCCCGGCACCGAGGAGTGGCTGCGTGCCGTCGCCGAGGCGGCGAGCCTGCCGGTCACCGAGGTCGACCGGACGGTCCGTGCCGGTCCGGCCACGTTGCCGACCCGCGGGCTGGTGCTCTACGTCGCCACGGCGCTGTTCAGCGTCCGGGACGTCGCCGGCGTCGGCCTCGCCGACGGGCTACGGGCCTGGGCGGGCCGCCCGGGACTGGACCAGACGGCGCTGGCGACCGTGTACGGCCTGCGCTCCGACCCCACGTCGGAGACCGACCGGGCCGTGCCGTCCACCGACGTCACCGCCGCTGCCGCCGGCCCGGACGGGGCGGTGGTCGGTCGGGGCGGAGGCGACGCGACCGAGCCGGTCCGGTCACCGATGCCGCTCAACGAGGCCCAGATCGAGCTGATCCGCCGGGTCCGGCACCAGCCGTTGACCGTGCTGTCCGGCCCGCCGGGCAACGGCAAGAGCCACGCCGTGGTGGCGGCGGCGATCGACGCGGTCGACCGGGGTGGCAGCGTCCTCGTGGTCACCCAGTCCTCGCACGCCGCCGACGTCCTCGCCGACCTGTTGCAGCGCTACCCCGGGCCGGTCCCGGTGCTCTTCGGCGACGCGGAGCGGCGGGAGGCCATCGCCCAGATCCTGGGGCGGGGACCGACCGACGACGTGGTCGGAAACGACGTCCTGGCCGCGGCCGAGGCGGCCGTGGCGCGGGCCGCCGTCGAGGTGGACCGGATCACCGCGGAGCTGATCCGGCTGCTGGAGCTCGAAAGGTTGGCGGAGTCGGTGCCCCGGTGGGAGCCGCGGCTGCCCGGGCTGCGGCTCGACGTGCCGGGGGTGTTCGCGGCCGGCGTCGACCTCGACGCGGTGACGCGGGCGCTCGGGCGGATCCACGCCCGTGCCGACGTCCGGTGGCGTCGCTGGCTGCCGGGCCGGCCGGGGCGCCGGCTGCGCCGACGGCTCGGCGCCGCCGCCACGGTGTCGCTGGATCGGATCGCCGAGGCGGTCGAGGCGGCCCGGGCACTGGCCGCCGCGGCGGCGCTCGCCACCGTCGGCGGGGGCGACCTCGACCGTCTGCGCGACGAGCTGCTGGCGGCGGAGGAGGCGCTGGCGGCGGCGGTGGGGACCGCGATGCGCGACCGTGCGCGCAGCGCCGCGCGCTGGGACGGCGCGGCGCGCCGCAGCGCGGCGGCGCTGAGCACGGCGCTGCGCGCGGGCCGTCACCGCCGGCGGGAGCTGATCGCCGGGTTGGACGGCGCTGCGCTGGTCCGGGCCCTGCCGCTGTGGGTCGGCACCGTCACCGACGTGGAGGAGCTCCTGCCCCCGGTACCCGGGCTGTTCGACCTGGTCATCCTGGACGAGGCGTCGCACACCGACCAGATCCGGGCCGCCCCGGTGCTGGCCCGGGCCCGTCGCGCGCTGGTGGTCGGCGACCCCCGGCAGCTCCGTTTCGTCTCGTTCGTCGCCGACGTGGACGTCACGGCCACACTGGAGCGACACGGACTGGACAGCCGGGTGGACGTCCGCCGGGTCAGCGCCTTCGACCTCGCCGCCGGGGCCGCGCCGACCATCTGGCTGGACGAGCACCACCGGAGCGCTCCGCACCTGATCGAGTTCTCCGCCCACCGGTTCTACGCCGGCCGGATAGCGGTGGCGACCCGCCACCCCGGCAACGAGACCGCGGACGTCATCGACGTGGTACGGGTGCCGGGCGCCACCGTCGAGGCGGGGGTGAACCGGGCCGAGGTGGAGGCGGCGGTGGCCGAGGTACGCCGACTGGCCGCCGCCGGTGAGGTGGGAATCGGTGTGGTCACCCCCTTCCGGGCCCAGGCGTCGGCGCTGGAGGCGGCGCTGATCGCCGCCTTCCCGGTGACCGAGATCGAGCGGATCGGGCTGCGGGTCGGCACGGTCCACGCCTTCCAGGGCAGCGAGGTGGAGACGGTCGTGCTCTCGCTGGCGTTGAGCGACCCGGCGCCGGCCGGTCGGCTGCGGTTCCTGGCCGATCCCAACCTGTTCAACGTGATGGTCACCCGGGCCCGGCGTCGGATGGTGGTGCTCTGTTCCCTGTCCGAGCCCGACGGCCTGCTCGGGGAGTACCTCCGGTACGCGGACGCGGCGCCGAGGCCGCGGGGGGAGCCGTACGTCGGACCGCCCGACACCGGCCGTGGAGAGTGGACCGACGCGCTGGCGGCCGAGTTGCACCGGATCGGTGTGCCGGTGCGGCTGCGCTACCCGGTCGGGCACTGGACGGTGGACCTGTGCGCCGGTTCGGGCGCCGGGGCGGTCGGGCTGGTCTGCCGGGTGCATCCGGACGGTGCGGTGGCGCACCTGCGACGGCACCGGGCGTTGCGGCGGGCGGGGTGGACGGTGCTCGACGCGTTTCCCAGCCGGTGGGCCGGCGATCCGGTCCGGGCCGCCCTGGAACTCGTGACCGATCGGCCGACGCTGCGGTCGCCCGGTCCCCCCGTGCACCGGTGACGGTCGGTGCGGCGCCGGCGCGCCGCCCGGGTGGTCCACTCCGGCCCGTGGTCCGCACCGGCCGGTCCGGTTCCCGCTCCCCGGGCAGAAAGCGCGCGGAGATTCCCTCCACCGGGCCGGTGAATCCCGGGCGGTTTTCCTCCACTTCCCTCCACGTGTTCGGCGACCAGCCTCGCACGCGCCGGATTTACCCGACATGCCGGCTGATTTCGCAGCCGTGAAGACCTGTCGGATTGTGGACCGTCGGGTGGGGAGCGTCGATTCCCTCCACCCTCAGCCAACCCGGTTGACGTGCGGTTTCTTCCGGGCGACAGGCGTGTCTTCCCGGCGATTCCGGTTGCGGGTGGAGGGAAGTGGAGTAGAGTGGGGCGCGATGGGGGGCCAGGAGGGCCCGCCGGCCCGGGGGGCAGCGGTGCCGCGAACACTGCTGGAAGGGCAAGGGGGTTGGGCCGAATGTTCCTCGGCACGCACACCCCGCGCCTGGACGACAAGGGCCGGCTGATCCTTCCGGCCAAGTTCCGGGATGAGCTGGCGGGAGGTGTCGTGATCACCAAAGGGCAGGAGCGCTGCCTCTACGTGTTCCCGATGCCCGAGTTCCAGCGGATCGCGGCGCAGTTGCGCGAGCAGCCGATGACGCACAAGGCCGCCCGGGCCTACAGCCGGGTCTTCTTCGCCAGCGCGCACGACGAGATCCCGGACAAGCAGGGGCGGGTCACCATCCCCGTCCACCTGCGGGAGTACGCCGCGCTGGACCGGGATCTGGTGGTCATCGGGGCGAGTACCCGAGTGGAGATCTGGGACAAGCGCGCCTGGGAGACCTACCTCGCGGAGAGCGAAGAAGCGTTCGCCGACATCGAGGAGGGGGTGCTGCCGGGCGGACTGTAGGGCGGCGTGCCGGCGCCCGACGTACCGCGAGATCTCCACCCGCTCGACGTTCCTGGCGCCTCTTCCCCGGTGCCAGGCGCGACTCTCCCGACGGTCGGGGGAGCAGAGCGGTTGGGGATCTGGCGGTACGACGCACAGCAACGGAGACCGGCACGTCCGGATGGGTCAGGGGTCACTGGGGGGTCGAGATGGGGGAGCTTCGCGGTACGCACGTGCCGGTGCTGCTTGAGCGTTGTCTCGAGCTGCTCGCCCCCGCGCTGGACCGACCCGACCGGACGACCGTGTACGTCGACGCCACGCTCGGTCTCGCCGGACACGCCGCGGCGGTGCTGGCCGCACATCCCCGGACCGTCCTGGTCGGACTCGACCGGGACACCGAGGCGCTCGCGCACGCGCGGGTCCGGCTCGCCCCGTACGCCGACCGGGTCCACCTGGTGCACGCGGTCTACGACGAGCTCACGGAGGTGCTGGCCCGGCTGGGCTACGCCGAGGTGGACGCGGTCCTGTTCGACCTCGGCGTCTCGTCGCTCCAACTCGACGCGCCCGACCGCGGGTTCGCCTACGCGCGGGACGCGCCGCTGGACATGCGGATGGACCAGACCACCGGCATCACCGCCGAGGAGGTGGTCAACACCTACTCGCACGGTGACCTGGCCCGGGTGCTGCGGGTGTACGGCGAGGAGCGGTTCGCCAGCCGCATCGCCTCGGCGATCGTCCGGGAGCGGCAGCGCGCGCGGCTCACCTCGTCGGCCCGGCTGGCCGAGCTGGTCCGTCAGTCGATTCCGGCTCCGGCCCGGCGCACGGGTGGGCACCCCGCGAAGCGGACGTTCCAGGCGCTACGCATCGAGGTCAACCGAGAGCTGGCCGCGCTGGAGACGGCGCTGCCGGCCGCCCTGGACGCGCTGTCCGTGGGCGGTCGCGTGGTGGTGCTGTCCTACCACTCCCTGGAGGACCGCATCACCAAGCAGGTGTTCGCCAGCCGGGCCCGCAGGACGGGGCCGATCGACCTTCCGGTGGAGCTGCCGGGCAGTGGGCCGACGCTGCGGTTGCTCAGCCGGGGGGCCGAGCTGCCGGGCGAGGCGGAGGTGGCGGCCAACCCGCGTGCCGCCTCGGCACGGCTGCGAGCGGCGGAACGTATCGACCCGACCGACGACCGGACCCCGACGACGGGGCGGAGGGCCGACCGCGAGCGGCCCGGCCGCGCCGCCGCCGGGGAGTCGGACGGGTCCGAGGTGACGCACGACCCGCCGCGGTCGTCGGCCGACGACCGCGGCTCGACACGACAGGGGGAGGGAACATGAACGTCAACAGGCGCGAACGTCGGGACACCCCCGACGTGGCGCGCGGCGCCGGGCAGCGCACACCGCGGTCGGGGGGCCGGACCACGGTGCAGCGGGCCGGGCGTACGGGTGGCGGACGGTCCACGGTCGTTGCGCCGCGTCGGGTGCGGGGGGCACAGGAGTACCCGACGCAGGGCAGCGCCGCGTTGCGGGCCCGGGACCGGGAGCCGGCCGATCCCGGCCGCACCCTGCGGGTCTGGGACAGCTCGGACGAGCGGCCGGAGCGGCCGGCGGAGTCGGGGATCCCGGCGCCGCCGGCGATGCGGACCCGGCTACCGGTCGCGCCGCCGTTGCCGGTGGCGCGACCCCGGGTCTCCTTCGTGGCGCTGATCCTGGTTCTGGTCGTCGGCGGGATGCTCGGCATCCTGGTGGTGAACAGCAAGGTCAACGAGAACGCGTTCCGGCTGGAGCGGCTGCAGCAGCAGCAGTCCAGCCTCGACATCCAGCAGCAGCAGCTCCAGCAGAAGATCGACGAGGCGAAGGTACCCGGCAACCTGACCGCGCGGGCGCGCAAGCTGGGCCTGGTCGACGCCGGCCCACCCGCCTTCATCCGACTACCGGACGGCCAGGTGATCGGCGTGCCGCAGCCGGCCGGCGGCGAGCCCGCGATCACCAGCCCGCAGGGCGCCGGGGAATAGCCGGTGGCCTCGCGCTTTGACGAGCCGCGCCGGGACGACGTGTCCCGGCGCGGCTCGTCGCGCCCGGACGTCGGCCCGGAACCCGACGGGGGCCCCGGCGGGCGGGGGGCCGGTTCCACCATCTTCGACGCCCGCGCCTACACCCCACGGGGCCGTACCGTGCGGGACGCCCCCGAGCTCTCCCGGCGCTACCGGACGCCCCACGGGGACCCGGGTGAGGCCGCCGGGCGCCGGTACACCGCCGGCACCGCCGACCCGGGCCGGATTCGGCGGACACCGCGGACCAGCAGGTCCGGTGACGTGTTCCAACCCGTGTTGCAGGTGCTCGACGGCGGTCGTGCCGGCGCCGTGCGCACCGTCCGGCGCACCGTGACGACCGGGGTCGGGCGGACCCTCACGGCCCGACCGGTCCGGGACGGCGAGGTCGCGAAGCCGCCGCCCCGCAGGCCGGCGTCCGACGCGACGGACGCCACGCCGCACGGCGGAACAGCCCGCCGGGTGCGCCGACCCCGCCGGCCGCCGCGCCTGGCCGACCCGCAGCGCCGGCTGCGGCTCGGCACGCTGCTCGCGCTGGCCATGTTCACCACCATCGGCATCCGGTTGGTGGCGCTGCAGGTCGTGGACGCCCCGGAGTACGACGGCAACGGTCTGGCCAGCCGGGTCCGCGAGGTCATCCTGCCGGCCCCGCGAGGCGCCATCTACGACCGGTACGGGGCGCCGCTGGTGCGGTCGGTCGAGGCACGCTATGTCTTCGCCGACCCCACCGAGATCACGGATGTGGCCGGTACCGCCGCCGCGCTCTCGCCGCTGCTCGGCATTCCGGTCTCGGAGCTGACCGAGCGGATGAAGCCGAGGAAGCGACCCGACGGGCGGATGTCCCAGTTCGAGTACCTCGCCCGCGGGGTCGAGATCGCCACCGCGGAGAAGATCATGGAGCTCGACCTGCCCGGGATCGGCACCGGCCGCGACGAGCGCCGTGAGGTACCCGGTGGCGACCTGGCGGCCAACCTGCTCGGTTTCACCGGCGAGGAGCTCACCGGACTGGAGGGCCTGGAGGCACGCTACGACGACCTGCTGCGCGGGGTGGTCGGCAAACGCGTCTACGAGGCCGGCAGGGGCGAGCTCGCCGCCGAGATCCCCGGCGGCTACAACCGGGTCACCAAGGCCCGGCCGGGCAGCTCGCTGCGGCTGACCATCGACCGGGACCTCCAGTACGTGGTGCAGCGCATCCTCAGCGAGCGCATACGTCAGGCCAACGGGAGCATCGGCGCGGCGATCGTTCTCGACGTCCACACCGGCGAGGTGCTCGCCCAGGCCAGCTATCCGACGTACGACGCGGCGAACTGGCAGAAGTACCCGCCCGAGAACCGCAACGACGCCGCCACCAGCTTCGTGATCGACCCCGGCTCGGTCCACAAGGCGATCGTCTTCGGCGCCGGACTGGAGGAGGGGGTGATCACCCCGCAGACCGCCTGGGCGCTGCCCAACGGCGTCTGGAAGGGCGACCGATACTTCGGGGACACCCGGCCGGCCCAGGGGCGCAAGATCAGCGTCGCGGGGATGCTCGCGTACTCGTCCAACGTCGGGACGATCAGGATCGCCGACGCGCTCGGCGCCGAGAAGCTCTACGAGTACCAGCTCCGGTTCGGGCTCGGCCAGCCCACCGGGGAGGGAGTGCTCGGCGAGGCCTCGGGCCGGGTGCTCAAGCCGGCCGAGTGGAGCGGGTCGACGTACGGGTCGGTGCCGATCGGGCACAGTGTCGACGTCACGCCGCTGCAGATGACGGCCGTCTACGCGGCGATCGCCAACGACGGCGTCTGGGTGCAGCCGCACCTGGTGCGGGAGGTCATCCCCCCGGACGGTCCGGCCCGTCCCGGCACCACCCCGAAGACCCGCCGGGTGCTGAGTCCGGACACCGCCGCCGCCCTGCGGCAGCTTCTGGAGGCGCCGGTGGCGGTCCAGGGTGGCACCGCCACCCGGGCCGCCATCCCCGGCTACCGGGTCGCCGGCAAGACCGGCACCGGTTCCCGTGTGGTCAACGGCCGGTACGCGCAGGGCGAGGTCGCCTCGTTCATCGGCATGGACCAGGCGGACCAGCCCCGCTACGTGATCGGGGTCTTCGCGTACACCCCCCAGGGCGGCGGTGGGGACATCGCCGCACCGGCGTTCAGGGAGATGATGGAGTACACCCTGCGGCACTATCGGGTGCCCGCGACCGGCAGCGCGCCGCCGAAGTTCGTGGTCTATCCGCGGTGACCAGGCCGAACGGGACATCATCGGTAGGTGAGGGCAAACCACCGGGATGGCTGTGCGGGGTGGACTCCCCGACGGGGTAGGGTCTGACGCCGTGTCCGGCAATCCCCGACCCCAAGCCGTGACGCCGCGCCGGCTCGCCGAGCTCGCCGCGCGGGTCGCCGCCGAACTGTCGCCGCAGGTCGCCGAGGTGACGGTCACCGGGGTGACCCACGCCAGCAGCGAGGTGCGGCCCGGTGACCTGTACGCCGCGCTTCCCGGCGCCCGCCGGCACGGCGCCGAGTTCGTCCCGGCCGTCGCGGCGGCCGGCGCGGCCGCCGTCCTCACCGATCCGACCGGGGCGGCCGCCGCCGCCGGGGCGGGACTGCCGGCCCTGGTGGTCCCGGACCCGCGGGCGGTCCTCGGCGAGGTCGCCAGCGCCGTCTACGGCGACCCGAGCGCCGGACTGACCATGATCGGGATCACCGGGACCGCCGGCAAGACCAGTGTGACGTACCTGATCGAGTCGGGGCTGCGGGCCGCCGGCCACGTCACCGGGCTGATCGGCACCGTGGAGACCCGGCTCGGCGACCTCACCGTGGCCAGCGTCCGGACCACCCCCGAGGCGCCCGACCTGCACGCCATGCTCGCCGTCGCCCGGCAGCGGGGGGTCACCGCGGTGGCGATGGAGGTCTCCAGCCACGCCCTGGCCCTCGGTCGGGTCGGCGGGGTGCGGTTCCGCGTCGGCGGCTACACCAACTTCGGCTCCGACCACCTGGACTTCCACGCCGACTCCGCCGACTACTTCGCGGCCAAGGCCCGGCTCTTCGACGGCCGCTGTGCCGTGGAGGTGCTCAACCACGACGACCCGGCGCTGGGCCCGCTGCGCAGGCCGGAGACGATCACCTACTCGGCCGCCGGTGACCCGGCCGCCACCTGGCGGGCCGGGGCGATCCGGGACTCCGGCTACGCCCAGACCTTCACGGCGTACGGGCCGGACGGGGTGGCGGTCGAGGCGGGAGTGGGGCTGCCCGGCCGGCACAACGTCGCCAACGCGCTGCTGGCGATCGCCACCCTGGTCGCGGCCGGGGTGGAGCCGGAGGTGGCGGCGGCCGGGGTCGCCGCCTGCCCCGGGGTGCCCGGCCGGCTCGAACTGGTCAGCGCCCCCGGCCCGGTGCGCGGCGTGGTCGACTACGCCCACAAGCCGGACGCGGTGGTGGCGGTGCTGGCCGCGCTGCGCGAGCTGGCCGGCGCCGACCACCGGCTGATCTGTGTCATCGGTTCCGGGGGCGACCGGGACCCCGGCAAGCGTCCGCTGATGGGCGCGGCGGCGGCGCGGGGGGCCGACGTGGCGGTGATCACCGACGACAATCCGCGCAGCGAGGACCCGGCGGCGATCCGGGCCGCGGTGCGGCGGGGCGCGGAGGAGGCCGGCACGCCGGCCCGGATCCTGGAGGTGGCGGGCCGACGGGCCGCCATCGCCGAGGCGGTCCGGCTCGCCGAGCCCGGTGACGTCGTCGCGGTCCTCGGCAAGGGGCACGAGCGCGGCCAGGAGATCGCCGGCCGCACCGAGCCCTTCGACGACCGGGTCGAGCTGGTCGACGCGTTGACCGCGAGGTTCGGCAGCATGGCGGAGCACCCATGATCCCGATGACCCTGGCCGAGATCGCCGCCGCCGTCGGCGGCCGGCTCGCCGCCGAGGACCCGGAGCTGACCGTCACCGGCCCGGTCGAGTACGACTCCCGCACGATCCGCCCCGGCGGGCTCTTCGTCGCCTTCCGCGGGGAGAGGGTCGACGGCCACGACTTCGCGCGCTCGGCGGTCGCCGACGGTGGCGCGGTGGCGGTGCTCGGCTCCCGGCCGGTCGACGGCGTGCCGATGGTGCTGGTCGAGGACGCCCGGGCCGCGCTGGGCCGGCTCGCCCGGGTGGTGCTGGACCGGCTGCCCGCGTTGACCGTGGTCGGGGTGACCGGCTCGTCCGGCAAGACCACCACCAAGGACCTGGTGGCCCAGCTCACCGCTCGGCTGGGCCCGACCATCGCCCCGGCCGGATCGCTCAACAACGAGCTGGGGCACCCGTACACGGCGTTGCGGGCCGACGTCGACACCCGCTACCTGGTGCTGGAGAAGGGGGCCCGGGGCATCGGGCACGTCCGCTACCTCTGTGAGATCGCCCCGCCCCGGATCGCGATCGTGACCAACGTCGGGGTGTCCCACCTCGGCGAGTTCGGCTCGGTCGAGGCGATCGCCGAGGCGAAGGGGGAGTTGGTCGAGGCGCTGCCGGCCGACGGCCTGGCCGTGCTCAACGCCGACGATCCCCGGGTCCGCGCCATGGCGGCCCGCACCGGGGCCCGGGTGGTGCTGGTCGGTGAGGCCGCCGACGCCCAGCTCCGGGCGGAGGAGGTCAGCCTCGACGACCGGGGGCGGCCGTCGTTCACCCTGGTGACCCCGGACGGGCGGGTGCCGGTGCGGCTGCGGATCAGCGGGCGGCACCAGGTCGGGAACGCGCTGGCCGCCGCGGCGGTGGCGTACCACCTGGGGATGCCGTCGGGTGAGCTGGCCGAGGCGCTCGGCGGGCTCACGCTGCCCTCGACCCGGCGGATGGACGTCTTCGACCGCGTCGACGGGGTGACGGTGATCGACGACTCGTACAACGCCAATCCCGCGTCGACGGGCGCGGCGCTGCGCGCGCTGGCCGCGATGGGCCGGGGTCGGCGTACGGTCGCGGTCCTCGGCTACATGGCCGAGCTGGGCGAGTTCGAGCGGGGCGGACACGAGGAGGTCGGTCGGCTCGCGGCGGAGCTGCGGGTCGACCGGTTGTTGGTCGTCGGTGAGCCGGCCGCGCCGATCCGGGACGGAGCGGCGACGGTGGCGGATTGGGGAGGAGAGTCGGTGCTGGTTACGGATCAGCAGGCGGCGATCGAGCTGCTGCGGCGCGAGCTGCGGCCGGGCGACGTCGTCCTGGTGAAGGGTTCGCGTTACCGCACCTGGGACGTGGCGGATGCGCTGCGCGAGGCCGCGATCGCCCCCGAGGAGGGCGCGCGATGAGCGGCGCGGCGAACACCCCGACCGGGCCGGTGGCGGCGTCGGGCGAACCGGTTCGGGCGTCGGGCGAACCGGCGTGGACCGGCGAGGCGGCTGTGGCGGAAGGTGTCGCGGCGTGAGGGCGGTAGTCGTCGCCATCTTCGTGGCGTTCCTGATCTCCCTCTTCACCACGCCGATCGCGATCCGGGTCTTCACCCGGCTCAAGGCCGGCCAGCCGATCCGTGCCGAGGGTCCGGTGATGCACCAGGGGAAGAAGGGCACCCCGACGATGGGCGGGGTGGTCTTCATCGTCGCCACCGTGATCGCGTACGTCGCCGGTCACCTCGCGCTGACCACGCTGCCCGAGGGACAGATCGCCCAGGTCACCCCGACCATCACCGGGCTGGTGCTGCTGGGGCTGATGGTCTTCTCCGGCGCGGTCGGCTTCCTCGACGACTTCCTGAAGGTCCGCAAGCGCAACAGCGCCGGGCTGAACAAGCGGGGCAAGCTGCTCGGCCAGATGCTGGTCGGCGCGGTCTTCGGGGTGATCGCCCTCTACTTCCCGAGCACCGCCGGCGTGACGGTCGGCAGTACGACGCTGTCCTTCATCCGGGACATCGACGCGCTCGAGGTGGGCAAGGTCGCCTCGGTGATCATCTTCATCTTCGTGGTCATGGCGACGACCAACGGGGTGAACCTCACCGACGGGTTGGACGGTCTGGCCACCGGTGCCTCGGTGATGGTGCTGGCGGCGTACGGCCTGATCGCGTTCTGGCAGTACCGGCACTGGTGCGCCGACGAGGACTACGCCGCCGGAGGGGCGTACTGCTACACGGTTCGCGACCCGCTGGAGATCGCACTGATCGCCGGGGCGGCGGCCGGGGCGTGCGTCGGCTTCCTGTGGTGGAACACCTCCCCGGCCCGGATCTTCATGGGCGACACCGGGGCGCTCGGCCTCGGCGGGCTGATCGCGGGCATGGCGATGTCCACCCGGACCCTGCTGCTGTTGCCGATCCTCGGCGGACTCTTCGTGATCATCACGATGTCGGTCGTGATCCAGATCATCTCGTTCCGGACCACCGGCAAACGGGTGTTCCGGATGTCCCCGCTCCAGCACCACTTCGAGTTGGCCGGGTGGAGCGAGGTCAACATCGTCGTCCGTTTCTGGATCATCGCGGGGATCGGGGTGGCGATCGCCCTGGCACTCTTCTACAGCGAGTTCCTCGCCGCGGTCGGCTGACCGACTCCGCCTCCGGCACGCCCGCCCGCCCGACCGTCCCGGGCAGCGGGGCCGACACGCCGGTCGGGAGGTTGCCCGGCGACGGTGCGGGCCAACGTCGATGATGGGCGCGGAAGCGGGAGGACCGAAGGAGTGGCGCGGTGACGGACGAGGCGCCACGGCGACCGACGGGGGACGGTGGCCCCGACGGTGGGCGTGCGCAGACCAGCGGCCCGGTGCGGGTCCGCCCCGGTGACCGGACGGGCGCACGGGGCACGGACGACACCCGTGGGGCGGGGGGTGGGCGGATCGCCGAGGGCGATCCGCCGCGGGCCGGCGGCCAGCCGGCGTACCGGGCCACCGGCCCCGGGCTCGACCTGGCCGGTGGCCTCGCCGCGCTGCGCGGGCTGTTGGCCCGGCCCCTCGCCTCCTACTACCTGCTCGTCTCCAGCGCGGGTCTGCTGCTGCTGATCGGGCTCACGATGGTCTTCTCGGCGACCAGCGTCCGGTCCTCCGCCACCGACGGCAACCCCTTCGCGATGTTCGCCAAACAGGCGCTCTTCGCCCTGTTCGGCCTGGTCGCGTTCTGGATATGCCAGCGGCTGCCGGCGCGGACCTTCCGCGCCCTCGGCCTGCCCACGCTCGGTGTCGCCGTGGTGCTGCTGGTCGTACTCGACGTGTTGCACCTGTGGGGCAAGATCACCGGAAACTTCGCGATCGGACCGATCGAGGCGCAGCTGCTCTGGCTGGTCATCGGCCCGGTCCAGGTGCAGCCCTCCGAGCTCGCCAAGCTCGGTCTCGTTCTCTGGGGTGCCGACGTGGTCGCCCGCAAGGGCGCCGCGCTCGCCTGGTGGCGGGAACTGGCCACCCCGCTCCTGCCGGCCGTGGGTCTGCTGTTCGTCCTGGTCGGCTACAACGACCTGGGTACGATGCTCTGCCTGCTCGCGGTCGTCGTCGGACTGCTCTGGGCGGCCGGGGTCCGCAAGCGGTTCTTCGCCGCCCTGTCGGTCCTCGGGCTGATCGGCGTCGGCCTGCTGGTCGCCGCCGCCTCGATCGGGGCGGGTTCCGGCGAGTCGGGCGAGCGGAACTACCGGCTGACCCGGCTCACCATGTTCATCGACCCGCCGCCGCCGGAGGAGTGCGGGCTCGACGGCTGCTACCAGTACCTGCAGGCCCGGTACGCGATCGACAACGGCGGCTGGTTCGGTGTCGGTCTGGGCAAGAGCGTGCTCAAGTGGGACTGGCTTCCCGCCGCGCACAACGACTTCATCTTCGCCATCGTCGCCGAGGAGCTCGGTGTGGTCGGCTGCGCGGTGGTGCTCACCCTCTTCGCGGTGCTGGCGTACACCGGGCTGCGGATCGCCCGGCGGGTCGCGGACCCGTTCCGCCGCCTGGCCGCCACCGCCGCGACCACCTGGCTGGTCGGTCAGGCGGTGATCAACATCGGCGGGGTGGTCGGCCTGCTGCCGATCACCGGCCTGCCGCTGCCGTTCATCTCCGACGGTGGAAGCGCCCTGGTGGTGACGCTGGCCGCGGTCGGGATGCTCGCCTCCTTCGCCCGCGCCGAGCCGGAGGCCGCCCGGGCCCTGCACGCCCGTCCGGCGCCCCGATGGGTACGGCTACTCTGGGCCCCGTTGCCGCCGCTTCCCCCGGCGCGTCGGGGCGGTGTCCAGCCCGCGCGATCCGGACGGGAAAACGCTTCCCCGACGGGGAGACGGCGGGAGACCAGAGCCGGCCCAACGGGTGGCCGGGTGAGAAGAGGGCGCACTGGTACGGCGGGCGAGAGGAGACGCTGATGGGTTCGCTGCGGTCGGTGGTGCTCGCGGGAGGCGGCACGGGTGGTCACATCTACCCGTTGCTGGCCTTCGCCGACTGCCTGCGGCGACACGACCCGGGAGTACGCATCACCTGCGTCGGCACACCGAAAGGGTTGGAGAACGAGCTGATTCCCCCGCACGGCTACGATCTGCGGCATATCCCGGCGTATCAGCTGCCCCGGTCGGTCAACATGGACCTGATGCGTACTCCCGACCGGATGTGGAAGGCGGCGCGGGCCGCCGGCAAGGTGCTCGACGAGGTACGCGCCGACGTCGTCATCGGGTTCGGTGGCTACGTCTCGGTGCCCGCGTACCTCGCCGCCTGGCGGCGCGAGCTGCCGATCGTGATCCACGAGGTCAACGTGCCGCCGGGCATCGCCAACCGGCTGGGCATGAAGTTCACCAAGCACGTCGCCGTCGGCTTCCCGCACCAGCCCCGGCAGGCGGACTCGCTGCGTAACGCCCGGGTGGTGGGGGTACCGCTGCGCCGCGCGATCACCACCCTCGACCGGGCGGCCCAACGGGCCTCCGCCCGGCGATACTTCGGGCTCCACCCCGACCTGCCGACCCTCTTCGTCGCCGGAGGGTCGCAGGGCGCCCGTTCGATCAACCTCGCGGTGGCCGGGGCGGCCAAGGCGCTCGCCTACGCCGGGGTGCAGGTGCTGCACGTGATCGGTGCCCGCAACGAGCCGGTCACGGTCCCCGGCGATCTGCCCGTACCGTACGTGACGTTGCCGTACCTTCCCCAGATGGAGCTGGGCTACGCCGCCGCCGACCTGATGCTGGGCCGGGGTGGGGCGATGACCTGCGCCGAGGTCGCCGCGGTCGGGCTTCCCACGGTCTACGTGCCGTACCCGCACAGCAACCAGGAGCAGAAGCGCAACGCGCTGCCGGTGGTGGAGGCGGGCGGCGGCCTGCTGGTGGACGACTCCGAGATGACCGCCAGCTGGGTGGAACAGCACATCATCCCGCTGATCCGGGACCCGCAGCGGCTGGCCGCGATGAGCGCCGCCGCGGCGGCGTACGGTCGGCGGGACGGCGACGAGGCCCTGCTCAACTTCGTCTACGAGGCGGTGGCCCGGTGAGCGTGGCCCGTCGGCGGGGTGCTGCCCCGATGCCCCGGTCCGAGCGGACCGTGAGTGGAAGGCTGACGTCATGAACACCGCGCAGTCCAGTCCGGTCGGCACTCTCTCCGCCGAGGACCTCGGCGTCGTGCACCTCATCGGCGTCGGCGGGGTCGGGATGAGCGGCCTGGCCCGGCTGCTGCTGACCCGGGGAATCCGGGTCTCCGGCAGCGAGTTGCGGGAGTGGCCGGCCCTGGCCGGGCTCCGGGCGCTCGGCGGCACCATCCACATGAGCCACTCGGCGAGCAACCTGGACGGCGTCGACACGGTCGTCTACTCCACGGCGATCCCCCAGGACCACCTGGAGCTGGTGGCGGCCCGCGAGCGCGGTCTGCGGGTGCTGCACCGCTCGGAGGCACTCGCCGCCGCGATGACCGGGCGGCGCACCATCGCGGTCGCCGGCACCCACGGCAAGACCACCACCACCTCGATGGTGACCCTGGTCCTGCAGCGGGCCGGCCTCGACCCGTCGTTCGTCATCGGTGGCGAGATCTCCGAGGTGGGCTCGAACGCCCACCACGGCAGCGGCGAGTACTTCGTCGCCGAGGCCGACGAGAGTGACCGCTCGTTCCTGCTCTACCGCCCCTTCGTCTCGATCGTCACCAACATCGACAGGGATCACCTCAACACGTACGGGGACTACGACAGCCTGGCGGCCGCCTTCGCCGACTTCGCCCGGCTGACCGACCCCGAGGGGTTCGTGGTGGCCTGCGCCGACGACCCGGGCACCCGGCAGATGACCGAGACGTTGCGCGCCGAGGGCCGGGTGGTCCACACCTACGGCACCGCCGAGGACGCCGACCTGCGGCTGACCGACGTCGTCTCCTCGGCCGCCGGGGTGCGCTACCGCGCCTTCCTGGAGGGAGAGCGACTCGGCGAGATCCAGCTTCCGGTTCCGGGTGGACACCTCGGACTCAACAGCGCCGCCGCGGTGCTGACCGCCTGCAGGCTCGGGATTCCCCTGGAGTCGGTGGTGTCGGGTCTCGCCGCCTTCCCCGGGGTCCGCCGCCGGTTCGAGCGCAAGGGCGAGGTCGCCGGAATCCGGGTCTACGACGAGTACGCCTACCATCCGACCTCGATGACCGCGGCCCTGCGGACCCTGCGCGAGGTGGCCGGGGACGGGCGGCTGATCGTGGTGTTCCAGCCGTACCGGGTCTACCGCACCCGGGATCTGCAGGACGAACTGGCGGAGGCGCTGGCCATCGCCGACCAGGTGGTGGTGTTGGAGGTCTTCGGGCCGGGCGAGGTCAGGGCGCCCGGTGAGGGCGGTGCCGCCCTCACCGAGGCGATCGCGCTGCCGCCCGAACACAAGATCTTCGTGCCCTCCTGGGAGGACGTTCCCGCCGAGGTCGCCCGGCGGGCCCGCCGGGGCGACGTGGTGGTGACCATGGGGGCGCCGCCGATCTCGCTGATGGGTGACGAGTTGCTCGCCGCACTTGCCGACCATCCCGCCGACGGTGGCCGGGGACGGGCGGTGACGCCCGGTGGCGCCGGAGCGGACGTGACGCCCCGTGAGGCCGAATGAGCCCCGGCTCGTCCCGTGACCGTCCCGGTGGCGCCGGCGCGGGTCGTACCGGTGGCTCGGGCGGTCGCTCCGGCGGTCCGGGCGGACGGGGTGGCGACGGCGGTTCGGGCTCACCCTCGGGTAGGACGGCGGTTCCGGGCCGGCGTGGCGGGTCGGAGTCGGCCGGTCGCGCGGTGCCGCGGGCTCGCGCCGACGGCGTCCCGGGTGGGCCGACGCGGCCGGGCGCGGCCCGGTCCGGCGCGGGTCCGGCGGCCGCGCGTGGTTGGCGGCTGGTCCGGGCCGGCAGCGACGCGGTGCCGCCGTCGGTGCGCCGGCTCACCCAGCGGTCTCGTCGGCGGCGGGTCCGGGCCGCACTCTCCTGGACCGTTGCCGCCGGTGTGCTGGTGCTCGCCGTCGTCGGCGGCTGGCTCACCTACGGGACCGGGGTCCTCGGGGTGCGCACCATCCGGGTGGTCGGGGCCGCGCTGGTCACTCCCGAGCAGGTCCGCCAGGCGGCGGCGGTGCCGGAGGGCACGCCGCTGGCCCGGGTGGACCTGGCGGCGGTCCGGTCCCGGGTCGCCGAGCTGCCGCCGGTGGCCCGGGTGACGGTTACCCGACAGTGGCCGCACACCCTGCGGATCGAGGTGGTCGAGCGGACCCCGACCGCGGTGGTGCCGCAGGACCGTCGGTTCGCGGTGGTGGACGCCACCGGGGTGGTGTTCCAGACCCGACCCGACCGGCCGGCCGGGCTGCCCCTGGTCCGGGTGGCGACGCCCGGTCCCGAGGACACGGCGACCCGGGCGGCGCTGGAGGTGCTGGCGGCGTTGACCCCCGAACTGCGGGAGCGGTTGCTCGAGGTGACGGTGGAGTCACCGGCGCGCATCACGGTCCGGCTGGACGGGGGTCGTACGGTGCTCTGGGGCGACGCGTCGCGCAGCGACGCCAAGGCTCAGGTGGCGACGTCCCTGCTGAGTCGCGCGGGTCACACCATCGACGTTCGTACGCCGGACGTGGTGACCATCCGCTGACGGTGCCGGGTGCCGGCCGGCCGGGTGTCGGTGATGATTGTCGGCGGGCGCGCCGACACGCCGTGCAGGTCCTTGGCTCCCGACGCGCGTGCGCATACGTTGCCCCGAGAGGATCAATAGTTGACATAACTGTAGACCTCTAGTAGAGGGTGAGGGTTACCCCTTCGCCTCCTCGTACCGAATGGTTGTCGGCCTCGCCCCGGCCCGATCGCTGGGTGGGGTGGGCGCCCCCCGCCGAGACCGAAGGAAAGGACCCCGATGACACCTCCGCACAACTACCTGGCGGTCATCAAGGTCGTCGGCATTGGTGGCGGCGGAGTCAACGCCGTCAACCGCATGATCGAGGTCGGGCTCAAGGGTGTCGAGTTCATCGCGATCAACACCGACGCCCAGGCCCTGCTGATGAGTGACGCCGACGTCAAGCTCGACGTGGGCCGCGAGCTGACCCGTGGGCTCGGCGCCGGCGCCAACCCCGAGGTGGGCAAGAACGCTGCCGAGGACCACCGCGACGAGATCGAGGAGGTGCTCAAGGGCGCCGACATGGTCTTCGTCACCTGCGGCGAGGGTGGTGGCACCGGCACCGGCGGGGCGCCGGTGGTGGCGAACATCGCGCGTAAGCTCGGCGCGCTGACCATCGGCGTGGTCACCCGGCCCTTCTCCTTCGAGGGCAAGCGGCGCCAGGTGCAGGCCGAGGCGGGCATCGAGGAGCTGCGCAACCAGTGCGACACGCTGATCGTCATCCCCAACGACCGGCTGCTCGCGCTCGGCGACCGCGGGATCAGCATGATGGACGCCTTCCGGCAGGCGGACCAGGTGCTGCTCTCCGGTGTCCAGGGCATCACCGACCTGATCACCACGCCTGGTCTGATCAACCTGGACTTCGCCGACGTGAAGAGCGTGATGAGCGGCGCGGGTAGCGCGTTGATGGGGATCGGTAGCGCCCGGGGTGACAACCGGGCGGTGGAGGCGGCCGAGTCCGCGATCTCCAGCCCGCTGTTGGAGCAGAGCATGGACGGTGCCCGTGGCGTGCTTCTCTCCATCGCGGGTGGCTCCGACCTCGGACTGTTCGAGATCAATGACGCGGCGCAACTGGTCACCGACGCCGCCCACCCCGATGCCAACATCATCTTCGGCGCGGTGATCGACGACGCGCTCGGCGACGAGGTTCGGGTGACCGTCATCGCGGCCGGCTTCGACGGTGGAACCCCGGCGTACAAGCCGATCGACCCGGCGCGCAAGGTCGGCCACCCGCCGCTGCCGCACGCCGCCGGTCCCGTCTCGTCGCCGGCCCCGGCGCCGAGCCAGCAGCCGCGCCGCGCGGTGCTCTTCGACGACGTGGATGTTCCCGACTTCCTCAAGAACGGGTCCTGAGCTGCTCCGATGACCGAACCACCCCTCCCGGCGCCCGAATCCGGGCGCCGGGCCCAGCTCGCGGCCAACCTGGCCGAGGTACGCGCTCGGATCGACCGGGCCTGCGCCGCCGCCGGCCGGGATCCTGCCGAGGTCACCCTGGTGGCGGTGACCAAGACGTACCCCGCCGCCGACGTGGTGTCGCTGGCCGAGCTCGGGGTCACCGAGGTGGGGGAGAACCGCGACCAGGAGGCGGCGCCCAAGGCGGCCGAGGTGGCGGCGGCCGGGGTCCGGGTCCGCTGGCACTTCGTCGGCCAGTTGCAGCGCAACAAGGCGCGGTCGGTGGTGCGCTACGCCGACCTGGTCCACTCGGTCGACAGCGTGCGGCTCGCCAGGGCGCTCGCCGAGGCGGCGGGGCGGCACCGGGACCGGCCGCTGGCCGCGCTGGTCCAGGTCAACCTGGATGGTGCGCCGGGCCGGGGTGGCGCGCTGGTCGGCGGAGCCGACCCGGACCGGGAGGTCGCGGCGGTGGCCGCCGAGGTCGCCGGGCGCGCCGAGCTGCGACTGGCCGGGGTGATGACGGTCGCTCCGCTGGACTGGGAGCCGGAGCGTGCCTTCGCCCGGCTGGCCGAGGTGGCCGCACAGGTGCGACGTGCGCACCCGGGGGCGACGATCGTCTCGGCGGGGATGAGCGGTGACCTGGAGGCCGCGATCCGCCACGGCGCGACACATGTGCGGATCGGCAGCGCATTGCTCGGCAAGCGTGCGACGCTGCGGTAACCTGACAGTCGGACACCAAACTACATCAGTGTTGTTTGAGGCGACATCCCCACCGTCGGGGGGCTGGATGGCATCGATCCAGCGATCGTGCCGGGGTTGAAGTCTCAAGCCGGTGGGCACTGCAGTGTTCACGCGCGTGACGGTGGCACGGCGCGGGGGGTGTGTCGCAGGCGGCGGACGGAGGGGCGCGGCGATGGGTGCACTGCGCAAGGCGGGGGTCTGGCTCGGCCTTGTCGAGGACGACGACGAGCGGAGCTACGACGACGGTGGCTACGACAAGGGGAGCTACCGCGAGTCGCGCTACCGGCAGAGCCGGTACGCCGACGAGTTCGCCGACGACGAGGACGAGCAGGACGATCCGCCACTGCCCCGGTCCCGTCTCGGCGAGCGTGGTCGCCTGTCCGAGCGTACCTCCGGACGGAACAGCACCGATCACCACGACCGGACGGAGTCGGACCGTCCCGAGCGGAGCGAGCGCGCCAGCGTGCGGTCGATCAGCCGGTCGGGCACGACCGAGTCGTCGTCCGCGCTGACCTACCCGACCCGAGACAATCTCGCGCTCGCGCCCCAGGCCCAGCCGCGGGACCGGTCGACGTCGGCCGAGCCGGAGCAGCGCTACCAGATCACCACGCTGCACGTCACCACCTATCGCGAGGGCCGCACCATTGGCGAGCACTTCCGGGACGGCGTTCCGGTGATCATCAACCTCACCGAGATGGATGAGGCGGATGCCCGCCGATTGGTGGACTTCGCGGCCGGGTTGGCTTTCGGACTGCGCGGTACGATCGAGCGCGTGACCAATCGGGTGTTCCTGCTCTCACCGGCCAATGTCCAGGTCACTGCGGAGGACAAGGCCAAGATTGCTGAGGGTGGGTTCTTCAGCCTGAGTTAACCCGACCGAGGGATCCCGCCTACCGTGTTGCTGAGCATCCTGTTCCAGGTCCTCTACCTGGTGCTCTACGTCTTCCTCCTGGTTCTTTTGGCCCGGTTTGTCCTGAGCGCCGTCCTGCAGTACGGCCGCCGTTGGCAACCCGGCCGAGGTGCGGCGGCGGGAATGGAGTCGGTGTGGAGCGTCACTGATCCGCCTCTCAAGGCGTTGAGGCGTGTGATCCCTCCATTACGAATCGGTACCGTGAGCATCGACCTGGCCTCGCTTGTGCTCCTGGTTATCCTGTTCGTGCTGATGGAGTTCGTGTTAAGGCCGTTGATCGTCAGTTGAACAACCTGGTGACCGGCGTGCCACGCGGCCGCAACTGACCCGAGGAGTTTCGATGCCGCTGACCCCGGCCGACGTCCACAACGTCGCCTTCAAGAAGCCACCAATCGGCAAGCGGGGGTATGACGAGGAGGAAGTCGACGCGTTTCTGGACGAGGTCGAGCGTGAGCTCGCCCGTCTGATCGAGGAGAACAACGAGCTCCGTGCCCAGATCGAGCGCGGGGGCCGTGGCGGGCCTGCCGGCCCGGGCGCCGAGGCGCGACTGGCCGCCGAGCTCAACGAGGTCAAGGCCCAGCTCGACCGGGCCCAGCGTGACAAGGCGGCTGCCGAGCAGGCGGCCCGCGCGATGCAGGCAGAGCTGGAGCAGATGCGCGCCCAGGGCGCGTCAGCGAGCGGTGACGGTGAGCAGCAGGCCCTGCGGGTGCTGATGATGGCGCAGCGGACGGCCGACGACCACCTCTCCGACGCGCGCCGTGAGGCGGACAAGCTGCTTTCCGAGGCGCGTAGCAAGGCCGACGAGGTCACCCGGGAGGCGCGCGCCAAGGCCGAGGCGCTGGAGCGGGACGCCCGGCAGCGGCACCAGGAGGCGATGGGTGGCCTGGACGCCAAGCGGACCGCGCTGCAGAAGCACATAGAGGAGCTGAAGCAGTTCGAGCGGGAGTACCGCACCCGGCTCAAGGCCTACCTGGAGAGCCAGCTGCGGGACCTGGACGGACGTGGCCAGGGTCTGGAGGCCGAGCTGAACAGGGTTGACAACAACAACCGGTCCGGTTCCGCCTCGGGTCTGGCCACCGCCGGCCTGGCCAACTCCTACGGTGGGGGCAACCGGTCGGGCGCGCTCGAAACCGGTCGCTGAGCCCGGGTCGACACGCCGTCGGCCCGGCACGACAACTGGACACGGAAGCGTCGGGGGTGAGCCGTGATAGTCGGCAGTCTGCTGCTCATCCTCGTCGCCGTCACGCTGCTCGTGCTCGGCCTGGGAAGTGGGTCGAGCGGTCTGCTGATCGGCTCGATCGCGGCCAGCCTCCTGGCCGCCGTCGCGCTGGTGGTGGGGGCCAGGCAGGCCGCTGCGACGCGCGGCGGGCTCGGCGGCGGCGAGCCACTCGACGACACGGCGGCGCCACATGACGGCGGCGAGGGCCCGGGCGACCCTCGCCCACGCCGGCCTCCGACCAACCCCCGTGTCCCGCCGACCGAGCCCCGGATGGCCGGGCCGACACCGCCGGCGTCAGCCGGTGAGGCGGTGGTGACGGAGCCGCTCACCGCTTCGGTGCCCACACAGACGATTCGATCCGGTGAGGCTCGGGACGACACCGGCTGGCGGCCACCGGCCGGTGACGCGGAGCAGGCCGGCGCCACGCCGGCCACCACACGGGCCGACACGACCCTGCCGCAGGACGCGGTCTCCCCGGTGGACGACGGGGTTCTGGCAGACGAACCGCCAGCCCAGCGGGTCTCCACGGCAGACGCGGCCCGGGTGGCACGGCTCACCGCCGAGGTGCACGTCGTCGACGGGCGTCCGCGTTACCACCTGCCCGACTGCACCCACCTGGCTGGTCGCGAGGCCGAGCCGCTGCCGGTACGTGAGGCGGTCGAGCTGGGATTCACCCCGTGCGGGCGCTGCGAGCCGGACAGCGCCCTGTTGGCCGACGCGTCTCGCTCCTGACGACGGCGGGAGGCCCATGAGCAGCAGCATGTCCGTGACCGGCACGACCCGGATCGGCACGCCGTGACCGCGGTGGGGACGGTAACCGTCGCGGTCCGGGTCAAGCCCGGCTCGTCTCGGGCCCGGGTTGGTGGCCGTTTCGACGGCCCACACGGGCCGGCCCTGGTCGTCGCGGTGAACGCGCCAGCGGTCGACGGCCGGGCCACCGAGGCGGCCCGGCGCGCGCTGGCCGAGGCGCTGGGGCTGCGCCCGGCCGCGGTGACCCTGCGAACCGGTGCGGCGAGCCGGGACAAGCTCTTCGAGGTCGTCGGTCCCGAGTCGGTGATCGACGCACGGTTGCGCGAACTTCGCGACGGGTCGCGGTGACGCCGTCCGGTGGGGTCGTCGACGTCGACCCCACCGTGACCTCCGATCCCACCGTGACCTCGCTGCCGGACCCGTGGTCGTGACCTCGCCCGGGCAGACCTCGTCGTCGGCTGGGTCCGGCCCCGTCGTCCAGCCCTCGGTGGGCGCGTCGAGCGGGCCCTCATGATCTCGTCTGCGGGTCGGGCCCCGCCGCATCCGGCGGGCGGGTGGTGTCCCTGCCCGGTCCCTGCTCCACCCGATCGTTCACGGCGGTGTCGACCCCCGCGCGGGTCCGCCATCCCCTCCGTGCCGCCCCGCCGTGGCGGCCGTGTCACCGCATTGGCCTGTTGGCTGGAACGCCTCCCCCGCTCACCAGGTGACGCCACCCTTCCTTTTGCCCGTATTGTGGGTTATTGCGGGAACAAAAGGTAACATTGGTGCGGCATGTTGTCGGGACGCCTGTACGTTCCGTATTCTTTCCAATCTCCGGAGTGCGCGGCGTTCCGCCGCGCGCCCGTTTTTGCACTGGGGGACGCCATGGCCGAGCGGGCGAGGGTCGCGGGCGGTACAGCCGGATTTCCCGGTCTGTCGGCGACGGGCGCGCCCGGCCGGTGGTCGTCGGCGCCGGACCGGAGCACCGCCCCGGGCCGGGGCGGGCGACCCGCCACCCGGCGAACGTGCGGCCCGGCGACGGCGACCCGCGCAGCCAGCGCACCACCGGTCGCGCCCGCCGGAGCGACCGCACCGAACAGGTTCCCCCGCCACGCCCGAACCGTAGCGGGGTGACCTGTCCAGGCACGGCCGACCGCCGCGGGGTCCGCGGCCGAGGGGAGCGACGATGGCTAAGCCAGCCGAGACCAGGACCGCCAGCCGAAAGGCGGCGCCGAACGTCGTGCGCAGCACGGTCGAGACCGAGAAGATCCGGGCGGCCCTGGCGGCCCGTCGCGACGAACTCCGGGGCGAGTACGATCAGACGCTGAGCGAGATCACCGAGCTGCAGCGCGACCGGTTGACCGACTCGGCCGGGGACGACCAGGCCGACACCGGCACCAAGACGTTCGAGCGGGAGCAGGAGATCTCACTCGCCAACAGCATCCTGGAACGCATCACCCAGGTGGAGCGCGCCCTGGAGCGACTGGACGAGGGCAGCTACGGCTGGTGCGAGCGGTGCGGCAATCCGATCCCCGTGGAACGGCTCGCCGCGTTCCCGTCGGCCACGTTGTGCGTCTCGTGCAAGCAACTGGAGGAGCGCCGGTGAGCGTGCCCGGGTCGTGACCGGAGAAGGGACCCCTGCTGAACATCGACCACGAGCGGACGACAACAGCGCGGTCGGCCCCGACCGAGCGTACGGCCGACCGACCCCCGGCGCGGCGGCGCGCCGTGGCGGTGCTGCTCGCCGCCGCCGCGTTGGCCTGGATCGCCGACCTCGGCACGAAGCACCTCGCGCTGGTGACCCTCGCCGACCGTGACCCGGTACGCCTGCTCGGCGGTGCCGTCTACCTCACCCTCACCCGCAACAGCGGGGCGGCCTTCAGCCTCGCCGCCGACCACACCTGGATCTTTCCGCTGATCACCGTCGCCGTCATCGGCTGGATCGCCTGGATGGCGGCCCGGCTGCGGTCGATCCCGTGGGCGGTGGGGCTGGGTCTGGTGCTCGGCGGGGCGCTCGGCAACCTGACCGACCGGATCTTCCGCGCCCCCGGGGTCTTCGTGGGACACGTGGTCGACATGGTCAGCCTCTTCGACCCGTACGGCAGGGTCTGGCCGATCTTCAATTTCGCGGACAGCGCTCTCGTCACCGGGGTGTGCCTCGTCATACTGCTGGAACTCACCGGTCGGCAGCGCGACGGCACGAGGCTGCGGGCGCGGCGGACCGTACCGGACGGCGGGCCCGATCCGGTGCAGGCGGGCCCCGAGGGGGAGCGGCGGGACGTATGACCTCGACGTACGACACAGGACGGGTACGCCCGACCGGGGACCGGCGCTCGCTTCCGGTCCCCGAGGGCCTCGACGGCATGCGCCTGGACCAGGCCGTCTCCCGTCTCTTCGGACTCTCCCGCACCGCAGCGGCGGCGGTGGTCGAGGCCGGAGACGCGCTCGTCGACGGTATCGCCCGGCCCAAGTCGGACCGGGTCACCGCGGGTTCGTGGCTGGAGGTGGTGCTTCCCGCCCCGGCCGCCGCGCCGACGGTGATCCCGGAGACCGTGCCCGGGCTGCGGGTTCTCTACTCCGACTCGGACATCGTGGTGGTCGACAAGCCGGCCGGTGTGGCGGTCCACCCCAGTCCGGGCTGGACCGGCCCCACGGTGATCGGCGGGCTCGCCGCGCTCGGTCACACCATCGCGACGAGCGGGGCGGCCGAGCGGCAGGGCGTCGTGCACCGGCTCGACGTGGGGACCACCGGAGTGATGGTGGTGGCCAAGAGCGAGCAGGCGTACAGCGCGTTGAAGCGGGCCTTCAAGGCGCGCGAGGTGGAGAAGCGGTACCACGCCGTGGTGCAGGGGCACCCCGACCCACTGCGGGGGACGATCGACGCGCCGATCGACCGGCATCCCGTCCACGCCCACCGGTGGGCGGTGGTGGCCGGCGGCAAGCCCAGCATCACCCACTACGACACCCTGGAGGCGTTCCCGGCGGCGAGCCTGCTCGACATCAGGCTGGAGACCGGGCGGACCCACCAGATCCGGGTGCACCTGTCCACGCTGCGGCACCCGTGCGTCGGCGATCTGACCTACGGCGCAGATCCCACCCTGGCCAGCCGACTCAACCTCACCCGGCAGTGGCTGCACGCCCGGGAGTTGGCCTTCGCACACCCCGGGACGGGCGAGGCGGTCAGGTTCGTCAGCGACTACCCTGACGACCTGGCACATGCACTTCGCATCTTGCGTGACTGACTGACCGCCAGCGAGCACCCGACAAGGGGGAGTCCGCCCGTGCGCCCCGGTGACCTGTTGCGACAGCTGGACCGGCACGTGCTGCCGCGGTTGGCCCGCGGCGCGGCCCGGCTCGGGCACGGGGCGCTGCGGCTGCGGCTGCTCAGCGGGGTCGCGCTGCTGTGCACGGCGGCCGTCCTCGTCACCGCGGTGTGGGCGGCGGACCAGCAGCCCGTGGGCGATCCCACCCGCGGCGACGTCACCCGGGTCGGCGTCGTGCAGGGCCAGTCCATCCCCGGGTACGTCGAGGCGAGCCGCAGTGAACTGGCCGCCCTGCTCGCCGCACCGGCCACCGGGCCGGCACCGCGGACGTACGCCCTGGTGGCCTTCTCGGCCTACCTGGCGCCGGACCGGCTTCCCCCGGTGCTGGCCGGCGTGGAGGTCTCGGAGGTGTACGCCCGGCTGTGGCGGCCGGGAGTGCAGACGCAGATCGTGCGCATTCCGGCGCAGCGCATCCCGGAGGACGTGATCGCCGGCATGCTCGAGGTCGCCGAGCGCAAGGACCGGGAGGCCCGCGACTACCGGGAGCGGAGTGCGGCGGTCGTCGGCGACGGCCCACGTGAGCAGGAGCTGCGTCGGTGGTACGACAGCGGAGCCCAGGTCGCCTCCGACGAGGCGATCGCCTACCGCTCCCGTTGCTCCTGCGTCTACGCGGCGGTGGTCCGCGGAGAGCCGGTCGCCCTCGACCGGGTCGCCAATCGGTCCGGGGTCCGGGCGGTCGACCCGGCACCCGAGGTACGCCGGTTGGACCGGACCGTCTTCACACCACCCCTGCCCGAACAGGTGGACGTGGTGCGACCACCCGCCGACGCCAGCCTGCCACCGGAGCCGGGCGTGCCGTCCGGGTCGCCGACCAGCCCGGCGTCGTCCGACGTCCCGACCGAGACGCCGGGCGGGCCGGGAGGGCCGTCGGTCACGACGCCGACGTGCACGGTCGCGGCGGCGCGCCCGACCACCGACTCCGGCGGTCCCCACCCCGGGCCGGCCGCCGCCACGACCGGCGCCGAGCCGAGCGGCGCGGCGCCCGGCGGCAGGGCACCCGGCACCCCGACGCCGGACGGGGCGGGTCCGACCAAGGCACCGCCGGACGGCGCGGATCCGGTCGACGCACCGTCGACCCCGGTCGGGACGGCGACTGCCACCGGACCGGCCGCGACACCGGGCGGGGAACCGTGACGGTGTGGCGGCCGTGCGGGTTCGGGCGAGCGCCTGGCGTCCCGACGGTTGGTGCGAGCGGCCGGTGGCCTGAATAGGGTTTGCTTCGTAGCCTGTCAGGGCGAGCTTCGTAGCCTGTCAGGGCGGGGATCGATGGCGCTGGGAGGGCGAGCCGTGGACGGCACCGAGACCGGCTGGGGCCGGCCGGCGGAATCAGCACCGCGGTGGCGGGCGCTGCTCGACCGGGCCCTGCACGGCGGCCGGACCGACGAGCACCACAGGCCCGAGGAGCGGGGCGGTCCGGAGTCCTCGGGCGGTCGGTTCGGGGGCGACGGCCGCGCGGGGTACCCCCCGGCCGAGCCGGGCTATCCGGCCGGCTCCGGGTACGCGTCGTACCCGCAGGGCGGCGCCGACCACCCCGGCGAGTCGCGCTGGGCCGCGCTCGAGAACGGCTACCCGCACGATCCGTTCTTCGGCCCCGGCCGACCCGTCGACCGGTCCGAGCCGGGCTACCGGGCGGAGTCCGGATTCCGGACCGACCCCGGGTACCCGGCCGACGGCGGTCCCGGTGACCCCCGGTACGCGCCGCCCGGTGGCGGCTGGCGCCCGTCACCCCCACCGCCCGGATCCACCCCGCGACCGTTGCCCCGGCGCCCGCCGCCGGGTGCGGTCCCCGGCCTGCCGCCGCACGGGCCGGCCGAGCAGGCACCCGCCTCGTGGCACCGATCCGAGGATCCCGGCCTGCCGCCGCGTCCGGGCCGGTCCGTTCCCGCGCCCCGCGGCGCCGCGGCGCATCCGGCCGCCCCGGTCGAGTCGTCGTTCCGGTCAGGTCCGGCCGAGGCGGCGGGCCGCATCCCGTCCGACGAGGCCGGCTACGCCCCCGTGCCGGGGCGGGGCACCGCGGATCCCGGCCCCGCGAGGAGCCGGATCGGCTGGCTGCGCCGGCAGCCCGACCCCGAGGTGGAACGCGCGATCAGCGTGCTGCGCCGCGATCTCGGCTCGCCCCGGGTGCTCGCCTTCGCCAACCCCAAGGGCGGGGTGCACAAGACCACCGCGACCGTGCTCGCCGCCGCCACGATCGGCAGCGTGCGCGGACGGGGCGTGCTGGCCTGGGACGACAACGAGTTGCGGGGCACCCTCGGGCTGCGCGCCGGAAGCGCCCGGCACGCCCGGACGATCCGGCACCTGATCGCCGACCTGCTGGAGGTCGAGGCGTTGCCCGGCACGCAACTGGTGGCGCGGCTCGACGACTACCTCCGGCACGCCTCCGACGGGTCGTACGACGTCCTGGCCGGGGAGGAGAGCCCGCGGTTCGCCCAGCGGCTCGACCAGCACACCGTGCGGCGGGTGCTGGAGCTGCTGCGCCGTACCCACGACGTCATCTGCGTGGACACCGGCAACAACGTGGAGAGCGCCAACTGGCAGACCGTGCTCCGCGCCGCCGACCAGCTGGTGGTGACCACGGTGCCCCGGGAGGACGCGGCGTTCACCGCGGACTGGATGCTCGACCTGCTGGACGACATCGGGATGGGGGAGCTGGTCGCGAACGCGGTCACCCTGCTCTCCTGTCCGACCCCGGAACGGTCGCCGCTGCTGGAGGACCTGCGGCGGCACTTCGCCACCCGGACCCGGGCGGTGGCGGTGGTCCCGTACGACCCGGCGCTGGAGACCGGCTCCTCGATCGAGTACGCCCAGCTGCAGCAGCAGACCCGGGACGCCTGGCTGCTGGCCGCGTCGATGATGATCGAGCCCTTCGTGCGCTGATCCGGTACCGGTTTCCCCGCCCCGGCCGCGCCGACGCCGGTGGGCGGCGGGTCGCGGTGCAGCCGCTAGATCCACGGGCTAGGCTCTGGGCCGGCGATCGCCCGTCGGGGGACGGTCGGCCACCGGGGCCGTGCGGCTGCGGGTTGCGCGGACGCTGGTGACGCCGGGGGTCGCCGTGCCTGCGGCGGGTTCCCGGCCGGGGGGGGGCGGGCCGCCGGTGTGCGACGTCCACCCTCGATTCGGCCGGCGCCGGAACGACCGGTAGTCGCGCGAGGAGAAGGGGGCCTGGGTGTCGGACTCGTTCGTGCACCTGCACGTTCACACCGAGTACTCGATGCTCGATGGAGCGGCGCGGCTGAAGGAGCTGTTCGCCGAGACCGAGCGGCTGGGTATGTCGGCGCTGGCGATGACCGACCACGGCAACCTGTACGGGGCGTACGACTTCTACAAGCAGGCGACCGCGGCCGGGATCAAGCCGCTGATCGGCTGTGAGTCCTACCTGACGCCGGGGACGGACCGGCGGGACCGGACCCGGGTGCGCTGGGCCGACGGCGGGGAGAACGACGTCTCCGGCGGCGGGGCGTACACCCACATGACGATGCTGGCCGAGGACGCGGACGGGTTGCGCAACCTGTTCCGGTTGAACTCCCGGTCGAGCCTGGAGGGCTACTTCTACAAGCCGCGCGCGGACCGCGAGCTGTTGCACGAGTACGGCAAGGGGATCATCGCCACCACCGGCTGCCCCTCCGGCGAGGTGCAGACCTGGTTGCGGATCGGTGACTTCGAACGGGCGTGCGCCTCGGCGGCCGAGTTCCGGGACATCTTCGGTCCGGAGAACTTCTACCTCGAACTGATGGACCACGGTCTCGACATCGAGAACCGGGTCCGGCAGGACCTGCTGCGGCTGGGCAAGCGGCTGAACCTCAAGCCGGTGGCCACCAACGACCTGCACTACACCTACGAGCGGGACGCGGACGCGCACGAGGTGCTGCTGTGCGTCCAGTCGGGGTCCACCCTGGCCGACCCGAAGCGGTTCAAGTTCGACGCCCGCGACTTCTACCTCAAGTCCCCGGCGCAGATGCGCGCGTTGTGGGACAGCGAGGTGCCGGGGGCCTGCGACAACACCCTGGAGATCGCCGAGCGGATCGGCGACTACTCGCCGATCTTCGCACCCCGCAAGCTGATGCCGCAGTTCCCGGTGCCGGAGGGGGAGACCGAGGAGTCGTTCCTGCGCAAGGAGGTGATGCGCGGGCTGGAACGACGGTTCCCGAACGGGGTGCCGGAGGATCGGCGGCGGCAGGCCGAGTACGAGCTCGACGTGATCATCAAGATGGGCTTCCCCGGCTACTTCCTGGTGGTCGCGGACCTGGTCGCGTACGCCAAGCGGGAGGGGATCCGGGTCGGTCCGGGCCGGGGCTCGGCGGCGGGCGCGTTGATCGCGTACGCGCTGGGTATCACCGAGCTCGACCCGATGGCGCACGGCCTGCTGTTCGAGCGGTTCCTGAACCCGGACCGGGTGTCGATGCCGGACATCGACATGGACTTCGACGAGCGCCGGCGCGGCGACATGATCCGTTACGCGACGGAGAAGTACGGCGAGGAGCGGGTCGCCCAGATCATCACGTACGGAACGATCAAGGCGAAGGCGGCGATCAAGGACGCGGCCCGGGTGCTCGGCTACCCGTTCGCGATGGGGGACCGGATCACCAAGGCGATGCCGCCGCCGGTGATGGGCAAGGACATCCCGCTCGGGGGCATCTTCGACCCGAACCACCCGCGCTATCCGGAGGCGGCGGAGTTCCGGCAGCTCTACGAGTCCGACGCCGAGGTGCGCAAGGTCGTCGACACCGCCAAGGGCCTGGAGGGCCTGAAGCGGCAGTGGGGGGTGCACGCCGCCGGTGTCATCCTGTCCCGCGAACCGCTGATCGACGTGCTGCCGATCCAGAAGCGGGAGCAGGACGGCGCGATCATCACCCAGTGGGACATGGGCGCCTGCGAGACCATCGGCCTGCTCAAGATGGACTTCCTGGGCCTGCGCAACCTGACGGTGATGGACGACTGTCTGCAGGCGATCCGGGAGAACCGGGGCGAGAACGTCGTCCTGGAGGAGCTGCCGCTGGACGACAAGCCCACCTACGAGCTGCTCGCCCGGGGTGACACCCTGGGGGTGTTCCAGCTCGACGGCGGGCCGATGCGGGCGCTGCTGCGCTCGATGGCGCCGGACAACTTCGAGGACATCTCCGCGGTGCTCGCGCTCTACCGGCCGGGCCCGATGGGTGCCAACGCGCACAACGAGTACGCCGACCGGAAGAACAACCGCAAGCCGGTGGTGCCGATCCACCCCGAGCTGGCCGAGCCGCTCGCCGACATCCTCGGGGACACCTACGGGCTGATCGTCTACCAGGAGCAGGTGATGGCGATCGCCCAGAAGCTCGCCGGGTACAGCCTCGGGCAGGCCGACCTGCTGCGCCGGGCGATGGGCAAGAAGAAGAAGGAGATCCTCGACAAGGAGTTCGTGCCGTTCTCGCAGGGCATGCGCGAGAGGGGCTACTCCGACGACGCGATCAAGACGCTGTGGGACATCCTCGTCCCCTTCTCCGACTACGCCTTCAACAAGGCGCACACGGCCGGCTACGGGCTGGTGTCGTACTGGACGGCCTACCTGAAGGCCAACTACCCCGCCGAGTACATGAGCGCGCTGCTGACCTCGGTGGGCGACGACAAGGACAAGTCGGCGGTCTACCTGGCCGAGTGCCGGCGGATGGGCATCAAGGTGCTGCCACCGGACGTCAACGAGTCCAACGCGCGGTTCGCCGCCGTCGGCGCGGACATCCGGTTCGGTCTGGGGGCCATCCGTAACGTCGGCGCCAACGTGGTGGAGGCGATCCGGCGGGCCCGCAAGGAGAAGGGCAAGTTCACCGACTTCTACGACTTCCTGCGCAAGGTCGACGCGGTGGTCTGCAACAAGCGCACCATCGAGTCGCTGATCAAGGCCGGCGCGTTCGACTCGCTCGGGCACAGCCGCAAGGGGCTGCTCGCGATACACGCCGACGCGATCGACGCCTTCATGGCCCAGAAGCGCAACGAGGCGGTTGGCCAGTACGACCTGTTCGGCGACGCCTTCGCCAGCGGTGGCGACGCCGGCGGCGCGATGGTGGCGACCCCGCCGATCCCGGAGGAGGAGTGGGACAAGCGGGACCTGCTCACCTTCGAACGGGAGATGCTCGGCCTGTACGTGTCCGACCATCCGTTGCTCGGCGTCGAGCACGTCCTCGCCGCCGCCGCGGACATGTCGATCGCCACCCTCCTGGAGGACGGCGCCGTCACCGACGGACAGGTGGTCACGCTGGCCGGGATCCTCTCCGGGGTACAGCGCCGGATCACCAAGCAGGGCCGGGCCTGGGCCTCGGCCACCCTGGAGGACCTCGGCGGCGCGGTCGAGGTGTTGTTCTTCCCGAACACGTACGAGCTGGTCGGCCAGTACATCGCCGAGGACGCGATCGTGGTGGTCAAGGGCCGGGTGGACCGGCGTGACGACCAGCCCCGGCTGATGGCGATGGACCTGACGATGCCGGAGATCACCGATCCCGACGAGGTCAAGCCCGTCGTTCTCGCCCTTCCGCCGTCCCGCTGCACGCCACCGCTGGTGGAGCGGCTCCGTGAGGTGCTGACCAGCCACCCCGGTAACGCGGAGGTACACGTCAAGCTCGTCAACGGATCCCGGGCCACCCTGCTGCGGCTCAACCCGATGCGGGTCGCTCCCACCACCGCCCTGATGGCCGACCTGAAGGCCCTGCTGGGCCCGAGCGCCGTCGCCAGCTGACGGTGTGGCCCGGTCGGCGCGGCGGGCGGTGGGGCGCGCCCCGCGGAGGTGGGGCGGGCCGACCCGCCGGTGGGCGGGCCGGTCGGGTGGCGCACCGGGGACCGGGCCGGGCGCCGCTTTCCGCACCGGGCCGCCGCGGGTGGCCCAAGCCTGAGAGGATCATCGGGTGAGTCCGGCAACCTCCCGTCCCAACGGGACGTCCGACGACGGCGGTCCCGCCGTACCGCCGTCCGAACCACCGTCCGGCCCGGGTGAGCCGCCGCTCCACCCGGCCGACACCCCGTCCGGGGTGGTCCCGGCCGGTCCGCCCCCGGGCACGGCGGCGGGACCGCCGGCTGCCGTCCCGCCGTACCCGGTCGCGGTGCCGACCGGCTGGCCGGCGGCGGACCGGCCGCGGCGGTCGTGGCGGCGGTCCCTCGGCGTCCACCTCGGGGCGCTGCTGGTGCTGGTCCTGCTGGGCCTGCCGTTCGGGCTGGTGTGGGCGGCGGTGGCACCCGGGGTGCCGGTGCTGCGGACCGAGGACGGGGCGGTCCTCGCCCAGCCACAGCCGGAGGAGTTCATCGCCGCCGACGGCTGGTTCAGCCTGCTCGGGCTCGTCCTGGGCGTCGGCGCCGCGATCGCGGCCTGGGCGCTGCTCCGCCAGCACCGCGGGCCGGTCGGCATGCTCGTGGTGGTGGTCGGGATGCTCGGCGCCGCCACGCTCGCCTGGCAGGTCGGACGGCGGATCGGGCTGTCCGGGTACGAGCGGCTGCTGCAGGATGCCCCGGCCGGGACGAGCTTCACCAAACCGCCGGACCTGCACGGCGGACAGTACACGGAGGTGCTGGGCTTCGTTCCCGCCATCCAGGACCTGCTGGTGCCGGCTTTCGGTGCGGCGGTGGTCTACACCCTGCTGGCCGGCTGGTCGCGCTACCCGGACCTGCGGCCCGAGCCCGAGCCGGCGGGATTCGCGCCGGCGCCGGTCAGTTGGGACTCAACGGCACCGCCAGCTCCGCCAGCGGCACCGGCACCGCCCGGACCCGACGGAGCAGAGCCGCCTCGCGGTTGAGCAGCCGCAGCTCCGCGCGAAGCCGGCCGGCGGTGTCCGGGGTGGCCAGCAGCCGCTGACGGTCGGCCAGGGTCAGTGCGGCGGTGGCCGCCACCAGGTGGGACAGCACGGTCGGGTCGTCCGGCAGCTGCTCGGCGATCTCCTCCGGCTCGTTGCGGACCAGGGCCAGGTACTGCCGGAAGACCGCGAGGACCCGGGGGGCGAGCAGGTCGGCGGCCTGTTCCTGCCCGACCGGCTCGGGCAGCCACTCCACCTCGGCGGTGAGGTACGGCGTCGTCCCCTGCTCGACGTCGTGGATCCGGAACCGGCGCCGGCCCACCGTGACCACGTCGAGCCGGCCGTCCGGCAGTTCGGTCACCCGGCGCAGTTCGGCCGTGCATCCGACGTCGTGCAGGGCGACCGCCGGTGGGGCGTCGGCTCGGGGCTTGCGCGGCCCGTCCCCACCCGGGGCGTCGTCGCCGGAACGGCCCCCGGCGGCCGGGCCGGCGACGACCGGCGGCGTGCCGCCGCTGCGGATGGCGACGACACCGAACTCCCGGGGCGTCCCCTCGGGCAGCGCGACCAGGTGCCGGATCAGTTCGAGATAGCGCTGCTCGAATATGTGCAGCGGTAGTACCAGGCCGGGGAAGAGCACCGTCTCGAGCGGGAACACCGGTAGCCGTACGCCCACCGGTCGAGCCTAACCGGTTCGGGCCGCCACCGACCGATCCGGCGATTCGTCCGGATGCGGCCCCGGCCTGCCCGCGGGTGGCTGCGGACCGCCCGGGTCACGGCATGCCGACCCTGTCGACGTGGTCCGTCCGGGCCGCGTCCGCCCCGCCGCGTGGCCCGGCCGCCGCGGGCCGCCGGGGGAGTGGGCCGGGTCACCGTCCCGCCCGCTGGACGGTCCGTCCTGCCGGCCGGGACGGCGAATAGACTGCCAAGGGTGCTGAACCGGATCGACCTGCGCGGCGGCTGGCGGGATCCCCGCGCTCTGCTGCCCCGTGCCCAGCTTGACGTCTCCACCGCCGTGGAGAAGATCCGCCCGATCGTCGAGGCGGTCCGCGAGCATGGGTTCGCCGCGATCCGGGACGCGACGCACCGCTTCGACGGGGTCCTGCTGGACCGGCTGCGGGTGCCGGTGGAGGAGATCACCCGGGCGGAGTCGACCCTGGAGCCGGAGGTGCGGGCCGCGCTGGCCGAGTCCATCGCGCGGGCGCGCCGGGTGCACGCCGACCAGCGGCGCGCGGACGTGACCACCCAGGTCGTCCCGGGTGGCACCGTGACCGAGCGGTGGGTCCCGGTCGACCGGGTCGGCCTGTACGTGCCCGGCGGCCTGGCCATGTACCCGTCGACCGTGGTGATGAACGTGGTGCCGGCCCAGACCGCCGGTGTCGGGTCGCTGGCGGTGGTGAGCCCGCCGCAGCCGGACAACGGTGGCCTGCCCGACGCCCGGGTGCTGGCCGCCTGCGCGCTGCTCGGGGTCGACGAGGTCTACGCGGTCGGCGGGGCGCAGGCGATCGCCATGCTCGCCTACGGCGCGGCGGCCGACGCCGACGGCACCGTCCGCTGCGAGCCGGTCGACATGATCACCGGGCCGGGTAACGTCTGGGTGACCGCCGCGAAGCGGCTGCTGCGGGGTGTCGTCGGGATCGACGCCGAGGCCGGCCCGACCGAGATCGCCGTCCTCGCCGACGACACCGCCGACCCGGTGCACGTCGCCGCCGACCTGATCAGTCAGGCCGAACACGACCCGCTCGCGGCGAGCGTGCTGGTCACGCCGTCGGTGGAGCTGGCCGACGCGGTCGACCGGGAGCTGCGGCGCCAGGTGCCGGAGACCAAGCACGCCGACCGGATCACCACCGCGCTGTCCGGGCCGCAGAGCGGCACGGTGCTGGTGGACGACCTGGAGGCGGGGCTGCGGGTGGTCGACCTGTACGCCGCCGAGCACCTGGAGATCCAGACCCGGGACGCCCGGGCCTGGGCCATGCGGGTGCGCAACGCCGGGGCGGTCTTCGTCGGGCCGTACGCGCCGGTGTCGCTGGGGGACTACTGCGCCGGCTCCAACCACGTCCTCCCCACCGGCGGCTGCGCCCGGCACTCCTCCGGTCTGTCGGTGCAGTCGTTCCTGCGGGGCATCCACATCGTCGAGTACGACGAGGCGGCGCTGCGGGAGGCCGCCACGCACGTGGTGACGCTGGCCGGGGTGGAGGACCTCCCCGCGCACGGCCAGGCGGTCCTGGCCCGCCTCGGACGCCCGGACGCCACGGCGGCCGGAGACGGGGGAGCGTCGGCGTGACCGGTCTCGACGACCTGCCGATCCGGGACGACCTGCGGGGCCGCACGCCGTACGGCGCCCCGCAGCTCGACGTCCCGGTGCGGCTCAACACCAACGAGAACTCCTACCCGGTCCCGGAGTCGGTGGTGGAGGCGATCGGCAAGGCGGTCGCCGCCGAGCTGCGCGGCCTCAACCGGTACCCGGACCGGGACGCGGTGGCGCTGCGTGCCGACCTGGCCGACTACCTCGGTCACGGGCTCGGGGTCGCCAACGTCTGGGCGGCGAACGGCTCGAACGAGATCCAGCAGCAGCTCCTGCAGGTCTTCGGCGGCCCGGGCCGCAGCGCCCTCGGCTTCACCCCGGCGTACTCGATGCACCCGCTGCTCGCCCTCGCCACCGGCACCGCCTGGCGGGACGGCCACCGTGACGCCGACTTCGGTCTGACCGTCGAGCACGCCGTGGCACAGGTCCGCGCGCACCGCCCCGACCTGGTCTTCCTCTGCTCGCCGAACAACCCGACCGGGACGGCGCTGGATCCGGCGGTCCTCGACGCGGTGCTGGCCGAGGCTCCCGGCATGGTGGTGGTGGACGAGGCGTACGCCGAGTTCGCCCGCCCCGGCACCCCCACCGCCCTGACCCGGCTGGCCGGCCATCCCCGGCTCGTGGTGACCCGGACCATGAGCAAGGCGTTCGGCTTCGCCGGTGGCCGCCTCGGCTACCTCGCCGCCGACCCGGCCGTGGTGGAGGCGGTGCAGCTGGTCCGGCTGCCGTACCACCTCTCGTCGCTCACCCAGGCCGCGGCCCGGGCGGCGCTGGCTCACCGCGACACCCTGCTCGGCACCGTCTCGGCGATCAAGGAGCAGCGGGACCGGATCGTGGCGGGTGTGCGGGCCCGGGGCCTGCGGGCGGCCGACAGCGACGCGAACTTCGTGCTCTTCGAGGTCGGTGGCGACCAGCGGGCCGTCTGGCGGGCGTTGCTGGACCACGGCGTGCTGGTCCGCGACGTCGGCCTGCCCGGCTGGCTGCGGGTCACCGCCGGCACGCCGGCCGAGACCGACGCCTTCCTCGCCGCCCTGGACGCCTGGATGGCGACCCGTCCCGGGTGACGCCGGGCCGGCCCGTCCTGGCATGCTGAACCTGCGCCCTCGCGAACGAAAGGCCCTACCGTGAGCAGAACCGCCCGGGTCGAGCGGACCACGGCCGAGACCAAGGTCCTCGTCGAACTCGACCTCGACGGCTCCGGCACCGCCGAGATCGCCACCGGAATCGGGTTCTACGACCACATGCTGCACCAGATCGCCCGGCACGGCGGCTTCGACCTGACCGTGCAGACCGTCGGTGACCTGGACGTCGACGCCCACCACACCATCGAGGACACCGCGCTGGCCCTCGGCGCCGCCTTCGACCAGGCGCTCGGGGACAAGGCCGGCATCCGGCGGTACGGTTCGGCCGTCATCCCCATGGACGAGGTGCTGGTGCAGGCCGCCGTCGACCTGTCCGGCCGGCCGTACGTGGTGCACGACGAGCCGCCGCTGGCCCCGTACATCGGGCCGGTCTACCCGACCAGCATGACCCGGCACGTCTGGGAGTCCTTCGGCCAGGCCGCCCGGCTGACCCTGCACGTCTCGGTGCTGCGGGCGGCCCGTCCCGGCGGCCACCCCGACGCGCACCACGTGGTGGAGGCGCAGTTCAAGGCGGTCTCCCGGGCACTGCGCGAGGCCGTGGCGATCGACGCGCGCGCCGGCGGCGCGGTTCCCAGCACCAAGGGTCTGCTCTGATGGGCACGGTGCTCCCGATCGCCCTGTTCGCCCTCGGCGGGGTGCTGATCGGCGGGGCCTGGTCGCTGTACCGCCAGGGCGCGCCCCGCGGGGCCCTGTGGCTCGTCGCCGTGCTCGCCGTGCTCGCCACCACCGGCGGGGTGCTCTGGCTGTTCCCCGGGGAGGGCTGACGACCGTGCCGACGGTGGTGGTACTCGACTACGGCTCGGGTAACCTGCGCTCCGCCCAGCGGGCCGTCGCCCGCGCCGGTGCCGAGGTGACGGTCACCGGTGACCTCGCCGCCGCCGAGGCGGCGGACGGCCTGGTGGTGCCCGGGGTCGGTGCCTTCGCCGCCTGCATGGCCGGGATCGAGGCGCTGGGTGCCGGACCGGTCATCGCCGAGCGGGTCGCGGCCGGCCGCCCGGTGCTCGGCATCTGCGTCGGCATGCAGGTCCTCTTCGAGTACGGCGAGGAGCACGGCGTGGTCACCAAGGGGCTCGGGCTGCTGCCGGGAGGGGTGACCCGGCTGGCCGCCCGGCGGGTGCCGCACATGGGCTGGAACACCGTCGACCCACCGTCCGGCTCGACGCTGTTCGCCGGGCTGGCGCCGGGTACGCGGTTCTACTTCGTCCACTCCTACGCCGCCCAGGACCTGGCCGCGCTGTCGAGGGCCGGCGCGTTGGTGACCGCGGCGGAGCACGAGTCGCGGTTCGTGGCGGCGGTGGAGCGGGGGGCGCTGTCGGCGACCCAGTTCCACCCGGAGAAGTCCGCCGACTCCGGTCGGGTGTTGCTGACCAACTGGCTGGCGACGCTGTGAGCGGGGGGCGACGATGAGCCGGGAACGGGCGCGGCGCCGGGCGCTCCGGCAGGCCGAGGCCGAGCGGGCCCGGGCGGCGCGCGCCCGCGCGGTCGCCCGACGCCAGCGGCGCCGGGCCCTGCTGCGCCGCCTCACGCCCCGGCTTCCGGACCGGCGCACGGGGCGGCTCCTCCCTCGACGCAGCCGGGGCGAGCGGGCCGGGGTGGCGGTGGTCGCCCTCACCGCGCCGAGCGCCATCTGGCTGCTCGTCGACGACCTGGCACTGCGGCTCGGTCTGATCATCCTGGCGCTGTTGGCGTTGCCGGCGCTCGTGGTGATCGCCCTGGGCCGGCGTACCTGACCACTCCTGCCCGATCACGAGGAGACCAACGTGAGCCTCACCCTGCTTCCCGCCGTCGACGTCGCGAACGGCCAGGCGGTCCGCCTGGTCCAGGGTGCCGCGGGCAGCGAGACGAGTTACGGCGACCCGTTGGAGGCGGCACTGGCCTGGCAACGCGACGGCGCCACCTGGATCCACCTGGTCGACCTCGACGCCGCGTTCGGTCGGGGGTCGAACGCGGAACTGCTCGCCGAGGTGGTCGGGCGGCTCGACGTCCACGTCGAACTCTCCGGTGGGATCCGCGACGACGCCTCGCTGGCCGCGGCGCTGGCGACCGGCGCGGCCCGGGTCAACATCGGCACCGCCGCGCTGGAGAATCCCCAGTGGTGCGACCGGGTGGTCGCCGAGTACGGCGACCGGGTGGCGATCGGGCTCGACGTGCGCGGCCGGACCCTGTCGGCCCGGGGCTGGACCCGCGACGGCGGCGACCTGTTCGAGGTGCTGGAGCGGCTGGACAAGGCGGGCGCGGCGCGGTACGTCGTGACCGACATCACCAAGGACGGCACGATGCGCGGCCCCAATCTCGACCTGCTCCGCGAGGTCTGTGCCCGGACCTCCGCCCCGGTGATCGCCTCCGGCGGTGTCTCGACCCTCGACGACCTCCGGGCGCTCGCCGCACTGGAACCCATCGGGGTGGAGGGTGTGATCACCGGCAAGGCCCTGTACGCCGGCGCGTTCACCGTCGCCGAGGCGCTCGCCGTGCTGGCCGAGTCGGACCACCGGGCCGGATAGGCTCTGCCCATGACGGTGGCGGTACGGGTCATCCCCTGTCTGGACGTGGACGCCGGCCGGGTGGTCAAGGGGGTCAACTTCGTCGACCTGCGGGATGCCGGCGACCCGGTGGAGCTGGCGGCGGCGTACGACGAGGCCGGTGCCGACGAGCTGACCTTCCTCGACGTCACCGCCTCCTCCGACGACCGGGGCACGATGCTGGACGTGGTCCGCCGCACGGCCGAGTCGGTCTTCATACCGCTCACCGTCGGCGGCGGTGTGCGGCAGGTCGCCGACGTCGACCGGCTGCTGCGGGCCGGTGCCGACAAGGTCGGGGTCAACACGGCCGCGATCGCCCGGCCGGAGCTGATCACCGAGATCGCCGAGCGGTTCGGCCGACAGGTACTGGTGCTCTCCCTGGACGTGCGCCGGGCCCCGGCCGGGGTCGTCACGGACAGCGGCTTCGAGGTGACCACGCACGGCGGCCGGCGTGGTACCGGGATCGACGCCATCGCCTGGGCCGCCCGGGTGGCCGAGCTCGGCGCGGGGGAGATCCTGCTGAACTCGATGGACGCCGACGGCACCAGGGCCGGCTTCGACCTGGAGCTGATCGAGGCGGTGCGCAGGGTGGTCGACGTGCCGGTGATCGCCAGCGGCGGGGCCGGGGCGGTGGCCCACTTTCCGCCGGCGGTCTCCGCCGGGGCCGACGCGGTGCTCGCGGCCAGTGTCTTCCACTTCGGCGAGCTGAGCGTCGGCGAGGTCAAGGAGGCACTCCGGGCGGCCGGCCACCCGGTCCGCTGAGCTTGCGGCCGGCCACCCGGTGTGCCGGACGCCGGGTTACCCGGCGTTCTCCGGGGAGCGGCGAGGCGTCGGCAGCGTGAACCGGGCGGTGTACTCCTGCACCGCCGCGGCGTGCTCCGCCTCGTCCAGGACCCAGTCGTGGTTGCCCGGGGCCTGTCGCCGGGTCAGTACTCCGTGCATGGTCTCCACCACGGTGCCGACCCCACCGTGCGGCCGGGTCCGCCAGAGGCGTTCACCGGCCGGGGTGATCCGGAACCAGCCGTCCGAGACGGTGACCAGACCAGCGCCGACCAGGCGCCGCACCGCGGTCTCGATCTCGTGCCGGGCCGGGATGGTCCGGTTCAGATGTTCCGCGGTGGACAGCACGTCGGCGAGGCGGACCCCCTCGGGCCGACGGGTCGAGGTCGACCGACGGTGTCGGTTGGCACCGCTGGCGATGATCAGTGAGACGAAAATCCAGGCGTCGGACCACCGCCATCCCTCATCCCCCATGGGTGAGATGATGCCGCGCCGATCCCGCCGGCGGAAAGGTCGTCACACGTTCATTCCTCGTCGCCTCACGGCTCGACTGTCTACTGGAGACAGTTGGTGTCGGCCTGGTCGCGGTGGGCTCGTCGGTCCCGCCGTTCCTCGGCCGGTCCGGGCGTCCCGTCCGGCGGCCGCACGGTGAACATCGGGATGAACCAGTGCACCAGCGGACCGATGCCGAGCGCGTACGCCACGGTGCCGACCCCGACGGTGCCGCCGAGTATCCAGCCGGCCGCCAGCACGGTCAGCTCGATGACGGTCCGTACCCTCCGGATGGAGTGCCGGGGGTGGCGGGCCACGAAACCGGTCATCAGCCCGTCCCGCGGCCCGGGACCGAACCGGGCGCCGATGTACAGGCCGGTCGCCACGCCGTTGAGCACGATTCCGGCGGCGAGGAAGCCGATCCGGGCCGGCAGCGTGGCGACGGTCGGCAGCAGGGCCAGCGCGAGGTCGACGGCCACGCCGATGACGACGACGTTGCTGACCGTGCCGAGCCCCGGGCGTTGCCGCAGGGGGATCCACAGCAGGAGGACCAGGGCGCCGACCGCGATGGTGACGGCGCCGATGGAGAAGCCGGTCCGCCGGGACAGCCCCTGGTGGAAGACATCCCAGGGGTCCAGACCGAGCTCCGCCTCGATCATGAGCGCCATGCTGACGCCGTAGAGCACCAGTCCGGCGTACAGCTGCAGGAGCCGGCGCGCCAGCCGCCGGCCGCCGGACGGGCGGCCCGCGTGGCGCCGGGGACTGGCCTCCCCTGTCGGCGTCGATGCAGCCGGATGGTTGCCAATCGTTGACATGCATGCCACTCTGAGGGCCAATTGCAGGGAGCCAAAGATCCAATCCGGGAGGTGTGGCTATGAGTGGCCTGATCCGTGGTCCTCATCTGGCTCGGATGCTCGGCCAGTGGCATGCACTGCCCGGGCGGCGCCGCAGTCCCGACTACCTCGCGCTGGCCGGGGCCGTCCGTGGTCTCCTCGCCGACGGCCGGCTGCCGCTCGGTGTCCGGCTGCCGGCGGAACGGGAGCTGGCCGAGGCGCTCGGGGTCAGCCGGACCACGGTGACCGCCGCGTACCGCGCGCTGCGGGAGACCGGACACCTGACCAGCCGGCGCGGTGCCGGAAGCTGGTCCACCCTGCCGAACGGCCACCGGGTGGGCAGCAACGGCATGCTGGCCCCGCTGGACGACCTCGACGTCATCGACCTCGGGTGCGCCGCGCTCGCGGCCCCGCCCGAACTGGCCGACGCCGCCAGGGCCGCCGCCGACGACCTGCCACGCTACCTCAAGGGCGACGGATACCACCCGACCGGCATCATCGAACTGCGGGCCGCGGTCGCCGCGCGCTTCACCGCGCGCGGGCTGCCGACCAGCCCCGAGCAGATCCTGGTGACCAACGGCGTGCAGCACGCCCTCGACCTGGTGTTGCGACTGGCGCTGCCGGCCGGGGCGGGGGTGCTGGTGGAGTCGCCGACCTACCCGAACGCGCTGGCCGCCCTCGCCGCCCGGCGGGCCCGGATCGCCACGCACGGCCTGGACGCCGAGGGCACCGGCTGGGACCCCGACCTGCTGCTCGGCGGGCTACGACAGATCCGGCCCCGGCTGGCGTACCTGATCCCCGAGTTCCAGAACCCCACCGGCCACCTGATGCCGGCCGAGCTCCGCGAGCGGGTGGTGGCGACCGCCCACACCACGGGAACGGACCTGGTCGTCGACGAGTCCTTCGTGGAGCTTCCGCTGGCCGGGGTCGAGGTGCCGCCCCCGACCGCGCTCTTCGACCGGCACTCCCGGGTGTTCACGATCGGCGGGATGAGCAAGCCGTACTGGGGCGGGCTGCGCATCGGCTGGATCCGCGCCTCCGCGCCGCAGGTGCAGCGGCTGGCCGCGGCCCGGGTCGGGGTCGACATGGCCGGGCCGGTGCTGGACCAGCTCGTGGCGGTACGGCTCCTCGACCACGCCGACACGATCGTCCCGGCCCGTCGCGCCCAGCTCGCCGAGCAGCGGGACGCCCTGCTGGCCGTGCTCCGTGACGAGCTGCCGACCTGGCGCGTCCGGCCGCCGCAGGGTGGGGTGGCGCTCTGGGCGGAACTGGACGGGCCGATCTCCAGCGCCCTGGCCCGGGCCGCCGAACAGGCCGGGGTGCGGATCGCCCCGGGCCCCCGGTTCGGTCTGGACGGCACCCTGGAGCGGTTCCTCCGGATTCCGTTCACGCTCCCCGCCGCCGAGCTGACCGAGGCGGTACGTCGGCTCGCGGCGGTCCGCTACGACCTCGACCGGGCGGCCGGACCGCTCTGGCGGGAGCCCGTCGTCATCGCCTGAGGACGCGCCCGCGGCCGGGTGCGGCGTGGTGGAGGCAGCCGCACCCGGCGTCGCGGCGCGGTCAGAGTTGGGCCAGGCTTCCCTCGTACATCTTGTCGATCTCCGCGGCGAAGTTGGCCTCCACGACGTTTCGCTTGATCTTCATCGAGGGGGTCAGCTCGCCGTTCTCGATGGTCAGCTCCCGGGGCAGGACGGTCACCTTCTTGATCGTCTCCCACCGGTTGAGCTTGGCGTTGAGCTGCTCGACGTACCCCTCGACCAGGGCGCGCACCTCGGGGGAGGCGACGATCTCGGCGTACGACCGGCCGGCCAGCGGCCCACCGGCGGCCCAGGCGGTGATGCCGTCGGGGTCCAGGCTGACCAGCATCGTGCAGTAGTTGCGGGCCTGGCCGATCACCACCGCCTGCGCGGTGTACGGGCACAGCGCCTTGAACATCCCCTCGATCGCCGAGGGGGCGATGTACTTGCCGCCGGACGTCTTGACCAGGTCCTTCTTCCGGTCGGTGATGGTGAGGTACCCGTCGGCGTCGAGTTCGCCGATGTCGCCGGTCCGGAAGAAGCCGTCCGGGGTGAACGCGGCCGCGGTCTCCTCGGGCAGGTTGTGGTAGCCGCGCATCACGGGCACCCCCCGGAGGAGGATCTCGCCGTCGGAGTCGATCCTGCACTCCAGGTCGCCGAGGGGCTGGCCGACGGTGCCGATCTTCAGGCGTCCCGGCCGGTTGACGAAGTTGCCGGCACTGGCCTCGGTGAGACCGTACCCCTCGGAGATCGGCAGGCCGGCGGCGGCGAAGAACGCGGCGATCTCCTTGCTCAGGGGCGCGGAGCCGGAGACCAGGATGCGGATCCGGCCACCCAGCCGGGCCTGGAGCTTGCTGAAGACCAACTTCCGGGCGATCGCGTAGCTGATCCGCAGCCCGACGGGTAGCGGTTGGCCCGCCTGTTCCAGGTCCACCCGGCGCCTGCCGGTGCGCACCGCCCAGGCGAAGATCTTCGCCTTCACGGCGCTGCTCTGGGCGTTGGTGACGGCGGCGTTGTAGACCTTCTCGAAGATCCGGGGCGCACCGCACATCAGGGTCGGGCGGACCACGCCGAGCAGGTCGACGAGCTTGTCCAGCCGACCGTCCACATAGGTGGGAACTCCGACGTGCACCACCCCGCAGAGCAGCGTCTTGCCGAACGAGTGCGACAGCGGAAGCCAGAGGTACTGCAGGTCGGTGGGCTGAAGGAGATCCACTTCCGCCTGGGCGACCGCCTCCCAGCACCATCCGGCGTGCAGCAGCTCGACACCCTTGGGCTGGCCCGTGGTGCCCGAGGTGTAGATCAGGGTGGCCAGGCGGTCCGGCGTGATCTCCCCGACGATCCTGTCGACGAGGTCGGGCTCGCGCTCCAACGCGAGCGTGCCCTGCACCTCGAGATCGGCGAGGGTGAGCTGCGGGGGAGTGGCCGCAGGATCGGGCTGGCCGTCGATGAGCACGACGTGGGTCACCGCGGGCAGGTCCGCCCCGGCGAGCTTGGCGGCCTGTGCGGGGTTCTCGGCGATCACGACCTTGGAGCCGGAGTCGGCGACGATGAAGGTGGTGCCCTCCGGGTCGGTCGTCGGGTAGACGGTGGTGGTCGCGCCGCCGGCACACATGATTCCCAGGTCGGCGATCACCCACTCGATCCGGGTGTTGGAGATGATCGCCACCCGGTCCTCGTGGTCGATGCCCAGCCCGCGCAGCCCGGCGGCGATCGCCTTCGCGCGCTGGGCGACCTGGCTCCAGGTGAGCCAGACCGGACCGGAGTCGTCCGGGGCGGGGTGGCCGAACGCGTCACGGTCGGGGGTGGCCGCGACACGTTGCAGGAACATGTCGGGGATGGACCGGTAGGGGACGTCGAGAGACATGACGGGGGCAGCCTCCGGATATCGTCGCGTGACGGGGGTCACGTTAAGTCGCGGTTACCGAAGGGTATTGGCTGTTTCTTCCGCTCGGCTAGTGCCGGTTCACGAACGACGCCGCACCATACCTCTGAGTGTATGGATGACTACGGAAAGTTGAGATTGGGTGGGAGTGGCGAGCCTGGATTCGTCCGGTACGTCACTAAGCTATCGGGACGCCCGCCGCGTGGCGGTTCGAGGCGTGGCGCGAGGCGGGCAGGACAGGCGCTGACCAGGACGAGAAAGGACCCCCACATGGACGAACCCGGTCGCGGCGAGGCGCCCGGACACGTCATCCACCTCCGGGTCACCGTACCCACGCTGGACGCCGCCACCGAACTGGCCGCGCTGTTGACCGAGTCGCTGGCGTTCCTGCCGGAACTCGACGCCGGCGAGGTCACCGTCTCCGCCGAGGACGCGCAGCACGAACGCCACCGGGTCTTCTGCGACCGGCTGCTCGCCGGCGGCGGCCGGTGTGGGGAACGCGAGGGACACGCCGGGCCCTGCACGGCGGGCGCCCGCCACGGCAGCGCGGGAAGGCGGCGCGGCGTCACCGCGGCCTCGCCCGTCCCGGTGCGGCCCCGGTCCGACGCGCCACTGTGGGCACGGCTGTAGCCCGCGGCCGACCGCTCACACCCGTCTGCCGGCCCGGGGCGACATCCCGGTCCCCGGCGAGGTCGACGTCCGGGGTGGCTCCGGCCCCCGCGGGATGGCCTCGGCGCTCAGCGGGGTGGCTCCTGGGCGAGGACCGAGGGCACCCGGTCCGGGGCGAGTAGCCGCAGCAGGCCGTAGCCGATACCGGCCAGTCCGGTGAGCAGGCCGGGCAGCCCGATGTCGCGGTGTAGCCCGCAGTGCCAACCCGTCCGGTCGGCCGCGTCCAGTGTCGTCGCGGCCTGGCGCCGGACGCGCTCCCGCAGGAGCGGGTCGCCGGTTCGGTCGGCGGCCAGTTGCAGGAAGTCCAGACTGCCCAGGTCGCCGTGGCAGAGCGAGTGGCCGTTGCCGAAGCCCTCCCGGAGGGTGTCGGCGATCGCCACGGACAGCTCCTCCGACGGCTCGACCCGGGACCCCACCACGCCGGGCGAGGCGACGGCCCACAGCCGCGACATCCCCACCCCCGGCGAACCGTGGCACCAGGCGACCGGGCGGCGGGCGCGCTCCGGGCCGTCGTCGTCGAACTCCACCGCGACCTCGCCAACCCGCGCGTGGTCGCGGATGTCGCGCCAGTACCCACCACCGGGGTCGAAGAGGTCCCGCTCGTAGTCGAAGCCGCGCGCCGCGGCCATCCGGTAGGTGTCGTCCCCGAGCAGCTCGGCGGCGGCGAGGAGAGCCGCGGCGACGCCGGACGTGCCGTGGCCGAAGCCCGCCAGCGGCCGGTCGGCGAGGCCGGTGGCGACCAGCTCCGCCGGCAGCCAGCTTGCCCCCGACCCGTACCCGCGCTGGGCCGCCACCAGGTGGTCGGCGGCTGTCCTGACCAGGTCCAGCAGCCTCCCGGACGGCCCGGCGTGATGCCGCGCGACCAGGCCGAACAGCGCACCGGCCGTGCCCTCCATCACCTCGTACTGGGTGTCGCCGGGCAGCAGCGCCCCCAGGTCCTCGGCGAGGTCGGCCGCCTCGGCGAGGAGACGGTCGTCGGCCCACAGGGCGCCGAGGTGGCTCAGGGCGTAGACCGCTCCCCCCAGCCCGCACAGGCCGACCACCCGGCCGAGCAGGCCCCGACGCACCTGGGCGACGGCGGTCCGGACGGTGTCCCGGGCCAGGCGCCGGGCGGTCCGGTCCCCGGTGAGGTCGGCGTGGCGGGCGAGAAAGAGCGCGATGCCCAGCAGCCCGTCGTGCAGGCCCGGCCCGAGCACCCCGACGGCGCAGGTGCGGTGGAAACCGAACTGCGCCCCGATCCACGCCGCGCCCCCGTCGTCCCGGACGGCGAGCGCGGCCAGCTGGTCGGCGATCCCGCTGGCGGCGTCGGCGATCCGGGCGTCCGGCGCGGGTGTCGCGGCCGGCTCCGTCGGGTACCGGTGAAACAGGAAGCGCTGCTGGCGCCGGATCCCGTTCACCGCCAGGCAGGCCCGGATCAGCCAGGTCTGCCGTGCCAGGTCCGCCGGGCCGAGCCGGGCGAGGATGTCCCGGGCGATCCGCAGGCCCGGCACCACCGTGAGGTCCGGTATCGCCACCCCACGGCTGTCCCGCACCGGACCGCCGGCCGCCCCGGTCCGGAACACCGGGACGTCCCCCTGCCACAGATCCCGGCGCTCCGCCTCGATGACCGCCGCCAGGCCCGGCCGCCGCGCGGCCTCGCTCCACAGCCGGTCGAGGTGCCGCTCCCGGTCCAGCCCGTCGACCAGCAGGCTGGGGTGGAAGGACGCGCTGAGCAGCACGGCGTACGTCATGGTGTCCCGGACCAGGACGCGGACCTCGTCCGAGGCGAAGGCGGCCAGCGGCCCGTCCGGCGCGGCGAGTTCGTCCCGGTGCTCGGCCAGCAGGTGGTAGACCTCGGTGAAGCCGCGTACGACCTGCTCCACCTGTTCCCTGGGCCGGACCAGGCCCACGTCGGCGCCGGTCGGGCTGTCCGCGTCCCGGGACGGGCCGTCCGCGGGCGCCACCTCGTCCGGGTACGCCAACTCGATGCGCATCCGGTCGGTTCCCGACGCGACCACGGTGGGCAGCCGTACCACCGCCCGGTGCGGTCGGGTCGCCTCGGGGCCGGCCATGCCGGCCCGGGTCCCGCCCCACGGGGCGGGGCGCGTCGGCAGCAGCCCGGCGTGCAACACCGAGCCGGAGGCCAGGTCGGCGGCCAGCCGTTCCGCCCCCGACTCCCCGGCCGGGCGCAGCGACGGCAGCTCGGGCTGCAGGAGCGTCTCCAGGTCCACCAACACCGGCTGGTCGCCGGCCTGAACCAGGTTCTCGGCGTGGAAGTCGCCGGCGTGCAGCAGGTACAGCAGGGCCAGCAGGGCACCCTGGCGCCGGTGGAAGCGGCGGGCCGCCTCGGGGTCGGCCGGCGGGGCCGACTCGACGTACTCCATCCAGCCGTAGGAACCCCGGTCCAGGCAGCGCAGCACCCGCAGGCGCGGGCCCGACGTGCGCGCGTTGACCCAGGCCAGCAGGTCCTGGAAGTGGCGGTCGACGGCCGACGGACGGGGTTTGTACACCACCGGCGGCCCGGACGCGAAGCGCACCATCGCCACCGTCCGCGCCCCGCGGTGGGGGTCGCCGAGCCCGGTGACGACGTCGACGACGCCGCCCGGGTCGCGGTCCGGGGAGAAGGTCCGGACCAGGTCCGGCAGGTCGGCGGCGAGCCGGGTCACCAACTCGACCGCCTGGTGTACCCAGGCCCGCCCGGTCACCGCCAGCTGGCGGGCCAGCACCGGGTACCGGATCAGCAGCCGGTACCGTTCCCGTGGATCCCGCAGTCGCCGCTGGAACGAGGCGAACCGCTCCTCGGGGGTCCGCCCCGCGAGCCGACCCGCCGCGCGGTCGGCGGCCAGCTCCAGCAGGCAGGTCCGCTGCACCATGGCGTTCAGCCGGGGGCGCAGCCCGCGCAGCAGCAGTTCGGTGAGACGTCCGGCGGGCGGCAGCCGGTCGCACGCGATGGTGTCGAGGTGGGCGTGAAGGCGCCGGCGCGCCCAGGTCACCAGTGGTTCGGCCAGGGCCACGAACGGCAGCTCCTGGTCGGGCCGCCGGTCGCCGTCGCCGCCGTCCCGACCGGGCGCGACATCCGGGGCGGGATCGGGTCCGCCTCCGGCCTCCGGCGGGCGATCCTGCTGGCGTTCGCCGTCCGGCGTGCCCGACCCCGGTACGCCGTAGGCGGCGAGCAGGTCGGCGGCCCAGTCCGGCTCGGGGCCGCCGTCCGCGGCGAGTACGGCCAGCATCCCGGCCTCGTCCAGCCCGGCCGCGGCGAGCCGACGGCGCCACAGCTCCGATCCGTCGAGCGCGCCGCCTTGCCGGCCGGCCGTACCGCCCGGCACGGTCGACCCCGTGCCCGCGCCGGCACGCCCGGCGGCGGCGCCGTCCGGGCTGCCCCGCCCGAACGGCGCCGCCTGACGCCAACGTTCCCACCGTTCGCGGGCCCGGTCGAGCCGGTCGCCGTCCGGCCGGGCGTCGCGGTACGCGTGGCGCTCGGCCAGCGGAGCGGCGTGTCGGAAGGCGCGGACGGCGTCGGTGGTGCCGTCGCGCACCGGGGGCGCGCCGGACGTCGGCATGACGGCGGTGGCCTAGAAGCAGCAGATGCGGACGGCGGAGAGGAAGGTGAACACCGCCTCGGTCGACTGCAGTTCCAGCGACTCCTCCAGCTCCCGCAGCTCCGCCTCCAGGTCACCCGCCGGGTGGTCCAGGGCGTGGTCCAGCTCCAGCACTGCCGTGTCACTCATCTGGGTGTCCCTCCTTGTCGGTGCCTCCGCCCCGGGCGGGGAACCCCGCCCGGGGGCAACTGATCAAATCTCAGTACGGATCTGGCGGAAGTTCAATCCATCACTGCGACCGACGCCGATGCGTCAACCGTCGCGCACCCGGGGCCGCCCCGCCCGGGGGCGACCCGGCCCCGGCCGACACCGCCCGGATCGACGCCGGGCGGCCTCCACCGCCCGGCCCGCGCCCGTCGTGCCCGCGCCGCGCCGTCGGCGCGGCCCGTCGTGTCGTCGGTGCGGCTCGTGCTCAGTGGTAGCGGCTGGCGTTCAGCGACCAGTCGTAGCTGCCCCGGATCCAGCAGCGGCGGGCGGTGACGAACCCGATCGTCTCGGCGTCCGCGTCCACCAGCAGTTCCGCCTCCACCCGTAGGTACGTCTGGAGCGTGGTGTTGAACCACTCGGCCGCCTCGACGAGCCCGGACCGCTCCGGTCGGCCCGTCGCCCGGGCCAGGACCACGACGAGGTTGTGCCCGTCGCCGCCCTGTCGGCTCTCCTTGTCGTAGGAGAAGATGTCGTTGGACCAGCAGACCAGGTCGGTGGCGAGATTGTCCAGGACGGAGATCTGCGGGGCGGTCCGACGCGCCGCCTCGCCCGTGGTGCCGTGCGCCAGGTCGGTCAGCGTGAGGCTCGGCCGGACACCCCCGGTGTGCCGCCGCATCTGCAGATACTCGGCCAGCTGCGGAACCCGCGCCCGTTCCCGGTTGGCCGCCTCCCAGAGCAGGGCGAGCAGGTAGTCGCGCATCTGGTTGGCGAACCGGAGCAGCAGGTGTGGGCGGTCCTGCGCGCGTAACCGCCGGCACAGGTCGTGCAGGGCGGCCGCGGTGGGTCCGGAGCCGACGGCCGACTCCGACGACGCCGGCGCACCCAGCAGGTCCAGGACGTCCAGCAGCCGCCCGACGACCGGGGCGAGCCGGGCCGGGTCGTGCCCCAGGCCGTCGTCGTCGCAACTGTCGTCGAAGGCGAACAGCCAGGTGATGAGGTCGGCGAGGAGGCGCAGGTGCTCCGGCCGGGCGTCCGGGCAGGCGCGTCCGGCCAACTCGGCCGCGTTGGCCCGGGTCAGCCGGCGCAGGCCGTCGTCGGTGGACACCAGGCCGAAGTCGGCGGCCCAGCGCAGGGCCTGGTCACGGATCTCCCCGACGTGGTCGTTGACCCGGGCCGGGAAGGGTGGGTTGGTCAGCGTGGTCTCGGCGAAGGTACGCATCCTGCTCCTGTCGGGTGCACCGGTGTCCGGGTCAGATTCCGAGCCTCATGGTCTGCAGCCGCTCGGTGAGCGCGGTGGGGCCCCGCAGCCGTACCCGGGCGACGCGCTGCCGGCCGAACAGGAACATCACCAGCTCGGCCGGTGGACCGACCAGCCGGACCTGTGGCCCGCCCGTACCGACCGCGACCTCGCCGTGGTGCGGTGCCTGCACCAGGAGCGCGGCCGGGAACCGGCGCAGCGACCTCCGGGCCAGGCCGGGGACCCGTTTCCAGAGCGCCGCCTGCTGGGCCTCCGGAAGCTGCCGCGGGTGCCAGCCGGTCTCGGCCCGGCGGACGTCCTCGTGGTGGATGAAGAACTCGGCGAGGTTGGCCAGCTCGTCGACCAGCGGCAGGCTCAGCGGTCCCCATCGCGGCCGCCTCCGGACCAGCTCGACCAGCGCCGGGTACGGCCGGGCCGCCGCCGCCAGCCGTACCCGTTCGGTGTGTCCGGCCAGCGGCCGGAGCAGGAGTCCCGGCACGGTGTCCGGCCGGCGCTCGCGCACCACCAGGTGGGCGGCGAGGTCACGGGTGGTCCAGCCGGGGATTGTGGTCGGTGCGTCCGGACCACGGACGGTGAGAAGATCGGCCAGGGCGTGACGCTCCGAGTCCGCATACCGAGACATGTGTCGATCCTAGGCGTAGTCCCGCGTCGTGTGTGGTGAGCACGTGACGGCGGACACACGTCCCGCCGGGCCGTGCCGGTGAACCTGTCGGTTCGCCGTCGCGGCGCCGGATCGGTAAGGATGATCGGAGCTACGGACACTTACGGCGGGGGATGACGGTGGCGGGCAGGACGAGCCGCGACGTGCTGATCAGAGGAATCCGGATCCTCGGCTACGCCATCCGGGACGAGCCGTGGGTCTTCACCGTCGCGGTCGCCGGCAGCGTCCTCTACAGCCTGCTCATCGTCGCCAGCGCGTACGTCGTCGGCGCCGTCGTCGGCACCGTGGTGGTGCCGGCGTTCGAACGGGGCGAGGCCGAGCTCGGCACGGTGCTGCTCGGCGCCGGCGCGCTGCTGGCGGTGAGCCTCGGTCGGGTACTGGGCATGGTCGGCCGGCGGATCGGCGCCGGCTACATGCAGTACCGCCTCCAGGCGCGCTACCGTCGCCGCGTCACCCGCCGGTACCTGGAACTGCCGCTCGCCTGGCACCACCGGCACGCCACCGGTGCCCTGCTCTCCCACGCCAACTCCGACGTCGAGGCGGCCTGGTTCCCCATCGCGCCGCTGCCGTTCGCCGTCGGCACGCTGGTGATGCTGGCCGCCGCGCTGGTGTCGCTCGTCGTCACCGACTGGGTTCTCGCCCTGGTCGGGATCGCGGTCTTCCCCGCGCTGTTCACCCTGAACGTCGTCTACTCCCGGCGGATGGCCCCCCGCCAGGCCCGCGCCCAGCAGATGCGGGCGCAGGTCAGCGCCATCGCCCACGAGAGCTTCGACGGCGCGCTGGTGGTCAAGACCATGGGGCAGGAGGCCCGGGAGACCGCCCGGTTCGCCGCCCAGGCGGGCGAGTTGCGCGACGCACTCATCGCCGTCGGCCGGCTGCGCGGGCTCTTCGACCCGATGCTGGAGACCCTGCCCGGTCTCGGCACCCTGGCCGTGCTCGTCGTCGGCGCGGTCCGGCTGGGTCAGGGCGCGGTCGGCATCACCGAGCTGGTCGGTGTCGCGTTCCTCTTCACCGTGCTGGCCTTCCCGGTACGGGCGATCGGGTGGGTCCTCGCCGAGCTGCCGCGCAGCGTCGCCGGCTGGGACCGGTTGCAGACCGTGCTCACCGCCAGCGGCGAGATGCCGTACGGGGAGGTGACGCTGGACGCGGACCCGGGACGCCCCGCCACCCTGGTCTTCGACCGCGTCAGCTTCAGCTACCCGGCGGGCACCCAGCCGGCCCCGGCCACGGCGTCGGGTGATCCGGCTCCGCCGACCGCCGAACCCGCCGCACCCGTTCCCGCGCCGGCCCCGCCGGAGGCGGTCGCGACCGGTGCCCCGGAGCCCGTCGGCACGCCCGTGCTGCACGAGGTGTCGTTCACCGTCCCCGCCGGCCGCACGGTCGCGCTGGTCGGCCCCACCGGTTCCGGCAAGTCGACGATCGCCTCCCTCGCGGTCCGGCTGGTCGACCCCGACGCCGGGACGGTGACCCTGGACGGGGTCGACCTGCGGTCGCTGACCGCCGACTCCCTCGCCACCGCCACCGCGCTGGTACCGCAGGTGCCGTTCGTCTTCGACGACACCATCCGGGAGAACGTCACCCTCGGTCGGCCCGGCATCACCGACGACGACGTCTGGGCCGCGCTGCGGCTCGCCGAGGCCGACGGCTTCGTCGCGGCGCTGCCCGACGGGCTGGACACCGTGGTGGGGGAGCGGGGCGCGGCGCTGTCGGGCGGCCAGCGCCAGCGGCTCACCCTGGCCCGCGCGCTCGCCGGCCGGCCCCGGCTGCTCGTGCTCGACGACGCGACCAGCGCGGTCGACCCGAGGGTGGAGGCGGCGATCCTCGCCGGGCTCCGCGGCGGCCGGGCCTCCCACGACGCACCCGTCGCGGCCACCGGCGACGGGCGGGCGCCGGCCGCGTCGACACCGCACGGCCCGGCGGCGCCCACCTCGATCCTGGTCGTGGCGTACCGGCGGGCGACCATCGCGCTGGCCGACGAGGTGGTCTACGTCGAGCACGGCCGGGTGGTCGGGCGGGGCACCCACCACACCCTGCTGGAGACCACGCCCGGGTACGCCGCCCTGGTCACCGCGTACGAGCGGGCCGAGGCGGAACGGCAGCGGGAACGGGACGCCGAGCGCAGCGAGGTGGGGGCGTGAGGTGGACGGACCGGCCGCGGCGGCGGCAGCGCGTACGGCGTCGACGGGCGCGGCGAGGGGGGCGAGCATGACCACGACGGCATCCCGCGCGACGGCCGCGGCCAGCCCACGGGAGAGCACCTGGCGGACGGTACGCCGGGGCCTGGCACTCTCCCCGGAGCTGCGGACCGGGCTCGCCGGCACCCTCGGGCTGGCCGTGGTGTCGATGGCGGGTCGAGCCGCGGTACCGGTCGCGATCCAGCAGGGTGTCGACCGCGGGCTGCGGGCACCCGGCGGCCCGAACCTGGACGTGGTGGCGGCGGTGGTGGCGACCACGGCGGCCGTCCTGGTGGTGACCACGCTCTGCGGCTACCTGATGATGCGCCGGCTGTTCACGGTCAGCGAGACCGCTCTGGCCAACGTGCGGGTCCGGGCCTTCCGACACGTGCACAACCTCTCCACGCTGCACCAGCAGGCGGAGCGGCGCGGGTCGCTGGTCTCCCGGGTGACCAGCGACGTCGACCAGATCACCCAGTTCCTGCAGTGGGGCGGCGTGATCCTGCTGATCAGCCTCGGCCAGGTGGTGGTCACCACCGTCGTCATGCTGGTCTACTCCTGGCAGCTCACCCTGGTGGTCTTCGCGGCCTTCGCGCCGGCCGTCGTGGTGATCCGGCTGTTCCAGAGGCGCCTCGCGGCCGCGTACGGCCTGGTCCGGCAGCGGCTGGGCGCCATGCTCGCCGCGATCTCCGAGAGCGTGGTCGGCGCGCCGGTGATCCGGGCGTACGGCGTGGCCGGCCGGACCGCCGCACGGCTGGACCGGACCATCGACGAGCAGCGCCGTGCCCAGCAGAGGGCGATCCGGATCAGCGTCACCAGCTTCTCGACCGGTGAGATCGCCGCCGGTCTGGCGTTGGCCGGGGTCGTGCTGCTCGGGGTCCGGCTGGGTGTCGGCGGGGCGATCGGCATCGGCGAGCTGACCGCCTTCCTCTTCCTGGTGACGCTGTTCATCCAGCCGGTGCAGATCGCCACCGAGGTGCTCAACGAGGCGCAGAACGCGGTCGCGGGCTGGCGGCGGGTCCTCGACGTCCTGGACGTGGTGCCGGACGTGGCGGACCCGGGCGAACAGGGGGTCGACCTGCCGCCGGGGCCGATCGACGTCCGCTTCGTCGACGTCTGCTACCGCTACCCCGACGGCCCGCCGGTGCTCGTCGACGTCTCCGTGGAGATCCCGGCCAAGAGCCGGGTGGCGGTGGTCGGCGAGACCGGCAGCGGCAAGACCACGTTCGCCAAGCTGCTCACCCGGCTGATGGATCCCACCGCCGGCCAGGTGCTGCTCTCCGGCGTACCACTGGACCGGGTGCGGTTCGCCTCGTTGCGCTCCCGGGTCGTGATGGTGCCGCAGGACGGCTTCCTCTTCGACACGACCGTGGCGGAGAACATCCGGTTCGCCCGTCCGGAGCTGACCGACGAGGAGCTGGAGCACGCGTTGGACGAGCTCGGCCTCGGTGACTGGGTGGCCGGCCTGCCGGCCGGACTGGCGACCCCGGTGGGGGAGCGCGGCGAGGCGCTCAGCGTCGGGGAGCGGCAGCTGGTCGCGCTGGCCCGGGCGTACGTCGCCGATCCGGACCTGCTGGTGTTGGACGAGGCGACCAGCGCGGTCGACCCGGCCACCGAGGTACGGCTGCAGCGCACCCTCGACGCGGTGACCCGGGGCCGGACCACGGTGACGATCGCGCACCGGCTCTCCACCGCCCAGGCGGCCGACGAGGTGATCGTGGTCGACAGGGGGCGTATCGTGCAGCGCGGCCCGCACGAGGAACTGGTCCGCGACGCCGACTCGGTCTACGGCCTGCTCTACGCCTCCTGGCTGGAGCAGACCCGGTGAGCGCGGCCCGGCCGGCGAGGGGGACGCGACCGGTCCTTCAGGTAAGCCCACCCCTGCCGGGGTGAGGCCAGGACCGCTTCGGGCCGGAGTGGATCCGGCCGGGGCACGGGGTTGTCCCGGCCACCCGGGGCGTCGACCGTGATCAGCGGCTGGTCACGGTCGGCGGGCGGGCGTGCCGGGCGCCGGCGTTCCGATCTCTCGGTCGCCGTGGCGGAGCACCTCATCGCTGGGGCAACGGGTTTCCGGCCGTCTGGTCGGTGGCCCCGGGGCCGTGTCCGGCCCCGGGGTGGTCGGCTCCGACGATGTCACCGGTCAGGTACCGCTGGATGGTGGGACCGATCAGCGCGACCACGAGCTCCGGCGGTGCCGAGGCGAGCGGCTCCAGCCGCAGGATGTAGCGGATCATCCCCACACCGACCAGCTGGGACGCGACCAGCGACGTCCGCAGCGGCGCCTGCGCCGGGTCGAGGCCGAGCAGGTTGGCCGCCCGGCGGAGGATCTGGGTGACCACGAACTCGCGCATCAGCCGCGCGCCCCACTCGTTGTTCACCGCCGAGCGCAGCAGCGCGACCCCGGCGGTGCCGGCGGGCGAGTCCCAGATCCTCAGGAAGAGTGCGAGCAACCGTTCCCCGGCGTGCTCGACGCCGTCGGCGGTGATCTGCGGCAGCAGTTCCCGTGGGTCGAACGGGATGTCGACGGTGGCCCGGAAGAGCTGCTCCTTGGTGCCGAAGTAGTGGTGGACCAGCGCCGGGTCGACGCCGGCGCGGGCGGCGATGGCACGGATCGAGGCACCGTCGAACCCGTGTTCGGCGAAGGTGTCCCGGGCGGCGGCGAGGATCGCCTCCCGGGTGCCGGGATTGCCGGGTCGCCGTCCGCTTCGTCGTGCCATCGCCGTCCTCGTGCTCAGGTTTCCTCCGCTCCGGTGCTCACCCGGTGCGGCGTCGCAGCGTGGCCGCGCCGAGGACCAGGGCGACGACGATCGTCCCTCCGACCACGGCCAGGTCACGCCACATCGTCCCGGTCGGCTCGGCGTGCCGGCCGACCTCCTGCAGGGCCTCGACCGCGTACGACAGCGGCAGCACGTCGCTGACCGCGCCCAGCCAACCGGCCATCTGGTCCCGGCGGACGAACAGGCCACAGAGCAGGATCTGCGGCGCCACCACGACCGGCATGAACTGTACGGCCTGGAACTCGGTTCGCGCGAAGGCGCTGCAGAGCAGGCCGAGCGCGACGCCCAGGACGGCGTCGACCACCGAGATCAACACCACCAGGCCGGGGCTGCCGGCGGTGTCCAGGTCGAACAGCCAGTAGGCGACGCCGGCGGCCAGGCCTGCCTGGACCGTGGCGGCCAACCCGAACGCCAGGCCGTACCCGAAGAGCAGGTCCAGCTTGCCGAGCGGGGTGGTGAGCAGCCGTTCGAGCGTACCGGTGGTGCGTTCCCGCAGCATCGCGATGCTGGTGACCAGGAACATCACGATGAACGGGAAGACGCCGAGCATGACCAGGGCGATCCGGTCGAAGGCCGAGGGTTGCCCCGGTGCGGTGGGCTGGTCGGCGTACATGTGGTACAGCAGCGTGAGCAGCGCCGTCGGGACCACCGCCAGCAGGGCGATCGTCCGCCGGTCGTGCCGGAGCTGCCGGAGGATGCGGCCGGTGGTGGCGGCGAGGATGGTCGGGTTCACCGGGCACCCCCCTCGGCCGACACCGGCGTCGTCGCCCGCGCCCTGACGAGGTTGAGGAACGCCGCCTCGACGTCGTCGGTGCCGGCGGCGGCCCGGATCCCCGCGAGCGTGTCGTCGGCGATCAGCCGGCCCTCGCGGATCAGCAGCAGCCGGTCACACCGGGCCGCCTCGTCCATCACGTGGCTGGAGACGACCAGGGTGCAGCCGTCGGCGGCCATCGCGCGGAACATCTCCCACAGCTCGTTGCGCAGCACCGGGTCCTGCCCGACCGTGGGCTCGTCGAGGATCAGCAGTTCCGGCCGGCCGATGAGGGCGCAGGCCAGCGAGGCCCGGCTGCGTTGGCCGCCGGAGAGCGTGCCGACCAGTTGCCCGGCCGCGTCGGCGAGCCCGACGGCGCCGAGGACCCGGTCCGCCTCGGCCGCGCCGAGGCCGTGGAGCCGGGCGAAGTAGCGGGCGTTCTCCCGCACCGTCAGGTCGGCGTAGACGCTGGGCGCCTGGGTCAGGTAGCCGACCCGGCGCCGCAGCCGGGGCGACCCCGCCGGCTCGCCCAGCACGGTCACCGAGCCGCCGGCCACCACCTGGACGCCGACCACGGCCCGCAACAGGGTCGTCTTGCCGCTGCCGCTCGGGCCGAGCAGACCGGTGATGCTGCCACGGGGGATGGTGCAGCTGATTCCGTGCAGGACCGGTCGCCGACCCCGGGCGACGACGAGGTCGCGGACCTCGACCGCGGTCTCCATGGATCCTCCCGGGGGAAACTCATCGTGCGTTGAAATCAACGCTAGATGAATTCTTGCCCCGGAGCAATCCGGGCCGTCGTCCGGGATCCGTGGCGTGCCGGTCCCCGGCCGAGCCGCCGGAGAATCGGCACCGGCGTCGTCCCACGCGCGCGTTCCGTGCCCCGGCGTCCGTTTCGCCTTGACTTCGAGTGCACTCAAACTGCAAGGCTGGGACCGTGACAGATCCTGCTGACGGGGTGACGCTGACGATCAGCGAGGCCGCGGCGGCGGTCGGGCTCACCGCGTACACCCTCCGCTGGTACGAGCAGGAGGGCCTGGTCGCGCCGGTGGGCCGCGACTCCGCGGGGCGGCGGCGCTACACCCGGGACGACCTGAACCGGCTGGTTCTGCTCAACCGGCTGCGCCGGACCGGGATGCCGGTGCGCGACATGCGGCGGTACACCGAGCAGCTTCGGCTCGGCGACCAGACCGTGCGCGCCCGCCGGGAACTGCTGGAGGCGCACCGGGCCAGGGTCCTGGGAAAGATCGCTCAGCTGAAGGAGGACCTGAGCGTGCTCAACGACAAGATCGAGATGTACGACCGGCTTGAGCGGGAGCTGGCGGCGCGGTCGACGGAGGAGGTGCCGGCATGAAGACGCGGAAGCTGGGCGCGAACGGGCCGGAGATCTCCGCCATCGGCCTGGGCTGCATGGGCATGAGCATGGCGTACGGCACCCGGGACGACGCCGAGTCGACCCGCACCCTGCACCGGGCGCTGGACCTGGGCGTCAACCACCTGGACACCTCCGACTTCTACGGGTGGGGACACAACGAGGAGCTGCTCGGTCCGGTGGTGCGCCAGCGTCGGGACGAGGTGTTCCTGGCCACGAAGTTCGGCATCCGGTCCGCCGGCGACGGCACCACCGACGTCTACGCGGACAGCAGCGCGGACTGGGCCCGTCGGGCCTGCGACGCCTCGCTGGCCCGGCTCGGCATCGACACCATCGACCTCTACTACCTGCACCGGCGCAATCCCGAGGTTCCCATCGAGGAGACGGTCGGGGCGATGGCCGAGCTGGTCGCCGCCGGCAAGGTGCGGTACATCGGGCTCTCCGAGGTCAGCCCGGCCACCCTGCGGGCGGCGCACGCGGTGCACCCGATCGCGGCGGTGCAGATGGAGTACTCGCTGTTCACCCGGTTCGTCGAGGACGAGATGCTGCCCACCTGCCGGGAGCTGGGCGTGGCGCTGGTCGCGTACTCGCCGGTCGGTCGAGGGCTGCTCACCGGCACGACCGACTGGGCCAAACAGCTCGGTCAGAACGACTTCCGCGCCTTTGCGCCCCGGTTCAGCCCGCAGAACCTCCCGAACAACCTCGCGCTGGCCGACCGCGTCCGCGAGGTCGCCGCCGAGATCGGCGTCACCCCGGCGCAGGCCGCACTGGCCTGGCTGCTTGCCCAGGGTGACGACATCCTGCCCATCCCCGGCACCAAGCGGGTCCGCTATCTGGAGGAGAACGTGGCCGCCGCCGACATCGAGCTCACTCCCGAGCAGGTGGCCCGGATCACCGAGGCGATCCCGCCGGAGAAGGTCGTCGGTGAACGGTACCCCGAGTACGCAATGCGACTTATAGGACACTGAGCTGTGAAACGCCCAGCCGGCGCGCGAACGGACGTTGCGCCATGATCAGAGCTGGGGCACGATGGCGCCGTGGGTCACGGTCCGTCACTGCAGCGCGGGTTTCTCGACGACTGGACGGACCGGCTGCGCCGGCTGCCCGGTCCGCCCGTCGTCGGGATCCTGCTGCGGGGCAGCCACGCCCGCGGCGCGGCGACGCCGTACAGCGACGTGGACATCGACGTGCTGGTCAGCGGGGGACCGTACGTCGCGCACCCGGCCTTCTTCGCCGAGACCGGTGACCGGCTGACCCACCTGTCGGTCGCGGTACGTGACGTCCGGTCCTGGCTCGACCGGCTCGACCAGCCCGCCGAATGGTCGTTCGGCCTGCCGGTCGTCGCGCCGGTGCGGTTACTGTGGGCAAGCGAAGAATGGCGGTCGTCGATCGAGCTGACCGAGATCCGGCAACGCCCGGGCCAGCCGGCGCTGGAGGAGCTCGTCGCGAGCCTCGGCAAGGTGAGCGCGGCCTGTGCGGCCGACGACGAGTTCGGCGCGCGGTTCGCCGCCGCCGAGCTGGCCCGGCGCTGCCCGTCGGTGGTCCGGCTCGCCAACCCGGCGGTCACCGTCGCCAGCCGTCGCGTCGCGCTCACCGCCGCGCTCGACCTGCCGGTCGCGCCCGCCGGCTACCGCGCCGACATGGTGACCTGTCTCGGGCTGCGGACCGAGAGCCTGCCGCGGCTGCACGCCGCCGCCGGCCGGCTCGTCGCCGGTGCGGTCGAGCTGGCGCGCCCGTACGCGGACGCACTCGCCCCGGTGATCGGCCAGGAGCTGGCCGACGCGCTCCGGGACGGCCGGCTGCGCCGCTACGTCGACCAGCTCGCCCGGCCACCGTGGTCCGCCGCCCCGAACCGGTCGCCGGTCGCGGCGCCGACCCCCGCCCCGGCCGGGACCGGGTGGACGGTACCGGCACCCCGTACGGAACAATCGGGAACCGTGCCCGTACCCGAGTCTTCCCCGGCGGCCCCGGCGGCCGCCCCCGAGCCGGCGTCGCACGGCCCCGCGCGACCCTCGGCCCTCGACCCCGCGATCGCGGCCCGACTGCGCCGCAACCCGGACGGTCTGGTCACCGCGGTGGTCCGCGACCACGACTCGGGCGAGGTGCTGATGGTCGCGTGGATGGACGACGAGGCGCTGCACCGCACCCTCACCACCGGCCGGGCCACCTACTGGTCGCGCAGCCGACGGGAGTACTGGGTCAAGGGCGAGACCTCCGGCCACCACCAGTACGTGCGCTCCGTCGCCCTGGACTGTGACGGCGACGCCGTGCTGGTCAGCGTCGACCAGGTGGGGGCGGCCTGCCACACCGGCAGCCGGACGTGCTTCTCCGACGAACTACCGGTCACCGCCGTCGGGGCGCCGCGCGCCGGCGCGGCGACCGAGCCGGGGGCGGTGACCCGATGACCACCGGTGCGGTGAGCCCGGACGAGGCGACCTTCTGCGAACTGGCCCGGACCCGCCGGGTGGTGCCGGTGATCCGGCGCCTGCTCGCCGACGGGGAGACGCCGGTCGGCGTCTACCGCAAACTGGCCGGCGGCCCCGGCACGTTCCTGCTGGAGTCGGCCGAGCAGGGCGCGCAGGCGGGAGGGGTCTCCTGGTCGCGGTACTCCTTCGTCGGGGTGCGCAGCGGCGCCACGCTCGTGGAGCGGGACGGCCGGGCGCACTGGCTCGGCACCCCGCCGGAGGGTGTCCCGACCGACGGCGACCCGATGGCGGTGCTGCGGGCGACGGTGGCGGCACTCACCAGCCCCGTGGGCCCGGACCACGACCAGCTACCCCCGCTGACCGGTGGCATGGTCGGCTACCTCAGCTACGACGTGGTGCGGCGCATCGAACGGCTGCCGGAGCTGACCGAGAACGACCTGTGCCTGCCCGAGCTGGGCATGATGCTCGCCACCGACCTGGTGGTGCTGGACCACTTCGACGGCACGGCGATCCTGGTCGCGAACGCCGTCCTGCCGCCGCCCGGCGCCGAGTCGGCCGACCCGGCGGCCGCGCCGCGGCGGGACGCCCAGGTGCGCGCCGCCTACCACCAGGCGGTCGGCCGGCTGGACGCGATGACCACGGCCCTCTCCCGGCCGATCCCGCCGATGATCTCCACCATCGACCGGCCGGCGGTGCCCGACGTCGTCAGCCGGACCCCGGAGGGGGCGTACCAGAAGGCGGTCGAGACGGCCAAGGAGGCGATCCGGGCCGGAGAGTGCTTCCAGATCGTCCTGGCCCAGCGTTTCGAACGGCAGACCGACGCCGACCCGCTGGACGTCTACCGGGTGCTGCGCGCCACCAACCCGAGCCCGTACATGTACCTGCTGCGCTTCGACGACTTCGACATCGTCGGCTCCTCCCCGGAGGCGCACCTCAAGGTCACGATCGGCGCCGACGGGCAGCGGCGGGCGATGCTGCACCCGATCGCGGGCACCCGCCCCCGCGGCACGGGCCCGGCCGAGGACGCCCGGCTCGCCGCCGAGCTGATCAGCGACCCGAAGGAGCGCTCCGAGCACGTCATGCTCGTCGACCTCGGCCGCAACGATCTCGGCCGGGTCTGCCGGCCGGGGACGGTCGAGGTGCCGGAGTTCGCCGCGATCGAGCGCTACAGCCACGTCATGCACATCGTCTCCACCGTGGTCGGGACGCTGCGCGACGACCGCACCGCCTTCGACGCGCTCACCGCCACCTTCCCGGCCGGTACGCTGTCCGGCGCCCCGAAGGTACGGGCGATGGAGATCATCGAGGAGCTGGAGCCGACCCGGCGCGGCCTGTACGGCGGGACGGTCGGCTACTTCGGCTTCGCCGGGAACCTGGACATGGCGATCGCCATCCGGACCGCGCTGCTGCGCGGCGGGCGGGCGTACGTGCAGGCCGGGGCCGGAATCGTCGCCGACTCCGACCCGGCCGCCGAGGACCAGGAGACCCGCAACAAGGCCGCCGCCGTGCTGGCCGCGATCGCGGCGGCCGAGACGCTGCGGCCGGCCCGGTGAGCGCGCCGGAGGGGCCGGTGACCCCGACCGCCACCCGGGGCGGCGGTGGCACGGCCCGAGCCCGCCGGCGCGCGTTCGGGTACACCGTGCTGCTCTGCCTGCTCGGCACCGGACTGGCGGCCTTCGCCGCGACCCGGACCTGGGCGGTCGAGCTGACCATCCGGCCGGCTCCGCTACCCGCCACCCGGGTGACGCGCACCGGCGGTGACCTGCTGCCCTGGCTGCCGGCGCTGGCCCTGGTCGGGCTGGCCGCCGCCGGCGCGGTGCTCGCCACCCGGGGCGTGGTGCGCCGGCTCGTCGGCGTGCTGCTGACCCTGCTCGGTCTCGGGGTGGCGGCCGGTGCGGCGTACGGCGGGTTCGTGACCGCCCGGGGTGAGGTGTCGGTCGGCTGGCCGGTGCTGTGCGCGCTCGGTGGTGTGGGGGCCGCCGTGGCCGGGGCCGTCACCGCCGTGCGGGGCGCGACGTGGCCGGTGATGGGAGCCCGCTACGAACGGGGCGGGTCGACCGCGACCGGCGTGCCGGCCCGGGGCGGCGTCGGGGACACGGCGGCGGTCTGGGACGCCCTCGACCGGGGCGAGGATCCCACGGTCGACTGACCCGCCGCCCGCGGGGCCGGGGTGGGCCGTGTGCGGTGCCGCTCAGCCGACCGGCTGCCGCCGGACGGCGCGGCCGTCGTCGGGCACCGGCCGCGCGGCGCGTCCCCCGGCCGGCTGCCGTACGGCCGTGCGGCGTCCCCCCGACGACGTCCGCGTGCCCTCGCCGGCCCGGGGCCGTACGGCGGCGCGGCCGTGGCGCCCGTCCGGTGGGACCGTGGTGGGACGCGGCCGGGCCGGCGGGGCGGCGACGAGCGCGGCCACCTGGGCCCGGATCTCGGCGCGCCGGTGTGCGCGGTCGCGGTCGGCGCAGATCGCCTCCCAGGCGTTGCCCCGCGCGGTCCGCATCCGGGCGTCGCCGACGACGGCCCGCCCCACACCGTGCACCACGGAGACGGCGACGGAGAGTACGGCCCGCGGAATGCTGCTCAGGTCGATGGTCGAGCCAGGCTTCGCAGTGCTCATGTCTTCCCCGCACGAAGGATCGGTCCGGCTGGCCCGCGGCTTCCGCGACCAGTGTGTCCGAGTCGATGGTGCCGGGAGGGTGTTTCCACCCTGTCACCCCCGGGTCAACGGTCCCGTCCCCGCCGACCGGGTCCGCCGCATCCATGCTCCCTCCGGCCGCGTCGCGCCGGGCCCACCGGCTTCATGGCGGAGTGTGATATTGCGCTCACCGGGGTCGGGCATTATGCCCCAGCCCATTTCGTGAACCACGCCATACCCCCGACAGTGTCCGCCCCGTGGCGACGCCTAGCATCGGCCCATGACACCCGGGGAGGGGGAGTCCGTTGGTGACTGCTGAGCATCCGCACGCGGGGAGGGACGACTCCGGTCCGGCCGCGCCCGCCAACGTCCTCGACGAGATCCTCGCGGGCGTCCGGGAGGACGTCGAACGTCGACAACAACAGGTTCCGCTGGAGCGAATCAAGCAGCTCGCGGCGGCCGCCCCACCGCCCCTGGACGCGTACGCGGCGCTACGCAAGCCGGGCGTCGGGGTGATCGCCGAGGTCAAGCGCTCGTCACCGTCGAAGGGACAGCTCGCCGAGATCGCCGACCCGGCGAAGCTGGCCAGCGACTACGCGGCCGGCGGGGCCCGCTGCATCAGCGTCCTGACCGAGGGCCGCTGGTTCGGCGGATCGCTGGAGGACCTGGCGGCGGTGCGGGCCGCGGTGAACGTCCCGATCCTCCGCAAGGACTTCGTCATCTCCAGCTACCAGGTCCACGAGGCACGGGCGTACGGCGCCGACCTCGTCCTGCTGATCGTCGCCGCGCTGGAACAGAAGGTCCTGGTCGGGCTCCTCGAACGCATCGAGTCGCTGGGCATGACCGCGCTCGTCGAGGTGCACGACGAGGAGGAGGCCGACCGGGCCCTGGAGGCCGGCGCCCAGGTCATCGGCGTCAACGCCCGGAACCTGCGCACCCTGGAGGTCGACCGGTCGGTCTTCGAGCGGATCGCCCCCGGGCTGCCGAACAACGTCGTCAAGGTCGCCGAGTCCGGCGTACGCGGCCCGCACGACCTGATCCGGTACGCCTCGGCCGGCGCCGACGCCGTACTGGTCGGTGAGGGGCTGGTGACCCAGAAGAGCCCACGGGAGGCGGTGGCCGAGCTGGTCAACGCCGGCAACCACCCCGCGACCCCCCGACCGGTGCGATGACCCCGAGGAGACCGGCATGACCGCGCCCTCGCTGACCCCAGGTGCCACCGCCCTGCCCGACGCCGCCGGGCACTTCGGCCGGTACGGCGGCCGCTTCGTTCCCGAGGCGCTGGTCGCCGCGCTCGACGAGCTCGACGAGGCGTACCGGGCGGCGCTGGCCGACCCGACCTTCCAGGCCGAGTTCGACCGGATGCTGCGCGAGTACGCCGGCACCCCGTCGCCGCTCTACCGGGCCGAGCGGCTCTCCGCCCAGGTCGGCGCCCGGATCCTGCTCAAGCGGGAGGACCTCAACCACACCGGGGCGCACAAGGTCCGCAACGTGCTCGGGCAGGCGCTGCTCACCAAGCGGATGGGCAAGCCCCGGGTGATCGCCGAGACCGGCGCGGGCCAGCACGGGGTGGCGAGCGCGACCGCGGCCGCGTACCTCGACCTGGAGTGCGTCGTCTACATGGGCGAGCTGGACACCCGACGCCAGGCGCTCAACGTGGCCCGGATGCGGATGCTCGGGGCGACCGTCGTCCCGGTGACCTCCGGCTCGCGCACCCTCAAGGACGCGATGAACGAGGCGATGCGGGACTGGGTGACCAACGTCGAACGCACCCACTACCTGATCGGCACGGTCGCCGGGCCGCACCCGTTCCCGGCGATGGTCCGCGAGTTCGTTCGGGGCATCGGCGTCGAGGCCCGCCAGCAGTGTCTGGAGCTGACCGGGGCGCTCCCGGACGCCGTCGCCGCCTGCGTCGGCGGCGGCTCCAACGCACTCGGCATCTTCCACGCCTTCGTCGACGACCCCGACGTCCGACTCTACGGCTTCGAGGCCGGCGGCGAGGGGATCGAGACCGGGCGGCACGCCTCCAGCATCACCGGTGGCTCGGCCGGTGTGCTGCACGGCACCCGGACGTACGTGCTGCAGGACGCCGACGGGCAGACCCGGGAGTCGCACTCGATCTCCGCCGGGCTGGACTACCCCGGGGTCGGGCCCGAGCACGCCTGGCTCAACGACATCGGCCGGGCCCGCTACGAGCCGGTCACCGACGCCGAGGCGATGGCGGCCTTCCAGCTCCTGTGCCGTACCGAGGGGATCATCCCGGCGATCGAGAGTGCCCACGCGCTCGCCGGCGCGCTGCGGATCGCCCCGGTGCTCGCCGCCGAGCTGGGACGCGAGCCCACGATCGTGGTCAACCTCTCCGGTCGGGGTGACAAGGACATGCACACCGCCGGCGTGTACTTCGGCCTCCTGGACGACGGGCGGGGGTGAGCGACGTGTCCGACCGCAGCATCGCGGTCGCCTTCGACAAGGCGCGGGCCGAGGGACGGGCCCTGCTGTTCGGCTGCATGCCGGCCGGCTTCCCGACCGTCGAGGGGAGCATCGCGGCGATGACCGCGATGGTCTCCGCCGGAGTCGACGTCATCGAGGTGGAGATCCCGTACTCCGACCCGGTGATGGACGGCCCGGTCATCCAGCGGGCCAGCGACATCGCGCTCGCCGGGGGCGTCCGGGTCGCCGACACGCTGCGGATCATCGAGGCGGTCGCCGCCACCGGCGCCCCGGTGGTCACCATGACCTACTGGAACCCGATCGAGCAGTACGGCGTGGACGCCTTCGCCCGCGACCTCGCCAACGCCGGCGGCACCGGTCTGATCACCCCGGACCTGATCCCGGAGGAGGCGGCCGAGTGGCTCGCCGCCTCCGACGCCCACGGCCTGGACCGCACGTTCCTGGTCGCCCCCTCCTCCACCGACGAGCGGCTGGCGATGACCACCGCCCACTGTCGGGGCTTCGTCTACGCCACCGCCCTGATGGGGGTCACCGGTGTCCGGGAGCGCACCTCGGACGCGGCGCCGATCCTGGTGGAGCGGGTCCGCAGGGTCACCGACCTGCCGGTCGGGGTCGGCCTGGGGGTGAGCACCGGGGCGCAGGCCACCGAGGTCGGCCGGTACGCCGACGCGGTGATCGTCGGCAGTGCGCTGATCCGCACCCTGCTGGACGCCCCCGACGAGGCGTCGGGGATGGCCGCCCTGCGGGCCGTCAGCGCCGAACTCGCCGAGGGCGTCCGGGCCGGCCGCGCCTGACGTACCCGACCCACCGCCGGGCCGCGACACCCACGACGGCGGCGGGGGGGTCGGCTGTCCGGGCAACCGCGGATCCGGTTCGCGTCACGGGACGAGTCGGACTCGGCTCACCAGGAGTCGCCAACCGGACCGGGGTGCCACCGGCGGGGGACACGACGGTAGCCTGTGCATCCGTGACCCTCGCCTCGCTGAGTCCTCAGGCGGCCCTGCCGAGTCCGGCCACCGCGGTGTGGCACCTCGGTCCGGTGCCGATCCGGGCGTACGCGCTCTGCATCGTCCTCGGCATCGTGGTCGCCGCCGCGGTGACGGAGCTGCGGCTGCGCCGCTGCGGCGTCGCCCCCTGGGCGGTGCTCGACATCGCGGTCTGGGCGGTGCCGTTCGGCATCGTCGGCGCCCGGATCTACCACGTGATCACCTCTCCCGGGAGCTACTTCGGCGAGGGGGGCGACCCGGTCCGCGCCCTGTTCATCTGGGAGGGCGGGCTCGGGGTGTGGGGCGCGATCGCCGGCGGCGCGCTCGGCGCCTGGCTGGCCGTCCGGCAGCTCGGCATCCCGCTGGGCCTGCTGGCGGACGCGCTGGCTCCGGGACTGCCCCTGGGCCAGGCGGTCGGTCGGGTCGGCAACTGGTTCAACAACGAGCTCTTCGGCGGCCGGACGACCCTGCCCTGGGGACTGGAGATCCACCGGATGGACCCGGCCAACCCCGGGCGCGCGCTCCGCGACGACAGCGGGAACCCCGTCCTCGAACCCGGGCTGTACCACCCGACCTTCCTCTACGAGGCGCTGTGGAACATCGGCGTCGCCGGTCTCGTCCTCCTCCTCGACCGGCGGTTCCGGTTCGGCCGGGGCCGCGCCTTCGCCCTCTACGCGATGGGCTACACCGCCGGCCGCTTCTGGATCGAGATGATGCGCACCGACGCCGCGACCCGCATCCTCGGCGTACGACTCAACGTCTGGACGGCCGCGCTGGTCTTCCTCGGGGCGTTGATCTACTTCGTCCGGGTCCGCGGCCCCCGGGAGTACGTCGTCGCGCTCGGCGGCGCCGGCGCGACCCCCGCGACCCCCGCGACCGGGGGCGACGTATCCCAGGTCGACGTCTCCCGGCCCCGCCGGAGCGGCACGACCGCGCCGACCGGCTACCGGGTGGTGACGGAGGAACAGTTCCGCCGCTACCGCGACACCGGCGAGATGCCGCCGGAGGAGACCGGTGACGCCGCGGGGGCGGACGGCGCCGGGAGCGGGCCGCGGCGGCAGGACGCGTCGGAGGCGGACGGAGCCCGGCCGGCCGAGGCCGGATCGGCGCCGGCGACCGACGCGGCCGCGGGTGCCGACACCGTGCCCGGAAGCGCCGCCGGGACCGGCGCCGACCGAGACCGGTGAGCGGGCCAGCGATGCGGACCGCCGTGGTGGTGGGAGCCGGGATCGCCGGACTGGCGGCCGCCGGCGCGCTGGCCCGGACCGGCTGGCAGGTGACCCTCCTGGAGCGCGGTGACCGGATCCGCGCCGAGCGCACCGCGCTGATCCTGTGGCCCAACGGGGTCCGGGCGCTGCGCGCACTCGACCTGGGCGCGGGACTGGCCGCGATCGCCACCCCGCTGCCCGACGTCGGCGTGCGTCGCCCCGACGGGCACTGGCTGGTGCAACCCCGACCGGTGCTCGGCGACCGGGCGCCGGTGGTCGTGCACCGCGAGGACCTGCACGACGCGCTGGTCGCCGGGCTCGGCGACCGGGTCGAGATCCGGACCGGTGTCGAGGTGCGGACGGTGCGCGCCGCCGACGGCGAGCGACCCGCCGTCGGGGACGGCCGCAACACCTACGAGGCCGACCTGGTGGTCGCCGCCGACGGCATCGACAGCCTGCTGCGGCGCCGGCTGGCGCCCGAGGCCACCGTCGTCAGCTCCGGCTGCGCGGCGTGGCGGGCGGTCATCCCCTGGTACCGCGCCCCGCAGCTGCCGAGCGACCGCCCGGCCGGTGGGGAGGTCCTCGGCGCCGGCTACCGCTTCGTCTCCGCCTCGCTCGGCGAGCGCGGCTCCTCCGGCGGCTCCGGCCGGGGCGGCATCTACTGGGTGGCGACCGCGGCCGGCGCCTCCCGCCCGGAACCCCCGGCGACCCAGCTCGCGCTGCTGCGCCGGTGGTTCGCCGACTGGCCGGCGCCGATCGGCGACCTGCTCGCCGCCACCGAACCCGAGGACCTGGTCCAGCAGGAGGTCCGCGAACTCCGCCCGCTTCCCAAGTCGTACGGCTTCCCGAGCGGCCCCGGCGGGGTCGTGCTGCTCGGCGACTCCGCACACGCCATGCCGCACCACCTCGGCCAGGGCGCCTGCCTGGCGCTGGAGGACGCGGCCACGCTGGCCGCGGTCGCCCGGGACGCGGTTCCCGGGACACCGCTGCGGGAGGCCGTCCGGTCGTACAGCCGGATGCGCCGCCCCCGGGTCGCGACGATGGTCCGGCAGACCCGGCGGATGGCGGCGGTGCTGCAGGCCCGGGGCCGACTGGCTCTGCGGGCCCGGGACGCGGCGTTGGGCACCATCACACCTCGGTTGATGGGGAACGCGGCGAGCGTCGCCGCCCAGTGGCGTCCGCCGTCCTGACGGCCCGCCGTCTCCCGGCGGCGGTGGCCGTCCCACCGCCCGCGCCCGTGGTGGCGCCGGCCCGAGGCGCGGTCGCCCGAACGGACCGGCACGACACCCCGGTTCCCGCCGCCACCGACCGATCGGGGGGATGACCGCGCCGCCCGCAGCGACGCACACTACCCGGGAGCGAAGGTGAGGGCTCCCAGTTGCGGCACATCGCGTCTGACCAGCCGGCCGGCGCGGGGCGGTCGGCCACCGCCCGCGGCGGGGCGGGGCAGGCAGGTCCGCGTGTCGACGCCGTCGAGGAGCACTGGACGGGCCGGCTGCGCGAGGCTGTCGCGGCCTACGTGGCCGCCGGCGGGCCGGTCGCCGACCGCGCGGTGGTGGCCGCCGGAGCTGCCGGTGCCCGGCTGGCCCGGGACGCGGCCGGCGAGCTGGAGGCCGCACTGGTGCGCCACCCGCTGCGGGCCCGGCTGTGGGAGCTGCTGCTGGTCGCCACCTTCCTCGGCTCCGGCCGACGGGCGGCGGCCGAGGTGGAGCGGCGGGCCCGCACGGTCTACCGGGAACAGCTGGGCACCGAGCCCGCCGGCCGCATCGGCGCGTTGGCGGAGGCGATCCGGCTGGGCCGGCTGACCGAGGACTGGGCGGAACGGCCGGAGCCGGATCCGATCCCCGCGGTCGAGGCGCGTCCGCCCGCCGACCGGCCCCGCCCGGCTGCCCGGCTGCCCGTCCCGCTCACCCCGCTGCTGGGCCGGGAGGAGCTGCTCGACACCGTCGAGGCCCGGCTGCGCGACCACCGCGTGGTCACCCTGACCGGAGCCGGAGGAGTGGGGAAGACCCGGCTGGCGGTGGCGGCGGCGGCGCGGATCACCGACCGGCCGGTCTGGTTCGTCGACCTGAGTCCGGTGGACAGTCCGGCCCGGGTGCCGCAGGCGGTCGCCGCCGCGCTCGGCGTGCCGAAGGTCGACGCCGACGCCGCCGAGGCGGTCGCCGCCGACCTCGGCACGGTGGAGGCGCTCCTGCTCCTGGACAACTGTGAGCACCTGGTCGCCGGTTGCGCGGAACTCGTCGTCCGGCTGCTGGCCGCCTGCCCCGGCCTGCGGGTGCTGGCCACCAGCCGGGTGAGCCTACGGCTGCCGGGCGAGTCGCGGATCCGCGTGCCGACGCTGGCCGTGCCACCCCCGGCGGCCGGGCACAGCATCGCGGCGCTCGCCACGCACCCGGCCACCCGGCTCTTCCTGGACCGGGCGGAGCGGGTCTGCGGCCGCCCGGTCCCGGAGGAGAGCGCGGAGGCGGTCGTCCAGCTCTGCGCCGAACTCGACGGGCTGCCGCTCGCCATCGAGCTGGCCGCGGCGCGCACGCCGCTGCTGAGCGTCGCCGAGATCGTCGCCCGGCTCCGGGCCGACGTACGACTGCTGGGCAGCCCACGCCCGACCGGACCGGACCGGCACCGCAGCATCGCCGCGGCCGTCGAGTCCAGCCTCGCCCAGCTGGACTCCCGCGCGTGCTGGCTGTTCGACCGGCTGGCGGTCTGCGTCGGCGGGTTCGATCCGGCGCTCGCCCGAGCCCTCGGCTGTGCGGCGGCCCCGGCGGCGTTGGCCGCCCTGGCCGAGGCGTCGCTGGTGGAGCCGGTGCCGACCACCCGGGCGGCCCCCACCGACGCGGTTGCGACCGAACCGCCACCGGCCGATCCCGACCGGGTCCGCTACCGGATGCTGGGCCCGATCCGGCGGCACGCGCAGGCCCGGCTGGCCGCCTCCGGCGACGAGGCGGCCGCCTGGCGGGCGCTGGCGACGTACTGCCTGCGGCTGGCGGGGCAGGCCGACGCCCGGCTGCGCGGCGCCGACCAGCAGGAGTGGCTGGCCCGGCTGCGTACCGAGGAGGCCAACCTCCGCGGTGTGCTGAGGTGGCTGACCGAGGCGGGCGCGGACGGCCCCGAGCACGGCGACCTGCGGCTGGCGGCCGCGCTGGCGATGTACTGGCGGCTGGAGGGCCACTACCGGGAGGGGCACGACTGGCTGGCCGGGGCCCTGGAGCGGCACCCCGCCGCACCGGCCGCCCTGCGGGCCCGCGCCGGTATCGGCGCGGCGATGCTGGCGATGCTGAGCTGCGACTACCCGGCGGCGATCAGGCATGCGGAGCTGGCCCGGGGCGCATGCCGGGCCGCCGGCGACCGCCGGGGCGAGGCCCAGGTGGAGCAGATCCTCGGCTCGGTTGCCCGGGAGCAGGGCCGGTACGTCGAGTCCTCGCGCCACCTGGCCGCCGCCGGGGCGATCTTCGCCGAGTGCGGTGACGACTGGGGCGAGGCGCAGATCGTCGAGCTGCGCGGCTTCACCGCCTGGCTGTCGGGCGACCTTGACCGGGCCGAGTCCCGGCTGCGGGCGAGCCAGCGCCGGTACGAGGCACTGGGCGACCCGATCTCGGCGGCGAGCGCGTTGATGAACCTCGGCGCGGTCGCCCTCTACCGGGGCGAGACCGACCGCGCCTCGGCCCTGCTCGACGTGGCCCTGCGCCGGCACTCGGCGATCGGGTTTCCCGAGGGTGTCGGCTGGGCGCACCACCTGCGTGGCCTGGTGGAGCTGCGCGCCGGGCGTCCGCTCCGGGCGGCGGCGCACCTGCGGGCGGGTCTGGCCGCGCACCGCCGGGTGGGTGACCGGTGGCGCACCGCGAGCGTGCTGGAGGCGCTGGCCGAGGTGGCCCGGCTCGACGGCGACCCGGTCCGGGGTGCGCTGCTGCTCGGCGCGGCGGAACGGATCCGTGCCGAGATCGGGGCGCCGGTGCCGGCCTGCGAGCGTCCGGACGTGGCGCGGACCCGGCGGGGCCTGCGTGCCCTGCTCGGCGACCGGTATCCGCAGATCTGCCGGCGGGGGCACGGGCTGGGGACCGACGCCCTGCTGGCCACCTGTGACGCGGTCGGCGCCGGCGGTGTCCCGGCCGCCCAGTCGGTGGGGTGAGGGCGCCGGCCGACCGCGCGGCGGCCTCGGCCCGTGCGGGGTCAGTGCGCGGGGTCGTCGTCCCGGCCCGCGGTGGTCGGCAGGTTGCCGAGGACCGCGTCGATGAGGTGGATCCGGCCACCGGCGACCCGGTAGTCGGCGCAGACGGCTTGGGCGACGTCGCCGATCCGTGCCGTCGACTCCGCCGGTGCCACCGTCAGCCGGGTACCGTCCATCGTGGTCACGCTGCCGGCCGCGACCAGCTCCGCCAGCGAGTACGACCCGTTGACCAGGTGCGCCCGCAGCAGTTGGCGCAGCGTGTCCCGGTCGTGGATCAACAGCTCGTCCAGGTTGCTCGCGGAGAACTTCCGGGCGAACGCGTCGTCGGTCGGCGCCAGCACCGTGACCCCCTGCGCGCCGCGCAGCTCGGCGGCGAGCCCGGTCGCCCGTACCGCCGCGTCGAACGTGGTCAACACCGGTATCCACCGCACCGCCACGTCGACCGGTTCACCGGCCAGCGACTCCGGGTTGCCGGGGTCGGTTCCGGTGGGCAGGGAGGCGCAGAGCGGCCCGCTGACCCCGCCGGTCGCCGTCGCGGCCGCGGCCGGGTCCGGCGTGTCGGGGGCGTCGGGGTCGCCGCCCGAGCAGCCGGCTGCCACGGCCGCCAGCGCCACGGTGGCCGCGAGCAGCGTGAGCCGGAGGGGCCGGCGTACCCGGGGACGGTGTGGACCGACCGGTGTGGGCCGGTGGGGGCGGCGGGGCCGACCGGTGGGAACGGCGGCGGCGCGGTGCGGCTCGGACACGACGGACCTCCGGGTGGCGACGGTTGCGCCGTCGGCGGGTCCGGGCGGCTGGCCCGGACCCGCCGACGGGACGGGTCGGTGCGTCAGCACCGGTGCGGTGTCACAGCGCCGCGCACTGCCCCGACCTCGGCCCCTTGACGGAGTTCGGGACCTCGATGGCGGTCGGCTTCGCGGCGTTGTCGGTGCAGCTCAGCGGGCCGTCGATGGTGTTGCCGGCCACCAGCGGCGCGTCCGCACCCCCGTTGCCCACCAGGTTCACCGGGCCGGAGACCGTGTTGCCCACCAGCGAGACCGGGCCGGCGCTGTTGGCGACCTGGAGCGGACCGTGCAGGGTGACGTCGCCGAGAACCACCCCGGCGGCGCCGGTGGCGGTCACCGGGCCGTTGAAGGTCGTCCGGTACGCGACCAGCGTGGCACCCGGCTGGACCGTGACCGGCCCGTTCACCGTGCCGTCCGCGATGCAGGTGAAGCCGGTGACGGTCAGCGGCCCGTTGTGCCGGCCGGTCAGGGTCGGGTAGACCCGCTGCCCGCCGACCCACTCCTCGGCACCCTGCGCGTCCAGCAGCAGCGGGATCAGGCCCCGCTCCGGCTGTGCCAACGGTACGTAGTAGCCGTCGGCGGCCTTGACCACCTTCCAGCCGTGCGCGGCGATCCGCTCCGCCAGGGTGGCGCCGACCCCGCCGGGGCCGTCGGTGCGCGCCCCGAGGTACTGCTCGGGGGTGAGCTTGTACGCGCACGGCGCGTCGTCGAGGATCATGTCCGGCCTCGGCTCGTCCAGCGGCGGCACCGCCTCGGCGGGGTGCGGCGCCGGGCGGGCCGGGATCGGGTGCGATCCCCGGAAGACGATCCGGCCACTGTTGGAGGCCTGGAACCCGATCGCCTCCGCCCGGGCCCGCTTGATCTCGGCGGCCTTGGCCCGGTGGTAGTCGAGGAGACGGTGGAACGTCCACAGCGCCGAGTAGGTCTTGCGGCGCCGGTTGTTCGCGGTGTTCCCCTCGTCCGGCCGGGTCTGCCCGCCGGAGCTGCGCAGCTCCAGCAGCGAGTTGACGACGTTCTTCAGGCCCAGGGTGTTGCGCAGGATGGTCTCCTCGCCCAGGCCCACGTTGCCGCCGCCCTCACAGCCGTACGGGCAGGGCCACCAGCCGTCCTCGGCGCCCCGGGCGTACATGAAGCCCTCGATCATGTCCTGGGACTGGTCGAAGATCGACTGCGCCACGTTCTGGTGGCGGGGCGGGAGCATCGGCAGGTCGCCGGCGCGGGTGTTGCCGTACTCGTGGCCGTCGTAGCTGGCGATCGGCCGGTAGTCGCGGACCATCCTGACGAACGCCGCCGTCTCCGGCTGGCGGATCAGCGAGTAGTCGCGGTTGAGGTCCTGGCCGGTGGAGTTGCCCCGGGTGTTGGCGGCGCGGCCGTCACCGTTGATCGTCGGGACGATCAGGACGGTGGTGTGTGACAGGATGTCGATGATCCGCGGGTCGTTGCTGAACGCGAGCTGCCGGGCCATGATCAGGCAGGCCTCGCGGTCGCCCGGCTCGTTGCCGTGCACGTTGCAGTTGATCGCCACCGGCGACGTCGCCGCGACGGCCTCGGGGGTGGTCGGCGGGGTGGGGTAGCCGAAGACGAACATGTTGATCGGTCGGCCGAGCACGGTCCGTCCGATCTCCACCACGCGGACCCGGTCGCTCAGCCGGTCGATCTCGGCGGTGTAGGCGTACTCGTTGGTGTCGCTGGTGTACTGCGCCGCCTTGGTGGTCTCCCACTGGGTGCGCAGGTTCTCACCTGGTACGTCCGGGTCGCCCCACGGCTGTAGGGTCGTCCCGGTGACCGGTGCCGAGTACGGCTGCTCCTCGGTGCCGAAGCGGGCGCGTACCCGCCACCGGAAGCGGTCGCCGGGGTTGAAGCCGGCGTCGGCGAAGGTCGGCGAGTCGTTGTTGATCTGCCGGTTGGGCCGCCAGATGCCGACCACGACCGACGGTCCGATCGGTTCGTCGTTCGCGTCGACCGGGGTCCGCTCGATCTGGTAGTCGGTGGCGCCCTCGACGGGCGTCCAGGCGAGGGTGGCGTACCCGTCGGCCTGGGTGACGGTGAGGTTGGTGACCTGGTTCGGCTCGGCCGCCGTGGTGGCCGAGGCCGGCTGGCCCAGCGCCGTCGACGGTGCGGTGACCGCACCGAGGGTGGCGGCGAGGAGGCCGGACAGCACGACGACGGAGGGTCTTCTTATCCGCATGCCAGCTCCGTAAACAGGGGGTTGAGCAGGGACTTCATGCGGGCCATCTTGATCGTCCGATGCGGACGAAGGCAATGATCTTGAGCAGGATTTGAGGGAGGAATGCCGAGGTAGCGCGCGTGTCGGGGCCGAACGGCCGAGCGCGGCGTACCCCTGTCGGGCCGTGCGGTCGGCTACCGCGGGCGCGCACAGGATCCGCCGCGGCGGGCGTGCGGTGCGGGTTCCGACGCCGGGCCGCGGCATCCTGTGACCACAGTGGACATTATCACCCGTGGATGCGTCCGGCCTCACAGGGTGGCCGGTGCGGGTTCGGCGATGCAGGCGGTGCCGACCCGGCGGAAGCCGATCCGCAGGTAGACCCGGGCGATCTCCTCGCTGCCGGCGGAGAGGAAGACCAGGTCGGTGCCGTCGTCGAGGAGCCGGCGGGCCAGGGCGGCGGTGATCGCCGCACCGAAGCCCTGACGGCGGGCGGACGGCAGGGTGGCGATCCCCACGATCTCCGCCACGTCGCCGACCCGCAGCGCCATGCCGCTGGCCACCGCCCCCTCCCCGGGCGTTTCGACGAGGGCGGAGATCCGACGCCCGGCGAGGGCCCGGGCACGCTCCTCCTCCAGCACCTCGTGCGGCAGTTCGGCGAGGGCGGAGTCCCGGGCCGCCGGACCGGCGGTGCCGACCGCGGTGCCGGGCGCGGCGAAACCGACGGTGGCGACCGCCCGGCGGAGCGCGACGTCGGCGGCGAAGGTCGGGGCCGCCGGGTCCAGGATCCGCACCGGCGCACCGGGGTGCGCGTCGGCGGGCGGCAGGGCCGTCGGGTCGAGCACCATCAGCGGCGCCTCCAGCACCGACAGGCCGGCCGAGCGTGCCACCGCCAACAGGCCGGGCTGGGTCTCGTGCACCCACTCGAACGCCTCCGGCAGCCCGAGCTCGCGCTGGCGTCGCCGGACGGCGGTGACGTCGGCGGCCGACGGCGGCTCGGTGGCGTCCAGCCGCGGGCGGGCGTAGAATCGCGAGTTTTTGCCGTCACTGATGAAGAGCACCAGCGCACCGAACTCCTCGGTGTGCGCAGCGTCACGGGGAACGGCGTCGTAGAACCGTTCCAACCGGTCAAAAAGCCCGTTCCGCGTCGATGTCATCCGGGGGAGATTACCTCACCGGGTTCACCACGTGTGACCGTCCCCGCGCTGTGTGAGCTACTCGAACTGGCGGGATCTGCCGGTCCCTAACGTAAACTCAGAGAACCCGCAGGGCCGACGTCGTCCCGCCGCATGACTGAACGTGAATGAGACGACAGGAGCCCCCGTGGTCCTACCGCACCCTCAGGCACCGCGCCCCTCCTCGCCGGCGAACACCGACCTCGCTCCCGTCCACGCCGACACCCCGACCGCCACCCGGCCGGCCACGGCGGTGGCCCCCGCGCGGACGCCCGCGGCCCAGGGGCTCTACGACCCGGCGACCGAGCGGGACGCCTGCGGGGTGGCGTTCGTGGCGGACGTCCAGGGGCGCCGCAGCCACGACGTGGTCGCCAAGGGTCTGTCCGCGCTGTGCCGGCTGGACCACCGCGGTGCCCGCGGTGCCGAGCCGAACACCGGGGACGGCGCCGGGATCATGATCCAGGTGCCGGACGCGTTCCTGCGCGCGGTGGTCGACTTCCCGCTCCCGCCGGCCGGGCAGTACGCCACCGGCCTGGTCTTCCTCCCCACCGACCCGGACGACGAGGCGCGGGCCCGCACCGTGCTGGAGAAGTACGCCCTCGTCGAGGGGGCCGAGCTCATCGGCTGGCGGGACGTGCCGGTCCGGCCCGACGGCCTCGGCGAGACCGCCCTGGCGGCGATGCCGCGGATCCGGCAGGTCTTCCTCACCGCGCGCCGGCTCACCGACTCGCCCGCCGGGCCCGCCGGCGCCCCGCTGACCGGCCTCGAACTCGACCGGGTGGCGTTCTGCGTCCGCAAGCAGGCCGAGCGGGAGACGGCCGAACGGGGCATCGCCGCCTACTTCCCGTCCCTGTCCTGCCGGACCCTGGTCTACAAGGGGATGCTCACCCCCGACCAGCTGCCGCGCTTCTACCCCGACCTGACCGACCCCCGGGTCGACAGCGCGATCGCCCTGGTCCACTCCCGGTTCTCCACCAACACCTTCCCGTCCTGGCCCCTGGCCCACCCGTTCCGGTTCATCGCGCACAACGGCGAGATCAACACGATCCGCGGCAACAAGAACTGGATGCAGGCCCGCGAGGCGCTGCTGCGCAGCCCCAACCTCCCGGGCAACATCAGGCGGCTCTTCCCGATCTGCACCCCCGCCGCCTCCGACTCGGCCAACTTCGACGAGGTCCTGGAACTGCTGCACCTGGCCGGGCGGAGCCTGCCGCACGCGGTGCTGATGATGATCCCGGAGGCGTGGGAGAACGACCCCGACATGGACCCGGCGAAGCGGGCCTTCTACCGCTTCCACGCCAGCCTCATGGAGCCGTGGGACGGCCCGGCGTCGGTCGCCTTCAGCGACGGCACCCTGGTCGGCGCCGTCCTCGACCGCAACGGCCTGCGGCCCGGCCGGTGGTGGCTCACCTCCGACGGCCTGGTCGTGCTCGGCAGCGAGGCCGGGGTGCTCGACCTCGACCCGGCGACCGTCGTCGCCAAGGGGCGGCTCCAGCCGGGCCGCATGTTCCTGGTCGACACCGCCGCCGGGCGGATCGTCACCGACGAGGAGATCAAGTCCGAGCTGGCCGCCGAGCACCCGTACGACGAGTGGCTGCACGCCGGCCTGATCGACCTGGCCGACCTGCCGGCCCGGGAACACATCGTCTACACCCACGACTCGGTGCGGCGCCGGCAGCAGACCTTCGGCTACACCGAGGAGGAACTGAAGATCCTGCTCGCGCCCATGGCCCGGACCGGCGCCGAGCCGGTCGGCTCGATGGGCACCGACACCCCGATCTCGCCGCTGTCGACCCGGCCCCGACTCCTCTACGACTACTTCCACCAGCTCTTCGCCCAGGTCACCAACCCGCCCCTGGACGCCATCCGGGAGGAGCTGGTGACCAGCCTCCAGACGACCATCGGCCCCGAGGGCAACCTGCTCGAACCGACCCCGGCGAGCTGCCGGCGGATCGTCCTGCCGTACCCGGTGATCGACAACGACGAGCTGGCCAAGATCCTCTCCATCGACGAGGACGGCAATCTCCCCGGCTTCAGGGCGGTCCGGGTCTCCGGGCTGTACCGCCTGCGCGACGGCGCGGCCGGGATCCGGGCCCGGCTCACCGAGATCTGCCGGCACGTCTCCGAGGCGATCGAGGACGGGGTGCGCATCCTCGTCCTGTCCGACCGCGACTCCACCGCCGACCTCGCCCCGATCCCGTCGCTGCTGCTCACCGCCGCCGTGCACCAGCACCTCGTCCGGGAGCAGACCCGCACCCAGGTCGCGCTGATCGTCGAGTCCGGCGACTGCCGCGAGGTCCACCACGTCGCCCTGCTGATCGGGTACGGCGCCGCCGCCGTCAACCCGTACCTCGCCTTCGAGTCCGTCGAGGACCTGATCAACACCGGGGCGCTGACCGGCGTCGAGCCGCGCACCGCGATCCGCAACTACGTCAGGGCGCTCGGCAAGGGCGTCCTGAAGATCATGTCGAAGATGGGGATCTCCACGGTCTCCTCGTACTGCGGAGCCCAGGTCTTCGAGGCGGTCGGCCTGGACGACCGGCTGCTGCAGCGCTACTTCGCCGGTACCCCCGGCAAGATCGGCGGGATCGGGCTGGCCGAGATCCACGCCGAGATCGCCGCCCGGCACGCCCGCGCCTACCCGGCCAACGCCAACCAGTACGCCCACCGGCCGCTGGAGGTCGGCGGCGAGTACCAGTGGCGGCGCGAGGGCGAACTCCACCTGTTCAACCCGGAGACCGTCTTCCTGCTCCAGCACGCCACCCGCAGCCGGCAGTACGAGATCTTCCGCGAGTACACCGCCCGGGTCGACGCGCTCGCCGCCCGGGCCGGCTCGCTGCGCGGGCTGTTCCGGCTGCGTACCGGTGTGCGTCCCCCGGTGCCGCTGGACGAGGTCGAGCCCGCCACCGAGATCGTCAAGCGGTTCGCCACCGGCGCCATCTCGTACGGCTCGATCTCCGCCGAGGCGCACGAGACCCTCGCGATCGCGATGAACCGGCTCGGCGGCAAGTCCAACACCGGCGAGGGCGGCGAGGACGTGGAGCGGCTCTACGACCCGGCCCGGCGCTCCGCGGTCAAGCAGGTCGCCAGCGGCCGGTTCGGGGTGACCACCGAGTACCTGGTCAACGCCGACGACATCCAGATCAAGATGGCCCAGGGCGCCAAGCCCGGCGAGGGCGGCCAGCTGCCCGGCAACAAGGTGTGGCCGTGGATCGCCCGCACCCGGCACGCCACCCCCGGGGTCGGCCTGATCTCCCCGCCCCCACACCACGACATCTACTCCATCGAGGACCTGGCCCAGCTCGTCCACGACCTCAAGAGCGTCAACCCGACCGCCCGGATCCACGTCAAGCTGGTCAGCGAGGTCGGCGTCGGCACGGTCGCCGCCGGGGTCGCCAAGCTCAAGGCCGACGTCATCCTGATCTCCGGTCACGACGGCGGCACCGGGGCCTCCCCGCTGAACTCACTCAAGCACGCCGGCACCCCCTGGGAGCTGGGCCTGGCCGAGACACAGCAGACCCTGCTGCTCAACAACCTCCGCGACCGGGTCACCGTCCAGGTCGACGGCCAGCTCAAGACCGGCCGGGACGTCATCATCGCCGCCCTGCTCGGCGCCGAGGAGTACGGCTTCGCCACCGCGCCGCTGATCGTCGCCGGCTGCGTCATGATGCGCGTCTGCCACCTCGACACCTGCCCGGTCGGGATCGCCACCCAGAACCCCGTGCTGCGCGAGCGCTACACCGGCCGGCCCGAGTTCGTCGAGAACTTCTTCCTCTTCCTCGCCGAGGAGGTCCGCGGCTACCTCGCCGAACTCGGCTTCCGCACCCTGGAGGAGGCGATCGGCGCCACCGAGCTGCTCGACTTCGCCCCCGCCGTCGACCACTGGAAGGCCCGCGGGCTGGACCTGCGGCCGGTGCTGCACGTACCCGAGCTGCCGCCCGGGGCCGCCCGGCGCCGGGTGCGCGACCAGGACCACGGACTGGACCGCTCGCTGGACAACGAGCTGATCCGGCTGGCCGAGCCGGCGCTGCGGGACGGCAGCCGGGTCCGGGCCGCGGTCGCCGTGCGCAACGAGCACCGCAGCGTCGGCGCGATGCTCGGCGGCGAGGTCACCCGTCGGTACGGCGGCGCCGGGCTGCCCACCGACACCATCGAGTTCGACCTCACCGGCACCGCCGGGCAGTCGTTCGGCGCCTTCCTGCCCACCGGGGTGACCCTGCGGCTGTCCGGCGACGCCAACGACTACGTCGGCAAGGGACTCTCCGGCGGCCGGATCGTCATCCGGCCCCACCCGGACGCCCCGTTCGCCGTCGGGCTCGACGCCCCGCCCGGGCCGAACGGCCGCGCCGAGGACCAGATCATCGCCGGCAACACCATCCTGTACGGCGCCACCGGCGGCGAACTCTTCTGCCGGGGCCGGGTCGGCGAGCGGTTCGCGGTCCGCAACTCCGGCGCCGTGGCGGTCGTGGAGGGCGTCGGCGACCACGGCTGCGAGTACATGACCGGCGGCATCGTCGTGGTGCTCGGCGAGGTCGGCCGCAACTTCGCCGCCGGCATGTCCGGCGGCACGGCCTTCGTCTGGCGGCTCGACCGGCGCCGGGTCAACCCCGAGCTGGTCGACCTGGCGCCGCTGTCCGACGAGGAGCGGGTCACCCTGCACGACCTGGTGCAGCGCCACTTCGCCGAGACCGACTCCGCGGTGGCGGAGGGGCTGCTCAAGCGCTGGCCGGAGGCGGTCGAGGAGTTCACCGCCGTGGTGCCCCGCGACTACCGCCGGGTGATGGAGATCATGCGGACCGCCCGGGCCGAGGGCCGGGACGTCGACGAGGCGGTGATGGCCGCCCTGGCCGCACCCGCCACGCCGCCGCCCGCACGCGCCGCGACACCGGCCGTACCCGACCAGCCGCCGCGGGGCGACGAGCCGCGCGCATCCCAGGAGGTGGCCCGTGCCTGACCCGACCGGATTCCTCACCTACGGGCGGCGGCTGCCGACCCGCCGCCCGGTCCCGGTCCGCATCACCGACTGGCGGGAGGTCTACCCCTCGGCCGACGACGGGCTGATCCGCGAGCAGGCGACCCGGTGCATGGACTGCGGCGTCCCGTTCTGCCACCACGGCTGCCCGCTCGGCAACCGGATCCCGGACTGGAACGACCTGGTCCGCACCGGCAACTGGGCGGCGGCGATCGAGGCCCTGCACGCCACCAACAACTTCCCCGAGTTCACCGGGCGGCTGTGCCCGGCACCCTGCGAGGCCGCCTGCGTCCTCAGCATCGGCAACCGGGGAGCGGTCACCATCAAGCAGGTCGAGGTCGAGATCGTCAACCGGGCCTTCGACCGGGACCTGGTGCCGCCCCGACCGGCCGCCGCGGCGACCGGCAAGCGGGTCGCGGTGGTCGGCTCCGGCCCGGCCGGGCTCGCCGCCGCGCAGCAACTCGCCCGGGTCGGGCACGCCGTCACCGTGTACGAGCGCGACGACGCGATCGGCGGCCTGCTCCGCTACGGCATCCCCGACTTCAAGCTGGAGAAGGAGCACATCGACCGGCGGCTGGCCCAGCTCGCCGCCGAGGGCGTCGAGTTCCGCACCGGGGTGACCGTCGGCGTCGACGTCACCGCCGCACAACTGCGCGCCGAGTACGACGCCGTCCTGCTGGCCTGCGGCGCCCTCGCCGGCCGGGACACCCCGACCATCCCGGGCCGCGCGCTGCGCGGCATCCACCAGGCGATGGAACACCTGGTGGCGGCGAACCGCGCGGTCGCCTCTGCGGCCGGCGACCGGTCCGGCGGCGACACGCCGGCGTTCGTCAACCCGGTCGACGCCGCCGGCAAGCACGTCGTCATCGTCGGCGGTGGCGACACCGCCGCCGACTGCCTCGGGGTCGCCCACCGGCAGGGCGCACTCGGCGTACACCAGCTCGACCTGTACCCGCGACCGCCGCGCGAGCGGGACGAGACGCGCGACCCGTGGCCGACCTGGCCGTGGATCCTGCGCGAGTACCCCGCGCACGAGGAGGGCGGCGAACGGGTCTTCGCGGTCGCCGTGCAGGAGTTCGTCGACGACGGCACCGGGCAGGTCCGTGCGGTGCGGATCGCCGAGGTGACCGTCGAGAAGCGGGACGGCCAGCGGCTGGTCACGGTGATTCCCGGCACCGAGCGGGAACTGCCGGCCGACCTGGTGCTGCTCGCCATCGGCTTCGAGGGGACCGAGGAGCAGCCGCTGCTGGAGCAGTTCGGCATCACCCGCAACCGACGCGGCGTGGTCGACACCGACCCGGACTGGCAGGCCGCGCCCGGGGTCTTCGTCGCGGGCGACATGCACCGCGGCGCCTCGCTGATCGTCTGGGCGATCGCCGAGGGGCGGGCCGCCGCGGCGGCGATCCACCGCTACCTGGGCGGGTCGGAGCAGCTCCCCGCCCCGGTCACCCCGTCGGCGCAGCCGCTGGCGGTACCGGCGGTCCGCTGAGCCGCGACGGGAGGTCCCGCGCGCCGGCGGCGGGCGGCTCGCCGACCCCGTCCGGGTGCCCACCGGGTCGGCCGGCGCGCCCCGACCCCCGGTCGTCCCGGCGCCCGTACAGCAGCCGGCGCAGCAGCGCCTCCGCCGGGCCGCGCCGGCCGAACCGTTCGAGGAGGCCGGCACCGGCCACGGTCAGCAGCCAGACGCCGAACGCGAACGCGGCCATCGTCGCGCTGCCCAACCGCGCCCCGAGGCCCAGACCCCAGGCGGCGAGCACCGGGGAGAACAGTAGCGAGTGCGCCAGGTAGCAGGAGAGCGAGCGTTTCCCGACCGCCGCGACCGCCCGCACCACCGGGCCGGTCACCCGGCCGGCCGGTCCATCCGTGGCCCGGCCCGTCCGACCCACCGCCCCGCCCCGGAGGCCGGCCGCCAGCAGGCCGAACAGGGCGACATAGCCGAGCCCACCGGCCAACCCGGTGAGCTGGGCCAGCGAGCTGAGCGCGCCGTCGGTGCCGAGTGCCTCCGGCGGTACGTCGACCAGGCCCACGTGGGCCAGCGCGAGCGGAAGCCCGCCGAGCCAGCCGACGGTCACGCCGAGCAGCGCGGTCCAGCGCAACAGCCGGCGGTGCGCGGCCGGGTCCTCCAGCACTCCCCGGCGGGCCGCCCAGAATCCCAGCAGCGGCTCGGTGGCGAGCATCCAGCCCACCAGGCCGTACCCGGTGACGGTCGCCCAGGTGGTCAGCCGGGTACCCGCCGCGGCGAGCGGGTTCTCCTCCCCGGCCGCGTACAACACGGTGGTCGGTTCGGCGACCGGCGTTCCGGCGGCGGCCAGGTCACCGCTGACCAGCGCCCACAGCGCGGGCGCCGTGACCAGGAGTCGGAGCAGGACCGACACCGCGACCGCCACCAGCAGCGTCCGGGTACCCCGGCGGAGGAACAGCCAGCCGAGGAACAGACCGATCACCGCGTAGAAGCCGATGATGTCGCCGGCGAGCAGCAACGCGGCGTGCCCGAACCCGAGGAGCAGCAGCCACAGGCTGCGTCGGTGCAGCAGCACGGTCGCCGCCCGGGGCGTCGCCCCGGCCGCGACCTGGCGCTGGAAGAGCCGCATCATGCCGTAGCCGAACAGGAACGCGAAGACCGGGTACGACCGTCCGTCGAGCCCGACGATCATGGCGAACTGGACGATCCGGTCGAGCGTCGAGCCGTCGACGGGGTGCCAGCCCGTCGGGCCGTGTCGGGCCGTCCACAGGTGGAAGGCCGTGTTCGACATGACGATCATCAGCAGCATGACGCCACGGGCCAGGTCCGGGGCGAGGGCCCGTTCGGACGGTCGTACCGGGCCCCGGGCCGGCTGCCGGTGGGAACGACGATCGGGGTGGCTGCCGCGCATGGCCCCGACGCTAGGAGCCGGCCGAGCGGCCCACAGCCCTCCACGGTCGACGATGGCATCAACCGAGGTTGCCGAGACGGATCGACCGAAGTCGCGGACGGAGTCGGCACGCGCCGCGACCACCACGCCGACCGCGGGGCGGTCACACACGCCACGCCGACCACGACGACCGCGCAGGTGCACGGCAGGCGCCGGCGCGACACCGTCCACAGCGGCCGGTGAGCCTCCGGCGACGCCGCACAGCCGGGCTGCACCAATTCCGGGACAACGTCGGTTAGTGTTCCGATGACCACGCGGACCCGGACCCGCGAATCGACACCGACAGATCCAGGTTGGGGGCAGGGGTTGGGACTGTCAGCCACCTTCGGGCGGGCGGTCGCCGCCCACCAGCAGGCCTGGGCCCACCTTCACGCCGCACGCCGGGCCCTGGCCCGACTCCACCCGCCGGCCGACACCGGCGAGACCGCCGACACCGTCGCCCGGCTGCGTCGCGTCGGCGAGATCGTCACCGCCGAACCCGAACCCGCCCGGTTCTTCGCCGGCCCGCTGCCCGTCCGGCTCGGCTGGGCCACCACCGTCCACGGCGACTTCCCCGCGGTCGTACCACTGGCCGGCGGCACCCACCTCGCCCTCGACACCGACGCCCGCCACCCCGCGGTCGCCGCGCTGCTGCGCACCCTCGTCGTCCGGCTGCTGGCCGCCGCCCCACCCGGCAGCGTCCGGGTCTCCGCCCTCGACAGCGCCGCCCTCGGCGCCACCTTCCTGCCGCTGCAACCCCTCGTCGACGCCGGCGTCCTGCACCCACCGGCCACCACCGAGGCCGAGATCACCGAACGACTCGACGACGCCGAACGGCACGCCCGCGCCGCCCAACACGCCAGCGGCCCGCCGGAACTGCTGCTCCTGGTCGCCGCCTGCCTGCCCGACGGCCGTGACCTGCACCGGCTCGCCGCCCTCACCCACGCCGGCCCGAGCGCCGCGATCTGCGTCCTCGCCGCCGGCTACCCGCCCCGGTCCGCCGGTCCCACCCCGCCGCCGCTGGGCGCCACCACCGTCGTCCGACTCGACCCCCAGGGGTACGCCTGGATCGGCGACCCGCCCGGACACCCGTTCAGCACCGACGGCACCGGCCTGGCCGCCCCGGTCCGCC
>Ga0310834_100075_pt1 | contig 199478 bp, 190 predicted proteins | sample SM_ome_2_FD_201314 | JGI IMG/M metagenome (GOLD analysis project Ga0310834, IMG submission 201314) | Sorghum-adapted microbial communities enriched on stacked mutant (SM) sorghum from Joint BioEnergy Institute, Emeryville, California... ... | reverse complement strand
CAACCGCGCCTGGACAGCCGCGCGCGCCGCCCTCAAGATCCACTTCGGAGACCGATTCCCCGGCTGACGCCGGAAACGACCATCAACAAGTCGCCACGGCCTCACACACAGAAGCTCGGACAGTCTCTCCGGCGAGGCGCGTCCAGGCCGGCCCCGCGGGAAGCGAACCGGATGAAACGCGCGCTTGATCGACCGTTTCGTCCGCCTCGCTCGCCACAGAACGGGATCAGGCCCGAGCCCGCCGGTCGCGCCGCCGGGGCGCGGGCGCGAGGGCCGCGCGGGCACACCTCCGGGCCGGCCTGAGCGGGGACGCGCCCGCGCCACGCGGGTGTGTCGACTCATCACGGTCATGCCGGAACGAAACGACACACCCACCACGGGCCCGGCCGGGTGTGTCGACTCATGACGGCTATCCCGGGACGAGTCGACACACCCGACCGCAGGTGGCGCGCCGCCGCTCACCCACCGGCCCGGCCGAAGCCAGAAAGGGGTCAGACCCCGGCCGGGGCGCCCGACACGCCGCCCGCCGCCGCCGCGCCGGCCGAAGCGGCGCGCGGCCTCCCACACGGCCGGGAGGAGCTCGCCGCGAACCGCTCCCACACCCCCTGACCAGCGGCCGTTCAGACCACAGCACACCCCGCCACCAGCGAAACCCGCACGGAGCGAGCCGGCCCGCCCGGAACACCAGGGCGCGGACCACCCGCCGCAGGCGACGACACACGCCCACGCCCCAAGACGCCCGCGCCCGGACCACCCGCCGCAGGCCCCGCCCCGAAGCGTCTCGCCTACGCCGGCGCCACAGCCCGGTCGAGCGTCCCCTCCAGCACGTAGCGCAGGATCGCGACGACCTGCTCCGGCTCACGCGCCACCGCGAGCGCGGCGCGGTCGACCTCCTTGAGCGCGTGGTCGTGCTGCTCGGGGTGCAGCGTGATGAGCGGCTTGCCGAGCGCGGCCGCGTAGCCCGCGTCGAACGCCGCGTTCCACTGCTTGTACTGCTCGCCGAAGCGCACGACGACGACGTCGGCCTTCTCGAGCAGCGTGCGGGTGCGGATCGCGTTGACGCCCGCGCCGAGGTGGTCCTTCCAGAACGCCTTGTCCTCGGCGCCGAGGATCGCGACCCCGCAGTCGTCGGAGGCGGCGTGGTCGGTGACCGGCGCGCTGAACGCGACGCCGAGGCCGGCGTCGCGCGCGCCCTGCTCGATGCGCTCGCGCCAGTCGGTGTGGATCTCACCGGAGAGATAGACCTGCCAAGCCATGCCCCGAGCCTAGACCAGCCCTTCCATCCGGACGGGAACTGTCCGGATGAACCTGGGCCGCGGGCGTGGCGCACCCCTACCCTCGACCCATGGCGCTCGAGCACTTCAGCCCCCGCGTGCGCGACTGGTTCGTGGGCGCGTTCGAGCGCCCCACCCCCGCGCAGGAGCAGGCGTGGCCCGCGATCGCCGGGGGCGAGCACGTGCTCATCAGCGCTCCGACCGGCTCGGGCAAGACGCTCGCGGCGTTCCTGTGGGCGCTCGACAAGCTCGGGTCCGAGCCGTCGACCGGCACGACGCGGCTCGTCTACGTCTCGCCGCTGAAGGCGCTCTCCTACGACGTGGAGCGCAACCTCCGCGCGCCGCTGCGCGGGATCGGCGCCGACCTGAAGGTCGCGATCCGCACCGGCGACACGCCGCAGCGCGAGCGGATGGACATGCGGCGCAACCCGCCGGACATCCTCATCACGACGCCCGAGTCGCTCTACCTCATCCTCACCTCGCAGGCGCGCGAGATGCTCACCGGCGTCGAGGCGGTCATCGTCGACGAGATCCACGCGGTCGCCGGCACGAAGCGCGGCGCACACCTCGCGCTGACGCTCGAGCGGCTCGCCGCCCTGCAGCCCGACGGCCGCGACCCGCAGCGGATCGGGCTCAGCGCGACGCAGAACCCGCTCGAGGAGGTCGCGCGGTTCATGGTCGGCCCGCACCGGACGGCGCGGATCGTCGACGCGGGCGTGCGCAAGGACCTCGACCTGAAGATCCACGTGCCGGTCGAGTCGATGGTGGAGCCCGACTCGGACCCCGCCCACCCCGAGCCCGACCCCCTCGCCGGCGGGGAGGCGACCCGCCGCTCGATCTGGCCGGCGATCTACCCGGAGATCCTGGAGCTCGTCAAGCAGCACCGGTCGACGATCGTCTTCGTCAACAACCGCCGCGGCGCCGAGCGCCTGGCGATCCGCCTCAACGAGCTCGCCGAGGAGGAGATCGCGCGCGCCCACCACGGCTCGCTCGCGCGCGAGGAGCGGACCGTCATCGAGGAGATGCTCAAGGCGGGCGAGCTGCCGTGCCTGGTGGCGACCTCGTCGCTGGAGCTCGGCATCGACATGGGCGCCGTCGACCTCGTCCTGCAGGTCGAGTCCCCCAAGTCGGTCGCGCGCGGGTTGCAGCGGATCGGCCGCGCCGGCCACGGCGTCGGCGCGACGAGCAAGGGCCGGATCTTCCCGAAGTTCCGCGCCGACCTGCTCGAGTGCGCGGTCGTCACGAAGCTCATGCGCGAGGGCCGGATCGAGCCGACCGTCGTGCCGCGCAACGCGCTCGACGTGCTCGGCCAGCAGATCGTCGCGATCGCCGCCTCGCAGCCCGAGGACGAGCCGCTGTCGGTCGACGACCTGTTCGCGGTCGTCACGCGCACGTACTCCTACGCCGAGCTGCCCCGCGCCCTGTTCGAGAACGTGCTCGACATGCTCGACGGCCGCTACCCGTCGCGGGAGTTCGGTGAGCTGCGCCCGCGCATCGTGTGGGACCGCGTCGGCGGGACGATCCGCCCGCGCCGCGGGGCCAGGCGGCTGGCGATCACGAACGCCGGCACGATCCCCGACCGCGGGCTGTTCATGGTCACGCTGCCCGACGGGCGCAAGGTCGGCGAGCTCGACGAGGAGATGGTCTACGAGGCGCGGCCCGGCCAGACGTTCCTGCTCGGCGCCTCGACGTGGCGGATCGAGGACATCGGCCGCGACCGCGTGACGGTCACGCCCGCGCCGGGCGCGCCGGGCGCGGTCCCGTTCTGGAAGGGCGACGGCGTCGGGCGGCCGAAGGAGCTCGGCCGCGAGATCGGCGCGTTCGCCCGGTGGGCGGTCGAGCAGACCGCCGAGGTGCTCGAGGAGCGCTACGACCTCGACGCGCTGGCCGCGAAGAACCTCCTCGACTTCCTGCGCGAGCAGCAGGAGGCCACGCGGGTGGTCCCGTCGGACCGCACGATCGTCGTCGAGCGCTTCCGCGACGAGATCGGCGACTGGCGGCTGTGCATCCTCAGTCCGTTCGGCGGGCGCATCCACGCCGCGTGGGGCCTGGCGCTCAGCGCCAGGATCCGCGACGAGTACGGCCTGGAGTCCGACGCGATCTGGTCCGACGACGGGATCATCGTCCACCTCCCCGACGCCGACGAGGATTCGAGCCCACCCGCCCGCGACCTCGTGCTCATCGAGCCCGACGAGCTCGAGGACCTCGTCGTCGGCGAGCTCGGCGGCAGCGCGCTGTTCGGCGCGCGCTTCCGCGAGAACGCCGCGCGGTCGCTGCTCATCCCGCGCGCCTACCCGGGCCGGCGGACGCCGCTGTGGCAGCAGCGCCTGAAGGCGCAGTCGCTGCTCGAGGTCGCCAAGCGCTACGGCGACTTCCCGGTGATCCTCGAGACCTACCGCGAGTGCCTGCGCGACGTGCTCGACCTGCCCGGCCTGGACGAGCTGCTGCGCGCGCTGCACCGGCGCGAGATCTCGCTCGTCGAGGTCGAGACGCCGACCGCGTCGCCGTTCGCCTCGTCGCTGCTGTTCGACTACGTCGCGACGTACATGTACGAGGGCGACACGCCGAACGCCGAGCGGCGCGCGGCTGCCCTGTCGCTCGACCGCGACCTGCTGCGCGAGCTGCTCGGCCAGGAGGAGCTGCGCGACCTCATCGACCCCGGCGCGCTCGAGCAGGTCGAGGCCGACCTGCAGCACCGCTCGGACCGCACGCGCGCGGACTCGCGCGACGCGCTGCACGACGTGCTGCGCCGGCTCGGCGACCTGACGCTCGAGGAGGCGCGCGACCGGGTCCTGCCCGGCCTGGACGCCGGGACGCTGCTGCGCGAGCTCGAGCGCGAGCGCCGCGCGGTGTCGCTGCGGGTCGCCGGCGAGGAGCGCTGGATCGCCGCCGACGACGCGGGCCTGTACCGCGACGCGGTCGGCGCGGTCCCGCCGAGCGGGCTGCCCGAGGCGTTCGTCGCCGACGTCGACGGTGCGCTGACGAAGCTCGTCGCGCGCTTCGCGCGCACGCACGGGCCGTTCACGACCGCCGAGGTCCAGCGGCGCTACCGGGTCGACCCGTCCGCCGCGCTCACGGCGCTCGAGCGCGCCGGCGAGCTCGTCCGCGGGGAGCTGCGCCCCGGCGGGACCGAGCGCGAGTGGTGCGACCCCGACGTCCTGCGCCGCCTGCGCCGCGCCTCGCTCGCGGTCCTGCGCAAGGAGGTCGAGGCGGTCGACCAGCGCGCGCTCGCGGCGTTCCTGCCGTCCTGGCAGGGCGTCGACCGGCACCCGGCGACCGGCGCCGGGATCGACCGGCTGCGCGAGGTGCTCGTCCCCCTGCAGGGCATCGCGCTGCCCGCCGACGTGTGGGAGCGCGACGTGCTCCCGCGCCGGACCGGCGCGTACTCGACGACGTGGATGGACCAGCTCTGCGCGGCGGGCGAGGTGGTGTGGGTCGGCGCCGGGTCGCTGGGGCGCAACTCGGGCCGCGTCGCCCTGTACTTCCGCGAGGACGCGCCGCTGCTGGGGCCGCCCGGGAACAAGGTCGAGCGCCCGTCGGATCCCGAGCACGACCTGCTGCGTGAACGCCTCGGCCGCTCGCCGTGCTTCTTCACCGACCTGCTCGCCGAGCTCGACCTCGCGCCCGAGGTGCTGCAGGAGGCGCTGTGGGACCTCGTGTGGGCGGGCGAGGTGACGAACGACGCGTTCGCGCCGCTGCGCGCGCCGCGCCTGACGCTCGCGCGCTCGCGGGAGCAGAGCCGGCGGACCACCCGGCGCCGGTTCGGCGCGCGCCGCAGCGCCGCGCAGGCGCCGGTCCAGGGGCGCTGGTCGCTCACCGCCTCGCTGTTCGCGGGCGGCCGGGCCGAGACCGATCCGGCCGCGCGCCGCCGCGCCTGGGCCGAGCTGCTGCTCGAGCGCTACGGCGTCGTCACCCGCGAGCAGGTCCTCGCCGAGGGCATCACCGGCGGGTTCTCGATCCTCTACGACGCGCTCGGCCAGCTCGAGACGCTCGGCGTCGCCCGCCGCGGCTACTTCGTCGAGGGCCTCGGCGGCGCCCAGTTCGCGCTGCCCGGCGCGGTCGAGCGGCTGCGGGCCCAGCGCGACGCCGACCGCGAGCCGGCGATCGTCCTCGCCGCCACCGACCCCGCGCAGCCGTACGGCGCCGCGCTGCCGTGGCCCAGGCGCGACGACGACAAGCGCCGGCCGCAGCGCGTCGCGGGCGCGTACGTCGTGCTCGCCGGCGCCGAGCCGGTGCTGTACGTCGAGCGCGGCGGCAAGGGCATCTCCGCGCTCGTCGACCGCGACGACGAGCGGCTGCGGCCGGCGCTCGCCGCGCTCGCCGAGTTCGTCAGGGCCGGCCGCATCAAGAAGCTCGACCTCGAACGGGCCGACGGCCTGGACCAGGAGCTGCTCGAGCTGGGCTTCAAGCAGGGACCGCGCCGCCTGACGCTGACGGCGTGATGCGGCGGGCGTGACCTGCGCGCCCAGCGGGCAGTAGTGCCCCGCGCGTGCCGGACCTGATCGCCGACAACCCGCTCCTCACGCTCTTCCTCGTCACCGCGCTCGGCTACCTCGCCGGGCAGGTGCGGCTCGGCTCGTTCTCGCTCGGCGTCTCGGCGGTGCTGTTCGTCGGCATGGGGGCGTCCGCGCTCGACGAGCGCCTCGCCCTGCCGGAGATCGTCTACCTGCTCGGCCTGACGCTGTTCGTCTACACGATCGGGATCGAGGCCGGCGAGAGCTTCCTGGAGACGCTCCGCAGGCGCGGGGCGCGGTTCAACGTCCTCGCGGTCATCGTGGTCCTGGTCGGCGCGGTGGAGGCGTTCGCGCTCGCGCGGGCGCTCGGCCTCGAGCCGCCGATCGCCGCGGGCATGTACACGGGCGCGCTGACGAACACGCCGGCGCTCGCCGGCGTGCTCGACGCCCAGGGCCGGATCGGCGAGGCGTCCGCCGAGCCGGTCATCGGCTACTCGCTCGCGTACCCGATCGGCGTCCTGGGGATCGTCCTGCCGGTCGCCTTCCTGCAGTGGCGCTGGCGGATCGACCACGACGCCGAGGCGGAGGCCTCCGGCCTGGGCGCCGAGATCGCGACGATGACGGTCCGGGTCACCGCCGCCGAGCCGCCCGTCGTCCGCGACGTCGGCGCGTACACCGGCACCGCGGTCGAGGTCAGCCGCGTCGAGTCCTCGGGCGGGGCGCGCATCGCGCGGCCCGACGACGAGCTGCACCCCGGCGACCTCGTGACGCTCGTCGGCGAGCCCGACGACCTGCTGCGGGCGGCCGGCCGCCTCGGGGTGCGTCTGCCGAACGCGCCGAGCCGGACCGAGCTCGACTACCGCCGCATGTTCGTCTCGAACCCGCAGGTCGTCGGCCGCACGCTGCGCGAGCTGCGGCTGCGCTCCGACCACGGGATCGTCCTGACGCGGATCCGGCGCGGCGACGCGGACCTGCTCGCGCACTCCGACAGCGTCCTGCACCTCGGCGACCGGGTCCGCGTCGTCGCGCCGAAGGAGAAGATGGCCGACGCCGAGGCGCTGCTCGGCGACTCGTACCGGACGGTGTCGGAGATGGACGTCCTGACGTTCGCGATCGGGCTCGCGCTCGGCCTGGCGCTCGGCGAGGTCCCGTTCCCGCTGCCCGGTGGCGGGGAGCTGACGCTCGGCGCCGCCGGCGGCCCGCTCATCGTGGCGCTCGCGCTCGGCGCGCTCGGGCGGACCGGGCCGTTCGTCTGGCATCTCCCGTACGGCGTGAACCTCACGCTGCGCCAGGTCGGCGTCGTGCTGTTCCTCGCCGGGATCGGGACCCGCGCGGGCGAGGCGTTCGTCGACGCGCTCCGCGATCCGGACAGCCTGCTCGTCATCGCCGCGGGAGCGGTGATCACGCTCACCTGCTCGGTCGGCGTGATCGTCGTCGCGCACCGGCTGATGGGGATGCCGTTCGGCCAGGCGATCGGGATGACCGCCGGCGTGCACACCCAGCCGGCCGCGCTGGCGCACGCGAACGAGCAGGCCCGGAGCGAGCTGCCGAACGTCGGCTACACGAGCGTCTATCCGGTCGCGATGATCGCCAAGATCGTCATCGCGCAGCTCCTGCTCGTCACGCTCGACGGCGGCTGATCGTCCACTACGCTGCGCACGCTCATGGGGCCGTTCCGGAGAGAGGTCCGCGCCGCCGGCGGCGTGATCCTGCGGCCGCGCGAGGGCGGCGGGGTCGAGGTGTGCGTCGTGCATCGCCCCCGGTACGACGACTGGTCGCTGCCGAAGGGCAAGCTCGACCGCCGCGAGTCGTTCGAGCAGGCCGCGCTGCGCGAGGTCTACGAGGAGACCGGGCTGCGCTGCCGGCTGCGCCAGGAGCTCGAGCCGGTCCGCTACACGGACGCCAGGGGCCGCCCGAAGCTCGTCCGGTACTGGCTCATGGACATCGCGCAGGACACGGGCTTCCTGCCGGGCGAGGAGGTCGACGAGCTGCGCTGGCTCGAGCTGCCGGCCGCCGCGGGGCTGCTGACCTACGACCACGACCGCGAGATCGTCGCCTCGCTCGTCGCCGGCCGCCCCGGCCCGTGACGGCGGCGGCTACGGCAGCTTCTTACCGGGGTTGAACAGGCCCTTGGGGTCGAGCGCCCGCTTGACCGCCTGGTGCAGCCCGACCGCCGGCGCCGACCACTGGCGGGAGAGCTGGCCGTTCTTCAGCAGGCCGATGCCGTGCTCGCCGCTGACCGTCCCGCCGAGCCGGATCGCCATCGCGAACAGCTCCTGCGCGGCGGCGTCGGCGCGCTCGAGCTGCGCGGTGTCGCCCGGCGTGAGCAGGAACGTCGAGTGCAGGTTGCCGTCGCCGGCGTGGCCCCACGAGCACGCCGTCAGGTCGTGGCGCTCGCCGATCGCGATCGTCTCCTCGATCGCCTCGGCGAGCCGGTCGACCGGCACCGCGACGTCCTCGGAGAGCTTGCCGCCCTCCTGTGCGGTGACCGCGTGCGAGACGCCCGCGCGCCACTGCCAGAACGCCCGCACCTCGGCCGGCGCGGTCGGCGCGTGGAGCGCCGTCGCGCCCTCGCGGGCGGCCTCGAGGAGCTCGTCGCGGCCGCGCTCTGCCTCCTCGGCGGTGCCGTCCGCCTCGAGCAGGAGCGTGAAGCCGCGCCCCAGCTCACCGAGCGGGAACGAGCCGCGGGACGCCTCGACGACGCGCTCGTCGAGGTACTCGATCGCGGCGGGCACGACGCCGCTGGCGAGGATCTGCTCGATCGCCGCGGTGCCCGTGCGGACATCCGGGTAGACGGCGGCGATCGGCAGGGCCGCCTCGGGCGCGGGGATGAGCCGCAGCCACACGCTCGTGACGATCCCGAGCGTCCCCTCGCTGCCGGTGAGGAGCGCCGGCAGGTCGTAGCCGGCGACGTCCTTGCGCGTCGGCCCCCCGAGCCGGACGAGCTCGCCGGGCGCGACGACCGCCTCGAGGCCGGTGACCCACGCGCCGGTGACGCCGTACTTGAACGCGTGCGGGCCGCCGGCGTTCGTCGCGACGTTGCCGCCGATGCACGACGACTCGGCGGCGCCGGGGTCCGGCGGGTAGTAGAGGCCGTTCTCGCGCGCCAGCCGCGCGACGTCGGCGGTGATGACGCCCGCCTCGACCTCGATCCGCCACAGGAACGGGTCGAACCGGCGGATGCGCCGCAGGCGGTCGACCGACACGACGACCGAGCCCGGCTCGGTCGGCACGCAGCCGCCCGAGAAGCCCGTCCCGCCGCCGCGCGGCACGATCGGCACGCCGCGCTCGTAGCACCACGCGACGACCGCGGCGACCTCCTCGGCGGTGCCGGGCCGCACGAGCAGCGCGTCGTCGCGCGCCCGCACGTTCGAGGCGACGCTCGCGTCCTCCAGCTCCGACGGCGGCGGCGACGTCACGTGCTCGCCGCCCACGATCGTGCTCAGCTCTTCGCGCACGGCGCTCACCGTACGGCATGCTTGGCCGCGTGGAGTTGCGCCCCCTGACGCCGTCCGACGCGCAGATCGTGCTCGAGCTGCGCCGGCGCAACCGCCGGCACTTCCTGACCGGGGAGCCGCTGCACGACGACAGCTGGTATACGCTCGGCGCGCAGCGCGAGGCCCTGCGCCACCTGGAGGAGGAACGGCGCGCCGGCACCCGCGAGCAGTTCGGCATCTTCGACGGCGGCGAGCTCGCGGGCTACATCTCGCTCTCCCAGATCTTCCGCGGCGCCTTCCAGAGCTGCTTCCTCGGCTACGCGATCGACCGCGACCATACGGGCCGCGGCCTGGCCACCCGCGCGGTCGCGGAGGCGGTCGAGTACGCGTGGAGGATCGGCCTGCACCGCGTCCAGGCGAACGTCGCGACGACGAACGCCGCCTCGCGCCGCGTGGTCGAGAAGAACCGCTTCCGCTACGAGGGCACGGCGCTGCGCTACCTGCACATCGGCGGCCGGTGGACCGACCATGACATGTTCGCGAAGACGGTCGAGGAGGCCTGATGCCCCGTCGCGGTCGTCGGTGGGGCCTGCGGCGGGTGGTCCGGGCCCGGGCCGGTGGTGGCGGGCCGGCGCGCTCCGTTCGCCCTCGGTGGCGGCGGGATGGTGCGTGGTCCGAACGGCCGCTGGTCACGGTGTCCGGGAGCGGGTTCCGGGCGCCGGGCCGAGCGCCGGCGCGCCACGCGCCGAGCGAGCCGGACGAATCGGTCATCTGAGCGCGCGTTTCATCCGGGTCGCCGGACGGCGTCGGGCTCGGAGAAACGATCTGGATGAAACGGTCGGCCGAGCGCGCGTTTCGTCCGGTTCGCCGACGTGGACGGCAGACCGCGACGTCGCGGGGGCTCGCTCACCCTGCCTGAGCAGCGGCCGCTCGGGTCCGGCCCCAGGACCGCCTACGCCGCCCCGTTGCGACGGGCCTCCTCCGCCGCCGCCGCGGCCCCGCCCGTCCACGGCTCGCCGTGCCCGGTGAGCACCGTCCGCGCGCCGGTCGCCGCGATCGCGTCGAGCGACGCGAGCGCCCGCGCGACGTCCTTCGTCGCCGCGCGCGCGACCAGGCGCGGGCCGGTGCGGTCCGTGTACGGGTCGGTGGTGACGATCGCGTCGCCGGCGAACAGGACGTCGCGGTCAGGCAGGTGGAGCGCGCAGTGCCCGTCGGTGTGGCCGGGCGTGGCGATCGCGCGCAGGCCGCCCGGCAGCTCGTCCACGGGCCCGTAGACCTCGAAGTCGCGCAGCGTCTGGCCGAGCACGCCGCCGGCCTTGAGCGCGCGGAGGTAGAGCCGCCGCGTCGGCCCGTGCCGGAGCACGTACGCCGCCGGGCTGCGCGAGGACTCGGCGAACGGGATCGGGCTACGGACGATGCGCTCGTCGCCGCGCGGCACGTACACCGGGACGCCGTGCCGGCGGCTCGCCTTCGGCGCGAACCCGCAGTGGTCGATGTGCCCGTGGGTGAGCACGATCGCGCGCAGCTCGCCGACCCGCGGCTCGATCTGCCGCCACGCCGTCGGGAACCCGGCGTCCACCGCCACCGGCCCGTCGCCGGTCTCGACGAGGTACCAGTTGACCACGCCCTGGTCCTCGAACCGCTCGATGCCCTCTCCGACGCGCATGCGCCGGGCGTACCCTCATCGGGGCACGGCATGCCAGAAGGCGACACGATCCACTACGCGGCGAACCGGATCCGCCCGATCCTCGAGGGCCGCGTGCCGGACGAGCTGCTGACCCCCCACCCGCGGTTCCGGATGGACCGCTGGCCCGAGCGGCTCGCGGACCGCGCCGTGACCGCGGTCGACGCCCACGGCAAGCACCTGTTCCTGCGCTTCGAGGGCGGCCTCGTCATCCACTCGCACCTGCGGATGACCGGGTCGTGGGGCACGTACGAGCGCGGCGAGCGCTGGCGGCGCAGCCCGCGCCGGGCGTGGCTCGTCATCCGCCGCGGCGACGGCGAGGTCGTGCAGTTCGACGGCCCGGTGCTCGAGCTCATGACCTCCGGGCGGGCGCGCGCCGACCGCCGGATCGCGGGCCTCGGCCCGGACATCGTCAAGCCGGAGTTCGACGAGCAGGTGTTCCTGCGCCGGCTGCGCGAGGACGACCCGACGCGGCCGATCGGCGACGCCCTGCTCGACCAGCGCACGCTCGCCGGGATCGGCAACCTGTGGAAGGCCGAGGGCTGCTTCCAGGCCGGCGTCGACCCGTGGCGACCGGTGTCGGAGGTGACCGACGAGGAGGCGCTGCGCATCGTCCGCGGCATCCGCCCGTTGATGCAGGAGTCGGCGGAGCACGGGATGCAGGACGCGTACAAGACGATCTACGGCAGGGCGGGCCGGGCGTGCCCGCGCTGCGGCGAGCGGATCCGCTCGCGCGGCCAGGGCGACGACAACCGCATCACCTACTGGTGCCCGGGGTGCCAGCGGTGAGGCGCGTCGGCCACAAGGGCGCCGGCCTCATCGCGCCCGGGAACACGATCGCGAGCTTCGAGGCCGCCGTCGCGGCGGGCGTCGACATGATCGAGTTCGACGTCCTGCCGGAGAACCTGGACGGCACCGGCGAGCTGTTCCTCGCCCACGACTACACCGATCTCGCCGCGCGCCGCGAGACCGCGCTGACGCTGTCCGAAGGCCTGGACCACCTGTGCGCCACGGGCCTGGAGCTCGACGTCGACCTCAAGCTGCCCGGCTACGAGGAGCGCGTCGTCGCCGAGCTGCGCGAGCGCGGCTACGACCGCCGCGTCATCGTCTCGACGATGGAGCGCCCGACGCTGCGGCGGATGCGCGAGCTGGCGCCGGAGATCCGTCTCGGCTGGTCGGTGCCGCGCCTGCGCAGCAACCCGCTCGAGTCGCGGCTGAAGAAGGCGCCCGCGTTCCTGGCGCTCCAGGTCGCCCGGCGCGTGCTGCCGGGCCGCGCGGCCCGGGCGATCCGCGCGGGCGCCGTCGACGCGCTCATGGCCAACTACCACCTCGTCACGCCGGCGCTCGTCGACGCGGTGCTGGACGCCGGTGGTGAGATCTACGTGTGGACGGTCGACCTCGGGCACCGCATCGAGCGGCTCCAGCGCCTCGGGGTCACCGGGGTCATCACGAACGACCCCCGGCTCTTTCACCCGCTGATGACGCAGGTGGCGGCCGAGTAGCCCTTCGGCTCGGCCTCGTCGGCCTTGTGGCCGCTGCGGGTGCTCTTCGTCGCGCGGCGGACGACCTTCTTCCCGCGGCGCCACTCGAACTTCACGACGCCGCGCAGCTCGTGGCGCTGGCCGGGCTGCAGCTCGAAGCGGAACTTCCACCCGGACTGGCGGGCCTTGTACCGCGCCGACCCGACCCGGACCCAGCCCGAGTCGGCGCCCTCGGTGGTGAAGTCGTGCCAGCGGCCGTCGGCGGCCGAGCGGTACTGCGCGCGGAAGCGCATGTACATCCGCTCGCGCCTGGAGCCGGAACCCGGCATCGACGCGCGGATCCCGAGCGAGTCGGGGCTCTGCTCGCTGTCGCAGATGTTCACCGTCGCCCACAGGTGCGGGCTCTTGTCGATCGTCCGTCCCTTGCGCTTCTGCGCGGCGTCCGCCGGACCCGCCGGCGCCAGGAGGAGCATCAGGACGGCGAGGGGGAAGAGTCGACGCATTGCTGTGATGAACACGCCGGCCGCAGCGTAGTAGTGGCGTGACCGTGACGACCGCTGTGACGCCGGCCGCAGATCCGAGCTTGCGAGGCCCGAAGGACGAGACCCCGGCGTCCTTCGCCGAGCTGTATCGGGAGACGGTCCACGACGTGTACGCGTACGTGGCGACGCTGGTCGGCGATCGTGCCGCCGCCGAGGACGTGGTGGCCCAGGCCTACGAGCGCGCCTACCGCAAGCGCGGCTCGTACGACGAGCGCCGGGGGACCGCCCGGGCGTGGCTGTTCGGGATCGCGCGCAACGCCGCGCTGGACGAGCTGCGGCGGCGCAGGCGGGTCGCCGCCCTGCCCGACGAGCAGACCGCGGACCTCCCCGCGGGGCCCGCCGGCGACGACCCCGAGACGATCGCCCGCCGCGCGACCGTCCGCGCAGCGCTGGCCCGGCTGGAGCCGCGCGACCGCGAGGTCATCGCGCTCAAGTACAACGGCGACCTGACCAACGCGGAGATCGCCAAGCTGCTCGGCGTCAGCGAGTCGAACGCCGGCACCCGCCTGCACCGCGCCATGACGAAGCTCCGGGAGGCCTGCGATGCCTGACCCGCTCGAAGAGGACATCCGCGCCACCGCCCCGCGGCCCGACGACGCGTTCGTCGCGCGGCTCGAGGCCCGCGTCGAGGCCGGCTTCCCCGAGCCGGCCGAGCCGCGCCGCCGGCGCCGTCGCCTGCGCGTGCCCTCGTGGCTGCTCGGTCCCGTCGCCCCGGTCGCGGCGTCCGTGCTGCTCGTCGCCGGCGTCGGGAGTGCCGTCGTGCTGAGCGGCTCGGACGACGATGCCGGCTCCGGCGCGGGCGACTCGACCTCGCTCGTCGCGCCCGCCGCCGAGGAGGGCGCGGCCGCGCCCGACAGCGCCGCCGGCGACGCCGCGCGCCGCAGCGAGCCCGCGCCCGGCGCCGGACCCTCGCCGGTCGCGCCCGCGACGTCGGCGCCGGGCGGCGCCGAGCCGGTCGCGCCCGGGCGGACCCGCTCGGTCGAGCGGCGCACCGCGATCGAGATCGCCACCGCCGCCGACGACTTCGCCGAGACGACCGCCGGCGTCCTGCGCGTCGCCGACTCGACCGGCACGATCGTGCAGCGCTCCGACGTCACCGAGCAGGACGGCCGCGGCTACGCGACCTACGACCTGCGGGTGCCGGCGTCGCGGCTGGACGAGGCGCTGCGCCGGCTCTCCGAGCTGGGCGACGTGCGCAGCCGCACGGCGTCCGAGGAGGACATCACCCGGTTCCGGGTCTCCGCGCAGGACCGGCTCGAGGACGCCCGCGACGAGCGCCGCGCGCTGCTGCGCGCGCTGGAGCGGGCGGACTCGGAGGCCGAGCGCGACCGCATCCGCGCCCGCCTGCGGGCCGTCCGGGCGGACACCGCCCGCGCCGAGTCCGACCTCGAGCGCGTCCGTGCCCGGACGAACCGCGCGCAGGTGTCGGTGACCGTCCGCTCGACCGGCGAGTCCGGCGCCTGGACGCCCGGCGACGCGCTCGACGACGCCGCGCGGATCCTCGAGGTCGTGGCGGGCGTCGCGCTCGTCACGGCGGCGATCCTCCTGCCGCTCGTGCTGGTCGGCGCGGCCGCCGGCCTGGCGGTCCGCGCCGCCCGCCGGCGCAGGAGGAACGCCGTCCTCGGGTAGCCTGCTCGGTCATGGCGACAGTGGGTCAGGATGTCGTCGAGCTCCTCGAACGGGTCCCGGTCTTCGAGACGCTCGGCAAGGAGGACCTCGCGCAGGTGGCGCAGGTCGCCGTCCCGCGTCGCTTCTCGGCCGGGCAGGTCATCTTCCGCGAGGGCGACCAGAGCGACACGTGCTACGTCGTCTCGTCCGGCCATGCCCGCGCCCTGCGCGAGCACGGCGACGGCCGCACGATCGCGCTGGCCCGCTTCGGCCCGGGCGACATCTTCGGCGAGCTGGCGATGTTCGACGACGAGAGCCGGTCGGCCACCGTCGAGGCGCTCGACGACCTGCACGCGCTGGCGATCCTCGGCAACGACATGCGGCGCCTGCTGCGCGAGCACCCGGACATCGCCGTGAAGCTCGTCATCGCGCTCGGCCGCCGGCTGCGCGCCGCGAACGAACGGCTCGCGCGGCAGTCGTTCCAGACCGTCCAGAGCCGCGTCGCGTCGGTCCTCATCGGCCTCATCGAGCAGCAGAAGGCCGAGGGAGGCGGCGACCGCGACGTGCTCGTCACCGCGACCCAGGCGGAGCTGGCGCAGCTCGCCGGCTCGAGCCGCGAGTCCGCCAGCCGGTTCCTCGCCGTGCTGGAACGCGCCGGGATCGTCACCCAGGGGCGCGGCAAGCTCACCGTCCATGACCCGGCGGCGCTCCAGCGCTACGTCTACTGAGGTCAGCGCGGGCGGCGTCGTCGTCCGCGACGGCGAGGTCGTGGTGATCGTCCCGACGCGGCGGGCGGCGAGCGGCAAGAAGGTGCTCGCGCTTCCCAAGGGCCACGTCGACCCGGGCGAGACGCCGGCCGAGGCCGCCGAGCGCGAGGTCCGCGAGGAGGCGGGGGTCGTCGGGTCGCTCGTGGGCGAGCTCGGCGAGGTCCGCTACTGGTACCAGCGCGACGGCCGGCGGATCCCGAAGAAGGTGACGTTCTTCCTGTTCGACTACGTCTCCGGCGACGTCGCCGACCACGACGACGAGGTCGAGGAGGCACGGTGGATCCCGCTCGAGCAGGCCGCCCGTGAGCTGACGTACAAGGGAGAGCGCGAGATGGTCGAGCGCGCTGTAGGGTTCCGGCGCTAGTGCAGGTACTGAACTTCTACTCGCGCATCTTCGCCGACCAGCTCAAGCGCGGGCGCAAGACCGCGACGATCCGGCTCGGCGACAAGTCACACAAGTACCGCAAGAACCAGGCGGTGCTCGTGACGATCGGCTACCAGCACTCCCCGCGCGAGCTGATCTTCAAGGCGGTCATCGACCAGGTCGAGGTCAAGCGCTTCCGGGAGCTGTCGCCGCGCGACATCGAGCACGACAACCCCGAGTTCCGCCGCCACGAGGAGATGAAGCACTTCCTCGAGCAGATCTACGGGCGCGAGGTCAACGACGACGACACGGTCACGGTCGTCCGGTTCTCGCAGATCATCGAGAACCCGCCCGAGTTCACCGAGCGGCGGCTCGGCATCGGCGGCGCCCAGAACTGACCTGCCGCCCGCGGCGTCAGGGGTGGCGCCTGAGGCCCCGGAGGATCTGGCCGGCGGTCTCAGATGGCGGGCACGACGTCGCGCTCGAGCGCGCGTGTGGACCGACTCAGGCTCGAGCACGAACACCTGCCGGACGGCCTTGGCACTCTGCGTCCGAGAGTGCCGAACTCAGTCTTGACGACTCAACTTTTCGCGATACCCTCGACAGCAAAAGCGCGTTGGCACTCTTCACCCGAGAGTGCCAGAAACGAACCCATTCGGAGGTCATTGGCGCATGAAGCTCAAGCCCCTTGGCGATCGGCTGATCGTGCGGGCGATCGAGGAGGAGGAGACGACCGCCAGCGGCATCGTCCTCCCGGACACCGCGAAGGAGAAGCCGCAGCGCGGCGAGGTCATCGCCGTCGGTGACGGCCGCTTCGACGACGAGGGCGAGAAGCGCATTCCGCTCGACGTCGCCGAGGGCGACACCGTCCTGTACAGCAAGTACGGCGGCACCGAGATCAAGGTCGAAGGCGAGGATCTTCTCGTCCTCCGCGAGTCCGACGTTCTCGCCAAGGTCGTCTAGGAAGAGAGACAGCAGCAGATATGGCTCACAAGGAACTCAAGTACGACGCGGACGCGCGCAAGGCCCTCGAGGCCGGTGTCGACGCGGTCGCGAACGCCGTCAAGGTCACCCTCGGTCCGAAGGGGCGCTACGTCGTCCTGGACAAGAAGTTCGGTGCTCCGACGATCACGAACGACGGCGTGACGATCGCCCGCGAGATCGAGGTCGAGGACGTCTTCCAGAACCAGGGCGCGCAGCTCGTCCGCGAGGTCGCGACCGCGACGAACGACGTCGCCGGCGACGGCACGACCACCGCGACCGTGCTCGCCCAGGCGATCGTCCGCGACGGCCTGAAGAACGTCACCGCGGGGGCCAACCCGCTCGCGCTCAAGCGCGGCATCGAGAAGGCCGTCGACCAGATCGTCGACAACATCAAGAAGCAGGCGAAGGAGGTCAGCGGCAAGGACCAGATCGCCCGCGTCGCGACGATCTCGGCCGGTGATGAGGAGATCGGCGACGTGATCGCCGATGCGATCGAGAAGGTCGGCAAGGACGGCGTCGTGAACGTCGAGGAGGGCCAGACCTTCGGCATGGACCTCGAGTTCACCGAGGGCATGCAGTTCGACAAGGGCTACATCTCGCCCTACATGGTCACCGACCAGGACCGCATGGAGGCCGTCCTGGAGGAGCCGTACGTCCTCATCGCCAACCAGAAGATCGGGTCGGTCCGCGACCTGCTCCCGATCCTCGAGGCCGTGATCCAGTCGGGCAAGCCGCTGCTGATCATCGCCGAGGACGTCGAGGGCGAGGCTCTCGCGACCCTCGTCGTGAACAAGCTCCGCGGCACGTTCACCGGCGTCGCCGTCAAGGCGCCGGGCTTCGGTGACCGCCGCAAGCGCATGCTCGAGGACATCGCGATCCTCACCGGCGGCGAGGTCATCACCGAGGAGATGGGCCTCAAGCTCGAGAACACCCAGCTCTCGCAGCTCGGCCGCGCCCGCCGCATCGTCGTCGCGAAGGACAACACGACGATCGTCGACGGCGCCGGCGACGCGGAGGCCATCAAGGGCCGCATCAACCAGATCAAGACCGAGATCGAGAACACCGACTCGGACTTCGATCGCGAGAAGCTCCAGGAGCGCCTCGCCAAGCTCTCCGGCGGCGTCGCCGTCGTGAAGGTCGGCGCCGCGACCGAGACGGAGATGAAGGAGAAGAAGCACCGCGTCGAGGACGCCCTGCAGGCGACGCGCGCGGCGCTCGAGGAGGGCATCGTCCCGGGCGGCGGCGTGGCGCTGCTGCAGGCCGCCAAGGACATCTCGCCCGACGCCTTCGAGGGTGACGAGCGCACGGGCGCGCAGATCGTGCTCCGCGCGGTCGAGGAGCCGCTCCGTCAGATCGCCGAGAACGCCGGCCTCGAGGGCTCGGTCGTCGTCAACGACGTCCGCAAGGCCGAGGAGGGCCACGGCCTGAACGCCGCGACGAACGAGATCGTCGACCTCGTCGCCGCGGGCGTCATCGACCCGGCCATGGTGACCCGCTCGGCGCTCCAGAACGCCGCGTCGATCGCCAAGAACATCCTCACCACCGAGGCGATCGTCGCCGAGGCGCCCGAGAAGGAGACCGCGGGCGCGGGCGGCGGCATGCCCGACATGTCGGGGATGATGTAGAGGCGATCACGCCGACACGTCGTCTCGGGGAGGGCCGGTCCGCCGGCCCTCCCACATGTCGGAGGGCCCGGGTTCGTCCCGGGCCCTTCGTCGTCTCTCGGCGCGCGCGGCGGTGAGCGCCTCGGCGCGCGGGCGGACCGCCGCGGCCCACTCGTCGAGCAGGTCGGCGCGGACCCGGCGGCACACGTCGCCGGGGGTCAGCGCGAGCTCGGCGCGCGCCGCCCAGGCCAGCTCGGCCTCGAGGACCGGCACGCCGGGCGCGACCGGCGTGAGCGGTCCGGCCTCGGCGACGAGCGGCGCCTCGGCGCCGTAGCGGCGGACCAGGCGCGGCGGCAGCTCGCCGTCCGGGCGCGGGCCGGCCCCGACGAGCGGCAGGTCGCGCGTGCGGCACGGGCCCGCGGCGACGCCGGGCCGCGCCGCGATGCGGTCGACGACGTCCTGGGCCATGCGGCGGTAGGTCGTCAGCTTGCCGCCGACGATGCTCAGCGCGCCGGTGTCCTCGTCCTCGATCACCGCGTGGCGGCGGGAGAGGTCGGCGGTGCGACCCTCCGCGTCGAGCAGCGGGCGCAGGCCGGCGAAGCGGCCGACGACGTCGTCCGGGCCGATCTCGACGTCGAGGACCGTGCCGAACACGTCGAGCAGCTCGCGCTCCTCGGCGTCCGAGACCGGGGGCGCGTCGACCGGGTCGCCGTCGTAGGGCTCGTCGGTCAGGCCGAGCAGGACGTGGCCGTCGTTGCGGGGCAGCGCGAAGACGAAGCGGCCGAAGGCGCCGGGGACCGGCACGCTGATCGCCGCGCGCGGGTCGCCGAGCAGGCCGGCAGGCAGGATGAGGTGCGCGCCCTTGCTCGGGCGCAGCCGCACGCCCTTGACGAGCCGGTCGGCCCACACGCCGGTCGCGTTGACGACGTGGCGGGCGCGGACCTCGAACGCCTCGCCGGTCAGCGCGTCGGTGGCGCGCGCGCCGCCGGCCGTGATCTCGGTGACCGGCGCGTGCGTGACGATCCGCGCGCCGTGGGCGGCGGCGGTGCGCGCGAGCGCGACGACCAGGCGCGCGTCGTCCTCGAGCTGGCCGTCCCAGTGCAGCAGCCCGCCGCGCAGGTCGCGCGGGTCCAGGCGCGGCGCCCAGCGGCGCGCCTCCTCGGCGCTGATCCGGCGCGCGGCGGGCAGGCGCCGGCGGCTCGTGCCGGCGGCGGCGCGGAGCAGATCGCCGGCGCGGATCCCGGCCGCGATCGCGCGGTCGCCGAGCGCCGAGACGTTCGGCCCGAACGGGATGACCCACGGCAGCGGGCGGATGAGATGCGGCGCGGTGCGCTCGAGCAGGATCGCGCGCTCGCGCGCGGACTCCCAGGCGACGTCGAGCTGGCCGTGGGCGAGGTAGCGCAGGCCGCCGTGGACGAGCTTGGAGCTCCACCGGCTGGTGCCGGTCGCGAGATCCGCGCGCTCGAGGAGCGCGACGGTCAGGCCGCGCGACGCGGCGTCGAGCGCGACGCCCGCGCCGGTGACGCCGCCGCCGACGACGAGGACGTCGACCACCGCTCCGGACGCGAGATGCTCGATGTCGGCGGCCCGGCGGGCGGCGGTCAGCCGCGAGCGGTCATCCTGACCTGACAGGGCGGGGAACGGCGCGGTGCTCCTGCGCATAGCTTTCCCTCCACGAGCCGCATGGGCGATACAATCGAACAGATTCTGTCACAGCGTACCGCAGATCCGATCCTCGATGCGGCCCGCGCGACCGTGATCGACTTCGGTGTGCGGAGAACCACGGTCAGCGAGGTCGCGCGCCGCGCCGGCGTGAGCCGCATGACCGTCTACCGGCGCTATCCGGACGGCGACACGCTCATCCGCGAGGTCATGGCGCGCGAGTTCGGCGCGGTGTTCGAGCAGGCGGTCGAGGCGACCGCCGGCGCGCGCACCCCGCGCGAGCGGCTCGTCGCCGAGATCGCGTGGGGCGTCGACCACATGCTCGTCCACCCCGTGCTGCGCCGGCTGCTGGAGATCGACGCGGAGATCCTGCTCCCCTACTACACCGACCACCGCGGGCGCTTCCAGGAGCTCATCGTCGCCCGGATGGCCGACGTCATCGCCGAGGGGCACCGCACCGGCGACATCCGCGCGGGCGATCCCGTCCGGATGGCGCAGACGCTCGAGCTGGCGCTGCGCGGCGTCGTGCTCGGCGCGCGGATGTTCGACGACCCGGACGAGCGCCGGCGCGTGGTCGCCGACCTCACCGATCTGGTCGAGCGCTACCTCGAGCCGTGACCGCCCTACGAGGCGGGCGGCCGGTCCTCGAACGGCAGCTCCATCATCCACTCGCGCTCGGCCGCGACGAGGAAGACCACGCCGCTGCGCCGCGGGAACGGCGCGCCCGTGTAGTCGTGCGAGAGGCGGTCGATGATCTCGAGCGCGTCGTCGCCCTCGACGGTCCGCGCCACGCGGCCGCGCACCTGGGCCATCCGGTACGGGTTGTCGCGGTCGACGACGGAGATCGCCACGCGCGGATCGGCGGCCAGGTTGCGCGCCTTGCGCGACGACGGGTGGGTGAAGAACGCGACGTGGTCGCCCTCCATGCGCGCCCAGACCGGGACGCTGTGCGGCGCGCCGTCGGGCAGGACGGTGGCGACGTGGACGACGTTCGGCCGCTCGAAGAGCGCGCGGATCTCGGGCTGCATGGGCGGACTCTACGCCCGGCGGGTGCGGTCAGGTGAGCGCCTCGATCGCGCGGTCGACGTCGGCCTCCGTCGAGGGCAGGTGGCAGCTCAGGCGCACGCGGCCGGCGCGGACCGCGGCCCTGATCCCCGCGCGCGCGAGGCGCTCCTCGGCCCCCGGGTGGTCGGCGATGACGATCGGGCTGGGGTACGGCTCCATCCCGAGCCCCTCGCGGAGCCGGCCGGCCAGCTCGAGGTCATAGGCGCCGATCGCCTCGACCCCGAGCTCCTCGATCAGCTCGAGCGACGGCGTCGTGCCCGCCCAGCACATCCACGCCGGCGAGACGTCGAACCGCTTGGCCGTCGGCGAGAGCCGCAGCGGCGACCCGTAGCAGTTGTCCCACGGCAGATCGGTCGCGTACCAGCCCGCGGTGTGCGGCGTCAGGCGCTCGGCGGCTTCGGGCCGGACGGCGAAGAAGGCGGTCCCGCGCGGGCTGAGCAGCCACTTGTACGCGCCCGCGACGACGTACGTGACCCGGCTGCCGTCGATCGGCATCCACCCGGCGGCCTGGGTCGCGTCGAGGAACACGTCCGCGCCGTGGTGGTCGGCCGCGGCGGCGAGCGCGTCGAGGTCGACGACGCGGCCGTCGCCGGACTGCGCCGCGCTGACCACGACGAGCGTCGTCGAGCCGTCGATCGCCTCGACGAGCTGCTCGAGCGGCGCCTCGCGGATGCGCACGCCGCGCGACTCCTGCGCGAGCATCGGGAACACGATCGACGCGAAGTCGCCCTCGGCGAGCAGCACCTGCGCGCCCCGCGGCAGCGACGCCGCGACGAGCCCGGCGAACGGCGACACCTGCGGGCCGCAGGCCACGTCCTCGGTCCGCACGCCGATGAGCCGCGCGAACGCCGCCCGTGACCGGTCGACGACGTGGTCGTAGCCGGGCCCGTCGATCTGGCCGCCCGCCCACATCGCGAGGGCCGTACGGGTCGCGTTGACCGACGCGACGGGCGGGATGCCGCTCGTCGCCGCGTCGAGATGGCCGGAGACGACGGGGAAGCGATGGAGGGCGGCCTCGACGGCGGCTCGGGCGGTGGCGGACATGCACGGAGCGTGCCATGATCGATCTCAAGGTGCCACAGAGACTTTCTCGTTCTTCTCAAAGTCCTGTTTGGGACTTGCGGCGGCTGCGCGTGCTGCAGGCGGTGGCCCGCGAGGGGTCGCTCTCGGGCGCGGCGCGGGTGCTCGACTACACCCAGCCGGCGGTGGCGCACCACGTGCGGCGGCTGGAGGTCGAGCTCGGCACGCCGCTGGTCCTGCGCCGCGGGCGCGGGGTGACGCTGACCCCGGCCGGGCGCGCGCTCGCCGCGCGCGCCGACGTGCTGCTCGCCGCCGCGGCGGCGGCCGAGGAGGAGGTCGCGTCGCTCGCCGGCCTGCGCGGCGGCCGCGTCCGCCTCGTCGCGTTCCCCAGCGCGACCGCCACGATCGTCCCGCCCGCGCTCGCCGCCCTGCGGGCCGCCCATCCGGACCTCGACGTCACGCTCGACGAGGCCGAGCCGCCCGACTCGGTCGACCGGGTCCTGCGCGGCGAGGCGGACGTGGCGGTGTCGTTCGAGGTCGAGGGCGCGGCCGACGAGTTCGCCGAGCTCGCGCGGGTCGAGCTGCTCGACGTGCCGAGCCTCGCGGTCCTGCGGCGCGACCATCCGCTGGCCGGCGGCGGCCCGGTCTCGCTGGACGCGCTCGCCGGCGAGACGTGGATCGCCGGCTGCCCGCGCTGCCGCGGGCACCTGGTGAAGCTCTGCGCCGAGGAGGGGTTCGAGCCGGCGATCGCCTACGCGACGGACGACTACGTCGCCGTGCAGGGGATGGTCGCGGCGGGTCTCGGCGTCGCGCTGCTTCCCGCGCTCGTCGAGAACCTCGTCCGCCGCGACGACGTCGTCATGGCGCCGCTCGCCCGCCCGGCGTCCCGGACGGTCGTCGCGACCGCGCTGTCCAGCGCGGCCACCGTCCCGGCGGTCGGCGCGCTCCTCGGCGCCCTCCAGGACGCCGCCGGTCGTACGCTGACCGCGTGATCTCGGGCACCGTCCTCAGCCTGCACCGCTGGCCGGTGAAGTCGTTCCGCGGCGAGACGCACGAGGCCCTCGACCTCGACGCGCGCGGCGTGCCGGGCGACCGCGCGCATGCGGTGTGGCTGAAGGGCGGAAAGCGCGCGACGGCGCGCCTCGTGCCGGGGCTGCTGCGGTGGTCGGCGCGCTACGACGCGCCGGTCGACGGCACCGTCCCGCAGCCGCTCGTCACCGCCCCGGACGGCACCGTCCTGCGGTGGGACGACCCGGCGCTGCCCGGGCTCCTGTCGGCCGACCTGGCCCGGGAGGTCGACGTCGTCCGCGACCCGGCCGGCATGCAGGACCTGCCGAACTCGATCCTCGTCACGCTCGAGCCGACGCGGCGCGCCCTGGAGGCCGAGCTCGGCGAGCCGGTCGACCTGCGCCGCTTCCGCACGAACGTGCACGTCGACCTGCCGGCCGAGCCGTGGGCCGAGGCGCGCTGGGAGGGCCGGCGGCTGCGGATCGGCGACGCCGAGGTCGAGCTGCTGCACCCGTGCCTGCGGTGCTCGATCGTCGCCCGCGACCCGGAGACGAACGCGAAGAGCCCGCGGGTCCTCAAGACGCTCGTCCGCGAGCACGGCGCGGTGTTCGGCATCAACGCGCGCCCGCTCGGGCCGGCCACGATCCGCGTCGGCGACCCTGTCACCCTGGAGCCGTGAGCGTTCTCGACTGGATCTCCGCGATCGCCGCGTTCGCCGTCATCGCGTGGTTCGTCCGGTTCGCGCTGGCCAAGGACCGCGACGCGCCGCGGTACGCCGAGGACGACGCGCGCGCGTTCTTCGACGAGCACGGGCACTGGCCCGACGAGACGCCGGAGGAGGCGCGGGCGCGCGCCGAGCGGGCGGCGCAGGCCGAGCGGGCGGCGCGGGCGTTGCAGGACTAGGGCGGGCGGGCGGTCCGGGCGGGTTCGGGTCGTCTCGGTCGCGGGCATCCGTCTGCGGTGACGGGTCCGTACCCGGGTTCGGTGGTCTGCGCGCGTCTTGTGTTGCCCGCGGCGGCGGATCCGCGCCCGCGCGTCGTTCGGCGGGCCGGCTCGTTCCGCGCGGGTTCACCGGTGGCGGGGTGTGGCGTGGCCTGAACGGCACGCGGCGACGGGGTGGGTGGGTGCCCGGTACGTCTCGGGCCTGCCGTCTTCGCCGGCTCGTGTCCCGTTCTCGTCCGGAGCGGGACCGGTTCGGTCGCGACCCGGACGAAACGCGCGCCCCACCTGCCATTCCGTCCGGTTCGCGCGGGGAGGCGAGCGCCGGCGGGCCCTGCGGGGAGCGAGCCGGATCAGACGCGCGCTGGATCGACCGTTTCGTCCGCCTCGCTCGCCACAGAACGGGATCAGGCCCGAGCCCGCCGGTCGCGCCGCCGGGGCGCGGGCGCGAGGGCCGCGCGGGCACACCTCCGGGCCGGCCTGAGCGGGGACGCGCCCGCGCCACGCGGGTGTGTCGACTCATCACGGTCATGCCGGAACGAAACGACACACCCACCACGGGCCCGGCCGGGTGTGTCGACTCATGACGGCTATCCCGGGACGAGTCGACACACCCGACCGCAGGTGGCGCGCCGCCGCTCACCCACCGGCCCGGCCGAAGCCAGAAAGGGGTCAGACCCCGGCCGGGGCGCCCGACACGCCGCCCGCCGCCGCCGCGCCGGCCGAAGCGGCGCGCGGCCTCCCACACGGCCGGGAGGAGCTCGCCGCGAACCGCTCCCACACCCCCTGACCAGCGGCCGTTCAGACCACAGCACACCCCGCCGCCACCGAAACCCGCGCGGAGCGAGCCGGGCCGGCACCACCGAACCGGATCCGGACCACCCGCCGCAGGCGACGACAGACGCCCACGCCCCAAGACGCCCGGGCCCGGACCCCCCGCCGCAGGCCGCAGGCCCCCGCCCTACCCGCGCGCCTCCGCGCGCCGCATCCCGCGCAGCGCCCACAGCGCCATGAGCGCGGCCAGGCCGGCGCCGATGCCGAACGCCGCCCACGGGTGGTCGGGCACCCCGGAGATGAACCCGCGGCCGGCCTCGAGGATCGCGGTCAGCGGGTTCCAGCTCGCCACCGCGTGCAGCCACCCCTCGAGCAGCTCGAGCGGCACGAACACCGGCGCGGCGAACATGAGCAGGAACACCGGGAGCTGCATCGCCGGCGCCGCCTGGATGCTCTGCGTCCGCAGCCCGAACCCGACCGAGAACAGCGCCGCCACGACGTTGATCGTCACGCCCAGGGCGACGAGGCCGAGGTACTCGAGGACGGTCCCGTCGACCTGCATCCCGGCGAGCAGCCCGACGACGGTCAGGACGACGGTGGTGAACGCGTAGCGGCCGAGGCTCGCCCCCACGTACCCGAGGACGATCCCGGCGCGCGAGGGCGCGGCGAGCATCAGCCGCCGCGCGAACCCCGACTCGAAGTCGCGCGCGACCGCGAACCCGGTGAACACGCCGCCGAACGCGGCCGCTTGGAGGAAGACGAAGACGAACTGGAACGATGTGTAGCCCGAGGGGAAGTCGAACCCGGGCGTGTCGTCGATCGCCGACAGCCCGCCGGCGAACGCGACGAGGAAGATGAGCGGGAACAGGATCCCCGGCAGCAGGAGCGCCGGGTTCGTGAACGCGTGGCGCAGGCTGCGACCGGCGACCGCACGCGCGACGTTCACCAGCGACCGGGTCCTGCTCATGCGCGCGCCATCCTCGTCCGCATCGACGCCGTCGCGGCCCAGAACGCCAGCGCGATGACCGCCACGCACACGCCGAAGCCCTTCGCCAGCGCCGCGCCGTCCCACCCGGTCACGATGAGCGACCGCAGCCCCTCGACCATGTACGAGATCGGGTTCCACGTCGCGACCGTGCGGAACCAGTCGGCCTCGATGAGCGGGCGCGGCAGGTTGATCGAGCTCAGGAAGAACAGGACGAACAGGAGCGGGAACGCGGCCTGCACCGCCTCCCCGCTCCCGGTCCGCAGCGCCATGAGCGAGCCGATCGCCCCGAACGCCGTGCACACGAGCAGCGCGAGCGCGAGCAGGACCAGGACGCCGCCGGGGCCCGCGTCGAACTGCACGCCGAAGACGATCCCGATCGTGACGAACAGGACCGTGCTCAGCATCCCGACGGTGACGGCGCCCGCGAGCTGCCCGAGGAGGATCGCGGCGGGCCGCAGCGGCGTCAGCGACAGCCGGCTCAGGAAGCCGGACTCGATGTCGAGCGCGAGCTCGGACCCCGCGGTCGTCGTCGCGAACAGCGCGCCCTGGATGACGCAGCCGATGACCGCGAAGTCGATGTAGTTGTCGGTCGGGAAGCCGGGCAGGCGCGTGATCTGCTGCAGCCCGGGCGTGTTCACCGCCAGCAGGAACAGCGGGAAGATCAGCGAGGGGACGAGGATCCCCGGCTGGCGCAGCGTCCGCCGGACCGAGCGCCCGGCCACGAACCCGATCTGCCCGAGCAGGCCGGTCATACGGCGGCGGGCTGGGGCTCGGCCTCGCCCTCGGTCTCGTCCTCCTCGCCTGCGCCCTCGAGTGAGCGCCCGGTCTTGGCGAGGAAGACGTCGTCGAGCGACGGCGCGTGGAGCTGCAGGGACGCGACCTCGACGCCCGCGCCGTCGAGCGCGCGGACGATCTCGGCCAGGCGCTCGCTGCCGCCCTCGAGCTGCACCGCGACGCCCTTCGGCGACGCCGCCGCCGGCGGCCCGAAGCGCGCGAGGACCTCGGCGACCCGGTCGCGGTCGCCGGGGTCGGCCGGGATCGCGTCGACCGTCGAGTGGCCGATCTCGGCCTTGAGCTGCGCAGGGGTGCCCTCGGCGACGATGTGCCCGTGGTCGATGATCCCGACGCGGTCGGCGAGGACGTCGGCCTCCTCGAGGTACTGCGTGGTGAGGAACACCGTCACGCCGTCCTCGCGCGCGAGGCGGCCGACCTCCTCCCACAGCGCGCTGCGGCTCTGCGGATCCAGGCCGGTGGTCGGCTCGTCGAGGAAGAGGATCGAGGGGCGGTGCACGAGCGCGAGAGCGAGGTCCAGGCGCCGGCGCATGCCGCCGGAGTAGCCGCCGACCTTCCGGCCGGCCGCCTCGGTCAGCCCGACGCGGGCGAGCAGCTCGTCGCCGCGCTCGCGGCGCTCCTGGGGCGACAGGCCGTGCAGCCCGCCCTGGAGGTGCATGTGCTCGCGGCCGGTGAGGAAGTTGTCGAGCGCGGCCTCCTGCAGCGCGGCGCCGATGCGCCGGCGGACCGCACCGCCCTGGCGCACGACGTCGAAGCCGGCGACGGTCGCGGTGCCCGCCGTGGGCGGCAGCAGCGTCGTCAGCATCAGGACGGTCGTGGACTTGCCCGCGCCGTTCGGCCCCAGGAACCCGTAGATCTCACCCGGCGCGACCTCGAGGTCGATGCCGTCCACGGCCCGGATGCCGCCCTTGAACTCGCGGACCAGTCCCTCGACGCGGATGCCCTGGCGATCGTGCATGGGGTGATCAGCGTGCATCAGGTCCTTGAGGTTGTCAACTGTTTTGCGATGCAACTACCATGGCGGGCACGATGACGGCGCCGGCTGCGCAGAAGACCCGTGCGATCGAGGAGGCGTGGGAGCTCCTGCGGCAGATCATGATCGGTCAGCGCGGGCGGATGAACGCGATCGCGTCCGAGTTCGACCTCGCGCCGGCACAGCTCATGGCGCTCGCCTGCCTGGAGCCCGACGCGCCGAAGCCGATGAGCGGCCTGGCCCGCACGCTCCACTGCGACAACTCGAACGTCACCGGGATCATCGACCGCCTCGAGGCCCGCGGGCTCGTCCGGCGCCGGCCCGCCGAGCACGACCGGCGCGTGAAGATGCTCGAGGTCACGGCCGAGGGCGCCGAGCTGCGCGAGCGCATCCGGCGCCGCCTCGGCGCGCCGCCCGAGCCGCTCGCCCGGCTCGACGAGGCCGACGCGGTCGCGCTGCGCGACATCCTGCGCCGCGCAGCCACCGGCTCGTCCCGCGACCACTAGGTGTGGCGCGAGTAGAGGCGGACGGTCAACGGCGCGAAGATCGCCGTGAGCACCGCGGCCTCGCCGAACACGAGCGCGACGTCGCCGGCGGACGCGCCGCCGTGCATGAGCCCGCGCGCGGCGGTGACGACGTGCGAGACCGGGTTGACGTCGACGAACGCCTCGAGCCAGCCGGGGAGCGTGGCCGGGTCGACGAGCGTGTTGCTCAGGAAGACGAGCGGGAACAGCGCCATGAACCCGGTGTTCATCACCGCGTTCGGCGACCGCAGGACGAGCCCGAGCGTCGTGAACACCCACGACAGGCCGAACGTGAACACGACGACCACGAGCATCGCGGCGAGGATCCCGAGCACGCCCTCGCCGGGGTCGAAGCCCATGACGAGGCCGAGCACGACGACGACGGTCGCGGCGATCGTGTAGCGGACGGTGTCGCCGAGCAGCGCGCCGGTGAGCGGCGCCGAGCGCGAGATCGGCAGCGACCGGAACCGGTCGACGACGCCCTTCGTGATGTCGGTGTTCAGCGAGATCCCGCAGTAGACGGCGGTGAACAGCACCGACTGGACGAGGATGCCCGGGAGGATGTACTGGAGGTAGTCGCCGGTCGAGCCCGCCACCTCACCGCCGAACAGGTAGGTGAACATGAGCAGGAACAGGACCGGCGTGATCGTCACGTCGACGAGCTGCTCGGGGACGTGCTTGATCTTGCGCATGCCGCGCCAGCCGAACGTGACGGCCGCGGCGAACGCGCTCGGGCGCGGCGGGCGCGCGGTCGACGACAGCGCCGCGTGCAGGACCTGCTCGTCGGCGATCGCGTCCCGGGCCGGGCGGGTTGCCGGGGCGGTGCTCATGCCGCGACCTCCTCGTGGTCCTCGGCGGGACGCCCGGTGAGGGCGAGGAACACCTCGTCGAGGCTGGGCTGGCCGAGCGAGAAGCTCGCCAGGCCGACGCCGGCGGCGGCGAGCGCGGCGACCGCCTCGGACGCCTGCTCGGGGCTGTCCACCGGCACGGAGAACGCCGACGGGTCGGACTCGAGGTGCGCCTCGGCGCCGGCGACGCGCGCGACGATCGCGGCCGCGTCGGCGCGGTCCTCGGGGTCGAGGAGGCGCACGTGCAGCGCCCCGCCGCCGACCGACGCCTTCAGCTCGCCGGGCGTGCCCTCGGCGATGACCTTGCCGTGGTCGATCACCGCGATGCGCGAGGCGAGCTGATCGGCCTCGTCGAGGTACTGCGTGCAGAGCAGCACGGTCGTGCCGAGCCCGACGAGCGCGCGGACGATGTCCCACACCTGGTTGCGCGAGCGCGGGTCCAGGCCCGTCGTCGGCTCGTCGAGGAAGAGCAGCTCGGGGGTCACGACGATGCTCGCGGCGATGTCGAGCCGCCGGCGCATGCCGCCCGAGTAGCTCTTCACGAGCCGCCCGCCCGCGTCGGCGAGGCCGAAGGCGTGCAGGAGCTCGTCGGCGCGCTCGCGGGCCCGGCGCGTGCGGAAGCCGAGCAGCCGGCCGAGCAGGACGAGGTTCTCGCGCCCGGTGAGCTCGTCGTCGACGGAGGCGAGCTGGCCCGTGAGGCTCACGAGGCCGCGCACGGCGTCGGCGTCATGGACGACGTCGTGCCCGAGCACCCGCGCGGTGCCGCCGTCGGGCCGCAGCAGGGTGGCGAGCATCTTGATCGTCGTGGTCTTCCCGGCGCCGTTCGGGCCGAGGACGCCGTACACCGTCCCGCGCGGGACCGTGAGATCGACGCCGTCGACGGCGCGGAGGTCTCCGAACGTCTTGACGAGCCCGGAGGTCTCTATGGCGAGGTCTGTGGTCACGTGAGCTGGGACGGTGTCGAGGTCGAGAACTCATCGCACCGTAGGTGCTCAACCACACTTGAGGTCAACAGTCTTGGCGCGTCGCCGCTGCCCGGTTCGAACCACCCGGGCAGCGGCGAGGGCGGGCCTAGACCGCCGACACCGGCCGCGGCCCGTGCCCGACGTACTTCGCCGTAGGCCGGATCAGCCGCCCCTCGCGCTTCTGCTCGAGGATGTGCGCCGACCACCCGGCCACGCGGGCGCAGGTGAACATCGAGGTGAACAGCTCAGCCGGGACCTGGGCGGTGTCGAGCACGACCGCCGACCAGAACTCGACGTTCGTCGCCAGCACCCGGTCGGGCTTGCGCTCCTTCAGCTCGGCGAGCGCCGCCTTCTCGAGCGCCTCGGCGACCTCGAACCGCTTCGAGCCGATCTCGCGCGCGGTGCGACGCAGGACGCGGGCGCGCGGGTCCTCGGCGCGGTAGACGCGGTGGCCGAAGCCCATGAGCCGCTCGCCGCGGTCGAGGAGCTGCTTGACGTACCTCTCGGCGTCGCCCATCTGCTCGACGTCGTCGATCATCTTCAGCACGCGCGACGGGGCCCCGCCGTGCAGCGGCCCGGACAGCGCGCCGACCGCGCTCGACAGCGCGGCCGCGACGTCGGCGCCGGTCGACGCGACGACGCGGGCGGTGAACGTCGACGCGTTCATCCCGTGCTCGGCCGCGGAGATCCAGTACGCGTCGATCGCCTTGACGTGGTCGGGGTCGGCCTCGCCACGCCAGCGGATGAGGAAGCGCTCGGGGATCGACGTGGCCTTGTCGATCTCCCGCTGCGGTACGGGCGGCAGGCCGATGCCGCGGGCGGACTGCGCGACGAACGACAGCGCCATCACCGATGCGCGCGCGAGCTGGTCGCGCGCCTCCTCGTCGGAGATGTCGATGAGCTGCCCGAACCCCCACTGGGGGGCGAGCATCGCCAGCGCCGACTGGACGTCGACGCGCGGGTCGCCGGAACGGACGGCGAGAGGGTGCGGCTCGGCCGGCGGCAGGCCGGGCTCGAAGGTCCCGTCGACCAGCAGGCCCCAGACCTTCTCGTACGGGACCTTGCCGACGAGATCCTCGATGTCGACACCGCGGTAGCGGAGCGAGCCGCCTTCCTTGTCGGGTTCGGCGATCTCGGTGGCGAAGGCGACGACGCCCTCCAGACCGGACTGGACGCCGCTCGTATCGGCGGTTGCGCTCATGATCGGACAGCGTACGCGGCAAGGCGCTCCTGCCTTGCCCGGACGCGCTCCTCCTCATCGGACTCGAGTGGCCGCAGCACCCACCACCCTGCGACGGGCGCGGCCACGATGGACAGGAATGCCGCCTGCCAGGACGTGTGCTCCACGAGGAAGCCGAACAGCGGGCTGGCGAAGATCCCCAGGACGGAGACCAGGGTGTTCTGCAGGCTCATGGCGGTGCCGGCGCGGGCGCGCCCGGCGATCTCGGCCGCGGCGGTGAACGCCAGGCCGTTCCAGCTCGACATCGCGGCGCCGCCGGCGATGAGCAGCGGGACGAGCACCACGTTCGGCGCGCCGGACAGCAGCGCGGCGAGCGCGACGAGCGCCGCCCCGGTCAGGCCCGCGTGGCGCAGCGGGACGATCCGCCGCTCCTTCCGGTCCGACCAGCGCCCGACGCCGATCCGCGTCACCGCGCTGGCGAGCTGGATGCCGGCGAGCACGAGCGCCGCCGAACCGGGGCCCATGCCGTGCTCGTCGACGAGGAAGAGCACGACGAAGCCGATGATCGCCGCCTGCGCCATGACGAAGAGCCCCGACCCGATGCCGAGCCGCCAGATCCGCCCGTCGCGCATCGGCGGCTTGGTGACGAAGCCCTTCGGCGCGGGCGCCGGCGGCGGGTCGCGCATCCACAGCGCGCCCGCGACCGCCGCGACGACGGTGAAGGCGGCGAGCGCGAGCAGCGCGTCCCGCAGGCCGGCGCCGATCGCGATCGCCGGCAGCGAGAGCGCGGCGAGCGCGCCGCCGACCGGGATCGCGGTCTGGCGGATGCCGAGCACGAAGCCGCGCTCGGCGCGCCCGAACCAGCCCATGATCGCCCGGCCGCTGGCGCCGGTGGCGCTGCCGCCGAAGAAGCCGGCGAGGAAGAGGCCGAGCAGGAGGAGCGGGAAGCCGTCCGCCACCGCGGCGAGCACCACGCTTGCGGTCGTGCCGAGCAGCCCCGCGGCGAGGACGGGGCGCTCGCCCGTGCGGTCGGCGAGCATCCCCCACGGGATGAGCCCGGCGGTCATGCCCGCCGCCAGCGCCGCGAACACGAGGCCGGTCTCGCCGATCGTCAGCTCGAACGTGTCGCGGAACTGCGGCCCGAGCGCCGGCATGCCCTGGCGCAGCGCGCCGACGACCATGGTGCCGAGACACCCGACGACGAGGATCGCCCAGCGGTACCGGCCGGGGCTCGCGCTCACCCGACCACCTCCCGGCGGCGGCGCCGCTCGCGGTGCCGGCGCGCCTTCGCCGCGTTGCCGCACGTCGCCATCGAGCACCAGCGGCGCCGGCCGGCCGGCGAGCGGTCGTAGAAGCGGGCACTGCAGGTGTCGGACCCGCAGATGCGCACGCGCCCGCGCTCGGCGTCGGTGCCGAGCATCCGCGCGGCGTCGAGCGCGATCATGCCGAGCGCGCGGCGGGGCGAGTCGGCGGCGGCGCGCTCGCCGAGGACGGGCACGCCGCCCTCCAGGCGCAGCTGCGGGCGGCTGCCGGCGTGGACGAGCCAGTCGTCGATCGTCGTGACCGCCTCGGCCGGCACGCGCTCACCGGCGACGACGGCGACGACGCACGCGTCGATCGCCTCGCGCAGCTCGCGCGCCTCGGCGAGCACCGCCTTCGGCACGCGCATCGGCCGGTCGGTGAGCCCGGCGTGGATCAGCCAGATCGACAGGTCGTCCGGGGTGACGAGCGTCTCGACGTCGCGCCGCCAGCGTTCGCGGCGGGTGTTGACGAGGTCGAGCGCGGGGCGCGCGCCGAGCCAGTACCACCACGGCTCCCCGCTCTCGAGCGGGAGGGCGAGATCCTGGGGAAGGTCACGCGGCGGGTTGCGAAGCACAACCACATGATAGCCATCCATATGGTTACGCCGAGGGCCGCGACGTAGGGTTGGCCGGACAGCCAGTACCTTCCCGCGCCATGTCCCTCCTGTTCCGCCCGGTGGACGAGCTCGCGGCCCTCGTCCGCTCCGGCGAGGTCTCGGCCCGCGAGCTCGTCCAGGAGTCGCTCGACCGCATCGAGCGGCTCGACCCGCAGCTCAACGCGTTCGTCGACGTGTTCGCCGAGGAGGCGCTCGCCGCCGCCGACGAGATCAAGCCCGGCGACGAGCGGCCGCTGGCGGGCGTCCCGATCGCGATCAAGAACAACACGCCGGTCGCCGGCAAGCGACTGACGTTCGCCTCGAACTTCATCGGGGACCTCACGCCGCCGTTCGAGGCGGTGCTCGTCCAGCGCCTGCGCGACCGCGGCGGCGCGATCGTCGTCGGCACGACGACGCTCCCCGAGTTCGGCATCCAGCCGGTGACCGAGACCCGCCGCTTCGGGGCGACGCGCAACCCGTGGGACACCGACCGGACCCCGGGCGGCTCCTCGGGCGGCAGCGCCGCGGCGGTCGCGTCGGGGATGGTGCCGCTCGCGCACGCCAACGACGGCGGGGGCTCGACCCGCATCCCCGCGGCGTGCTGCGGCCTGGTCGGCCTCAAGCCCCAGCGGGGGCGCATCTCGGGGGCCCCGGTGATCGGCGAGCAGTTCCTCGCGGTCGAGGGCGTCCTGACGCGCACGACGCGCGAGACGGCGCTCGCGCTCGACCTCCTCGCCGGGCCCGAGCCGGGCGACGCCTCGTGGGCCGAGCCGCCCGCCCGCCCCTACGCCGAGGCGGTCGCCGACGACCCGCGCGGCCTGCGCGTCGGGCTGGCGATCACCCCGCCGCTGCCCGACGTCGAGCCGACGCCCGAGCGGGCCGAGGCCGCCCGCGAGGCGGCGCGGCTGCTCGAGGACCTCGGCCACCACGTCGAGGAGATCGAGCCGCCGTTCCGCGACAAGGAGGGGCTGCGGATGTTCACCGGCGTGTTCGGCCCGATGGTGTGCGCGCAGGCGGCGGTCGGCCAGATGATCCACGGGCGCGAGCCCGGCCCCGAGGACGTCGAGAAGCTCACCCTGTGGCTGTGGGAGCAGTGCAAGGGCATCGACTCGATCGCCGCGTACGGCGCGCTCGTCCAGGTCCAGGCGCTCGGCCGGCAGATCGTCACGTGGTCGGACCCGTACGACGTCGTCGTGACGCCGACGCTCGCCGAGCCGCCGGTGCCGATCGGGACGCTCGACCCCGACGGCGACGACCCCCGCGCGACGTTCGCGCGCGCCGGCGCGTTCACGCCCTACACGGCGGGCATGAACATCAGCGGCCAGCCGGCGATCTCGGTGCCGCTGAGCCAGGACGACGACGGGCTGCCGATCGGCGTGCAGCTCATCGGCCGGCCGAACTCCGAGGGCCTGCTGCTGGCGGTGGGCGCGCAGCTCGAGGCTGCCCTGCCCTGGGCGGACCGGCGGCCGCCGGTGAGCTGACCGGACCGGACCCGGCTACGCCGAGGCGCCGAGCACCGCGCCCAGCGAGCGCGGGGTGACGCCGAGCGCCTCGGCGTCCGCCGTGCCGTGGCGGCTCGTCATCGAGACCTGCAGGAGCTCGGCCTCGTCCCAGGTCACCGGCGCGTGCGACTTGAGCAGCGCCTCCCCCGCCTTCAGCGCCGGGCGGGCGAGCGCCTCGGGAACCGGGAGCACCGGCTTCGGGCGCCCCGCCGCCCGCAGGACGGTCTCGGCGACCGCGACGTGGTCGAGCGTCTCCGGGCCCGCCAGCTCGTGGCGGCGCATCGTGTGCCGTCCGTCGCCGTCGAGCACCGCCATGACGCAGTCGGCGACGTCCTCGGCCCAGATCGGCTGGAACTGGGCGCGGCCCCGGCCCGGAACCGGGACGACGGGCAGGAGCGCGAGGCGCTCGAGCAGCGCCAGGTGCCGGTCGCCCGGCGCGAACACGAGCGACGGAGCGAAGATCGTGTGGTGGAGGCTCGACTCGCGGACCGCCTCCTCCGCGAGCGCCTTCGCGCGCAGGAAGCGGGTGCGGTCGTGGATCGACGCCGACATCGCGCCGAAGAAGACGAAGTGCTCGACGCGGGCGCGCTCGGCCGCCTGGACCAGGCGCCACGTCGCGATCCCGTTGAGCTCCTCGATCGAGCCGCGCGGCTGGTCGCGCGCCGACGCCGCGAGGTGCACGACGGTGTCGACGCCGCGCAGCGCGTTGCGGAACGACGGCGGGTCGGTCAGGTCGCCGAGCGCGATCTGGACCCGCACCCGCTCGGCGCCGAGGCGGCGCGGGTCGCGCACGAGCACCCGGACCGGCCGCCCGGCCGCGGTCAGCCGGCGCAGCAGCGCCATGCCGACCTTCCCCGTCGCGCCGGTCAGCAGCAGCATCCGGTCAGAACCAGTGGCGCTGCTCGGTGAAGGGATCGGCGTCGTTGTGGTAGCCGTTGAGCTCCCAGAAGCCCTGCCGATCCTCGGACATGACCTCGAGGCGGCGCAGGAACTTCGCCGACTTCCAGAAGTAGCGCTTGGGGACGAGCAGGCGCAGCGGCGCGCCGTGGTCGTGCTCGAGCGGGCGGCCGTCGTACTCGTGCGCGACGAGGACGTCGTCGTCGTACAGCGCCTCGACCGGAAGGTTGGTGGTGTACCCGCCGTCCGAGTGCGCCATGACGTGCGTCCCGGTCGGCTTGACGCCGGCCCGGTCGAGCAGCTCGGCCACCCGGACGCCGCGCCAGGTGGTGTCGAGCTTGGACCACCGCGTCACGCAGTGGATGTCGACGGTCACCTCGTGCTGGGGGAGCGCCATGAGCTCGTCCCAGCCCAGGGCGTACGGGCGTTCCACCTCGCCGTCGACGGTCAGCGTCCACGTGCTCAGGTCGTACGGCGGGTTGGCGCCGTAGGTCAGCACCGGGAAGCGCTCGGTGAGGTACTGACCGGGCGGGATCCGGGCCGGATCGATGCCCTGCTCACGCGCCTGGCGCCGCCCCCGCGCGGCCAGGTCCTTCGAGGTGATCCCCATGGGACTTACTGTAGATTGCGCCGCCTATGGCCTACGTGATCGCGGAGCCATGCATCGGCACCAAGGACAACTCGTGCGTCGAGGTCTGTCCCGTCGACTGCATCCATCCGACTCCTGACGAACCCGACTACGACTCCGTCGAACAGCTCTACATCGACCCCGAGGAGTGCATCGACTGCGACGCCTGCGTCGAGGCCTGCCCGGTCGACGCCTGCTTCGCCGAGGACCAGGTCCCGGACGAGTGGGCGCACTTCGTGCAGATCAACGCGGACTACTTCAAGAGCAAGGCTTGACCGCCCGCGGGGGGCCGCCGCCGGCGGCCCCCGGCACGAGTTGATCTAGCCGGCCATCGGGAGGCTCGACCCGGTCGTCGGGCGATCCTCCGCCGGCAGCGAGCCGCCGACCTGGTTGACCGCGAGCAGCGGCAGCGCCGGCGGCGGCGCCATCGCGATCAGGCCGCGCGCGGCCTGGCGGACGCCCTGGGAGGCCGGGTCGTCCGGGTCGAGCGCCACGAGCGGGACGCCGGCGTCGGACTGCTCGCGCAGCGGCATCGTGAGCGGGACCTTGCCGAGCAGCGGCACGTCGAGCTCGTCGGCCAGCTCCTGGCCGCCGCCCTCGCCGAAGATCGGGAAGCGCTCGCCGCCGGGTGTCGTGAAGCCCGACATGTTCTCGACGACGCCGGCGATGTCGAGGCTGACCTTGTGGGCCATCTCGGCCGCGCGGCGCGCGACCTTCTGCGCGGCGGGCTGCGGGGTCGTGACGATGAGGAACTGCGCGTTCGGCAGGAGCTGGGCGAGCGTCATCGAGACGTCGCCGGTGCCGGGCGGCAGGTCGACGAGCAGGTAGTCGAGCTGCCCCCAGTCGACGTCCTCGAGGAACTGCGTGAGCGCCTTGTGGAGCATCGGCCCGCGCCAGACGACCGCCGAGTCCTCCTGCACGAAGAAGCCGATCGACATGACCTTGATGCCGTGGGCCTCCAGGGGCAGGATCTTGCGCTGCGGCGAGACCGGCGGGCGATCGTTGCCGAGCCCGAGCATGCGCGGGATCGAGTAGCCCCACACGTCGGCGTCGAGCACACCGACGCGCTTGCCCTCGCCGACGAGCGCCGCCGCGAGGTTGACGGTCAGCGTGGACTTGCCCACGCCGCCCTTGCCCGAGCCGACGCAGATGACGTTCTCCACGCCCGCGAGCGCGCCGGTCGGCAGGCCGCCCCGGCCCAGCTTGCGCTGCAGCTCGGCCTTCTGCTGGTCGGTGAGGACGTCGAAGTCGACCTCGACCGAGCTGACCCCGTCCAGCGCCATGACGGCGTCGCGGACGGCGGTCTGGAAGTGGTTGCGGATCGGGCAGCCGGGCGTCGTCAGCGAGACGGTCACGTGGACCGCGCCGTTCTCGACCGTGATCGAGCGGACCATGTCCAGCTCGACGATCGAGGCGCGCAGCTCCGGGTCGATGACGCTCTCGAGCGCCTTGAGGATCTCGTCTCGCGTCGGCATGCGTCCCAGGGTAGGACACCGGCCGCGAAACGCAGAGAAGCCCGACGGGGCGCCGCGAACGGCGCCCCGCCGGTGGGGAGGAGAGGGTGCTTCTCCTGGCCGGCCGAGACCGGCAGGCTCGCCGGGCGGCCGGGCGCCCTCTCCGGCGCCCGCCGCCCGGGGAAGGCGTGGTGCTAGGAGACGACCGACGCGACGCGCTCGGTCACCTCGCGGGCGGCCTTCGTGGCGCCCAGGGCGACGCCGGACGCGACGTTGGTCGCCGCCGCGCGGCCGAGGCCGAGCTGCTGGGCGACCGAGCTCTTCTCCAGGTCGCGGCCGAGCTCACGGCCGAAGCGCTCGGCGTCCGCGCGCAGCGAGCGGACGTCGCGCTCGACGCGGGCGGTGCGCTGGCGCAGCTCGCGCTCGACGCGCGTGCGCCGCTTCTTCAGCTCGCGCTCGAGGCGGTTGCGCGCGGTGGTGCCGCGGCGCTCGAAGCCCTTCAGGCGGCGCTGGAACTTCGTGCGGTCGCTGTAGGTCTCGACCAGGTCGAGGATGTTGTCGCGCGCCGTCAGCGTGGCGCCGACGCCGGTCAGCACGGTGCGCTCGGCGACGTCACCCAGCCGCTCGACGACCGACACGGCCTCCTTGCGGGCTTCCGCCGCCTCGCGGGCGGCCGCGGTCTGCGTGCGCGCGGTGGCGCGCGTCGCGGTGCGCTTCGTCGCGCGGGTCTGCGTCTTGGCCTGGTTGCGCTTCGTGGTCGCAGCGCGCTTGGTCTGCGTGGTCTTCCGCGCGGTCTGCGTCGTCTGACGACGAGCCGCGCTTCCGGTGGTCCGCGTGGTCTCCGTGGACTCGGCCATGGTCACCCTCCCGTAACTTGCTTAGTTCTAAGTTGCATAGTCACGGTACCACGAACATGCGTTCGTGCCACCTCCCCGCCTGTGAGGGTCGTCACGCAGCGCGGATGCGACCGAGCCACGCCTCCGGCAGCTCGATCTCGTGCAGCGTCGGCAGGTGCTCGGGCCGCTCCCACACGCGGTTGAGCAGCTCGATCCCGCCCTCGGCGACGACGGTGTCCACCCACGCCTTGCCGAGCTGGTACTGGCGCATCTTCAGCTCCAGCCCCATGAGCTTCTCGAACAGCCGCACCGGCGGCGGCTTGTCCTCGCGGCGGCGGTTCATCGCCTCGCGCAGCTCGTCCAGCGAGTCCAGGGCGTCGGCGCCGACCGCGTCCATGACGTGCTCGGCGTGCCCCTCGACGACCGCCATCACCGCCTGCATCTCGTCGATGAGCGCCATCCGCTCCGGGCCGGCGGCCAGCGTCAGCAGGCCGCTCTCGCGGATCCGCTCGACGAGCGCGCGCAGATCATCGAGATCCAGCCGCAGCACGCTCGACAGGTCGACCTTGACGTCGACGGTCTCCAGCAGCCGCTCGAGCAGGCCGGCGAGGTGCTCGCGCAGCCACGGCACGCCCGTGAACTGCACCGCGTGCGTGACCTCGTGGAACGCCACCCAGGCGACGAGGTCGGCCTCGTCGACCTCCAGGCGCCGCGCCGCCTCGCGCAGGTTCGGCGCGACGAACAGCAGCCGCTCGGGCGACGCCGCGTCGATGATCACGAGCTCGTACTGGCCGAGCACGCGCTGCGACAGGTAGCCGACGAGCGCGCCGATCTCCGCCCCGGTCAGGACGCCGCCGACCGCGCTCAGCGGCCCGCTCTCCGGCAGCTTGGCCTCGAGCGGGCGCATGATCGTCCGCATCGAGCCGAGGTTCGCGCGCAACCAGTCCTCGCGGCCGACGACCTCCGGGGCCGGGATGTCCCGCGCCGGCGTGAGCTGCGTGTAGGCGGTGACGCGCTCGAGCGCGTCGGCGGTGAACGCCTCGATGTCACCCGCGAGCGCCAGCCCGCCCGGCGGCTCGGCGGCGACGAAGCCGGCCAGGCGCTCGGCCAGGACCCAGTCGATCATGCGTCGTCCTGCCACTCGACGAGCGCGGCGAGGTCCGCCAGCCCCTCCTCGGTGCGCGCGGCGATGAGCGGCGAGTGCGGCTCGAGGTCCAGCGGCGCCGACAGGCCGTCGAAGCCGGGGAAGCCGACGAGCCCGCCGCTCTCGCGGACGATGAGCTGGCCCGCCGCGCAGTCGACCGCGCGCGTGCGCCACAGCGTCGCCATCCCGTCCACGCGCGCGAGCGCGACCTGGCCGAGCGAGATCGCGATCGACCCGAACGCGCGCAGGCGGTGGACGCGCTCCTGCAGCGCGGGCATCGCCGGCGCGATCCACGACGGGTCGGCCGACTCGATCGCGACGAGCTCGAGCTTGCCGTGCCGGTTGCGGCGCTCGGCGTTCGCCGGCACCTCGACCGGGCGGTCGTTGAACAGGACGCCCTCGCCCGCGCGCGCCACCCACTCCGAGCCGGTCCCCACGTCGGCGACGTACCCGAAGACGACGTCGCCCATCGTCCCGCCGGTCGCCACCGCGATCGAGATCCCGACGTGCGGCAGTCCGCGCTTGGCGTTCATCGAGCCGTCGATCGGGTCGATGATCACGAGGACGTCGTCCGAGCCGAAGTCGACCGTGCCGCGCTCCTCGGACACCGCGCGGAAGCGCGCGCCCGCGTCGTGCAGGCGCTCGAGCTCGGCGAACACGCCGTCCTCCGCCTGCTGGTCGATGACGAGCGTCCGGTCGCCGCCGCCGCCGCGCTCACCGGTCTCCTCGATCCGGTCCGCGGTCGACGGGGTCTCGCGCAGGACCGTCCGCAGGCCGTCCGTGGCCCGGCGGCACGCGCCGAGCCAGTCGGCCTCGAGTGCCTCGGGAGAGCCGCCCACGCGGACATACGATAGGCGGGTGCCGCCGCGCCTCGACACGCTGACCGCCGCCCAGCGCCGCGCCGTCACCCACGAAGGCGGCCCGCTCCTCGTCCTCGGGGCCGCCGGGACCGGCAAGACGCGGGTGCTCGTCGAGCGGTTCGCGTGGCTCGTCGACCAGGGCGTCCCCGACGAGGAGATCCTGCTCGTCACGCGCTCGGCGGCCGGCGTCGACATCCTGCGCCGCCAGGTCGAGGACGCGCTCGAGCCGCCGTACGGCGAGCTCGCGGTCCTCACCGTGCCCGAGCTGTGCGCGCGGCTGCTGCGCGAGCACGCGATCGACGCCGGCGTCGACCCGTTCTTCGTGCCGCTCACGAAGGCCGACCGGCTCGCGCTCCTGCTCGACCGGATCGACCGTCTGACGCTGCGGCGCCACGACTTCCTCGGCAACCCGGCGGCCCTGCTCGGCGGGGTCGTCGAGCGGATCGACCGCTGCAAGCTCGAGCTCATCACCGCCGACGACTACGCGCGGTGGGCGCAGACGCTCGGCGACGACGAGCGCGGCGAGCGCGAGCGCGAGTTCGCGCGGCTGTACGCCGACCACGACGCGCTGCTCGCCGAGGCGGGGACGCTCGACACCGGCGACATGCTCCTGCGCGCGATCGCGCTGCTGCGCGACCACCCGTCGCTGTGCGAGCACTTCCGGCACGTGCTCGTCGACGAGTACCAGGACTTCGACCGCGCCCACCTCGAGGTGCTCGGCGGCTGCGGCGCGCACGGCCGCATCACGGTCGCCGGCGACGACGACGGCGCGGTCGGGCGCCGGCGCGGCGCCGCGGCCGCGAACCTGCGCGAGTTCACCGCGCGCCGGCCGGACGCGAGCGTCGTGACGCTCGAGCGCTCGTTCCGCTGCCGCGAGCGGATCGTCCGGGCGGCGGGCGCGGTGGTCGGCGGGCTGGCCGACCGGCTCGGCCTGCCGGCGCCCGAGGCGGCGCCCGGCGGCGACGTGGCGTTCTGGCGCTGCGAGAACGAGCGCGCGCAGGCGCAGGCGGTCGCCGCCGACGTCGAGCGGCTCATCCGCGAGGGCGTGCGGCCCGAGCGGATCGGGGTGCTCGTCCGCTCGGTCCGCGACGAGGGCCAGGCGGTGACCGTCGCGCTGGAGGAGCGCGCGGTCCCGTTCGAGGTGATCGGCGCGTCCGCGTTCTTCCAGCGCGCCGAGGTGCGCGACGTGCTGGCGTGGCTGCGCCTGCTCGCCGACCCGAACGACGCGGGCGCGGTCGTGCGCGCGCTCGCCCGGCCGCCGGTCGAGCTGCGCGCCGCCGACCTCGCGCGCTGCATCCAGATCGCGCGGCGGCGCAAGCTCGACATGGTCAGCGCGCTCGTCGCCGCGACCGAGTCGCCCCAGCTCCCGCCCGAGGCGCGCGAGCGGATCCTCGAGTTCCTCAAGCTCCACCGCCAGGCGGCGCGGGCGCTCGACACGACCCGGCCGGACCTGTTCGTGCACCGGCTGATCGAGCGGCTGGGGCTGCGCCGCCAGCAGCTCTTCGCCGCCAACGCCGACGTCGTCGAGCGCCTGCGCAACCTCGCGCGGCTCGGCGAGCTGGCCTCCGACTACGTCCGCCGCTCCCCGCAGGCGACCCCGCGCGAGTTCGCGCGCTCGATCGCCGCGGTCGCCGAGGCGGGGATGCGCGAGGAGGAGGCGGGCGGCGACGCGCCGTCCGGGGTCGCGGTCGCGTCGATGCGCGGCGCGAAAGGCCTGGAGTTCGACCACGTCTACGTCGTCGGCTTGCACTCGGCGCGGATGCCCGGCACGCGCCGGCAGGCGTTCGAGCCGCTCCCGCCCGAGCTCGCCGGCGAGCCCGCCGGCGCCGGGCCGGACACGCGCGCCGCCCACGTCGGGGCGATGCGACGGCTGCTCGGCGTCGCGATGACGCGCGCGCGGCGCGGGCTCGTGCTTGCCTACGCGGCGCACTCCGACCAGGGCGCCGTCCAGCAGCCGTCGCCGTTCGCCGAGCAGGCCCGCACCGCGCTCGGCGCCGAGTGGGACGAGCGCGGCGAGCAGCTCTTCGGCCCGGACGAGACGCTCCACGCCACGTTCCGGCGCCTGCGCGACGAGCTGCTCGAGGAGCTGCCGCGGGTGGGATCGCGCCTGGGCGAGCTGCGCTTCGACACCGACCTCGACGTCGCGCACACGGTCGTCCGCCACCTCGAGCTCGTCAAGCTCGCCGCGCTGCTCGAGCGCCCGGCGGGCCAGTCGGTCGCCGACGCGCTCGCCGGCATCAACGCGCGGATCCTCTCGGCGGTCACCGCCCAGCAGCGCGAGATCTTCGAGTCGACCGGCCTGGACGAGGCGCTGCTCGAGGCCGAGGCCGACGAGCGCGCGCGGGCCGCGACGATCGCCGCGCGCGCCGAGCCGTCGCTCGAGCCGTTCCTGCCCAAGCGCGGCGACGGGGTCCTGCTCAGCGCGTCGGACATCGAGACGTACCGGACCTGCCCGCTCAAGTACAAGTTCGCGCGCGTGTTCCGGATCCCGCAGGAGCCGACGCTCAACCAGCGCTTCGGGATCGCGGTCCACCAGGTCCTCGAGCGCTTCCACGTCAGCGGGATGTCGACCTGGGACGAGATGGCCGGGCTGCTCGAGGCGGCGTGGCGGCGCGGCGGCTTCGCCGACACCGACCAGGAGAACCAGCTCAACGCGAAGGCGCGGGCGGCGCTGCAGCGCTACCTCGCGCGCCTGCGCACCGAGGCGTCCGAGCCGGTGTGGTTCGAGCGCCAGTTCTCGTTCAAGCTCGGCCCGCACCTGCTGCGCGGGCGGGTCGACCGCGTCGACCGGCTCCCGAGCGGCACCTACCAGCTCATCGACTACAAGACCGGCCGCCCGAAGACGCCGGCGCAGCTCCGCGACGACGTCCAGCTCGCGGTCTACGCGCTCGCCGCGCGCGAGGCGTGGGACCTCGAGGCGGCCGAAGGCGCCTACCACTACGTCCTGGACGACGAGAAGGTGCCGCTGCCGCCGGGGGCCGTGGACCGGGAGTGGATCGCCGAGACCGTCTTCACGGTCGCCGAGGGCATCCTCGGCCAGGGCTTCGAGCCGACGCCGTCGTACACGGCGTGCTCGATGTGCGACTACCGGATCGTCTGCCCGGCCGCCGAGCGCTGAGCGACCGGCCCGGTCAGCCCTGCTCGCTGCCGCGCTGGCGCAGGAAGCGCTGGAACTCGCGTGCGAGCACGTCGCCCGAGGGGACGTCCGGGATCGTGCCGGACTCGGCCTCCTCCTCCTCGACGGCCTGCTCGAGGCGCTCGACGAAGGCCTGCACGTCCGGGTCGCTCTGGACGGCGAGGTTGACCTGGCGCTCGTAGTCGCCGGCCTGGGCCTCGAGCTCGCCGGCGTCGACCGACACGCCCACGAGCTGCTCGAGGCTGCGCACGAGCGCCAGCGCCGCCTTCGGGTTCGGCGCCGCCGCGACGTAGTGCGGGACGCTCGCCCACAGGCTCACGCTCGGCAGGCCGGCGCGCTGGCACGCGTCGTGGAGAACGCCGACGATGCCGGTCGGGCCCTCGTAGCTCGTCGGGGTGAGGTTCAGGCGCTCGACGAGCGACGCGTCGCTCGACAGGCCGGTGATCCCGACCGGCCGCGAGTGCGGCACGTCGGCGAGCAGCGCGCCGAGCGACACGACGAGCTGGGTCCCGAGCGCCTCGGCGAGGTCGATGACGAGCTTGCAGAACGTGCGCCAGCGCATCGACGGCTCGCTGCCGCTGAGGAGCACGAGGTCGCGCGGGGCGCGCGGGACCCTCGCCGCGTAGATCTCGATCTCCGGCCACTCGATCTCGCGCGTGTCACCGTCGGTGAGGCGGACCTTCGGGCGGGTGGCCTGGAAGTCGAAGAACTCCTCGGGATCGATGCGGGCGAACCGGGTCGCGCCGAGCGAGGCCCCGACGTAGGACAGCGCCGCAGAGGCGGCGTCTCCCGCGTCGTTCCAGCCCTTGAAGGCGCATACCAGCGCGGGGGCTCTCAGACCGTCCGGCCGGCTCTCCCATTCGAGCGGCGGCATCCGGGCCAGAGTAGAACATGGGTCATCTTGCGACCCTCGATCGCCACCCTGCGCGCCGGCCAGGAGGTGACCGGCGTCTTCGCCTGCACCCGCAAGGACCGCCTGGTCGCGCGGACCGGCTCGCCGTACCTCGCGCTGGAGCTGCGCGACCGCACCGGCGCGATCCCCGCGCGGGTCTTCCGCGACGCCGACGTCTTCGCCGGGCGGTTCGAGCGCGGCGACCTCGTGCGGGTCACCGGGCGGGTCGAGCAGTTCCGCGACGAGCTCCAGGTCGAGGTCGCCGACATCGCGCGCGCGACCGGCGAGGAGGCCGACCCGGCGTCGTTCCTGCCGGTCGCCTACCGGGACGTCGACGAGCTCGACGGGTTCCTCGAGCACCTCGCCGGCGAGGTCCACGACAAGCAGTACGCGGCCCTGCTCGCCGGGCTGCTCGGCGACGAGCGCCTGCGGGCCGAGTGGCGCCGGGCGCCGTGCACGCGCGACGGGCACCACGCCTACCTCGGCGGGCTGCTCGAGCACACCGTCGCGGTCGCGCAGCTCGCGGCCGAGACGTGCACGCTGCACGTGCGGCTCAACAGCGACCTGCTCATCTGCGCGGCGATCGTCCACGACCTCGGCAAGACCCGCGAGTTCACGTACGGCGCCGAGATCGCGCTGTCCGACGAGGGGCGGATGCTGGGCCACGTCGAGCTCGGGCTCGAGCTGCTGCGCGGGCGGGCGGACGGCGTCCTGGATCGCGAGCACTGGCTCGCGCTGTCGCACTGCGTCCTGACCCACCACGGCCCGGACCGCGCGCCGGCGCGGCGGTTCGCGTCGGCCGAGGCGCTCGCGCTCTACCGTCTCAACGCGCTCGACGCGACCGTGAAGGGCGCGCTCGAACACGGGCTGGGTTAGCGCGCGCCGGATCGCGGGTACGCCCCCGCGGCCATGGATCGCGACCTGTTCGTCCTGCTGTGGACCGACGACGGCGAGCCACAGTGCGCCCTCTACGAGGACCGCGAGCAGGCAGAGCGCGACGCCGGCCTCGTCGGCGGCCGCGTCGAGCTGCGCACGGTGCACCGCTCCGAGCGCCTGCGGGCGGGGCGGTTCATCCGCGGCGAGGGCTGAACGCCCGCCGCGCGGGAGCCGCACCTACACTCGCGCCGGGGCGGCAGCGGCCTGGTGGCCGATCCGGTCTTCAAAACCGGCAGGGCGTCGCAGCCCGGCGCTTGGAAGGTTCGATTCCTTCGCCGCCTCGCTCAGCGCGCGCGGCGGTAGCGGGCCAGGTAGGTCTGGCCCTTGCGCAGCAGCCGCGTGCGCTTCGCGCGCTTGTCGCGCACCGCGACCACGCCGCGGGCGACGCGGATCCGGGTGCCCTGGCAGGTCTCCTCGACGAGCCACTTCGTGCCGCGGACGGTGGCGACCGCGTTGCGGCCGTGGGTGCGGAAGCGGCCGTGACCGTCGCCCCACAGGCGCGGGCGGCGGGAGCCGGACCTCGAGGTCCGCGTCGTCTTGCGCTGCTTCTTCTTGGCCTTGCTCGCCGACGCGACCGCCGTGACGCGGCCAAAGCGCAGGCCCTTGCGCAGCTCGGCGCTCGCGCACGCGAGCGAGCCGACGATGCGCAGGTCGGTCGTGCCGCTGCGCTGCTGGGTCACGCGGAACCGGCCGCCGGAGAAGCGCGCGCTCTGCACGCGGCCGTCCGGCAGCGCCGAGGTCAGCACGATCGAGCCCCGCGTCGTGTCGACGATCGCCCCGACCGGGATCTCGCCGTCCTCGAGGGCGACGTCGGCGCTGCTGCCCGGCAGGCGGACCGTGACGCGGCCCGTGCGCCGGGTGGCGCCGACCGTCTTGCCGAGCACCGGCTCGACCGCCGGCGTCCCCGTCGCCGCCAGGCGCGGGGTGGTCACGCGCGGCTCGAACGCCGTCGTGCCGTGGGCCCCCGGCTTGCGGCCCTCGTCCCGCGAGGGCCCGCCGGACGGGGGCGGCGAGCTGCCCACCGGAGGCGGCGCGCACGCGTCGCCGATCCCGTCGCCGTCCTCGTCGGCCTGGTCGGCGTTCGGGTCGAGCGGGCAGTTGTCGAGGGCGTCGTCGATCCCGTCGCCGTCGTCGTCCGGGTCGCACGCGTCGCCGATCCCGTCGCCGTCCGTGTCCGTGTTCGCCGGGTCCGCGACCCCGGGGCACAGGTCGTCGACCTGCGGGACGCCGTCGCCGTCGTCGTCGGCGGGGACGGCGACGTCGGCGGGCGCGCCGAGGCCCGTGGCGACGACCGTCTGGCCGCCGCCGGTGGCGGAGACGCGGATCAGGCTCCCCGCGCCGGGGTCGGCGACGAGCGCCGAGCCGCTCTGCTCGAGATCGATGCCGCGCGGGTCGACGAGGGCGCCGCCGGATGCGAGCTGCGCCGGTGGGTCGTCCTTCGACACCACGCGGAAGACCTTGCCGGCGCCGGCCCCCTGCGCATCGGTGACCAGCAGGGTGTCGCCGGATTCGACCGCGACACCCGACGGCTCGGCGAGATGACCGGCCGCGACGCCCACCGCCTGCGCACCGTCCGACGCGGCGACGACGATGACGCCACCCCCGGAGGCCGCCGGGTCGGCGACGACGAACCGCCCGTCGCTGCGGACGGCGACGCCGGCCGGATCGGCAAAGAAGCCGTCGCGGGACCTGATGATCGTCTCACCCGCGCCGAGGTCGACGCGCAGCAGCGCGGCGGTGTACGTCTCGAGTTCGCCGCCCGCGACCTGGCCGCTGCCGCTGCCGGAGTCGGTGACGACGATCCGCCCGCCCGTGGCCACCGCGATCCCCTGCGGCGTCGCGAAGACCTGCGGTGCCATCGGCTTCGAGACGTTGTCGACCACGATCTCCTGCGTGCCCGTCCGGCGGTCCACCCGGACGACGCCGGGCAGGCCCGCGTCGCTCACCACGAGGTCGCCGCCGGCCTCCAGCGCGATGCCGGTCGGCTCCGTCAGCGGTGCGCCGGACGCCAGCGTCCGCGCCGCGCCGGTCGCGCTGTCGACCTCGAGCACCCTCGCCCCGTCGCGGTCGACGACGTAGACCGGCAGGCCGGCGTGCGCCGCCGCCGCGGGCAGGAGGCTCGCGAGGAGTGCGAGGACCGCCAGGGCGAGCGCCCGGCGCGGGAGACGGGGGACGGACATGCCCCGCACGCATCGACGCGCGCGCGAGACGGCGTGAGGCGGCGAGACACCGCTAGGCGGATGATCGACGCGCGCGTCCCGGATCCGCCGATCAGCGGATGGCCGGCGCGTCCCCGAGCGACCACGTCGCCGCGCCGACCGCTCCGGCCGCCGCGGCGACCGCTCCCCACGCCCCGAGGAGGTCGGCGAGCGCGTGCGAGGCGGCGAACGCGGCGCCGTAGAAGCCCGCCAGCGCGAGCGCTCGCGCAAGCCCGACCCGCCGGCGCCAGTGCGACGCGCACCACGCGACCGCGCCGACCAGCACGACCGCGCCGAGCGGCCGCACGCCGCTGAGGTCGGCGACGGCGAAGCCGGCGACGAGCGAGAGCGCGGCGACGGGCCAGGTCTGCACGCCCATCACCGTACGAGGGCGCGGCGGGCGAGCTTGTACGCGACGAACAGGAGCAGCCCGGCGAAGCCGATCTCCAGCGCGCGCTCGGGCACCGCGTTGGCGACCACCACGCCGGCCACGCCGCCCGCCACCGCCATGAGGCCCAGCACGACCGCGTCGCGCACGCGGACGTTGCCGTACCGGCGCTGGCGCCACGTCCCGACCGCCGCCACCGGCACGATCGCCAGCAGCGACGTCGCCTCCGCCTCGATGTGGCTCAGCCCGAGGACCACGGCGAGCGCGGGCACGAACAGCGAGCCGCCGCCGACGCCGAGCATCCCGGACACCACCCCGGCGAGGATCCCGATGAGGATCGCGACGACCATCAGCCGGGGACGAGCATGTCGACCGCCACGGCGACGAGCAGCGCGGCGAGGATGAGCGACAGCGCGCGGACCGGGACGCGCTGCTGCAGCCACGTGCCGAGCAGGACGCCGCCGACCGCCGGGACCCCGACGAGCAGGCCCTCCGCCAGGTGCACGTTCCCGTACAGGGCTTGCACGCCCGCCGCCGCAGCCGCCACGATCGCGATGGCGCCGAGCGACGTGCCGGTCGCCTCCCGCTCCCCGTACCCGAGCCACAGGACGAGCAGCGGAACGATGATGACCCCACCGCCGACCCCGAACAGCCCGCTCAGCAGACCGCCCGCCGTCCCGATCACCGCAAGGGTCGGGAGCCGGCGCGAATCCATGCGGGCATACTAGGAAGCGTGTCCGCCGCCGCCACGCTCGCCGAGGCGCTGGAACCGCTGCGCGCCGACCCGGACCGCTCCGCCGTCCTGCTCGACGTCGACGGCACGCTCGCGCCGATCGTCCGCCACGCCGAGGACGCGCGCGTGCCCGAGCCGACCCGCGCGATCCTCATCCAGGTCGCCAAGCGCTACGCCTGCGTCGCCTGCGTCAGCGGCCGGCGGGCCGCGATGGCGCGGCAGATCGTCGCGCTCGGGTCGATCTCCTACCTCGGCAACCACGGGATCGAGCTGCTGCGCGCCGGGGGCACCCAGGTGGAGGTCGAGCGCGAGGCGGGCGCCTGGCAGCGGCGCGTCCACCAGTTCGCCGAGCGCGCCTACCGCGACGACCTGCAGCGCCAGCGGGTGCGGTTCGAGGACAAGGGCCCGATCGTCGCCTTCCACTGGCGCGGGGCGCCCGACGAGGCGGCGGCGGAGATCGCCGTCCGCGGGGTCGCGACCGAGGCCGAGAAGGCCGGGCTCGGCGTGCACTGGGGTCGCAAGGTGCTCGAGATCCGGCCGCCCGTCCCGCTCGACAAGGGGCGCGGGCTGCACTGGCTGCTGCGCGACGCCGACCTCGACCACGCGGTCTACGTCGGCGACGACCTCACCGACGTCGACGCGTTCCGCGGGCTGCGCGAGCTCGTCGAGCAGGGACGGCTCGAGACGGCGGTGGCCGTCGGCGTCCGGTCCGAGGAGACGCCGGGCGAGCTCGAGGCGGCCGCCGACCTGCTCGTCGACGGCCCGCGCGGCGTCCGGCAGCTCCTCTCGGCCCTGCTCACCTGATTGCGCTTCGTCGACTTCCTGAAGACGACGGTCCTCGCGTGCGCGGGCGCGGCGACCGTCCTCGCCGTGCTGGCGATCCGCGCGGTCGCGCTGGAGAGCGACACGGCGCTCGGCATCTTCGCGGTCTCGTGGTGGGTCGTGGCGTGCATGCTCGGCGCGTGGCTCGGGCGTGAACGCTCGACGCTGCCGGCGATCGCGCGGCTGCTCGCGGCCGCCCGCTCGACGACGACGCTGCCCGAGCAGGTCAAGCCGGGGCGCGTCCTGCTGAACCGGCTGTGGCCGCTGTTCGCGCTGCTCGTGCTGTCGGCGGGGCTCGCGTGGCTCTACCCGCAGGTGCCCGCGATCGCCGCCGGGTTCCTGACGATCTGGGCGCTGTACTGGCGCAACCAGGACTCGGCGGTGACGGCGATCGAGGAGCGCGACGGCGTCGCGTTCTACATCGAGCGGACCGCCCCGTGGAAGCCGATGAAGCTCGTGCGCACCCCCGGCTACCGGCGGATCGAGCCGCCGACGGCGTCGACATGAGCACTACGCGGCCGGCGCAGCCGGACGAACGGGACGAGGGGCGCCGGCGCGTCGACGTCCTGCTCGTGTCGCTCGGCTCCACCCACGGCTGGCGGGTGGCGGACGCGGCGCTCGCCGAGTCGCTGCGCCGCGCCGGGGCGTCGGTCGAGCTCGTGACCGCCGAGCGACCGCGCGAGGTGCGCACGCTCATGCTCACCGACCTCACGTGGGCGCGCGCGGCGCGGCGGGCCGCGCGGCGGGGCATCGCCGAGCACGCACCGCGAGCGGTGCTCTACTCGACGACCACGGCAGCGCTGCGCTGGCCGGTCCCGGGCGCGATCCGGTTCGACGACCTCGCCGCCAACAACCGGCCGGGACGGCACGGGCTGTGGCAGCGGCGCGTCGAGCGGCGGCGGATCGAGCAGGCGCCGCTCCTCGTGCCGATGGGGTACGCGGCGGCGATCGGCGACGAGGAGCGCGAGGTGGTCGTGCCGCCCCCGATCGAGCCGTCGGCGCCGCTGCGGCGCGATCGCGACATCGCCGCGATCACGTACGCGAGCGACCCGGTGAAGAAGGGCCTGGACCGGGTCCTGGCGGCGTGGGCGCGGGTGCGGCGGCCGGGTGAGGAGCTCGTCGTCGTGACCGAGCACGACGTGCGCGCGCCGGGCGTGCGGGTCGAACGGGTGCGCGGGCAGGCCTTCCGGGCGCTCGTCGCGCGCTCGCGCGTGTACGTGGCGGCGCCGCGGCGCGAGGACTACGGGATCGCGCAGCTCGAGGCGCTCGCCGACGGGTGCGTGCTCGTCACGACCGAGGCGGAGGGGCCGTACGAGGCGCTGGGGCTGGCGCGGCGGCTGGATCCGCGGCTGGTCGGCGACGACCTCGCGACGGCGCTGCGCACGGCGCTCGACGATCCGCTGCCGGGGTACGCGGCGGCGGCGCGGGTGCTGCTCGAGCCGTACCGGACCGAGGTGATCGACCGGACCGTCGCCGAGGAGCTGCTGCCGCGGCTGCTCGCGACCGGGCCGGCGGCGGCGACGGGGTGAGCCCGGCCGGGCCGGCCGGCCCCGTGATCGTCATACGTATTACCCTTCGGTGGGTCATGGCGGCGAAGATCGACTTCGAGGCGTTCGACCGGCGCGGCTACCGGACCGTCGGCGCGCGCGAGGGGTACGCCGAGTGGGCGCCGACCTACCTCGACACCGTCGAGGACGAGATGGACCTCGCGCTGCTCGACCGGCTCGGGACGGTGGCGTGGCAGGGGACGACGGTCGCCGACCTCGGGTGCGGCACCGGACGGACCGGGGCCTGGCTGCGCGAGCACGGCGCCGCGGCGGTCGACGGCGTGGACATCACGCCCGAGATGCTCGCGCAGGCCCGCGAGCGCGGCATGCACCGGTCGCTCGCGGTCGCCGACGTGCGCGACTCGGGGCTGGAGGCCGGCGCCTACGACGTGGCGATCACGTCGCTCGTCGACGAGCACCTGCCGGACGTCGCGCCGCTGTACGCGGAGGCGGCGCGGCTCGTGCGCCCCGGCGGCGCGTTCGTCATCGTCGGCTACCACCCGCACTTCATCATGGCCTCGGGCATGCCCACCCACTACGACCGGCCGGACGGCGAGTCGGTGGCGATCGAGACCCACGTGCACCACCTGTCCGAGCAGGTCACCGCGGGGCTCGGCGCGGGGTTCACGCTCGCCGAGATGCACGAGCGGATCATCGACGACGTATGGGTGCGGCTGAAGCCGAAGTGGGACCGCTTCCGCGGCCACCCGATCACGTTCGCGATCGCGTGGCGGTCGGCGCCCAGCGCGTGATGTGCGGGCCGGGCTCGACGCCCGGCAGGTTGCGGGGGTCCGGCTCGGGCGGGCCGGGCGTCAGGCCGAGCGGCACGACGCCCGCCCAGACCGGCAGGTCGTAGTCCTCGGGCTCGTCCGCGACGCGGCCGTCCCGGACCTTGGCCGACGCCTCCTCGAGCGGCATCGCGAGGACGCTCGTGCCCTTGAGCTCCTGACGCGTCGGCGGGCGGACCTCGTCCCAGCGACCGGGCACGAGCCGCTCGGTGAACGCCTCGAGCGCGCGCAGGCGCTCGACGTCGCCCTCGACGGCGCGCAGCTCGCCGACGACGACCGCGCTGCGGTAGTTCATCGAGTGGTGGAAGGCCGAGCGGGCGAGGACGAGCCCGTCGACGAGCGTCGCGGTCAGGCACGCCGGGACGCCCGCCTTCAGGGTGCGGAGCATCCGGCTGGCCGCCGAGCCGTGGACGTAGACGGTGTCGCCGACGCGGGCGTGGAGCGTCGGGATCGCGAAGGGCTGCCCGTCGTGCACGAAAGCGAGGTGGCAGACGAGCGCCTCGTCGAGGATCGCCTCGACCGTCGCGCGGTCGTACGTGCCGCGCCCGGGCACCCGGCGGATGCGGGTGCGAGGGGTCGGGGTGAACGTCGTCGTGTCGGGTGCGGTCGCCATCGCCCGCCGACGGTACGCCGGAATTGGTCTTGCGCGAAGGACCAATCCTGCGATGATCCAGTGGTCCAAATGGACCTCCTCCTCCCGCTCGACGCCGAAGCCCCGAAGCGCGCCCAGCTCGAGCGCCGCCTGCGCGAGGCGATCCGAGCCGGCCGCCTGAAGCCCGGAGCGAGGCTCCCGCCGACCCGGACGCTCGCCCGCGACCTCGGCGTCTCCCGGGGCGTCGTCGTCGAGGCGTACGAGCAGCTCGTGGCCGAGGGCTGGCTGACCGCACGCCGAGGAGCGGGAACCCGCGTCGCCGACCACCCGGCAACCGGGCCAGGCCCCTCACACAAACTCACCTCAACCCCGGGGCCAGGCCCCGTTCCGAAGACAGTTGAGATAGGTGAAGGGCCTGACCCCCATTTAGGTGAAGGGCCTGGCCCCCTCTTAGGTGAAGGGCCTGGCCCCGGGTTGGAGGTGCGGTATGACCTGCGGACCGGGCGGCCGGATCTCTCGGCGTTTCCGCGGGCGTTGTGGCACGCCGCTCTGGGGCGCGCGCTCAGGACGCTTCCGGACCGTGAGCTCGGGTACGGCGATCCGCGCGGGTTCGCCGGGCTCAGGGTCGCGCTCGCCGAGCACCTCGGCCGGACGCGCGGCGTCGTCGCCGACCCCGCGCAGATCGTCGTCACCGGTGGGACCGCTCCCGGGCTGGCGGTGCTCTTCGCGCACCTGCGCCGGCAGGGCGCGCGGCGGGTCGCCGTCGAGGATCCCGGCTGGCGCGGGCCGCGCCGCGCCGCCGAGCACGCCGGCCTCGAGTGGACGCCCGTGCCGGTCGACGCGGGCGGGCTCGTCGTCGACGCGCTGCCCGACGACGCCGACGTGGTCGTCGTCACGCCCGCGCACCAGTTCCCGCTCGGCGTCGTGCTCGCGCCCGGCCGGCGCGCGCGGCTCGTCGACTGGGCGCGGCGGCGCGGCGCGCTCGTCGTCGAAGACGACTACGACGCCGAGTACCGCTACGACCGCGAGCCCGTCGGCGCGCTCCAGGGCCTCGACCCCGACCGCGTCGTCTACGCCGGGTCGGTGAGCAAGACGCTCGCGCCCGCCCTACGCCTCGGCTGGCTCGTCGCGCCCACCTGGCTGCTGCCCGGCCTTGCCCGCGAGAAGGACCGCGCCGACCGCGGCACGCCGACGCTCGACCAGGCCGCGCTCGCCGACCTGCTCGCCCGCGGCGACGTCGATCGCCACCTGCGCCGTACCCGCCGCCGCTACCGCGCCCGCCGCGACACGCTCGCCGCGGCCCTCGGCGAGCACCTGCCGACAGCACGCATCGAAGGCGCATCGGCCGGCCTGCACCTGCTCGCCTGGCTCGACCCCCACGCCGACGAGACCGCGATCGCCGTCCGCGCCGCCGAACGCGGCGTCGCCGTCGACCGCCTCACGACCAGCCGCGAGCAGCCGCCCGCGCTGCTCCTCGGCTACGCCGCCGAGCCGGAGCCCGCGCTCCGGCGCGCCGCCGCGCTGCTCGCCGAGGCGGCCGGTCAGACCCGGCGCAGCTCGTAGTAGTGGTCGAGCCGCGACCGCGGCGACCCGGACGGCTCGCGCACGATCTCGAGCCCCTCGATCCCGCGCAGGAAGCCCGACCACCACCGCTGGCTGGCCTGGCACAGGTGCGCGTCGACCTGCACCGGCTCGTCGAAGTCGTAGAACGGGATGAGGTGGACCGCCCGGCCGCCGGGCTTGAGGACCCTGACCTGCTCGGCCATCACCTTCGGCAGGTCGTCGGGGTGGATGTGCTCCATGAAGTCCTGGGATGTGACGAGGTCGAACGACCCGTCCTCCCACGGCAGCTCGGTCGCCGACCCGTGCACGACCGTGTCGGTCACGCGGTGGTCGACCGCCCACCGGGAGAAGTCGATGCCGTGCGCGTCGACCCCGCGCCGCTGCAGCTCGCGCACGAGCTCGCCGGTCGCCGCCCCGACGTCGAGCGCCCGCTGCGGCGCGTACGTCTCGACGAGCGCCTCGGCGAGCGGCGCCGCATCGTTCATCCCGCCGTTGTACTCGTACGGGTAGCCGACGTACGGCGCTCCGCCCCCGCGCTTGGTGAAGTAGCTCTCGTCGTACAGGTCGCCGGTCCGCGCCCGCTCGATGACCTCCTCGGGCGTGTTGAGCCGCCGGACCTTGAGGAACGCCACGAGCTCCCACGTGCGCTCGTCCGGCGGCGCCGACGCGATGCGCTGGCGCAGCCACGGGTCCTCGGGAACGCGGACGGGCTCGAGCCGCGGCCGCGGGAACCCCTTCAGCCGGAACGCGACGTCCGAATGCTTGAGCGTCAACCCGCGGATCGTCACCTTCTCGAGCTCGCGCTCGGTGAAGTAGCGGGAGGCGACCCGCCGCGTGGCGGCCGTGGCGAAGGGCAGTGCGGGGGCGCGTTCGGCCGCCGTGCGCGCACGCCGGCGAAGGTCCGCGATCATCGACACAGCGCGCCACCATAGCGGCGGCGCGGGCCTGTCGGGCGGCGCTCCGCGCATCGCCCGGAACCCGGCGCTGCGCGAGGCGGGCGACGGGCCGCGCGCCAGGATCCCGGCAATCCGGTCGGACGTCCGTCCATGCCGGCTCAAGGCCGAGGCGCCCCGGTCCATCAGGTCGTGCATGACCCCACCCACTCGGGCGCGGCGCCGCCTGCGTCGCCGCGCCGCCACACTCGCGGCGCTGACGCTCGCCGCGTTCTCCACCGCCAGCGCGGCTGCCCCGGCGGCCCATGCCGGCGCAGCCGCCTGGGCCGCGGAGAAACTCGCCGGCGGCGTCGTCTCCGGCATCGGCGGCATGGGCCTGGGCAAGGCCCTGTCGGCGATCGGGATCGGCAACGCGGACTTCGCAGCGATCCGCCGGGACCTCGCGGAGATCAAGCGCCAGATCGCCGTCGTCTCCGACCAGGTCCGCCAGCTGAGCGGGCAGCTCACCCAGACGGGCTGCAACACCGCCACGCACCAGCTCGGCGACGTGCGCACGCTCGCCACCGACGGCTGGGAGCGCTACGAGTCCCTGCTGAACCGGGCCGACGCGCAGGCGCGTGCCGCCGGGCTCCCGGCGGTCCGCGACTACCTGCTGGCGCGTGACTTCCGCGCGGCCCGCAAGCGCATCCACACCGCGCTCGCGTCACCGGGCGCCGGCGCCCAGTCGCTGCTGCAGCTCTGCGGCGGCGCGATCGAGCAGGCGTCCTACCCGTTCATCACCACCGAGACGACCAAGAAGGTCCGCGCGTTCGTGGACGACTGGCAGTTCCTCCAGGTGCGCCTCGCGATCCTCGAGGCCGAGCGCCTCATGCTCCTCGGCGACCCCGAGGGGGCGAAGGAGGAGGCCCAGTCGCTCCTGCGCGACCTCGCGGCGGAGGACCGGCTCGTGCCCGACGAGCTGCCGCAGGGAGTGTTCCTCGACGTCCGCACGAACCTCCTGTGGAACCAGAAGGTCGAGGCGGAGACCTGGGACAAGCTCACCAAGGACGGGAGCATCCCGACGATGGCTCAGCTCCAGGCCCTCTTCGCGGCCCCGCCGTGCTGTACCGGCTCGCGCGGCGAGAAGCTGCCACGCTGGCAGTGGCTGGAGGACCGTGCCGGGGCCGACTTCGGCACGCTCATCACGTCGAGCAAGCGCGAGGGCGTCTGGTCGGACAGCCTCGACCGGAGCTTGCTCATGGTGGGGATCCGGATGGCGTCCTACTACCAGCTGCGCGGCTCGTCGGAGGGGAAGACCAAGACGCTGGCGCCCCGGTACTACAACATGGTGATGCGCTTCCGCCCGCGCAAGCCGGAGGAGCGCTGGAGCGTCGATCATCCGGTGGCGTGCACGGCCGGGAGCGGCAGGGCCGCCGAGGCCTCGCAGCCCGCGACCGTCCGCCGCGTCGGGAGCACCTTCCTCGGGACCCCCGCGAATGACACGATCGCCGCGGGCGCCGGGGTGGAGGTGCACAGCGGCAAGGGCTCCGACGTGATCAGGGTCGGCAGCCAGAGCCGCGTCCACGCGGGCGCCTGCGCCGACGTCGTCTACGTCACCGGCGCCGGGACGACCGTCCGCGCCGGGACGGGCGACGACACCATCCGCCTCACCGGCGGGTCGAGCGTCGCCTACGGCGAGGCCGGCAACGACGACCTCCGCGGCGGCCGCGGCGACGACCGGCTGTACGGCGGGTCCGGGCAGGACACGCTCCGCGGCGGCCGCGGCGACGACCGGCTGTACGGCGGGCCCGGGCAGGACACGCTCCGCGGCGGGCGCAGCAACGACCGGCTCTCGGGCGGCAGCGGCCGCGACCTGCTCGACGGCGGCCGGGGCGATGATCGGATCATCGCCGCCGACGGCGCCCGCGACATCGTCCTGTGCGGCCCCGGCGACGACACGGCGATCGTCGACCGCAAGGACGTCGTCCGCGGCTGTGAGCGCGTGATCGTCCGCTGATCCGGCACATCCGGCCGCGCCCGCACACGACCCCGCGGGCGCGGCCGGCGGCCGGAGCCGGCCCACGCCGGGCCGCGGCTCAGCGCGCCCGCTTGCGCATCGCGAGGAACTCGTCGAGCGGACGCGTGTTCGCGACCTGGTCGGCAGTGAGCCACGCACGCCGCGCGGTCGCGATCCCCCAGCGCACGAGCGCCAGCTCCCGCACGCCGTGCGCGTCGGAGTTGACGAGGATCGGCACGCCCGCCTCGGCGGCCGCCCGCGCGTGCACGTCGTCGAGGTCGCGGCGGTCGGGCGCCGCATTGATCTCGAGCATCGTCCCGGTCCGCGCGGCCGCCTCGATGACCGCGTGCATGTCGACCGCGTACGGCTTGCGCCGCTCGATCTTCCGTCCGGTCGGGTGCCCGATCTGGTCGATGTACGGGTGCTCGCACGCGGCGACGAGCCGCCTGGTCATCTCGGCCTCGCTCATCCCGAACGACGTGTGCACCGACCCGACGACCCAGTCGAGCTGGGCGAGCAGCTCGTCGTCGTAGTCGGGCGAGCCGTCGGGGAGGATGTTCGTCTCGGTCCCGATCAGCAGCCTGATGCCGTCCAGGCGGGCGTCGAGCTCGCGGACCCGCTCGATCTGCGCCTTGAGCTGGTCGGCCGTGACGTGGTTGCCGAACCCGTGCGTGGCCGAGTGGTCGGTGTGGGCGAGGTACTCGTACCCGCGCTCCAGCGCGGCCTGCGCCATCTCCTCGATCGTGTTGCGCCCGTCGGAGAGGACCGTGTGCGTGTGCAGGTCACCCCGCAGGTCGCCCTCCTCGACGAGCCGCCCGAACCCGCCGTCGGCGGCCGCCTCGAGCTCGCCGCGCCCCTCGCGCAGCTCCGGCGGGATCCACGCGAGCCCGAGCCGCTCGTAGACCTCCTCCTCGGTCGCGCACCGCGTCGTCTCGCCGGTCGCGTCGTCGAGGATCCCGTACTCGGAGACGTGCAGCCCGCGCCGGACCGCCGCCTCGCGCAGCTGCAGGTTGTGGTCGCGCGAGCCGGTGAAGTGCTGGAGCAGGTTGCCGAACTGCGCGGGCTCGACGACGCGCACGTCGACGTTCAGCCCCGAGTGGGTGCGGCCGCGGACGGCGTTCTCACCCGCGCCGCCGGCGGATTCGATGACGTCGAGGTCGGCGAACGCGGCGGTCAGCGCGCCCGGATCGGATGCGGTGGCGATGATGTCGAGGTCCTTGACGCTGTCGACCAGGCGCCGGGCGCTGCCGGCGAGCTCGACCCGCTCGGCGGCCGGGTGCGCCCGCAGCGCGCCCATGACCTGCTCGGCGATCCCGAGCGCCTTGGGGAGCAGGAACCGCGGCGCCGGCCGGTCGGCGATCCCCGCCGCGAACGCGGCGAGCACCTGCTCCTCGAACTTCGGGCCGAAGCCGCGGACGCCGCGCAGCTTCCCGCTCTCGGCCGCGACGCGCAGCGCCTCGAGCGAGTCGATCCCCAGCTCGTCGAACAGCCGCTTGGCCCGCTTGGGCCCGAGGCCCGGCAGCCGCGTCATCTCGACGAGGCCCGGCGGGAACTTCGCGCGCAGCTTGTCGAGCGCGGGGATCGAGCCCGTGTCGAGCAGCGTGCGGATCTTCTCCTCGAGCGTCTTGCCGATCCCGGGCAGCTCGGTGACCCGGCCCTCGCGGGTGAGCCTGGCGACCGACACCGGCGCGTCGCGGATCGCCTTCGCGCCGTTGCGGTAGGCGAGCACCCGGTGCACGACCGCCCCGTCGAGCTCGTACAGGTCCCCGAGCTCGTCGAAGTACTGGGCGATCGCGGCATTCGAGAGGTCGGGCACCCTTCTAGGCTACGTCGCCCTCATGACCCCCGTCGGTCCTGCCTGGCTGATCCTCCCGACCTACGACGAGGCCGAGAACGTCGAGCGCATCGTGCGCGCGGTGCTCCCGGTCCTCGAGCGCAGCCGCGCCGACGGGCACAGGGTCCTGATCGTCGACGACAACTCGCCCGACGGGACCGGCGCGATCGCCGATCGCCTGGCGGCCGAGCTCGACGCCGTCGAGGTCCTGCACCGCGACCGCCCGGCCGGCCTCGGGCCCGCGTACCTCGCCGGCTTCGCGCACGCGCTGGCCAACGGCGCCGGCCTCGTGCTCGAGATGGACGCGGACTTCTCGCACGACCCCGCCGACGTCGAGCGCCTCATCGCGGCGGTCGCCGACGGCGCCGACCTGGCGCTCGGCTCGCGGTACGTCCCCGGCGGCGGCGTGAGCGACTGGGGCCTCGGGCGGCGGATCATCAGCCGCGGCGGCTGCCTGTACGCGCAGGCGGTCCTCGGCGTCCGGGTCCACGACCTGACTGGCGGCTTCAAGTGCTTCCGGCGCGAGGTGCTGGAGGCGATCGACCTGCCGACGGTCCGTTCGAAGGGCTATGCGTTCCAGGTCGAGCTGACGTACCGCGCGCTGCTCGGCGGCTTCACGGTCGTCGAGGTCCCGATCACGTTCCGCGACCGCCAGGTCGGGCGTTCGAAGATGAGCTGGCGGATCGCCGGCGAGGCGGTGGTCCTCCTGCCGCGGCTGCGGCGCCGGCGGCGTCGGAGATCCGTCCAGGCGCGCACGCAGGACGCCGCCGAGCGGCCGATCGCCGGGGGGTGACCGGCCGCCGGCTCGCCGTCGCCCGTGGCTGGGCGGACACGCGGTCCACGCTCGCCGCGTGGAACCGCGCCCCGCTGGGCGTCCTGGGCCGGTGGGTGCCGGTGAGCTTCGCGATCGCCGTCGCGCTGCTGGCGGGCGTGTGGGTCGTCGCGACGCTGAGCGAGCCCGAGTTCTGGCCCGTGCCGCTGGCCGGCGTCCACCACCCGGCGACCGCGGGCGACGTCGCCGCGATCGTCGCGCGCAACCTGCTCGTGCTGGCGCTCCACGCGTTCGCGTGCGTGGCGGGGTTCATCGCGAAGTCGTCGCTGCCGCTCGAGGCCGAGCAGTACCGCGGTTGGGTCCGCTGGGTCCATGACCGCGTGGGGTCGGCCGCGGTGACGTTCGTCGCGGGCGCGACGCTGTTCTCGCTGGCCACCCAGGCGTATGCGCTCGGCGGGCGGCTGTCGACGCTCGCCTGGCAGTTCGACTCGACGCCGGCGCTCGTCCTCGTCACGGTCGCGCCGCACGCGCTGCTGGAGCTCACGGCGGTCTTCCTGCCCCTCGCCGCGTGGCTGGTCGCCGCGCGCGCGGGCGCGTGGAACCAGCTCATGGCCGCGACGTTCGCGACGACGGCGATCGCGCTGCCCGCGATCGTCGTGGCGGCGGTCGTCGAGGTGACCGTGTCGCCGCACATCATCCGCGCGCTTCACTTCGTATAGTGGAGCCCATGGCCGATCTCACGAATGTCACCGACGACAGCTTCCAGGCCGAGGTGCTCGAGAGCGAGCAGCCCGTGCTCGTCGATTTCTGGGCGCCCTGGTGCGGCCCGTGTCGCGTCGTCGCTCCGGTGCTCGAGGAGATCGCGGCCGAGCAGGCGGACAAGCTGCGCATCGTCAAGCTCAACGTCGACGACAACCAGCGGACCGCCGCGCAGTACGGGGTCATGTCGATCCCGACGATGATCGTCTTCAAGAACGGCCAGCCGGCCAAGACGATCGTCGGCGCCTACCCGAAGAAGCGCCTCGAGGCCGAGCTCGAGCCGGTCCTCTCCTAGCGCCCCGCCCCTCCTCGCCTTCACGCTGCGTCCGTCGGCCCCGCGGGCTCGGGGCGCAGGCGCGCCTGTGCCGGCGCGCAGCCGGTCTCGTCGAACGCGAGGCCCTCGGCCTCCAGCAGGGCGCGCACGGCGGCCGGGTCGCCGAGCGCGGTCGCGGCGATCCTGCCGTCGGACTTGAGGACGCGGTGCGCCCCCGGCGGCTGCTCGCGGATGAGCGTGCGGTTCAGGCGCCGCGCAGCGGCGGGCGGTGCGCCGACGGCGGCGACGACGTCGGCGTAGCTCACCCAGCGACCGGCGGGGATCGTGGCGAGCACGGAGCGGAGCTGATCGGTGTCCATGCGCCCACGAGGGCGCGGACGGCGCATCCTCGCCCCCCGGACGGGACGGCCGGCCCCCGCGAGCGCCGGACGGGGGCCGCCGCATCCGTGCGGCGGGGGTGGCCTCGAGACCGAAAGGCCGGGGCGACGGCCCACCCCGGACCGCGCCCCGTAGAGGCCTTTCGCTGTCCCACCTCGCCTCCTGTCAAAGCGAGGCGGAGACGAATCATACACATTCGCGTCTGTGAATGTGGCCGCGCTTTGGAAATGTCGTTGTGTTCGAGAACGGCCGGCCGTATGCTCGCGCGCGATGACGAGGGTGAGCGCTCCCGACCACCGCCGGCGCGCCGTCGAGGCGTTCGCGGCGGTCGTCGCCGAGCGGGGGCTGCGGGAGACGCGCGTCTCCGACGTGCTGGAGCGCGCCGGCATGTCGCGGCGGACGTTCTACGCGCTCTTCGACAACCTCGAGGACTGCTTCCTCGAGGCGTACGAGCTCGCGCTCGACCGCGTCCGGCGGGCGCTGTGCTCCACCGCCGAGGCGTCACCGGAGGACTGGCCCGCGCTCATCGAGCAGGTGCTCCACCGGCTGCTCGAGGGCGCGGCGGCCCACCCCGGCCTCGCCCGCGTGCTCCTCGTCGAGCCGCTCGCCGCCGGCCCGGCCGGCGTCGAGCGCCACGAGCGCACGATGCGCGAGCTCGCCGCGCTCCTCGCGCGCTCGCACCTCTGCGCCGGCGAGCACCCGGTCGTGGCGTTCGAGGCGGCCGTCGGCGCCGTCCACCGCGTCGTCCACGCGCGCCTGGTCGCGGGGCGCGCCGACGAGCTGCCGGCGCTCGCGGGGGATCTCGCGGGCGTCCTCTGCCGGCTCACGACGCCGGCGGCCGTGTGACGACCCCGGCGTGCGCCGGGGCGCCGGTCACGCCGCGACCGGGTCGAACGAGGCGCTCAGCTCGAACATGTCGCGCCGCATGTCCGGCGCGGCGAGCCGCCCGGTCGTGATCCGGTCGAACAGCAGCGAGGTGTGCGCGCCACCGACCACCTCGACGTGCGTCCGCGGCACGGACAGGTCGCGCTCGCGCGCGAGCTCGCCGAGGACGAAGCCGCACCACAGGCGCCACCCGCGGTGACGCGCGGCACGCGAGAGCGGCCCGGCCCGCCGCGTCTCGACCTCGGCGACCCGGGCGACCCACGGCTCGGCCTGGTAGAGGTCGAGCACCGACTGGGCGCCCGCTGCGAAACGCGGCACCCACGCGCGGTGCGCGGTGAACCCCCGCCGGAACGCCGCGCGGATCCGCGGCTCGATCTCGTCGAACACCGACGCCAGCAGCGCGTCGCGCGACGGCGCGTGCACCTCGACCTCCTGGACCGAGCACCCGCTCTCGGCCGCGAGGGTGACGACGTCGGCAGCCTCGAACCCGCGCGTCCCCGCAACGTGGAGCATCGCGGTGCGCAGGCGCGCGCAGGTGGGGCAGTCGGCCCCGCAGTTCGCGGACAGTGCTTCCATGACCCTGTTCGGTCGCTCCGTGAGCCGTCGCAGGGTATAGGCTCGTACCTTCGGAAACAAGCGCGTTCTTCGGTCGAGGAACCTGCACCCTCCGCCGGGGGAGACATGTATGTTTTCTCCGACGGTGCCGAACGCGAGAAAGACCCGCACGAGGACGGCCTCCCGCCGGCCCGACCAGCTCCCCGCGGGGCGCCACGGGCTCGACCGCGAGTACGTCATCGAGAACCAGCGCGACCGCATCCTGACCGCGATCGCCCAGGCCTCCGCCGACCTCGGCTACCCGAAGGTCGCGGTCGAGGACATCATCAAGCGGGCCGGCGTCTCGCGGCGCACGTTCTACGACCACTTCTCCAGCAAGGACGAGCCGTTCCTGGCCGCCTACGACCGCGCCGCCGACAAGCTCCTCACCGAGCTCAACGTCGCCGCCGCCGGCGCCGAGTCGTTCGTCGAGGGCGTGCGCGACTGCCTGGAGGCGTTCCTGCGCGTCATCTCCGAGGACCCGATGACCGCGCACATGTGCATCGTCGAGGTGCTCGCCGCGGGCCCGGAGGCGCTCGAGCGCCGCAACGCGACGATGCGCGCGATCGCCGAGCTCATCGACGAGGGCGCCAAGCGCGACCCGACGACACGCAAGGCGCCGCGCCTGGTCTCGGAGACGATCGTCGGCGGCATCTACGAGGTCGTGTACGCGCGCGTGCTGCGCAGGGAGTTCGACGCGATCCCCGACCTGCTGCCCGACCTGACGTACTCGGCGCTGCTGCCGTACGTGGGCGGCGAGATCGCCCAGCAGGAGTTCCAGCGCCAGAAGCGTCGCCGGCAGCGGATCCGCGCCGCCGCCGCGCGCCGCGAGGACTGACGCCCTACTCGTCCGCGCGAAGCTGCGGGAACGCCGTCGTGAACCCGGGGTGCGGCCCCTGCGCCCGGCACGCCGGCGCCGCGACGTCGCGCCCGTCGGTGCGGAACGCGAACTGCCGCACGAGGTCGGCCAGGCCGTCGGGGATCGAGGCGGCCGGCGGCGCGGGACCGCCCGACGTGCACGGCCGCTCGGTGAGCGTCGGCAGCCCGGAGGCGAGCCGCTCGAGCGCGCCCGGCGCGAAGTACGCGTTCTGGCGGCTCGTCCCGAGCGGGCGCGGATAGTGGGCGAGCGCCTCGGGCGACAGCGTCTGCGCGGTGCGCAGGTAGTTGACCGGCTCGGTCGCGCCCGGCAGCACGTCGGTCAGGTCGCGGCTCAGCGACGCGGCGACCGTGTTCGCGAAGAACGCCAGCACCTCGCGGCGGTGCGCGCCGATGTAGCGGAGCATCGGGTTGGCGTTGCGCAGGAACGGCACGAACCGGTCGAGCAGCGGCGGGATGTCCTCGAGCATCCGCTCGAACGCCGGCGCGCCGCGCTCGGACGCGTCGACGAGCGGCGACAGCCGCCCGAGGAGCCCCTCGAGCTCGGGGCTCATCTCGTCGAGCGCCTCGAACGCCGGGGCCGCCTCGGACGCGGCCGGCTGCAGGCGCCGCACGACCGGCTCGGCCCGCCGGCCGAACGCGGTCAGCCGCGGCAGCGTCCTCGTGCTCTCACGCTCGAAGCGCGGCAGCGCCTCGAAGATGCCGGCCAGGTCCCGGTTGCGCTCGCCGGTCACCGCGAACAGGCGGTTGGTCGCGCTGATGAGCCCGGCGAGCTCGCCGTCGCGCTCGGAGACCGCGTCGAACACGTCGCCGGTCGTGCGCACCATCTCGCTCAGCGCGGCCTGCTGGGACTCGAGCGTCGCGAACAGCTCGGTGTTCGAGCGCACGAACCCCGGCAGGTTGCCGAACGCCTCGTTGATCTCGTCGCCGCGCCCGCGCATCGCCGCCGCCGACGCCTGCATCCAGTCCTGGAACGCGCGCCGCGTCGGCGCGTCGAACGTGCGCAGGATCTCGTCCAGCTCGACCGTCGGCGACACCGCCGCGTCGGGGAGCTCGCCGCCCTCGGGGATCACGCCGCGGTCCGGGTCCCCGCGCTCGAGCTCGACGTACGTCTCGCCGAGCAGGCTCTTCAGCCGCAGCATCGCACGCGCGTTGCGGGCCACCGGGGCGTGGTCGCGGTCGAGCTCGATCGTCGCGCGCGTGCGGTTGCGCGGCCCGGGCTCGACGTCCACGACCTTGCCGACCGTCACGCCCGAGATCCGCACGTCGGCCTGGCCGGCGAGCTGCGTCGCCTCGGGGAACAGCACGTCGAAGCGGTAGCCCTGCGGCTTGAACGGCACCGCGCCGCCGAACGCGATCCACAGGTACAGCAGCGCGCCGAAGCTCGACAGCGCGAACAGCACCATCGTGGCGAGGCGGGCGAAGGTGGGCGCGGTCTTGATCATCCGGCCGGCGCGCTCCTCTCCTTGCACTTGCCCTCGGCCAGGAGCTGCTGCCGGTCGGGCGCCCCGAGGAGCTGGATGAGCGTCGACAGCGTCGGGTTGCGGCGCGGCGCGGCCAGCGACTCGAGCAGCTCGAGCGAGCCGCACGAGAGCATCACCAGTCCGCGCCGCGTCGCGCCGAGCCCGTCCTGGGTGGAGAGCACCGAGTTCGTGTTGTGGTTCGCCCAGGGGACGTAGAACAAGAAGCCCTGGCCGTCCTTGCCGTCGCCCGGCGGGTCGTAGGCGAGGGTGTCGAGCAGCGCGTTCAGGACGCGGGTGAGCTCCGACAGGCCGGGGGTCGCCGCCGCGAGGTCGGCGGCGGCGGGCCGCAGCAGGCGCGCGGTCGGCTGCGCCTCGCGGGCGAACGGCCGCAGCTCGTCGCGCAGCACCGGCGCGGTGTCGCGCAGGAACGGCCGCAGCTTGCGCAGGGTCGGCGCGAGCGCGCGGCTCGACGGCTCGAGCGCGGTCAGCGAGCGGTCGAGCGAGTTGCCGAGCTCGGCGACCTTGCCGAGCGCCGCGTCGGTCGTGCGCAGCGTGCCCGGCAGCAGCTCGAGCGTCTCGGCCAGGCGCTCGTTCTGCGCCGAGAACCGGCGGAACACCTCGGCGCTCGCCGACACGAACGTCGCGAGCTGGCGGTCGCGGCGCCCGAGCTCGGACGCGATCTGCGACAGGTTGCCCATGAGCCGGCGCAGCCGCGCGCGGCGGCGGGCGACGAGCCGGGTCGCCTGCTCGGCGTGGCGCGACAGCGGCTCGAACCGCCGCAGGACCCGCGCCAGCGCGCGCCCGCCGTCGCCCTCGAGCGCCTTGCCGCCGTCGGCGACGAGCAGCCGCAGGTAGTCGCGCGTGTCGGCGTCGAGCATCGCGAGGATCTCGTCGAAGTTCACGTCGGGCTCGCTCGCCGCGATCGACAGCCGCGCGCCGTCGCGCAGCGGCGGCCCGGCGGCGCGCGTCCCCGGGTCGAGCTCGATCACCATGTCCTTCAGGCCGGTCTTCGGCCGCAGGAGCACGGTCGCGTCCGGGTACACGCGGGCGAACCGCGGCTCGAGGTTCATGTCGACGACGGCCCGGCCGTTCTCGAGCCGCACCCCGGCGATCTCGCCGACCCGCACGCCCGACACCGTCACCGCCTGGCCCTGGCCGGGCATGACGCCCGCCGCGGTGCTGAACTCGGCGCTGAGCGTGAAGAACTCCTCGCCGACGACCGGCATCCACGCCGGCCAGGTCATCCGCTGGTGGGCGAGGATGTAGCCGCCGACCACCGCCGCGACGAGCGCGATGCCGGTCATGAGCACGAACGGCCGGAGCTGCTTGCGGATCGCGCGCCTCACCGGCCGGCCTCCTCGCGGGCGGGTGCGGGCGGCGCGGCGGCGCCGGGCGCGCTGCCGTCGGCCGGGCCGATCGACGCCGGGCCGTTGACGTCGGGCACCGGCTGGGTGTGGCAGGGCACGTCGCGGCGCAGCGGCGGAACCTTGTTCGGGAACGCGGGCCGGGTGGAGAGCGGCCGGATCGCGGTGTTGGCGAACAGCGATCCCTGGTCGGCGCGGCCGTAGTTCGTCAGGCCGGACTGGAGCCGGTTCGGCCCGCCGGCGGCCTGCAGGCGCAGGTACGGGCCGTTGCCGTCGAAGCCCTGGGCCTCGGCCGCGCTGGCGACCATCGCGTACCAGAACTCCTTGTAGTTCTCGACGCCCGACGACTGCGCGTCGTCGTCGACGCGGATGTTCCCGGTCGGGATGATCACGTCGGTGATGCACCGGTTGAACCGGTCGATCCGCGGCAGGAACTCCTTCGTCGAGCGGGCGAGCGCGGCGAGGTCGGACACCGCCGGCGACAGCTCCTGGAGCAGCCCGCCGAGCTCGGGATCGGACATCAGCTCGCGCGCCTGACGCAGCCACGGGCGGGCGGCCTGCATCGTCGCGGGCAGCTCGGCCATGGCGGGCGCGAGCTGCCGCGCGAAGCGGCGTGTCGGGGGCAGTGCGCGGTCGAGCGCGGCGAACGCGCGGCGGGCGCCGCGAGCGGCGGGGCCGAGCTCGCGGATCGTCTGCTCGAGATCGCCGGCGTGCGCGGCCGTCGTGCGCATCGTCGCGTCGAAGCCGGTCACGAGGTCACGCAGCGCCTGCTCGTCGGCGGCCAGGCCGGCGGCGGCGCGGGCGAAGCCGTGGATGAGCCGCGACAGGTCGCCGGGTCGCGGGCCGCGCAGCGCCTCGGCGACGATCGCGGTCCCGCGCAGCGCGCCCGGGCTGCTGTCGAGCGTCCGGTTCAGCGCCTCGCCGCCGGTCAGCCCGCGCACCGCCGGGTCCTGGGTGGCGTCCTCGGCGGCGGTCGGCTCGGAGTCGAGCGCGTCGCCGAACCCGCGGACCGCGTCCTGCAGCGAGCCGCGGACGTCGTCGTCGAGCGCGGACAGGACGTTGTCGAGCTGGACCGGCGAGGCGGTCTGCGTCGCCGGGATGAGCTCACCGTCGCCCAGCTCGCCCGCCTTCGGCGTCCCCGGCTGGAGCTCGACGAAGAAGTTGCCCTCCAGGAACAGGCGCGGGCGGACCTTCAGCGTCGCGTCGCGGTGGATCGGCCGCCCCGCGTCGGTGATCCGCATCGTGACGAGCGCGTGGTCGGTGTCGCGGTAGCGCTCGACGCGCTCCACGCGCCCGACCTCGACGCCGGCGATCCGGACCGGCGAGCGCTTCTGGACGAGGTTCGCGTCGGCGAACACCGCCTTGACCTCGTAGTGCGACCGGAACGGGATGCTCTTCGAGAAGCCGAAGTACGTCCCGATCGCGACGAGCACGATCGCGACGAGCCCCGCCTTCACCGGCGACATGCCCTGCGCCGCCCGCCTCATCGGCCCTCCGCCTTCCATCGCCCGGTCGGCTCGCTCCAGGTGCCCTGGTTGCCGGGCTGGTTGCCGATGACCTGACGGCCCGGCGTGTACTGCTCGTTGCCGGCCTCGCACTCGCGCTCCTGCCCGGGCGCCGCGGTGTTCGGCAGCGGGTTGGAGTGCAGGAAGCTGTCGTCGATGCGGCTGACGTCCGCGCCCCTCGGGCCGTTCGCCGGGACCGCCGCGGGGCCGGCCTCGCTGCCGGGGAGCTGCGGCAGCGCGACGATGCCGAAGCGCAGGAAGCTGCCGACCTTGTCGCTCTCCGACAGCGCGCTGCCGAGATTGCGGAAGAAGAGCGCCAGGTAGTTGCACGTGGTCTGCGCCGGCGTCGCGAACGCGATCGTCGGCTGCAGCAGCGACGCCGTCGCGGTCAGCCGTCCCAGCGCGGGACGCACGCGCGCGTCAGCGGCGAAGCGCTCGAGCGCGTCGAACGTGCCCTGCAGCCGGCGGTTGAGCGCGGGCGCGCGGCGGATCGCCGGCTCGCCCGCGCGGAACGCGGGCGCGAGGTGCTCGGACGCGTCGCCGAGCGCGCGCGTGCCGGGCCGCAGGCGGCGGAACAGCTCGGTGCTCTCGCGGACGAACGACGCCTGGGCGGGCAGCTCGCGCGTCGCGGTGCCGAGCGCGCGCGGGCCCTCGGCGATCGTGGCCTTGATCGACTCGGACACCGCGCTGAGGCCGGCGAACGTCGCCGACAGGCCGCCGAACATCTCGCCCTGCTCGCGAGCGACCGGCTCGACCTCGGTCGCCGCCTGCTCGAATGCGGGGAACAGCTCGTCGAACTCGGTCTCCGGGTCGGCGAGCGCGCGGGCGGCCGGCTCGAGCTTGTCGGTGAGCGGGCCGATGCCGCGCAGCGTCTCGTTGAGCTCGCCGCCGCGCCCGGCCAGCGCGGTCCCCCACCCCTCGAGGTTGCCCTGCTGGCCCTTGCGCGTGGCCTCGTCGAACATGCCGAAGACCTCGTCGATCTCGACCGGCTTGGCTGCGCTGCGCTCGAGCGGGATCCGGTCGCCGTGGGCGAACGTCTCGCGCGAGCGGCCCTCGGTGACCTCGACGTACTTCAGGCCGAGCGGCGAGCGGGGGCGGATCCGCAGCGTGCTGTCGACGGGCAGGTCGCCGGCCTTGCGGTCGAGCTTGAGCGTCAGCAGCGCGCCGGCGGTGCCGTCGTCGCGGCGCAGCGGCTCGATCCGGCTGATGATCCCGATCCGCGCGCCGCCGCGCCGGACCTCGTTGCCGCGGATGAGCCCCGACGCGTTCGGCACCTCGGCCTGCACGTCGTAGGTCGGCACGAACGGCAGGCCGTTGTTGGCGTTGTAGGCCAGGAACACCGCCACGACGACGACGAGCACGGTCGCGGCGCCGATGAGCACGGGGTTGGCGGCGATCGAGCCGGTGTTGCGCCTCATCGCGCCGCCTCCTGGCCGAGCAGGTAGTCGGCGAGCGCGCTCTCCGGCGCCGACGCGGCGGTCGCCTCCTGGGTCTCGCCGCTTGAGTCGAACGTCGAGGCGCACCCCGGGCCCGGCGTGCTGACGCGCTGGGCGCACGCGTTGACGCCGAGGGCCGCGCGGACGTAGTGGCCGACCTCGTCCTTGCCGTTCACCGCGCCCGTGTAGAAGTAGATGAACCGCATGAGCTCCTCGATGCCGCCGGCGTCGTCGAAGCTGCCGGCGAGGCGGGCGAGATCGCGGGCGAGCGGGCGCAGCGGGCGCGCGAGCCTGCCGATGTCCTCGACGACCGGGCCGATCTGCGGGAACGTGCCGCGCCCCTTCCGCGCGAGGTCGCCGAGCGTCTGGAACGCGGGCGTCGCCGCCTCGGCGAACGGCCCGAAGCGCCGGACGGCCTCGTTGACGGCGGGCGCGTGGTCGCCGAGCCCGTCGATCGCGGGCCGCATCTCGTCGGCGAGCTCGCCGAACCGCTCGGCGGCGGGGCCGAGCTCGCGCAGGAACGCCGGCAGCCGCTGGAGGCTGCGCTCGAGGTCGTCGCCCTCCTCGGCGGTGGCCTTCGCGGTGGCGCCGGCGTGCTCGATGAAGCCGCCGAGGTCGCGGCGGCGCTCGGCGAGCGGCTCGAGCACGCGGTCGGACGCATCGACGAGCCGCGCGAGCAGCCGGTCCTGCTCGGCGAGCGTCTTGACGAGCCGGTCGGCCTGCTGGAGCGCCGGGTTCGCGCGGCGGATCGCGCGCCGCAGCTCGGGCCCGTTCGCCGCCAGCCCGGCGCCGAGCTCGTTGATGATCAGCCGCAGCCGCTCGCGCTGCGGGACGCGCATGATGTTGTTGATCAGGTCGACGTTGACCGGCGTCTCGTTGTTCTCGACCGGCAGGAGGTGCTGGCCGGCGCCGCGGCCGGACGCGATCCGGCGCAGGGTCGGCGCGGGCTCGCGGTTGCCGCCGCGCGCGGCGGCGGGCGTGCACTCGACGAACTGCTCGCCGATGAGCGACTGCAGCGCGATGCGGCAGCGCGCGTCGCGGCGGAACGGGCGGAACGCCGGGTCGTCGATGCGCAGCACGACCGCGGCCTTGTTGTCCTCGGTGAGGTCGACGTCCTCGATCGCGCCGACGACGACGCCGCCGATGCGGACGTCCTCGCCGGGGATGATGAAGCTCGCGTTGTCGAAGACCGCGCGGACGAGGTAGGGGTCGCCGCGGTCGCCCGCCGCGCCGGTCGCGAGCAGGACGGCGGCGGTGGCGGCGATCGCCAGCAGCGCTGCCGCGACGCGCCTCATCGGCTCCTCCCCACGACCTGGGCCGGGTCGCAGTCGGGGTTCGCCTCGTCGCCCGTGTCGACGTACGGCGCCGAGCCGTCGTCGGGCAGCGGGCCGGCGGTGCCCGGGCAGCGGCGGAGGTTGCCGGTCGTGACCGCCTCGCTGCGGCCGCGGGCTGCGAACGGCTTGGGATCCAGGCGGCCGCCCTGCGCGTCGTCGGTGAAGCGGAACGCGTCGAACACCGGGACCGTGCGCGCGTAGTGGCCGTTGGCGTCGTAGGTGGCGAGCGCGGCGCCGAACCCGCGCGCCCAGCCGACGAGGTCGGGCACGTACGGGCGGACGAAGCGGAAGATCGGCGTGCCCTCGTCGAGCGCCTTCATCGCGCGCGGGAAGCTCTCGTCGACGAGCGACGCCAGGCGCGGCAGGTCGCGCAGCGCGTCGAGCGCGTCGTTGGCCTCCCCGGGCTGGGCGAGCATCGTCCGCAGCCGGCGGAAGACCGGGCCGGACCGCTCGAGCACGGGGCGCAGGTCGTCGCGCACGAAGCCGGCGAGCTCGCGCGACGGCTCGTCGGTGGCGTCGACGAGCCGCTCGAGGTCGCCGATCGCCGCGCGCAGCGACGCCATCGCGTCGGAGCCCTCGCGGAGGGCCGGCGGCAGGTCGCCGAGCGCCTGGCGGAGCGACGAGGTGTCGGCGGCGAGCGCCGACACCGTGGCGCGCGCGCCGGAGACCGCCGACGTGAGCTCGGCGCGGCGGTCGGCGAGCGCGCTCATCGCGTCGCCGACCTCGACGATGAAGTCCTCGAACGTCGCGCTGTCGCGCGTGATCTCCTCGGCGACCGCGGCGAGCTGCGCGACCGCGGGCGAGAAGTACTTCGCGGCCTCGTTGGCCTCGTCGGTCTTGCCGCGGTACCAGTCGCCCGAGCCGTGGATGAGGCGCCGGAGCCCGGCGCGCGTGTCGTCGTCGAGCGTGTTGAAGAGCTCGTCGACCTCGACGATCGACTGCGTGTCCTCGGTCCCGATCGTCGCGCCCTCGTCGAGCTCCGGGCCGGTGCCGGGCCCGGGGCTGAGATCGACGTAGCGGCTGGCGATGCCGGTCAGGCCCTGCGCGCGGATCGCGGCGGTCGTCCCGGCGCGCAGGGGCGGGCGGTCGGGGTCGAGCCGGATGCGGACGGCGGCGCGGTCGCCCTCGGCGAGCTCGACCTCCTCGACCGTCCCCGCCGGGGCCCCGCCGATCCGGACGAGGTCGCCGACGACGAGCTGGCCGGCATCGTCGAAGAGGATCCTGTACTCATTCCCGCTGCCCGGCTGCGAGACGACGTACGACACCGCGCCGGCGGCGAGCACCAGCAGCACGACGGCGATCCAGCGCCGCGGGGACGGCAGGGTGGGACGGGACGACACCGGCAAGCGACGCCACCATATACGCCGTTGTTTTCAAGAACAACCGCAGGATTGAGCTTCCGTTGACCTCCAGAGACTTTCCTGTGTATGTTCGTGGTCGCGATGAGCACGGAAGCGTCCGAGATGCCACGGTCGCGCCCATTGCCGGCCGGCCGGCACGGGCTCTCGCGGGCGTTCGTGGTCAGCAACCAGCGCGAGCGCATGCTCGACGCGACGATCCAGGCGGCCAGCGAGCTCGGCTACGCCCGGATGCACGTCGAGGACATCATCAAGCGCGCAGGCGTCTCGCGGCGCACGTTCTACGAGCAGTTCGCCAACAAGCACGCGGCGTTCCTCGCGGCGTTCGACCTCGCCGCGGACATGCTCATGACCGCGGTGCGGCACGCCTACGAGCGCGAGACGACGTTCGAGCGGCGCGTCAGCGCGGGCTTCACCGCCTTCCTGGGCGCGCTCGCCTCGGCGCCCGACGCCGCGCGTGTGTGCATCGTCGAGGCGCTCGCCGCCGGGCCGGACGCGATCGAGCGCCGCGAGGCGGTGACCGCCGCGTTCGCCGAGGCGATCGAGTCCAACGCGCCCGACCGCCCGGCCGACGACCCGCTCCCGCCGCTCACCGCCGAGACGCTCGTCGGCGGCGTCTACGACATCGTCTTCCGCCGCCTGTGCGACGGGCGCGCGGCTGAGCTCCCGGCGCTCGCCGCGGACCTCACCGAGATCACGCTCCTGCCCTATGTGGGCCACGAGCGCGCGACCGCCGAAGCCGCTCGCCTACGCGCTGAGGGGATCGGCGTGGCGGCCGCGTCGGGCTGAAAACAACTGCGTTTGCAAAACGCTCGCGACGCCGGTACCGTGGCGCCGCTCCGCCCCGCGCGGAACGAGCAGGGTCAACATCGCCTTCCAAGGAGAGTTCGTACATGCGCAAGGTTCTGGTCTCTGTGGCGGCGCTCGCCGTCGGCGCGATGGCCGCCGCGCCTGCACCGGCGCAGGACGGCGGCGCGCAGACGACGGTGAAGGCGGACGCGAAGGTGACGCCGAGCAAGGCGGGCACGAAGCGCAAGCCACGCGGCGTCAAGCTCAACGTCAAGGTCGAGTGGACGACGCCGGGTGATCTCGAGAAGCCCATCATCCAGAAGGCCGACGTGCTCTTCCCGCGGGGCTCGCTCTACAACGGCGCCAAGTACCCGAAGTGCTCGCTGTCGGCGATGGCGCGCCGCGGCCTGGACGCGTGCCCGAAGAAGTCGATCATGGGCTCCGGCACCGCGGTCGCGTACGCCGACAACGTGATGACCTATCCGAAGATCACGGTCGTCAACGGCGGCAAGAGCCAGGTCTGCCTGTGGACCGTCATGACGAACCCCGCCCGCGTGTCGGCCTGCGTGCCCGGGAAGATCACGCGGATGAGCGGCAAGTGGGCGTACAAGCTCCACCTCGAGGTGCCGCGCAACCTGCAGATCGTGGCCGGCGTGCCGATCGCGCTGAAGACGTTCAACGTCACCGCCGGCGGCAAGAGCCACGCGAAGGACTGGCTGGCGACCACCGCGTGCCCGGGTGGCAAGTGGGCGTTCACCGTCGAGACCTACTTCAGCACGGGCGGCTCGGGCAAGTACGAGGACTCGGTCCGCTGCTCGTAGCGGCCTGACAGCAACCTTCCCCTCCCAACCAACCAGTCAGGGGCGCCGGTGGCATCTGCCGCCGGCGCCCCTTTCTCTTGGTGCCGTGCCCGGGCGGGGCGGGCGGTGGGTGCTGCTCGCGGCGGGTGGTCTGCGCCCCGGCCGGGGGTGCCGGCGCGGCTCGCTCCGCGCGGGGGGCGGTGGTGGCGGGCTCGGGCGTGGTCTGAACGGCCGCTGGTCAGGTGGGCGAGGGAGCGGGTTCGCCGGGAGCTCCTCACAGCGGGACTGGCGAGCGGGTCTTGCGCCGAGCCTTCTCGGCGCGGCCGGGGAGCGGGTCCCGCCGGGCTCTGCCTCCGCCGCCCGTGCGCCGGCGAGGTCTGTGGCACCGAAGGGTCGCTCCGCGCACCATGGGTGCCAAGGATCCGGGGGCGGCGCGGGACGGCGGTCCGCGCACCGAGTCGGGGGCCGACTCAGCGGTTCGCCGCGGTGCACGCCTCACGCACCTCGTCCCAGACCGGGTGTGTCGACTCGTGACGGTCATGCCGGGGCGAATCGACACACCCCACCCTGGGCCCGGCCGGGTGTGTCGACTCGTGACGGTCATGCCGGGACGAATCGACACACCCACCGCGCCGTGAAGCGCCGGCGCCCACGCAGCGCCCGGAGGAGCGCGCCGCCGACCCGGCTCCACGGCCGCGCCGAGAAGGCTCGGCGCGAGACCCGCCCCTCAGCCCCGCCGTGAGGCGCTCCCCGCGAACCCGTTCCCTTGTCTCCCTGACCAGCGGCCGTTCAGACCACGCGGCAGGCCCCGCCACCGACGCCGCTCGGAGCGAAGCCGTCCCGCGTCCCCGGCCGGGGCCCGGTCGATCCGCCGCGCTGCTCTCCGCACCCTCTTCTCGCGGGACGGGAGGAGCGGGGATCTCTGGCACCCAGACGTCGCTCCGCGGACCACGGACGCCAACGATCCGCGGAGTGGCGCGGCGGCGGGATCTCTGGCACCGATGGGTCGCCCCGCGCACCGTGGGTGCCAAAGATTCAGGCAGGGCGCGGGAACCGCGGTCCGCGCCGCGAGGATCCGGCGCCTGGCGCGGACCGGAGGGTGTCGACTCATGACGGTGATCTCGGAACGAATCGGCACATCGATCTCGTCCCCGGTCGGGTGTGTCGACTCATCACGGTCATGCCGGAACGAATCGACACACCCGTCTCTCGCGCCGTCGGGTGTGTCGACTCGTTGCGGTGATGCCGGAACGAATCGACACACCCACCCCGGCCACGGCCGGGTGTGTCGACTGACAGCGGCCATACCGGAACACATCGACACACCCCGCCCCGCCGTGGCGCGCCGACTCTCACAAAGCGACGCCCGGAGAAGCTCACCGCGAACCCGCTCCCCCGACCCCCTGACCAGCGGCCGTTCAGTCCACACGCCAGGCCCCGCCACCGAGCCCGCGCAGAGCGAAGCCGTCCCGCCACCCCGGCCAGAGCGCAAGACCACCCGCCGCGGGCAGGACCACCGGTTCACGGAAGCTCCGGAAACACCGGAGGGCGCCGGCGACATCCGCCGGCGCCCTCCTGGTGGGTCGGCTCCTTGGGAGAGGAGTCCGGTTCGTCAGCGCTTCGCGCGCGACTTGGCCCGTGCGCGGGACTTGGACCGCGCGCTCGCCTTGCCGCACGGCGGCGTGATCTTCACCGCGCCGTCGGACTGGCGGCCGTTGTGGCCGTCGATCTCGTAGTCCGCGACGTGGCTCCCGCGGCACAGGTTCGTGTTGGACACGAGGATCCCGCCCTTGCCGGTCTTCAGCCGCAGCTCGAACCGCTCGATCGCCGCGTCCGGGATGCCGTTGAACGTGGTGACGAGCTTGTTCTTGCGCACCGCGCTCGAGGCCCGGATGTCGATCGCCAGCTCGCCCCGCAGCGGGATGAGCAGCGTCGGCAGCGTCCGCCTCGGACCCTGCGGGGTCTGGCGGATGCCCTGCACGAAGTAGACCTTCGCGTGCAGCGGCTTGTTCAGCAGCGGGCTGACCGCCGTCGCCGAGCCGACCACCGAGCTCTCCGGGCAGCTCACGTTCTGACCGTCCTCGTACGAGCACAGGTCGTTCGCGTTGTCCGGGTCGAGCGCGAGGCTCAGCGGCAGCGTCACGCGGACCTTGCGCATGTTCGCGTTGCCGCCCGGCATCGTCACCGTCGCGCGCAGGCCGGGGTGCTTGCCCTCGGTGCGCTCGTTCTTCCCGGCGAGCTTCAGCGTCATCCGCGGCCGCAGCGGCAGCGCGCGGCAGCCCGCGACCTGGAAGCGCGTCGGCACCTGGTGCCACGCGCCGCCGGGCGCGGTCATCGTCGACGTGATCGTCTGCTGGCGGCACGACGTCGGGTTGACCATGAACCCGGGCCGGTCGATGTCGACCGCGATCGTCCGGATGCGCAGCGGCACGCCCTGGACGACCGTCGGGAACGGGTCGCTGATCACGGTCAGGTGCGCGTCCTTGCGATCGACGAAGATCGCCTGCCGCACGACCACCGTGCCGAGGTCGAACGGCCCCGCGATCGCCCGGACGGTGATCGCCAGCCCGTACGGCGCCCCCTTGTAGGGACCGGTCAGCGAGACCGAGCCCTGCAGGTGGAACGGGTGCTCACCCGCACCGCTGCCGATCGTCGCCGTGCCCACGCGCGTCTCCGCCGGGCAGATGCCGCGCGTCGCATCCAGGTCGCCGCACAGCGGGACGTCCTTGATCTTCGCCAGCAGGCCGGGCGGCATCTTCATGACCAGGCCGTTGATCTCCTGGTGCCGGTCGGGCCGGCTGATGCGCAGCGCGAACGGCGAGTGCGCCGCCGCGCCGGGGTTCGTGACGCCCGCGGTCAGCGACGGGGCGAAGCCCAGCACGCCCGGGCACGCGATCGCGAACCCGGAGGCGAGCCGTGCCTCGGTCATCGTCGACCACGGCCGCAGCTGCACGGCCGTCGTCTTCGGCCCGCAGGTCCGCGGCGTCGCGAGCTGGGCTCGCGACCCGCCGTTCAGCGACATGCGGAACGTCGAGAACGGCAGCTGCGGGTTGTCGTCGAAGACCGCGGTGAGCTTGCCCGTCGCCGGGTCGGCGAAGATGTGGCCGCGCAGCTTGACGCGCACGCCCTGACCGTAGGCCTCGACGAACAGGCGGTACATGTCGCCCGACGCCGGGTCATGCGACCCCTGGGCGGCCTGGAACACCGTGCCGAGCAGCGGCTCGCCGACCGCCGGCGAGTCGATCCGCACCGTGCCCACGCGCGAGCCGTCCGGGCAGTCCGCCGCGCGGAGCTCCTTCAGGCCGAAGCCCGCGTCGGTGCACGCCGCCAGGCCGTTCGCCGTCGACGGGTTGATCGTCAGCCCGTCGGGCAGCTCGACCACCGCGCGGCGCAGCGTCGGCACCGCCAGGCCGTCGGGATCGTCGTTCTGCGGGATCCCGATCGTCACGTCGAGCCCGGTCGGGGTGTCGGCCTGCGTGGTCGTCGGCTTGACGTCGACCGACGGGTTCCACGACAGGGCGTCGCAGCCGGTCACCGCCGGCATCGGGACGCTCACCGTGTCCGTGGTGCCGCGCTGCCAGGACCGGACGCTGATCGTCGTCTCGAGCGGGCCGGTGCACGCGGTCGGCATCGTCAGGAACGGGATCCGCGGGCCGTCGCCGGGGCCGCCGTACGACCCGGGGGCGCCGCTGAAGTTCAGCGGTCCGGGGCCGTTCTTGTCGGCCGGGACGCCCCACAGGGTCAGCCGGTTCCCGAAGATCGCGACGCCCTGCGACGCGTTGGTCAGGTCGGTGGCGAGGTTGTAGCTGCCGTCACTGCGGACCGAGACCGTCATGACCACCGACACCGTCAGGAACTGGAACCCGAGCTGCGCGGTGGCGCCGTCACGCGGGACGAGGTTGTAGACGGGGAGCGTCTGGGTGTTGATCCCACCGGAGCCGATCCGCAGCGTCAGGTCGTTCACGCCGACGATCGCCTTGCGGTCGCAGCTGTTCGTGACGAAGTCGCGATGCCGGCACTTCGGCGTCGCCTCCGAGCTGCCGACGAACCCCGGCGGCAGCTCGACGTGCACATCGCGCAGCGACTCGTACGGGAACTCCTGACCCTCGCCGTTGATCTGGGTGGTCAGGTCGAACGCGACGGTCAGGTCCGGGTGCGCGCCGGCCTGGGTGACGGCCGGGCCGGCGGGATCGCCGCCGTGGGCCTTGGCCACCGCCGAGCCCGGCTTGATCGCGAACTGGGCGTGCGCGGGCGCGGCGGCGAGCAGCACCGCCAGCGCGGCGAGCGCGGCGGCCAGCACCGCGCGGGACAGGGTCATGGTCGGGGTCATCCGGATCTCCTCACCGGCCATTGCGCTTGCGGTTGGTCAGGGTCAGCGTCGTCTGCTCGGGCTCGCGCACCCCGGTGAAGCTCACCGTGAACGTGGCCCGGACCCGCCGGCCGCGGTTCAGGTGCCGGCGCGCCGTCCGCGACAGGCGCACCCGCACCGAGTAGGTGCCGGCCTTCGTCACCTTGCGGCTCGCGCTCGCGATCGTCAGCGTCCTGCGCCCGATCCGCGCCCGGCCCCGGACCCGGATCGTGCCGGCCTTGTTGACCTTCACCCGCAGCGACACCGTGCGGCCGCGCGCGAGGTCGCGCCGCGTGGCCGCGCTCATCCGCAGCGCGTCGAACGAGGCGCGCGTCGGCGGCGAGGCGTTGCCCTCGTCGGCGACGACCGCGCTCGGCGGCGGGGTGAACACCGGCGGCGCGGGCGCCGGCGGGCGGCAGGCCTCGCCCTGGCAGGGCGCCGTCTTGGGCTTCGCCGCGAAGCCACCGCCGAGCCGCACGCTGTAGAGGTCCGCGACGCCGTTGTCGACGTCCTCGGGCACGAGGTTCTCGTGGGTCAGGACGAACGCGTCGACGTGGTTCGCCGAGGCGCCCATGAAGATCGACGGGTGCGGGTCCTTCCCGGACGTGAGCAGCCGGTGCTCGCCGTCCTCCCACACGTACGCGTCCGCGACGCCGTTCGTGTCGCCGTCGACGAGCGCGTCGGCGCTCGTGAAGAACACCGTGCGCGCGTCGTCGGACACGTTGCCGAACGGCCGCACGTTGTTCGTCGGCCCGAAGCCCGGGAGCCCCATGTCGCGCACGCCGGCGGCCCCCTGCGTCGGCGAGCCGTCGGTGCGGCACGAGACGCAGATCAGCTTGTCCTCCTCGGCCGCCGCCGGGGCGTCGGCGTCGTAGAGGTAGACCTGGGCGCGGCCGCCGTTGTCGGCGTCGTCGTCCAGGGCCCAGGCGCTCTCGAAGACGATCGCCGAGCCGTCGGAGGACACCGAGGCGTCCTCGTCGTCGGGCTGCCCGGTCGTGTTCGTCGTCGCCTTGATGAGCTTCAGCTCACCGTGGTCGATCACGTAGAAGTTCCACTGGCTGACCGAGGCCTCCGGGACGAGCTGGCGCCGCGAGACGAAGTAGATGTAGTTCGCGTCGCGGTCCTGGCCGAGGAGGACGGCGGGCGAGGCGCCGCCCGAGCCGGCGATGTGGTTGGCCACGAGCGCGACGTCGCCGGTCGTGGCGTCGTAGCGGTACAGGCCGTCCTCGGTCGGGTTGTCGTCGTCGAGCGGGGTCTCGCAGTAGAAGTAGGCGACCGACCCGTCGCGGTTGGCGCCGACGAAGACGGCGGCGCAGCCGGTGCCGGGGGTGATCTCCGACTCGCTCACCCACACGGTCTCCGCCTCGGCAGGGTCGACCGCGTCCTTGCGGAGCAGGAGCTGGTTCGCCACGCCGGCGTTGCCGACGAAGTAGATGCGCGACGCGTCCTCGGAGACGGCGAACGGGAAGCGGCCGTCCTTCCAGCTGCTCGCGCCGAAGTTGATGTTCGCCGAGCGGCCGACCACGCCGCCGGCGGCGAGCGGCGCGTTCGTGAAGCCGCGGCTGACCAGATGGATCGTGTCGCCGTCGTGGATGTAGATGTGCCTCGTGCCGTCGGCGGCGACGTCGGGATGCAGCGCCTTCAGCGACTCGAACACGACCCGCTTGCCGTCGGCCGAGACGCCCGCGTAGCCGGAGTCCTCGCCGGACGCGTCAGGGAGCGGGGTCTTGGCCGTCAGGAACGAGAAGGCGCCGTCCGGCTCGAGGCGGTAGATGTCCGAGGAGGTGGCCGACGTGCCCGTGAACCCGTGGTCATCCGGGCTGGCGGGCGCCGACGTGTCGATGAGAATGCGCGACAGGTCCGCCGACCCGCCCATGACGTAGAACTCGTCGAAGGCGTTCGGGATGTAGTCGTTGGCGACCGGCGGGTTCGCGGTCCGGGAAGCCCACCCGGTCTCCGTGCGGCGCGCGACGTAGTTCGCGCCGATGCTGCTCGGCGCGTCGCCGAACGCTCCGAGCGAGCTGTAGACCACGGCGCCACCTGTCGCGGTCGTCATGACCGAGCCGGTGACCGGGCTGCCTCCCTTGTTGGACGGCGAGACGAGCTCGTAGGCGCGCCCGGGCGGCGGCCCGGACGCCACCGCGGGCGAAACGGCTGCGGCGGCGGCGAGGCCGCCGAGCAGTGTCGCGCGGGCGACCGCTCGCCACCTGCGCCTTCCTGGCTGCTGCATGTCTCTCCTCCGACCCGTTACAGAAACAACGCGTTCTGCGATACGGCGCACACCGTAGACGAATCTGTTTCCAGATGTCAATCAACCGGCACGGGTGCGTCGCGCCGGAAGGTGCAGGCGCGCACCGGCCGAGCGAGAGGCTCGGCCGGTCACATGGAGAGCTCGTCAGGCCGAGGCCGCGCGCCGCGGCGCCGGCGTCAGCGCCGCCGCGCCGGGCGGCAGGGCACGCTGTCGGCGTAGTCCAGGACCTGGCCGTCGTCGAACGTGACGCGCGCCTTGTACGGCCAGCGGCGGTTCGAGGGGCACGACGTCGTCGCGAGCCACGAGCCGCGGCCGGCGTTGATCTCGAGCTTGTTCAGCACGATCGGCACGCCCGCGACGATCTGCAGGTTCTTCGGGATCGTCGCCGACAGGTGATACGACCACCGGCCGCCGAGCTTGCGGACCTTGCCCACGACCGGCGCCTGTACGCGCGCCGGGTTCGTCATCACCGTGTAGAAGTACGCGCGGTCGCGGCCGCCGTTGACGACGGTGATCCGGGGATAGGTCGGCACCCGGTCGGCGGTCGCCGTCCCCCGCCCGGAGCCCATGATCGCGCCCTTCGGGCACGCGCTCGGCCCGCGGCGGTCGAGCGTCGCCTGCGAGCAGCTCGGGTAGCGGTGGCCGTTGTAGACGCCCCCGCGCGGGAACCAGACCTCGACCTTCTCGACGAGCGGCGGGTCGTAGTCCGACGGGATGTCGATGTGCGCGACGACCCCGATCCGCACGCCCTGCGGCTTGCGCGGCGTGCCCGCGCGGTTCGGCGTGACCTTCGCCTCGACGCGGAGCTTGATCGGCACCTGCGTCGGCTGCTGGGCAGACGCGGCGACGGCGGCGAGCGCCGCGAGAGCGGCCACGGACAGGACGAGCGCGATGGCGCGACGACGGGTGGGGCGCATGGCCCGACGCTATCGGACACGAAACTGTTTGCAAAGCCGCGCGGTCGCGGCGCGGTCAGGCCGACGCGCGGCTGAGCGCGATCCGCAGCTCGCGCCCCTCGATCCGCGCGGCCTCGCCCTGGCCGTCGCCGTCGTAGGAGACGTCGACCGCGAGTGTCTCGCCCGTCACGTAGCCCTCGTGCTCGCGCGCGGCGTGCAGCAGCTCCTCGTCGCCGCCGAGCCGCAACGAGATGCGGTCGGTGATGTCGAGCCCCGCGCCCTTGCGCGCGTTCTGGACCGCGCGCACGATCTCGCGCGCGAGCATCTCGCGGCGCAGCTCGGGATCGAGCTGCAGATCCAGCGCCACCGCATGCGCGGCCTCGCGCTCGACCTGGTAGCCCTCGAGCGGCTCGAGGCGGAGCTGGAGGTCCTCGGGGTTCAGCGGGTGCTCGGTGCCCTCGACGACGACGCCGATCGACCGGCCCTCGCGCAGCGCCTCGGCCACGCTCGCCGGATCGAGCGAGGCGACCGCCTCGGCGACGGCCGGCATCGACCTGCCGAACCGCGGGCCGAGCGTGCGGTAGTTCGGCTTGACCTCGTACGAGCCGAGCTCGTCGGCGCGGTCGACGAACCGCAGCGCCTTGACGTTCAGCTCGTCCTTGACGATGTCGGCGAGGCGCTCGATCGCGTCGCGCTCGCGCCCAGGCGCGACGACGACCGCCTCGCGCAGCGGCTGGCGGACCTTGACCTTCGCCGCGCCGCGCGCCGACAGGCCGAGGCGCACCGCCTCGCGCGCGACCGCCATGTCGGCCTCGAGCTGCTCGTCGCGCGGGCCCGGCACGGGCCAGTCGCACAGGTGGACGCTCTGCTCGCTCCCGTCGAGGTTCTCGTAGATCTCGTCGGTGATGAACGGCGTGAACGGCGCGAGCAGCTTGCTCACCGTGACCAGGCACTCGCGCAGCGTCGCGAACGCCGCGTGGTCGCCGTCCCAGAACCGCCGCCGGGACCGGCGCACGTACCAGTTCGAGAGGTCGTCGACGAACGCCGCGATCGACCGGCCGGCGTTCGTGGCGTCGAAGTCCTCCATGCGCTCGGTGACGTACGCGGTCGTCGCGCTCAGCCGCGAGAGGATCCACGTGTCGAGCTCGCTGCGCTCGGCGCCGGCGTCCGGCTCGGCGATGTCGTTGGCGTTCGCGTACTGGACGTAGAACGCGTACGTGTTCCACAGCCGGCGCAGGAAGAGCCGGTCGCCCTCGCCGACCGCGTCCATCGAGAAGCGGTAGCCGTCCCACGGCTGCTTGCTCGTGAAGAAGTACCAGCGGAACGCGTCGGCGCCGAACCGGTCGATGACGTCCCACGGCACGACGATGTTGCCGCGCGACTTGGACATCTTCTGGCCGTCCTCGTCGAGGATCAGCCCGAGGCAGACGACGTTCTTGAAGTCCGACTGGTCGAACAGCAGCGTCGACACCGCGAGCTGCGAGTAGAACCAGCCGCGGGTCTGGTCGATCGCCTCGCAGATGTAGTCGGCCGGGAAGCGGCTGCGGAACTTCTCCTCGTTCTCGAACGGCGCGTGGAACTGGGCGAACGGCATCGCGCCCGAGTCGAACCACACGTCGATGACCTCCGGCACGCGCTTCATGCGCCGGTGGCACTCCGGGCACGGGAAGCCGACCTCGTCGACGAACGGGCGGTGCGGGTCCTCCAGGCGCACCCCGCTGAGCTCCTCGAGCTCGCCGAGCGACCCGACGCAGTGGATGTGGCCCTCCGGGCAGCGCCAGATCGGCAAGGGCGTGCCCCAGTAGCGCTCGCGCGACAACGCCCAGTCGACGTTGTTCTCCAGCCAGTTGCCGAACCGGCCGTGCTTGATGTGCTCCGGGTACCAGTTGACGGTCTCGTTCGCCGCGAGCAGGCGGTCGCGGATCTGCGAGGTGGCGATGTACCAGGCCGGCTTGGCGTAGTAGAGGAGCGGGTCGCCCGAGCGCCAGCAGAACGGGTAGGCGTGCTCGTAGTCCTCGCGGCGCAGGAGCTTGCCGCGCTGGCGCAGGTCCTCGATGAGGTCCTCGTCGGCGTCCTTGACGAAGCGCCCGGCGTACTTGCCGATCCGCTCGTCGTAGGTGCCGTCGAGCCCGACCGGGTTGACGACGTTCAGGTTGTACTTCTCGCCGAGCCGGAAGTCGTCCTCGCCGAACGCGATCGCCGTGTGCACGACGCCGGTGCCGTCCTCGGCGGTGACGAAGTCGGCCAGCAGCACCGTGTGGCCGCGCTCGCCGTACTCCTTGCCGGGAATGTACGGGAACGGCGGCTCGTAGCGCACGCCGTCCAGGGCGGCGCCCGGGAAGCGGTCGAGGACCTTGATCTCCTCGCCCTCGCCGAGCACCCGCTCGACGAGCGCCTCGGCGAGCACGACCGGCGCCTCGAGCGGCCCGGTCTTCACGCGCACGTACGTGAGCTCCGGATGGACCGCGAGCGCGGCGTTCGACACGAGCGTCCACGGCGTCGTCGTCCAGCCGAGCAGCTCGTCGCCGCGCTGCAGCGGGCCGCCGTCCTCGACGACAGGGAAGCGGACGAACACCGACGGGTCGACGACGTCGCGGTAGCCGAGCGCGACCTCGTGCGAGCTGAGCGCGGTGCCGCAGCCCGGGCAGTACGGGACGACCTTGTGGCCCTCGTAGAGCAGGCCCTTGTCGTAGATCTGGCGCAGCGCCCACCAGACCGACTCGATGTAGTCGGTGTCGAGCGTGCGGTAGGCGTCGTCGAGGTCGATCCAGAAGCCGATCCGCTCGGTCAGCGCGTTCCAGTCCTCGAGGTACTCGAAGACCGACTCGCGGCACTCGCGGTTGAACTCCGCGATCCCGAACTCCTCGATCTGCTTCTTGTTGTCGATCCCGAGCTTCTGCTGGACGGCGATCTCGACCGGCAGGCCGTGACAGTCCCACCCGCCCTTGCGCTCGACGAGGTGGCCGCGCATCGTCTGGAAGCGGGGGAAGATGTCCTTGAACACGCGCGCGAGCACGTGGTGCGCGCCCGGGCGGCCGTTCGCGGTCGGCGGGCCCTCGTAGAAGACCCACGGCTCGGCGCCCTGGCGGCGGCGGATCGACTCGTTGAACACGTCCCGCTGCTTCCAGCGCTCGAGGACCTCCTCCTCGAGGGCCGGGAACGACTGCTGCGGGTCGACGGGACGATGGGCCATCGGAGCAGGGAGTCTAGGAACGTGCGTCCACCAGAGGCGGGCCCGGCTTCAAGAACCGGGCCGACCTGCCGAGGCGGTCCACATGGATGTCGCCGCCGCAGCCGCCAACGCCTTGCAGATGCGGGTTCTCGCCATGACGCTCACCGACGCGCGGGCGACGATCGCCGCGGTCACCGAACAGGCCTCGCCGACCGCCCAGCCGGCCGACGTGATCCTCGACCTGAGCACGGCGGCGCAGAACCTGCTGAACGCCAAGAGCTCCTGAACCGGCGCCCGTCCCGGGCCACCGACCCACGGCCCGAGCCTGCTCGGGCCGTGGTGCGTTCCGGGCGCTCACGCCGCGAGCTTGCGGCACAGCGCCGAGAGCTGGCGCTTCTCCTCCTCGTCGAGCACCGAGAACGTCGCGGCGACGCGCTCGGTGTGCTCGGGGAACAGGCGGTCGACGACCTCGCGCCCCTGCGGCGTGAGCGTCACCGTCGCCGCGCGGCGGTCGTGCGGCAGGCGGTCGCGCTCGACGTAGCCGCGTGAGACGAGCGTCGACACGATCTCGGTCGCGTTCGCCTTCGACGTGCGCAGCCGGTGGCGGAGCGTGCGCAGCTCGAGCGAGCCGCCGGCGGTGGCGAGCACGACGAGGACGCTGAACCCCGAGCCCGACAGGCCCTCGCGCTCGAGGTCGGCGGTGAGCCGGCGGCGGACCGACGCCTCCGCGCGCAGCAGCGAGTCGAGCGCGCGATGGGCCAGCGGGTCGCCGGGCAGCAGCATCGGCCCGGGACGCTACATCCCGGGCCAGACGGCTCAGGGCCGCTCAGCCGCTCGCCGAGGCGCGGCGGGACTCGCGGCCGGCCGTCTCCAGGTCGGCGAGGAGCTTCTCGCGCGCGGCGAGCGGGCGCTCGCCCAGGCGCGGGACGGTCGACGCGCCGGTCTCGGGCAGGGCGCCGCGGAAGTCGTAGACGGTGACGTCGTTGCCGGCGCGGCGGGCCGCGTAGATGAGGCGGCCGATCGTGTCGAGCGACGCGTTCCGGCCGACGAGGACGACCGCCGACGGCGAGAGCGCGACGAGCGCGCGGCCCACGCGGAGCGGGTCGAGGTCGACCGGCAGCGTCAGCGTGCGCAGGCCGGCGCGGCGGATCACGAGCTCGAGCGCCTGCGCGTAGAGCGCGTCGAGCTCGAGCGGCCGGGAGGCGTCGATGAGCAGGATGCCCTCGCTGCGGTGCGCGGGCGGCGCGGTGCGCATCTGCGCCGCGAGCCAGCCGGTCGCCCAGCGCCAGCCGAAGCCGTACTCGGGCGACTGGCGCTCGCCGCCCTCGCCGAGCGCGCCGATCGCCGGCAGCAGGATCTCCTCGACCGAGCGCTCGACCGACCGCACCGCGAGGCTCTCCTCCAGCAGGCGGTCGGCCGCGCCCTCGTCGAAGCGCGTGAGCATCGACCGCAGGCGGACGGGGGACGAGGGGCCGGTGCCGCGCTCACGCGCGATCGAGATCGCGGACGAGACGTTGTGGGTCTCCTCCAGGGCCTGGCGCAGCGCGTCGATCTCCGCGAGGTCGAACTGCCGGTGGCCGCCCTGGCTGCGCCGCGGCGAGGGGAAGCCGAAGCGGCGCTCCCAGCTGCGCAGCGTGTTCGGGCTCACCCCGAGCATGGCGGCGGCGGCGTTCGTGCGGATCGCGCTCATGGCCGAGGTATCGAGCGTTGGTGAGGTTTGCGCAAGACGCGCAACCTCTGGTGCAGTTTGGTCGTTCTCTTGCACGGCGGAGGACCTAGCGGTCGCCGTCCGACGGGCCGCCCTGGTGCAGCGACTCGAGGAACGCGTCGAGCTGCTCGACGGTGAAGCGGCGCTGGCCGCCCGGGGTCCGGTACCCGCGCAGGTAGCCGGCGTCCGACCAGCGGCGGACGGTCGACAGCGAGACACCCAGGTGCCGGGCGGCCTCCGAGGTGGACAGGCCGAGGCGCGACTCGGCGCGGTTCGCGGTGGTCATGGGCGCAGGGTTCGGCAACCCGGCCCCGGTTTCCACCCCCTCCTGCCGCTTTGCGTAGGTTTCGGGCGGCGATGGGGAGGCTCGACGAGGTCGATCTGACGCTCCGGCTCAAGGGCGAGGAGTACGAGCAGCGGCTGACCGACGCGCAGCGGCGACTGCTGGCGCTGCGGCTGCGCTGCGCCGGGCTCACCGGCGACGGCACGCTCGGCCCGCCGGTGTGCGTTGTCTTCGAGGGCTGGGACGCCTCTGGCAAGGGCGGCGCGCTCAAGCGCCTCGTCGCCCCGCTCGACCCGCGGCACGTCCGCGTGGCGACGTACGCGGCGCCGACGCCCGACGAGCACCGCCACCACTTCCTGCACCGGTTCTGGCCCGCGCTGCCGGGCAAGGGCGGCATGGCCGTGCTGGACCGGAGCTGGTACGGCCGCGTGCTCGTCGAGCGCGTCGAGCGGCTCACCCCCGAGTCGCACTGGCGGCGCGCCTACGGGGAGATCGTCGCGTTCGAGCGCATGCTCGCCGACGAGGGGATGCTCATCGTGAAGTTCTGGATGCACATCTCCGACGCCGAGCAGCTCCGCCGGTTCGAGGCCCGCCGCGACGACCCGCTCAAGTCGTGGAAGCTCACCGGCGAGGACTGGCGCAACCGCGAGAAGCGCGCCGAGTACGAAGCCGCGGTCGAGGACATGCTCGGGCTGACCGAGCACGAGGGCGGCCGCTGGCACGTCATCCCCGCCGAGCAGAAGAAGTACGGCCGCGTCGCGGTGATCGAGACGCTCAACCACGAGATGGAGCGCGCGATGGTGGCCGCCGGGCTCGACCTGCCGGACGAGCCCTGAGCGGCCGGGGACGTCAGCGGTCGAACGCGGCGATGCCGCGCCGGACCTGCTCGAGCCAGTCCTGCGCCGGCTCGCCGCCGTACGAGTCGCCAGTTCTGCCACACGTACGGCGGGGTCTGCGGGTAGCCCTCCGGCGAGTCCTCCCACGTCTCCTGGCGACCGAGCGCGGTGATGTCCAGGTAGCTCCACGTCCCGCCCATCGCCTCGTCGCCGCGGTTGTTGACGAAGTAGGTGCGGAAGACGCGGTCGCCGTCGCGGATGAACGCGTTCGTCCCGTGCCACTCGGCGACGTCGAAGTCGGCGTCGAAGTCGTCGGTGAGCGTGTACCACGGGATGTGCTCCCACCCCATGCTGGCCTTCAGGCGGGCGATGTCGGCCTGCGGCGCGCGCGAGACGAACGCGAGCGACGTGTCGCGTGCGCCGAGGTGCGCCGGATGGGCGACGTTGTCGGCGATCATCGAGCAGCCGACGCACGCGCGGTCGGGCCACCCGCGCACGCCGGGCTCGAAGAACGCGCGGTAGACGATGAGCTGGCGCCGCCCGGCGAAGAGGTCGACGAGGCTCAGCGGGCCGTCGGGGCCGGCGAAGGCGTACGGCTTGTCGACCGCGAGCCAGGGCATCCGCCGGCGCCGGGCGGCCAGCGCGTCGCGGGCGCGGGTGAGCTGCTTCTCCTCGGCGAGGAGCTCGAGCCGGGCGGCCTCCCACTCCTCGCGCGAGACGATCGGGGGTGTCTTCATGCCGGTGCTGACACCGGCTCGCGGGCGAACGGAACGGTCAGGTCCGCAGCGTCCGCGGGAGGCCGAATCGCCCGAACAGCGCCGTGTCGGCGAACCACGTGATCGCAGCGACGCCGTCGTCCCGGAGCGTCAGGACGATCAGCCCGTACGGGCGCGCGATCGGCGCGTGGGCGTCGGGCAGGTAGCACGCGAAGGCCGGCTGCGTGTTCGCCCGCGTCGGCACGACCCGCAGCGCCCGGCCGCGGAGCACGGCGCGGTGGCGCAGGAACGCGCCGATCGCGTCCGGGCCGTCGAACGCGACCGGCTGGGGCGGCATCGTCAGCCGCGCGTCGCCGGTGAGCAGCGCGACGACGTCGTCGACGTTCCCGCTCTCGACGGCGTCGGCGAAGCGCCCGGCGAGCTCGCGCTCGCGCTCGGAGGCGGGGAGGGGCGCACGGTCGCGGCCGGCCGGCGGCAGGCGGTCGGCGAGCGACGCCCGCGCGCGCTGGAGCGCGCCCTTCACCGCCGTCTCCCCGGTGCCGAGGATCTCGGCGACCTCCGCCGTGCGGAAGCCCAGCACGTCGCGGAGGACGAGCGCGACGCGCTGGCGCGGCGGCAGCGCCTGGAGCGCGGCGATGAAGGCGAGCTCGACGCTCTCGCGCGCCTCGTAGCGCGCGGCGGGATCCGGCGCGTGGCCGGCGAGGTCGCCGAGCATCGCGTCGGGATACGGCTCGAGCCACACCGGGTCGATCGTCCGCGTCGGTTCGGGGTCGGGCACGGCCTGCACCTCCCGGGGGCGCCGCGACCGGTCGCGCAGCGCGTTGAGGCAGCGGTTCGTCGCGATCCGGTACAGCCACGTGCGCACCGACGAGCGCCCCTCGAACGAGTCGATGCTCCGCCACGCGGCCAGGAGCGTCTCCTGCACCAGGTCCTCGGCGTCCTGCGTTGAGCCGAGGATCCGGTAGCAGTGCACCTGCAGCTCGCGCCGGTGCGGGTCGGTGAGGCGGCGGAACGCGTCCTCGTCCATCGGTGGGAACGACACCACGTCGCGCGCGAACGGACCGCCCGGCCACCTACGCGGCGCCGACCACCGCCCAGCGCCGCCCGCGGAACCGCACGCCCAGCGTCACCAGGCGGGTTGCCATGAGCGCGAGCAAGCCGCACCACACGCCGACGATCCCCCACCCGTTCGCGAGCGCGAGCAGCGCGATCGGCACGTAGACGCCGAAGCCCGCGACCACCATCGTCACCGCCAGATAGCGGGTGTCGCCGGCGCCGATGAGGATGCCGTCGAGCGCGAACACCGCGGCGGCCGCCGGCTGCATGAGCGCGAACAGCGGCCAGACCTCCCGGGCGCGCTCGATCACCGCGTCGTCGCTCGTGAACGCGCGCGGGATGACGTCGGTGAGCGCGAGGAGCGCCGCGCCGATGACGATCCCGGCGGCGACCGAGAGGACGATCATCCGGTGCGCGGCGTCGTACGCGGTCCGGTCGTCGCCGGCGCCGAGCGACCGCGCGACGATGACCTGCCCGGCGATCGCGATCGCGTCGAGCACGAGCGCGAGGAACACGAAGAGCTGGAAGGCGATCTGGTGCGCGCCCAGCGACGCCGAGCCGATCCGCGCGAGCACCGCGCTCGCGACGAGGAACGAGCCGACGAGCGCGCCCGTCCTCACGACGAGGTCGCCGCCGGTGCGCAGCAGCGGGGCGAGGAGCTCGCGGCGCGGCCGGCGCGTGTTCGCGGGCGCGCGCAGCAGGAGCGTGACGAACGCGAGCCCCATCCCGGTCTGCGCGATGACCGTCGCCCACGCCGACCCGTCCAGCCCCCAGCCGAAGCCGTAGATGAAGACGACGTCGAGCACGACGTTGACGCCGTTGGCGATCGCGAGGATCACGAGCGGGGTGCGCAGGTCGCTCATCCCGCGCAGGTAGCCCTGGCCGGCGAGCGCGACGAGCGCGAACACGACGCCGGGCGCCGAGATCCGCACGTACCGCGCGGCGAGCCGCGCGACCTCGCCCTCGCCGCCGAGCAGGGCGATGAGCGGGCCCGCGAGCGCGACCAGCGCGACCGCGAGCGTCACGCCGATCGCCAGCGCCAGCCAGAGCGCCTGCGCGGCGAGCGCGCCGGCGCGCTCGACCTGGCCGGCGCCGTGCAGCCGGGCGACCGCCGCGGTCGTGCCGTACGTGAGGAAGATGCACAGCGACGTGAGCATCGACAGCAGCGTCGCCGCGAGCGCGAGCGCGGCCAGCTGGGGCGTGCCGAGATGGCCGACGATCGCGGTGTCGGTCAGCAGGTAGAGCGGCTCGGCCGCCAGCGCGCCGAGCGCGGGCACCGCCAGGCGGAGGATCTCGCGGTCGTACGGGCTGCGCAGGCGGAACACGGGCCGCGACTCTACGATCGCTTCGATGACCGGACGCCGGGCAGCGCTCCTCCTCGTGGTGGCCTCCCTGCCGGCGGCGTGCGGCGAGGAGGACACCCCTCCGGTCGCCCAGAGCTGCACCGGCGAGCCGGCGGAGATCGTCACCGCGCTCGCCGCGGCGCCCGAGGCGGTCGAGCTCCCCGACGGCGCGCGGATCAGCGACTGCCTGCGCAACGCGACGACCCAGGCCGACCTGCAGAACGTCGGCGTGGCCCTGTCGCGCGCGGCCGAGGACCTCGAGCTGCGGATGCTCGACGGCGACGCGGACGCGGCGCTGCAGCTCGGCTACCTCGTCGGCGCGGCGCGCGAGGGGGCGTCGACGACGAGCGGCGTGGGCGCCGAGCTCGTCCGGCGGCTCGAGCGGTCTGCGGCCGCGGGCGAGCTCGCGCCGCGGGTCGAGGCCGCGCTGGAGCGCGGGCTGGCGGCCGGAGCGCGGCGCGGATGAGGCTGCGGCTCTACCACGCGCCGGACGGGACGCGCGTGGCCTACCGCGAGGCGGGCGCCGGCCCGCCCGTCGTGCTGCTGCACTCGCTGCTGCTCTCGCACCGCGAGTTCGCTCCGGTGGTCCCAGAGCTCGAGTACCGCCACCGGCTGGTGCTGCCCGACCTGCCGCTGCACGGCGACTCGGAGGACCGGCCGCGCCACCCGTACACGCTCGACTGGTTCGTCGAGGTGATGAGCGCGTTCGTGCGGGAGACCTGCGGGGCGCGCGCGACGGTCGGCGGCCACGAGGCGGGCGCGGAGATCCTGCTCCACGCGGTCGCGCGCGGGCGGCTGCAGCCGGACCGGCTGATCCTGCTGCCGAACCGGATGCACACCGCCGGAACGCCGAGTCCGCTCGCGCGCCGGTGGCGCCCCCTCGCCCGGGCGGGCGGGGTGCCGGGCCTCGACCGCCCGGTCGCGCGCGCGGCGCGGCACGTCGTCACCCCGCGGCTGGGCGCGGCGCTGAGCCCCGAGCCGGCGGCCCGCGACCTCGTCCGCCACGCGTTCGCCGACGTCGCCGGCAACCCGAACCTCGTCCGGTCGTGGGCGCGGCTCGCCCGCGGCTGGCCGCGCGACGCGCAGCGCGACCTGCTCGACCGGTACGCGCGCGTGGAGTGCCCGGTGCTGCTGCTGTGGGCGGACGCGGACGCCCTCCATCCGCTGCGGGTCGCGGAGGAGGCGGTCGAGCTGCTGCCCGACGCCCAGCTCCGCGTGCTGGCGGGGGCGGGGTTCCTGCCGGCGTACGACGATCCGGTCGGGCTGGCGCGGGAGGTGGTGGCGTTCGCGGGGTAGGCGGGGGCGGCTGTGGACGTCGCTTCTCGGCGGCTGTCCGGGTCGGCGGGCGGTCGTTCTCGCCTGCGGCGGGTGGTCTGGGCCCGGGCGTTGCGGGCGGTCCGGCTCGCTCCGCGCGGGTGTGGGCGGCGGGTTGTCTCGTGGTCTGAACGGCCGCTGATCAGGGGTGGGAGAGCGGGTTCGCGGCGAGCTCCTCCCGGCGCCGGCGCGCCTGCGGGCGGATCGTTGGCCTCCATGGTGCGCCTGGCGACCTGTCCGTGCCGGAGATCCGGCCGGTGCGCCCACCCGACCCGATCCGAGCGGGGACGCGCCCGCGCCGCGCGGGTGTGTCGACTCATCCCGGTCATGCCGGAACGAAACGACACACCCGTCCCGGGCCCGGCCTGCTCATGACGGTGATGCCGGGACGAGTCGACACACCCCGACCGGAGGTGGCGCGCCGGCGCTCGCCCACCGGCCCGGCCGGAGACAGGAAAGGGGGAACGGCCGCTGGCCACGGTGTGGGAGAGCGGGCTCGCGGCGAGCTCCTCCCGGCGCCGGCGCGCCACGCGCGGATCTTTGGCCTCCATGGTGCGCCTGGCGACCCATCCGTGCCGGAGATCCGGCCGGTGCGCCCACCCGACCCGATCTGAGCGGGGACGCGCCCGCGCCGCCGGGGTGTGTCGCACGTCCTCGCCGGCGACGCCCGCCTTGCCCTCGACGCGCCCGCGCCGCCGGGGTGTGTCGACTCATCCCGGTCATCCCGGAACAAGACGACACACCCACCCCGGACCCGGCCGGGTGTGTCGACTCATCCCGGTCATGCCGGAACGAAACGACACACCCACCACGGTCCCGGCCGGGTGTGTCGACTCATGACGGCTATCCCGGGACGAGTCGACACACCCGACCGCAGGTGGCGCGCCGCCGCTCACCCACCGGCCCGGCCGAAGCCAGAAAGGGGTCAGACCCCGGTCGGGGCGCCCGACACGCCGCCCGCCGCCGCCGCGCCGGCCGAAGCGGCGCGCGGCCTCCCATACGGCCGGGAGGAGCTCGCCGCGAACCGCTCCCACACTCCCTGACCAGCGGCCGTTCAGACCACAGCACACCCCGCCGCCACCGAAACCCGCGCGGAGCGAGCCGGGCCGGCACCACCGAACCGGACCCGGACCCCCCGCCGCAGGCCACGCAACCGCCAACCGGCCCGCCCGCCGACCCGGCGCACACACCCACCCTCAGGCCGGCGCCGCCTCCGCAGCCGCGTGCGCCGCCGGGCGGACGTCCGCGCGCAGCAGGCCGCCGCACACCACCGCGCCGAACGCGAAGATGCCCGCCGCCCACCAGAAGCCCGTCTGGTAGCCCTCGACCGCGGCCTGGCGGAGCGCCTCGGGTGCGGCGCCGTTCGCCGCCACGAAGTCCGTCGCCGCACCCGCGGCCATCGTGGTCAACAGCGCGATGCCGATCGAGCCGCCCACCTGCTGCGAGGTGTTGACCATCGCCGACGCGACGCCGGTGTCGCGCGCCGGGACGCCGTAGGTGGCGGTCGCGATCGCGCACGCGATCACGAGGCCGAAGCCCAGGCCGACGAGCAGCAGCGACGGGAGCACGTGCGACGCGTAGAGCGTGTCGACGCCGACGCGGCTCAGCAGCGCCATCGAGACGGCGGCGAGCGTCATGCCGATCGCGACGAGCGGCTTGGGCCCGGTGCGTGGGATGAGCTTCTGGCTGCCGATCGCCGCGGTGAGGATCGTGACGATGTTCATCGGCACGAACGCGACGCCGGTCTCGAGCGGGTTCAGCCCCTTCGTCTGCTGGAGGTAGAACGTCAGGAACAGGAACACGCCGAAGATGCCGGCCGCGGCGAACGCGATCGACAGGTAGGCGCCGCCGCGGTTGCGGTCGAGCACGACCCGCAGCGGCAGCAGCGGGGAGCGGACGCGGCGCTGCAGCACGACGAACACGGCGAGCAGGACGACGCCGGCGGCGAGCGCGGCGACGGTCGAGGTCGCGCCCCAGCCGTCGGCCTCGGCGCGCGAGAACCCGAACACGACGGCGAACAGGCCGAGCGACGCGGTCAGCGTGCCGGGCAGGTCCAGCCGCGGGCGCTGCGGGACCGGGACGTGGTGGAGCAGGCGTAGCGCCGCGGTCGCCGCCGGGACCGCGAACAGGATCGACACGTACAGGCACCAGCGCCAGTCGAGCACCTCGGTCAGCGCGCCGCCGAGCAGCAGCCCGACCGCACCGCCGGCGCCGGCGATCGCCGCGAAGACGCCGAACGCCTTGCCGCGCTCGTGCGGGTCGGTGAACGTCACGGTCAGCAGCGACAGCGCGGCGGGCGCAAGCATCGCGCCGAACATGCCCTGCAGCGCCCGGGCCCCGACGAGCATCTCGAAGCTGCTCGCCGCGCCGCCGATCGCGGACGCGCCCGCGAAGCCGAGCAGCCCGCCGATGAACGTCCACTTGCGCCCGAACAGGTCGGCGATGCGCCCGCCGAGCAGCAGCAGGCTGCCGAACGCCAGCGCGTAGGCGGTGATGACCCACTGCCGGTTCTCGTCGGAGAACCCGAGATCCTGCTGGGCCGACGGGAGCGCGATGTTCACGATCGTCACGTCGAGGACGACGAGGAGCTGGGCGATCGCGATGACGCCGAGGATGAGCCAGCGGCGCTCGTGGTGGGGATCTGGTGCGGGACTCATGAAAGCTGGCCTCTTTCGCAATCCGGAGATGAGATCTCCGCCTACGGTACACAAGTGGAGATGGAATCTCCAGTCTCTCGTCTAGTCTTCGACCGGAGATGGACACCGGGTGTGACACGCCGAAGTTGCGCGCCGACGCCGAACGCAACCGGCGCAAGCTGCTCGACGCGGCCGCCCGCGTGTTCACCGAGCGCGGCCTGGACGTGACGCTCGACGAGATCGCCCGCGAGGCCGGCGTCGGGACCGGGACCGCCTACCGGCGGTTCCCGAACAAGGGCGCGCTCATCGACGCGCTCATGGTCGAGCGGATCGGCGCGCTCGTCGAGATCGCCGAGGACTGCCTGGAGAACGAACCCGACCCGTGGCTGGCCCTGCGCGGGTACTTCGAGCGCGCGCTCGACCTCCAGGCACGCGACCGCGGCCTGAAGGACATCCTGTTCTCAGGCGCCTACGCGAGCATCGCCGTCGCCGAGTCGCGCCGCCGGCTCGCCCCGGTCGTCGGGCAGCTCGTCCAGAACGCGATCGAGGCCGGCGTCGTGCGCGACGACCTCGTGCCGAGCGACATCGCGCTCATGAACTTCATGCTCAACACGGTCGTCGACTTCGGCAGGTCGGTCCAGCCCGAGCTCTACCGGCGCTACCTCGGGATCCTCCTCGACGGCCTGCGGCCGAGCCGCGACGCGCCGACGCCGCTGCCCGTCGGCCCGCTGACGCTCGAGCAGTACGTCGAGGGTGTCGCGCGCTGGCGGTGAGCCTCAGGCGGCGCCGCTGCGGGAGGCGAGGAACGCCTCCAGGCGCGCGCGCAGCGCCGACAGCCGCTTGTCGACGTTGAGCACGTCGAGGATCACGCGGGCCTGCTGCTCGTCGAGCAGGAGCTCGTCGCGGTTGGAGCGCAGCATGCGCAGCAGGTGCGTGCGGAGCTGCGGGTCGGCGTTGCCGTCAGGGTGACGCTCGACGCGCTCGGCGAGACCGCGCCGGTTCGCCGCGTCGAGGGTGACCTCGAGCCAGTCGTTCTCTTCAGCCATCGGAGGCCGCATACCCTACCGCTGCCTCGCCGCCGCTACCGCCGCCGGCGCCGCCCGCGCACCGGCGGGCGCACCGTGACCCGGCGCCGGATCGTGCGGCGGTTGCCCGCCCGGTCGCGGACGACGACGACCAGCCGCGCCTTCAGCGGGCGGCGCCGCCGGCGCAGCGCCTGCCCCGTCCGCGGCCCCGGCCGGACCCGCAGCCGCACCCGCCCGCTGACGGCGACCGACGTCCGGGTGCGCGCGATCTGACGGCCGCCCGGCGCGAGCAGGCGCGCGTCGATCGCAGCCGGCTCGTCGAGCCCGAACGTCATCGCCAGCCCGCGCCGCGCGAGGTTCGCCGCCGAGATCGAGCGCGCGTGGCGCAGCCGGACGCCCGGCGCGACGCGGTCGCGCGCGGTGAGCGGGCCCTCCCCGGTCGGCGCGAGCCTGCTGCCCGCGACGATCCCGGCCGGCGCGCCGGCGTGCCCGCGGAACGGGCCGGAGACCTCGAGCAGGATGCCCTGGCCGTTCGTGCGCTGGATGCCGAAGTACAGCCGCGTGCCGCTGGGGTCGAACGTCACGCCGACCGTCTCGTTGCCCAGCCCGGGGATGCCCGCGTGGCGCCGGGCGTCGCAGCGCAGGAACGGCGCGACCTGGCGGTCGGGCGTGATGAGGCAGATCTCGAGGTTGTCGCCGTCCTCGCACACGAAGATGTCGCCCGAGCGGTGCACGCAGACGTTGTCGACCGACCGCAGCGCGCTGCCCTCGCCGGCCGTCGCAGCGTCGTAGACGACCTCCATCGTCTCCGCGACCGTGTCGTAGGCCCAGACCTTCCTGTCGCCCTTCGTCGTGAAGAACACGACGCCGCTGTCGAACCACGTCCCCTCGCCGCCGTTGAACCGTGTCGCGCCCGGAACCTGGTTGCGGGTCGGCGGCGACGTCGAGTTCGGCTGCGGCACGCGCTCCCAGGTCACCTTGCCGTCCGGCGCGACCTTCGCGACCTCGAGCAGGCCCGCCGACAGGTCCGGGTAGTCGGCCGGCGTGAAGCGGTAGAAGCACCCGTCCCGCACGTCCTCGGTCTGGTAGAGCCGCTCACCCGCCGGGTCGACGCACACCGACTCGTGCTGGAAGGTCCCCATCGCCGGGCGCGCGACCGCGGGCCGCTCGCCCGTCGGATCGCACTCCCACTGCAGGCCCTCCGGGTGCTCCTCGCCCGACAGCCACGTCCCCCACGGCGTCGGGCCGCCGGCGCAGTTCGTCCGCGTGCCGCCGAGCACGCGGCGCGCGCCGGTGATCCTGCCGCTGCGATCGAACGTGATCGACGACGCGCCGCCGAGCATCGGGACCGGCACCTCGGAGTTCGCGACGAGGATCCAGCCGCCGTCGACGGTCGGGAACGCCGCCTGCCCGTCGGTGAACGTGTGCCAGATGTAGGAGGTCCCGCTGACGACCCGTCCGCCCCGCGCGAGCACGCGCGAGGAGAACCCCCTGGGCAGCGCGATGCCGTTCGCGTCGTACGAGCGGAGCGGCCCGTACGGGCCGGGACCCGGCTTCGCGGGGGCGGCGGCGAACGCCGAGCGGTAGAACCCCGGGCCGAAGGCCAGCGCGCCGGTGGCGAGCGCGGTGGAGCGAAAGAGCGCCCGCCGGGTCAGCGAGGTTCCTTCCATGGTCATATCTTCAAGCAGACCGCGCCTCGCGCGCGCAACTTCGTGAACAGGCGGTGAATGAACTCCATGGCGACGACTGAGCAGCTCTGGGGCGGCGAGACCACCAAGGCGATCGAGAACTTCCCGATCTCCGGCGAGCGCGTGCCGGTGCCGGTCGTGCGCTGGCTCGGGCGCATCAAGGGCGCCGCCGCGCGCGTGAACGCCGAGCTCGGCCTCCTCGACGCCGAGCTGGCCGAGAAGATCGGCGCCGCCGCCGACGCGGTCGCCGCCGGCGAGCACGACGACCAGTTCCCGATCGACGTCTTCCAGACCGGCTCGGGCACCTCGACGAACATGAACACGAACGAGGTGCTCGCGAACCTCGCCGGGGCCCATCCGAACGACCACGTGAACATGGGCCAGTCGTCGAACGACGTGTTCCCGTCGGCCGTCCACCTCGCCGCGCTCGACGAGGCGACGAACCGCTTGCTGCCCGCGCTCGCCGAGCTCGAGCGCTCGTTCAGCCGCAAGGCCGACGAGTTCGCCGACATCGTCAAGTCCGGCCGCACGCACCTCATGGACGCGGTCCCGGTCACGCTCGGCCAGGAGTTCGCGGGCTACGCGGCGCAGATCCGGCTCGGCCAGCGCCGCATCAAGAACGCGCTGCCGCAGGTCGCCCAGATCCCGCTCGGCGGCACCGCGACCGGCACCGGCCTGAACACGCACCCCGAGTTCGCCGAGCGCGTCCGCGCGAAGCTCTCCAAGGCCACGGGCCTCGAGATCAACGGGCCGGAGGATCCGTTCGAGGCGCAGGCCAACCGCGACGCGCTCGTCGAGCTGTCGGGCGCGCTGAAGGTCGTCGCGGTCTCGCTGACGAAGATCGCCAACGACCTGGCGCTCATGGGCTCGGGCCCGCGCGCCGGCATCGGTGAGATCTTCCTGCCCGAGCTGCAGAAGGGCTCGTCGATCATGCCGGGCAAGGTCAACCCGGTCATCCCGGAGGTCGTGCTCCAGGTCGCCTGTCAGGTCATCGGCAACGACACGGCGATCACGGTCGCCGGCTCGCAGGGCCAGTTCGAGCTGAACGTGCGGATCCCGCTCATCGCGCGCAACCTGCTCCAGTCGATCCACCTGCTCACCACGACGTCCGACGCGCTGCGGACCAAGTGCGTCGACGGCATCGAGGCGAACCTCGCCGGGTGCGAGCGGTCGGCGGAGAGCACGCTCGCGGTCGCGACCGCGCTCAACCCGTTCATCGGCTACGACCGCGCGACGGAGATCGTCAAGGAGGCCGCCGCGTCCGGCCGCATGCTGCGCGAGGTCGCGCGCGAGAAGGGCGTCGACGAGGAGACGCTCGACAAGGCGCTCGACCTGCGCAAGATCGCGGCGGGCTCGAAGGCGAGCGCGTAGCGCGCGCCGTTCAGGCCGGGGCCTCCGCGCGCGCCGCGCGCAGGAGCGCCTCGGCCTCCGCGCGGCGGCGCTCGGCGAGCCGGCGCTCGCCGTACTGGCGGCCGCGCTCGCCCATGACCGCGCCGGCGATGTCGGGGAGCCTGACGGTGCGCCCGAGCGCGCCCCACGTCCCGTCGGGCACCTCGAACGTGAACACCCACACCCGCGCCTCGGGGTCCGGGTACCGGCCGCGCTCGGCACGCGCGACGGCCTCGGTGATCGCCTTCGTCGCGCCGGCGCGCCGCTCGGCGTCGTACTGGCCCTCGGGGACCTGGCAGACGAACCGGTAGCGCGGGGCGTCGGCGGGGGCGCCGGCGACGTAGACCTCGGGCCGGTGCACGAAGACCCAGGCGATCTGGCGCGCGGTCTCGTTCGACGGGTCGACGCCCTCGTGCTCGAGGAGCGCGTCGGTGATCTCGTCCATGAGCTCGCGCTCGGCGTCGGGCTCCAGCGCGCCCGCGGGGATGTACGCGTCCAGCAGCGGCATGACGGTTGACCTCGGCTCGTGAGTTGCTTGACGCAACTCACCCTACGCCCGCGGGATCCAGGGTGTCAACACGGGGCCCGCCACAGAGAACCTCCGACGGGCGACGAACGCGCCAAGACCGAGTGCCGGCGCCGGCTGCCCGGCGCCGCGGTCCCCGGCTACCCCAGCCGCGCGAACTCCCGCCGGACCACGTCGGCGGCGGGCTTGGGCCTCCCGTCGTGCCGGTGCAACCCCTTCTCGTTGAGCCCCGGCACGAGCTCGATGTCCTCGACGACCTCGGTGATCGAGCCGCCGCCGAAGCTCGGCGCGACCGCGAAGTCGCGCAGGTTCCAGACGAGCATCCCGGTGACGCCCGGCGAGCTTGCGTACGTGCGGATGTGGGTGCGCAGCAGCCGCGCCTGGAAGCGCAGGCCGCCGGGCCGGTCGGCCGGGTTGCGCGTCGAGCCCTCCGCGCCGAACTCGGTGACGACGAGCACCTTCCCGGGGAACACGCGCTGCAGGGCGCCGAGCTTCGTGCGGATGAGCTGCTCGAGCTCGGCGGCCGTCGCGTACGGCTGCTCGTACCAGCCGAGGTAGTTCGTCCAGCCGATCGCGTCGACGTGCTCGTACATCGGCCCCGCCCACCGCGGCGGGTGCGAGCCCCAGATGTCCAGCGCGACGAGCCGGCCCGGGTCCTTCGCCTTCAGCTCGCGGGAGATCGCGCGGATGTACGGCGCCTGGCCGGCGGGATGGCCCTGGCCCGCGACCTCGTTCGCGAGGTTCCAGGCGAAGATCGACGGATGCGTCTGGAGCTGGGCGAGCGACGCGCGGACACGCTCCTCGGCCTGCGCGACGAGCCTCGGCCCGCGGCTCGTCCACGCGCCGGGCGCGTCGACCGGGCCGACGCCCTGCCAGACGAGGATCCCGGCCGCGTCGAGCTTCTCGAGCAGGCTGGGGCTGAGCGGGTGCTGGGCGCGGGTCGCGTTCGCGCCGAGGCGCCTGAGGTCGTCGACGAGCGCCTGCTCGTCGCTCGCGCGCAGCCCGTCGCCGCGGCCGGGCACGTCCTCGTGCAGCGACGCGCCGCGGAGCTCGAGCGGCCGGCCGTTGAGGAGCAACGTCGAGCCGCGGCGCCGGACCTCGCGCAGGCCGACGCGACCGCGCCAGGCGACGCGCTCGCCGACGGTGATCTCGAGCTCGTACAGGTTCGGCTCGTCCGGCGACCACAGGGCGGGACGCTCGATCGTCGCGGTTGCGCGCGTGCCGTCGAAGCGCAGCGGGATCTCGGTCTCGCCACGGCGCAGCGAGCCGCCGACCTCCGCCCGTCCGCCGCGCACGACGGCGCCGACGTCGACGCGGGCGGCGCCACCGCGGACGAGCCGCGTCCGGATGCTGGCCGACGCGACCTCGGGACCGGTCACCGGCCGGATCGTCACCTCGCGGTTGATCCCGCCGAAGTTGAACCACGCGCGGTGCCAGCCGGTCGCCTTCATCCGGTCCGGGTCGCGCCAGTCGGCGCGGACGACGAGCGGGTGGTCGCGCCCGGCGGTGAGCTGCGGCCGGACCTCGAACGGCAGGTAGACGCCCGTGTGCCGCGCGAGGCGGCGCCCGTCGAGCCACACGTCGGCGTGGTGGTTGACCGACTCGAACCGGATCGCGTAGCGGCCGGTCTCCGGCACGCGCAGCGTCGTGCGGTACCACGCGACCGAGCCCTCGAACGAGCGCTCGCCGGCCTTCCCCGTGATCTCGCCGGCGTTCGGGACGTACGGCAGCCGGACGGAGCGGCCCTCGAACCGGCCGTGCGCGAAGCCGCGCCGCTCACCGGTCCCGCGCGGGTCGAGCGCGACCGTCCACCGGCCGTCGAGCGCCACGCGCCCGGCCGCGCCGGTCCTGATCTGCGGCGCGCCGCCGTGCCCGCCGTACTGCTCGCGCAGCGACGGGCGCTCCTCACCTCCGACCAGGCCGAGCAGCAGCGCGGCGGCCGCGGCGAGCGCGAGGAGCAGGCCGGCGGCCGCAAGGATCTGCGGCGCGCGCGGCAGGCGGCGCGTGATGGATGGCGGCGGCAACGGTCTTCGTCCGGACGGCGGTCCCGGAGGATGCCACGCCCGCGCGGGACAAGGCCTGCGAGTCCCCGCAACGAGCGACGAGCACGCGGCTAGCCGGGCCTCCGGGACCTGACGGTGAGGCGGACGCGGTCCGGCGCGCCGGGCCGCCGGCCGCGCGCAGCTCGAGCGTGTAGTTGCCCGGTCGCCTCGGCGCACGCCGGCGGAGGCGGCCGCCACCGGCCCGGGCCCGGCGGCGCACGCTCCGCACCGTCCTGCCGCCCCGGCGGATGCGGAGCACGACGACCGCCTGCCGGTCGGCGCGGACACGCAGCGTGATGCGCGCACCGGGGCGGCGGACGAGCCGCCTCCGTCCGAGGAGCCGGACGCGCGGCGCCCCGAGCGCGAGCCGGGGCGCCGCGGCGCTCGCCGTGTCCGCGGCCGGCGCCGCGATCACCGGCCCGGGCGGGCCGGGCGGCCCCTGCGGGCCGGGCGGTCCCGCGGGCCCCGGCGCGCCGGCCGGGCCGGCGGGACCCTGTGGCCCGGCGGGGCCGGGCACCGGCAGTCCGGCGTCCACCGCGCGGATGCGATCGCCGCCGGCCTCGGCCACGAGCAGCCGGCCGTCGCGTGTGACGTCGAGGCCGGTCGGCACCGCGAGCTCGGCGAGGATCGCCAGGCCGCCGTCGCCGCCCGAGCCCGGCACGCCGGTCCCGGCGAACGGCACGATCCGCCCGTCGGCGTTCACCCGCCGCAGGCGGTGCGTCGCGGAATGCGAGAGCACGAGCCCGCCGTCGGCGACCGCGACGACGGACGTGGGCCACAGCACGCCGGCGTTCGTCGCGAGGCCTCCGTCGCCGTTGACCGCGCCCGCGCCCGAGCCCGCAGCCGTCGTGATCACGCCGGCCGGCGACACCCGCCGGATGCGGTGGTTGTCGTAGTCGGCGACGAGCACGCCGCCGTCCGGCACGACGTCCACACCGACCGGGGTGCTGATCTGCGCGGCCGCCGCGGGCCCGCCGTCACCGCTGAACCCGAACGTGCCGGTGCCCGCGATCGTCGTGATGATCCCGGTCCGGGACACGCGCCGGACGCGGTGGTTTGGCGCCGTCGCTGATGATGAAGCCGCCGTCCGCGGTGGCGGCGACCCCCAGCGGCACGTCGAGCTGCGCGGCATCCGCGGGACCGCCGTCGCCGCTGAAGCCGGGCGTGCCGGTCCCCGCCACCGTCGTGATGACGCCCTGCGCGATCCGCCGGATCCGGTGCCCGAGCGAGTCGACCACGAGGATCGCGCCGTCGGCCGCCTGGGCCAGCGCGATCGGCCGCAGCTGCGCGTCGGTCGCCGGCCCGCCGTCGCCGCCCGAGGCCGCCGCGCCGGTCCCGGCGAACGTCGTGATCGTCCCGTCGGGCGCGACACGGCGGACGCGGTGGTTGCCGGTGTCGGCGATGAGCACGCTGCCGTCCCGCAGCTCCAGCACGTCCTGGGGCCCGGCGAGCTGCGCGGCTGTCGCCGGCCCGCCGTCGCCGCCGAAGCCCGGGGTCGAGCCGGCGACGGTGTGGATCACGCCGGTCGCCGCCGCGGCGCCGGCCGGCAGCGCGAGCGCGACGGCCGCGACCGCCACGGCCGCGCGGCGGGCCGCGGCGATCACCGTGCGGTCCTCCGCGCGCGGCGGACGGTCACCGGGACGCGGTCGGTCACGCTCCGCGCGCCCGCGCTCAGCCGCAGCTCGATCCGGTACCGGCCGGCGCGGCCGGGCATCGTCAGCCGCAGCGTCGCGCGACCGGCGCGGACCCGCCGGGTCAGCGTCCGTCCCACGCGGCGGGCGCCGCGGAGCACGCGCACCCGCAGGCTGCCCGCGCGCGACGTCGCGTACCTGATCGTCACGCGCCCGCGTGGCCCGACCCGCCGCTGCTCGGCGACCGCGGTCAGGAGCAGCACCCGCTCCGCGCGCTGCTGGACGACGACGCGCTCGGGCGCGGGAGGCCCTGCGACACCCTGCGGCCCGGGCGGCCCGCCGGACCCGGCCGGCCCGGCCCGGCCCCTCGCACCTGCCGGGCCCGCCGGCCCGGGGACCGGCGGCACGAGGCCGGCGTCGACGTACCGGACGCGGTTGCTCGACGCGTCCGCGATGACGAACCCGCCGCCCGGGAGCGCCTCGACCGCGAACGGCTCGGACAGCTGCGCGAGCGTCGCGAGCTGTCCGTCCCCGTTGAACCCGAACGTCCCGGTCCCGGCGACGGTGGTGATCGTGCCGTCCGGCGACACCCGGCGGACGCGCTGGCCGATCGCGTCGGCGACGAGACAGCCGCCGTCGGGCGCCGCCGCGACACGGACCGGGAAGCTGAACGTGGCGGCGGTCGCGGGGCCGCCGTCGCCGCCGGAGCCGGGGACGCCGGTCCCGGCGACCGTCGTGATCGTGCCGTCGGGCCGGACGCGCCGGATCCGGCGGTTGCCGGAGTCGGCGATGAGAAAGCCGCCGTCGGCCAGGGCCTCGACGCCCTGCGCGTCCTGGATCTGGGCGGCGGCGGCCGGCCCGCCGTCGCCCGAGAACCCGCCGGCGCCGGTCCCCGCGACGGTGGACAGGATGCCCGCGGGCGACACGCGCCAGACCCGGTCGGCGACGTCGTCGGTGAACGCGAACCCGCCGCCGGGCAGCGGCGTGACGTCGCTGGCCGTGGTGAAGTCCGCGGTCAGGGCGTCCCCGCCGTCCGCCGGGGCCGCGGCGCCCCCGCCGGCGACGGTGGTCACGATGCCGCCGGGCGAGACCCTCCGCACCTTCCGGTTGCCGTCGTCGGCGATGAGGAAGCCGCCGTCCGGCAACGCCGCGACGCCCCTCGGGTGATCCAGCGCCGAGCTGGTGGCCGGTGCGCCCGAGGCGCCGTCGCCCGCCAGGCCGGTCCCCGCGACGGTCGTGATCGTGCCGTCCGGCGCGATCCGGCGGATCACGTTGTTGACCTGGTCGGCGATCAGGAGCCCGCCGTCGGCCTGCCGGGACACGTCCCACGGCAGTGCGAGCTGGGCCGCCGTCGCCGGCCCTCCGTCGCCGCCGTAGCCGGCGGTGCCGGTCCCGGCGATCGTGGAGATCGTGTTCGTCGCCGCACCCGCGGCGGGGGCGAGGACCAGGAGCGCGGCGGCGAGCCCCGACGCCGCGAGCAGCGAGCGTGCCATGTGCACACGCTCGCCGCCGCGCGCGTCTCACGTCAATGGCAGAGCCGTCTCACATCGCCATCGCGACGTACTTCGTCTCGAGGTACTCGTCGATGCCGACCTTGCCGCCCTCGCGGCCGAAGCCCGACTGCTTGACACCGCCGAACGGCGCGCCCGCGTTCGAGACGAGGCCCTGGTTCAGCCCGATCATCCCGGTCTCGAGCGCCTCGCAGACCTTGAACGCGCGCTTGAGGTTCTCGGTGTACACGTACGCGACGAGGCCGTACTCGGTCGCGTTCGCGGCGGCGATCGCCTCCTCGTCGGCCGAGAACGAGCGGACCGGCGCGACCGGGCCGAAGATCTCCTCGCGCAGGAAGCGCGCGTCGTCCGGCACGTCGGTCACGACCGTCGGCTTGTAGAAGTAGCCGGGGCCGTCGAGCTTCTCGCCCCCGGTCAGGATCTTCGCGCCCTTGCCCGTCGCGTCCTCGACGAGCTCGGCGACCTTGCCGCGCTGGGCGTCGTCGATGAGCGGGCCGACCTTCACGTCCGGGTCGGTGCCGCGCCCGACCTTCAGCGACCCCATCCGCTCGGCGAGCCTGCGCGAGAACTCGTCGGCGACCGACTCGTGCACGTGGAAGCGGTTCGCCGCCGTGCACGCCTCGCCGATGTTGCGCATCTTGGCGATCATCGCGCCCTCGACCGCCGCGTCCAGGTCGGCGTCCTCGAAGACGAGGAACGGCGCGTTGCCGCCGAGCTCCATCGACACCCGCAGCACCTGCTCGGCCGCCTGCTCGATGAGGATCTTGCCGACCTCGGTCGAGCCGGTGAACGACAGCTTGCGCGCCCGCGGGTCCTTGATGAGCGGCTCCATCGTCCTGCCCGACGACTTCGCGGTGATGACGTTCACGACGCCCGGCGGCAGCCCGGCCTCCTCGAGGATCTGCGCGAGCGCGAGCATCGACAGCGGCGTCTGCTTGGCCGGCTTGATGACCGACGTGCAGCCCGCCGCGATCTGCGGGCCGATCTTCCGCGTGCCCATCGCGAGCGGGAAGTTCCACGGCGTGATGAAGATGCACGGCCCGACCGGCTGGCGCATGGTCAGCACCCGGAAGCCGCCCTTCTCGGCCGGCTTGTAGCCACCCTCGATCCGGGTCGCCTCGCCGGAGAACCAGTGGAAGAAGTCGGCCGCGTAGGCGACCTCCGCCTTCGACTCGGCGAGCGGCTTGCCCATCTCGAGCGTCATGAGCAGCGCCATGTCGTCCAGGCGCTCGTTGATGAGCTCGTACGCGCGGCGCAGGATCTCGCCGCGCTCGCGGGGCGGCGTGTCCGCCCAGCTCGCCTGCGCGTCGGCCGCCGCGCCGAGCGCGGCCTTCGCGTCGTCGACGCTCGCGTCGGCGACCTCGGCGATCACCTCGCCCGTCGCCGGGTCCTCGACCGGGATCGTCGCCTCGGTCTCGCGCCACTCGCCGCCGATGTAGAGCCCCTTGGGGACACCGTCGACGACACTCCGCTCCTCAGTCGCCACCGCCATGTCGGCACCTTCCTCCGTCGAACTGGGTCCTGCAAAACGCTATCCCCGCCGTCGAGCCGAGCGACTCCGCAGCGGCGCGCGCGGCGGCTCCTCGTACGCCTACGTGGCCACGGTCTCGGTCCCGAGCTCCTCCGAGATCGCGACGTCGATCGTGTAGTCGATCGGCAGCACGATGAGCGAGGGCAGGTCGAGGCCGAGCGCCCAGCGCAGGTGCTCGCCGAAGTCCTCGACGCGCTCGCACCGCCGCGCGGGCATCCCGAACGCGTCGGCGAGCTTGACGAAGTCCGGGTTCGTGAAGTCGACGCCGAAGTGGCGCCCGAACTTCTTGTCCTGCTTCCAGACGATCGAGCCGTACTGCCGGTTCTCCCACACGACGTTCACCGTCGGCGTCTTCAGGCGCATCGCGGTCTCGAGCTCCTGCACGTTCATGAGGAACCCGCCGTCGCCGTTGACCGTCACGACCTTGCGCTCGGGATGGACGAGCTTCGCGGCGATCCCGCACGGCACCGCGAAGCCCATACCCGCCAGGCCGTTGGCGATGAGCACGGTGTTCGGCTCGTGCGCGGGGAACATCCGCGCGATCCACAGCTTGTGCAGGCCGACGTCCGAGATGAGGATGTCCTCGCGGCCGAGCGCCTTGCGGATCTCCCACAGCGCGCGCGGCGGCTGCATCGGGAACGCGTCCTCGTCCTTGGCCGCCTCGAAGCGGCGCATGATGACGTCGCGCAGGCGCTGCGACCCGCCGCTGTGCGGCACGTCGCGGCACTCCTCGGCCAGCCGGGTGAGCACGTGGTAGATGTCGCCGACGAGCTCGACCTCGGGCTGGAAGTACTCGTCGATCTCCGCCGGCACCGAGTCGATGACGACGATCTTCTTGTCGCGGCGGGGGTTCCAGTGCTTCGGCGCGTGCTCGACGAGGTCGTAGCCGATCGCGATGACGAGGTCGGCGTCCTCGAAGCCGGCGAGCGCGTAGTCGCGCGACTGCAGCCCGACCGTGCCGAGCGCCTTCGGGTCCTCGTAGTCGATCGCGCCCTTGCCCATGAACGTCTCGGCGACCGCGATCCCGGTCGCGCGGGTGAACTCGCGCAGCGCCGGCGACGCGCCGGCGCGGATGACCCCGTTGCCGGCGAGCGCGACCGGGTTGATCGCGTTGCGGATGAGGTCGGCGGCCTTCAGCAACTCGCGCGCGCCGGGCTCGGGGCGCACGTTGCGCCGGCGCGGCAGCGGCGCGGCGTCGACAGGCGCCGCCATGACGTCCTCGGGGAGCTCGATGTGGGTCGCGCCGGGCTTCTCGCTCTCGGCGACCTTGAACGCCTTGCGGACGACCTCGGGGATGATCTCCGGCGCGTTCAGGCGCGTGTTCCACTTCGTGATCGGGCGCATGACGTCGACCAGGTCGATGTACTGGTGCGACTCCTTGTGCATGCGCTCGAGATCGGACTGGCCGGTGAGCGCGACGAGCGGCGCACGGTCCAGGAACGCGTCGGCGACCGCGGTGACGAGGTTCGTCGCGCCGGGGCCGAGCGTCCCGAGGCACACGCCCGCGTGCCCGGTCAGGCGCCCGTACATGTCGGCCATGTACGCGCCGCCCTGCTCGTGGCGGACCGGGATGAACGAGACCGACGAGTCGGCGAGCGACTCGTTGAGGTCGAGCGTCTCCTCGCCGGGGATGCCGAAGACGTACCGGACGCCCTCCGCCTCCAGACACTCGACGAAGACGTCCGATGCGCGCCTGGCGCTCACGTGACCGACCCCCTGGATCCGCTGTCCCGACTACCTTGCGTCTGAACGTACCACCGCAACTCCGACCCTCTACCCGGGTCCATCCCTGGTGATGTCGTCGTTCCGCCTTCCCACACTCCTCGCCACGCTCGTCCTCGCCGGCGCCGCCGCGGCGCCCGCCGACGCGGCCACGCGCCTGGTCGTCCGCGGCCAGGGGTTCGGCCACGGCGTGGGCATGAGCCAGTGGGGCGCGATGGGGTTCGCCCAGCAGGGCCGCGACTACCGCGAGATCCTCGGCCACTACTACACGGGCACGCAGATCGGCAGGCTCGACGCGAACCCGACCGTGCGGGTGCTCCTGCAGGCGGGCCGGAGCACGGTGCGGTTCACCGGCGCGCGGCAGGCGGCGGACCGGCGGCTGAACCCGCGCTCGACCTATCGCGCGACCCCGTTCGCCGGCCGGGTGATGCTCCGCTCGTCCACCGGCCGCAAGCTTCGCACCGTCGCGGCGCCGCTGCGGATCGTCGGCGCCGGCGGCGTCGTGCGGCTCGTCGGCGGCGCGAACGCCGGCGCCTACCGCGGCGCGCTCGAGGTGCGCCCGGGGACGCTGGGCGGCCTGGACGTCGTCAACGCCGTCGGCCTGGAGGACTACGTCCGCGGCGTCGTGGCGCGCGAGAGCCCGTCCTCGTGGCCCGCCGAGGCGCTGAAGGCCCAGGCGGTCGCCGCGCGGACCTACGCGATCACGACGAACAAGCCCGGCGCCCACTTCGACCACTACCCCGACACCCGCTCGCAGGTCTACGGCGGCGTCGCGGCCGAGACCGCCTCGACCGACGCGGCGATCGCCGCCACCCGCGGCGAGGTCGTCATCTACGACGGCAAGCCGGTCACGACGTACTTCTTCTCGACGTCCGGCGGGCGGACCGAGAACGTCGAAAACTCGCTCGGCGGCGAGCCCAAGCCGTGGCTCAAGTCGGTCGAGGACCCGTACGACAAGGTCTCCCCGCGCCACCGCTGGGGCCCGTACCGCTACACGCTCAGCCGCGCGCGCAAGAAGCTCGGCCGGCTCGTGAAGGGCTCGCTGAAGCGCATCGACGTCACCAAGCGCGGCGAGTCGCCGCGGATCGTCGAGGCGGTCGTCGTCGGCACCGGCGGGACGACCCGGGTGAGCGGCGCGACGCTGCGGCGCGCGTTCGGGCTCTACGACACCTGGGCGTACTTCAACGTCGTCGGCACGAAGGTCGAGCCCGACGAGGACGCCGCGTCCGCGGCGGTGCGCGCGAACGCGTCGGCGACCCACCGCCGCGCGGTCGTCCGCGGGTCGATCACCGGCCTGGAGCGCGGCACCGAGGTGCTCGTCCAGCGCCGCACCCGCGCCGGGACGTGGATCACCGAGGCCCGGACGCGGATCGGCCGCCGCGGGCGTTACCGCGCCGACGTCGGCCGGGCGGGCGTCTACCGGGTGAAGGCCGGCGCGATCGTCGGCCCCTCGGTCCGGCTGCGCTAGACGGGCTAGCCGGTGTAGATCCGCGTCAGCGCCTCGGCGACGCAGACCGGCTTCTCGCCGCCCTCGGTCTCGAACGTGTTGCGCATCGTGAGCTGCACGCCGCCGGCGATGTCCTCGACGCCCGCGACCTGGGCGCGCATGCGCACCTTCGAGCCGACCTTGAACGGCGCCGGGAAGCGCACCTTGTTCACGCCGTAGTTGAGCGCGAACGCGACGTTCTCGATCGTCCACAGCTCGTAGCTGAAGCGGGGCGTGAGCGCGAGCGTGAAGTAGCCGTGGACGATCGTCCCGCCGAACGGGGTGTCCTTCGCGCGCTCGGTGTCGACGTGGATCCACTGGTGGTCACCGGTGACGTCGGCGAACTTGTCCACGTCGTCCTGCGTGATCTCGAGCCAGTCGCTGACGCCGATCTCCTCGCCGACGCGCGCCTTCAGGTCGTCGATGCCGTTGAACACGGTCTGGGCTGCCATGCGGCCGGAACTTACTCAGCGCGCGGCGGCGACGGCGCCACGCTCGACGCGGCGGACGGCCTTGTCGGCGCGCTGGGCGTGGTCGGCGCCGGCCAGCAGCTCCTCGCCGGTCGTGGCGTCGGCCGGGAACGTCGCGACGCCCGCGCTGGCCGACAGCGGCAGGCCGTGCACGCTGAGCCCGCCGAGCGCGGCCTTGATGCGCTCGACGAGCGCGGCGCCCTCCACGGGGTCGGTCTCGGGCGCGACGACGCAGAACTCGTCGCCGCCCTGGCGGCAGACGGTGTCCTGCTCGCGCACGGTCTCGCGCAGGACGTCGGCGACCCGGCACAGCAGCCGGTCGCCCGCCTGGTGGCCGAGCGTGTCGTTGACCGCCTTGAAGCCGTCGAGGTCGAGCACGACGACGCTGAGCGGCAGCGTGTTGCGGCGGTGGCGCATGATCTCGTACTCGAGCAGGCTCCCGAGCACGCGGCGGTTGCCGACGCCGGTCAGCGGATCGCTGTGGGCCTGCTCGGCGAGCGCGGCGACCGCGCTGCTCAGCCGCTCGCGCAGGTGGACGACGACCGCCGCGGCGACGAGCAGGATCGGCACGCAGACGAGCGTGTAGGCGAGGACGTTCGACCGGTCCCCGGGCGCGGCGGCGGTCATCGGGTACAGCGCGACGACGATGACGAAGCCCAGGTGCAGCGCGACCTCGCGGCGGCTGTCGAACGCGAACGCCCAGAACACGACGATGAAGACGAGGAACCACAGGTAGGCGTGCGCGTGCTCGCCGACGCCCCACATGGTCAGCAGCACCTCGAGCGAGGCGATGCCCGGCACCGCGTGCAGCCAGGCCGGCGACAGGCGGTCCCAGGGGATCAGCAGGCAGATCAGGCCGGACAGCACGCCGACCACGGTGATGACGTGCACGCGCCCGTCGACGGCGGGCTCGAAGAGCTGGTTGACGGGGATGCTCGCGGCCGAGCCGACGGCGAACAGGACGCCCGCCAGCCTGCCGCAGAGCAGCCGGTGCGCGGCGCGGTCGCTCGGGTCGGACCCCATGCCTGACCGATCGACGGTCAGCACCCGGACCTTGAGCGGTTCTGGCCGCATTCGGCGGGATCTGGTGCAGGATCTGCGCACGTCGCGCGCAGGTTTCGGCAGCCCGGCCCTCTAGGCTCCCCGGGGTGCCCTCCGGCCCGCTGCTCGCCGTCGACGCGCCCTCGCTGCTCTACCGGGCGTTCTTCGCGCTCCCGAAGACGATCACCGGCCCCGACGGCCGGCCGGTCAACGCGCTGCTGGGCTGCGTGAACCTCGTCCTGCAGGCGATCGAGCAGTACAGGCCGCGCGCGGTCGTCATGTGCTTCGGCGCCGAGGCGGCCGAGTACCGCGTGGAGCTCTACCCGGCCTACCACGCCGACCGGCCCGAGATGCCGCCCGAGCTGGCCCACCAGTGGCGCGACGCCCCCGCGTTCTTCGAGGCGTTCGGCTGGACGGTCCTCAGCCACGACACGCTCGAGGCCGACGACCTGCTCGGCTCGCTCGCGCTCGAGGAGGCCGAGGCGGGCGGCGAGGCGCTCCTGTTCACCGGCGACCGCGACATGTTCCAGTGCGTCAGCGACCGCGTGAAGGTGCTGTTCCCGCGCGGCGGCAAGGACGGGCCCGAGCTCATCGGCCCGGACGAGGTCCGCAGGCGCTACGGCGTCGAGCCCGAGCAGGTGCCGGACTTCATCGCGCTGCGCGGCGACCCGAGCGACGGGCTGCCCGGGGCGAAGGGGATCGGCGAGAAGACCGCCAAGGAGATTCTGCGCGAGCACGGCACGCTCGAGAACGCGATCGCCGCGTCGGTGCGGATGCGCCCGCGGGTCGGGGCCGCGCTACGCGACGGCGAGCAGGAGCTGCGCGCGTTCCGCGAGATCGCGACGCTCGTCCGCGTCCCGATCGACCTGCCGCCCGACCGGCCGACCGACTGGGCCGGCGCGGCGGCCGCCGCCCGCGAGCGCGGGATGAACCGCCTCGCCGAGCGGCTGGAGAAGCTCGCCGCCGCGGCCGCGTGACCGTGCGCCGGTCAGAATGACGGCGTCCGTGCGCCGCCTCGTGCTCCTCATCGCCGCCGCTGCGGCGCTCCTCGCCGCCGCGCCCGCCGGCGCGGGCGCCGCGCTGCCCGAGCCGGTCGAGCTGTCGCGCGGCTGGGAGGTCGCGCGCAGCGCCGACGGCCCGTGGAAGCGGGTGACGGTGCCGCACGTCCTGGAGGGGCGGCCGCACGCCGACACGTTCGACGGCACGACCGCCTGGTACCGGCTGCGGTTCCGGGCGCCGCGCAACCCGGAGGGCGGCTGGGCGCTGCGCTTCGAGGGCGTGCGCCGTCGCGCCGAGGTGTTCCTCAACGGGCGCCGGCTCGGCGCCAACCGCGACCCGTACACGCCGTTCACGCTCGCCGCGCGCGACGTACGCGAGGGCGCCGAGAACCTCCTCGTCGTCCGGGTCGACAACCGCCGCACGCCAGGGTGGCGCGAGGGCTGGTGGAACTGGGGCGGGATCACCCGCCGCGTCCACCTCGTCCCGCGCGGCGCGGTGACGCTGCGGGGCGCCGGGGTCCTGGGCGACGTCGACTGCGACGGCACCTGCCGGGCGTGGGTGGTCGTCGACGGCTGGGTGGAGAGCAACGCGCCGCGACCCGTCCGCCCGGTGATCGCGCTGCGCATGCGGGCGCCGCGCGGCGGCCCGGTGACGCGGCGCGCGTTCCGGATGCGGACGGTCAAGCCCGGCGAGACCGCCCGGATCCACGTCCGCGTCCCGGTCGCCGGCGACCCGCAGCTCTGGGCGCCCGAGCGCCCGCAGCTCTACGACGCGGCGATCGAGCTGCGGCTCGGCCGCCGCGTCGTCGAACGGCAGACCGACCGCGTCGGCCTGCGGACCGTGGAGGTCCGCGACGGGCGGCTGTGGCTCAACGGCCGCCGCCTGACGCTGCGCGGCGCGTCGATCCAGGAGGACGTCCCCGGCCGCGGGCCGGCGCTGACCGACGCCGACGTCGAGCGGATCGTGCGCGAGCTGCGCGAGGTCGGCGCGAACGTCACCCGCGCGCACTACCTGCTCGACGAGCGGCTGCTCGACCGCTTCGACGAGGAGGGCATCCTCGTCTGGAGCCAGGCGCCGGTCTACCACCGCGACGTGCAGCTCCGGACCGCCGCCGGGCGCGAGCGCGAGCTGGCGAGCGTGCGGCGCACCGTGCTCGAGGCGCGCCGCCACCCGTCGGTCATCACCCACTCCGTCGCGAACGAGCTCTCCCCGCAGCCCGACGCGAACGGGACGACGAAGGCGTTCCTGGACGCCGCGCGGGAGATGGCCGGGCAGCTCGACCCGACGGTGCCCGTGTCCGTCGACATCCTCGGCTGGCCGGGATTCGAGCGCCAGCGCGCCTACGCGGCGTTCGAGCTGCTGGGCGTCAACAGCTACTTCGGCTGGTACCAGGGCGACGAGAACCACTTCACCGGCCGCCTCGCCGACCTCGAGCCGTTCCTGCGCACGCTGCACGACCAGTACCCGCGGTCGGCGCTCGTCATGACGGAGTTCGGGGCCGAATCGACCATGCACGGCCCGGCCGACGTGAAGGAGACCTACGCGTTCCAGGCGCAGTACCTGAAGACGAACCTCGAGCTCGTCCGGCGGCTGCCGTTCCTGAGCGGCGCGATCTACTGGACGCTGCGCGAGTTCGCGGTCAAGCCCGACTGGGACGGCGGCGCCGAGCGCGACGGGGTCAGCCGCGACGCGATCCACAACAAGGGCCTGCTCACCTACACGAAGGGCGAGCGCAAGCCGGCGTGGGCGGTCGCGCGCGGCGACTTCACCCGCACGCCGCTCTACAGCTCGCCGATGCCGCGCGCGGTCGCGCCGTCGCTGGCCGACCCGCCGCGGGCCGAGCCCGCCTCGAACGTCACGAAGGGGCTCGTCGCGCTCGCGCTCGCCGTGCTGCTCGCGTTCGCCGGGGTGCTGCTGTGGCTGGCCCGCGACCTGCTGCGCGCCGGCCGGCGCCCGCCGAGCGGCGGGGCCGGGATCGCCGACGAGCTGTCCGAGCGCCGCAGGCTGCGCGCCGCCGCCTGACGCCGCCGCTACGGGGTGAACTTCACGGTGATGACGTCGCCGTCCTGGACGACGTAGTCGCGGCCCTCGAGCCGCAGCAGGCCCTGCTCGCGCGCGCCGGCGTAGCCGCCCGCCTCGACGAGCTTGTCCCACGCGATGACCTCCGCCCGGACGAAGCCCTTCTGGATGTCGCTGTGGATCTCGCCCGCCGCGTGCCAGGCCGTCAGCCCGCGCTCGAGGTGCCAGGACTGGGCCGGCTTGCCCTCGCCGGCGGTGAAGAACGTGATGAGGTCGAGCAGGCTGAACGCGCCGCGGACCACCGCCTCCAGGCCCGACTCGCTCAGCCCGTAGTCGGCGCGCATCGCCGCGGCCTCCTCGTCGTCGAGCTCGGACAGCTCGGCCTCCAGGCGGCTGGACACCGCGACGATCCCGGCGCCCTGGGCGGCCGCGTGCTCGGCCAGCGCCGGCGGAACCTCGGTCTCGCCCTCGGTGACGTTCGCGACGAACAGCACCGGCTTGGCGGTCAGCGGCGACAGGTCGCGCATCGCGTTCGGCGCCGCCTCGGGCGGCGGCACGGTCCGCGCGGGCCTGCCGGCCTTCAGCGCCTCGATGAGCTCGCGCAGCCACGCCTCCTCGGCGATCGCCGCCTTGTCGCCGCCGCGCGCCTGGCGGACGACGCGCTGGTGACGGCGCTCGGCCTGCTCGAGGTCGGCGAAGATCAGCTCGGTCTCGATCGTCTCCGCGTCGCGGACGGGATCGACCAACCCCTCGGGATGGACGACGTTCTCGTCCGTGTGGGCGCGCACCACATGGACGATCGCGTCGGTCTCACGGATGTTGGCCAGGAACTGGTTGCCCAGCCCCTCGCCCTCGTGGGCGCCGCGCACCAGGCCGGCGATGTCGTGGAAGGCGATCGTGTCCGGGACGACGCTCGACGCGCCGACGGTCTCGGCGACCGCGTCGAGCCGCTTGTCGGGCACCGGCACGATCGCGACGTTCGGCTCGATCGTCGTGAACGGGTAGTTCGCGGCCTCCGCCCCCGCCTTCGTGAGCGCGTTGAAGAGCGACGACTTGCCCGCGTTGGGCATGCCGACGATGCCGACCTTCATCATCGCGCCACGCTCCCGACCGCCAGCCCGAGCCCGGCCCCGACCACGATGTCGGAGGGGTAGTGGACGCCGACGTAGACGCGGCTGAGCGCCATGAGCGCGGCGGCGGCGTACAGCGGCCCCGCGGGCAGCAGCGCCGAGTAGGCGCGGGCGGCGGCGAACGACGTGGACGAGTGGGCGCTGGGAAAGCTCAGCGACGTGGGGACCTTCACGAGGGCGGGCAGCTCCTCCAGGGCGGGCCGCCGGCGCCGGAAGACGCTCTTGACGGCGGTGTTCAGCAGCTGGGTGGCGAGGACGCCGAGCATCGCGCGCCGGTAGCGGCGCGCGCGCGTGCGGTCGACCGCCATCGCGGTCAGGCCGACCGCGTACCACAGCGCGGCGTGCTCGCCGGCGGTGGTGTAGACGGTCACCGCGCGCCGCGCGGCCGGGACCTGCAGGTCGCGGCGGACGAGCGTGTAGAGCCGCAGGTCGGCCTTCGCGATCGCGCGCGCGACCGGGCCCGCGGCGAGGCGGGCACGCAGCGAACGGGTCGCTCCGGGTTCCGGTGCGGGGCGGTGGGGCACCGCGGGGAAGATAGGAGCAAGATGCGCGCGGTGCGCCTCGGGGTGGTCGCGAACACGAAGTCCGGCGGAGCCGACGGAGCGTCCGAGGCCGAGTCGCTGCTGCGCGAGGCCGGTGCGGAGGTGCGGGTCGTGCCGCTCGACGCGCTCGGCGACGGACCCGGGGCGGTGGACCCCGGGCGGGTGGCGGCGGTCGCCGCCGAGCTGACCGGTCGCGGCGGCGAGGCCGGCGAGGCCGGCGGGAGCGGCGGAGCGTCCGGCCCGGTCGACCGGATCGTCGCGGCCGGCGGCGACGGGTCGCTCGGCCCCGCCGCGCTGCTCGCCCTCCGCGCCGGGCTGCCGCTCGCCGTCGTCCCCGTCGGCACCGCGAACTCGTTCGCGCGCTGGATGGACATCCCGCTCGACGCCCGTGACGCGGCCGCGCTCGCCGCCCGCCCGGACGCCGCGACGCGGCCCGCCGAGGTCGCCGACGCCGGCGGGCGGCCGTTCGTCAACGTCGCCGCCGCCGGCCTGTCGGTCCTCGCCGCCGAGCGGGCACGCCCGCTGAAGGCGCGGCTCGGCCCGCTCGCCTACGCCGTCGGCGCCGCGCGCGCGGCGCTCACCGGCCGGCCGCTCCGCACCAGGGTCGTCGCCGACGGCCGCGAGGTGTGGGCGGGCGACGCGTGGCAGGTGCTCGTCGCGGCGACCGGCGCGTTCGGCGGCGACAGCGCGACCGGCGGCGTCGACCCCGCCGACGGGCGCCTCGACGTCGCGATCGTGCCCGCCGGCCCGCGCCGCGCGCTGCTGCGGCGCGCGTACGCGATGCGCCGCGGGCGGCTCGTGCACTCCGAGGAGGTCGTCCACCGGCGCGGCCGCGACGTGCGGCTCGAGGTCGGCGGCCGGCCCGGGTTCAACGTCGACGGCGAGGTGCTCGACCTCGACGACGCCCGGTTCACGGTCGCCGGGCGGATCGGGGTGGTGGCGCCCTGATGGACTGGCGCGAGGCACGCTGGCCGCTCGGCATCGGCGTCGCGCTCCTCGCGTGGTACGCCAGCGACTCGCTGCGCCACCGCCGCGAGCTCGGCGACGGCTACGAGCTGCACGGCCGCTCGGAGCTCGACGTCGGCTCCGCCGAGTTCATGCGCGCGGCCGAGACGCTCACCGGCGCGCCGATCTCGACCGGCGACGACGTCGAGCTGCTCGTCAACGGCGACCAGATCTTCCCCGCGTACCTCGACACGATCGCCGGCGCCGAGCAGGCGATCGGCCTCACCACCTACGCGTACTGGCGCGGCGACATCGCGCACGAGGTCGCCGGCGCGCTCGCCGACCGGGCGAAGGCGGGCGTCGAGGTGAACGTCGTGCTCGACGCGATGGGCTCGCTGCGGATGGAGCGCGACGTGCTGCGCACGATGACCGACGCCGGCGTGCGCGTCGCCCGCTTCCGGCCGCCGAAGCCGTACGCGCTGCGGCGGCTGAACAACCGGACGCACCGCAAGCTCCTCATCGCCGACGGGAAGGTCGGGATGACCGGCGGGGTCGGGATCGCCGAGGAGTGGACCGGCGACGCGCAGGACCCCGACCACTGGCGCGACACCCACGTGCGGGTGCGCGGGCCGATCGTCCGCGGCCTGCAGGGCGCGTTCGCCGAGAACTGGCTCGAGGCGACCGGCGAGGTGCTCGTCGGCGAGCAGTACCTGCCCGACCTCGACGAGGTGGACGGCGGCGGGCCGATGCAGGTCGTGCGCTCCAGCGCGACCGTCGGCGACACCGCGATGGAGGCGCTGTACTTCCTGGCGATCGCGAGCGCGAAGCGGTCGATCGAGCTGACCGCCGCGTACTTCGCGCCGCGCCCGGCGTTCACCGACGCGCTCTGCGAGGCGGCCGAGCGGGGCGTCGACATCCGCATCCTCGTCCCCGGCCCGCACATCGACAAGGACTTCGTGCGCGTCGCCGGGCGCGCCGTCTACGAGCAGCTCTTCGACTGCGGCGTGCGCGTCTGGGAGTACCAGCCGACGATGCTCCACGCCAAGACGATGGTCGTCGACGGCGTGTGGTCGTCGGTCGGCTCGGTGAACTTCGACAACCGCTCGTTCCAGCTCCACGACGAGGTGACGCTGTGCGTGCAGTCCGAGCGATTCGCCGGCCTGCTGCACGAGCAGTTCGAGCGCGACCTCGAGGTGTCGGAGGAGATGCGCCCCGGGCGGTGGGCGGACCGCCCGGTCCGCCACCGCGTCCAGGAACGCGCGTCGCAGCTCCTGCGGCGCGAGCTGTGACCGGCTAGGACGACGCGGCCAGGCCGAAGCCGACGCGCTGCTCGTCGCGCTCGACCCGCACCCAGAGCACGTGCTCGAGGTTGAGCTTCACGACGCCGTCGTCGCCCTCGACCTCGTGCCACCCCTCGCCGCCGAGCGCCGCGTCGAGCTTGTCGAGCTCCTCCTGGGTGACGCGCAGAGCGATGGGCGGGCTGGCCTGGAAGCCGATGCTGATCCGCTGCAAGCTGGCCATGGTTGCCTCAGTGTCCTTCCGCGGGCTGGACGATCTCGGTGAGCACGCCGCCCGACGACGCCGGATGCAGGAACGCGATGCGCGAGCCCCGCATCCCCGTCCGCGGCGTCTCGTCGAGCAGCCGGAGCCCCGCGTCCTTCAGCGACGCGAGCGCCGCGTCGATGTCGGCCACCTGGTAGGCGACGTGGTGCAGGCCCGGGCCGCGCTTGGCCAGGAACCTCCCGACCGGCGTGTCCTCGGAGAGCGGGCGGAGCAGCTCGACGTGGTTCTCGCCGACGTCGAGGAGGACGGCCTCCACGCCCTGCTCGGTCACCGTCTCGCGGTGGACGAGCGTCATGTCGAAGGTGGTGTCGTAGAGCGCGATGCCGGCGTCGAGGTCCTCGACCGCGATGCCGATGTGATCGATCCGGGCGAACATGCGGCGACCGAGACTACCGGCGCCGCTCCTTCCGTGGATCGGCGGCCGCGATGCGCAGGCCCGCGCCCGGGCGGCGCTCGATGCGCGGCACGTCGCCGAGGATCCGGTCCAGGTCCTCGCGGCCCACGACCTCGTGCTCGAGCAGCGCCTCGGCGAGCTCGTCGAGCTTGTCGCGATGGCGCGTGACGATGTCGGTCGCGGCCCGCTCGGCGAGGTACGCGAGCTCGCGCTGCTCCTCGTCCCGGACCCGCTTGGACGCCTCGGAGGCGACGTCGACGTCGATCCACGCCCGCTGCCCGGTCGCGCTCGCGCCCATCGCGTAGTCGTGGACCATCGCGCGGGTGATCTCCGCCACCCGGTGCAGGTCGTTCGCGGCGCCGGTGGTGACCGCGCCGAACACGACCTGCTCGGCGACGCGGCCGCCGAGCAGGACCGTCATGTAGTCGATGAGGTCCTCGCGGGTCTTCAGGTAGCGGTCCTCCTCCGGGAGGCTCATCGCGAACCCGAGCGCCGTGCCGCGCGGCACGATCGAGACCTTGTGCGGGCGGTCGACCGCGGGCAGCAGCTCGCCGCACAGCGCGTGGCCGGCCTCGTGGTAGGCGACGACGCGGCGCTCGTGGTCGGTCAGGCGGCGCGAGGACTCCACGCCGGCGACGACGCGCTCGAGCGCCTGCTCGAAGTCGTCCTGGTTCAGCGCGTGGCCCTTGCGCCGCGCGCACCGGATCGCCGCCTCGTTGCAGAGGTTCGCGAGGTCCGCGCCGGTCAGGCCGCTCGTCTGGCGGGCGACGAGGTCGAGGTCGACGTCGCGGGTCGGCTTGTCGCGCGTGTGGACCTCGAGGATCGCGCGGCGGCCGTCCACGTCGGGCGGCGCGACGAACACCTGGCGGTCGAAGCGGCCGGGGCGCAGCAGCGCCGGGTCGAGCTGCTCGAGCAGGTTCGAGGCGGCCATCACCACGACCTTCTCCGAGCCGGGGAAGCCGTCCATCTCCACGAGCAGCTGGTTGAGCGTCTGCTCGCGCTCGGAGTTGTTGTCGCTGCCGCGGCGGGCGCCGACCGCGTCGAGCTCGTCGATGAAGATGATCGCGGGCGCCGCCTTGCGCGCCTCGCGGAACAGGCGCCGGATGCGCGACGCGCCGAGGCCGGCGAACATCTCGACGAACGAGGACGCCGACTGGGCGAAGAACTCCGCGCCGGACTCCTGCGCGACCGCCTTGGCGAGCAGGGTCTTGCCGGTGCCGGGCGGGCCGTGCAGCAGGACGCCCTTCGGCGGCTTGGCCCCCAGCCGCTTGAACCGCTTCGGGTCGCTGAGGAAGTCGACGACCTCCTGCAGCTCGGCCTTCGCCTGGTCGGCGCCGGCGATGTCCTCCCAGCGGATGCCGTGCTTGACGTCGGGCTTGATCTGGACCGGCTTCGTCTTCGGCATCAGGCGGACCATCCGCCAGAAGAAGAAGACGACGAAGACCATGAACAGCAGGGAGAACACTCCCGACCATTCGAAGGCGAACTCCTTCAGCCAGTCCATCTGTACGTAGGTCGGCAGGAACGGCGCGGAACTGGAGCTTCCGCGCCCCTCATTCCACGTCGCTGAGCCGGGAGCTGTCCCACTCGCCGCGGCCGACCTTCGCGCACGGCCTGCCGTTCACCCGGACGATATCGGCGGTGTAGTCGTTGTCGCCGCGGATGAGCGAGGAGCCGACGCCGTACGCGTCGGCCGGCACGCCCTCGGCCTCGAACCGGCGGATGCGGTCGACGGTGAAGCCGCCGGAGACGACGATCTTCACGCGCTCGTGCCCGGCGGCGTCGAGCGCGGCGCGCACCTTCTCGACCAGGCGCTCGTTCACCCCCGTCGGCACGAACGGCCGCGTCGGGCGCTCCATCTCCGACCACAGCGCCTTGTCGACGAGCGTGCCGCTCGTGTCCACGCGCACGCCCCACAGGTCGTCGCCGAGCGCGTCGGCGACCTCCACCGCGGTCCGCGTCGCGTCGTTCTCCCAGTCGACGAGGACCGTGACGTTCATCTCGCTCGCGTAGTGCCTGGCGAAGTCCTTCGCGGCGGCGACCGTGTCGCCCTCGTAGGCGGCGATCAGCCCGTGCGGGACCGTCCCCATGCCGCGGCCTCCCCACCACGACGCCTGCGCGTCGGTGGACACGCCGAGCGAGCCCGCGACGTGCGCCGCCCAGCCGTCGCCGGTCTGGACGAGCCAGTGGTCGTGGCGGGCCGGGAAGTAGAAGATCGGCTTGCCGCGCGCCGCCTCGACGACCGCGCGGACATTGCGCATGATGAGCGTCCGGCGCGCCAGCGAGCCGAGGTAGACGGTCTCCAGGTGGGCGAACAGGCTGTAGTCGCCCTCGATCGTCATGACGACCTCGTACGGCGAGATCGGGTCGCCCTCGTGCAGCGCGCGGACCCTGAGCTGGTCCCAGCCGGGCTCCCACGTGCCGTCCTCGCGGCGCCGGCCGGCGCCGACCTTGAGGATCGCGATCGCCTCGTCGATGCCGCCGAGGACCGACTCGTAGCGCTGGAAGACCTGCATGAGCACGTGCGGGCGGCGGCCCTCGCGCTCGAGCTGCTGCTTGGTGTAGACGAAGTAGGCGTCCGAGTAGTAGCCGTCGCGGATGCGCTCGACCGGCAGGCGGAAGGTGTCGGGTGAGAGGCGCTCAGTCGCCGCCATGGCCCTCCGCCTCGAGGATCGCCCGCAGGGCGGCGCGGCCGACCTCGAGCTGCGCCTCGGACGGCTCGCGCGTCCCGATCAGGCGCTGGAGCTCGTGGCCGGGGACCTTCAGCGCGCGGGCGGCGGGGGTGTCGGCGTGGCGCTCGGTCCACGCGAACACCTCGACGGCGACGCCCATCGACGCGAGCGCGACCGCCGAGCCCGCGAGCGGCGACGGGTTCTCGGTCGCGCGCCGCAGCAGCGCGGCGCCGGCGAGGTTCGAGGCGATGAGCGGCGCCATGAGATGGCTGCCGCAGCGGTCGTGCTCCTTCGGGGCGGGCTCGCCGTCGTTCTCGTACTCGCCGATCGCCTTGTGCTCGGCGCCGTGGTAGGCGGCGAGCTCGCCGCTGCGCAGCGCGACGAGCGTCGGCAGGACGAAGATCGCGGCGGCGGTGAGCTCGGCGCCGGTCGAGCGCCCGCCGCGACGTCGGACGATCGACGCCGCGACCGTCGCGCCGGCGGCGGCCGCGGCGACCTTCGGGCTCTCGAACGGCAGCCGCGCCTGCGGCAGCGCGCGCTTGACGAGCGGGATGACCGCCAGCGCCTCGCCCAGGCGCGCGACGCCGCGCAGGCCCGGGACGCCGTCCAGCCGGCGCAGGCGCGGCTTGGGACCGCTCGCCGTCCGGATGCGGCCGTCGCGGTCGCGGATCGCCGCCGCCCAGTGCGTCGGGCCGTGCACGAGCAGCCCGTTGCCGAGCGCCATGCCGCCGAGGCGGAGCTTGTCGGTGGTGTCGCTCATGTCGCTCATCCGAGCAGCCTCCTGGTCACGTCCTCGAAGCAGCGCGTCGCCCACTCGAGGTCGGCGACGGCGATGCGCTCGTCGGCCGCGTGGATGAGCGACCAGATGTCGTAGAAGGTCTGGCGGCGCTGGGGGAACCAGCCGTACGCCACGAGGTCCGGGAACGCGGCGCGGAACGTCCGCGAGTCGGTGAAGCCGGGCTCGATGATCGGCAGGACCTGCGCATCGGGATCCTCGGCCGCTACCCACTCGGCGATCGCCTCCATCAGCGGCGACTCGGCCGGCGAGCCGTTGCCGACGACCTCCTCGACGAACTCCAGGCGGTAGCCCTCGCCGCCGAGGACCTCGTGGATGCGCCGCTCGGCGGTCTCCCGGCCGTGGCCGGGCGGGACGCGGCAGTCGACGAGGAGCTCCGCCCGCGACGGGATGACGTTCTCCTTGTCCGAGGCGGCGATGCGGGTCGGGGCGAGCGTGACGCCGAGCATCGGCTCGACCAGGAGCGCCAGGCGCGGGTCGGACGCCTGCAGCTCCTCGAACGTCAGGCCGAGGCCGTCGAGCAGCGCCCGCGGGCCCTCGGTGATGTCGAATCCGGGCTGCCGGTCGGCCAGGCGGGCGAGGAACGGGGCCATCTTCGTCAGCGCGTTGTCGCCGATCCGGGGGATCGAGGCGTGGCCGGCGACGCCGTCGGTGAGCAGGCGGAAGCGGAAGACACCCTTCTCGGCGATGCAGACGCCGTAGACCCTGCGCCCGTCGCTCGTGGGGATCACCGCGCCGCCGCCCTCGTTGAGGAGGTAGTCGCAGCGGACGAGGTCGGGGTGGTGCTCGCACAGCCACTGCGCGCCCTCGCCGCCGCCGGTCTCCTCGTCGACGACGCTCGCGACGATGAGCGTGCCGTGCGCCGGCCGCCAGCCGGAGCTCGCCAGCTCGACCGCCGCGGCCACCTCGGCCGCGGTCTGGGACTTCATGTCGATCGCGCCGCGGCCCCAGAGGAAGCCGTCGTCGTCGACGTGGCCCGACCACGGGTCGTGGGTCCACTCGTGCGGGGTCGCGAGGACCGTGTCGACGTGGGAGAGCAGGCAGAGCGCCGGGCCGTCGGCGTGGCCCTCGAGACGGGCGACGAGGTTCGGGCGCTCGGCGGTGCGGCCGGCGAGCGTCGTCTCGAAGCCTGCCTGCTCGAGCAGGCTCGCGAGGTACTCCTGCGCGGGGCGCTCGTTGCCCGGCGGGTTCACCGTGTCGAACCGGATGAGGCGCTGGAGCAGCTCGACGACGTCTGGCACGCGCGTAAGGCTACGGGGGCGCTTGGCCCGGGCGGCGCGGACGCCTGGCCGGGGCGGCGCGGACGTGCGAGCATCGGGGCGTGGCCGTCCGCTCGCCCGTCACGATCCGGGAGGTGGCCGCCGCCGCGGGCGTGTCGGTGGCGACGGTCTCGCGGGCGCTGAACGGCCGCGGCGACGTGCGCGCGGCGACGGCGGAGCGGGTGTCGCGCGCGGCCGCCCGCCTGGGCTACCGGCCGTCGGCGGCGGCGCGGACGCTGCCGTCGGGGTCGTCGGGGCTCGTCGCCGCCGTCGTGTCGCCGTGCGCGGGCGACGCGGCGCTGCACCAGCCGTTCGTCCGCGCGGTGCTCGCCGGGTTCGGGGTCGCGGCGGCCGCGGCGGGCCGGCAGGTGCTGACGCTCGAGACCGCCGGCGAGCGGGGCGTCGCGGCGCGCTGCCGCGAGCACCGGGTCGCGGGGGCGGTGCTCCTCGGATTCGGGTCGGCCGACGGCGCGGTGGCCGAGCTGGTCGCGTCGGAGCTGCCGGTCGTGGCGCTCGACCTCGAGCTCGGCGGCGGCGACCCGCCCGGCCTTCCGCCCGCCCTCGGCCTCGGCGCTCCACCCGACCCCGGCCTCGACGCTCCATCCGCCGCACCGACGACGGCGCGCGGGCGCGCGACGTGGGTCGGCGGCGACCACGCGCGCGGGGCGGCGCTCGCGGTCGACCACCTCGCGGCGCTCGACCACCGGCGGATCGCGCTCCTCCCCGGCGTGGCGGGCTGCCTGCCGGCGCGCGAGCGCGAGCGCGGGTGGCGCGCTGCGATGCGCGAGCGCGGGCTGCGCGACGACCTCGTCGTGTGCGGCGACTTCACCGCGACGAGCGGGTTCGCCGCCGCGGCGGTGCTGCTCTCCCGGCCGCCCGCCGACCGGCCGACGGCGTTCGTGACGGGGTCCGACGAGCTCGCCGCCGGTGTCGTGCGCGCGGCGGCCGAGGCGGGCCTGCGCGTCCCCGGCGACGTGTCGGTGGTCGGGTTCGACGACCTGCCGCTCGCGCGGTGGACGACGCCGCCGCTGACGACGGTGCACCAGGACCCGCTCGCGCTCGGCGCGGCGGCGGCCGAGGCGCTCGAGCGGTGCGTCGCGGGCGAGCCGTCGCCGCCGGTGACGGTGCCGGTCGCGCTCGTCGTGCGCGACTCGACGGCGCCCCCGCCGCGGTGACCGCGGCGTCCGGGTCAGGGCGCGACGAACACCGGCGAAGTGAGCGCGAGGAGCGCGGCGTCGTAGGCGCAGGTGCTGACCGGCAGGCCGCTGGGGGCGCAGCCGGGGGCCTTCGCGGACGTGCTCGGCAGCGCGCTCAGCGTCGCGCGGGCCCAGCCGTGCGCGGGCGCCGCGAACCGCACGGCGCCGCCGGGGGCGAGCGTCGCGTCGCGGACGAGCGTGCCCGCGGCGCTCTTCACGGTGACGTGGCCTGCCGCCAGGCGCGAGCGCGAGCGGACGCGCAGCGGTGTGCCGGGCGCGACCGTGGCGCCGGTCGCGAGCTCGAACGCGCCGTCGCGGTCGGCGTCGTGCTCGAGGATCAGCGGGGCGCCGCCGAGCGCCGGCGGCGCCTTGGACACCGCGGTCCGGCCGGCGCGCAGCGCGGCGGTCACGGCGGCGGCGCTGCGCTCCTGCGCCAGCACCCAGGTCGTCGGCGTGCCCGCGCCCTGCAGCGCAGCGGTCGCCGCCCAGTGCGCGTCGCTGCCGCCGGTGACGGCCGGGGTGAGGCCGTGGTCGAGCAGGCAGTCGAGGAGCGCCTCGGCGGTCAGCGCGGGCGCCGTCGGGTTGAGCACCTCGACGCTGTCGACGGGCACGTCGTAGCCGTACTGCCAGTCCAGGCCGGCGTCGTCGGTGCCGATCGCGTCGCAGCCGCCGAACGGCACGTCCTGGCCGTCGCTGGGATGGTTGGCCTGCACGGCGCCGCCGCGCGCGTGGGCCTGCGCGACGAGCGCCGCCATCGCGCCCGGTGACGCGTCCCCGTTGTCGAGGACGGTGTCGACGCCGAGCACCTGCATATGCCCGCGGACGCTGTTCTCGTAGCCGGGGACCCCGAGCACCCCGCTGCCGCCGAAGCCCGGGTCGCGGGCCGAGGACGTGTCGTTGTGGTCGGTGATCGCGAGGAAGTCGAGCCCCCGCAGCCGCGCCTCGGCGAACCGCGCCCCGACCGGCAGCCCGAGGGTCCAGGGCTCGGACGGCTCGTCGTCCGGCAGGCAGAGCACGTCATGCGAGGCGCACGCATGCACGTGCAGGTCGCCGGCGAGCCACACGCCCGCGGACGCATCTGGGGCGTTCTGGGCGGCGAGGAGGACCAAGAGGAGCACGACGACCCGGATCCGCATACGGCCTCAAACGAGCCGAGACGAGGAAACAGGCGCTGCGAAAGACCGCAAACACCGCAGAACACGTTGCCCCCTCAATAAAGGTGTCTGTCACCTTGAAACTCCCACGGATCTCAAGGTGACTGACCCGTTGAGGTTGACCTCGGTCTTCGACGGCCACAACGACGCGCTGACGTCCGCGAACGCCGCCGCGCTCGCCTCCGGCCGCGACGACGGTCATCTCGACGTGCCCCGGGCCCGGGCCGGCGGGCTCGCCGGCGGGATCTTCGCCGTCTTCGTCGACTCGGCCGACGACCCGTTCGACCGGCTGCAGAGCCTCCCCGGCGGCGGGTACCGCGTGCCGCTGCCCGCGCCCGTGCCGCACGAGGACGCGCTCGCCGCCGCGGCGACGAGCGCCGCGCGGCTGTTCACGCTCGAGGCGGCCGGCGCGGTGCGCGTCGTGCGCGGGACCGCCGACCTGGACCGCTCGCTCGAGGACGGGCGCCTGGCCGCCGTGCTCCACCTCGAGGGCGCCGAGCCGATCGACCGCGACCTCGCGAACCTCGACGACTGGTACGAGGCCGGCCTGCGCTCGATCGGCCCCGTGTGGAGCCGCCCGAACGACTTCGGCCACGGCGTCCCGTTCGAGTTCCCCGCCTCGCCCGACACCGGCCCCGGCCTGACCCGCGCCGGCGAGCGGCTCGTCCGCCGCTGCAACGAGCTCGGGATCGCCGTCGACGTCAGCCACCTCAACGAGCAGGGCTTCTGGGACGTCGCGCGGATCTCCACCGCCCCGCTCATCGCCTCGCACTCGGGCGCCCACGCGCTCTGCCCGAGCACCCGGAACCTCACCGACGAGCAGCTCGCCGCGATCGGGACGACCGGCGGGATCGTCGGGATCGTGTTCGCGGTCGGCTTCGTCCGCCCGGACGGCGCCGACGACACCGACACCCCGCTGAGCACGATCGTCGCCCACGCCCGCCACGTCGCCGACCGCATCGGCGTCGACCACGTCGGCCTCGGCTCGGACTTCGACGGCGCCGACATCCCTGCCGCCCTCGGCGACGTCGCGGGCCTGCCGCGCCTGCTCGACGCGCTGCGCGAGGGCGGCTTCACCGAGGACGAGGTCGAGCGGATCGCGTACCGCAACTGGCGGCGCGTGCTCGGGGCCTCGTGGTCCGCCTGACCGGCGGCGATACTCATCCCGTGGATCAGCTCTTCGACACCGGCGAGGGCGGGCCGCCCCGCACCCGCACCGGCGTCCCCGAATCCGACGCGCCGCTGCCCGTGCGGATGCGCCCGCACACGCTGGACGAGGTCGTCGGCCAGCAGCACCTGCTCGGCCCCGGCAAGCCGCTGCGCCGCGCGATCGAGGAGGGCCGGCCGCACAGCATGCTCCTCCACGGCCCGCCCGGCTCGGGCAAGACGACGATCGCCCGCCTCGTCGCCGCGGCGGCGAACGCGGCGTTCGAGGAGCTGAGCGCCGTCGAGGTCGGCCGCCCGGAGGTCCGCCAGGTGCTCGAGCGCGCCGAGCACCGCCGCAAGACGACCGGCGAGCGCACGGTCCTGTTCCTCGACGAGATCCACCGCTTCAACAAGGCCCAGCAGGACGCGCTGCTGCCCGCGGTCGAGGAGGGCCTGATCACGCTCATCGGCGCCACGACCGAGAACCCGTTCTTCGAGGTCAACTCGGCGCTCGTCAGCCGCGTGCGCGTGTACGAGCTCCAGCCGCTGTCCGACGAGGACGTCGCGACGCTCCTGCGCCGCACCGGCATCCCCGCCGAGGACGACGCGATCGCGTTCCTGGCCGAGCGCTCGGACGGCGACGCGCGCATCGCGCTCGGCGCGCTGGAGATCGCCGCCGAGGAGGGCGACGGTCCGATCACGCTCGAGCAGGCCGAGGTCGCGCTGCAGCGCCGCGCGATCCGCTACGACAAGTCCGCCGACCAGCACTACGACTACGCGTCTGCGTGGATCAAGGCCACGCGCGGCTCGGACCCCGACGCGTCGCTCTACTACCTGGCGGTGATGCTCGAGGGCGGCGAGGACCCGCGCTTCATCGTGCGCCGCATGGTGATCCTCGCCTCCGAGGACATCGGCAACGCCGACCCGATGGCGCTCGTGATCGCCACCACGACGGCGCAGGCGGTCGAGCACGTCGGACTGCCGGAGGCCGCCCACGCGCTCGCCCAGTGCGCCGTCTACCTGTCGCTCGCGCCGAAGTCGAACGCCGCGTACAAGGCGCTCAGCCGCGCACGCGAGTTCGTCCGCGAGCACGGCGCCGAGCTGCCGCCCGACCACCTGCGCTCGCGGGTGCGCGGCGGCGGTGGTTATGACTACCCGCACGACCGCCCCGGCCACCTGTCGCCGCAGGAGCTCATGCCCGACGAGTACGCGGGCGTCCGGTTCTACGAGCCCGACGAGCAGGAGGCCGACCTGGCCGAGCGCCTGGCGCGGATCCGCGCCGCCCGCGGGCGCTGACCGCGGTCGTTGCGGGATCTCGAACAGCCTGAAACGGATCCTTCACGCAACCGCCACAGGGGGCTGCCACCCTGGTGGGCGATGCCTGTTCTGGATCGACACCACAGGCTCGCGGGCGGGGAGCGGATCCGCCTGCGGCTGCCCCACGTCGGGGATCGCGCCGAGGTGCGCGAGTTCCTCGACCGGCTCGGGCTGTCGGACCACGACCTCGACGTGCGCCGCGGCCTGCGCTGGGCGCCCGACCGGCGCTGGTCGGTCGTCGCGACGCGGTGGGACGGGTCGCGTGAGCGGATCGTCGGCATCGCCACGGTCGACGCGGAGGACGGCTCCCCCACCCTGCTCGCCGACGACCCGGGCGTCTACGACCTGCTCGCGCAGGCGATCGCCGAGCACGCGGGGTCGCCGCGCCGCCGCGTGGCATAGCCTCCGGCGGCGTGTCCGCCGCCTCCGCACAGCATCTGGAGTCGCTCGAGCCGGCGACCGGCCGCGCGCTCGGCAGCGTCCCGGTGACCGCGCCCGGCGCGGTCGCGGACGCCGTCGCGGGCGCCGCGGCGGTCCAGCCGCTGTGGGCGCAGCTCCGGCCGCTGGACCGCGCCCGCTACATGCGCCGCGCCGCGCAGGCGGTCATCGACGAGCTGCCCGAGCTCGCCCGGCTCATCGCGCGCGAGCAGGGCCGGCCGCTCGCCGAGGCCGAGCACATGGAGCTGCTGCCGGCGGTCGAGACGCTGCTGTGGCTGGCCGAGGCCGGGCCGGGGATCCTCGGCGACGACCGCGTCGGGCTGTCGCGCACGTTCTTCCCGCGCAAGCGCGCGCGGGTCGCCCACGCTCCGGTCGGCGTGATCGCGGTGATCTCGCCGGCGGCCGAGCCGTTCGCGCAGCCGCTCGGCGACGTCGCGATCGCGCTCATGGCCGGCAACGCGGTCGTGCTCAAGCCCTCGCCGCACGCCTGCCTGGTCGGGGAGCGGATCGGCCGCGTGTTCGCGCGCGCCGGCCTGCCCGAGGGGCTGCTGCGGATCGTGCACGGCGGCGCCGACACCGGCCGGGCGCTCGTCGACGCCCACGTCGACCAGGTGCGGCTGGCCGGCTCGCCCGAGGTGGGGCGCGAGGTCGGCGCTGCGTGCGCGCAGGCGCTCAAGCCGGCGACGCTGGCGCTCGCGGGCAACGACCCGATGCTCGTGCTCGACGACGCCCCGCTGGACCGGGCGATCGCCGGCGCGGTGTGGGGCGCGTTCGCGAACGCCGGCCAGGCGTCCGGGTCGATCGAGCGCGCGTACGTCGTCCGCGAGGTTCGCGACCGGTTCCTCGCCGGCGTCGTCGCCGGCGCGCGGGCGCTGCAGGTCGGCGATCCGCTGGACGCCCGGACCGAGGTCGGGCCGCTTACGTCCGAGGCCCGGGCGGAGCGCGTCCGCGCCCTGCTCGCCGACGCCGTCGAGCGCGGCGCCACCGTCCACTGCGGGGGCGACGGCGACGGCCCGTACGTGGCGCCGGCGGTCGTGACCGGCGTGCCGCCGGACGCGCCGCTCCTGCTCGAGGAGGTCCCCGGCCCGGTGCTCGTCGTCAGCGCGGTCGACGGCGTCGACGAGGCGATCGGCCGGGCGAACGCGGGCGAGTTCGGGCTCGGCGCGTCGATCTGGACCGCCGACCGCGCGAAGGGGGCGCGGATCGCGCGCGCCCTGCACGCGGGGATGGTGTGGCTCAACGACCACCAGGTCAGCGCGATGGCGCCCCAGCTCCCGTGGGGCGGCGTGAAGGACTCGGGCCTGGGGAACGTGCGCGGCGAGATCGCGCTGCGCGAATGCGTGACCGACAAGGTCGTCACGTGGGATCCGCCGTCCGGCCGGCCGCTGTGGTGGTTCCCGTACGACGAGGCGCTCGTCCGCGCCGGCGAGGGCCTGGCGTGGCTGCGCTCCGCGCGCGACCGGGACCGCTCGCGCGCGTGGCGCTCGCGGGCGGTGGCGATGACGCGCGTGGCGCTGCGGACCCTGCGAGGCTGAGCGGCGCGATGGAGGCCTCCGACCGCCCCCCGTTCTTCGTCCGGCTGACGAGCGCGCTGCCGTTCGTGCCGATCCTGCTCGCGGTCGGCGGCGTCACGCTCGCGGTCTCGCTGTTCGCGACGTGGTTCGAGATCCGCCAGGGCGCGTTCACCGGCGTCGAGGAGCCCTCGCGCGAGCAGATCCGCGAGCTCGCCAGGACGTTCGACCAGACCGGCTGGGAGTGGTTCCACGGCGGCGACGTCGCGTTGTTCGCGCTCGGCGCCGCCCTCGCCGCGCTGGGGATCTACGACGCGGTCCGGCACGAGCTGCCGCACCCGCTGCTCGCCGTCGTGGCGCTGCTCTGCGCGATCGCGCTGGTGGTCGTCGTGGCGGACGGCTTCGAGGGCGACCGCGTGACGCTCGTCGAGGGGACGCTCGGGGACGCGACCGGCACGGTCATCGTCGACCGCACCCGCGCGGGCGGCCAGTGGGTGGCGGTGATCGGCCTTGTCGTCGCGCTCGCGGCGCTCGGCGCCGGCTGGCGCGAACGCCGGCCGGCCGCGGCCTGACCTGCTCAGCGCTCCCGCACGGTCGGCGGCGTCCACCGCGCCTGCGCGGCGGCGGGCCGCGGCTCGAAGAGGCGCAGGTAGAGCAGGAACCGCCCCCGCGGCGCGGGGAGCCAGTTCGAGCGCAGCCGCGGCTCGGGCGGGTCGTGCTGGACGTAGATCCGCAGCGACCCGTCGCGTTCGCGCCGAAGGCCCGGCGTGCGGTCGCCGACCGCGTAGCGGCGCAGCGGGTTCGGCACGAGGAAGAAGTCGTCGCCGTAGAGCGTCATCGACCAGAACGCGCGCACGGGCGGCAGCCCGCCGGGCGGGAACGTGACGACGTAGCGGCGCCGCCCGGTGAGCGGCCGGCCGCGGACGTCGACGTCGGTGTTCGGGTAGACGGCCTCGCTCGGCACGTTCGCGGCGAACGCGACCCGCGCGACGACGGCGCGGCGGATGTAGTCGGCGCCGAAGCGCCCGACGTTGCCGGCGATGTACGACCAGCCGTTGTGGCGCCGGCGGCTGTCGTCGCGGGTCCCGCGCGCGGCGTCCATGACGACGCGGGCACCGGCGGCCGGCGCCGCGGCGAGCGCCCGCGCGACCACACCGTCGCGTGTCCGCGACGGGCGCCGGCCGGGCCCGATCCCGATCCCGGCGAACACGCGCAGCGCGCACCGGTCGCGCGCGGGCGGCGGGTCGGCGGCGAGGGCGGCGCCGACCGCGTCGAAGAACGCCGCGCCGCGGGGCAGCCGCGGCTCGCGCTGGTTGCGCGGGAACGCGGGCAGCACCTGCATCGGCACGCGCGCGCCCTGCGTCCAGCCGGCGAGGGGCGTCATCGCGTACCGGCGCATGAGCGCGGTCGCGGCCGGCAGGTCGGCGGCGCCGTCGACGAGCGTCCGGCCGAGCACCCACACGAGCTTCGTGGGGCTGTGCACGACGCGCGCGCCCGGCGGCGGCGTGCCGCGCCAGCCGGGCGGGGCGAGGAGGATCGTGCGGTCGGCGTCGCGCTCGGCGCCGCTGCCGACGTACGCGAACGCGTTCGAGTACGCGTCGAGGAGCTGCAGGATCGAGTAGCGCCCGCCGGTCGCGGGCGCGTCGATGACGAGCGGGCCGTCGTCGAGCTCCACCCGGCTGACCGAGTAGAGCGTGTCGTGGTTCGGCGCGACGACGCCGCGCAGCGCCGGCGTCGCGAGCTCGCCGATCCCGAGCAGCGTGTTGCGCGGGTAGCGCTCGACGGTCTCGCGCAGGAGGACCGCCGGCATGCCGTACACGTACGCGGCGACGGCGGTGGCGAAGGCGCGCTCGCCGCGTGCGCGCTCGGCCGGCCGCAGGCGCCCGGCGAAGCGGCGCCGCTCGCGCGCGAGGGAGCGCTCGACGGTGGCGCGCACGGGGCCGGTCGCGGTGCCCAGCGCGCACCGTTCGGGCGCGGGAGGGACCGGCGCGGCGCCCGCGGGCGCCGCGCCGGTGAGCACTGCCAGGCCGACGGCGAGGGGGACAGCGAGCCGGACCATGCCCGCCGCATTGAATACGCTTGCTTATCCAAATGTCAAGGAGGCCCCGCGCGCGCGGCGCGCCCGGGCGAGCCGCCGCCCCTCGTGCGCGACCCCGGCGCGTTCAGGCGGCCGCCGCCAGGCGCGCGGCCTCGTCCCCGACGAGGAGCTTCAGGAGCAGGTACCGCAGGTCCGGGGCGATCGCGGTGACCTCGGCGACGCGGCCGGCGCGGACCTCGTCGGCGACGAGCTCGGTCATGACGATGACCGCGGCGCGGACCTCCACCTCGCGCACCGGCGGCGCATCGGGGAAGAAGCGCCTGGCCCTGGAGGCCACGTCGCGGTGCAGCGCGGCGAAGCGCTCGTACTGGCGCTCGCGCTCCTCGACGGCCCGCGCCCCCGCGGCGGGCAGCTCGACGAAGTACGCGCGCGCCAGCGCCGGGCGGTCCTGCCACCAGCGCAGGTAGGTGTCGAGGCCGGCGTTGAAGTTCTCCAGCGCCTCGGCCGGCGAGGCGGCGCCCGACGAGAACGCCGTGATCTGCGCGAACAGCTCGTCCCCGAGCTGTTCGCAGAGCGCGATGAAGCAGTCGGTCTTGTCGCGGAAGAACGAGTAGAAGGTGTTGCTCGAGACGCGCGCCGCCGCGACGACCTTGGGCACCGTCGTCGCCTCGTAGCCGTGCTCGCCGACGAGCTCACCCATCGCCCGCAGCAGCCGCTCGCGCTGGGACGCGCGGACCGCCTCGCGGGACAGCTTGTGGCGCCCGCGCGGCAGCGGCTCGCCGGACCAGCCGTCGCCGCCGTCCTTGACCTTTGGATTCATGCGCTTATTTAATGCCTTCGGATGCTGCGGAGAGGAGATCGGGTGGGTCGGCGACATCGTAGGTGGGGGTCCGGGCGGGCCCGGCGGGCCGCGGCGGCGGCCGCCGTCCTGCTCGCGGGAGGCGCAGCGGGCGCCCCGTCCGCCGCGCAGGCGGCGGGGCACGCGGCGCCCGAGGCGAAGGCGGCGGCGAGCCCCCGCCCGAACATCGTCGTCGTCCTCACCGACGACCAGACCGTCGCCGACATGCGCGCGCTCCCCAAGACCCGCGCGCTCGTCGGCCGGCGCGGCACGACGTTCGCCGACGCGTTCGCCTCCTACCCGCTCTGCTGCCCGGCGCGCGCGACGCTGCTCACCGGCCAGTACGCGCACAACCACGGCGTCCTGGGCAACCTCCCGCCGCTCGGCGGGTACGGCGCGCTGCGCGGGCTCGCGAACACGCTCCCGGTCTGGCTGCGCCGCGCCGGCTACACGACCGCGCACGTCGGCAAGTACCTCAACGGCTACGGCCGCGACGTCCCCGCGGACGTGCCGCCGGGCTGGGACGAGTGGTACGGCACGATCGACCCGTCCACGTACCTCATGTGGGGGTACCGTATGAACGAGAACGGGACGGTCCGGACGTACGGCGACTCCCGCGTCGAGGACCCGGCGCTCTACCAGACCGACGTCGTACGCGACCGCGCCGTCGACGTCATCCGCCGCCGCGCGCCCGGACGCCGGCCGCTCTTCCTCAGCGTCGGCTTCCTCGCGCCTCACAGCGAGGGCGGCCGCGAGCTCGGCACCGAGGGCTCGACGATCCGGCCCGCGCCGCGCCACCGCGGCCGGTTCGCGGACGCCCGCCTGCCGCGCGGCGCCGCGTTCGACGAGGCCGACGTCACCGACAAGCCGCCGTTCTTCGCGAAGGCGTTCGCGCGCCTGGGCGAGGACGGCACGCGGCTGGCGGAGATCTCGCACCGCTCCCGGCTCGCGTCGCTGCTCGCCGTCGACGACGCGGTCGAGGCGATCGTCCGAGCGCTGCGCCGGGCGGGCGAGCTCGACGACACGCTCATCGTGTTCACCTCCGACAACGGCTTCTTCACCGGCGAGCACCGCATCCCGTTCGGCAAGTACCTCGTGTACGAGCCGTCGATCCGTGTGCCGCTGCTCCTCCGCGGCCCGGGCGTGCGCGCCGGCGCGACGTCGCGCGAGCTCGTCGTCAACGCCGACATCGTCGCGACGATCGTCGACGCGGCGCGGGCGCGACCCGGCCGGGTGCTCGACGGGCGCTCGCTGCTGCCGTTCGCGCGCGACCCGCGCCGGCGGACCCGGCGGCCGATCCTGCTCGAGACCACCGCCCGCGGACCCGGCAACGACGACCTCGACCAGGACGGCTACCAGCCGTACCTCGCGGCGCCCGACATCCCGCCGTACCGGGCGATCCGCACGCGGCGCCACGTGTACGTCGAGTACGCGTCCGGCGACCGCGAGCTGTACGACCTGGCCCGCGACCCCGCCCAGCTGCACAACCGCGCCCGCGACCACCGGTACGCGCGCACCCGCGCCGCGCTGGCCCGGGCGCTGCGGCCGCTCGCCACCTGCAAGGGCAGGGCGTGCAACCGGCAGATCGCGCCGATCCCGGGGCCGGCGTCGTGATCCGCGCCGCGCTGCACGCCGCCGCGGCGACCGTGCTCGGCGCCGCGCTCGCCGCCCCGGCCGCCGACGCCGCGGGCCGCGCCGGCCGCTGCCCCGCGCCGCCGGCCGCGCAGGTCCCGCAGACCGACGGCGCCCGCGACGCCGCGTCGGAGCGCGCGCTGTTCCGCCGCGTCGCCGTCCCGGGCGTCACCGATCGCCGCGTCGACACCGCCGGCCTCGCGATCCAGGACTTCAACCACGACGGCCGGGCGGACCTGTTCGTCGTCGACAACGACGGGACGCTGCGGATGCTGCTCGGCCGCGGATGCCTGCGCTTCCGCGAGCACCCGATCACGATCGTCGACTCGCCCTACACCGCCGCGGACCCGCCCGGCGGCGCGGCGATCCCGAACTTCGCCGACTTCAACGACGACGGCCACCTCGACGCGTTCATCACCCACAACACCGACGGCGCGAACGTCACCCAGCTCGGGCGGCGCCCGTCGGTCGGCAACAGCCTGCTGCTCAGCCGGGGACGGTTCGATCGCTTCACCGAGCGCGGCCCGGCGCTCGGCGTCGCGAACGAGGCCGCCTACAACCGCGCGTCGTCGATCGCCGACGTCGACGGGGACGGCCGGCTCGACATCGCGATCGGCTCGGACCAGATCGGGACGCCCGCGTTCGGCGGCGGCTCCATCCAGCGCCTCTACGTGTGGCGGCCCGGCCGCGGGCGCTTCGAGGACATCGGCGGCACGCCGCGGGTGCCGGAGTTCGGCGGGCCGCTGACCTGCGACCCGGCGCGCGACAAGGCGAGCCCCGGGATCCTGCTCCGCGACCTCGACGGCGACGGGCGGCCCGACCTCGTGCAGGGCTACCACAACGACATGCTCGCCACGTCGCAGCTCACGAGCACGTGCCCGACCGGCGAGCGGCCGTTCGGCCTGTTCGCGTGGCGCAACCGGACGGCGCGCCCCGGCGACCCCCGCTTCGGGCTGGTCCCGCGCGAGCGGGCCGGGCTCGGCGGCCTGGGCCGGATGCGCTACGACGCCGCGCGCGGCGACTACACGGTCGTCTCGCGCGGGCTCGGGCTGCCGTACGTCTTCGCCGCCGACGCGTTCAACACCGGCCGCCTCGACCTCCTGGCGGTCGGGCCGACCGACCCGTCGTGGCACGTGAACTCCGACATGATCGCCGGGCGCCTGTTCGTCAACGGGGGTCGGATGCGGTTCCGCGACGAGACCGTCGCGCGCGGGCTCGGCTCGCTGAACTGGCGCGGGACCCGCTGGGCGCGGTTCTTCGACGCGCCGCTGCACCCGGCCGGGCCGATCATGCACCTCGCCTGCGCGGCGTCCAACCGCCGCCCGACATGCTCGCGGATGAGCGGCGGCGACTACCAGCTCTACCCGTCGACCGCGGTGTTCGGCGACTTCGACAACGACGGGTGCCTGGACTTCGTGCTCGCGGTGCGGCGGGAGGACCCGGCGAACGTCGACGCGCTGCGCAACGTCCTGTACCGGAACACCTGCAAGGGCCGCTTCGAGCCGGTCCGCACCGAGCTCAGCGGGCTGGACACGAACACGGTCTCGGTCGAGGCGGCCGACCTCGACGGGGACGGGCTGCTCGACCTCGTCGCCGGCGCGCAGCCGACGAACAGCTATCCGCTGAAAGAGCCGCCGCTCGGCCGCGACCGCTACGTCGACAAGGTCTACCGGAACACCGGCGCGGGCGGGGCGCGCCGCAACCACTGGGTCGAGCTCGACCTCGCCGGCCGCCCGCAGCGCCGGCTCATCGGCGCGCAGCTCACGCTGACCGCGCTCGCACGCGCCCGCGCGCCGCGGTTCCTCGGCCGCCGCGACTACGTCACCTCGGACTCCTACAAGTCCGGCCGGCAGCCGACGGTGCACTGGGGGCTGGGGAAGCGCAAGCGGGCGCGGGTCCGGGTCCTGCTGCCGGGCGGGCGGCGGCTCGCGGTGACGCTGCCGTGCGTCGACCGGCGGCTCGAGCTCGACGTCCGGACGCGGCGGGTGCGCGGATGCGGGCGCTGATCGCGGCGGTCGCGCTCGCCGCGGCGCTCGGCGCCGGGACACGCGCACCGGCGGCGGCCGCGCCGGAGCCCGAGCGCTTCTCGACCGCGAGCCGCGGCTGCGCGATGTCGCACTGCGACGCACGGATGTCCGACCTCGTCCGGATGCCGGCGCCCGCGCGGGTCGGGCCGCTGCGCCTGGACCGCGGCGCGGCGAGCGCCAACCAGGGGCTCGGCTGCTCGTCGAACGGGCGGATCTTCGCGTGCACCACCGGGGAGCGCTCGCGCGACGCCTCGCGGCCGTACCTGCGGGTCTACGACGCGGGCGGGCGGCGCCTGTGGGACGCGCGCAGGACGCTGAACGCGTGGGCGTGGACGTCGGTCCCGATGGTCGACGCCCGCGGCCGCGTGATCACCGCCGACGACCGCCGGCTCGTGCGCTTCGCCCCCGGCGGGCGCGTCGTGTGGTCCGAGCGCACCCCCGGCGGCGCGCCGATCAGCCCGGTGCAGACGGCCGGCGGGACGATCGTGCTCGCCACCTCGGGCGGGCCGCTGTCGGCCTACGACCCGCGCACGGGGCGCCGCCTCGAGACGCTCGACCTCCGCGCGACGCTCGGCGGCCTGCGCGGCAGGTTCGACACGACGAACACGCCCGGCGTCCGCGGCGACCGCATCTACGTCTCGACGCAGTTCACGCTCGACGACGGCCGCGCCGACCCGCGCCACCACGCGCGCCTGTACGCGATCGACGTCGACCCGCGCGCGCCACGCGGACGGCGGCTGCGGGTCGCGTGGCACTTCGGGTTCGGGGCGCGCAGCGGCGCGAGCCCGCTCGTCCTCGGCGACACCGTGATCTTCGACGGCGACCGCGAGCGCCCGGACGGGCCGGTCGGCCCGCGCTGGTTCGCGGTCCGCGACGCCGGCGACCGCCCGGTGCTGCGCTGGCGCACGCCGCCCGGCGGCCCGAGCGCCGCGTCGGCCGCGCAGGACCCGCGCGGCGGGCTGTGGGTGTTCGCGTTCGGCTCGCCGGTCCTGCGCCGCTTGTCCGAGCGCGACGGCCGCGTCCTCCAGACGCTCGACCTCGACGCGGCGGTCGGCGAGCCCGGCACCCACACGCCGTACTCGGCGATGAGCATCGCCGAGGGCCCCGAGCGCCGGCCGGTGATGCTCGTCACCGCCCGTGCCGGCCAGGTCTCGGCCTACGTCGTCGCGCTCGACCTCACCCGCGGGCGCGCGCTGTGGAAGGCGCGGATGCCCGGCGACACGATCACCGGGACCCCGATGGGGCAGTTCCCGATCGCCCGCGGCCGCGACGGGCGCCTCACCGTGGCGTTCGCGATGCGCGCCGGGATCGGCTTCCTCACCGGGCGCTGACGGCTACGCTGAACCGATGCCTGCCGCCGCGTACGCCGGGAAGGAGTGCGTCTGCCAGTTCCGCCGCGGGATCTGCGACCAGACCTGCGTGCGGGACATGCTCGACACGCCCTTCTACATCGCCTGCCTGAAGCTCAAGGGCCGTCGCTGCCTCGTCGTCGGCGGCGGGGAGGTCGGCCTGGAGAAGGTCGAGGGGCTGCTCGCCTGCGACGGCGACGTGACGCTCATCGCGCCCGAGGCGGTGCCCGAGCTGCAGCGGCTCGCCGCCGAGGGCTCGATCACCTGGGTCAAGCGCGAGTACCTGGGCATGGAGGACCTCGACCGGACGTTCATCGTCATCGCCTGCACCGACGACACCGACACGAACATCCGCATCTACGAGGACGCCGAGCAGCGCGCGATGCTCGTGAACATCGTCGACGTCCCGCCGCTGTGCAACTTCATCCTCCCGGCGATCGTGCGGACCGGCCCGCTGGCGATCGCGATCTCGACCGCCGGCGCCAGCCCCGCGCTGGCCAAGCGGATGAAGCGCGAGATCTCCGAGCTGTTCGGCGAGGAGTACGCCGAGCTGGCGATCATGCTCAACGACGCCCGCGGCTGGGCGAAGGGCACGCTGCCGACCTACCAGGACCGCAAGGAGTTCTTCGAGTCGATCGTCAACGGCGACCCCGACCCGATCCAGCTCCTGCGCGAGGGCCGGCGCGACGCGGTGAAGGACCTCATCGCCGCCGCCCAGCGCACGCACGCGCCCGCGTAGGCGCTCGAACGGCGCCCGGCGCCTTGCCGGCAGCGCTTACGGCGCCTGCGAGCCGCGGTTGCGGGAGCGGTGGTCGTAGATGAGGTACGGCAGCGCGAACGCGAGCACGATCAGCGGCACGAACCAGGCGTCGCCGAAGCCCACGAGCGCGGCGGCGCCGATCGACACGATGATCACGCCGAAGATCAGCGTGTAGGGCATGTAGTTGAGGCTCATGCCTCCCGCCTACCCGGCGAGCGCCGGTGTGCGTCATGCTCCGGGGCGATGGGCGAGCTGACGCACCTCGACGAGCACGGGAGCGCGCGCATGGTCGACGTGGGCGCCAAGGACGTCACCGAGCGGCGGGCGGTCGCGCGGGCGGTCGTCCGGATGGCGCCCGCGACCGCGGCCGCCGTCGCGCGCGGCGACGCGCCGAAGGGCGACGTGCTCGGCACCGCCCGGATCGCCGGGATCATGGCGGCCAAGCGGACCGACGAGCTCGTCCCGCTGTGCCACTCGCTGCCGCTCTCCTACGCCGGCGTCGAGGCCGAGATCGACACCGGCGCCGGCACGATCACGCTGACCGCCGAGGCGCGGACGGCCGCGCGGACCGGCGTGGAGATGGAGGCGATGACCGCCGCCTCGGTCGCCGCGCTGACCGTCTACGACATGGTCAAGGGGCTCGAGAAAGGCGTCGAGATCGCCGAGATCGTGCTGCTCGAGAAGACCGGCGGGCGCAGCGGGACCTGGCGCCGGCCCGGTTCGGACTGACGGCGGCACCTTTTCGCGCGGGGGCCGTTGTAGTGATATGAGCCCCCGATTCCTGACCCCCCTCCTCGCGGCCGGCGCCCTCGCCCTGGCGCCCGCCGCCGCGAGCGCCGACACGCTCGTCACCCCCGCCCCCGGGGCGCAGAACCTCGCCTCCGGTGGCGGCTGGCTCGTCTGGGCCGCGCCCTCGGGCGACGGCGGCTTCCGCCTCACCGTCCGCGCCCCCGACGGCACGGTGACCACCCCCGACATCCCCGCCTTCGACGAGGCGCCCGACCCCGCGATCGGCTCGGACCGCTTCGGCGCCGACGGCCGGCGCCTGCTCGCCGTCTACAGCCGCGGCGGCGACATCCACGCGCTCGACCTGCGCAAGGGCACCGAGGAGAAGGTGCGCGGCGCGTCGTCGCGCCGGTACGAGGAGACCGCGCCCGGCATCAACTTCGGCCGGATCGTCTTCGTCCGCTCCGGCGGCAAGCGCAACGGCATCCACCTCCTCGACCGCGGCAAGGTCCGGCGCGTCAGCAGCGCCCGGCCGGCCCGCCTGGCGTTCAACGGCAGCCGCGTCGCGTACGCCAAGGGCAGCCGCGTCATCCTGCACCGGATCTCCGGCAAGGGCGCGGACTCGTTCGCCCGCGGCGACGGCCGCGTCATCGACGTGACGCTCGACCGCTACCGGCTCTCCTTCCTGACCCCGGGCGGCAAGGTCTTCCAGACCAACCGCTTCGGCGGCTCGGGCGACGTCCACGAGATCCGGGACGTCAAGCAGGGCACGCGCACGCTGAGCGCGACGACGCAGAGCATCGCGCTGAGCAGCGGCTACCTGCGCTTCTACGCCGACGCGGAGGGCATCCACCGCATCGACGAGCGCGACATCTTCGACCGGTAGACCACGCCGGTCGCCGCAGGACGGCGCGCCGCCGGGCCCTCCCCGGCGGCGCGCGCGGTCCGATCACCTAACCTCCGGCGCCGTGAAGACCGCCGTGCTCACCGTGTCGACGCGCGTGTCGCGCCGCGAGGCCGAGGACCGGTCCGGGCCGCTGCTGGCCGAACTCGCCGAGGAGGCCGGCGCCGACGTCGAGCTCATGGAGGTCGTCCCCGACGACTTCAGCCTCATCGAGGACCGGCTCCACCACTTCGTCGACTCCGACATGGCGCTCGTGTTCACGACCGGCGGCACCGGCTTCACCCCCGACGACGTCACGCCCGAGGCGACGAAGGCGGTGATCGACCGCGAGGCGCCCGGGTTCGCCGAGGCGATGCGCGCCGAGGCGATGCGGCACACGCCGCTCGGCATCCTCACCCGCGGCGTGTCGGGGATCGCGGGGCGCACGCTCATCGTGAACTTCCCCGGCAGCCCGAAGGCGGTCGCCGAGCTGTTCCCCGTCATCGCGCCGACGCTCCGCCATGTCGTCGACACCCTCCACGGCGACCACCGGCACTGATCCGGCGCCCGCCGGCCCGGTCGTCGAGCTCGACGGCGTCACCCGCGCGTACGGCGAGCGGGTCGCGCTCGCCGACGTCACGCTGACCGTCACGGCCGGGACGACGCTCGTCGTCTTCGGGCCGAACGGGGCGGGCAAGTCGACGCTGCTGCGGATCCTCGCGACGCTCCTGCGCCCGCACGGCGGGACCGCCCGCGTCCTCGGCCACGAGCTGCCGCGCCAGGCGTGGGCGGTCCGCGGGAAGGTCGGGCTGCTCGGCCACGACCCGCTGCTGTACCGGGAGCTGACCGTCCGCGAGAACCTGCGCTTCCACGCCCGCCTGCACGGGGTCGCCGAGGAGCGCATCGACGCGCTCCTCGAGGCCACCGCGCTCACCGCCCGCGCCGACGACCCGGTACGCACCCTCTCGCGCGGGCTGGCCCAGCGCGCCGCGGTGTGCCGCGCCGTGCTGCACGACCCGCCGCTCCTGCTGCTCGACGAGCCGCGCGCGAACCTCGACCCGCGGTCGGTCGAGCTCGTCGAGCCGCTCATCGGGCGCGGATCGGGCCGCACGCGCGTCGTCACGAGCCACGACCCGCGCGGCGGCCTGGCCGAGGCGGACGTCGCGCTCGGCCTGCGCGACGGACGGCCCGCGCTGCTGCGGCCGGCCGGCGACGTCGGCGCCGACGAGATCGGGGCGCTGTACCGGTGAGGCACGCGGTCGCCGCGATCCTGCGCAAGGACCTGCGGGTCGAGCTGCGCACCGCCGAGTCGGTGCCGGCGATGACGCTGTTCGCGGTCACGACGTTCGTGCTCTTCCGCTTCGGGCTCGACCGCGAGGAGCTCGACGGCGACCTGGCGGCCGGCGTCCTGTGGGTCACGCTGCTGTTCGCCGCCGTGCTCGGCATCAACCGCGTGTTCGTCGCCGAACAGGAGCAGGGCGGCTTCGACGGGTTCCTGCTCGCCCCCGTCGACCGGACCGCGATGTTCGTCGCGAAGGCGATCGCGCTGTTCTGCTTCCTCGCCGTCGTCGAGCTCGCCGCGATCCCCGCCTACTCGATCCTGCTGCTCGGCCCGTCGCCGTGGGAGCCGCTGCCGGGCCTGCTGCTGGTGCTCGCCCTCGGCAACGCGGGGATCGCGATCGTCGGGACGCTCGTCGCGGGGATCGCCGTGCGCACCCGCGCGCGCGATCTCATCGGGCCGCTCGTGACGCTGCCGCTGCTCGTCCCGGTCGTCCTCGCCTCGTCCGAGGCGACCGCCGCGCTGCTCGCCGCCGGCGGCCCGGACGGCCTGCCCGGGCGCTGGCTGGCGATCCTCGCCATCTATGATCTGGTCTTCGCCCTCGTCGCCTACGGGGTCTTCGACTTCCTCCTGGAGGACTAAGGCTTGACGTTTCACGGGAGCGGCCTGCGCCCGCTCAGCATCGCCACCGCGGTGGTCCTCGTCGCCGCGTTCGCCCTCGCGGCGTTCTACGCGCCCGAGGACGCGGACCAGGGGATCATCCAGAAGATCTTCTACATCCACGTGCCGATCGCGATCGTCGCGCTCTGCGGCTTCGTCGCCGGCGGGATCATGGGCCTGCAGTACCTGCGCACCCGCGACCGGGTGTGGGATCTGCGCTCGTACGTCGCCATCCACCTGTCGCTCATCCTCGGCGTCGCGGTGCTCGTCACCGGCTCGATCTGGGCGCGCGGCTCCTGGGGCGTGTGGTGGACGTGGGACGAGCCGATGCTCGTCTCGTTCCTCATCGTGTTCCTGCTCTACGCGACCTACCAGCCGCTGCGGTTCTCGATCGAGGACCCCGAGCGCCAGGCGCGCTACGCGTCGGTGTTCGCGATCGTCGCGGGCGCGTGGGTGCCGATCAACTTCGCCGCGGTCCGGATGGCCGACAGCTTCATCCACCCGCGGACGCTGGGGACGACGACCGGCGGGATGCCGGGCGAGATGATGTTCACGTTCCTCGTCGCGCTGGTGGGCGTCGCGCTGCTGTACGTGACGCTGTGGAAGTTCGAGATGACCGCCAAGCAGACCCGCGGCCAGATCCGCGCGCTGCGCCGCCGCCTCGCCGGCGAGCAGGCGCCGCCCGCCGGCGCGGGCCGCTCGGCCGCCCCGCAGGTGCACGTCTGATGTCGGGCGGCGGCGACTACCTGGCGGCGGCCTTCCTCGTCTTCTTCGCCCTCCTGCTCGTCTATGTCGTCATCATGGCGGTGCGGATGAGCCGGATGGAGCGGGAGCTGGCCGAGCTGAACGAGATCGCCGCGCGTCGCGACGACGACGGCGGCGGCGACCGGGACCGCGACCCCGTCGAGGTGCCGACCTCGTGACCGAGGTCCTCCTCCTCGGGATCTCGCACAAGACCGCGCCGGTGGCGCTGCGCGAGCGCGTGGCGCTCATCGACACCCAGCTCCCCCGCTTCCTCGAGGACCTCGTCTCGGTGCCGTCGATCTCCGAGGCGGTGACGATCTCGACGTGCAACCGCACCGAGGTCTACCTCGTCGTGAGCGACCCGGTCGACGCCGAGAGCGCGGCGCTCGGCATGCTCGCCGGGCGCGCGGGGATCCGCCCGACGGAGCTCGCCGAGGTCGTCTACGCCCCGCGCAACTGCGACGCGGCGCGCCAGCTCTACCGCGTGACGAGCGGCCTGGAGTCGATGATCGTCGGCGAGGCCGAGGTCCAGGGCCAGGTGCGGCGCGCGTTCGACGTCGCGGTCGAGGCGGGGACGAGCGGGCCGCTCAGCAACCGGCTGTTCAACAGCGCGCTGCGCACCGGCGGGCGCGTGCGGGCCGAGACCGCGATCGGGGCCGGCGGCGCGTCGGTCTCGTCGGTCGCGGTCGACGTCGCGCAGGACGTGCTCGGCGACCTCGCCGCGCGTCACGTCGTGATCATCGGCGCCGGCGAGACCGCCGAGCTGACCGCCAGGGCGCTCGCCGCGAAGGGCGTGCGCACGATCTTCGTCGCCAACCGCCACGCCGACCGGGCGCTGTCGCTCGCGGACCGGTTCGGCGGCTCGGTGCTCCCGCTCGACCGGCTGCCCGACCAGCTCGCGCACGCCGACATGGTCGTCGCGTCGACCGCGTCGCCGCATCCGATCATCCACGAGGAGGCGCTCGAGGTCGTCATGGCCGAGCGGGGCCGGCGGCCGCTGCTCGTCCTCGACATCGCGGTCCCCCGCGACGTCGAGCCGGGCTGCGGCGACCTGGACGGGGTGACGCTCATCGACATCGACGGGCTCAACCGGGCGGTGCGGCGCAACCTGGAGGTCCGCGAGGCCGAGGCGGCGCGCGCCGAGGCGATCGTCGAGGAGGAGATCGAGCGGTTCGCGGCGTGGCTGTCGACGCTCGAGGTCATGCCGACGATCGCCGCCCTGCGCAGCAAGGCCGAGCGGATCGTCGAGTCGGTGCTCGCCGAGAACGCGGGCCGGTGGGAGTCGGCGTCGCCCGCCGACCTCGAGCGGGTCGAGGCGCTGACCCGGGCGGTCGTCAACCGGCTGCTGCACGAGCCGACGGTGAACCTCAAGACCCACGGCGGCCACGGCCGGCTGCAGCTCACGCGCGAGCTGTTCGGGCTCGACGACGAGGCGTCCTCGGAGGCTGCGGCGTCCGGGCAGGCGGGCGACGAGGCGCTCGCCAACGTGCGCGCGCTGCGGCGCCGGGCGTGAGGATCGCGACGCGGGGCAGCGCGCTGGCGCTCGCCCAGGCGCGCTGGGTGGCGTCGCGGCTCGCGGTGCCGGCGTCGGAGGTGGAGCTCGTCACGGTCGTGACCGCGGGTGACCGGCGGCGCGCGGTCGACGACAAGCGCGAGTGGGTCGGTGAGCTGGAGGAGGCGCTGCTGCGCGGCGACGCCGACCTCGCGGTGCACTCGGCGAAGGACGTGCCGGTCGCGCTGGCGCCGGGCCTGGCGCTGATCGCCGCGCCCGCGCGCGAGGACCCGCGGGACGTGCTGTGCGGGGCGGCGTCGCTGGAGGAGCTGGCGCCGGGGGCGCGCGTGGGGACGGTGTCGCTGCGCCGGCGCGCGCAGATCCTCGCGCGGCGGCCGGACCTCGAGGTCGTCGAGTTGCGCGGCAACGTCGACACCCGGCTGCGCAAGCTCGCCGAGGGGGAGGCGGACGCGATCGTGCTCGCGGCGGCGGGGCTGGCGCGGCTGGGGCGATCGGACGCGGCCGGAGGGGTCCTCGACATCGTTCCCGCCGCAGGCCAGGGCATCCTGGCGATCGAGGCCCGTGAGGACGACGAGGCGGCGCGGGCGGCGGTGGCGCCCCTGCGCGACGAGGCGGCGGAGATCGCCCTGGAGTGCGAGCGGGCGCTCGTGGCGACCTTGGAGGCGGATTGCGCCACGCCGGTCGGCGCGTACGCCCGCGAGACGGAGGAAGGCCTGCAACTGGACGCCTTCGCGGGGGCGCCGGACGGCTCGGCCTGGGTCACCGACACGCTCACCACCGACCTCAACGACCTCAAGGGGTCTGACCCCTTGAACTCCCTCAGGGTTTCAAGGGGTCAGACCCCTTCAGGGGCGCGGGAGCTCGGTGAGGCGGTCGGGCGGCGGCTGCTGGCGGCCGGCGCGGCGGAGGTGCTCGGGCGATGAGCGGCGGGTTCGTCTACCTCGTCGGCGCCGGGCCCGGCGACCCGGGCCTGCTGACCGTGCGCGCGGTCGAGGTGCTCGGCCGCGCCGACGTCGTGCTGCACGACAAGCTCATCCCGCGCGAGGCGCTCGACCACGTCCGCCCGGACGCCGAGATCGTCGACGTCGGCAAGATCGGCGGCGGGCCGCAGGTGCCGCAGGACGAGACCGAACGGCTGCTCGTCGAGCACGCCCGCGCCGGCCGGGTCGTCGTGCGGCTGAAGGGCGGCGACCCGTACGTCTTCGGCCGCGGCGGCGAGGAGGGCCGCGTCCTGCGCGAGGCCGGCGTGCCGTTCGAGGTCGTCCCCGGCGTCACCGCCGGCGTCGCGGCGCCCGCCTACGCCGGCATCCCCGTGACGTTCCGCGGCGCCGCGAGCGCGGTCGCGTTCGTCACCGGCCACGAGGACCCCGCCAAGCCGGAGACCGCGATCGACTGGGAGGCGCTCGCCCGGTTCCCCGGCACGCTCGTCTTCTACATGGGCGTCCGCCGGCTCGAGCGGATCGCCGAGCAGCTCGTCGCGCACGGCCGCCCGGCCGACCAGCCCGCCGCGATCGTCGAGCGCGGCACGCTCCCCGGCCAGCGGACCGTCGTCGCGACGCTCGCCACGCTGCCCGCCGAGGCAGCCGCCCGCCGGATCCGCGCGCCGGCGGTCACGATCGTCGGCGACGTCGCCGCGCTGCACGACGAGCTCGCCTGGTTCGAGCGCCGCCCGCTCAGCGGCCGCACCGTCGTGGTGACGCGGGCCCGCGCCCAGGCCTCGAAGCTCGCCGCGCGGCTGCGCGAGCTGGGCGCGCAGGTCGTCGAGGCGCCCGCCATCCGGATCGAGCCGCTGCCGGTCCGGGTGCCGGACCTCAGCCGCTTCCAGCTCCTGTGCGTCACCTCGCCCAACGGCGCCGAGCGCCTCCTCGACGAGGTCCGCGACGCCCGCGCGCTCGCCGGGCCGCTCATCGCCGCGATCGGCCCGGGAACGGCGCGCGCGCTGCAGGCCCGCGGCATCGTGCCCGACATCGTCCCCGAGCGCGCGGTCGCCGAGTCGCTCGTCGAGGCGCTCGCCGACGTCCCGTTCGAGCGCGCGCTCATCGCCCGCGCCGAGGACGGCCGCGACGTGCTGCCCGACGCGCTGGCGGCACGGGGCGAGGTCGAGATCCTCGCGCTCTACCGGACCGTCGCCGAGCCGCTCGACGACGAGACGCGCGCCGCCGCGCTCGCCGCCGACTACGTCACGTTCACGAGCGCGTCGTCGGTCCACGCGTTCCTGCGCGCCGCGGGCGGTTCGGGCCCGAACGGCCCGCGCCTCGTCTCGATCGGGCCGGCGACGAGCGCCGCGCTGCGCGAGCACGGGCTCGAGCCCGCCGTCGAGGCGGAGGTCCACACGCCCGACGGCCTCGTCGACGCGCTGCTGCGCGACGCCGCGGGCGGCTGATCAGCCCGAGACGTCGGGCTCGCCGCGGTTGATGCCTGGCTGGGCGTCCTCGCCGCGCCGGCGCTCGCCCTCGCCCTCGGGCTCGGCCTCGTCGATACCGCCGAGCGGCTCGGACTCCTCGGTGTCCTCCGGCAGACCCGACGGCGCATCACCGGGCGCGCCGGGATCGTCGTCCGGGGGCACACCGGCCCCGGGGTCGTCCGCGAGGGGAGCGTCGCTGCGTTCGGCCATGCCCTGAGGGCTACCCGGACCGACATCGTCGATGCGTCGTGGAGTGTGCGAGCCTTCCGCCCGTGGTCATCACGTTCCTCAGCGACTACGGCCTGGAGGACGACTTCGTCGGCGTCTGCCACGCGGTCATGGCGCGGATCGCGCCCGACGTGCGCGTCGTCGACCTGTCCCACAGCGTCGCCCGTCACGACGTCCGTACCGGCGCCCTGCTGCTGCGCCGCGCGCTGCCGTTCACCGCGCCGGGCGTGCACCTCGCGGTCGTCGACCCCGAGGTCGGCGGCCGTCGTCCCGCCGTCGCGCTGCGCACGGTCGAGGAGGACCGCATCCTCGTCGGCCCGGACAACGGGCTGCTCATGCCGGCGGCCCAGCGGTTCGGCGGCGTGGCCGAGGCGGTCGAGATCAGCGGCTCGCCGCACCGCCTGCGGCCCGTGTCGGCGACGTTCCACGGCCGCGACCTCTTCGCGCCGGTCGCCGCGGCGATCGCCGCCGGCGCGCCGCTGTCGGAGGCCGGGCGTCCGCTCGACGCGTCCGAGCTCGTCGAGCTCGCGCTGCCGTCCGCCCGCGTGGAGGGCGACGAGATCGTCGCCCACGCGCTCGACATCGACCGCTTCGGCAACGTCACGCTCGACGCGCTGCACGATCAGGTCAACCAGGCCGGGTTGCGGCTCGGCTACAAGGTCGTGGTGAGCGTCGAGGGCGAGGAGCACGACGCCCAGTACGCGACGACGTTCGCCGACGTCGACCCGGGCGAGCTGCTGCTCTACGAGGACGCGTACCGGACGCTCGCGCTCGCGGTGAACCGCGGCTCGGCGGCCGACCGGATGGCGGTCGTCCGCGACGACGAGGTCCGCCTGCGCCCCGCCGGCCCGTGATCGGCACCCCGCGCCTGCACCTGCGCGTCGTCGACTCGACGAACCTGCGCGCGCGGGAGCTCGCGCTCGGCGGCGCGCCGCACGGGACGATCGTCACCGCGCGCGAGCAGACCGCGGGGCGGGGGCGGCAGGGACGCTCGTGGATCGGGCCGCCGGGGCGGGCGCTGCTCGTGTCGGTCGTGCTGCGCGACGCGCCGGCGCTCGTGCCGCTCGTCGCCGCGGTCGCGGTCGCCGACACGGTCGGCCCCGACGCGCGGATCAAGTGGCCGAACGACGTGTTGCTCGACGGGCGCAAGGTCGCCGGGATCCTCGCCGAGGGCCGCCCGTCGGAGGGCTGGGTCGTCCTCGGGATCGGCCTGAACGTGGCGGTCCGCGACGAGGACCTGCCGCCCGAGCTGCGCGAGACGGCGATCGGCATGGGCCGCGACCCGGAGGAGCTCGAGGCGGTGCTCGCCGAGCTGCTCGGCCACCTCGACGCGCGCCTCGCCCAGCCTACGGACGACCTGCTCGCCGCCTGGCGCGAGCGCGATGCGCTGCGCGGGCGGGAGATCTCGTGGCGCGACGGGCACGGCGTGGCCGACGGCGTCGACGACGACGGCCGTCTGCGGGTCCGCACGCCGGGCGGCGAGCTGGTCGTGCTGGACGCCGGCGAGGTGCACCTCGGCACCGGCCCGGCGACAGCGGCCGAGCGGGCGTAGGCGCGCCGGACCGGGGCTACGCCGCGTCGGTCTCCGGCCCGTCGGTCGCCGCGCTGCGGCGGGTCCGGCGGCGCGGGGCGGGCGCATCGGCGTCCGCGGCGCGCAGCTCGGCCGCGACGGCGTCGACCGCGTCGCTCGACGCCGCGGTCTCGCGCTGCGGGCCGCCGGGATCGGCGAGCTCCTCGGCGACGGTCTCGGGTGCGGGGCCGTTGCGGGTCGGGTCGGTCGCGTCGGCAGAGCTCGGCGCGGCGCCGTCCTCGGCCGGCTCGCCGGCGTCGGCCGTCGTCGTGCGCGAGCGGCGCGGTGTCGCCCCGTCCTCCGCCGGCGCGTCCGCGTCGGCGGTCTTCTTGCTCGCGCGGCTCCGGCGGGCCGGCGCGGCGCCGTGGGCGGACTCGCCCGCCTCCTCGGCCTTCTTCCTCGCGCGGGTCCGCCGGGCCGGCGCGGCGCCGTCGGCGGACTCGCCGGCCTCCTCGGCCTTCCTCTTCGCGCGGGTCCGCCGGGCCGGCGCGGCGCCGTCGGCGGACTCGTCAGGCTCCTCGGCCTTCCTCTTCGCGCGGGTCCGCCGGGCCGGCGCGGCGCCGTCGGCGGACTCGCCGGCCTCCTCGGCCTTCCTCTTCGCGCGGGTCCGCCGGGCCGGCGCGGCGCCGTCGGCGGACTCCTCCTCGTCGTCGGGCTTCTTCGTGCGCGAGCGGCGCGTGGCGGGCTTCTCGTCGCCCTCGGCCTTCGTCGTGCGCGTCCGGCGGCGCTTCGGCTGCTCCTCGGCCTCGCCCTCGCCGCCGTCCGCGGAGGCGACCGCCTCGGCGCTGTCCGCCGGCGACACGACCTCGGCCTCCGCGGCCTCGGTCTCCGCCTTCTTGCGTGTCCGGCGCCGCGTGGGCTTCTCCTCGGCCTCGGGCTCCACGGTCCCGGCGGCCTCGTCCTTCTTCGTGCGCGACCGGCGGCGGCGCTTCGGCTCGGCCTCCTGCGCCTCCGGCTCGGCGGCGTCGTCCTCGGACGCGGCGGCCCCGGCCGCCTCCGCCTCGGACTCCTCGCCCGCAGCCTCGGTCTCGGCGGCCTCGTCCTTCTTCGTGCGCGACCGGCGGCGCCGCTTCGGCCTGGCCTCCGCCTCGTCACCCTCGTGGTCCGCGCCGACCGCCTCGTCGTCCTCGCGCGCCTCCTCGGCGCCGACCGACGCCTCGGCCTCGAGCTCCGCCGACGCGGTCTCGTCGAGCTCGTCGCGCTCCGTCTCCTCCGCGGCCTCGTCTCCGGGCCCCTCGCGCGCCGCCATCACCGCGGCCGCCGCGCCCTGCACGGCCTCCACCGCATCGACCTCGCCCGCCGCGGCGCCCTTCTTCTTGCGCCGCCGCCCACGGCCGCGCCGGCCCTTCGGGAAGTTCCGCAGCAGCTCGCGCGACAGCGACGACGGCTTGCGCGCCATCCGCGTCCGCGCGGCGCGCAGGATCTCCTCGGCCTCCGGCGTGTGCGTGTACCGCGTGGCCGCCGCGAGCAGCGCCGCCGCCAGCCGGCGGTCCTGCTTGCGCGCCGCGTGGACCAGACGACGCGCGTTGCGCGCGTGCCCGCCACCCGACGAGTTCGCCAGCAGCCCCAGCAGCCGCTTGGTCTCCGGCCAGCGCTGCACCGCGTACTCCTCGTGCAGCTCGGCGGTGTAGCCGGCGATCCGCCAGATCCACGCGTCCGCCTGGTCGCGCCGGCCGATCCGCTTCTCGGCCAGCGCCTGCAGCATCGTCTTGCACGCCTCGCGCTTCTCGTCGCGCGGCCAGCCCCCGACCTCGTCGAGCGCGAGGTCGAACGCCTCGGCGTCGCGCGAGGACGCGATCTCCTGCAGCGCGCGCAGCCGGAGCTGCGGGTTCTTGTTGCGCTGCACGGCGGTGAGCAGGAACGTGCGCTTCAGGTCGCCGGTGCGGTCGAAGTGGAGCATCGCCCGCGCCCGGCGCCAGCCGGACGGCGCGACGCGCGCGCCGGCGAGCGCCGCCCACTGGATCTGCTCGCTCCAGTCGAGGTGCTCGACGGCGATCCGCCACAGCTCGCGCTCGAAGACCTCGATCCGCCGGTTCTCGTCGGCGGCGACCGGGAGCACGCGGCGCTCGACCCGCACGCGCCGCCCGCGCCCGCGGCGGACCGGGCCGACGACGATCGCGCCGCCGCGGTACACGTCGCGGTCGAGCAGCGAGTGCAGCGTCACGACGGGGTCGTCGTGCTTGGTGGCGGGATGGACGAAGTCGACGACGATCCCCGCCTCCTTGCCCGGGTGGCGCCGGGTGACGCGGCCGACCCGCTGCTGGTAGATGCGCTTGGACGCGGTCGGGGCGAGGTGGAAGCACACGGTCGCGCGCGGCGAGTTCCAGCCCTCGGCGAGGAGCTGCGCGTTGATGAGCACGTCGATCTCGCCGCGCTCGTACTTGGCGAGGATCTCGGCGAGCTCGCGCTTCGGGGTCTCGCCGGACACCGCCTGCGCCTTCAGGCCCTCCTCGCGGAACGCCTCGGCGAGGTTGTAGGCGTGCCGCACGCCCGCCGCGTAGACGACGCCGGGCAGGCTGTTGAAGCGCGTCTTGTAGAGGTTGGCGGCGGCGAGGTTGAACGGCTGCTGGTCGAGCAGCTCGGCCAGCATCTCCTGGTCGAACTCGGTGTCGACCTCGCCGCGGCGCAGCGGCACCTTCGCGATCGTCCGCACGCCGGGGCCGGGCGGGATCCGCACGCAGCGCAGCGGCGCGATGACGCCGCGCCGCGCCGCCTGCGCGAGGTCGAAGCGCGAGGTCTGCGTCGGGAACAGGTCGGTGACGTGCCGGGCGATGAGCGCGCCGGTCGCCGTCATGCCGATGAAGATCGGGCCGGTCCAGCGGCGGATCGCCGCCGCGGTCTTCTCGCCGAGCGCCGTGTGGGCCTCGTCGCAGATGACCACCGTGTACGCCGACGAGATCGACCCGGCGTTCCGCACGAACCACTGGTAGGTCTCGACGGTGACCGGGCCGTCCGCGGCGTCGGTGCCCTTCATGAGCGGGGGCCGCACGCGGTGGCCGTAGCCGCGGGTGCGCAGCTCCTCGTTGAACTGGTCGACGAGGTTGCGCCGGTGGGTGAGGATGAGGACGCCGCCGGTGCGCGACGCCTCGACGAAGCCCATCGCGGCGACGGTCTTGCCGGCGCCGGTCGCGTGCTCGAACCAGAAGCGCTTGTGGGCGTTGGGGTCCTCGGGGGCGTCGCCGAGCTGCCCGTCGGATTCGGCGTCGGCGTCGTAGTCGAGCGGCTCCTCGTCCTCGCCGACCTCGTCGTCCTCGTCGTCGTCGGGGTCCGAGGAGGAGGCCGCGCGGGAGCCGTCGGCCCGCGCCTCACCGGACGCCGTCTCGGTCGCGGCGCCGTTCGTGCCGTGACCGTTGCCGTTGCCGTTCGCGCGCTCCTTCTGCGCCTCGGCGAGCAGCGCGGTCAGCGTGCCCGAGAGCGCGTCGACCTGGTGCGGGTTGAGCTTCGTCCCGTCGGCCAGCCGCGGCTCGTCCTCGGACAGCAGCCGCTCGAGCCCGAGCATGAGCGAGTAGTTGCGCCGCCACTCGGTCGACGGCACCTCCGCGCCGGCCTCGATCTCCGCCATCGCGGCGTCGAACGCGCGGCGGCGGGCGGTGCCGGGGGCCAGCGCCTCGGCGAGCTCCTCCCCGGGCATGACGAAGCGCTCGCGGGTGAACGCCTCGGCCCGCGAGAGCTGCTCGGGATCGGGAAGGGACGTGGCCGCGGGGGCCACAGAAGTGGGCTCAGCCATGCTGGCTCGATGTAGCTCGACAGTACGGCCGCGGAACGACGTGACCAAGACCAGGCTCCGCGACCCGGGCTCCGCGTGAAACGACGGAGCGCGGCGGGGGTTCCTCGCAAGCAAAGAACGGCCCCGCTGACGCGGAGTCTAGCGCACCACTCGGCGTCTGCGAACCTCTGTTCCGTGCGACGAACCCTCTGGATCCTCGGCATCGCCGCGCTCGCGGCGGTTCTCGCGATCGGCATCGCCCAGTCGGGCGGTGGCGGCGACGAGCAGCCGCGCGCGCAGACCACGAGCGCCCGCCTCGACCTGGCCGCGCTGAAGGGCGCTCCGGCGCCGCTCGCCGCGCTGCACGAGGACGCGAACGTCATCCGCCCGGCGGACGTCGAGGCCTACGAGGAGCAGCTCGAGCGGCTTCGCGGGTACCCCGTCGTCGTGAACGCCTGGGCAGCCTGGTGCGGGCCGTGCAAGCTCGAGTTCCCGTTCTTCCGCGAGGTCGCGACGAAGCACGGCAAGGAGATCGCGTTCCTCGGCCTGAACGTGTCCGACAACCGCGGCGACGCGGAGCGGTTCCTGCGCAAGGAGCCGGTCCCGTACCCGAGCCTCGAGGACGGCGACGCGCGCATCGTCCAGAAGGCCGGCGCGGCCGGCGGCCTGCCCGCGACGATCTTCTACGACGCCGAGGGCGAGCGGACGTTCATCCACCAGGGCGGCTACACGAGCGAGCAGGACCTGCTCGAGGACATCCGGCGCTACACCGGTGCCTGAGGTCCGCATCGACCCGCTGTCGGGCCTGAAGTCGGTGGTCGCCGGCGACCGGGCCAACCGCCCGGGCGCCGGCCTGACCGTGCAGCCGCCCGAGCCGATCGACCCCGAGCGCGACCCGTTCGCCGAGGGTCACGAGGACCGCACGCCGCCCGAGCTCGACGCGTTCCCCGCGCCCGGCCGCGAGGACCGCGCGCCCGACACCCCGGGCTGGCGGGTGCGGGTCGTGCCGAACCTGTACCCGGCGCTGAGCGACGCGTCGCCCGAGCCCGAGCGCGACGCCAGCCCCGACCTGTTCACCGCGACCGCGGCGACCGGCGCGCACGAGGTCATCGTGAACGCCCCCGACCCGGTCCTGTCGCTCGCCGACCTGGACGCCGAGCAGGTCGCGCTCGCCGCCGAGATGTGGCGCAGGCGGATGCGCGCCCACGCCGGCTCCGCCGCCTACGTGCACCTCATCGTCAACGAGCGCCGCGAGGCGGGCGCGTCGCTGCCGCACACCCACGCGCAGCTCTATGCGCTCGGCTTCGTCCCGGCGACGGTCGCGCGCGAGCGCGAGCGCGCGGGCGCGTACGCGACCCGGACGATGGGCGGCCAGCTCCTGCCCGACTACCTGCAGGAGGAGGTCCGCCGCCGCGAGCGGATCGTCGCGATCGACGACGAGGCGGTGTGCCTCGCGCCGTACGGCAGCCGCCTGCCCTACCAGCTGATGATCGTCCCGCGCGCGCCGCGGCCGGACTTCCACGCCGACGGCCCGACCGGCGCCGCGCTGCTGCACGACGCGCTGCGGCGCCTGCGCGAGCGCTTCGGTGCGAGCCCGCCGCTGAACCTGTGGATCCGCACCGCGCCGCAGGGCGCCAACCACTTCTGCTGGCGGATCGACATCGTGCCGCGGCTGACCCATCTCGCCGGCCTCGAGCTCGGCACCGGCGTCCACCTGAACATCGTCCCGCCCGAGCGCGCCGCGAGCGAGCTGCGCGATCTGTGATCGGCGTCATCGCCGCGATCGTCCTCGCGACCGGCGCGGGCGTGCTGAGCGAGCGCCGCTGGGGCGAGGAGGCCCAGCGCGTGACCGCGCGGCTCATCTCGCTGCTGCTGTGGACGGCGCTCCCGTTCATCTGCTTCTTCACGATCGCGCGGCTGGACTTCGGCGCCGAGGGCGTCGGCGCCGGCCTGCTGCTCGCCCACGCGGTCGCGTTCATCGTCGGCGCGCTCGCCTGGGTCGCCGGGGTGCGCCTGCGGCTGGCGGCGCCGGCGCTGGGGGCGCTCATCGTCTCGTGCGTGATCTCGAACACCGGCTTCCTCGGGATCCCGCTCTGCGCGGCGCTGTTCGGGGAGGAGGCGATCGGGCACGCGGTCGCCTACGACGTGCTCGTCAACTCGGTGCTGTTCCTCACCGCCGGCTTCGCGATCGGCGCCGGGATGGGCACCCGCGGCGGCGCCACGCCGGGCGAGCGCGTCAAGGCGTTCCTGCTGCGCAACCCGCCGCTGGCCGCGGTGCTCGCGGCGCTCGTCGCGCCGGACGCCCTCGCCCCGGACGCGCTGCACGACGTGGCGGAGCTCCTCGCGCTCGTCCTGCTGCCGGCCGGGTTCTTCATCGTCGGCGTCACGCTCGCCGCCGAGGCCGACGAGGGCCAGACGGCGTTCCCGCCGCCGTTCACCCGGCCGGTCGGGGTCGCGCTCGCGCTGCGGCTGGCGGTCGCGCCGGCGCTCCTGGCCGGCCTGAGCGCGGTGACGATCGACATCCCCGACGCCTACTACGTCGAGGCGGCGATGCCGACCGGGGTCAACGCGATCGTCGTCGCGCACGCCTACGGGCTCGACCTGCGCCTCACGTCGGCGGCGCTCGCGTGGACGACCGCGGTCGTCGCCGTCGCCGCGGTCGTGGCCGGGTTCGCCTGAACGTGGGAGACTCGTCGCATGGACGCCCGCGCGCGGTTCCGGGCACTGCACGAGGAGGGGTGCTTCGTCATCCCGAACCCGTGGGACCGCGGGACCGCGAAGGCGCTGGCGAGCCTCGGCTTCCAGGCCCTCGCGACGACGAGCGCCGGCCTGGCGTTCACGCGCGCGCTGCCCGACCTGCCGGACGTCCTGGACGTCGAGACCGTGCTCGAGCACGTCGCCGACATCGCGACGGCGACCGATCTGCCGGTGAACGTCGACTTCCAGAACGGCTACGCGAGCGACCTCGACACGCTCGCCGCGAACGTCCGCCGGTGCGTCGAGGCGGGCGCCTCCGGGCTGTCGATCGAGGACGCGACCGGCGACGACGGCGGCGGCCTGTACGACCTCGACGTCGCGGTCGAGCGCATCCGCGTCGCGCGCGAGGCGATCGACGCGACCGGCGCCGGCGTGCTGCTGACCGGCCGCGCCGAGTGCTTCCTCTGGGACCACCCCGACCCGCTGCGCGAGTCGGTCCGGCGGCTGGGGGCCTACGCCGAGGCGGGCGCGGACGTGCTCTACGCGCCGATGCGAGCGCCGACCCGCGACGACGTCCGGACGATCGTCGAGGCCGTCGCGCCGAAGCCGGTCAACGTGCTCGTCGCCGGCCCGAGCGAGCTGCGCGTGGCCGATCTGGCCGAGCTCGGCGTCCGCCGGATCAGCGTCGGTTCGACGCTCGCCCGCGTCGCCTGGGGCGCGTTCCTGCGCGCGGCGGAAGAGATCGCCGAGGACGGCACGTTCGGCGGGCTCGGGGGCGCGGCGGGGTTCGCGGAGCTGCACGGGATCTTCGGGGCCGGGCGGTAGGGCTCTGCGGGCGCGGGCCGGGGTGGGCGGGCGCTCTGCGTGGCGTGCGGCGGGTGGTCCGGGCCCAGGCGTCTCCGGCGGGCCGGCTCGCTCCGCGCGGGTGTCGGTGCCGGCGGGCCTGGGCGTGGTCTGAACGGCCGCTGGTCACCGGGTGGGTCGGCTGCCCTGCGACGTGGCAGGCCTTGCCGTCGGCGCCGGCGAGCGTCACGGGTCCGGGGGGCTCGCGAGCACTCCTGTCCGCGACCGGCTCCTGTCCGTGACCTGGACCGAACGCGCCCCGGAGCGACCGATTCGTCCGGCTCGCGCGGGTGGGCGGCGTCGCCGGCCGGGCCCCGTCCGCGACGACCCGGATCAAACGCGCACCGGGGCCACCGTTTCGTCCGGCTCGCGCGGGTGAGCGGCGCCACCGGCCAGGCGACCCGCCCACGAGGAGCGGGAACGCGCCCGCCGCGCCGGGTGTGTCGACTCATCACGGTCATGCCGGAACGCATCGACACACCCACCCCCGGCACCGGCGGGTGTGTCGACTCATGACGGCCATGCCGGGACGAGTCGACACACCCGACCGAAAGCGGCGCGGCGGCGCCCGCGCGCGGCCGACAGCGAGCGCGGAGCCGGCCCGCTCCCACACCGCCTCACCAGCAGCCGTTCAGACCACGCCCAGGCCCGCCAGCACCGACACCCGCGCGGAGCGAGCCGGGCCGGCACCACCGGCCCCGGGCCCGGACCACCCGCCGCACGAAACGCCCGCCAACCACCGACACCGGCCCAGACCACCCGCCGCGATCAAGCCGCGAGCCCCGGCGCCCACCGCCCCGGCCTCAGCCGGCCGTCAGGACGGCGAGCACTCCGTCGCCCGCCTCTTCCCGGCCTGCTCCACGCGCCTGTCGTGCGTCGTCCGCACCGACATGCGCATCCGCCTTGGCCTTCCGGCCCTTCGCCTTCCGCAGACGCGCGTGCGCCTTGCGCAGCGCGGCCCTCGCCTTCCGCTCGGCCTTCCGCGCCGCGGTGCACCGGGCGGTGCTGTCCACCGTCAGCTCGACACGCGGCGGCACCGACGGGTCGGCCGCCGTCACTGCACGAACACGACGGCTGCGCAGGTGCCGGGCTTGTCCGGCCTGACGCCGTGGTGGAAGACGGCGGTGCCGGGAACCGTGATCCCGTCTGGGCGGGCGCGACCGCGCAGGGGAACAGGAACGCCAGCGCGGCGGTGGCGCCGATGCGTCGCTTCATCGGCGCCAACGCGAACCGCGCCGGTACCCGGCACCTCCCGCTGGACTCAGCGCGCCTTCCGCCGGCGCGGCAGGGTCTCCGCGACCATCTCCGCGATCACGCGGTAGCCCGCGGTCTTCGCGTGGATGTCGCGGTACTCGCAGTAGTAGGTGAGCTCGCAGACCTTCGCGACCGCGACCGGGATCGTCCCGTACGGCGCGAGCGTCGTGGTCTGGTCGAGCGGCGTGTAGGCGCCGGTCTCCGCGGTGACGTCGACGAAGCGCGCCTTCCCCTTGGCGTAGGCCTCCTTCAGCGCCGGGTTGATGAACTGCTTGAACGCCACGACCGACAGCTCGGCCAGCGCCTGGTTGGGGTTCTCGCCCACCCAGCCGCCGAGGATCACGTCCGGGTAGGTGATGCCGACGATGCGGACCTTCGGGCCCGCCGCGCGGCGCAGCCGGGTCGCGATCGTCGCGACGTTCTTCTCCAGCGTCGCGACCGCCTCGCCGACGCACGCGATCGGGTCGGGGGCGACCGCGCACTTCGTCACGTCGTTGCCGCCGATGCTGACCGTGACGAGCGCGACGCGGTCGCGGTTGCGGCGCAGGAAGCGCTCGGCGGCGCCGAGCTGCGTGCGCCCGCCCCAGGTCCGGCCGCGCGGCCCGCGGGCGCGCGGGTGACAGGGCTCGGTCTGGGTGAGCATCGACGCCGTCGTCGCGCCGCCGCAGCCGAAGTTCACGAGCTGCAGGTCGTAGCCGCGGCGCCGCGCCAGGCCGGGGATCTGGTACGCGAACCCGTTCGTGGTGTTCCGGCCCTGGCGCACGCCGGTGGCCTGGTAGCCGGTGGCGTACGAGTCGCCGACGGAGACGTAGAGCTGCTTGGTCGCCGCCTGGGACGAGGCGGGGACGAGCAGGAGCGTGGCGGCCGCGACGAGCGCCGCTGCCAGGGAGCGCGGGTGGGACATGGCGCGAGCCTAACCCCGACCGCGGACCGTGGGCTACACGGATCAGGAAGTGTGGACCGGTGCCGATGTGACAGGACGTCGCGAGCGCGACGCTCGAGCCATGACCCACGCCGGCACCCGCCCGGTCGTCGTCCACTGGGCCGGCCCCGGCGAGGGCCGCGGTGCTCGACGCGATCGACCACCGGATGAGCGGCGCGCTCGACGGCGCCGACGACGAGGTCGTGAGCGGCCCGCTGCCGCGCGCGCTGCTCGCCGTCGCGCACGAGCACGACGCCGCGGCGATCGTCGTCGACGAGGACCTCGGGCTCCACCACCCGGACATCCCGGTCACGGTCGCGCCGTCCGGAGAGGCATCATGCGCGCGCAATGCGCGCGCTGGTCCAACGCGTCTCGCAGGCGAGCGTCACCGTCGACGGCGACGTCGTCTCGAGCATCGGCCCCGGCCTGCTCGTCCTGCTCGGCATCACGCACGACGACGACGAGCAGGTCGCCGACCGCCTGGCCGACAAGGTCCGCGCCCTGCGGATCTTCGACGACGCCGACGGGAAGATGAACGAGCCGCTCGGCGACCGCGAGGTCCTCGTCGTCAGCCAGTTCACGCTCTACGGCGACGCCCGCAAGGGCAACCGGCCGAGCTACGTCGCCGCCGCGCGGCCCGAGCAGGCCGAGCCGCTGTACGAGCGCTTCCGCGCGCGCCTCGGCGCGCAGGGCGGGGTGTTCGGCGCGCACATGGAGGTCGCGCTCGTCAACGACGGTCCGGTGACGCTGCTGCTAGAGCTTTGAGGCCATGCCGCCCACCGACCGCCTCGTCGCACGATTCGCCGCCGAGCCCCCGCAGGAGGGGCTGCCCTACGGCCGCTGGGCCGACCGCCTGCGCCACGAGTTCCTCGGCGCCTGCCTGCGCATCGAGCCCGACGAGGACACCGACCTCGGCGAGCCGGGCGACATCGTCTGGTTCCCGGACCGCACCTGGGACGGGCGCACCTACGTCCCGGCCACCGCGCGGACCACGACCGGCCTGGAGATCTACGGGTACGTGTCGTTCGCGCCGGGCGGCGAGGACGCCGAGCCCGACCACTTCCGCGCGTGGGCCGACTACACCGACGCGCTGGCCGAGGAGAACCCGGACTGGAAGCTCGACCTGTGCGACGAGGTCCTCGGCGGCTGGCGCGGCGAGCAGGGCAACGTCGCCGCGATGACGCTCGTGTGGGGCCGCCCGCTCGTCGACGGCGGCGCGATCGTCACCGCCGAGCTCGGCGACGTCACCGTCGACCAGTGCGCGCTGATCGAGGACCGCTTCACGCTGATCGCGCCGGACGACTACCGCGGCGACACGCTCGACATCAAGCTCTGGGACGCCAAGGGCGAGGAGCTCGCCGGCGAGAGCCTGTACGAGGAGTGACCGGCACGGCGATGGACGTCGAGGAGGCGATCCGCACCCGGCGGACCCACAAGGTCTACGGGCCCGACCCCGTCGACCGCGAGACGCTGCTCGAGCTGTTCGACCTCGCGCGGTGGGCGCCCAACCATCACCTGACGAACCCGTGGCGCTTCCGCGTCGTCGGGCCGCGGGCGCTCGAGCGGCTGAAGGCCGCGGCCGGGCCCGAGCACGCCGCGAAGCTCGACCGCGCGCCGACGCTCGTCGTCGTCTCGGCGAAGGGCGACGAGGAGGACCGCGACGCGACCGCGGCCGCCGCGTACATCGTGCTCCTGGCCGCCCACGCGCGCGGCCTGGCGAGCTACTGGCGCACGCCGGAGGTGCTGCGGACACCGGAGGGCCGGGCGGCCGCCGGCGTCCCCGGCGACGAGCAGGTGCTCGGCCTCCTGCACCTCGGGACGCCGCGCCAGGAGCAGCGCGTCCCCGAGCGGGCGCCCGTCGCGGACGTCGTCACCTTCCTGGACTGAGCCGGCCCGGACGCAGGTCCGGCCTTCGGCGGATCCGATGTTGGGGGAGTGTTGGGTCAGGCCGCTTGCCCAATACACTCGGGTGCGCTTACTGGAAGGGGACCAGGGCGGGGACTCGTATCAGGCTTGCGGGACGTCCTGGCATCCACGAGGAGGACACATTCATGCGTAGCACCCTGAGGACGCTCCTCGTCCTCGCGCTGACGCTGTCCCTGGCGTTGTTCGTCGCCGCCTGTGGCAGCGACGACAACGGCGGCGACGGCGGCGACAGCGGGTCCGACGAGGCGAGCGCGATCCAGGAGGGCGGCGAGGCGACGTTCAACTACCCGTCGTTCCCCGACTACCTCGACCCGGCGATGAGCTACACCGCCGCCGGCTGGCAGGCGCTGTACGCCTCGTACGGCCAGCTCCTGACCTACGCGCGCGAAGAGGGCCAGGCGGGCGCCCAGCTCATCCCCGGCCTCGCCGAGTCGATGCCGGACGTCAGCGACGACGGCAAGACCTACACGTTCAAGCTTCGTGAGGGCCTGAAGTACTCCGACGGCTCGGAGGTCAAGGCCAGCGACTTCGAGCACGCGATCAAGCGCGTCATCAACCTCGAGTCGGGCGGCGCGTCGTTCTACACGAGCACGATCGTCGGCGCCGACAAGTACCTCGAGGCCGGCAAGGCCAAGGGCGACATCTCCGGCATCACGGCCGACGACGAGACCGGCGAGATCACGATCAAGCTCAAGGCCGCGAACGGCCAGTTCCCGTTCATGCTCTCGATGCCGTTCGCCAGCCTCGTCCCGAGCGACACGCCGTTCGAGGTCATGACGAAGAACCCGCCCCCGGGCGTCGCCCCGATGAAGATCACGCAGGTCGAGGGCTCGCGGCGGTTCGTGCTCGAGAAGAACGAGAACTACCCCGAGATCCCGGGCATCCCGCCGGCGCACCTGGACAAGATCACGGTGAACGTCGTCGACAACAACGAGCGGTCGATCCGCGACGTGCTGTCGAACAAGGCCGACTGGATGGACGATCCGGGCCCGGGCGACGCGCTCCGCGAGTTCAAGGAGACCGCGTCCGAGCGGTACACCGAGCAGGTCACCAACTCGACCTACTACTTCTTCCTCAACCAGCGGGTCAAGCCGTTCGACAACCCCGAGCTCCGCAAGGCGGTCGCCTACGCGATCGACAAGAAGGCGCTCGCGCGCCTGTTCGGCGGCCAGCTCGAGCCGGGCTGCAACTTCCTGCCGCCGGGCATGCAGGGCTACGAGAAGATCGACCCGTGCCCGCACGGCAAGGGCGGTGACATCGAGCGCGCCAAGAAGATCGTCCAGGACGAGGGCGCTGCCGGCGAGAAGGTCACGGTCTGGGGCAACGAGGAGGAGTCGACGAAGGCCGTCACCGAGTACCTGGCCGACGTGCTGAACGAGATCGGCTTCGACGCCGAGCCGCGCATCGTCGACGGCGAGGTCTACTTCCAGACCATCGGCGCCCAGAAGACCAAGGCCCAGATCGGCTTCACGAACTGGTTCGCCGACTTCCCGCACCCGGGGAACTTCATGTTCCTCGTGGATCCGGACACGATCCAGGAGACGAACAACCAGAACTTCTCCAACGTCGACGATCCGGAGATCAAGAAGCAGCTCGACGAGCTCGACCAGCAGGACATCGGCGAGGCCGCCGCGGGCTACGCGGCGCTCGACAAGCGCCTGGTCGAGAACGTGGACGTGCTCCCGTACGGCCACCGCAAGCTGCCGTCGTTCTACTCGAACCGCATCGCGGTCGACCGGGTGCTCTTCCACCCGGTGATGCTGGCGGACTACACGACGTTCGCCCTCAAGAAGTAAGCCGTCTCATCACGGGCGCGGCGGCCTCGCGCCGCCGCGCCCGTGGGCTTACGCTCCCCTGTCACGATGACCGCCGACAACCCGGTCGAGACCCAGCCGGCAGCCGAGGGCGTCTCGCACGAGCTCGAGGTCGAGGCGAGCCACGCCCCGTCCGGCACCAGTCCCTGGGCCCTCGCGTGGCGCCGCCTGAAGCGCAACAAGGTCTCGCTCGCGTTCGGGGTCCTGTTCATCCTGCTCGTCCTCTCGGCGCTCGCCGCGCCGCTGTGGGCCGAGCACGTCGCGGAGACCACGCCGTCGCGCAACAACGTCTCCGGCACGATCATCAAGGACGGCCAGGAGGTCGACATCGTCTCGCTCGAGGGCGTGCCGATCGGACCGACCTGGGGCCGCAAGTACTTCCTCGGCGCCGACCAGAACGGCCGCGACGTCATGGTCCGGCTCCTCTACGGCGCCCGCAACTCGCTGCAGATCGGGATCCTCGCCGCGCTCATCACGATGACCCTCGCGGTCATCCTCGGCATGGCCGCCGGGTACTTCCGTGGCTGGACCGACGCGATCATCAGCCGCGCGTTCGACGTCATGTGGGCGTTCCCCGTGCTGCTGCTCGGCGTGGCCCTCGGCGTCGCGCTCGCGGTCGGCGGCCTGAACATCGGGCCGCTGCACTTCGAGTCCGGCTCGCTGTGGATCCCGACGTTCATCATCGGCGTCGTCGGCGTCGTCTACCTGGCGCGGCCGATCCGCGGCCAGGTGCTGTCGCTGCGCGAGAAGGAGTTCGTGGAAGCCGCGCGCGCCCAGGGCGCCGGCAACCTGCGGATCATGTTCGGCGAGCTCTTGCCGAACATCGCGTCGACGCTGCTCGTCTTCTTCCCGCTCATCGTCGCGAACGCGATCATGCTCGAGGCCGCGCTGTCGTTCCTCGGCGCGGGCGTGCAGCCCCCGGCGCCGTCCTGGGGCACGATGATCTCGTCCGGCCTGAGCAGCCTCATCAGCGCCCCGCACCAGACCTTCGCCCCGGGCCTCATGCTCGTGCTCACCGTGCTGTCGCTGAACATCTTCGGCGAGGGCGTGCGCGACGCGCTGGATCCCCGGGCCAAGATCAAGCTGGAGAACTAGGCCGTGGCCACGTTCCTCATCCGCCGTCTCGCCGGCATGGCGTTCGTGATGTTCGTCGTGTCGGTGCTGACGTACTTCATCTTCTTCGTGCTGCCCGGCGGGGACCCGGCGGTCCGGATGGCCGGCAAGCGCCCGACGCCCGAGATCATCAACGCGATCCGCGAGGAGTGGGGGCTCGACGAGCCCTTCTACACGCAGTACCTGACGATGATGGGCAAGCTCTTCTCGGGCGAGCTCGTCTCGTACGACCAGCGTGAGGACGTCGTCGCGCGCATCATCGACGGCGCGCCGCGCACGTTCGCGCTGGCGATCGGCGCGGCGATCATCTGGTTCGCGGCCGGCGTCGCGCTCGGCCTGTTCAGCGCGATCCGCGCCGGCGGCATCCGCGACCGCGTCGTCACCGTCCTGGCGCTCATCGGCATCTCGACGCCGGTGTTCCTGCTCGGCGCGCTCGCCTCGTACTACATCGGCTACAAGTGGGGCATCCTGCCCGACGGCGGCTACACGCCCGTGTCGGAGGGCGGCCTGTGGCAGTGGCTGAAGCACCTGATCATGCCGTGGCTCGTGCTCGCCACGCTCTTCATAGGCGTCTACTCGCGGATCGTCAGATCGAGCGTGCTCGACACGATCAACGACGACTACGTGCGCACCGCGCGCGCGAAGGGCATCAGCGAGCGCCGGGTGATGACGCGGCACGTGCTGCGCAACTCGCTCATCCCGGTCGTGACGCTCTGGGGCCTGGACTTCGGGTACGTGCTCGGCGGCGGCGCGATCCTCACCGAGAAGGTGTTCGGGATCCAGGGCGTCGGCGGCTACTTCGCCGACTCCATCACCCGCCTCGACGTCCCGCCGGTCATGGCGGTCGTCCTGTTCGGCGCGTTCTTCATCGTGCTCCTGAACACGATCGTCGACATCGTCTACGCCCTGCTCGACCCCCGGATCCGCCTCTCATGAGCACACCCGCTCCTCTTCTCGACGTCCAGAACCTCAAGGTCGACTTCCGGACGGAGGACGGTGTCGTGCACGCCGTCGACGACGTCTCGTTCCAGCTCCGGCCCGGCGAGGTGCTCGCCGTGGTCGGCGAGTCCGGGTCGGGCAAGTCGGTGACCGCGATGACGCTCATGGGCCTGACCCGGTCGCCGAACGCGACGTTCGGCGGCACCGCCAGGCTCCGCGACCTGGACCTCATCAGCGCGACGGACGACGAGCTGCGCGCGGTGCGCGGCAAGGAGATCGCGATGATCTTCCAGGACCCGATGACCTCGCTGAACCCGGTCCACAGGATCGGCGCGCAGATCGTCGAGCAGATCCAGGCGCACGAGGACGTCAGCGACGCCGAGGCGCGCGACCGCGTCGTCACGCTCCTCGAGCGGGTCGGCATCCCGCGCGCGGCCGAGCGCGTCGACTCGTACCCGCACGAGTTCTCGGGCGGCATGCGCCAGCGCGTGATGATCGCGATGGCGATGTCGTGCGACCCCGCGATCCTCATCGCCGACGAGCCGACGACCGCGCTGGACGTGACGATCCAGGCGCAGATCCTGCGCGAGATGCGCGACCTGCGCGAGCGCACCGGCACCGCGATCATCCTCGTGACGCACGACCTCGGCGTCGTCGCCGACATCGCCGACCGCATCGCGGTCATGTACGCGGGCCGGATCGTCGAGACCGGCACGCTCGACGAGATCTTCTACGACCCGCAGCACCCGTACACGTGGGGGCTGCTGGGCTCGATCACGCGCATCGACCGCGAGCGGCCCGAGCGGCTGCCGTCGATCCCGGGCTCGCCGCCGTCGCTCATCGACCGGCCCGAGGGCTGCCACTTCCGGCCCCGCTGCCGGCACGAGTTCGGCGACTGCGTCAAGTACCCGGCGCTCGAGAGCCGGATCCCGGACAGCCCCGGTCACCAGGACCGCTGCTGGCTGTCGGTCGACGAGAAGCGCGCGCGGCGCGAGATCGCGCCCGGCCAGATCGGCCTGGAGAGCGAAGGGGCGGTGGCATGAGCGAGCAGGCGACGACGAACGGGAAGGGGACGCTGCTCGAGGTCGAGCACGTCAAGCAGTACTTCCCGATCCGCAAGGGCCTGCTGAACCGCGTCCACGGCCATGTCCACGCGGTCGACGACGTGACCTTCGACCTGGCCGAGGGCGAGACGCTCGGCCTGGTCGGCGAGTCCGGCTGCGGCAAGACGACACTGTCGCGGACGATCATGCGGCTCATCGACCCGACCGACGGGCGGATCGAGTTCCAGGGCAAGGACATCACGCACATCGGGCGCGGCGAGATGCGGCCACTGCGCAGCAAGATGCAGATGGTCTTCCAGGACCCGTTCGCGTCGCTGAACCCGCGCAAGCGCGTCAGCCAGATCATCGGCGGGCCGCTCGCGATGCACGGCGTCCCGAAGGAGGAGATCGGCAGGCGCACCGCGGACCTGCTCAAGCGGGTCGGGCTGTCGGCCGAGCACGCCAACCGCTTCCCGCACGAGTTCTCCGGCGGCCAGCGCCAGCGGATCGGCATCGCCCGCGCGCTCGCGCTCGAGCCCAAGCTCATCGTGCTCGACGAGCCGGTCTCGGCGCTCGACGTCTCGATCCAGGCGCAGATCATCAACCTGCTCGACGACCTGCAGGAGCAGTACGGGCTGACGTACCTGTTCGTCGCGCACGACCTGTCGGTCGTCCGCCACGTCTCCGACCGCATCGCGGTGATGTACCTCGGGCGGATCATGGAGCTCTCGCCGTCGGAGGAGCTCTACACCAAGCCGATCCACCCCTACACCGCGGCGCTGCTGTCGGCGATTCCGGTGCCCGATCCGCGCCGCAACCGCGAGCGCGAGCGGATCGTCGTCGGAGGCGAGCCGCCGTCGCCGGTCGACCCGCCGTCCGGGTGCGTGTTCCACACCCGCTGCCCGCGGGCGCGCGACATCTGCCGCACCGAGGTGCCGCGGCTCAGCGCGTACCCCGGCGGCCACGTCGCGGCCTGCCACTTCCCGCTGAACGTCACCGCGCAGGAGATCGAGCAGTCGACGAAGTCGCCGCTGAGCCCGACGACCAGCGGCGACACGAAGCCCGAGCTCGTCGAGGATCCGGACGCGCCGCTGCGGTCCGGCTCGATCTCACCCTAGTCCAGGAGCGTCCGCGCGCCGGCGACGTCCGCACCCGCGGCGCGGGCGCGGCCGGCGAGCTCGCGGTCGGACGTGACGACCGTGACGCCCGGGGCGGCGCGCTCGGCGATCGCATCGTCGGCGTGAGGCGCGAACGACACGTGGACGCGGACCGCCTGCAGGTCGCGCTCGCGGCCGTCGAACACGACCGCGATGTGGTCGCCGGACGCCGCGGCGCGGTCGTCGAGGTGGTTGACCAGGCGCTGCATCGCGCCGTGCCGGTCGTTCCACCAGCCGTCCGGCCGTGAGCCCATGACGTTGTTGCCGTCGACGAGATACCGGGCCACGGGGCCGATGGTAAGGATCCGGTAAGGCCCTCCGGGGATGGTGCTCGGCCATGAGCACCACCACCATCGACAGCACCGGGCTCGTGCACGAGTCGCTCGGCGACCAGGCGGCCGGCGGCACCATCGAGCACGGCGTCGACCGCAGCCACCTGCTCGGCGGCTGGCTGCCGGCGCTCGAGGGCGTCGAGGACACGCTCCGCGCGGGGGCGATGGTCGCCGACGTCGCCTGCGGGCACGGGCTGTCGACGATCCTCATGGCGCGGGCGTTCCCGCGCTCGGCGTTCACCGGCTACGACCTGCACGACGAGTCGATCGCGACCGCCCGCCGGCGCGCGCGGGAGTGCGGCGCGACGCGCAACGTCCGCTTCGAGGTGGCCGACGCGACCGCGATCCCCACCTACGCGTTCGACCTCGTCACGACGTTCGGCGCGCTGCACCACATGGGCGATCCGGCGGCCGCGGCGCGGCGCGTGCGCGACGCGATCGCCGACGACGGCACGTGGATGATCGTCGAGCCGCGCGCCGGCGACGCGCTGGAGGACGACCTCACCCCGGCCGGGCGCTTCTGGTACGCCTCGTCGACGCTGCTCGGCACGCCGGGGTCGCTCGCCCAGGAGGGCGGCGCCGGGCTCGGCGCGCAGGCCGGTCCCGCGCGGCTGGAGGCGCTCGTCCGCGAGGCGGGGTTCACCCGGGTGCGGCTCGCGGCGCAGACCCCGTTCACCATGGTGCTGGAGGTGCGCCCGTGAACCGGCCGGGCCGGGTCGGGACGGTCGTCGTCGGCGGGGGCCCGGCGGGCCTGGCGACGAGCGCGCACCTGGCCGCCGCGGGCCTCGACCACGTGGTGCTCGAGCGCGGGCGCGTCGGCGAGACGTGGCGGACGCAGCGGTGGACGTCGTTCCGGCTCAACACGCCGGGCTGGATGAGCGGGCTGGCCGACCCGGACCGGTTCGGGACCGCGCGGGATCTCGTCGACGCGCTCGAGCGCCGCGCCGCGACGCTGCCCGTGCGCGAGGGCGTCGGCGTGCGCGGCGTGTGGCGCCGGCGTGGTGGCGGCTACCTCGTCGCCACCGACGAGGAGGTCCTGCTCGCCGAGAACGTGGTCGCGGCCTCCGGCGCGCAGCGGGTGCCGCGCATCCCGCGCGTGGCCGACGACGTCACCGCCCACGGCGTCGAGCATCTGCACGTCGCCGACTACCGCGACCCGGCCGCGCTGCCCCCGGGCGCCGTGCTCGTCGTCGGCGGCGGGCAGTCGGGCGTGCAGATCGCCGGGGACCTGCTCGCCGCGGGGCGCCGCGTCTACGTCGCGACGAGCCCGGTCCCGCGCGTCCCGCGCCGCTACCGGGGCCGCGACATCACCGAGTGGTGGCGCGAGCTGGGCCGCCTGGAGACGCCGTCCGGGGAGGTGTCCGACGCGATCCGCCACAGCGCCCAGCCGCTCGTCGGCCCGGTCCGGCCGGCGACGCCGCCCGGGGACGGCTCGGACGGCTCGCTGAGCCTGCAGCGGCTGGCCCGCGCGGGCGCGGTGCTGCTCGGCCGCCTCGTCGCCGCGTCCGGCGCGCACCTGTTCTTCGACGGCGACCCGGTCGAGCACGCGGCCCGGGGCGACGCAGCCGCGGCGCGCCAGCGGGCGATGATCGACGCCTGGATCGCCGCCGCGGGCGTGGCCGCGCCGGCGCCCGAGCCCGACGATCCGCCGCTGCGGCGCGGCGAGGCGCCCGAGCGGCCCGTGCTCGACCTGCGGGCCGAGGGCATCGGCACGGTGCTGTGGGCGACCGGGTTCGGCGGGGACTTCGGATGGCTGCGCATGCCGATCCTCCAGCCGTCCGGCCTGCCGATCCACCGCGGCGTCGCGACCGCCGGCCCGGGGCTGTTCACCGTCGGGCTGCCGTGGCTGACGATGCGCACGTCGGGGACGCTCTACGGCATCGAGCGGGACGCGGCCGCCGTCGCCGTCCACATCGCCACCCGCGCGCAGCGGGCGCGGCGCGCCTCCTGACGCCTCGAGGCCGCGCGCGCCCCGGGGCCGGTCGTCAGCGTGCTCCGGGTCCGGGAGTGGGCGTGCGCGCCAGCAGGCCGGGGATCGCGTCCGCGGGGACCGGGCGCGCGAAGAGGTAGCCCTGGCCGCGGCCGGCGCGGAACTCGCGCAGCAGCGCGGCCTCGCCGGGCTCCTCGATGCCCTCGGCGACGACGGTCATGCCGAGGTTGTGGCCCATCTCGACGATGCCCTGCACCAGCCGCGCCTTCTCGGCGTCGCGGTCGATGCCCTGCACGAACGAGCGGTCGACCTTCAGGACGTCGAGCGGGAAGGCCTGCAGGTAGCTGAGCGCCGAGTAGCCGGTGCCGAAGTCGTCGACGGCGAGCAGGACGCCGATCTCCTTCAGCGCGGCGAGCTGCTCGCGGGTGGTCTCGCCGTCGTCGGCGAGGAGGTGCTCGGTGATCTCGAGCGTCAGGCGCTCGGGCGCGACGCCGGTGTCCTCGAGCGCCGCGCGCACGTCGGCCGGGAAGCCGGGATCGGCGAGCTGGCGCGTCGACACGTTGACGCTCACCTCGAGGGCGTCGTCGTCCCAGCGGCGCAACTGGGCGCACGCGTTGCGCAGCACCCACAGCCCCATCTGCACGATGGCGCCGGATGACTCGGCGAGGCCGATGAAGCGGTCGGGGGTCAGGCGCCCGCGCTGCGGGTGCAGCCAGCGCAGCAGCGCCTCGACGCCGGTCACCTGCCCGGTGCGCAGGTCGACGACCGGCTGGTACTCGAGGAACAGCTCGTCGCGCAGCAGCGCCGGCTCGAGGTCGGCGGTCAGCTCCAGCCGCTCGACGACGCGCTCGCGCATCGACGGCTCGAACCGGACGACCTGCCCCTTCCCGCGCTCCTTGGCGGCGTACATGGCGACGTCGGCGTTGCCGAGCACCTCGTCGGCGCCGGCGCCCGCCGCCGCGCACGCGAGGCCGATGCTCGCCGACGGCTTGACCCGGCGCCCGCCGAGCGTCACCGGGACGGCGAGGTGGCGCCGGACGCGCTCGGCGATCGCGTCCGCCGCGCCGGCGTCCTCGAGGTCCTCGAGCAGCACGGCGAACTCGTCCCCGCCGAGGCGCGCCGCGGTGTCGTGCGCGCGGATCGCCTCCTGCAGCCGGGCGCTCGTCATCCGCAGCAGGTCGTCGCCGATCGCGTGGCCGAGCGAGTCGTTGACGGTCTTGAAGTCGTCGAGGTCGATGAAGAGCACGGCGACCTGGTCGGCGCGCCGGAGCGTCCGGGCGAGCGCCTGGACCAGGCGGTCCTCGAAGAGCTCGCGGTTGGCCAGGCCGGTGAGGCTGTCGTGGAAGGCCTGGTGGCGCAGGCGCGCCTCGAGGTCCGCACGCTCGGAGACGTCGCGGAGGCTGAGCAGGACGCCGCCGATGTCGGGGTCGGCGAGACGGTTGTCGGCGACGACCTCGGTCTGGCGGTACCCGCCGTCGGCGGCGCGGACCCGTACCGCCAGCCGCCCGGCCGGCTCCTCGCCGGCGACGGCGCGACGGAGGGCCTCGGCCGCGCGGGCGGCGTCGTCGGGGTGGATGAACTCGGTCAGCGAGCGGTCGACGACGTCGCCGGGGCGGTGGCCGAGGATCCCTTCGACCGATTCGGTGATCCACTGGATGTGCCCGCCGGCGTCGGCGACGATGATCACGTCGGAGGCGTGGCGCACGATCGCGCGCAGCCGCCGCTCACCGCGGCGCTCGGCCTCGCGCGCCTGCTCGGCGAGGGCCGACCGGCGGCTCGCGCGGTTCAGGCGCGCGCCGAGCAGCGCGAGCACCGACAGGCCGAACAGGAACGTGGCGAGCGTCGTCCGCCGGGCGCGCCGCTGCGCGGCGACCGCCTCCTCGCCCTGGCGCTCGGCGAGGTCGGTGATCGTCTCGTCGAGCCGCTCGATCGCGGGTGCGAAGCGGCGCAGCACGATCCGGCGCGCGGTGTCCGGATCCTTGCCGCCGAGCATGAGCGCCTCCGTCCCCGGCGCGTAGACCGCGGCGAGCCCGGTCTCGACCTCCTCGACGAGGCCGGGTGACGCTTCGAGCGCGCGCATCGCCCGGAGCTCGGTGACCATGCCGCGGTACAACGCGACGCCGCTGCCGGCGACGCCGGGCCGGAGCGTGTCGGCGGTGGCGACGTTCTGCCAGGTCAGCGCGGCCATCCGCGTGCTGAGCGCGCGGATCCGCTCGAGCCGCACCTGCACGCGCCGCGCGTCGTCGGCCGCGGCGCGCTGGTGGTCGGCGAGCGCGAGCATCGCCGCCGTCACGCCGAGGGCGAGCAGGAGCGCGGGCAGGAGGCGCACGCGCCGGGATGAGGACGGCGTGCGCGCGGCGGGCTGCGCGGCTGGGCGACGAGCGAAGAGCACCACTTCGGGCGATCGGCCGGCGCGGGCCGCCGCTTGACGGCTCTGGACCGCTGATCCGGGCGCCGGCCTCGCCGCCCGGCGGAGCGCGCGGGCCTCAGTTCACGAGGTCGTAGCAGACCCAGTTGTGCGCCCCGCGCCCGCCGGCCCAGAGCTTCGCGGCGGCCGCGTCCTGCTCGGCCTTCGGGCGCAGGTAGGCGTGCGGGCCCTTGCCGCCGAGGCCCTTCCAGGTCTCGGGCATGATCTGGTAGTAGCCCGACGCGCCGGCGCTGTTGGGCGGCAGGTTCTGGCCGCCCGACTCGCACTGGACGATCTCCCACGGGATCGCCCACCCGCCCTTCGGGACGTCGGCCGGGGCGCCCGCGGCGGCGGCCGCGGCGATCGCGCGCTCGGCTGCGCGGACGTCGGCCTCGAGCTTGCGGCGGTTGCGGCGGGTCGACGCGAGCGCGGCGGCGCGGGCGGCGCGGATCCGCTGTAGGGCGGCGCGGCGGGCGGCGGCGCCGCGGGCCATGCCGGCGAGCGCGTTGCGGCGGGCGCGCAGGCCGGCGACGACGCGGCGCTGGCGCTCCTCCGCCGCGTCGAGGCGGCGGCGTTCGCGGATCGCGTCCGCGCGCGCGTTGCGGACCGCGACGACGATCTCCTCGTCGTTCTCCTGGATCCGGCGCAGGAACGCGGCGCGCTCCATGAGGTCGGCGAAGCTGGCGGCGTTCAGGACGACGCTCAACGCGTCGATGTCCGAGGCCTTGTAGCGCTCGACCAGCCTCCGGCGCAGCACGTCGCGCGCCTGGGCGAGCCGCGCCCGCAGCCGCAGCGCGCGGGCGCGCTCGGCGCGCAGGTCGGCCTGCACGCGGGCCAGGCGCGCCTGGTCGCGCTCGAGGTCGGCCTGGATCGCGGCGCGGCGGCGCTCCAGCGCGGCGATCTGGCGGCTCAGGCGCCGCTCGGACGCGGCGAGGCGGCTCACGGACGCCGCGAGCGAGCGCTCCTTCGCGCGGGCGCGCTCGGCCTTCTGCCGCAGCGCGCCGGGGTCGGCGGCGTCGCTCCCCGACGGCAGCGCGACGGCGGCGCCCAGGCAGAGCGCGAGCACGAGGACGACGGCGGCACGGATCGGCAGCGCAGGGCGCACGACGGCGCGCCAACCTAGCGCGGCCGAGTCCTCCTTCCCGGGCGAGAACTTGCAGCCGCGGGGCTACCGGCGCGCGGCGCGGCGCGACTTCGGCGCGGTGCCGAACACGACGTCGAGCCACGGGGCGCTCACGCCGTAGCCCTTCGTGTGGTCCTGGAAGTGGTGACGCATGTGCAGCTCACGCAGCTTCTTGGCCCAGCGGGACCTGGGCTTGTGGTGGTGCACGTAGTAGTGCGTCATGTCGTAGAAGAGGTAGCCCGACCAGAAGCCGACGCCGAGCGCGGGCGCCGCCTGTGCCCCGACGGTCACGTGGAACAGGCCGTAGAACAGCAGGCTGAGCGGGACCGACACCGACGGCGGCATGACGAGCCGCATCGGATCGTTCGGGTGGTCGTGGTGGACGCCGTGGATGATCCAGTGCAGGCGCCGCCCGATCCCCTCGTCGGGCTCGAAGTGGAACACGACACGGTGCAGCCAGTACTCGGTGAGCGTCCAGACGAGGTAGCCGGCGACGAAGAGGCCGAGCGCCTGGAGCGGCCCGACGCGGTCGACGCCGACGACCGCCATCACGATGATCGCGGGCACGAAGATGATCACCGGCACGGCCGGGTGGACGCGCGAGAGCTTGTCGAGCAGGTCGGACTCGAACATCCGCGGCGACGCGCGCAGGATCTCTGCGCGGGTGGGCTGCTTGGGCTCTGTCTGCTGCATCGCAGCCACTAGTGTGGCACGCGCCGCCGCGAGACGAAAGACGGTGATTAGGGTTTCCTAACACCAGTCTCCGTAGTTCGCCGCACGCGACTCTGTGGGCAAGTGCCGACGGCACGCCGGCCCGTCCTGGCGACCATCTGCTCCGAGAGGACCCTCGTCCAAGGAGAGCACCTGATGGCCGCCACGACCCAGCACCACCCCAGCCTCCACGAGCGTGTCGAGAGCATCACCGGTTCCGGCGACCTGCGCCTGATCTACGGCATGGGCGTCCCGATGTTCATCGCCGTCCTGGTCATCTGCGGGCTGCTCGTCGCCGGCGTCGGCTGGGCCGTCCCGGTCCTCATGCTCATGATCGCCGTCATGACGTTCGGCGTGATCATGGGCATCGCGAAGATGCTCGGCGAGAGCGGCGACGAGGACGACGCCGGGGCGTAGGCCGGGGACCGTCGCCGGGGCCGACCGCGCCTTGCGACTACCATCCGCTCGCAAGGCCCCGATAGCTCAGCTGGATAGAGCGACTCCCTCCTAAGGAGTAGGCCGCTGGTTCGAATCCAGCTCGGGGCGCTCCGGACCGGCGCCGTCTGCGGGCCTGTAGGCTTGCATACGTATGCACGACGCAACGGTGCTGCGGCGCGCAGCGATCGTCGGGGCCGGCACGATGGGGTCGGGCTTCGCCCAGCTCCTCGCGCGGGCGGGCGTCGCGACGCGCATCGCGGAGGCGTCGCCCGAGCGAGCCGAGCGGGCACGCGCACAGACGGTCGAGGGGGCCCGGCGGTTCGAGGCTCAGGGCCTGTTCGCCTCCGGCGACGCGGACGCGGTCGACGCGAACCTCACCGCCGCGCGATCGCTCGAGGACGCCGTCGACGGAGCCGAGCTCGTCATCGAGGCGGTCACCGAGGACCCCGAGGTCAAGCGCGAGGTCTTCCGCACCGTCGAGGCGCACGTCGCGCCCGACACGCTGGTCGCCACGAACACGTCGGCGATCCCGATCCGCGAGCTCTCCACCGCCTTCGACGCGCCCGAGCGGTTCCTCGGGACGCACTGGTTCAACCCGCCGCAGTGGGTGCCGTGCGTCGAGGTCATCCCCGGGCCACGGACCACGCCCGAGACGGTCGAGCGCGCCCGCGCGATCCTTGAGCGTCTCGGTAAGCAGCCGGTGGTCGTCGGCGACAAGGCCGGCTTCGTCGCCAACCGGATCCAGTTCGCGATGTTCAAGGAGGCCGCCGCCGTGGTCGCCGACGGCGTGGCCGGGCCCGAGGAGGTCGACGCCGTGGTCCGCAGCTCGTTCGGGTTCCGGCTGCCGTTCTACGGGCCGTTCGCGATCGCCGACATGGCCGGGCTCGACGTGTACGCCGGCGCGTACGCCGCACTCGAGCAGGAGTTCGGACCACGGTTCGCGGCACCCGAGTCGGTCACGCGCCTGGTCGAGGCCGGCCGCACCGGCACGAAGTCCCCGGAGGGCGGCTACCTCGGGATCACCGGCGACGAGGCGGCCGCGCTGGCGGCACGGCGCGACGCGGCCTATGCGGCGCTGGGGCGCCTGCTCGCCGACCTCGACAGCGAGCCCCGGGTGTGACGCTCCTTCCCTCCCAGCGGCTCGACGGCCGGCACGCGCTCGTCACCGGCGCGGGCCGCGGGATCGGGCGCGCGTGCGCGATCGCGCTCGCCGAGGCGGGTGCCAGCGTGACGCTCATGGCCCGCTCGGAGGACGAGTTGCGACGCGTCGCCGACGAGATCACCGGCGCCGGCGGCCGCGCGGAGGTCGTCGCCGGCGATGTCCGCTCGCCCGACGACGTCGCCCGCGCCGTCGCCGCAGCCGGCGACCACGGCGAGCTCGCCATCTGCGTGAACGCCGCCGGCACCAACCGTCCCGGACCGCTGGTCGAGACCGCGCTCGAGGACCTCGACCTGCTGCTCGACGTCAACGTGCGCGGGACGCTCCTCGTCTGCCGCGCGTTCGGAGCGGCCCTGCTCGAGGCGGGCAGGCCCGGCCGCGTCGTCAACATCTCGTCGCAGATGGGCGAGGTCGGCTATCCGGGCCGCGTCGCCTACTGCACCACCAAGCACGCGGTCAACGGGCTCACCAAGGCGCTGGCCGTCGAGTGGGCGCCCCACGGCATCACGGTCAACGCGGTCGCGCCGACGTTCGTCAGGACGCCGCTCACCGAGCCGATGCTCGCCGATCCGGCGTTCCGCACGGATGTCGAGCGTCGCATCCCGCTCGGTCGCGTGGGCGAGGTGGGCGAGGTCGTCGGCGCCGTCGTCTTCCTCGCCTCGGAGCAGGCCACGCTCGTCACCGGGCACGTCCTCGCCGTCGACGGCGGCTGGACGGCGTGGTGACCGGCCGCGCCGGCGACGCCGCTCAGGCGCCGGCGCGGAACTTCTCCACGCGGACGTCGCAGCTCCGGGCGTGGCCCTCGAACCGCTCGACCCGGCACTGGCGCGCGCAGACCTCGCCGATCTCGACGCTCGCGGCGGGGTCGCACTCCTGCCAGGTGACGGTCTTGAGGAACTTGCCGACCCAGAGCCCGCCGGTGTACCGGGCCGCGCCGGCCGTCGGGAGGATGTGGTTCGTGCCGATCGTCTTGTCGCCGTACGCCACGGTGGTGCCCTCGCCGAGGAACAGCGCCCCGTAGTTGCGCAGGCGATCCAGGTACCAGCGCGGGTCGCGCGTGAGCACCTCGACGTGCTCGAAGGCCAGCTCGTCGGCCTGCGCCACCGCCTCCTCGTCGCTGTCCACGACACGGATCTCGCCGCGGTCGCGCCAGGCGGTCCCTGCCACGTCGGCCGTCGGGAGCGTCTCGAGCTGCCGGTCGATCTCGCGCAGCGTCGCCCGGGCCAGCTCCTCGGACGTCGTGACGAGGACGGCCGGCGAGTCCGGGCCGTGCTCGGCCTGCCCGAGCAGGTCGGCGGCGACGATGACGGGATCGGCGGTCTCGTCGGCGATGACCAGGATCTCCGTCGGCCCGGCCAGCAGGTCGATGCCGACCTCCCCGAACAGCATGCGCTTCGCGGCGGCCACGAACCGGTTGCCGGGGCCGACGAGGACGTCGGTCGCGGGGATCGTGTCGGTCCCGAGAGCGAGCGCCGCGACCGCCTGGACCCCGCCGAGCACGTAGATCTCGTCGGCACCGGCGAGATGCATCGCCGCGACGGTGGCAGCCGGCGGCGCCCCGTCGAGCGGCGGGGTGCACGCCGCGACGCGCTCGACGCCCGCGACCTTCGCGGTCACGATGCTCATGTGGGCGGAGGCGACCATCGGGTAGCGCCCACCGGGCACGTACGCGCCGACGGCACCCACGGGGATGTGGCGATGGCCGAGGCGGACACCCGGCCGCGTCTCGACCTCCACGTCGCTGAGCGATCCACGCTGCGCCTCGGCGAACGCGCGCACCTGCGCCTGCGCGAAGCGCATGTCGTCGAGAACCTGCTCGGGGACCGCGGCGACGCACGCCTCGATCTCGTCGGGCGACAGGCGGAAGCTCGGCGGAGACCAGCCGTCCAGGCGTGCCGAGTACTCGCGGACAGCCTCGTCGCCGCGCCGGCGCACCGCGTCGATGATCTCGGCGACGACGTCGTCGACGCCCGAGCCGGGGCCGGAGGTTGCCGCTGCGCCGCCGGGGGCCTTGATCGAGGTCGCCACAGAATGCTCCTTGCACGCGGATGACTACGTATGCATGATATGCAGGACCTCGCGAGGCATGCACGCCCGCACCGTCACCAGCCACGACATCGCCGCCGACGCGGGCGTCTCCCAGTCGACCGTGTCGCGCGCGCTGCGCGACGACCCGCGGGTCGCACCGGAGACCGTCGCTCGCGTGAAGGCCTCGGCCGCCCGGCTCGGCTACCTGCCCAACTCTGCGGCGCGCAGCCTGATCACGCGCCGGACGGACACGATCGGCGTGATCGTCTCCGGTATCACGAACCCGTTCTACCCGGAGCTCCTCGACGTCCTGCACGACGAGTTCGGCCTCAGCGGCTACCGCACCGTCCTCGTCAACGAGCGCACCGACGGCCGCGGCCTCGACGCGCTGCCGCAGCTCCGGGGACGGTCGGTCGACGGCCTGGTGTTCGTCTCCGCGACCCTCGGCTCCACGCTACCCGACGAGGTCCGCCGCTCGGGGATCCCGGTCGTCCTGCTCAACCGCGAGATCGACTCCGACACCGTCGACCGCGTCGTGTCCGACAACGTCGGCGGCGGGCGGATCGCAGCCGACGCGCTCGCCGACCTCGGGCACCGGAGGATCGGGCTGCTCGCCGGCCCGCTCAACGCGTCGACCGCACGCGACCGCGAGGCCGGGTTCCTCGGCCGGCTCGCCGAGCGCGGGCTCGACGTGGACGACCGGCTCGTGCGCCGCGGCGAGTACTCCCACCAGAGCGGCTACCAGGGCTGCCTGGAGCTGCTCGCCGCCGACCCACGGCCGACCGCGCTGTTCTGTGCGAACGACGTCGTCGCCTTCGGCGCCCTCGACGCCGCGCGGCGCGCAGGCGTCGCGGTGCCGGGCGAGCTGTCGATCGTCGGCTACGACGACGTCGAGATGGCCGGCTGGGAGGTCTTCAGCCTCACCACCGTGCGCCAGCCGCTCCGGCAGATGGCGCGGCGCGCTGCGCGCATGCTCGTCGAACGGATCGAAGGGGACCCCGCCCTGCCCGGACGCCGCGAGGTGTTCCCGGCGGGCCTGGTCCGGCGCAACACCACAGGGAGCGTGAGCGAATGACCGATGCCGTCCGCGTGGCGACCGACCCCGACCCGTTCGAGCCGTTCCGGCTCGCGCAGGGCTACCGGATCGGCGACCTCGTCGTCCTCTCGGGGCAGGCGGCCCTCGACGAGCACGGAGCGGTCGTCGGCGAAGGAGACTTCGACCGCCAGGCCGAGCAGGTCTTCCGCAACCTCGAGCAGCTCCTCACGCTCGCGGGCTCGAGCCTGGCACAGGTCGTCAAGGTGACGATCTACCTGACCGACATGTCGTACTTCCCGCGGATCGTCGAGCTACGCGAGCAGTGGTTCACGCCGCCGTACCCGGCCGACACGATCGTCGAGGTCACCGCGCTCGCGCGCCCCGAGCTCATGATCGAGATCGAGGCGGTCGCCCTGACGGGCGACGGGCGCGTGCTCGACCGCCGGCCGGGCTAGGCGGCGCCGCCGCGCGCCGCCAGGCGTGCGCGCACCCACGGCACGAGACCGCCCGCCTCGACGAGGTCGGCGATGAACTCCGGCTGCGGCGGCAGCTCCCACGACCCCGACTCCCCGTCGATCCGCCCCGCCTCGAGGTCGAGGGTCACGGTCTCGCCGTCGCGCAACGCCCGCGCCGCCTCTGCGTGCTCGATCGCCGGCAGCCCGAGGTTGATGCAGTTGCGCTGGAAGATCCGCGCAAAGCTCACGGCGACGATCGCCTGCACGCCGCGGCCGAGCATCGCGAGCGGCGCATGTTCCCGCGAGGAGCCGGTGCCGCAGTTGCGCCCCGCGACGATGACGTCGCCCGGCGCGATCCGGGCCGCGATCTCCGGGTCGTACGTCTCGAGCAGATGCGGCGCCAGGCTCTCGCGATCGCTGAGGTTCAGATACGCCCCCGGCAGCATCACGTCGGTGTCGACGTCGTCGCCGATGCGCACGACGCGCCCGCGGATCGGCTCGCTCATGACCCGACCACCTCGCGAGGGTCGACGAGCTCACCGGCCACCGCCGCGGCACCGGCGACCCACGCGTTCGCCAGGTAGACCTGCGACTCCCGGTGCCCCATGCGGCCGCGGAAGTTCCGGTTGGTCGTCGCGACGGCGACCTCGCCCTCGCCCAGGATCCCGGTGTGCCCGCCGAAGCAGGCGCCACACGTCGGCGGGGACACCATCGCACCCGCCTCGAGGAGCGCGCCGATCAGGCCCTCGGCGACCGCCTGCCGGTAGATCGCCTGGGTTGCGGGCACCACGCCGCTGAGCCTGCTGACGACGTCGCTCGGGCGCACGACCTCGCGCAGCCGCGTGCCGACCGTGCGCAGGACGAGGTCGCCGCACGCGTGGCCGAAGCGGTCGTTGATCGCCTTGAAGCGGTCGACGTCCACGTACACCACGGCGACCCGCGGCGCGCGGCGCGACAGCGCCCGGCGCAGGTCGGCGAGGAACACCTCGCGGTTCGCCAGCCCGGTCAGGGCGTCCTCGCGCGCCGCCCGCTGCAGCGCCTCGTTGGCGGTGACCTCCTCGGTCACGTCGAGCATCACCCCGACCCACTCGCGCACCCCGCCCTCGTCGGTCACCGGCACCGCGCGCGCCCGCACGTGCCGCCACCCGTCCGACGCCGAACGGACGCGGTAGGGGACGTCGAGCTCACGGCCGGTCCGCAGCGACAGCCGCCACGCGGCCATGACCCGCTCGAGGTCGTCGGGATGCACGATCTCGTCCCAGCGCGCCGGCGGCAGCCCGCCGGTGAGCCGGCCCCAGTCGGCCTGCTGGAGGATCCGCCCGTCGGCGTCCGTGCGGAACACCGCGTCGCCGAGCGCGTGCGCGAGCACCCGGTGGCGCTGCTCGCTACGCGCCACCTCGAGCTCGGCCGCCCGGCGCTCGGTGACGTCCTGGACGAACACGAGCACACCGCCGGCGAACGGGTGGATCCGCTGGTGCAGCCACCGGCCGAGCGGCTCGAAGAACGCCTCCACGACCCCCGTCTCGCCACGGTCGACGGCGCGCCGGTAGGCGTCGAAGAACGGCGCGCGCTCGAATCCGGGGAAGACGTCGACGATGCTCCGCCCGAGCAGCTCCTCGGCCGGCAGCCCGATCATCGTCACCGCCCGCCCGTTCAGGTACCGGCAGCGCAGCTCGCGATCGAGCAGCGCGGCCGCGTCGGTCATGTGCTCGAGGACGTCCTCGACCGGCGGGAGCTGCGGCCGCCCGGACCCATGAGCGGGAGTCATCCGCTCATGGATACCCGAACGGTCGGGCGTCGTGCGCCATCGCGCCTACGAGCGGTCGGGGCGGTCCGGGTAGACGTCGTCGATCGTCGTCAGCGGGACGTACGGCGCGCCCGCCGCCTCCTCGATCCGCGGGCCGCCGCCCGCGAGGCGGTCGAGCACGGAGACGACGCCGACGATCGTCCGGCCCTCCTCCTGCAGGGCCGCGATCGCCGCGAGCGTCGAGCCGCCCGTCGTCACGACGTCCTCGACGACGACGCACCGGTCGGTGTCGTCGAGGAGCGGCCCCTCGACGCGGCGCTGCAGGCCGTGGGCCTTGCTCTCCTTGCGGACGAAGAACGCCTTGACGTCCGCGCCGCCGGCGAGCGCCGCGCACGCGACCGGGTCGGCGCCCATCGTCATGCCGCCGACCGCGGTGGCGTTCCACGCGCGGGCGCGCTCGGCCACCAGCTCGCCGAGCGCGCGGAAGCCCGGCGGGCGCAGGATCGCGCGCTTGGCGTCGACGTAGTAGTCGGCCTGCGCGCCGCTCGTCAGCGTGACGCGGCCGATGACGAGCGCGTGCTCGCGCAGCTCTGCGATGAGACGGTCCTTGGCCGACATGCGCGCGTACTGTACGGCCCATGGCCCACGGCATACCGGAGGTCAACTTCGGCCGCGGGCCGTCGTTCCGGCTCGGGGTCGAGGAGGAGCTCCTCGTCGTCGACCCGCACACGCACGCGCTCTCGCACACCGGCAGCGAGATCCTCGGGCGCCTGCCGGTCCACGACCGCAAGCGGATCGACCTCGACGTCTACGAGGCGGAGATCGAGCTCAAGGCGCCGGTCAGCGCGACCGCCGCCGAGGCGGTCGAGCACCTCGCGGGCATGCGGCGGATGCTGCTCGAGGCGGGCGCGGCGTGCATCGGCGCGGGCCTGCACCCGGCCGCCGCGTTCGGCGACGTCGTCCACGTGCACGACGAGCGCTACGACGCGATCGTCTCGATGCTGCGCGGGCTCATCACGCGGACGCCGACCGCGGCGCTGCACGTCCACATCGGGATGCCCGACGCGGCGACCGCGATCCTCGCCTGCAACGGGCTGCGCCGGCACCTGCCGCTGCTCCAGGCGCTGTCGGCGAACTCACCGTACTGGTACGGGCTGGACTCGGGGTTCGCGAGCGCCCGCGCGCAGGTGTTCCGCGAGTACCCGCGCTCGGAGATCCCGCGCGCGTTCCGCGGCTTCGACGACTACGCGCGGACGATCGAGCGCGTCGTCGCCGGCGCCGAGATCCCCGACTACACGTACCTGTGGTGGGACATCCGCCCGCACCCGCTCATCGGGACGGTCGAGGTGCGCGCCATGGACGCCCAGTCGGACCTGCGGTCGGTCGCGGGGCTCTGCGCGCTCGTCCACGGGCTCGCGCTGCACGAGATCTCCGACCCGCGCCCCGCCGAGGACCAGGGCGTGCTCGAGGAGTCGAGCTTCCGCGCCGCGCGCGACGGCCTCGCCGCGACGATCTGGTTCGACGGCGCGCTGCGGCCCGTGCCCGAGGTCGCGGCCCGCGCGCTCGCGCTGGCACGGCGGCACATGGACGTGCCGGAGCTCGAGGAGGTCGAGCGGATCGTCCGCGAGGGAGGCGGCGCCGACCGGCGCCGGCGCGCGTTCGCGCGGGGCGGGATGCCGGCCGTGCTGTCCGAGCTCGTCGCCGAGTTCCGCGGCGAGGCTCAGCCGTAGACGTCGATCCGGTCGCCGATCCGGATCCAGTCGTAGATCGACCTGGCGTCGGGGATCGGGACCCGGAAGCACCCGTGGCTGGCGGGGAAGATCGGCACGGACTTGTAGCCGTGGATCGCGTAGCCGCGGATGAAGTACTTGGAGTAGTACATCTCCTTCGCGTTGTAGCCCGGCTGCGCGAGGTAGAAGCGGAACGAGCCCCTGATCGTCGGCGTCGCCGGCGCACCCGAGCTCGTGTGGTAGATCCGCTCGACCTTCCGGCCGCGGATCAGCGCGATGACCTGGCGCGACAGGTCGCCCTCGACGTGCTTGCCGTGGTGCGGGAAGCGGACCTTGAAGTACCCACCCCCGTCGGCGAGGCGGCGCAGGACCTGCAGGTCGGCGTTCGTCGTCCGCGCCAGCCCGGTCACCTTGCGGAACGCGAGCACCGCGCGCGCCGTGCGCGCGTCGAACACGCCCGGCTGCCCCGTCACGTACCCGCGCCGCCCGAGGTGCTTCTGGAGCATCCGCACCGCCGCGCCCTTCTGGCCGGCGGCGACGCGCCGCGGCAGGACGTCGATGCCGATGCCGCGCGCCTTCGCCGTCCCGACCTTCTCGCTCGCGCGGTGCGAGGCGCGGAGCGTCACGCGTGCCGTCCTGTCGACCTTCAGCCGCAGGCGGAAGCGCCCGTCCGAGCCGACCTTCACCGAGCGGGCGGAGAGCTTGCGCGCGCCGCGGTAGACGCGGACGACGACCTCCTCGCCGGCGACCGCGGGCGTCAGCCGCCCGGCGACGCGGAACGAGCGCCCGGCCAGCACCGCCCGGTCGCGCTCGGTGGCGAGCGTCAGCTTGCCCGGCTCGGGCGCGGGCTCGGGCTCGGGGTCGGGCGCCGGGGCGGGCGCGGGAGCCGGCGCCGGGGCGGGCGGGGGCACGGGGGCGGGCTGATCCTGCGCCGCGGCCGGCGCGGCGGCGACGCCGGCGAAGCCCGCGGACAGGGCGGTGAGGACGGTGAGGCGGCGCATGGTCGGCCGCGACTCTATCCGCGGACGTCGCGCCGGGTGAGGTTCAGCCGACGAAGGACGGAGCGGAAGGGCGCCAGAACCGCATCGCGGCCCAGACGGCGAGGCCGCACGCGGCGAGCGAGAGCGGCAGCAGCACCGCGATCTCCCACGTCCAGTCCTGCATGAGGCCGAAGGCGACCGAGTTGTTCACCGCGTGCAGCGCGATGCACGGCAGCAGCGACCCGGTCTTCCAGTACAGGAGCGCGAACGCCGTCCCGAGGAAGACGAGCGTCACGATCGAGGCGGCGGCGAGGTTCGCCTCCTCGCCCGCGTAGTTCGTGATGTGGATCGCGCCGAAGATCGCGCCGCTCGCCAGCGCGGCGCCGAACACACCCAGGCGCGGGCGCATCGCCGGGAACACGAACCCGCGGAACAGCAGCTCCTCGCACAGCGGGGCGAGCACGCACACGACGGCCGCCCACGCGTAGACCATCGCCGACCCGGGATCGACGCCGAGGTCGTCGAGGATGTTCTCCTGCTGCTGGTCCTCGCCGACGCCGAACGCCGCCGACGCGACCACGCCGACGACGCCGATCGCCACGTAGGTGAGCGCCGACCACCCGATCGCCGGCCCCGGCTTCGCCGGCGGGCGCAGCCCGAAGTCGGCCGCGTACGGCCGGCTGACGCCTGCGGCGAACGCGATCGCCACCCCGACGAACACCGCGTCCTGCACGAGCGTCGCGACGAGGTTCGCGGCCGCCGGCGGATCCTCGAACGAGCCGCCGAACGGCATGGCGATCGCGTAGACGATCAGGCCGCCGAACATCGCGACGACGAGCGCGGTGACGACCGCCACCGGTCCCATCCACGGCTGCCACCCGGGCCGCCGGGGCCGCTCGGGCGGCGGCGGCGCCCCGTCGGGGAGCTCGGGGCGCGTCTCGAAGCTCGTCGTCACCGGCCTCAAGGTACCCGCAGCTCGTCGAGCGACCGCACGGCGCGCACGCCGGCGGGCGGCTCGCCGTCGCGGACGACGAGCACCGGCTCGATGCCCGCCGCCCGCGCGCCGGTGACGTCGCTGTCGTACGAGTCGCCGACGTAGAGCGCCTCGTCCGCGCGGGCGCCGGCGAGCTCGAGGCCGGCCGCGAAGATCGCCGGGTCCGGCTTGGCGGCGCCGAACGAGGCCGAGTCGATCGCCCCGTCGACGAGCGGCGCCAGGCCGGTCCGCTCGAGCACCTCGCCGAGCGAGACGTCCCAGTTGCTGACGACGACGAGCCGCAGCCCCCGCGCGCGCCACGCCTCGAGCGTCGCCGGCACCTCGGGGAACGCGCGGAAGCGCAGCGCGCCGAGGAGCGCGTCCTGGAGGTCGCCGACGTCGCGCGCGTGCGCGGGGAGCGCACCGCGCAGCACCTCGGTGCAGCGGCGGCGCAGGTCCTCGAGCGCCTCGCGGTCGCGCGCGTGGTGCATGTGGGCCCGGTAGTAGGCGATCTCGGCGCCGATCGCCCACGCCGCCTCCGACGGCCGGACGTGCACGCCGCGCGCGGCCAGCTCGTCGACCAGGCCGCCGGCCGGGTCGGGCAGCTCGACGAGCGTGCCGAGCGCGTCGAGCAGCACCGCGCGGACGCTCACGCCACCCACCCCCAGCGGGCGACGTGCGCGCTCGTCAGCGCGAGCAGCGAGCCGGCGAGCGCGAGCGCCACCGGCCGCCCGACCGGGCGCCGGGCGAGCACGAGCGCCAGCCACAGGTGCAGCGGCCACAGCACCGCGGCGAACCGCGGCAGCGACATGAGCGGCTGCCCGTCGACCGGATACGACAGCGGCAGCGCGAGCGCGGCCAGCGCGTACAGGGAGTACGCGCGCGGCAGCCGCCACAGCGCGCCGCCGAGCGCGACGGCGACCGCGACCAGGCAGAGCAGGAGCCCGGCGTTGACGAGCGCGGGGTCGAACGGCTCGGCCGGCCGCTCGGCGCCGGTCAGCACGTCGCGCGCGCCCTCCCAGCCCGCGGTCACCGCGTCGGGCACCGCGCCGAACGGCCCGGCGAACGAGCGCAGCCACGCCTCCTGCGCCTCGAACGGCGCGAGGACGCCGTGGTCGGTCGCGACCGCGATCCACGCGCAGAACGCGACGACCCCCAGCGGCGTCGCGAGCACCCACGCCAGGTCGCGCGGCCGCCGCGCCGAGCGCCACCACAGCACCGCGAGCGGGACGAGCAGGAGCACCCCCGCGCTGCGGGTCGCCGCCGCGAGCACGCCCGCGACGCCGGCGAGCGCCCACCGGTCGACCCGCGCCGCGTACACGGCGCCCACCGACAGCCACAGGAACAGCGCCTCGCTGTAGACGCTCGAGAACCACACCGCGCCCGGCAGCAGCGCGACGAGCAGCACGGTCAGCCGCGCGACGTCGCGGCCGAAGTCGAGCGCGACGAGCCGGTGCAGGAGCACGAGCGCGCCGAACAGGCAGGCGAGCGAGATCGCGATGCCGGCGAGGAGCGGCGAGCCGGCGACCAGGCCGCCGGCGGCGACGAGCAGCGGGTAGAGCGGGAAGAACGCCGCGCGCGCAGGCTCGGGCCCGTAGCCGTCCTCGGCGATCCGCAGGTACCAGGCCGCGTCCCACCGGGCGCCGGGCGCGACGAGATCGTCGACGAGGGCGCCGAACGGCCGCGTCAGCCCCTCGGGGTCGAACCGCGTCGCGTTCGCGTCGATGACGCCGAGCGCGGCGACCGCCGCCACGCCCGCGCCCCACACGACCGCGCGCGACGTCCAGAACGCCAGCCACGCGTCGCGCACCGCAGGCTCGCGCGCCCACGCCCGCAGCGCGGCTCGCGGCGCCGCTGCCCGGGCCGTGGCCATGTCGCCCCACCCTAGATCACGCCGGCCCGCCGGACCGCGCCCGAGCGGCCCGCGACGACGGACGACGTGGCAGAGCCGCGAGGATGTTGACGCGGGCGCGCGCTAGCAGGAGGACCGGACGGGTGCTGCCAGAATGAGGTCCGGATGTCCCGTCAGGCCCGCCAGCGACGCCGCCGCAAGCGGCACAGCGCCGGCCCCGCGTTCCTCATCGTCGGCGTGCTCATCGCCGTGATCGGGCTCGGGGCGCTCGGCGTGGTGGGCTACGTCCTGGCGCTCGCGAGTACGGCGCCGTCGCTCGACGAGCTCAAGCCGATCGACCAGGGCGCGTCGTCGGTGGTCTACGCCTCCAACGGCGAGCGACTCGGCTTCATCCAGTCCGACATCCTGCGCACGCCGATCTCGAGCAAGCAGATGCCGCAGACGCTCCGCGACGCGACCGTCGCGATTGAGGACGAGCGGTTCTGGCGCCACAGCGGCGTCGACCCCGAGGGCGTCATCCGCGCGGCGATCAAGAACCTCGAGTCGGGCAAGACCGTCGAGGGCGGCTCGACGCTCACGATGCAGCTCGTCCGCACGCTCTACATCAGCAAGGAGCGGACGTTCAAGCGCAAGCTCCACGAGGCCAAGCTCGCCGAGGAGCTCGAGAACATCCACGACAAGCAGTGGATCCTCACGAAGTACCTCAACAACGCCCCGTACGGGACGTTCGGCGGGCAGACGGCGATCGGCGTCCAGGCGGCCGCGCGGACGATCTTCGACAAGCCCGCCAAGGAGCTCGAGCTGCACGAGGCCGCGCTGCTCGCGGGCCTGCCGCAGGCGCCGTCGAGCTACAACCCGTTCACGAACCCCGCGGGCGCCAAGCGCCGCCGCGACCAGGTGCTGCGCAAGATGGCCGACCTCGGGATGATCCAGCCGCAGACCGCGGCCGAAGCGATCGCCAAGCCGCTCGGCACGAAACTCAGCCGCTTCTACACGGCCCGCCGCGAGAGCTTCTTCTTCGACTACGTCCGCCAGGAGCTCGTCGAGAAGTACGGCGCCAAGCGCGTGCGCCAGGGCGGCCTGCGCATCTACACGACGATCGATCTCGACATGCAGCGCAAGGCGCGCGACGCGATCAACTCGGTGCTGAGCTTCCCGAACGCGCCGAAGTCGGCGATCGTCACCGTCGACCCGCGCAACGGCAAGATCCTCGCGATGGCGTCGTCGGCGAGCTACGCCGAGACGAAGTTCAACCTCGCCGCCCAGGGCCGCCGCCAGCCGGGCTCGACGTTCAAGACCATGGGCCTGATGGCCGCGCTCGACCGCGGCGTCTCGCCGGAGAGCACGTCGTACACGTCCCGGCCGCTGAAGTTCAACGACAAGCGGTACGGCCCGATCGAGACCAAGACGTACGACAACACGTACGGCGGCCGGATGAACCTCGTCCGCGCGACGCTGAAGTCCGACAACTCGGTGTACATGCAGCTCGGCCTCGACCTCGGCCCGGAGGCGGTCAAGGAGGCGGCGCGCAAGATGGGCGTCAAGTCCAAGCTCAACGCCTACCCGGCCGAGATCCTCGGCGGCCTCGAGGACGGCGTGTCACCGCTCGAGATGGCCAACTCGTACGCGACGATCGCGTCCGGCGGCTGGCGCAACCGGCCGATCGCGATCGAGAAGGTCGTGTTCCCCGACGGCAGGACCGACAACCTCGGCAAGCCGCGCCGCCACCGCGCGTTCTCGGACGGCGTCACCGCGAAGGCGACCGACATCCTCGAGCAGAACATCCAGGCCGGCACCGGCACGAAGGCGAACATCGGCTGCCCGGCGGCGGGCAAGACCGGCACGACCGACAACCACACCGACGCGTGGTTCGTCGGGTACACGCCGAACCTGTCGACCGCGGTGTGGGTCGGCTTCCCGAACCGCCGCGTGGAGATGTACCCGCCGGTGACGCCGATCTCGGTGGCCGGCGGCACCTACCCGGCCGAGATCTGGGGCCGCTACATGAAGGCGGTCAAGCGCGGGTGCGCGAAGTTCCCCGAGCCGAAGACCCCGTTCAAGGCGGCGCCGTTCTTCGGGCGCTACTCGTCGACCGGCGCGCCCGGCGGCCCGGAGGACGAGTCCGGCTACGGCACGCCGCAGCCGGGGCTGGAGAACGGTGGCAACGCGGCCGACGGCGGCGGCGCGAACGACGCCGACGGCGTCGCGAACGGCGGCCAGAACGGCGCCGGCCAGAACGGCGGCGGGGGCAACCAGGACGGCGTGCGCTACGACCCCGACCTGTACGAGACCCCGCCCCAGGGACCGCCGCCCACCCAGCAGCCCGGGACGACGGGCGCGGCGGGCCCGGGCCGGTAGCCCCCGACCGACCTCAGACGCGTGGCCCAGGAAGACAAGGTCGAGTTCGAGGGGGAGGTCACCGAGGCGCTGCCGAACGCGATGTTCCGCGTCCGCCTCGACAACGGCCACGAGGTGCTCGGGCACATCGCGGGCAAGATGCGCCGCTTCCGGATCCGGATCCTCCCGGGCGACCGCGTGCGGGTCGAGGTGTCGCCGTACGACCTCTCGCGCGGGCGGATCGTCTACCGCCACCGCTGACCGGTCGCGTGGCAGGCGAGTTCGAGCTCATCGACGCGTTCCGGCGCATCCTCGGGCCGCCGGGCCCGCGGGTCGTGCGCGGCAGCGGCGACGACGCGGCGGTCGTCCGCGCCCGCCCGTTCTCGGTCACGTCGGTCGACGCGATGGTCGACGGCGTGCACTTCCGGCTCGGCGCGGCGTCACCCGCCGACGTCGGCCACCGCGCGCTCGCCGCCGCGCTCTCGGACCTCGCGGCGATGGGCGCCGACCCGGGCGAGGCGTACGTGGTGCTCGGGCTGCCGCAGGGCTTCGGCGAGCGTGCGCTCGAGGTCGCCGAGGGCATGGCGGCGCTCGCCCGGCGGACCGGCACGACGATCGCCGGCGGCGACGTGACGCGCGCGCCGGCGCTGACGATCGCCGTCACCGTGGTCGGCTGGGCCGACGAGGAGGACGCGCTCGTCGGCCGTGACGGCGCCCGCGCGGGCGACGCGGTGTGCGTGACCGGCACGCTCGGCGCGTCGGCCGCCGGCCTGGCGCTGCTCGACGGTCGCGTCCCGCGCGAGGTGACCCCGCACGCGGACGCGCTCGTCGCGGCGTTCCTGCGGCCCGAGCCGCGCCTGGACGAGGGGCGCGCGCTCGCCGCCGCGGGCGCGAGGGCGATGATCGACCTGTCCGACGGGATCGCCTCCGACGCGCGGCACGTCGGCGAGCGCAGCGGCGTGTCGCTCGCGATCGAGCTCGAGCGCCTGCCGCTCGCGCCGGGCGTGGCGGAGGTCGCGCAGGCGCTCGGCGTCCCGCCCGCGGAGCTCGCCGCCACCGGCGGCGAGGACTACGAGCTGCTCGCCTGCGGCCCGGGGACGCTGCCGGGCACGACGCGCGTCGGCACCGTCGTGTCCGGCGCCCCGGGCGCCGTGTTCGACGACGGGCGCGGCCCGCGCGCGCTCAGCGGGTTCACCCACCGGCTCTGACGAGCCAGCATGGCCGCGGCGACCGCGTGCGGGTCGACGCGATACTCGTGCCGCGCGACGCGGCGCTTGAGATCCTCGTGGAGCATGCATGGACGGCATCGTCCGATTGCGCGCCGCGTCCAGCACGCGGGACCCCGAACGTGGACGACAGGCCGAGGATCGGTCGATCAGGCGTCCAGCGCGGCGCCCCGCGGCTCGGTCCGCGCGAGGCGCGCGAACACGACGATCCGCTGGGCGGCGCTGTAGAGCGGGTGGCACGCCGACAGGACGAGCCGGTCGTAGCTCGTGCGCTGCAGCACCCACAGCGCGTCGGGCTTGACGATCCGCGTGCGCTCGACCTCGTAGGTGAAGCGGCCGTAGGGCATCTCGACGATGATGCGGTTGCCGCGCTCGAGCTTGTCGATCGTCCGGAACGGCGCCGCGTACGTCGTGCGGTGGCCGGCGATCGCCGCCGTCCCGCGCGCGCCGGGGTACGGCGCCTCGGGGAAGAACCCCGGGCCCTTGCGCAGCGTCGACGCCTTCGTGCCGTCGACGACGACGTAGTCCAGGCCGATCTTCGGGATCTTGATCCGCCCGGCCGCCTGGCCCTCCTTCAGCCGCCGCTTGAGCGACCGCGCCAGGAACGCGGTCCTGCGCTTCTGGCTGGGGAGCTTGCGCAGCACCCGCTGCTCGATCGGCGTCGGCTCGGCACGCTCGAGGTCCTCCAGCTCGCCGCCGAGCCGGTCCTGCGTGATCTGCGCGTACAGCGCCGAGACCGGCTCCTGCCACGCGACCGTCAACCCGGCGTCGAGCAGCAGCAGCGCGCCCGACATGATCAGGACGGACGAGACGGTGCGGAGCAGGCGGCGCATCGGGGGAGTTATCGGCGCAGGGCGGACTCGGTTCCACCCAGGCTGCCCGGACCAGCGTACGTGAGGGGGCCGCGGATGCTCACCGAATCCCCGGGATCATCGGCACGGCCGCCCCGCTCCTTGCGCACGGCAATCAGGATTGCGCCGAGCCCGCAGCCGCCGATCGCGCTCCACACGAGCATCCCCGCCGGGCCGGCGGTCCCGCCCGCGAGCAGCAGCGTCGCCTGCCACAGCAGCCCGCCGAGGCCCAGGTCGAACTGCGACGCGTAGTACAGCGCGGCGAGCCCGAACGGCACGAGGCCGGCGAGCACCTGCAGGACCAGCACCGGCCGCGGCAGCCGCCACTCGGGCACCGCCGCCAGCAGCCACAGGTGCACCGCGGGCGCCAGCAGCAGCGCGGTGAACGGGTTGACGACCCAGACCGCGAACGCCAGCGCGGTGATCGCGAGCGTCACGGCCGCGCTCGCCCCCGGGACGTCGTCGGCCCGCGGCAGCCCGCGCGCGCCGAGCGCCCGCGCGAGCGGCCCGGCGAGCAGCAGGCCGAGCACGAAGACCACGCCGAGCGCCACCATCGGCCCGGCCTCGGCCGGCAGCCAGCGCGGGTCGACGGCGCCCTCGAGCGCGGGCACGACCCCGGTCAGCCCCATGAGGCGCGCGACGAGCGCCACGAGCGCGAACGGCAGCGCCGCCGCGACGAGCCAGCGGAGCCAGACCGCGACCGGCTGCCGGCGCCGGCGCACGCGCGCCAGCCCGTCGACCCCGCCGACGAGCGCGGGCAGCAGGAGCAGCGCGACGACGACCGCGACCGTCCAGGCCGGCACGTACCGACCGGAGAAGATGACGTAGGGGTGCGGGCCCGGCGGGATGTCGGGCCCGTTGTCGAGGGCGCTGATCGACCGCAGCACGCCGCGCCCGAACGCCTCGAGCTGCGCGCGCGACACCTCGGCGTCCGGCGGCGCGCCGCGTTCGCCCGAGCTCTGGATCGTGACCGCGGGCAGGTCCTGGGCGCCGAGCGCGCCCTGCGGCGTCAGCGTCAGCGGCACGGCGAGCCGTACGATCTGGACGAGCGCGCGCGGCGATCCCGGCCGCAGGTCGGTCTCGGTCTGCACGGCGTGCTCGACGGTCCGCCGCAACCGCAGCGGCGCAAAGCCGCCGTGCTCGGACCACGGGATGACGAACGGCCGCACCTCCTTGCGGGTCGCGATGTCGCCGAGGACCAGGACCGCGCCGGTCGGGCCGTCGAGGTTGCGCATGAGGTCGCGCACGCCCGCGTGGCCTCCAGTGCCGCCGCTCGTCGAGGCGAACGTGAGCGTGCGCCTGATCGGCCGGCCGCGGTACAGGCGGGCGAGCTCGACGAGCGCGGCGGTCCCGGCGAGGCGCCCGGCGTCGCCCTCGACGGCGCGGTCGCGGTCCGCGACGACGAGGATGCGGCGGCTGTCGAGCCCGGGCCGCTCGCCGATGACCGTCGTCAGGCGCTGGTCGCCGTCGATCGTCTCGGCGGTCGTCGTCACCCGCCGCACGCTGCCGGCGCCGGCGTCGCGCTCGTTGCCGCCGCCCTCGATCGCGACCCGCAGCTCCTGCTCGACGCGCCCGGCGAGCGCCTCGTCGCCTGCCGATCCGGGGCGCGTGCGCGGGAACGTCCGGTTGAGCTGGGTCAGGGTCGAGTACGCGCGCCGCCCGTCGAAGGCGTCAGGCGCCAGCGTGGTGCCGATCGGACGGGGACGCTCGCCGAGGGCGAACGCCGCGACGACGATCGCGACGACCACCGGCACGAAGGCTGCGCGGTAGACCCTGGTGTCGAGCATCGGGCGCTTGTCACCATAGGGACACCCGAAGATGGCCGAACGCAGCCCACGCATCCTGCTCGTCGACGACGAGCAGTCGATCCAGACGCTCCTCTCGTACCCGCTCCAGAAGGACGGCTACGACGTCGTGTGCGCGTCCGACGGGCGGGAGGCCCTCGCGCGGTTCGGCGAGTCCACGTTCGACCTCGTCGTGCTCGACGTGATGATGCCCCGGCTCGACGGCCTGGAGGTCTGCCGGCGCCTACGGGCCAAGAGCACGGTCCCGATCATCATGCTCACCGCCCGGGCCGAGGAGGTCGACAAGGTCGTCGGGCTCGAGCTCGGCGCCGACGACTACATCACCAAGCCGTTCTCGATGCGCGAGTTCCGCTCGCGCGTGAAGGCCGCCCTGCGGCGCTCGTCGTGGGCGCAGCGGCCGGCCGAGCACGGCGACGACCGGCCGCTCGAGGTCGGCGACATGCGGATCGACTTCGCCAAGCGGACGGTCCGCGTGCGCGGCGAGGACGTCCAGGTGACCTACGTCGAGTTCGAGATCCTCCGCGCGCTCGCGTGCAACCCCGGGCGGGTCTTCACGCGCGAGATGCTCCTCACCCGGATCTGGGGCGACTCGGCGTTCCGCGACCCGCGGACGATCGACGTCCACATCCGCCACCTGCGCGAGAAGATCGAGCTCGACGCCAAGGACCCCGAGTACCTCTTCACGGTGCGCGGCGTCGGCTACCGCTTCCGCGACGACGACGACGAGTAGACGGCGCCCGTGCCCCGGCGCTCCATCCGGACGCGTCTGACGCTGCTGGTCTTCGCGGTGACCGCGGTCGCCGTGGGCTTCGTCTACGTGTACGTCGCGCCGACGCTCGAGCGCAACCTCACCGAGCAGCGCCTGGAGAACCTGCGCGAGGACGCCCGGCGCTACTCGCAGCCGATCGTCGACGCGCGCGACCTGCCGATCCGCCAGGTGCGACGCATCGTCGCCCGCGCCGGCGACCGCACGAACACCCGCGTCACGCTGCTGCGCGTCAGCCGCGGCTCGCTCGGGCTGCAGACCTCGGTCATCGCCGACTCGGTCGGGCCGCCCGACCAGCGCGACCTGCAGTTCGAGGTCGCCAACGAGGCGGCGCGGTCGCGCAGGACCGCGACGGGGACCGAGGCGAGCGAGAGCGGGCGGCTCGGGCAGGCCGCCTACCCCGTCCGGCGCGGCCGCGCGATCGAGCGCGTGATCGTCTACTCGGCGCCGCTCGACGACGTCGAGGCGAACGTCGCGCTCGTCCGCCGGCGGATCCTCGTCGGCGGCGGCCTGGCGCTCGTGCTCGCGCTCGCCGGCGGGCTGGCGATCGCCACCGGGCTGTCGCGGCGGATCAAGCGCCTGACCCGGACGGCGCGGCGCGTGGCCGGCGGCGACCTGTCGGGCCGGTTCATCGTCGACGGGATCGACGAGCTCGGTCAGCTCGCGGTCGCCCTGGACGACATGCAGCGCCAGCTCGGCCAGCTCGACACGGCGCGCAAGCGGTTCATCGCGACCGCCTCGCACGAGCTGCGGACGCCGATCTTCTCGCTCGGCGGGTTCCTCGAGCTGCTCGAGGACGAGGACGTGGACCCCGAGACCCGGGCGGCGTTCATGGGCCAGCTCCGCCGGCAGGTCGAGCGGCTCACCCGCCTGGCCACCGACCTGCTCGACCTGTCCAAGCTCGAGGCGGGGTCGCTGGAGCTGCGCCGCGAGCGGACCGACCTCGGCGTCCTCGCCGAGGCGGTGACGAGCGAGTTCGGGCCGGCGCTCGCGCGCCACGAGTCCAAGCTCCAGCTCCGGCTCGGCGCGGGCGCCGTGGAGGCCCAGATCGACCCGGAGAGGGTGGCGCAGGTGATGCGTATCCTCATCGACAATGCGCTCACGCACACGCCGCGGGGGACGAACATGGTCGTGACCGCCGGCCGCGCGGACGGCGCCGTCCGCCTGTCGGTGCGCGACAACGGCGGCGGCATCAAGCGCCAGACGCTCGAGCGGATCTTCGAGCCGTTCTTCAGCGCCGGCGACGGCCAGGGCTCGGGCCTCGGGCTCGCGATCGCGCGCGAGCTGGCCGAGCGCATGGACGGCCGGCTCACGGTCGACTCGCACGCCGGCCACACGACCTTCACGCTCGAGCTGCCCGCGTGACCCGCCTGCTCCTGCCGATCGTCGCCGCGCTCGCCGCGTTCGCCGTCGGGTGCGGCGACGGGTCGAACAACCCCGACGCGCCCGACGGCGGCGAGGCGCGCGTGTCGACCGTCGAGCGCGTGACCCGCGTGGAGGTCGTCAAGCGCTCCGGCGAGGACGAGGGCTTCGACCCCCGGCGGATCTTCGAGCGCGACGGCCCCGGCGTCGTGACGATCCGCAGCCTCTTCGACGCCGGCGACGGCGACGACGGCCGCCGGCAGGGCGGCGTCGGGTCGGGGTTCGTCATCTCCGAGCGCGGCGAGATCGCCACGAACGCCCACGTCGTCTCGCAGGGCGAGGGCAAGGACATCAAGCGCGCCGACGAGGTGTACGTGAACTTCGCCGACGACAACCAGGTGCCGGCCGAGATCGTCGGCCTGGACCCGAACGCGGACGTGGCGCTGCTGCGCGTGGAGACGCGCGCAGGCCTGACGCTGCGCCCGCTGCGGTTCGGCTCGAGCGGGGACGTCGTCGTCGGCGAGCCGGTCGCGGCGATCGGGTCGCCGTTCGGCGAGGAGCAGTCGCTGTCGGTCGGCGTCGTGTCGGCGACCGACCGCGCGATCGAGTCGCTCACCGGGTTCGAGACCCTCGGCGCGATCCAGACCGACGCGGCGATCAACCAGGGCAACTCGGGCGGCCCGCTCATCAACGCCGAGGGCGACGTCATCGGGATCAACGCCCAGATCCGCACGCAGAGCGGCGGCGGGGAGGGCGTCGGCTACGCGATCCCCGCCGACCAGGTCAAGCGCTCGATCGAGCAGATCCGCAGGCACGGCGAGGTCAAGTACCCGTACCTCGGCGTCTCGACGTCGCCGGTCTACCCGCAGCTCGCCGACCGGTTCGACCTCGGCACGGAGAGCGGCGCCTGGATCCAGGAGCTCGTCGAGGGCGGTCCGGCGGCGAAGGCGGGCCTGCGCGCCGGCAGCGGCAACGTCCGGTTCCAGGCGCGGCCGTACCGCCCGGGCGGCGACGTGATCACGAAGGTCGAGGACACCCCGATCAAGACGGCGAACGACGTCGGCCTGTCGCTGCTGCCGTATGCGCCGGGGGACACCGTCACGCTCGAGATCGTCCGCGACGGCAAGCGGATGACGATCGACGTCGAGCTCGGCGAGCGGCCGGCCGAGATCGACCGGCCCGGCTGATGGAGGCCGCGGACGCGCTCGAGCTCGCGCGGTCGCTGCGCGGGGTGGTGCTGCCGCTGCTGGGCGCGCACGCGGCCCGCGCGCACGCCGACGAGCGCGCGGTCGGGGGGGACATCACGTTCGCGATCGACGCGCGCGCCGAGGAGCACCTCGCCGCGTGGGTGCGCGAGCACGCGCCGGGGGTCGCGTTCTATTCCGAGGACCAGGGGCTCGTCGGCCCGCCGGACGCCGAGCAGGTGCTCATCGTCGACCCGGTCGACGGGACGCGGCCCGCGCTGGCGGGCTTCGAGGCCGCGTGCGTGTCGGTCGCGCTCGCCTCGTACGCCGGCGGCGAGCCGGCGATGCGCGACGTCGTCGCCGGCGCGATCGTCGAGATCAAGTCCGGCAACGCGTTCGTGGCCGAGCGCGGGCGCGGCGTGCGGGCCGACGTGCCGGTCGCGCTGAGCCCGAACGAGGACGTCGAGCGGATGTTCTGGGTCTACGGCCTGCGCGGCCGTCCCGCGCGCGTGGTGATCGAGGTGCTCGCCGAGCTGCTCGACGCCTCGTCGACCGGCGGCGGCGCGTTCGACCTCGGCTCGGCGACCTACGACCTGACGCGGATCGTCACGGGTCAGCTCGACGCCTACGTCGAGCCGAGCCCGCGGATCGTCGCCGAGGTGCCGGGCATGCGCGAGGCGTTCGAGCGGGTCGGCGGGGGCGCCGTCCTGAACAACACGCCGTACGACCTCGCGGCCGCCGTGCTGTGCGTCACGGAGGCCGGCGGGGTGGTCACGGACGCGCGCGGCGAGCCGCTCGACGACCGCCCGCTGCTCGGCTCCGGCGTCGCCCACCAGATGTCCTGCGTGGCAGCGGCCAACCCGGTGCTCCACGACCACGTTCTGCGCGCGGTGGATCAGGGCATCCGCCGTCTTTCGGCCTGACCGCGCCGCCCGGTACCTTTCGGATCTCCGATGCTCCAGCCCGTCGCCGTCGGCCACAAGACGCTCGCCGACTACACGCACATCGTCGGACGGCCTCTGATCGAGGAGATCCGCGAGCTCGCCGAGGGCCTCCAGGGGTCCAAGGTCGTGCACCTGTCCGCGACCGCCTTCGGGGGCGGCGTCGCCGAGATCCTGTACACGCTCGTCCCGCTCATGAGCGACGTCGGGATCGAGTGCGAGTGGCAGGTCATCTACGGCCGCGAGGAGTTCTTCAACGCGACCAAGCTCATGCACAACGCGCTCCAGGGCGCGCCCGACGACCTGTCGGACGAGCAGTGGGAGACCTGGCAGCGTTACAACGAGATGAACTCGCGCGAGCTGGCGCCCGGGTGGGACGCGTGCATCGTCCACGACCCGCAGCCGGCCGCGATGTACTCGCTGGTGCCCGAGAAGGCGCGCGCCTGGATCTGGCGCTGTCACATCGACGTGTCGACGCCGAACCCGGCGACGATCGAGCGGCTCCTGCCGTACGTCCGCGACTACCCGCAGTCGCTCTTCCACGTCGAGTCGTACGTGCCCGCGGGGATGCGCGGCACGGTGAACATCGTCCCGCCGGCGATCGACCCGCTCACGCCGAAGAACATGGCGCTGTCGCCCGACGACGCGTCGTACGTGTGCGAGCAGTTCGGCATCGACGTCGACCGGCCGCTCATGTGCCAGGTCTCGCGGTTCGACCCGTGGAAGGACCCGCTCGGGGTCATCGACGCGTACCGGATCGTCAAGGAGTCGATCCCCGAGGTGCAGCTCGCGCTCGTCGGCTCGATGGCCAGCGACGACCCCGAGGGCTGGGACTACTTCAACGCGACGATCGCCCATGCGGCGGGCGATCCCGACATCCACATCCTCAACAACTTCAACAACGTGGGCGCGATCGAGGTGAACGCGTTCCAGTCGCATGCCGACGTGCTCATCCAGAAGTCGACCCGCGAGGGCTTCGGCCTGACCGTGACCGAGGCGATCTGGAAGGGACGGCCGTTCATCGGCGGCAACGTCGGGGGTATCCCCCTCCAGGTGCAGAACGGCGTGTCCGGCTATCTCGTCGACAGCGTCGAGGAGTGCGCCGCGCGCGCGAAGGACATCCTCGAGGACCCGGCGCTGGGCAAGGCGCTCGGCAAGCGCGGCAAGGAGCACGTGCGCAAGAACTTCCTCATGCCGCGGTACCTGCGCGACTACCTCAAGATCCTGCGCGCGTCGCTCGACGCGGCCGGCTCCACCCCGCCGGCCGCCGCGGCGGCGCCGGCGCAGGTGGCCCACGAACAGGCATGACGTCGAAGACCCTGGTGCTCGTCTCCAACCGCGGGCCCGTCACGTTCGGGCCCGGCGGCGAGGTGAAGCGCGGCACCGGCGGACTGGTGACCGCGCTCACCGGACTGGCCTCGCACCGCGAGGTGGTGTGGATCGCGTCCGCGATGTCCGAGGAGGACGTCCAGAAGGCCGAGGAGCACGGCGGGCGGCCGTTCGAGGTGCGCTCGCCGGCGGGCGGCTCGTATCACGTGCGGCTCGTCGCCTCCGACCAGGCGGCGTACGACCGGTTCTACAACGTGTTCGCGAACCCGATGCTGTGGTTCATCCAGCACTACCTGTGGGACCTGTCGAACGCGCCCGACGTCCGCCGCAACGAGGTCGAGGCGTTCGAGTACGGCTACAACGCGGTCAACGAGGATCTCGCCGCGGCGGTGTGCGAGGAGATCGAGGGCGTCGAGGACCCCGTCGTGATGGTCCACGACTACCACCTGTACACGCTGCCCGGGCTCGTCCGCCGGGCGCGGCCGGACGTCTTCCTGCACCACTTCGTCCACATCCCGTGGACCCAGCCGGACGCGTGGCGCGTGCTGCCGCGCGGCATCCGCCGCGAGATCTACGAGGGGATCCTCGCGAACGACATCATCGGCTTCCACACCCGCTCGTACCGGTGGAACTTCCTGCAGTGCTGCCGCGACCTCATGGACCTCGAGGTCGACTTCGAGCGCGGGATCGTCTACTTCCAGGACCGCGAGGTGTGGGTCCGCGCGTACCCGCTGCCGATCGACGCCGGCGCGACGTGCCGGACCGCGTCGTCCGAGCGCGTCAAGGAGTTCGAGCGCGAGCTGCTCGCGCGCCGGCGCGAGCACATGATCCTCCGCGTCGACCGCGCCGACCTGTCGAAGAACGTGCTGCGCGGGTTCAGCGCGTTCGACCTGTTCCTCGAGCAGCACCCCGAGTTCCGCGAGAAGGTGACCTTCGTCGCCCAGCTCATGCCGTCGCGGACCGACGTGCCCGAGTATGCCGAGTACCTGGAGCGCATCGAGGCACTCGTCGCGGTCGTCAACCACCGCCACGGCACGCCGGACTGGATGCCGATCCAGCTCAAGCTGCGCGACGACCTCGAGGAGGCGATGGCGTCGTACAAGCACTACGACGTGCTCATCGTCAACGCGATGTTCGACGGGATGAACCTCGTCGCGAAGGAGGGGCCGCTCGTCAACGAGCGCAACGGCGTGTCGGTGCTGTCGGAGAACACCGGCGCGCACGAGGAGCTCGGCGAGTACGCGCTGTCGGTCAACCCGTTCGACATCCAGGAGACCGCCGACTCGATCCACGCGGCGCTGACGATGTCGCCCGAGGAGCGCGCGCGGCGGATGAAGGGCCTGCAGGCGAGCGTCACCGCGCGCGATCCCGGCGACTGGATCGACGAGCAGCTCGCCGACATCCGCAAGAAGGCCGAGACGACGGCCCGGACCTGATCGCCGGGGCCGGGCGGCCCGGGCGCGTCCCGGCTTCCGTCACTCGAACCCGAACTCGCTCGGCGGGGCGATGGGCGCCTTGCGGGGCGGGGCGGGCGCCGGCGCGGCCGCGGGTGGGGCCGGCCGGGGCGGGGCGCCCGCCGGTGCGGCCGGGGGTGGCGCGGGGCGCCGGGCGCGGGACGGCCGTGCGGGGGACCTGCGGCGCCGGCTGCGTGCCGCGGCGCCGCGGCTGCGCTCCGGCGACGTGCGCCGCGGGCGGGGGCGGCGCTGTCGCGTCGACGTTCGGCGACCCGACGGGTTCGCGGGCTTCGTCGCGGGCGTGGCGCGCCGCTCGCGGGGCGCCGGCCGGGCCTCGGGCGCCAGATTGCTCTCGGGCGCCGGGTCGCTCTCGGGCGCCGGGTCGCTCTGCGGCGGCGGGTCGCTCTGCGGCGGCCGGTCGCTCTGCGGCGGCCGGTCGTCGGTCCCGCCCGGTCTGCTCTCCGCCGCCGGGTCGTGTCCCGCGGCCGATCTGCTCTCCGGCGCCGGCTCCGCTCCATCCACCGGGCCGCTCCCCGGCGCCGGCCCACCCCTTCCCGGTTCGCTCCCCACCTCCACCGGCACCCCCTCCCCGGGCGGCAGCGGCGGCGGCTGCGAGCGCAGCTTCGGCCACGCGACGACGAGGGCGACGACGGCCACGACGGCGGCGGCCCGGGCGACGTTGACCCAGCGGATGCGGCGGATGAGGTCCATGGAGGACCGAGGCCTCGATGCGACGTTGCTCGCCCCCTCGCTACATTGGGACGTCGCATGGCCGCCTCCGAACCGACATACGACCTCATCGTGCTCCTCGACGTCTCGGTGGACGAGCAGCAGCGCGAGGCCATCCTCGCCGACATCGAGACGCTCATCGCGAACGAGGGGACGCTCGTCTCCGCGCACGACTGGGGCCGCCGGAAGCTGGCGTACGAGATCAAGCACAAGCCCGAGGCCGAGTACCACCTGCTCCAGTTCCAGGGCGGCAACGACCTGCTGGAGCGCCTGGACCGGACGCTGCGCATCACCGACTCGGTGGTCCGCTACCGGATCATCAAGCTCGCGCCCGGCACGCCGGCGCCGCCGGACCTCACCGTCTCGGCCGTCGCGGCCGAAGGCGAGCCGGCCGACGACGCCGCGTAGGCGACGCGCGGTCCGCGCCCTCTCTCGCACGCAACGGCAACGAAACTGCGGAGAGTCCGGGAATCCCGGGCGATCCCACCGACCCGCCACCTAGACTCGGCCCTCGAGTTTTCGTTCGTTGCCGAAAGGAGGCCGCACCATGGCGGCGACCAACATCAACCGGGTCATCCTGACCGGGAACCTGACCCGCGATCCGGAGCTGCGTTCAACGCCCAGCGGCATGTCCGTCTGCAGCCTCCGCATCGCCTCGAACACGCGCCGCAAGGACGCGCAGACGGGGGAGTGGGTCGACAAGCCCAACTACTTCGACGTGACGATCTGGGGCCGGCAGGGCGAGAACGCCGCCCAGTACCTGTCCAAGGGCCGCCCGGTCGCGATCGACGGCCGCCTCGAGTGGCGCGAGTGGCAGGACCAGCAGGGCAACAACCGCCAGTCGGTCGAGATCGTCGCCGACAACGTCCAGTTCCTGGGCGGCCGCGATGAGGGCGCGGGCGGCGGCGGGTTCACGCCGCGCTCGGACGTCCCGGTCGACACCAACGACTTCGCGGCCGCCCCGGCGGGCGGCGGGGGCGGCGCGCCGAACGGCTCGCCCGCGGCGCCCGCGGACGACGACATCCCGTTCTGAGCCGGCGCCGGCGGTTCGCCGGCTCGGCTCGTCGTGTCGAAGGCCTCGGCGGGTGCCGGGGCCTTCGTGCTGTCCGGGCGCGTGTGTCGCGCGGGTCGGCCGTCGCGGAGCGCGATGTGGCGGGGCGGCCTCGTTCGCGGCGCCGGCTCGCGGGAGCCGGACCGCGTCCGCGCCGCCTGGCGGCGGGAGGCCCGGGGCAGCCCGGACGACGGGAGCCCGCGGCGGCCCGCACGGCACGAGGCCCGGGCCGGCCCGGACGACGGGAGCCCCGGGGCGGCCCCGTGCGGCGGGAGACCGGCGGCGCCCCGGACGACCGGAGGCCCGCGACGGCCCGGACGGTACGAGGCCCGGGCCGGCCCGGACGACAGGAGCCCACGGCGGCCCGGACGGCACGAGCCCGCGGCGCCCTCGAACTGCGGGCGGCTTGCGGCGGCGCCGGCCGCGGGATCGGGCGGGCGGACGCGGCCGGATCGGCCGGGGCGGGCCGCGGGATCGTCACGGGCGCGGATGTGGTGCGCGGCGGGTGGTCCGTGTCAACAGGAACCGAAAAGTGCACCAAGATCAGGAAGCGAGAAGTGCACCACCTGAGGTCGGTGTCGCGGTTCCGGCGGAGGGCCGAAGGCCCGGAGGCTGAATCGCGGGCGTCGGTCCGGTGCCGCGTTCGCGCAGGCGGTAGCTCTTGCCTTTGAGGGTGACCATCTGGGCGTGGTGGACGAGTCGGTCGATGAGCGCG